>Ga0335085_10000039_pt1 | contig 458023 bp, 445 predicted proteins | sample Lox_Sample_45_FD_206712 | JGI IMG/M metagenome (GOLD analysis project Ga0335085, IMG submission 206712) | Soil microbial communities from Loxahatchee National Wildlife Refuge, Florida, United States - Lox_Sample_4.5 | ecosystem: Environmental > Terrestrial > Soil > Wetlands | place: USA... | reverse complement strand
AAACATTCTTAGACGTGTCCATACCAATTCGGCTAATCTTCTCCATGGGCGGCTCCCCTGTTTGAGATCTTCAACGACCTCATTCTGGCACATCGATGCCGTCAGGGAGCCGTCCACTCCAACAAGTTCTGCGAACGAGCCCGGCTTTGCCTTGCAGCTACGCCGGAGTCAGCCGGGGGGCGGCTCGTCGCGGCGTAGCCTTTAGGCGAAGCCGGACTGGCTCGCAATATCTATATGCGCCTAATCCCCCAGCCCGACGCTGATGCTGACATAGGGGCCGTTGAAGGTGAGGTTGGATGTCTTGCGTGTGTCGATGCCGGTATCCATGGCGCTTAAGAACGTATCGTAGCGATAACCGATACTGACCTTGGCATCCCTGAACTGCGCCGTCAGCGCCGCGAAGCCGCCGAGATTGGGAACCATGACGGAATGCGAACGGCGCTGATGGCGCTCGCGCGTCGGATAGGCCGCCTGATAGCGGGATGTGTACCCGGGATACCCGCAATAATTGATGCCGCCCGAGGTGTAGGGATGGGAACAATATGCCTGTGTGAGATGGCTGTCCTTTGTTTTATGATCCACTCTTGCTTTTTGCCTGCCGAACAGCAGTGCACCGTTGATCCCCCAATCAAGCGAAAGTTCGCCATCTTCGGCATTGCCGGCGATTGGAGCCGACGCCTTCCACGACAGCGACGGACCAACGCCCTTGAAACTGCGATCTGCATGGCCGGTCAGGGAATATTGGTAGAACGTGACTTTCGGAAAACCGAAGAACGAGTGCGGCCGGACGATGTAACCGATACCCGGCCGCGCGGAAATGCTTGTGTCAGTTTTGTCCACGAACTGGGCGAAGCGGACACCGGCGCTGATCGTGGATTCGCTGTTGGGTCCAAACATGCCCATGCCGAGGTCTTTTCCGGCGCTGAAATCGAGAATCATATGCTTTTCGTCATCGCGCGTTTTAACATCGGCAAGCGGTGCCGCGAGCAGTGGAAACGCATCGGTGGTGCCGACGAGGAAATTGTATTTGGGCGCGTAGGCAGCCGCACCCTGCTGATGCTTGTGTTCGCTGGTATGCGCGCGGCCATAGCGGATGGCGGCGTCAAATATCCAGTCGGAATCCTGTGGCTGGAAGCTGATACTGCCGTCAAACCCGAAATCAAACTTCGGCGGTTTCTGATTGTCGAGGAAGATGCTCCCCGCATAGACGTCAGGCTCGGCCGGTGTGATACCGGGTTTGGACTGCGGCGTGACGGACATGAACGGCGCGGTGAAGGGACGGGACAATCCCTGCATCATGTCGATCTCGCCGCCGAGTTCGATCCAGATCAGCGGATGATCTGTATCTTCGGCGCGCGCCATGTTCGCGGATGAAACCGCCAATGCCAAAGCCGAAACGCCCGTGAGCAACTTCCAGCGGATGGTGGCACGGTTGTCGTTTTGTTGAATGAGTTCGCTCATTTCAATTTCCCCCCGTGAGCAAGATTGTCATCCCGGACGCGCGCAGCGCGATCCGGGACCCATCGCGACGCGGCACCATGGGTCCCGGCTCGGCGCGGCTTACGCCGCTTGGCCGGGATGACAGGCGAGGTTGTGTGATGAGATTGTTCCTCATGGCGCTCACCAGTTCTTCGTGACGCGCACGCCGAACAGGCGCGGATCGGTCAGGAACACGTTGGTGGTTAAGCCGCTATCATCGCTGTTCAGGAATGTTCCGGTGATGGCGGTGGTATCGAAGACGTTCTTCAGATAGCCCATCACCTGCCAGCCCGACGCGCTCGTCAGGATCAGCGCGAGGTTCAGGTTCGAGTACCCTCGTATCTTGTCATAGGGCCGATCATTAAAGACACGGGCAAAGCTTTGCGATTGCCAGTAGAAATCGGAATGCAGCGTAGCCGCCCAATCCTCCGACACCGGCAACGTGTATTCGCCGCTGAGCGACGCGGTGAAATGCGGCGCGTTGGGCAATTGGTTGCCGCCGAGATTCTTGGCGAAGCCGGTGCCATTGTTCGGCGCTGGCCCATAATCGACGCCGTCATACGTGTTCTGGCCGGTGTAAGGATCGCCAGCCGTGCCCGCGGCGGGATCAAAGCCGGGATATTCGATACCATTTGTGCCAGCGGTATCTGGATATAGCCCGTGACTGACGCCGTATTGATAGGTCTGTTGCGTGACCGGATCGAGCCCTGCGCCGCCGCCGATGCCGCCATAGGCATATTCGCAAGACGAAACATAGGGATTGCCTTCGCCGACCTCGCCGGTCGATATCATCGCAGCGATGACATAGGCCGGGAAGATGCAGTTCGACGGTTCGGTCACGAACGGCCTGAACAGATACCAGCCGGGATGCCCCGCTGTACGATCCATTAGATCGACGGAACTCTGGCCATTGTCGATGCGCGTGTCTTCATAGCCGCCCGCGAAATTGAATTTGAGGCCCGGCAGCGGTTCGTAGGCCGCTTCCAGTTCGGCTCCACGCACCGTCGCATTGAAATTCAGATTGATCGAAGTGCGATCGACAATTTCCGAAATCTGATAACCCTTGTAATTGTAGAAGAAGACATCGCCGTCCAGCGTCAGCCCGCCATCCAGCAGCGTGTTCTTGCTGCCAAGTTCATAGGCATCGACGAATTCGGGATTGAACGTCTTGGGATGAATAGGAATTCCGCTTGGGGTTCCATAGCCATAGATGGTGGCCCCCGGTGGATTGGCGCCGCCGGCCTTGTAGCCATGGGCATAAGAGCCATAGATGAGCGTCTGGTCGGTGAAATCGAGCTTCGGCGACCAGTCGGCGGCGAACCGTCCGGTAAGCTGGTTCCATTGCTGATTCACCGCACCGATGGACGCATAGCCATAGCCATTGGCCAGAAGCTCGCTGGGGATGTCGAGGAAATGTTTCTGGTCGTCGGTCCAGCGGATGCCGCCGGTGAGCTTCAAGTCGGGAACAACCTGATAATAGGCTTCTCCGAAGCCGGCATAGGAATTGAGAACGTAAGGATTCTGGCTCAGGAAATAATTGTGGCCTTCGCTGTTGACGCTCGAAAGCGGATTGGGATCGATGTAATAGCACACCGATGTCGGCTGGCCCGCGCCTTGGGTTGGATCATTGTATTGAATACCAAAGCCGCCACCGCTGCCATAGGATCCATGCCCTCCAAAACATTCGAGATTGGTCGAGACACCCGGTATCCAGGCAGGCTCCGGATTAAGGAAACCTATTCCCGATGTTGCCGCGAACTGGGTGAGCGTATTGGCGAAGACATAGTAATCCTCCAGCGTTTCGTAATGCATGTAATTGCCGCCAAGGCTGAAATTGAACGGTCCCTTGAAATTGGAGGCGAGGCGGAACTCTTGGCTGAGCTGCCAGGCGCGCTCGGTTGAAATATCCTGCGCGACGAGCCGGTTGCTGCAGCCGAGCTGCGGATCGCCGAAATACCACGTTCCGTCCGGAGGCATGATCGTGAAGTCGGACGGCCGTTCGCTGCAGTCCGAATAGGGACTCATAAGGGTGTAATCGCGTAGAGTAGTGGGAAAATCATTGTCCGTTCTGGGCTGGAAAATCCCCGGCGTCGTGTTGAAGCGGTCATAATCTTCCGTGGACCACAGATAATCATTGTTGTAGCCCGTCTGCGAGGTGAAGGTGAGCGCGGGCGTGATGTTGTAGTCGGCGTTGAATTCCAGCGTGTCGTTCTTGGCGTGATAGCGCGGATCGATCTGCGTTTCGATGACGCGCAAATTCCGCGATTGCGTGGTTTCGGCATAGGGATCGATAGTTTTTAAGGCGCCGGAATAATATCCGGCCACGACCAGCGGCAGCGCATAACCATAGGGCACTTCGAACGCATCGGCCGAATACATCGACGCCGGCAGACAGGCTTGACTGAGAGACCCCGTCGTGACTTCGAACGCCAGATTGCCGCCGCTCGGCGGCGATGCATGCACGCCAAGAACGTCCGTCAGATGCGGATCGTTCGCGGGATCGTCCGTTTTGCACAATTGCTTCTGCGTGCGCATACGGTCGTCGCTCTCGGAGAAATGCTCCCAGACAAGATAGGACTGCACGCTAGACAGCGGATGCCAACCAATGGTGACTCGGCTCGACCACAGATCGCGGCCATCGACTGGATTACCTGTGTTTTCATTGGTCGTGTAGCCGTCTCGCTTCGTCCACTCGCCTGCCACGCGGATATCTAGCCAATCCTCCACAATCGGGATATTCACCATGCCTTCGTAGCGGCGGTTGGTGTAATTGCCCCAATCGGCCGAGAGCATGGCTTCAAACTGATCTGTCGGCTTGGCGGAAATGACGTTCACGACGCCCGCTGTCGCGTTGCGGCCATAGAGCGTTCCCTGCGGCCCACGAACCACTTCGACCTGATTGACGTCGAAGAATTCCTGTTCGAAGAAATGGTTGCGGATGAAGGGGATGTCGTTCAATGCAACCGCAACCGCCGGATCGGTGGAAACCGAAATCGCCTGCGTGCCGATGCCGCGAATGGAAATCGAATAACCGCTGAAGTTTGTTTTCGTGAAAGTGAGGTTCGGCACTTCCTTCACCAAATCCGGGCCGCCCGCGATCTGGCGCGATGTAAGCTGTTCCTGGCTCAAGGCGGTGATTGCAATCGGCACCGTTTGGATGTCGCCCTTGATCTTCGACGACGTGACCACGACCGTCTCCACGCCCGCGGCGGCGTGCGCCTGTTCGGTCTCGGCTATCGGTGTGACGGGTGCGGACGGCCTGGGCGCGGGTGATCGCGGCGGCACCGCAATCGTGACCGTCGTAGCGTTGATGAAACGCGATTGCAGTCCCGTTCCGGCAAGAAGCGCGCGCAACGTCGCTTCGGGCGAGAGGCCGGCGGGTGCTCCATCCGTTTTGAGGCCTTCGGTGACGGTGGATACGTAAACGACCTGCAAGCCCGTCTGTCGCGCGAACTGGTCGAGCGCCTGGCTCAGCGGCATGGGCGCGATCGCCCCATCGGCGGGCCCGGTGTTTGCGCCCGCGGCCGCGGCTATCCCGAACATTCCCGTCGCCACGATGGACGACATCATCAGCAATTTTGCTAAGCGCACGATCTTCCGAGCCCCCCTTGGCAGATATTTTCGTGCGGCCAAGCCAGGCGCTGTGGGAAAGCGCCACTCGGCCGTCACTTGGTTACGAGTGTGCGGGGAGGAAACCGGGTACGCTTTTTTTGCTGCCGGATCGAAATTTCTTTCCGATGCCGGATGCGGTGTGGGCGAACGGCACCAGCCGCGGCGGATCTGCGGAACATCTTCGCAGCTACGGAACACTTTATCCGCCGTGTTTCTGCCTTCCGCCATTGCTGGCTATGTGAAGGACATCGCCTTTCATCACTGCTTCGACACTGGGAAGCCCATTCAGGAATTGCGCGAACGAGGCCAGATCGTAAATATGGAACACGCCGCTGATGGCGATCGAGCCTATGCGCGGATCATCCACCACCACGGCGGTCTTCGTATAGCGGTTGAACTGTTGCACCGCGTCGTCGATGGTCGTGTGGTCGAAAATGATTTCCTGATGCAGCCAAGCGGTCGCCCGGCGTACGCTCTCCGGCGAATTCCTCTCGTTCACTTGCGCTGGGAGAATCGTTGCCTGATCTCCTGCGGCGAGATCGGCCACGCGCTTTAGGCCGGGCCCGCGGCGCACTGCAACCTTGCCTTCAGCGACCGAGACGATCGTGGCCTGGGCTTGCCGGTAAACGTCGAAGGACGTGCCGATGTCCTGCAGCACGGTCGTGCCCGCACGCACCTCGAAATGCCGCTTGGGATCCTTGGCGACCTCGAAATAAACCTCGCCGCGCTCGACATCGACCAAGCGGCGCCTGGCGTCGAAATTCACGGAAATGTCCGAATCCGAATTCAGATGGACAACGGTATTGTCCGCAAGCTGCCAGGTGCGCAATTCGCCGTGGCCGGCGCTGATTTCAATGCCGCGATGGTCTTGCGTATAGAAATAGTAGCCAAGGCCCACTCCGGCCAGCGCGACATAAACGGCGGCGAACGCGCCCCACCTGAGATATGTCGGGGTACGGCTGCGCCGGCCTTCGTCCCCTTCCGCCGCGCGCGCGGCCGACGCTGAATTCAATGCAACGACTTCGCCGCCGGAATTCGCACTCGCAACAAGGTCTTCCAATGGAATGTCGAGCGCGCTCGCGGCGCCGTCCAGATCGCGTGCGAGGTCCGCCACCGCCAAATATTCGGCGACATGTATGGGCGACGTGCGCAACCAGCGCAGGAATTCCTGTTTCTGCGCTTCGCTCGGGTTTCCGGCGCGATGGGCGACGAAGTAATCGGCGGCTTGCTCCGCAATCAAATCCCGCAGATGGTCGTCTTTGGCGGTCACGACCTTCCCCCTTCGAGGAGCCTGAGTTGCCGGCGGCAGAGCCGCAATGCTTGGCTGACATATTTTTTGACGGTGTGCGGGCTCACGCCGATGCGTTTGGCCATGTCCTGATAGCTCAGGCCGTGGTGATAATGCATGACGATCACGGCGCGGAATTTGGCCGGCAGATTGTTCACCACTTCGGCCAGCCTTTGCTCGCGGACCAGGCGCTCGATCTCGTCTTCGGGCGCCGGATCGACGGCCAAAAAGCGCTCTTCGATGTTCTCGAGGCTGGTCATCTGGCCGCCGCGCGTGGCAAGCGCGGCGCGCTCACGCAGAAGATTGACGGCAACCGTGAACAAATAAGCCTCCGGGTTTCTGATCGCGCGCGCGTCGGTTTGGTCGGTGCGGAGGAGGCGCAAATAGACCTCCTGCGCCAGATCCTCCGCATCCTGGCGATGCAGATGCCGGCGCCGGAAAAAGCGGTTGAGCGCGCGCTGGTATTCCGAGAATTTCTGCGCCCAACTGTCCTGCCGTGTCTCCTTCAAGCCTGCCGCCCCTGCCGCGCGTCTCGATCGCGACCGTCACTTAGTATGAGTGTGGAGGTGGCAAACCGGGTACGGATTTCTTCAAAAAATCCGGATGGCGGCGGAGCAGCGCGAGAGCGGCGCAGCATTCAGGCGGAATCCGCAGCCCCATATATACTGCGTCGCAACAAGATTGGGCTTGTAGCTGAGCGCCGCCCCGCCACGAATCAACGGAGCGGCCTGCCTAGTTCCCTAGCCCGATGCTGATGGAGGCGTAGGGGCCGTAGAAGCCACGGTTTTCTTTCTTCGCCGTGTCGATGCCGCCGTCGATGGCGCCAAAGAAAAAGTCCGCCTTATAGCCCATGCTGATCTTCGCCTCGCCGCCGAGGCGATAAGAGAAGCCCACCGTGCCGCCGAGATTGGGCACCATCACGCGCTTGTTGCGGACGAACGTGTGCGGCACATTCGTGACTTGGGCGGTATGCGGGTAGTAATCGTATGCAAGGTGGGACGGTGTATATACGACAGTGTATCCGGTAATTTCCTTGTCTTCGGTATGCGTGCGAACCTTCGTTCTCTGGCGTCCGAACAGAAGCGCGGCATTGGCGCCCCAATCGAAGGCAAGACCGTCTTCCAGCGAACCGGCGATCGGTACCGACCCACTCCACGCAATTGAAGGGCCGATGCCGCTAAAACTGCGCTGGGCATTCATGGCGGCATCGAAAAAGTCGCCCTGATAAAGGCCGGCATATTTGGAAGGCACGCCGGTCGCGGCCGACATGTGGCCGCCCGCCCTTTCACGGAACTGCGCCATACGAACACCGATTTTTATGGTGGAGTCGTCATGCTGCCCGAAAAGACCGAGGCCGACGTCTTTGCCCGCCTGAAAATCGAGAATGAGATGCTTGGTCTCCTCCACCGAATTCAAATTCGTGAAGGCATAAGTCGTCAGGCAATGATAGTGGATGCCGTGGCAGTTTTCTGTTTGATAGGTCTGATCATGCGCAGATCTCGGACCGTGCTTTGCCTTGCCGTATTTGATGGCGGCCGAAATGCTCCAGTCGGAACCTTCAGGCTGGACTGTGATCGCGCCATCCATGTCATAGCCGATGCGCGGCTTCTGACCCAAAATGCCTGTGACGGGATGGGTGATTGGTGGCGGCAGATTTGGCGGCGTCCAGGTGTCAGACGGTTCGGTGAGCAAATCGAACTGGCCGCCGAGTTCCAGCCAGATTAGCGGATGGCTGGCGTCTTCGGCGCGGGCCATGCTGCCCGACGAAACGTAAGCCGTCAGCGCCAAGGCGGAAGCACCCGTGAGGAGCTTCCAGCGGATGGTAGCGCGGTTGTCGCGTGAATTGATGAGTTCGCTCATTGTTTGATTCCCCCCTTAATCAAGATTGTCATCCCGGACGACGCGCAGCGGCGATCCGGGACCCACCCAGCCGCTTTCACCGTGGGTCCCGGCTCGCGCTCGCTTTGCGAGCTTGGCCGGGATGACAGGCGGGTTTTCATTTCCTTTCCCATGGCGCTCACCAGTTCTTCGTGATGCGCACGCCATAGAGGCGCGGATCGGTGGTGAAGACGTTGGTCGTGAGGTCCACATCGTCGCTGTAGAGGAACGCGCCGGTAATTGCCGTCGTGTCGAACACGTTCTTGACGTAGCCCATCACCTGCCAGCCATTCGCGCTCGTCAAAATCAGCGCCATGTTGACGTTGGAATAGCCGCGCAATTTGTCGTAAGGCCGGTCGTTGAAAATCCGCGCGAAGCTCTGCGATTGCCAATAGAAATCGCTGTGTAGCGTGGCCGCCCAATCTTCCGACACCGGCAGCGTGTAATCCGCCGACAGCGAGGTGGTGAAATGCGGCGCGTTGGGAAGCTGGTGTCCGCTCAAATCCTTGCTGAATCCGTAACCACCATTGGGCGCAGTACTCGGATCGAACCCCGAATTGGCGAGAGGATCGGCCTCATGAACCACGTCGATGCCGTAGCTATACTCATCCTCGCAGGCACCACCGCCAGGCCCATAGGCGGATGTTAAATGGTAGATCGAGGATATGAGCGAGCCGTCCGAAACGTTATAGGTGCTGTGCGTATAATCCCCACCCTGCCAGACGCGCGAGATTGCGACGAGTTCGGCAACCACATAGTCGGGCAGGATGCAGTTGGAGGTGGACAGAACATTGGGCTTGACTACCAGCCAGCCCGGATGACCAGCCGTGCGGTCCATCAAATCGATAGCCGATTGGTCCTTGTCCACCTTCGTATCTTCATACCCACCCGCGAAATTGAATTTCAGGCCGGGCATCGGCTCCCAGCCCGCTTCTATTTCCGCACCATTTATCTTTGCATCGAAGTTCAAATTGATCGAGGTGCGGTCCACGATCTCCGAAATCTGATAGCCCTTGTAGTCGTAGTGGAAGATATCGGCGTCGAAGGTCATCGCCCCGTCGAGCAGCGTGTTCTTGGTGCCGAGTTCATAGGCGTTGACAAATTCCGGCTTGAAGGTCGCTGGGTGATTGGTCTCGGCCCCTTCCACAAAAACGAACGTATTCGGACCGGGCGGATTGGCGCCGCCGGCCTTGTAGCCGTGGCTGGCGGAACCGTAGATCAGCGTCTGATCCGTGAAATCGAGCTTGGGCGTCCAGTCGGCGACGGCACGGCCGGTCCATTGATTCCATTCCTGATCGACAACGCCGGTGGCCGGATAACCCCAGCCATTTGTCAGAGTTTCGCTCGGGATTACGACAAAATGTTTCTGATCGCTGGTCCAGCGCAAGCCGCCGGTCAGTTTCAGATCGTCGCGCACTTGATAATACATTTCGCCGAAGCCGGCATAAGAATTGAGGCGATACGGATTCTCGCTGCGGAAATAATTATGGCCCTGGCCATTGAAGCCCAGCGAGAGCGGCGTTCCATCCGTATAGGGACAACCAAACAGGAATGTCGAATTGTCCTGCGGTGCATAGACCTGTTTTCCGACCGAAAAGAAACACCGTTCATCTGCCGTGTGGGGCGTCGCGCTATCCAGGAAGCGCGACTCCAGCGTGGCCAGGTTCAGGAAGACGTAGAAATCCTCCAGCGTCTCATAATGCATGTAATTGGCGCCGACACTGAAATTGAACGGGCCCTTGAAACTGGATGCCAGCCGGAATTCCTGGCTGATCTGGAACGCATGTTCCTGCGAGAGGTCCTCGGCGACGAACTCATTCGAGCAGCCAAGCTGCGGATCGCACAACACACCGCCGGGCGTGAACTTTATGCCATAATGGCCGTCATTGTAATCGGGAGGGACCACTTCCGTGGGCGAGGTGAAGAATATTCCGGGTCGCGAGGTGTAGCGGTTGAAATCCTCCAGCGAGGCGAGGAAATCGTGATCGTAGGCGCTGTTCGACGTGAAGGTCAGCGATGGGGTGACATTGTAGCTGACGTTCAGCTCGATTGTGTCGTTCTTCGCCTTGTATTGCGGCTGCAATTCCGACTGGATGACGCGCAAACTGTTCGGCTGCGTCTGCGAGAGATAAGGATCGAGACCCAACGGAATCAGGCCGCCGATAAATGGATTGCCAAGACCGGCGGCATAATCGAGCGGTAGCGCCTGACCGTTGGGCGTTTCGCGGGATTCCGGCGAATAAAGCGAGACCGGTAAACAACCCTGGCTGAGAACCGCCTGGCCGGTGGTGTCCAGATTACCGATGACCGTGCCGGATGGGATGGTAACGGTATGCGAAAGGTCGGGATATTTGGGCGCGGTAAAGTCTTGATTGATCGGACCTACCGAGGTTGGCCCGTTATCGCGCTTGCAAAGCTGCTTGCCGGAACGCAGGCGATCATCATCTTCCCCGAAATGCTCCCAGACGAGATCGGCTTCCACGCCTTCGACCGGCTTGAAGCCGACGGTGACACGGCCCGACCACAAATCGCGCCCGTCGATCTGCTTTCCGGTTGTCTCATTGAACGTATAGCCGTCGCGCTTGGTCCATTCGCCAGCGACGCGGATGGCAAGCCGGTCGCCCAATATGGGAACGTTGACCATCCCCTCGTAGCGGCGGTTATTGTAATTGCCGAAATCGGCGGAAATCATCGCCTCGAATTGATCGGTCGGTTTGGCCGTGATGACGTTCACCACACCGGCCGTCGCGTTGCGGCCATAAAGCGTGCCCTGCGGTCCGCGCAGCACTTCGACCTGATTGACGTCGAAGAATTCCTGTTCGAAGAAATGGTTGCGGATGAAGGGCGTGTCGTTCAGCGCCACTGCCACCGCCGGATCGGTCGTCACCGAAATCGCCTGCGTGCCGATGCCGCGAATCTGGATGTTGTAGCCGGTGAAGTTTGTTTTGGAGAAGGTGAGGTTCGGTACTTCCTTCACCAGATCGGGCCCGCCCGCGATCTGACGCGAAGTGAGCTGCTCTTGTGAGAGTGCGGTGATCGCTATCGGAACCGTCTGGATATCGCCCTTGATCTTCGACGACGTGACGACGACCGTTTCCACGCTCGCGGCGGCGCGCGCGGGCTCTGCTTGCGCGATCTGCAAGGTGGTTTCCGTCCGCCGCGACGTATCGGGCACGATGCCGATGGCGCCCGCTTCATTGCGCGTGACGAAGCCCGTGCCGTCCAGAATGCGCGAGAGCGCTGCCGCGGCCGTGTACTCTCCCTTGACGCCTCTGGTGTGGGCGCCCCTCACCGCATCGCCCGAAATGAGAAGCGCGACACCGGTCTGTTTGGTGTAAGTGTCGAGCGCGGTGGAAAGATCGCCGCCCGGAATGCTGAACTCGTGCGCGAACGCTGTGCCGCTCAGGGCCAGAAAAGAAACGCCCCCTGCGAGCATCGCCCGGAATATTCTGCCTGTCATTCGTACCCCCCAAATTGACCGTTGCGCCCGTTCAGCGCGAAATCACGATCTGTTGGCCGTTATTGCGGACCTGAAGGCCCAGGACATCCCGCACGACACGGGAGAAAAGCTCGACATTGCCTGTGGGAAACGCGCCGTAGATCGTCAGTTTCGCGACGGACGGATCTGCGATCACGAGCTTCTGGCTGTTGTAGCGATTGAATTCCGCGGCGGCATCGGCCAGGCGGGCATATTTGAAGACGAGCACGCCCTGACGCCATGAAAGCCCGCTCGAAATATCGCGCGCGGTATCCTTGCGCACCAACATGCCGCTGGCCGTTGCGGTCGCCACATCGCCGGCGGTCAGCATCGCCGATTGTTGCGTCCGCGGCTGGTTCGGCTCATCGAGCCAAACGCGTCCCTGCACGACCGCTACCTTGAGTTTGCCCGGATCGCGCCGCACCACAAACGCCGTTCCGAGATCGGTGATGCGCCTGTCGCCCGCGATCACGATGAACGGGTGCATGGCATCGTGCTTCACCTGGAAATAGGCTTCGCCCTTGTCCAGCCAGACGACGCGCTGATCGCTCGTCATGCGGGCGCGCAATATCGTGTTCGTATTGAGCTCGATCTGCGAACCATCGGAGAAGCGCACCGTTTCGTGGCCGCCGACCGGCGTCGAAAATGTGCGATCCTTCGGCCGCATGAGATAGGTTGCACCCAGCCCCACCGCCACAGCGATGGCGAGCGTGGCGGCAATGCGCATGAGAACGGGAAACAGCCATTCGCGGCTCAGCGTCGCCGGCTCGCCCGCCTTCGCTTCGGCCGGCGCGCTTTGCAATGCGGCAAGCCTTTCGGCGCGGCCGAGCCCTGCATCCAGCCGCCAATAGGCCACATAATGAGCTGTCGCCTCCTCGAGCCAACGCTCCAGTTCGGCCTGATCGGCATCGGTCCACGCCCAGTAGCGGCGGTGCTGCAGCCATGCGGCCGCTTGCGCCTCGATCTCTTCGGCGGATCGCGTCGCGGGTTTGTTCATGGCTTTCTCCCGCGCTCCGCGAAGAGCTGATTGGTCAGTGCGCGAATGGCGGTTGCGAGGTGTTCGGAGACGGTTGCCTGCGAGATGTTCATGCGGCTCGCGATCTCCTGGCCGGACAGGCCTTCGACATGAGCGAGGATCATCGCTTCGCGGCATCGCGGCGGCAGCGTATCGAGCGCAACCTGCAACCGGCGCAACTCGTCGCGCGCGATGGCGACCTGATCGGGCCCCGGCGCATCGAGCGCCATGCCGAGTGCATCGAGATCGGCCACCGCTTCGATGGGCACCACGTTCTCGTGGCGCATACGATTGATCAGCAGATTGCGCGCGGTTGTCAGCACGAAGCGTTTCGTATGCTCGGGAAAGCGCTCGCGCGCGGCTTCGCAGATCCGCACATAAACTTCCTGGCGCAGATCGGTGATCTCGCTTTTGTTCCGCCAATTCTGCTGCAGGTATTGCATCAAAATCCCTTCCAGCGGCAGCACTTCGCGCACGAACCAAGCCGCGACCTCGCCCGGGCTCATGGATCCACCCCAGCCGCGCGAAGCAGCGCCTTCACGTCTTTGTTCCGGTATCTCGGCCATCCGCCCCAGCCTTCGAGGGCCTTCAATTCAGAACTGTGCGCTCATAGACACCCGAGCCGCGCGGAATTTAGGGTTCGCCGCGGGAAAATTTGTGCTGTGGCGCAATGCGATTGCCGGCGCAATCGCTACCGCAGTTGCGAACGTTTTGCGCGTGCGAAAGAAAAAGCGGCGGAATTGTCCGCCGCTTCGAGTTTTGCGAACCAGCCGGGCTTCGTCTTCGACTACGCCCCGGTAAACCGGGGGGCGGCTCGTCGCGGCGTAGCCATCAGGCGAAGCCGGACTGGCTCGCAATGTCTAATATCTATATGTGCCTAATCACCCAGGCCGATGGAGATGGAGGCGTAGGGGCCGTAGAAGGAGCGGTTTTCTTCCTTGCGCGCATCGATGCCGCCATCGATGGCGTTGAAGAAGAAGTCGGCCTTGTAACCGAGGCTCATCTTGAAATTCTGCAAGCGCCACGAAAGGCCGACAGAACCACCGACATTGGGCACGGTCACGTTTCGCGAGCGGGTGTTATGATAGGCTGGAGTATTGGTGGGATGGTGATAACCCGGTTGGAGACCGGGGTTCACGCCAAAACCATTCCCCGGCGGATGGTATTGCACCGACGTATAATGCTGCGTTTGTATCTTTTGCCGTCCAAACAGCGCCGCCGCGTTCACGCCCCAATCAAGTACCAACTCGCCATCCTGCGAATTGCCGGCGAAAGGCAGCGATGAGTTCCATGACAACGAGGGACCGACACCATGGAAGTTCCGCTCGGCGCTTATACTTGCCGCATTGCTGTGATAAGGCTGAACCATAAATTCTATTTTTTCCGGGCCAAACTGGAAGTATTTTGGCTGGAAATGCCAATCGGGATCAGACCTCAGAGCAATATTCGATGTGGACCTGAATTGAGCGAAGCGAATGCCAAGGCTTAGCGTTGACGAGCTGTTGCTGCCGAACAGCCCGAGCCCGACATCCTTGCCCGCCTGAAAATCGAGAATGGTATGCTGCTCGCTGTTCCGGGCATTGGTATCGGCAAATCTCGCAGCAAGCGGCTTATGCGTGAGAACCAAGGAATGGGAGGGAAGCGTAGGATATTTGTGAAACGTTATCTGTTCGGGATTGGTCTGCTGATGAACATGCCGCCGGGCCAGCGAGCGGCCATAGCGAATCGATGCTCCAAAGATCCAGCTCGATTCTTCCGGCCGGAAGGAAAGGCTTGCGAATTCGTCGATGCTATAGAGCGGTGGTCGCTCATACTTTTCGGATGAAGAAAAGATAGAGGGCCGGGCGGTCTCGAATGACGGCGAGAACGCTTTCTGGCCATCTTCGAGGCGACTCAATTGTCCGCCCAGTTCAATCCAGATCTGCGGTTGGGCCGTATCTTCGGCGTTCGCCGTGCCGGCAGATGACACAGAAACAGTTAAAGCCAGAGCGGATACGCCCGTAAGCAATTTCCACTTTATGGTGGCGCGATTGTCGTTTTTTTGAATCAGTTCGCTCATTGTCTATTCCCCCCTCACCAATTCTTCGTGACGCGCACGCCGAAGAGGCGCGGATCGGTCAGGAACACATTCGTTGTGAGCCCGCTATCGTCGCTGTTCAGGAAGTCGCCGGTAATGGCCGTCGTGTCGAACACGTTCTTGAGATAGCCCATCACCTGCCAGCCATCGGCACTCGTCACGATCAGCGCAAGGTTGACGTTGGAATAACCTCGCAATTTGTCGTACGGCCGGTCGTTGAACACGCGTGCCCAGCTTTGCGATTGCCAGTAGAAATCGCCGTGCAGCGTCGCTGCCCAATCCTCCGATACCGGCAGCGTGTAATCTGCTGACAGCGAGGTGGTGAAATGCGGCGCGTTGGGCAATTCGTGGCCGCCAAGATTCTTGGCAAAGCCTTCGCCATTGTTGATTCCCGGTTGCGTCGGATCGAACCCGGGATAAGGACTCGGGTCATTGAGTCCCCCTGGGCGATAGTCCGTCGGGAAAACTGGATTGGCTTTGTAGGGTTCCAGCGTCACTGGGTCCACACCGGTCGTCAATCCATCAAATGTGCTGTAAGGATTGGCGGTGCTGTAAGCGTTGGTGCACGCACCGGGAATGCTCGCTACACCTTGGCTTACATCAATAGGCGGCCTAGCTTTCAGGATCGCGGCCACAACATACACTGGAAGAATGCAATTCGATGCCTGTGTGACGAAAGGCTTCACGACCATCCAATCGGGATGATTGGCGGCATCAGTACGATCCATCAGATCGATGGAGCTTTGACCATTCTTGATGCGTGTATCTTCATAGCCGCCAGCAAAATTCAATTTGAGGCCGGAGACCGGCTCCCACATCGCTTCTACTTCAGCACCATGCACGGTGGCGTCGAAATTGTCGTTGATCGCAGTGCGGTCCACGATGCGTGAAATTTGATAGCCGGTGTAATTGTAGAAAAAGAAGTCGCCGTTCAGCGTCAACCCGCCATCGAGCAGCGTGTTCTTGGTGCCGAGTTCATACGCATCGATGAATTCGGGCTTGAAGGTCAAAGGATGAATCGGAGTGGAAACGCCCGTATTGCCAAACGCTATAAGGGTAGCGCCCGGCGGGTTCGCGCCGCCTGCCTTGTAGCCACGACCGTAAGACGCGTAGATCAACGTCTGATCGGTGAAATCAAGCTTCGGCGTCCAATTGGCGGCGAACCGGCCGGTGAACTTCCCCCACTTCTGATCGACGACGCCGGTGATGGGATAGCCATAACCCGAAACGAGAAGTTCGCTTGGAATGTCGATGAAGTGCTTCTCGTCGTCGGTCCAACGCAAGCCGCCGGTTAGTTTCAGCTCGGGAGTGATGTTGTAATAGGCTTCACCAAATCCTGCATAGGAGTTAAGCGTGTAGGGATTTTGACTGAGAAAATAATTGTGACCCTGATTGTTGAGCCTAGTAAGCGGATTGGGATCGATATACCCACATGCCGCAGTGCCTTCGGCGCCCAATGAAGATGGCTTGTTGGGATCCCGAACGATTTTTCCGCCAACGAGACAGTTAGCATTATCCGATACGCCGGGAACCCATGGCAAGGTTTGGTCAATCTCCGGGACATCCGCCCCTGACAAATCATGACTCCATGTGTAGGAAGCCAAGGTCAGCGAATTGATGAAGACGTAATAATTTTCTTCCGTTTCGTAATGCAGGTAATTGCCGCCTACGCTGAAGTTGAACGGTCCGCTGAAATTCGACGCTAGGCGGAATTCCTGACTGAGCTGCCAGGAATGTTCATCGTTTAGATCTTGTGCAACGAGACGATTGCTGCAACCGAGCTGTGGATCGCAGAATGTTCCGACCGCCGTACATACCGGATCAGAGCCTCCTTGGATCGAAGCCGGGGAACAAGGCTCGTAAAGTGCAGTGCAGCTTCCGAATACGGCGGTGCAAATGCCATTGTTCGGGTCTACAGGCGAAGTACTATCGAGTCGACCACCCGCCGTAAATGCGCCCGGTCTGGTGTTGAACCGGTTATAATCTTCGGTGGACCACAAGAAATCTTGATTATATCCGGTCTGAGACGTAAAAATTAGAGAAGGCGTGACATTGTAGTCGACGTTCAGTTCTATCGTATCGTTCTTTGCCTTGTAGATCGGATCGATCTGCGTTTCGATCACGCGCAGATCTGTTGACTGCGTGTTGCTCGCATAGGGATCAAAGATGTGAACCGGGGCGCCTGCAAACGCTAACGGCGTATAATAAGGTAGGACATCGCCGTTTGGCACCTGGAATGCATCCGGCGAATACAAAGATGTCGGGACGCAGCCCTGGCTTAGATAGGGTATGGCTCCATAGGCGATCGTGCTGTTAAAGGGTACGGGCACGCCAGCGATGTCGGCGGGCGTAGGATCGGTTTTGCACAGCTGCTTCGCCGTGCGCATACGATCGTCGTCTTCCTGGAAATGTTCCCAGACGAGCGTGGCTTGCAATTTGCTGGTTGGCTTGATGGCCAGCGTGACGCGCGTTGACCACAAGTCGCGGCCGTCAATCGGATCACCGTTAAGGGCGTTGGTCGAATAGCCGTCGCGCTTCGTCCATTCGCCGGCGATGCGCAAGTCGGCTCGATCATCGACGATGGGGATGTTCACCATGCCTTCATAGCGGCGGTTGGTGTAATTGCCCCAATCGGTGGAAAGCATCGCTTCGAATTGATCTGTCGGCTTGGCGCTGATGACGTTCACCACGCCGGCCGTGGCGTTGCGGCCATAAAGCGTGCCCTGCGGTCCGCGCAGGACTTCCACCTGATTGACGTCGAAAAATTCCTGTTCGAAGAAATGGTTTCTGATGAACGGAATATCGTTCAGCGCGACGGCCACGGCAGGATCGGTCGCCACCGAAATCGCTTGCGTGCCGATACCGCGAATTTGGATGGTATAGCCGCTGAAATTCGTCTTCGAGAAGGTAAGATTCGGCACCTCCTTCACCAGATCCGGCCCGCCTGCGATCTGGCGGGAGGTAAGCTGTTCCTGCGAAAGCGCCGTGATGGCGATCGGCACGGTCTGTATGTCGCCCTTGATTTTCGAAGAGGTTACGACGACGGTTTCCACGCTTGCGGCTGCGTGAACCTGTGCGAGTTCGGCGACGCGAGTTGCGGGCGCAGGCGCTTTCGCCTCCGGCATGTTCGGCCCAACAACGATGCCGGCCGCTTCGCGATGGCTGGAAAAGCCGGTGCCGGCGAGGATATGCGAGAGCGCGTCGGCGACCGAAAGATTGCCCTTCGCGCCGCGCGTGTGCACGCCGTTTACCGCGACCTCGGAATAGATGAGCTGGATGCCCGTCTGCTTGCCATAGGCATTGAGCGCGACATTGAGATTGCCGCCCGGAATATCGAATTCGTCGGCATGCGCGGCCGCGGCGAGCGCGATCAGCGACGCGCCGCCCGCCAGCGCCAGTTTCAATCCCCTCGAAATATTCATCTTTCCCCCTTCACGATATTCAGCGTGTGATCTCGATTTCATTGCCGCGCGTTACGGCGCGAAGGCCCAAGAGATTGCGCGCGAGTTCCACGAAGCCGGCGACGTTGCCGGTCGCGAACGTTCCGCCGATGGTGATGCTGGCGGTTGCCGGATCGGCGATCCGGATTTTCGTCGCGTTGTAGCGATTGAACTCGGCCGCGGCGTCGGCGAGCGTCGTCTGGCTGAAAATGAGCAACCCGCGGCGCCAGGCGAGCTGGTCGGCCATTTCGCTCCGCGTTTGCCTGACGAGCGATATCGAACCGCGCTTCTCCATCACCGCATCGCCCGGCACGAGCAGCACGGACGGATTGTTGACGCCGTCGACCGCCTCGAAGCGCGCGCGGCCGTGCGTGAGCGCAACTTCGAAACGTCCGCCATCGTCGCGAATGAGGAATTCGGTGCCGAGATCGGTCACGCGCCGGTCGCCGATAACGACGGAGAACGGCCGCGCCGCATTGTGCGTGACCCGGAAATAGGCTTCGCCGTGTTCGAGCACGACCGTGCGTTCATGCGCGGTGAGCCTGGTCCTGATCGCGGTGTCGGTGTTCAGTTCGATCTGGCTTCCGTCGGCAAACGAAATGACCTTGTGGCCGCCCAGCGCGGTGGCAAAACTCTCTTCGCGCGAGCGCGGCGCCATCGTCACCATTCCGACGCTCAATATCGCGACGGCGGCCAGCACCGCAGCCGCGCGCAGCAGCATCGGGCGAAACAGATTCCACGAATTCCGCCTGGCTTGCCCGTCGCCGGCGGGTTGCAAAACATGCAGGCGCTGTGCGCGCTCCCACGCGCTTTTCACGCGCCAATAGGCGACGCGATGAGCGGGCGATCGCGAAAGCCACGCTTCCAATTCCGCGGCTTGCGTTTCGTTCCAATCGGAGCGGTCGGCGCGTTCGAGCCAATCGGCCGCCATATCCTTGATGGCGCGCGTATCGGTTGCCGGGATATTTTCCGGTTTCATCGTCCGGATTCTCCCGGCCGGCCGTAGAGAAGATCGGCGAGCGCGGACATGCCGCGCTTCAGATGGACGGAGACCGTGTCTTCCGTAATACCGAGACGCGATGCGATCTCGCCGCGCGAAAGCCCTTCGACGCGGCGCATCATCACGACCTGGCGGCAGCGCGGCGGAAGTTGCGCGATTGCCGCTTCCAGCCGGCGCAGTTCCTCGCGCGCGATGACCGCCTGCTCGGGGCCCGGCGCATCGATGGCGGTTTGGATGGCTTCGAAATCGGCCAGCGCCTCGATCGGCACGACATTGGCATGACGCACGCGGCTGATCAGCAAATTGCGCGCCGTGGTGAGAACGAAGGCCTTGGGATTTTCGGGAAGCGCGCGGCTCGCCGCTTCATAGACCTGCACATAGACATCATGCAGCAGATCTTCCGCCGCGCTCTGGTCGCGCCAATTTTGACGAAGATACTGCATCAAAATCGCCTCCAGCGGCCACACTTCGCGCATGAACCATTCCTCCAGCGAAGGCGTGCTCACGCCGTCCTCGCCGTGCGGATGTTTCGCGCCGTTGCGTTCGTTGCCGTCTGGCATCCCCCTGCCAGCCCTTCTCGGGGAGCCGTCCCCCCGCGTGTCAGGTAGAGACGCGCCAAGCATGCGAGTTGGGTAAGGCGTTTGGCGATATATTTTTCGGAGTGCGGATGCGAAGGGCGCCGCCCGCTTGTGCGGTGCGGGATATTGCCTAGAATTTCAGGCCAAAGGGGCCAAGCCGATGCATCTGCCGCACCGTTTCTACAAATTCCCGCTGCGTTTCGATGTGGAGCGGCTGCGCGCGGAGCTCGAGGCGATTCCCGAGGAAGCCTGGCGCTTCCATCCGCAGAATTTCAACGGCAATTCGGCGCTGCCGCTGATCGCGACCGAAGGCGATGTGGAGAGCGACGGCTTCGAGCCGCCCATGGAGCCGACCGAATATCTGCTCCAGTCTCCTTATATCATGCAGGCCCTGGCCGAGTTCCGCACGGTGTTGGGCCGCGCGCGCTTCATGCGGCTGGAGCCCGGCCACGGCGTGCCCGTGCATTTCGACATCCGTTATTACTGGCGCACGCATTGCCGCGTGCATATTCCGCTCATCACCGACCCCGCCATCCGCTTTCATTGCGAAAGCGAGAGCGTGCATATGGCAGAGGGCGAAGCCTGGACATTCGACAATTGGCGAAACCATTGGGTGGTGAACGAAACCCCGGTCCGTCGCGTGCATCTGACCTTCGACACATATGGCAGCAACGAATTCTGGGATATGGCCAGACCGCTGGGCGAGGAAGACGCGCATCCGCGCCTTGTGCCGTTCAAGCGCAATGCACAGCCCTCGCTGATGCTGGAAACGCATGTCGGCGATCCGGTGATTCATCCGGCCGAACTCGATCAGGAATTCCAGCGGCTCATGGCCGATGTCGAAGCCGTGCCGGAAAACGATCCCGCCGCGATCGCCTTCGTGCGCAACCTGACCGGCAGCATCGCGCGCGAATGGCGCCTGATCTGGCATGCCTACGGGCCGCAAGGCGCGGGGCTGGAACGCTTCATGGCGCTCGCCAAATGCGGCAAGGACGCGGTGAACTCGGTGTCGAGGGATCTGAAGCTCGCGAGCAACGGAAGGCCGCTGGCGAGTGCGCTTCCCGCCGCGTTCGACGCGATGATTGCGCCTGCGACGGCCGCGCAGTTGCGCATCGAGCATGTGTCGGCCGAAACCTATATGCCGGAATTCAAAGCGCCCGTGTTCATCGTGGCCGCCCCGCGCTCCGGCAGCACGCTTCTCTTCGAAACGCTTTCCGCGAACGAGGCTTTCTGGACGCTCGGCGGCGAAGGCCATGCGCATGTCGAGCGCATCAAAAGCCTCAATCCCCGCGCCCGCGATTTCGATTCCAACCGGCTGACGGGAGACGACGCCAACGACGACGTGTCGGAGGAATTGCGCGCCAATTATCTCCTGAGCCTGCGCAAGGGCAAGCAGCTCTATACCGATATCGGAAACGCGCCGCAGATCGTGCGCTTTCTCGAGAAGACGCCGAAGAACGCGCTGCGCATTCCCTTTCTGAAGGCGATATTCCCCGACGCGAAATTCATTTTCCTCCATCGCGAGCCGCGCGCGAATATGAGCGCGATCATCGAGGCGTGGCGCTCGGGCCGCTTCGTCACCTACAAGGACTTGCCGGAATGGGATGGCCCGCCGTGGTCGCTGCTGCTGATTCCCGGCTGGCGCGAGCTTGTCCGCAGCGACCTCGGCGAAATCGCGATGCGCCAATGGCGCGATACGAATGAAACGATCCTGAACGATCTGGCGGCACTGCCCGGGAGCGATTGGTGCGCGGTGTCCTACGAGGATTTCTTGAGCGATCCGGGCGGCGAATTGATGCGGCTCTGCGCCTTTGCCGGCGTGCCCTTCGCCGCCGCGATGCAGAATATAGCTGCAAAGCCGCTCAAACCTTCGCGCTACACCTTGACGCCGCCCGATCCGCACAAATGGCGCAAGAATGAGGCGCTGATCGCGCCCTGTCTTGGTGCCACGGAAGACGTTGCCGAACGGATTGCGGCCTTACGCGAGAAGCCGCTCGCGGAATTCACGGCGAGCTGACCGCTGCGCATCTCGCTTGGTTGCGGCACGGTAGTGTGGTGCATCTGAGCGGCCGACTTGAAAATCTCAAACCGCGCTGCAGCGTCGGGGTCCGTTCCCATGAATGCGTTATCGACGCTTTCATCGCCATTGAAGATCTGCCGGTGAACGTCCCGCTGGTCGTCGTACCACACTGTGCGCCCGGGCCTGGGATAAACGGTCTTTATCGAGAGCGGATGGCGCATTTGCTGCGGCTTGGAGATTCCGCATTGTGGATTGACGAAGGCGATGCGCTTGCCCTGATACTGAAAGCCGGCTGCCAAATGCCTGGCAGAGAGATTTCCATGTGCCCGCGAGAGCCGGCCGATTTCCGCAAACGCGGCGGCGCGCATGGCGGCATCGCTGTCGGTCAAATCGAAGCGGAACGATCCCGCGACATCGTCGAATCCGCCCATTCGGTGGTTTTCCCGATCCGGCACGCTTCTCCCCAACGCCGAGGCGCGGGCGTGCTCGAGAAATGACGCCCCCGGCAGGATAAAACTGCGAACCACGCGGCCGAGCAAATTGGGTTGGCGGGCGGCAATTTGCGAGGCCGCTCAAATAAAATGTGGCGCGGCGGTAAGTCAGACCCAGAATTTGCTCTCCTTTGGCAACTCCAGCGGAGCATATTGGCCAGATAACCGCCGCCTAAACTTAAGCATTTGGCGTGCGTACTCCGATCAGGATGTGTGGGTTTCGTACCTATCGCGCTTTCGCTAGATAGCAGCGCAACCCATTTAGACGCGCATGCGGAATTTAGGACAAGCGATGCATTGCCGAAGTGTCACTGAACCGCGTGTCATTAGCGAACTGCATCGTGGAAAATCCGCGGATACCCAGAAGAAAGATGGTTTCGATAATGACAAAGAGAACAAGGAAGGCCAGGCGTTATTACTCGCCAAGCGCCCATTTTAGATTGTAGTACGCCGAATAGTAATCGGCGAGCGTGTCGACGGAGACGGTTTGCGCCAGCCGCCAGGAATTGCGTGCGTTCCTGACTTTCGCCAGTTGATCGGTATTCGGCGAGCCGGCAAGCACATCTTCGGCGGGCATGATCGCATCATGGGCAAGTTCCCGGCTGGGCAGGGTACCCAAACCGGTCAACCCATTCCGAGAGAACGGGCATCACAGGTGACATCTGTTCGCGATAGTTTCTCCATTTTCCTCGCGCGTCAGAATAAAGACCGCGCGCGACCTGGGCAGCGCTCGGTGTATCGATGAATTTCTCTCTGGCAGGGACTGCAAATTGTTCCATACCTGCTTCGAATTCCAAATCGAGAAATGCGCAAAGCCGCTGCCCTTCCCGGTCAAACCCTGTGATTAGATCCTCATGCCGTGCAACTGTGATGTCGAGCATAAGCTTCTCCCGATAGAGCTTACAAAGCCGCTGTATAGCGTCGTAATAGGTTGCTGCGCTTTCAAGCGTAAGAAGCTCGTACATCTGGGCATTCATCCCGAACTGCCGGCGGAAGCAGGATAGGACAACATCCCGCGGATCGCGCACCGCAAACAGGACCTTCGCATCTGGAAACAGCTTTGCGACCAGGCACAGCAGCGCAGAATTAAGCGGCAGTTTGTCAATGAACACAGGACGGGATGGTGCCGCGCCCGCCTCCGTCACGCGCTTCCAATAGGCTTCACGGTAGCAATCCAGAGCGCCGCCGCTTAATGCCGCCAAACGATCGAGGCCGCAGTCCTCCAGAACGAATTCGTGAGTATCGATCAAGCAACTGCGCTCTTCCATTGTTTCGATCATCGGGTGCGAGGATAGGACTTGCCCAAGAAGCGTGGTGCCGGAGCGAGGGAAGCCGACCAGGAACACATGCCGCGTCACAGGCGGGCAGAATGTTCCGGCGGCGGTATTCTGCCAAGATTCCGGTCGCGCCTCGCGAAAGTAGCATTCGAGCTTGTGCGCAAGATCGAGAGCGCGAAGCTGCCCGGGTCGTGAATAAACCGGCGCGTAGGCGGCGCGGAAGAGTTCTCCCGCCGTGCGATAGGCCTCAAAGGCTTCTCCAAATCTTCCAAGACCGTCCAGCGCGTCACCCGTCAGAGATTGCGCAGTGGCATTAGCCTCCGGACCACTGACGCCGCGCGACAAACAGGCAAGCGCAGCCAACGCTGATTCGAATTTGCCATCCAGAATATCCGCACGCGCCGCGGCAAAGGCTGCGTTAATGTTTCCAGGATCGGTGCGCAGCACGCGCTGGGCGTGGTGACGTGCTTCCGCAGCGTCTCCTTGCTGGGCCGCGATGTGGGCAAGTTGGCTCATCGTTTCGGCATGCGATGGATCGAGCGCCAACGCGCGCAGGAAATGCTCCCGCGACTCTTTCAGCCGACTCATCTCCACCAATACCTTTGCCATGTTGAAATTTGAGACGAAGGATGCCGGCGACGCGCGCAACGCCGCGTCATATGCGGCCACTGCTTCCGAATATCGGCCAAGCTTTGCAAGCGTTTGACCGAGCGCGTTCAGGACATCGAGCTGGCGGGGCGCGAGTTCTCTAGCGCGCGATGCATATCGCAGCGCCGAGTTGACCTGCCCGCGATCGAGGAAATGGTAAACGGCCAGCGCCAGCATGCCGGGATGTTCGAATCCGCGCTCCGCCCCCTCGGCGGATATACGGGACGCCCGCGCGGCATCGCCCGCCACGATGGCGGCCTCCGCGGCTTTCAAATAGTCCTGCAATCTGGGCCCGAGGCTGGGCCCTATCGGAAAACTCGAAGTCATAGACGTACCGGCGAATAGACCGCCCAGATTGCTATATCTGCGTTGCAAAGAACAGGCAGCGGAGTTCTCTGCCCGGCAACGTTATCTGCCCGCTTCCCAGATCAGTCGCCCAACCCGACGCTGATACTGACGAACGGACCCTGGAAGAGCAGGTTCGAAGACTTGCGCGAGGCAAGCTCCACGTCTATGGCGTTCACAAACAGATCGGCGCGATAGCCGATGCTGAATTTGGCCTTCGGAACTTTGAATGACAGGCCTGCGAATCCGCCGATATTGGGGACGGCGACCGTTCTGGAATCGTGGGCGCCGCTCGCATTTGTATAGGGAGCGAAATGGGCCGGGCAACCGCTGCCAGCGCAATGACCTTCGCTCGATGATTGATAATGTATCTTCTTCTGCTGCTTTCCAAACAGAATCGCGGCATTAGCGCCCCAATCGAGCGAGAGGCCGCCTTGCGCATTACCCCACAAGGGTGCCGATGCTTCCCATTGAATCGATGGCCCCACCCCCTTGAAGCTTGCCGTCGCGCTGCCGCTTGCCGATATCACATCCCACAATTCGCGACGTCTGGTTCCATAACCAGGCCAACGGTAGGTTCTAAAATAGGATGTCTGAAAATTGATTCCATTCGTTTCTTGAAAGCCCGTCACGCGGCGTGACGTTGCGAAATGAGCAAACCGTAGGCCCGCGTTCAGGACCGACGTGCTGTCGTGGCCAAACATACCAACGCCTACGTCCTTGCCCGCTTCGAAATCGAGAACGAGATGTGACTCGGCGCTGGTCGTTTTCCCGTTGAGCTTTTCTCGGGATATCGCTGCCGGCCTCACACGCGTTTTGTTAGAGGACGGGTACAATGGATAAGTAAATTGATAGGAAACAAATGATGTCGTAGGTATGGGAGCGAGCGTTTGGCTGACTTTGGAGGACTTGCCGCGCGAGCGGCCATAGCGGATCGAAGCGGAAAAGAGCCAATCCGAATCGTCGGGCTGAAATGTGATCTTCGCATCGTTGGCGTACGCACGAGCGAAATTCATCTTCTCGACCAAAGGCCCGACAAGCCCCGAGCTTGGAACCAGCGGACCCAGCGGCAAGCCGATATCGCTCGTTAGATCCTGGACGCTTCCAATACTTCCGTCGAGTTCGAGCCACACGGTGGGCCGGTCAGCGGCCAATACGGGCCCGCCCCCGCAAATCGAACAGACAAGAACCATGCTGGAAGCAGTTGCCAGCAGATGGTTCCGTGCGGTGCTGCGTGCGATATTCATGGACTTGCCCATTTTTCCCCCCGTTCAATTGTCCGAGCCGCCAAGACCGACGCTGATGCTTGCATACGGGCCAAAGAACCCGCGGTTCTCGCTCTTGCGTGCGTCGATGCCGCCGTCGATCGCGTTGAAGAAGAAATCGGCGCGATAGCCAAGGCTGATTTTCGCGTCCACGTAATTGAACGACAGCGCCGCGAAGCCTCCCAGATTCGGGACGGTCACGGAACGCGATCGCGACGGATCGTAGTGGTGATGATAAACGCTCACGAGCGGTATAAAATTATAGTGGTGCGGGATGTATGGCTCGTCATCATAGGTTTGATGATGGCCGTGCGTGCGCTGGCGCCCGAATAGAAGTGCGCCGTTCACGCCCATATCAAAGCCAAGTTGTCCATCCTGCGCATTCCCCGCCAGCGGCACGGACGTCTTGAACGCGAGCGAAGGTCCTACGCCGCGGAAGCTCCGCGAAATCGCTATTTTGGCGTGATAAATGTCCCAGCCTTCAGTCGGTATCTGTATATTGGCTGAATAACCGGCAAATGTGGTTTGATATTTATACTGCCAGTGGGGACCCGAATCGGCCGTGAGCTCAGCGCGCGACCTGCTGGTGAACTGCGCGAAGCGTACTCCCAGATCGACTGTCGAGTTTCCACCGAACATCCCCAATCCGACATCCCGTCTGGCTTGGAAATCCAGAATGAGATGACGCTCGTCCGTGCGCGCGGCCGTTTCCCCAAATTTGCGGCTACGACCTGTAACGTGATTTGTGACGTGGATGCCGAAAGCTGGAATGCTGGCCAGGAGGTATGCCGTCTGCGGATTGCTCGTCTGCACATGGGAGGCATTGGAACCGTTCGATCTGCCGTACCGGATCGAAGCCGAGAATTGCCATTTGGAATTCCGCGGATCAAACTCCAGCGCGCCTTCGAAGACGCTGCTGTAAAGAGGCGGCTTCTGGCTTATATCCGATGGGATTGTGCCATCGGCAATCAAGGAATGCGTGAATGGCGGCGCAAAGAATTGCTGGGTTTGATCGGTACGTTCGAGCTGCCCGCCCAGGTCGATCCAAACTACGGGTGCATCATCGCCGGCAAGAGCTTGGTTTATCCAGGAAGCTAACGCCAGTGCGGACGCGCCGGTCAGCAGCTTCCAGCGGATTGTGGTGCGATCGTCGTTTTTGTTGATCAGTTCGCTCATCGGTATTTCCCCCTCACCAGTTCTTCGTGATTCGAACGCCAAACAGGCGCGGATCGGTCAGGAACACGTTTGTCGTGAGCCCCGTATCGTCGCTGTTCAGGAAGTCGCCGGTGATTGCTGTCGTGTTGAAATTATTCTTGATGTAGCCCATGACCTGCCAGCCATTCGCGCTCGTCAGGATGAGCGCGAGATTCAAATTGGAGTAGCCGCGAATCTTGTCGTAGGGCCGGTCGTTGAAGATGCGCGCGAAACTCTGCGATTGCCAATAGAAATCAGTATGAAACGTAGCCGCCCAGTCTTCGGAAACCGGTACCGTGTATTCGGCCGACAGAGCAGTGGTGAAGTGCGGTGCGTTCGGAAGTTGCTTGCCGCTCAGATCCTTGTCGAACCCTTCGCCATCGTTGGGCGCATCGAAGGAATTCGGATCTACGATATATACGCCGCAGCTTCCTCCTGGAATGCCAACGGGAAGAATGCAGTTCGATGCCTGCGTGATGAAAGGCCGGCTAACAACCCAGCCGGGTACACCGGCCGTTCTATCCATAAGATCGATCGCCTTAGAGCCATTGGCAACGCTGGTGTCTTCATATCCTCCTGCAAAGGTAAACTTCAGGCCCGGCAGCGGTTGCCACATGCTTTCCAGTTCGGCACCTTTGACCGTGGCATCGAAGTTCAAATTGATCGACGTGCGGTCCACGATCTCCGAAATCTGATAACTTTTGTAATTATAGAAGAAGACATCGCCATTGAATGTGAGAGCGCCGTCAAGCAGAGTGTTCTTTGTTCCAAGCTCATAGGCATCTATGAATTCCGGTTTGAACGTCAACGGATGGATCGGTTCCGTGACTTCCTGCGGCGGGCCGGAATATCCTCCGTATGTCAGAAGAATTGCGCCGGGAGGATTGGCACCGCCGGCTTTATAGCCATGCGCAAAAGACCCATAAACTAGCGTCTGGTCCGTGAAATCCAGCTTGGGCGTCCAGTTCGCGACAAGGCGACCCGTCAGCTTGTCCCACTTCTGATTTACAACGCCGGTGCTTGGATATCCCCAGCCCGGAGTCAGAACCTCGCTCGGGTAATTTGTGAAGTGTTTCTGATCCTCCGTCCAACGCAATCCCGCAGTCAATTTGAGGTCTTGCAGCACATCGTATTCCACCTCACCGAATGTCGCGTAGGAATTCAAAACATATGGATTGTAACTCCGGAAATAATTATGTCCTTTTCCATTGATATGCGAGAGAGGATTGGGATCGATATAGTCGCATCCATCAACCGGCTGCGGTTTGCTTAAATCGGGATATGTGAAACCCATGGGCGCACAGTTACTATTGTCCGAAATATTCGGCATGTAAGGCAGGGTCCCGACCTTGCCGGGAACGTTGTAATCCAGGTCATAATAACCTGCCGCATACAAAGTCAGAGCATTGATGAAGACGTAGTAGTCTTCCGCCGTTTCGTAATGCAGATAATTTCCGCCTGCGCTGAAATTGAATGGGCCCGAAAAATGCGACGATACACGGAATTCCTGACTCAGCTGCCATGCATGCTCTTGGGAAAGATCTTCGGCAACGAGTCTGTTGGAACAACCTAGCTGCGGATCGCAGAAGATACCCGTCGGAGCGCCACCTCCATGACCACCGGCGCCGCATTGGTTGCTGCCGATGCTGAGCGTGCCATCGGTACAACGATAATTCCCGTCCGCGACGACGACCGTATCCAGATTTGGTGTGTGGCTGAGAAAGATGCCTGGAGTCGTATCAAAGCGGTTATAGTCTTCGGAGGAATAGAGGAAATCCTGATTGAATGCCGTTTGCGAGGTAAATGTCAGCGATTGCGAAGGCGAATAGTCGGCGTTGAGCTCGACGGTCTCGTTTTTCGCCCGGTAAATCGGATTGATTGTCGACTCAATAACACGCAGATTCTGCGACTGTACGGTGCTCGCGTAAGGATTATTGTATGCAAGCCTCGGACCCACATTTGCAAGGGCCAGAACATAGGGCAGCGAAGATCCATTAGGAACCTCGAATGCTTCCGGCGAATAGAGCGATACCGGAATGCAGCCTTGACTCAGATAACCAGGCCCCCCGAGCGCGCCGGTGGGCGCGGTTCCGGATCTGAAATCGGTCTTGCACAATTGCTTGCCGCTGCGCAGCCGGTCGTCATCTTCCTGGAAGTGTTCCCAAACCAGATAGACTTGTAAATTCTCCACAGGCTTCCAGCCAATGGTGACGCGGCTTGACCACAGATCGCGGCCATCGATGGGCTCGTTTGTAATCTCATTGAAGCTATAGCCGTCGCGTTTTGTCCATTCGCCTGCGACGCGCAAATCGAGGCGATCATCGACAATCGGGATGTTCACCATCGCCTCGTAGCGCCGGTTGTGATAATTGCCAAGATCCGCCGACACCATTGCTTCGAACTGATCTGTCGGCTTTGCGGAGATAACGTTGACCACGCCCGCCGTTGCGTTGCGTCCATAAAGCGTGCCTTGCGGGCCGCGCAGTACTTCTACCTGGCTGACGTCGTAAAATTCCTGCTCGAAGAAGTGATTGCGGATGAAGGGCACGTCATTAAACGCGACCGCTACTGCGGGATCGGTCGTGACCGAGATAGCCTGCGTGCCGATGCCGCGGATTTCGATGTTGTAGCCAGTGAAGTTTGTTTTCGAGAAGGTGAGATTCGGCACTTCCTTCACAAGGTCGGGCCCGCCCGCGATCTGCCGCGATGTGAGCTGTTCCTGGCTGAGCGCAGTAATGGCAATCGGAACGGTCTGGATATCGCCTTTGATCTTGGAAGATGTGACGACGACGGTCTCGACGCCAGCCGCCGCGTGCGTAGGCGTAACAGTCTCGGCGAGCCTTGTGATGCGCGCGGGCATGGCGCTTCCGCGCACGACCGCGATGGCACTGTCTTCACGTTCGGCGACAAATCCTGTTCCTGAAAGGATACGGGTGAGCGCGCCTTCGGCCGTCAAATCTCCATGTGCGCCGCCCGTGCGCGCGCCCTTCACCGCCTCGTCCGACACGATGAGCTGGATGCCCGTCTGTTCGATATAGGCATGAAGCGCCACTTCCAGGTCTCCGCCCGCGATATTGAACTGGGCGGCCAAGGCCGGTTGCGCGAAAACCGCGGCCGATACGCCGCCCATCAGCGCCAGTTTGAGAAATTCGATCTTCTTCATCTTGCCCCCATAAGCGGCGCAGATGCGCCTTGAACGGTCCTCTTCCTCACCGCGATATGACGGTGCGGTCTCCCTCGATTTCGATATGAAGCCCAAATGTCCTCTTCACGATGCGCGCGAAGAGCTGGGAATTGTTCGCCTGGAAGCTGCCGTCGATCGTCATGCTCGCGACGGCAGGATCGGCGATCTCCAGCTTTGCCGTGTTGTAGCGGTTGAACGCCGCTGTGGCGGCGGCGAGCGTGGTATGATCGAACACCAAGAGCCCGCGACGCCATGCGAGTTCATTGGCCAACGCCTGCGCCGTATTCTTCGTGATCCTTGTCGATTCCACGGTCGCCACCGCCACGTCGCCGGGCAACAGCAGCGCCGACTGCGAAGCGGCCGGTTTATCGGATTCCTCGAACCAGACGCGCCCGCTGACCACCGCGACCTTGAGCTTGTCGTGCTCGCGGGAAACCAGGAACTCCGTTCCCAGATCGGTAATGCGGCGGTTGCCCACGATCACCGCAAACGGATGTGCCGCATCGTGACGAACCTTGAAGAAGGCATCGCCCTTTTCGAGCCATACCATGCGCTGCTCGGTCGTCATGTGCGTGCGGATTACCGTGTTCGTGTCGAGTTCGATACGTGTGCCATCGGCGAATTTCACGGTTTCATGTCCGCCGACCGGCGTTGAAAACGTCCTATCGTGAGGCCGCGTGACACTGACGGCCCCCGCGCCGAGTGCCGCGATTACCGCGAGGCCCGCAACCGCACGTATCAAAACGGGCCAAAAGGGTTTGCGGGCTTCCGGCGTGGGGTTTTCGAGCTTGGCCGGGTCCAGCGCGACGAGGCGCTCCGCGCGCGTCCATGCCGCTTCCAGACGGAGAAAGGTGACGAGATGCACTTCGGATTCGATGAGCCATCGATCGAGGTCCACCTGGTCGGCTTCAGACCAATTCCAGAACTGGCGGCGTTGCAACCAATTCGCCGCGCGCGCCTCGATCGCATTGGCGTCCATCAACCCGGTGGCTCTGTCGTGGTTCTGGCTCATTTGCGATTCCCCGCATTGGGCAATTCGCCATAGAGAAGATTGGCCAGCAGCCGCATGCCGTGTTCGAGATGCTCCGTCACTGTTGGAGCGCCCACATTCATTCTCGCCGCGATCTCGCGACCGGAAAGACCTTCGATACGGCCCAGAATCACCGCTTCTCGGCAGCGTGGCGGCAGGCTGTCGAGCGCGGCTTGGAGACGCCTGAGTTCATCGCGCGCAATGACGGCGCGGTCGGGTGCTGGTATATCGGCGGCGACCGCGAACGCCTCGAAATCGCCCGCGGCCTCGATGGGAACCACTTGCGCAGCGCGCGCCTGATTGATCAGCAGATTTCGCGCCACAGTGAACAGGAACGGTTTGACTGGCTGCGGGATCTTCTGCTTCGCCGCCATATAGACACGTGCGTACACTTCCTGCCGCAAATCCTCTATGTCGCTCTGATTGGGCCAGTGATGGCGCAGATAAGTCATAAGCACGGGCTCCAGCGGCAACACTTCGCGGACGAACCACGCGTTCACGCCGGCCGTGCTCATGATCACGCCCTGCTCGCGCGAGCGCGCATCGCCGAAGTCCGTCCCGCGTGTTTCCGCCATCCCCCGCCTGCTTTCCGTCTTTCGAGGGGCCGCAAAGGCTACATCCGGTACAACACGGCAGAGGGCCGAAAATTCGGGTGGCTGGAGAAAATTTCTTTACTGCGGCGCAATACGAGTCCGTCGCGCCGCAGCAAGAAATGCACGGCTACAAAGCCCGGACTTAGCTTTGTGGAATAAGTGCCGATAACTGTGAATTATGGGCACACGTACCAAAGAGGGGTTGCCGATCGGAACTAGCGAGCGGCAGACGACGGCATCCAGTGACACGGGCATCCAGCTCGTGACCTGAGTCCCTTCCTTCATCCAGTTGGCTGCAGAGTCCGAAGTCATTTGCTCCGCTCCAAACATTGGATCGCCGGATGTTAGATTTTCCGGCCTATGTCGCGATGGCGGGCTCGGCGATGCCATCGCGACGGACCAATGATATCGGGGGTTTTCTGCCCGATCGCCCCATGCGGGCGTTGCTCGTTGTAGTATCTGCGCCAATCCTCCAATTTTTCCCGGGCGTCTTCAAGGCTCATAAACCAGTGCGCGTTCAAGCATTCCGCCCGGAGACGACCATTGAACGCTTCGATGAACGCGTTGTCTGTGGGCTTTCCATGCCTGGAGAAGTCCAACGTCACGTCGTTCGCGTACCCGCCACTCGTCAATTTCGCCGCTTCTGATATTGGACTGGGACATTGTTCAGATCAAAGGTGGCTTGCTGGAATCCTGGTTGCCGGACGTTTTCGCGCGCCTTAATGCATTGGCAGAAAGCTGCCGGGCGCGCAGAGGCTCGTTGGGCGCCTTCATCGAGGACAAGAATTCCGGCACCATATTGCTGCAGCAAGCCAGACGGCGCGGCCTCGCAACAATCCCTATCCATTCAAAGCTGACCGCCATGGGAAAAGATGAGCGCGCAATCTCAGTATCCGGCTATGTTCACAGGGGACTCGTTAAATATACCGATCATGCCTTCAACAAAACCGCCACATACAAGCGGCGCTCATTGAATCATTTGCTCGATCAGGTTGAAAGTTTCCGGATAGGCGACAATGCCAGCTACCGCGAAGACGATCTCCTCGACACCTTCTGCTATGGGATCGCGCTGGCCATGGGTAACAGTGACGGGTTTTAAATAAAACGACTGCCGCGCCGCCGTCCCCATTGCGCCACGAGGGGACATAACCCTCCATAAATATTGAGCGCTTGAAATGAAAGCGCGTGCCAGATGCAAAAGAGACGAAAGCTGATTTTGTTGACGGCCCATTTCTGTACTAATCGGAGCATCCCGCTTAAGTCCGGACGCATACGAATGTAGCGGATTTGCGATTGGCCGCGATGCAAATGTTGGCGGGTTTGGATTGCCATTCAGGCATCATATTGTAGTGCGCTTATTCCGGCCCGCCAATCTTGCCCAAACTGGGAAGGAATGTGATGCCTCTCGTTTAATAATTGCTTCTTAGACTGACCGCCATTTATTGGCGGTGTGCCAACTCAAAGAGGCTCTTATGATACCGGGAGTGCGCTCGCCTTCGCGGTTCCAACCTCGCTCAATAGCGCGCACAGACCTTGAAGCAATTTCAACGGTGCCGGCGGGCACCCGCGGATATGAAGATCGACGGGGACCACGATGGACACTCCGCCAACGCAGGCATAACCGCCGGCAAACATGCCGCCATCCAGCGCGCAATCGCCCACGGCCACGACCCATTTGGGATCCGGCGTCGCGGCATAGGTGCGTTCGAGCGCTTCACGCATGTTTTTTGTGACAGGGCCAGTCACCAGCAGCACATCGGCATGACGCGGAGAGGCGACGAAATGCAGGCCGAAGCGCTCGAGATCGTAGAACGCATTGTTGAGGGCATGAATTTCCAGCTCGCAGCCATTGCAGGAGCCGGCGTCGATCTGCCTTATGGCGAGGCTGCGGCCCAGCCGCCGCCGCGCACGCTGCTCCAGCGCGCGCGCAAGCTCGGCAAGCATTTCCTCGTCCGCGGGCGGAGGCGGCTCGGTCAGCGCACCGCGCAGGCTTTCAAGAAGGATGTTGCGCATGGTTCAAAGATCTTGTCCCGAGTAGGAGCAGTTGAAGGATTTGTTGCATAGAGGAAAATCCGCGACGATGTTGCCTTCGATCGCGGCTTCCAGCAGCGGCCATTGAAACCAAGACGGATCGCGCAGATGGCAGCGCTCAATGGTGCCATCGGCCGCAATCCGCATCCAGACGAAGATATCTCCGCGGAAGCCTTCGACCAGCGCCGCACCTTCGCGCGGTTCATCCGGGCGGGTCATGCCGGTGCGTAGCGGACCTTGACGAACGTGCTCGAGAATCTGGCGGATGATCGACGCGCTTTGCTCGATCTCGCGGATGCAGATCCAGACGCGCGCGTTCACATCACCTTCCTCGAGCATCGGCACTTCGAAGGCAATCCGGTCGTACGGAGGATAGGCGATGACTTTGCGCGCATCGAAGCCGCGGCCGGAGGCGCGGCCGACGAACCCGCCGCTGGCATATTGCCGCGCAAGTTCGGGCGAGAGGATTCCGGTTCCGGTGGTACGGTCCTGAAGCGAGGCCGTCTTGTCGTAGAGTTCACTGAGCCTTGGAAGCCGTTTGCCGATGTCCGTCATCAATTGCAATAGCGATGCGATGCCGGCGTCGTCCAGATCGGTGGCAACACCGCCCACCACAATGCAGTCGCGCATGAGCCGATGGCCAAAACATTCATTTGCGGCGCGTAAAACACGTTCACGCAAAATCGCACACTGGACCTGCATGATTGCGAAGGAGGCATCGTTGCAGATCGCGCCAAAATCGCCCAGATGGTTTGCAATGCGCTCGATCTCGGCCATCAGCGCGCGCAGCCAGACTGCGCGCGGCGGCGCTTCGATCCCAAGCGCTGCTTCGGCTGCCATGGCAAAGGCGTAAGCATAGGAAACGGTGCTATCACCCGATGCCCGGCCCGCCAGTTTGATGGCACGATCGATATTGGCGCCCGCCATCAGGGCCTCGATCCCTTTGTGAACATAGCCAAGCCGTTCCTCGAGCCGGACGATGGTTTCGCCGCCGGCGGTGAACTGGAAAAATCCCGGCTCGATAATCCCGGCATGTACGGGGCCGACACCAATCTGATGGAGACTTTCGCCGTCGGCCGGCAGAAATTGATACGGAACCGCCATCGGCAGCGCCGGTTCACGCGATCCCATCGGATGCTGCACGTCCCAGCGGCCGTGATCGAGCCAGGGCCGCGCATCGGGCAACCCAACGGGCTCCAGCCCGAAGAGATCGCGAACGGTCCGTTCGAGGCGAATGGCGGGAGGATGAAGTTTTCCGACCGAAGGATATTGGCCGCCCGCGCATTCCAGCGTGAGAACGGCGAACCCGTTGGCGCCCGGGTCACGTACCGCCAGATGCACGGCGCGTTGTTCGCCCCACAGCGCGACCAGATCCCATCGGCCTTGCGCCAGTTGCGACGCGGCGTGGCGCCAGCCGTCCGCCGTAACGATGGCGCGCGGCCAAGGCCGATGATTTTCGATCAATCTGGCGTCAGCGAATGTGTCGAGAATGTTCATTGCTCCGCCTCAACCAAGCATACGCGCAACGGTCTGAAACCAGCTCACGATCGGTCCCGGAAGATAGAGCCCGGCAACCAGCACCAGCGACAGATGCGCGAGAAACGGCAGATAGGAAGCCTTGTCGGGCGCCGTGCTGCCGCGCGGCTCGCCGAAGACCACGCCGCCAAGCCGCAGGAACAGCGCGCCGATACCGACGAGAAGCCCGATCACCAGCGGAATGGCGAGAAGCGGCGCGCGGGCAAATGTGGAGCTGACAACCAGGAACTCGCTCGTGAATATGCCCGAGGGCGGCAAGCCCGCGATCGCGGCGACGCCGATCACCAGCGTCCAGGCCAACACCGGATGCGTCACGCTGAGGCCGCCCATCTCCGCGATCTTCTGCGTCCCCTTTACTTGGGCCACATGGCCCACCGAAAAGAAGATCGCCGATTTTGTCAGGCTGTGCATTGTCATGTGCAGAAGGCCCGCGAAATTCGCGAGCGGCCCGCCCATGCCGAAGGCAAAAGCGATGATCCCCATATGCTCGATGGAGGAATAGGCGAACAGCCGTTTGATGTCGCGGCGGCGGTAAAGCATGAAGGCCGCGAAGATGAGCGAGACAAGACCCATGGTAATCATGAGCGGACCCGGCGCGAAGGTTTTGTCATTGACGGCAAGCAGCATCTTGAAGCGCAACACGGCATAGAGCGCCACATTCAGAAGCAGACCGGACAACACGGCGGAGATGGGTGTCGGCCCCTCGGCATGGGCATCGGGCAGCCAGGCATGCAGCGGCACCAACCCGACCTTCGTGCCATAGCCAAGAAGAAGAAAGACGAAAGCCAGGTTGAGGAGTGCCGGATCGAAATCCGCGGCATGGCGGATCAATACGCTCCATGCCATCGCATCGAGGCCCGCGCCGATCACGGGCCGCGCCGCCATATAGACAAGAATGGTGCCGAACAGCGCGAGCGCGATCCCCACGCTTCCCAGAATGAAATACTTCCACGCCGCTTCCAGCGCTTCATGTGTGCGATAAATGCCGACCATGAGGATTGTGGTGAGGGTCGCGAGCTCAATGGCCACCCACATCAGCCCGATATTGTTGGCGATGAGGGCCAGATTCATCCCAAACATCATGAACTGGAACATCGCATGGTAGAACCGCAGATAAACCGGCGTGAGCCTGCCCGTCTCGAGTTCGTGAGCGATGTAGCTGGCGCTGAAGATGCTGGTAGTGAATGCAACGAAGGTGTTGAGCACGACAAAGACGATGTTGAGATCGTCGATCTGCAGGTAGGATGTGGGCGCAGGCCTCTGGACAAACAGCAGCAGCGCCGAGCAGAAGGTCAGCAGGCTGGCCAGCACATTGAGCCGCGCGGACCAGCGATAGCCCGGCAGCATGACGAGCAAACCTGCCGAGCCGAGCGGAATCATCAGGACCAGATCGACGGGATTGACGGGGAGCGGGGTCATTGCCGTTCCCCGCGGAAGCGGTCGAGCGCTTGAAGCTCGACGGTGTCGAAGCGCTCGCGAATGCGGAACAGGAATATTCCGATCACGATGAAAGCGATCAGGACGGAAAAGGCGACGCTGATCTCCACGACGAGCGGCATGCCCTTGGCGCCCGTGGCGGCCAACACAAGACCGTTCTCCAGCGACATGAAGCCGATCACCTGTCCCACGGCATTGCGCCGGGAGACCATCATCAGAAGGCCCAGCAGCACGATGGAAAGCGCGAAAGCAAGATCCTCGCGGGCGAGCGGATCGGCGGTCGCCGTGACGCGCAACATGACGACCGCCGACAACGCCACGAGCGCGATGCCGGCGAGCATCGTCAGGCCGATGCCGACCACGGTTTCGATCTCGCGATGAATGTTCAGCCGTTCGACAATGCGGCGCAGCGCGGCTGGAATGATCGTGGCCTTGAAAATGAGCGCAATGCCCGCAGTGACATAGAGATGCGACGCGTCCTGCACATAGGCCTGCCAGGAAACCGAAAGCGCCAGCAGCACGGCATGCAGAGCGAAGACGTTGATCAGCGCATACATGCGGTCCTGGTAGAGCATGACGAAGCTGACGAGGACCAGCCCGCCTGCCAGAAGATGTGCGATGTCGAATTCGAGCCCGTGCATGTCACAGCGTCCGCGAAACGAAGAGAAGTAGCGTGCCTAGCAGACCGAGCATCAGTGCGGCACCGAGAAAATCCGGCACGCGGAAAACCCGCATCTTGGCCGTCGCCGTTTCGAACAACGCAAGCAGAATGCCGCCAGCCAGGAGCTTCACGATGTAGGCGCCCACGCCCAGGATGTAAGCGAATGGCGGGCTTTCCGCGCCAGCCAAACCCCAGGGCGTAAAGACACAGCCGATCAAGGAAAAATACAGCAGCAGCTTCAACTGTGCTGCCAGCTCGATCATCGCCAGATGACGGCCGGAATATTCAAGAACCATCGCCTCATGCACCATGGTGAGTTCGAGATGGGTGGACGGATTGTCGATCGGAATCCGCCCGTTCTCCGCAATGGCCACAAGAACGAGCGCGACGAGCGCAAGTGCCAGCGAGACATGCAGGCCCACATGCGAGAACGTCATCGTTTCGGCGATGGTGGAAAGCTGCGTCGAGCCGGCAATGAGCGCGAGAGTGAACACCATCATGATCATGGCGGGTTCGGCAAGAGACGCGATCATCATTTCGCGACTGGAACCGATTCCGCCGAAGCTCGTGCCGACATCGAGCCCCGCGAGTGCCAGGAAAAATCGCGCGCTGCCCAATAGTGCAATGATCGCGATCAGATCGGCCGACCAGCTGAACATCAGGCCGCTGGCAAAGGTCGGCACAAGGGCTGCGGCGACCCAGGTTGCCGCAAAGATCAGATACGGCGCAGACCGGAACAGCCAGGACGCGTTCGTCGCGAGAACCACATCTTTCCGCAGAAGACGCAGGAGGTCGCGATAGGGTTGCAGCACGGACGCGCCCTGTCTTCTCTGAAGATATGCGCGGCACTTGCGCACGAAGCCGGTCAGGAGCGGCGCCAGCACCAGCACCAGGACCATCTGGGCGCCCTGAACGGCGAGATCGCGGATCAGGGCCATATCGCGATTCCCAGAAGAAGCGCGACGAGCGCAAAGAATACAAGGCTCAAGTAGCGGCGGATCGTGAGGAACTGCATCGCATTCAAGCGGTCGGCGGCATAGGTCACGCCGCGCGCAATCGGCGCGTAGATAGTCTCCCACGGAATATCGTGGAGTTCGACCGCCAGACTGGCCGCGCGCATATCGCCGGGCGGCGGCATGGTCACGCGCTCGCGCGCGCGGAACACGACCGTGCCGAAGACGCGGCGGATGGGCTGCGCGAAACTTCCCGCGCTGTATTGCGTGGACGGGCTTGGATTCGGTGTGCCGCAATCCCAAGCCGGCGCGCGGCGGACGCTGCGCGATGCAAAGCGATGGATCGCCAAGACCGCGAGACTTGCCGAGACGGCTATGAACACAAACACCAGCAGGCCGTTGTACGAACTGCGGCTTTCCGCGATGGGAATGATCGTGAGCCACGGCAAAAACCGCTGCTCCGGCATGTGCGCATGGACAAGTTGGTTGGCGGCCGGCGACAGCCAGTCGATTGCGAGTCCCGGCAGGATGCCGAGCAGGAGGCAAAGTGCCGCCAATACGAACATTGCCGCAAGCGAGAAGCGGTCGGTCTCTTTGGCCTGCTCCGCCCGGCTTGTGCGCGCACGGCCCAGGAACGTCACGCCGAACGCCTTCACAAAACAGGCCGCGGCGAGTGCTGCGGAAAGCGCCAGTGCGGCACCGGCCGTCGGCACAATCAGGCGCAGACCCCATTGCGGCAGCGAAGGACTTAGGAAAATCGCCTGGAATGTCAGCCATTCCGAGACAAAGCCGTTGAGCGGCGGCAGCGCCGAAATGGCCGCCGCGCCGACCAGAAACACAAACGCCGTCTGCGGCATGCGATGAATGAGCCCGCCCAGATGTTCCATGTCGCGCTCACCGGTCGCGCTGAGCACTGCGCCGGAACCGAAGAACAGCAGGCTTTTGAAGACGGAATGGTTCAGCACATGCAGCAGTGCGGCGGTCAGCGCAAGCGCCGCGGCAAAGACCATTCCGTTCGCGCGAAACGCCAGCGCAAGCCCCAGTCCGATGAAGATGATGCCGATGTTCTCGACCGTGTGATAGGCGAGCAGGCGCTTCAGATCGTGCTGCATCAGGGCCTGCAGAACGCCGAGCACCGCCGTGATCGCGGCAATCGCCAAAACGGCAACGCCCCACCACCAATCCGGTGGACCCAGAAGATCGAATACGATGCGGATGAAGGCGTACACCGCAACCTTGGTCATCACACCGCTCATCAATGCGGAGACGTGGCTTGGTGCGGCGGGATGGGCCAGCGGCAGCCAAACATGCAGCGGCACAAGACCGGCTTTCGATCCCGCGCCGAGAAGAGCGAGCAGGAGCACGAATGGGGCCAGCGCCTGCGCATGGGCAAGGCGCATGGCATCGAAGGCATATCCGCCGCCCGCCCCGGCCAGCAATCCGAACGCGAGCAGAAGACAGAATGTTCCGAAGCCGGCCATCAGCAGGTAGATGTACCCGGCGCGCACGTTTTCGGCATCGCGGTGATGGGAAACCACCAGTCCCCACGAACTCAGCGACATGAATTCCCAGGCGAGCAGAAATGTGAATGCGTCGGCCGCGACAACAACGAGATTCATTCCGGCGAGAAACGCGGCAAAGAATGGAAGTACGCGGCCGGGCGCGGATTCATGTTCGCCATATCCGATGGCATAGAGGCTTGCGAGCATGCCACCCAGATTGGTTACGGCGAGGAAAAAAGCCGCGAGACTGTCAACGTGAAAATGCGCGCCGAGCCAGGGAAGTCCCAGTGGCAAGGTTTGATCGGCGGGAAGGGCACCGAGCGCTGCGGCTGACACCGCGAACAGCACCAATGAAATAACGAATGCTCCTCCGTAGATCATTCGCGACGCCAGGCGCATGGGTGCGATGACGACCGCCACCATCGTCAGCCCAAGCAGCGCAGCGACGCCCCACAATTCGACGACAATCGCCATTGTTATCCCGATGCTTCCGAGGAAGCGCCCGCATCCTGCGCCTTCAGGCGCACGCCGCGCCCGCCGCCGGTGCTCACGGCGCCCTCACTGATCAGTTCGATGCCGGCCCTGTCGAGTGCGCCGATGAGCTTCATCAGCGAATCGACATTGCCGCGGATCACCCCGTCGCTTGCTTCCATGCGCTGGATTGTGGGAACTGAAAGATCGGCGAGATCGGCGAGCTGACGCTGGTCAATGCCGGCAAGGGCACGAGCGGCCCGCAACTGTGCGGCGGTAATCATTCGCAGTTTCTCTCGGCACCCGAGGCAAATGAACGTCGAAAAGGATGCTTAATACGGTCATTATGATGTGTCAAGCATCAAGAATTACATCTGAACGCTTAGAAATTCAGGTATACTGACGTTTCCCCGTGGTCGGGAGACTTGGGTAGCGTTTTTGCGATTTTGCAAACCGGCAATCATCGCGGCGGCATGGCAAGTGCTGGCTGTGATCTCGCTCACCGCATCTCCGGTCATCATTCCACAAATTTATGCTGCGCCTTTTCAAGCGCGCGGTTTTCCCGGCCATATGCCGACTGCGTTCGTTTTGAGCTTGTCATATCTTCTCACAGGTCTTGGTGTGGCATTCACAAACAATCGGCAACTCGAACGGAGTTCTGAGCGCATCCGCAAAGCTTCTCGCCTTATGTACCCGCCGGAACCCGATCGGGCAGCCACAATTTTGCTCGTTTATCTTTGTGTGATTTCCATTTTCTTCATCGTGCTGAGCTCGGCACAAGCACCGGAAAATACGCTTAAGGGTGGGAGTCGTACCGGGCTGGATTGGATTGGTCCAATTATGCTGCCGGCCCTGTACAGCATATGCTTGGCAGCATTCGCTACGATGGCGCGGGCAGTTCACGGAGCCCTCAAACTCAAATAAGAGCGAAATTTGACTGAGTTCCGTGGAATGCTTCGGCTGTCGTTCGTCGGCTGATGTCACCTAGATTTTAGAGTGTTGCGACTGCGTTCCCGCGTGATTGAAGGGCCGCTATGAGTCAGAAGCGGACATATCTAGTTAATGCCGATCGTGGATATCGCGCAGTCCGTTCTCTCATGCCAGTTCGTCGGACAATGAATGGCGCACCGGAGAAGATTCGAACTCCTGACCCCCAGATTCGTAGTCTGGTGCTCTATCCAGCTGAGCTACCGGTGCGTGGCCGTTGGCGAAACGGGCGGTGAACCTATTCAGACACATTCATAATGGCAAGCGCGGGCGCTTGAAATCCCGGGCTCTGAGGCCCGCCGGCGGCGCGTCTTGCCGGGCCAGGGGTTGCGATTCCGCGGCGCCAGCGCCGGGACGTCGCCGCGCGCGCAAGGCCCAGGATTACAAATCGCCAAAGGCCCGGCTCCCAACGAGTTTTTCCCCGATTTGCCGCATCTTGCGCCCTTGTCGCCGCGAGGGCCGCTGGTTAAGACTTTGCGCCGCAGTCCTGATTTTCCGGGGGTAGGGCTTGCGCGGGCGTTGACGCTGGGTCGGCGGTTTCGCGCCGCCGGAGCGGAGAGATCGAAAACATGCCGGTATTTTCTGGGTCCAAGCGGTCCGCGGCGCTCCTTGCCGCTTGCCTGCTGATGGGGTTGGGGCTTTCGGCCTGCGGAGGACTGGACGACGCGCTCTTCGGCGGCGGGGACGAAGAAAGCACGCCCGCGCCGCAGAGCCAGGCCAATGCCGGCATCGGGCCCGCGCCCGAACAGCAGATCGTGGGCGAAGGCGCGTATCAGGCCGGACCGCAGGCTTATGCGCCCCAGCCGCAAGCCGCCATGCCGGGCACGACGATCACGCCCATCCAGATCCAGGGCGGCGCCAATACCGGCACCGCCGTCTCCACCCAGATCGCAGGGCTCAGAAGCGATCTGACGGCGCTGCAGAACAAGCTCATGAGCAATGCGGCGAGGCTCGCCCAGTTGCGCTCCATCGCCGAGAAGGCGGCGACCTATTATCACGACTCCAAAGCCCGCATCACCATGCACCTGCAGATCGGCACCACGCGCGGCAATCCCGATCTCGTCAAGGAGTGGAACGTCGCGCAAGCCGCTCTCGACACGCTCACCTCCAACATCAATGCGCTCAATGCGCTCGGCACCGACATCGGCAACGATTCCTCGCGCGCCCATTTCGAACTCAACACGATACAGGCCACCTTCAACGTCTCGGGCGCGGTGGACGAGGATCACCGCCAGCTTTCCGTGCTCGAAGACGAGACCGGCCAGATCATCGTGCTGATCGACCGGCTGCTGCGCGAAGTCACCGACGATGTGCAGCGCCAGACGACATATGTCGCCAATGAGCGCGCCAATCTGACGGTGCTCGCCTCCGCCATCAAGAACGGCGAGCTTTACGGCGCCGATCTCGGCTCGACCATGCTCGCCACGGGAACCGGCGAAGGGCCCGCGGGCGAGACGGCGCTGGTGACGATCAAATTCGATCGCCCCGACGTGCAATATCAGCAGATCCTCTACACGGCGGTGTCGCAGGCGCTGCAGGCTCGCCCGACGGCGGCCTTCGACATCGTGGCGGTGTCGCCCACGCGCGGAACGCTCGCCGCCGTCCAGATGGCGCAGACCAATGCCCAGCGCCACGCCCAGGACGTGCTGCGCACGATGACGGATATGGGCGTGCCGGCGTCGCGGCTCGGGATCTCATCGGCCACCGATCCTTCGATCACGGCGAGCGAAGTGCGCGTCTTCGTGCATTGAATTTCGGATTCGCGGGTCGATTCGGACAGACTCCGGGCGCCGTTCATTTTCGCGTTTTTCAAAACGCTTCACGCAACACAAAAATCCGTCATGGCCGGGCTTGTCCCGGCCATCCATAAACACATTCGAGACGGAGGTTATGGATGGCCGCCACAAAGGCTCGCACTCGGGCCGCGCTTCGCGCGGTCCCGGGTGGCGGCCATGACGGAGTGGAGAACGAGCGAAGCCGGTAGCCATCGCGCGTACATCGCGATTCAAAAATGCAGGTCGATTCGGACAGACTCCTCCTTACGCGATGTTCGGCATATGCCGACGGCCGAAGCCGAATACAAAATGTAGATCTTTCGCCGGCAGGAAACGCCGGAGCACCTCTTCGAACGAAATTCTCGGGATTTAAACGAAATGGGGATTCGACCGGCACGGTTCAAGGGGGTGCGCGGAATTTATTTTCGCAGCCGCGCGGGAAAAAGATCGCGATAGGCGCGCAAGCCGCCCAGCGTTTCGGCTTCATAGACGCCACGCGCAATGGCGCGCGCCAGGCAATCGGCGGCGAGGCTTCCGAGATAAAGGATCGCGCGCTGGCGCTCGCCGGAGAGCGCGCGCTTGGCCGCCGAAACCGCGAACACGATATCGCCGTCGAATTGCGTGTGCGCGGGCCTGATGGCACGCGCGATGCCGTCATGCGCCATGATCGCGATGCGTTTCAATTCGGGACGCGTCAGATCGGCGTCGGTGGCGACGATGGCGATCACCGTGTTCTCGCGCGGCCGCGCAGCACCCTTCATGTCGGGCGGAAGATCGAGCGCAACGGAATCGAACGCGCCGGAAAGCCTTCGCCCGCCGAATTCCTTCGCCTGCTCGAACGGGAAGGCCCAGAACACGTCGGTTCCCGGAACGAGCGGCGAGCCCACCGGATTGGCGGCGACCAGCGCGCCCATGGTGAGCCCGTCCTCCGTCACCGCCGAAGCCGAGCCGATGCCGCCTTTATATATGCCGGCGGCGGCGCCCATGCCCGCGCCCGCATTGCCGAGCGCGAAACGCTCGCCGGCCGCTTCGGCCGCCTTCGCACCCAGCGCGCGATAGGGCGGCTCGGCCCAGTTCTTGTCGCCGCCATTGGCGAGATCGAAGAGGATCGCGGACGGCACGATCGGCGCGGGCGGCGCCTGCACCGTGAGCTTGAAGCCGCGGCCTTGCGCGGCCAGCCACGCCGTCACCCCGCCGGCCGCATCGAGCCCGTAAACCGATCCGCCCGACAGCACGATGGCATCGGCCTGGCCTACGAGATTGGAAGGATCGAGCGCATCGGTATCGCGTGTGCCGGGCGCGCCGCCGCGCAGATCGGCCGCCGCAACGAAGGGCGCATCGCCCAGAAGCACGCTCACGCCCGTCGCGGCCTGCGCATCTTCGGCCTGGCCGACGCGAAGGCCCGCCACATCGGTGATGAGATTGTGCTTGCCTGGCCGGATCATCGCTGGGACGCTAGCGCGGAAGAGCGAGCGAGCGGAAGGGTATCCCATGAAATTGTTGCGAACGGTCCTCGCGGCGCTCGTTTTCATCGCCACGCCCGCGCTTGCCGCGCCCGCGCGCCATCACATGATCGCCATCGACAGCCCGCTCGCCGCCAAGGCCGCCCTCGAAATCATGCGCGAAGGCGGATCGTCGGTGGATGCGGCCATCGCGGCGCAGATGGTCTTGACGCTGGTCGAGCCCGAATCCTGCGGCGTGGGCGGGGGCGCGTTCATGCTGCTCTACGATCCGGCGGGCAAACAGGTCACGAGTTTCGACGGACGCGAAACCGCGCCCGCTTCGGCGACGCCGGGCATGTTCCTGGATGCGAGCGGAAAAGCGCGGCCGCATTTCGATGCGGTGCCGGGCGGGCTTTCGGTGGGCGTGCCGGGCGTCGTAGCGATGCTGGAACTGGCGCACAAGAAATACGGAAAACTTCCCTGGGCGAAATTGTTCGCGCCCGCGATCCGGCTCGCGGAAAAGGGATTTCCCGTGAGCAAGAAGCTCGCGCGCACCATCCGCGAATATCCGCAGATGGAGAAGATGCCCGATATCCGCGCCTATCTTTACAACAAGAACGGCGAGCCGCTTTCCGAAGGCGATATCGTGAAGAACCCGGCGCTGGCCGAGACCCTGCGCATGATCGCGCAAGGCGGCGCGAAAGCGTTCTACACGGGGCCCATCGCGCAGGCGATCGTCGACAAGGTGCAGAATGCGCCCGTCAATCGCGGCGGCATGACGCTTGCCGATCTCGCGCAATATCAGGCCAAGGAGCGCGCGCCCGTCTGCGGCGATTATCGCGCCTATCGCGTCTGTTCGATGGGGCCGCCGAGCTCGGGCGGGATTTCGGTGCTGCAGATATTGGGGATGCTGCAGCGTTTCCCGAGCAAGGATTTGCAGCCCGACACTCTGAGCGAAGTGCATCTCTTCTCCGAGGCGAGCCGGCTCGCCTTCGCCGACCGCGCCAAATACATGGCCGATTCCGATCTCATTCCGGTGCCGGTCGAAGGCCTGCTCGATCCCAATTATCTGGCGGAGCGTTCGGCGCTGATCGATCCCGCGCACGACATGGGCAAAGCCGAGGCCGGAAATCCGCCGATGAAACACGCGATGCTGCTCGCGCCCCAGCGCTCGCCGCAATTGCACGGCACCAGCCATTTCTCCATCGTCGACGATCACGGCGAAGTGGTTTCGATGACGACGACCGTCGAATTCGCCTTCGGCTCGGAGATGATGGCGGATGGCTTCATCCTCAACAACGAGCTGACCGATTTCTCCTTCGATCCGGTGATCGACGGCGCGCCCGTGGCCAATGCGCCCGCGCCGGGCAAGCGCCCGCTCAGCGCCATGTCGCCCACGATCATGTTCGGCGGCGACGGCCGCTTCAAGATCGCGCTCGGCTCGCCGGGCGGGCCGATCATCATTCCGTATGTCGCGGGAGCGATCGTTGCGATGGTGGACGGCAGGCTTTCGCCGAAGGAAGCGGCGGCGCTGCCGCATCACGCCAATCCCAACAGTTTCACCGTGCTCGAAAAGGACACGCCCATCGTGAAGCTCGCGCCCGCGCTGAAGGCGATGGGGCATGAGGTGGAGATCGCGAATATGGACAGCGGCCTCAACATCATCGAGCGCGTGAAGGGCGGATATATCGGCGCGTCCGATCCGCGCCGCGACGGCGTGGCGATGGGCGACTAGCGCCGCGCCACCGCAAACAGTCGCTGGAACGGATAAAGCACCTTGCCGCTGGCGCGCAGCGGATAATGCGCGCGCAGGCGCGTTTTATATTCGTGCAAGAAAGCCTCGCGCTCGGCGCCGGCCAGCGCATTGGCGAAGGGACGAAGGCCCGTGCCGCTCATCCAGTTGAAGACGGAATCTTCGCCTTCGAGCACCTGCACGTAACGCGTCTCCCAGATATCGATATGCGACGCCGCCGGTTCGAGGATGCCGAAATAGTCTTCCGGCTCGCGCACATTCCACCAGTCGCGCACGTTTTCGAGTTTCGCCGACCACGGGCCCGAGCGCGCGACTTCGCGGATCAGCGTGTGGCAGGGCTCGTCGAAATTGCGCGGCACCTGAAAGGCAAGCCAGCCGTCCTTCGCCACGAACGACATCAGACGCGGCAGAAGCTGCGCGTGATCGGGCACCCATTGCAGCGTGGCGTTGGAATAGATGACGTCGCAAGTCCCGCCCGGCGACCATGACGACACGTCGGCCTCGACGAAGCGCGCGCGGATGTTTTCGGCGCGCGCTTGCGCAAGCATCTCCGGCGAATTGTCGATTCCCATGATCGCGGCATCGGGCCAGCGCGCGGCGAGCAACGCGGTCGAATTGCCCGGCCCGCAACCGAGATCGGCGACGCGCGACGGCGCATCAAACTCGATGCGCGCCAGAAGCTCGGCTGCGGGGCGCGTGCGCTCGGCGCCGAATTTCAGATAGGTTTTGGGATCCCACGCCATCAATGCGCCTCGCGGTCCGGAATATCGATGCGGAAACGCGAACCCTTCTCGCTCGTGGAGACGAGCGTGATATCGCCGCCATGCGCACGCGCCAGATCGCGCGAGATCGCAAGGCCGAGCCCCGAGCCGCCGGGCCGCGTCGAGGCAACGAAGGCCTGGAACAGCCGCTCGCGCAAGGCGGGCGGCACGCCGGGGCCGTTGTCGGCGATGTCGATCAGCACGTGGCGGGTTTCGCGCTTCGCCGACACGACGATTTCGGGCGCGCGCGTTTCTTTTTCCAGCGCCTGCGCCGCATTGCGCAGGAGATTGAGCACGATGCGGAACAATTGTTCGGAATCGGCGTCGATCTCGAGCAGCGGATCGACCTCGTTGACGAGCGTGACGGGCGCGCTCGCATCGGCGAGCACGGCCTGCGCGGCTTCGTCGATCAGCGGGCGCAACAGGAATCTGCGGCGCTCGGGCGGCGTTTCCTCCGCGCGGCCGTAGCGCAGCGTGTTGGTGGCGAGCGCCACGGCATGATCGATGGAGGCGACGAGCCGCGGCGCAAGGCGCTGCACCACAGGATCGGCAACCGACGACAGACGGTCGGAGGCGAGCTGCGCGCTTGCCAGGATGTTGCGAAGATCGTGCTGGATCTTGGCGACCGCGGTGCCCAGCGCCGCCAGCCGCGCCCTCTGCTGCAGCGAGGCATAGATATCGCGCTGCATGGCGGCGAGCTCGCGCTCGGCAATTCCGATTTCGTCGCGGCGCGAAGAGGCCGAGATGACGCGGCTCGCATCTTCCGGATTGCTGCGGAATTCGAGCATGGCGCGCGTGATGCGCCGCATCGGCCGCACCAGAATGAGAAAGAGGCTTGCAAACACCAGAAGCGCCGTGACGAGCGAGATGAGAAGCGCGAGCAGGATCAGCCGGCGCGAATAATCCACCAGCTTTTCATGAATCGTCGAATCGCCCACGATCACTTCGATGGCTTCGGCGCCCTTGATGCGCGTGGGCGCGATCACATGCAGCACGCGGTTGCCGCCCTCGATGAGGGAATCGATCGCCAGTTCCATGTCGCCGAACAATCCCGCTTTGCGCAGATCGATGGTGACGTTGATCTTCGCCGGCATTTCGGAGACGAGAAACAATTCGCGCTGCTCGGGGCGCTTGAGCATCACGGCGTTGGCACCGGCGCGCTGCAGAAGCTCGTTGCGCAAGGAGGCCGAAAGCTGCTTGCCGCCGGGCTCGGTGAAGGGAAGGATCGCGATCTCCGCCGATTCGATGTGCTGTTCGAGCAGGCTCGCATAATAGCGCCCGATGGACGGCACGAAGGTGAAGACCTGCGTGATCATCACATAGAAAATCGTCAGAAGCAGAAGCCGTCCCGACAGGCTGTGCGCCACGAGCCGCCACATGTCGCCCAGCCTGGTGCGGAATGCGCTCATCGCCCTACCCGAAAAGCGAGAGCAAAGATGCCAGCGCCTTCGCGCGCGGGCCGAAGACGAGCGGCGCGAAATGATTGCCCGCGGCGCGTTTGGACGTTTCGCCGAGCGTGGGATAGGCGGCCGTCATCGCCGCCATTGCGGAGAGTTTCGCGCGCGTGCTGAGCGCGAGCGTCCACGGCCCGATCAATTCGCCCGCATGCGCCCCCACGATCGTCGCCCCCAATATGCGCCCGCCGCGATCGAGAACGAGCTTGGCGAAGCCTTCGCGCGCGCGCTCGATCGCGGCGCGGTCATTTTGTGCGAATTCGGCGCGCGCGGTCATCACGCGTGCGTGACGGGCGCGCGCTTCCTTTTCGGTGAGACCCACTTGCGCAAGCTCGGGATCGGTGTAGGTGACGCGCGGGATCGCCGCATAATCGGCGCGCACGGGCATGCGGAAGAGCGCGTTGCGGATTACAAGTCCCGCGTGATAATTCGCCACATGCGTGAAGCGCGGCGCCGGCGTCACGTCGCCGATGGCGTAGACATAGGCATTCGTCGTCTTGAGGCGGCGATCGACCTTGATCCCATGCGCATCGGCTTCGATGCCGGCGGCATCGAGCCCGAGCTCTTCGATATTGGGCGCGCGCCCCGCCGCCACCAGAATATGGCTCGCCTCGATCACTTCGGTGTCGTTGGGGCTGACGAGCCTGATGCTGATGCCGTTCGCGACGGGCTTGATGGCGGTCGGGCAGGTTTCTTCGAGGATGCGCACGCCCTCGCGCGCGAGTTTCCGGCGAACGACGGAGGCGGCTTCTTCATCCTCATGCGCGAGGATGCGGGCAAGTTCGATCACCGTCACCTTCGCGCCCAGCCGCGCGTGCGCCTGCGCCAATTCGAGGCCCGAGGCGCCGCCGCCGATGATCGCCAGACGCGGCGGAATGAAATCCTTCGCGAAGATGGTTTCATTGGTGAAATAGGGCACGTCGGCAAGCCCCGGCACGAGCGGAATGGCGGGTCGCGAGCCGGTCGCGATCACGAAGCGGCGCGCATGGATGCGGAAATCGCCGGCCTCGACGTTGCGCGCATCGAGAAAGCGTGCGGGCGCGCGGATTACCTTCACGCCCAAGCCTTCGAAGCGCGTTTGCGAATCGTTGGGCGCGATCTCCGCGATGATCTCGCCGAGATGGGCATGCACGCGGGCGGCATCGATCTTCGGTTCGGCGTCTATGCCGAATGCGCCCGCTTCGCGGATCGTTTGCGCGCGCGCGGCCGCGGCGAGCAAGGCTTTGGAGGGAACGCAGCCCGCATTCAGGCAATCGCCACCCATTTCGCCTTTTTCGACGAGCACGGTCTTGCGCCCGAGCTGGGCCGCGCCCGCGGCAACGCTCAAGCCTCCCGAGCCCGCCCCGATCACGCAGATATCCGCGCGGATGTTTTCCATCTCAGCGCCTCTGCCAGAACACCGGCACCAGCGAAAGCGCGGCCAGCCCCAGAAGCGGCAAAAAAATCCTCGGCTCGAAAACGAGCGCGAGATCGGGCCGCACGCCATGCTCGAAGAGCGCGCCCAATCCATTGCCGAGCCCGGCATAAACGAATGTCGCGGGAATGATGCCGACGAAAGTCGCGGCGACGTAAGTCCAAAGCCGCACGCCCAGAAGCCCCGCCGCCAGATTGACCAGGAAAAACGGAAACACGGGCGCGAGCCTTAGCGCCAGAAGATAATTGAAGGCGTTGGCGTTGAAGCCGTCCTCCATCTTGCGCAGGTTCTCGCCGAGGCGCGCGCGGAAGAGATCGGCGAGCGCCGTCTTGGCGGCAAGGAAGAGGATGGTCGCTCCCAGCGTCGCCGCGCCCACCACCAGCGAGCCGCCCTCGAAGGTTCCGAACAGAAATCCCCCCGCCAATGTCATGGGCGACGCCGCCGGTATCGAACAGGCCACCACCGCAACATACGCAATGACGAAAATCAGCGCCGATAATACGGGATGGGCATCGACCCAGCGCTCCAGCGCGTCGCGGTTCTGGCGCAAACTTTCCAGCGTCAGTTGATGCTCGAGGCCTGCCGCGAAAAACGCGATCAGCCCCGCCACCAGCAGCAGAAGCGGCACGAAACGCCGCCATCGCGGGCGGGCGGGCGAAAGGGTTTCGCTCTCCATGGGCTCATCATAGCGGGCGGGGATGCGCGGTTGACAGGGCGAAGGCCCCTCTTTAGATACCGCCCACTTCCGGCAGCCCCGCTGCATCAAGGAGTTAGGCCCATGAAACGCCCCTATCAGCCAAGCCGTATCGTCCGCAAACGGCGCCATGGCTTCCGCGCGCGCATGGCCACCAAGGGCGGCCGCAAGGTCCTGGCGCGCCGCCGCGCCCATGGCCGCAAGAAGCTCTCCGCCTGAAAAGCTGGTGCTCGACCGTATCCGGACGCGCAGCGATTTTTTGCGCGCGGCGGCGTCCATCCGCTGCCCGAGGCCGGGCCTGACGCTCGAAATGTGCCCCAGCCCCGCGCCGAAACCGGGCCATGCAAGGGTGGGATTCACCGCCAGCCGCAAAGTGGGGGGAGCGGTCGAACGGAACCGCGCGAAACGGCGGCTTCGGGCCGCGGCTGCGGCCTTGCTTCCCCTTTTGGGCGAGGCAGGCAATGACTATGTTCTGATCGCGCGCGCGGCGACGGTGAAGGCGCCATTCGACGGCCTTCTCGCGGACCTGACGGCGGCGCTGCACGCGGCCCACGCCAAACTCGGCCGTTCGAAAAGCGGAGGGCGAGGAAGCACCTGATGAACATCCTGCGTCAGACAGCGGTTTCCTTGCTGGTGCTGCCGATCCAGTTCTACCGGCTCGTGATCTCGCCGGTGCTGCCGGCGTCCTGCCGGTTCGAGCCGAGCTGCTCGGCCTATGCGCTGGAGGCGCTCCACACCCATGGCCCCGCCAAAGGGCTTTACCTCGCGGCGAAACGGATCGCGCGCTGCCATCCCGTGACGTGGCTCGGCGGATCGTCCGGCTTCGACCCCGTACCTCCGGCCAGATAGAGACATGAACGAAAGCAACCGCAATCTGATATTGGCGATCGTGCTGTCAGCGGCCGTGCTGTTCGGCTGGCAGTATTTCGTGGCAAGCCCGCAGATGAATGCCGAGCGCGCCCAGCACGCCGAGCAGATGAAGAAGCCGGGCGAGGCGCCGCCGGCCGCACCGGAAGTGGGCGGCGCGACCGTCGTTTCGCGTGCCGAGGCGCTGAAGGCGGAAGGCGCGAGCGTGGCGATCGAAACGCCCACGCTCGAAGGATCGATAAGGCTCGCCGGCGCGCGCTTCAACAATCTCAAGCTCAAGCAATATCGCGAGAGCGTCGATCCCAAGAGCCCGGCGATCACGCTCTTTGCGCCCGAGGGCACGCAATATCCCTATTTCGCCTATTCGGGATGGCTGCCCGCGCCGGGCGCGCATGTCGCCACGCCCGGCGATTCGACGCCGTGGAAAATCGCGCGCGGAGGCGTGCTTTCGCCCGGCCATCCCGTGACGCTCGAATGGAACAACGGCCACGGGCTCGATTTCACGCGCACCATTTCGGTGGACGATCAATACATGTTCACCATCGCCGATTCGGTGAAGAACCAAGGCGCGGGCAAGGTCACGCTCTTTCCGTTTTCCTCCGTCGTGCGCAAGGGCGTGCCCAAGACGCAGCATTACTGGGTGCTGCATGAGGGTTTCGTGGGCGTGGCCGACGGCAGCGCCAAATACACCAAATACGACGATCTGAAGCCCGGCGAGGCCAAGGATTTCGAGTCCACCGGCGGCTGGGTCGGCATCACCGACAAATACTGGATGGCGGCGGCGGTGCCGGCGCAGGACGCGAAATTCTCCGGCGAATACCGCGTGAGCGGCGACAAGGGCCACGAAACCTATCTTTCCGATTACCGCCTCGACGGCGTGAGCGTTCCGCCCGGCGCGAGCAGGACCGTGACGGGCAGATTGTTCGCCGGCGCCAAAGTGGTCGCCATCATCCGCGGCTACGAGCAAAAATACGGCATCGAACAATTCGATCTCGCCATCGACTGGGGCTGGTTCTTCTTCATCACCAAGCCGATCTTCTGGCTGCTCGATCTTTTCTACAAATATATCGGCAATTTCGGCGTGGCGATTCTGCTTCTGACGGTCACGATCAAGCTTTTCTTCGTGCCGCTCGCCAACGCCTCCTACAAATCCATGAGCCGGATGAAGAAGCTGCAGCCCGAGGTCGAGCGCATCCGCCAGCGCTTCGCCGAAGATAAAGTGCGCCAGCAGCAGGAGATGATGGACCTCTACAAGCGCGAGAAGATCAATCCGGTGTCGGGCTGTCTTCCGATGCTTCTGCAGATTCCCGTGTTCTTCTCGCTTTACAAGGTGCTCTTCGTCACCATCGAAATGCGCCAGGCGCCGTTCTTCGGCTGGATCCACGATCTTTCCGCGCCCGATCCGACTTCCATCATCAATCTCTTCGGTCTTCTGCCCTATCACGTGCCGGCTTTCATTCCGGCGTTCCTCTCCATCGGCATCTGGCCGGTGATCATGGGCGCGACCCAATGGCTGCAGACGAAGCTGAACCCCGCGCCCGCCGATCCGGTGCAGGCGCGCATGTTCGCCTTCATGCCGCTCATCTTCACCTTCATGCTGGCGACGTTCCCGGCGGGGCTGGTGATCTACTGGACGTGGAACAATCTGCTCTCGATCACGCAGCAATACATCATCATGCGCCGGCAGGGCGTGAAGGTGCATCTCATCGAGAATCTGAAGCCGCCCGCGTTCCTGAAGCGGCTGACGGCGGGTGATTGACCCAAACTGTCATGGCCCGCGAATGCGGGCCACCCAGGTGAAGCCTGCCGAGGCGGTGAAAGTTGAACTGCGTTTCGATTTGAAATTTTGCGAATGCGTCAACTGGGTGGCCCGCATTCGCGGGCCATGACAAACTTTTTTGTTGAAAACCAATGAACGAACCGTCCACCGAACTCGCAAAAGCAAAGCGCCTCTTTTCGGGGCCGTGCGAATTCGCGTTCGGGGGAACGGACAATTTTCCCGACACCGATCTTCCGGAAGTCGCTTTCGCCGGGCGCTCGAACGCGGGCAAATCGAGCCTCATCAACGCGCTCGCCAATCGCAAGACTCTGGCGCGCGCCTCCAAGACGCCCGGCCGCACGCGCCAGATCAATTTCTTCCGGCTCGCAAATGCGCTGATGCTGGCCGATCTGCCGGGTTACGGTTTCGCCAGGGCCTCGCGCAACGAGACCGAAGAATGGCAGCGCGCGATCCTCGCCTATCTGAACGGGCGCTCGCAATTGAAGCGCGTGATTCTGCTGATCGATGCGCGGCGCGGGATCATGGCGGCCGACGCCGAAGCCATGGCGCTCTTCGACCGGGCGGCGGTTTCCTATGCGATCGCGCTAACCAAGATCGATACGCTGAAACGCGGCGAACTCGCCGCGGCGCAAACAAAGGTCGAGGCGGCGCTTTCGGCGCATGCGGCCGCCTATCCCGCCGTTTTCGCGGTTTCGGCGAAGGACGGCGCGGGCCTCGACGAACTTCGCGCCCACATCGCCGCTATGGCTGCGCGCCGATGATTGGGTTATAAGGCCCGCGATTTTTTCCGGAAGGCCCCCGATGGCCGTGCAAGACGACAGCACCCAGGACCGCAACCTGCGCCAGATGGCGCGCTGGCGGCAGACCGCGCGCGTGCTGGTCGAGGCGCTGCCCTACATCCTCAACTATGACGGCCAGGCCGTCGTGGTGAAATATGGCGGCCACGCCATGGAGGCGGGCATTCCCGAACATTTCGCGCAAGACATCGTGCTCATGAAGCAGACGGGCATCGAGCCCATCGTGGTGCATGGCGGCGGGCCGCAGATCGGCTCGATGCTGACCAAGCTCGCGATCCCCTCGACCTTCGTCGACGGCTTGCGCGTCACCGATGCGGCGGCGGTGGAAGTGGTCGAGATGGTGCTGACCGGCTCGATCAACAAGCAGATCGTCAGCGGCATCAACGCGGCGGGCGGGCGCGCGGTCGGCCTTTCCGGCAAGGACGGCAACCTCGTCGTCGCGCGCAAGCTCGAACGCTACAAGCTCGATCCCCAGACGCTCGAGCGCAAACTCGTCGATCTGGGATTCGTGGGCGAGCCGGAAAAGGTGAACCCGGAAGTGCTGCGCATGATCACGCGCTCCGATCTCATCCCGGTCGTGGCGCCCATCGGCGTGGGCAAGAAGGGCGAGACCTTCAACATCAACGCCGACACGGTGGCGGGCGCGGTCGCGGGCGCGATGAATGCCTCGCGCCTTCTGCTGCTCACCGATGTCGAAGGCGTGCTCGACCGCGACGGCAAGCTGATCCAGCGGCTCACGGTATCGGAGGCGCGCGCGCTCATCGCCGACGGCACGATCTCCGGCGGCATGATTCCCAAGATCGAAACCGCCATCGACGCGGTGGAGGCCGGCGTCAAGGCCGCCGTCATCCTCGACGGGCGCATTCCGCACGTGATGATGCTCGAACTCTTCACCGAGCACGGCGCGGGCACCATGATCACGGCGGAATGAGGCGCGCTGCCTTCGCGTTTCTTTTCGTTCTGTTGTCTGTGCCCGCGCATGCGGGCCTCAAGCTCTGCAACCAGACAAGTTACATCGTCTACGCGGCGGTCGCCTATCCTTCCGCGCCCGATATCGTGACGCGGGGATGGACGCGCATCGTGCCGGGCGCCTGCGAAATGGCGATTTCGAGCGCGCTCGCGGCGCCGGCCTATTACGTCTATGCGCGCACCTCGGAGGCCCATGCGGGAAAGGCGCGAATCTGGGGCGGAACGAACGAATTCTGCGCGCGCGGCACGAATTTCACGCTCGCCACCCAAGCCGGGCTTCCCGGATGCGGCGACGATTCCTTCCCCGCGCCCTTCGCCGAACTTGACACGGAAGGCAAGGAGTCCTGGATCACGACCTTCACCGAATCCGCCCATATCAAGAACTTGCCCGATGCGCGCGCGGCCGGCATCGACCGGCTGTTGCGCGACAATGGCTACAGGAACGATCGCACGGCCGCGCTCGCGGAATTCCGCGCGCGCATGAAACTGCCCGCCGATGCCGGCGACCGCGATCTCTTCGATGCGCTCGAAACGGGCGCGATGAAACAGGCCGCACCCGCCGGATATTCCATCTGCAATGACGGGGCGAGCGCGATCTGGGCCGCGCTCGGTACGAAATCGGGCGGCAAATGGCTGACGCGCGGCTGGTGGAAGGTGATGCCGGGCGCCTGCGCGCACGCCATCACCGATGCCTTGCCGGCCGGCAAGGTCTATCTGCATGCCGAAGGTCACGGCAATCATCATCTGGTTTCGGGACCGGCGAAGCTCTGCGTCGCGAGCATCACTTTCGAAGTGACGATGTCGGGCGATTGCAAGCATCAGGGACTGATCGAGGCCGGATTCGCGGCGACCGACACGAAGGGACTTTCAGGATACGCAGCCCATATCGGCGAGGACGGACTTCTTCCGCCGCTGCCTTACGGGTCCACGCCGAAATAGCTCAGATGCCAGCGCATCTCTTCCTCGCTGAGCGGGAAGTGCACGCCTTCGCGCGCCGGCAAAAGCTCGCGGGCGGGAAGATGCAGCAGGAACGTCTGGATCTTGAATGCGACGCGCATGCTGAGGCCCGCGCGCCAGACGAGCGCCGTCGCCGGCTTGGCGAGGCCCGAGCGCAAAATCCGATGCACCATGTCGGAAGGCACATCGCCGAGAAGGGCAAGGGCCGCGATCACGATTTCGCGGCGCCCGTCCTCGGCCGCCTCGATGACATAGGTATCGTCGAGCTGGCCCGCGCGGAAGCGCGCCTGCACTTCGCTCACGGGCGCGCCGTCGCCGCTTTCTTCGCCAGAGACTTCGCCGGCCGCAAGGCGCTCCTTCATCTGGCGGCGCAGGAATGTCTGGGTCTGATTGTCGAGCTTGTGGGTCGCCGCGAGCTGCTCGATCAGCGAGGCGCTGACGAATGTGGCGATGCGCTTGACCGCGCGCTGGGAGAGATCGTTGCGCAGGACGAGCGGCTCGTGCCATTCGCGGATCTTTTCGGCCTGATCGACGATCTTGTCGAAGGTCTGCCGGCGGATCTTGGCCTGCGGATTGACGAGCAGCGCCGCAACCGCGGGAACATCCATCGCATCGGCGATCGCTTCGGAGACGTTCTCGCTCAAGGGCCTGCGCTTGGCGATTGCCGCGAGCGCATGGCGCGCGGTCGCCGTGGTGACGATGTCGATCAGATCGGAATCGGAGAGGAGCGGAGAATATTCGAGGATGGGCGCGGCCACGATCTCCACGTCGCGCGCCAACTGGTCCACGATGTGCTTGGGCACGCAATCGAGCGATTTGATTTCCTCCGCCAGCATCTGGCGCACGCGCGGAAGCTGGTCCTGCGCGAGGCACTCGAGCGTCTCCAGCGTCAGATCGCGCAGCTTCTTGCTCTGCTCCTTGGACAATTCCGGCAACAGCCGGCCGATCTTGCGCGCGAGCTCGACGCGCACTTCATCGTCGTCGTCCTCGGCCAGAATGCGATTGGCATGGGCGGGCGTTGCCGGATTTCCCGCAAGCGCGCGGCGCACCGCCGGATTTCCCTCGGTCGCCAGCACGAACAGCACTTCGGGCCCGACATCGCGGCGCCGGGCAAGCTCCTCGCTCGAACGGTCGCGCGCGCGCAGCACGCGCAGGATGTCTTCCTGGGTGAGCGCTTCGGGCTTGCCGTTCTTGTTGTTGTGATGCGTGTTCATGGGGCCCCGGCCGGTGGCCCATTCTCGGCAAATCCGTCTTAATGAGCGTTAAAGGCGCTTGGTTAGCTGAACCTTGCGTTAATCGCCCAAAGCCCGGGGCGGACTTGCTTAACGGCCGCCTTTTGCCCATGTTCGGCGCCTTTCGAGACGGATTTCAAAATGGAACTGGAACGGATCATCGAGGACGCCTGGGAGCGGCGCGAAACGCTCAACGCCTCGACCAAAGGCGAGGTGCGCGAAGCGGTCGAGGAAGCGCTCGATGCGCTCGATGCCGGCCGCGCGCGCGTGGCCGAGAAATTCAAGAACGAATGGCTCGTGCATCAATGGCTGAAGAAGGCGGTGCTGCTCTCCTTCCGTCTCAACGACATGGAGGCGATCGCGGGCGGGCCGGGCGGCGCCCATTGGTGGGACAAGGTGCCTTCCAAATTCGTGGATTGGGATGGGCCACGCTTCCGCGAAGCGGGTTTCCGCGCCGTGCCGGGCGCGATCGTGCGCCGCTCGGCCTTCATCGCCAAGGGCGTGGTGCTGATGCCGAGTTTTGTCAATGTCGGCGCCTATGTCGGCGAAGGCACGATGGTCGACACATGGGCGACGGTGGGTTCCTGCGCGCAAATCGGAAAGCATTGTCACATCTCGGGCGGCGCCGGCATCGGCGGCGTGCTGGAGCCGCTGCAAGCAGCGCCCGTCATCATCGAGGACAATTGCTTCATCGGCGCGCGCTCGGAAGTGGCCGAAGGCGTCATCGTGGGCGAAGGTTCCGTGATTTCGATGGGCGTCTATATCGGCCAGTCGACGCGCATCATCGATCGCCACACGGGCGAAACGGTTTACGGCCGCGTGCCGCCTTATTCCGTCGTCGTTCCCGGCGCGCTGCCGCAAGGCCCCGAGCGGCCGTCGCTCTACTGCGCGGTAATCGTCAAGCGCGTAGACGAAAAGACGCGCGCCAAGACCTCGATCAACGAACTTCTCCGGGACTGAAGCGCCCGCTTCCGCCCCCCAAATATTCATGCAATACTGGCTCCACGATCAAACGGGGGCAAACATGGATTGGCGGACATATCTTTTCAGTTTCGACGGCCGTATCAATCGCGCGAAATATTGGCTGTTCGTGCTCGTCGGCCTTTTGTTCGTGGCCGTGATGGTGGCGATCGCAATGCCTTATATCCTCATCGCGCGGCGCACTGCCGGTGCGCCCATGGGCGGATTTACGCCGCTCCTGATCGTCACGATCATAGTGGAGTTCGTCGTTCTGCTCGCCTATCTGGTCGCCGGCTTCGCCATCGCGATCAAGCGGCTGCACGACCGCAACAAGAGCGGATGGTGGTCGATCGTGTTCCTGGTGCTGCCGTCGGTCTTCAACCTGATCGGAAGGACGGTGGGCGGTCCCGGCGGCGGCGGCGCGTTGTTCGAGCTGGTCGGACTGGGGCTTTCGGTCTGGGCCTTCGTCGAGCTCGGCTGCCTGCGCGGAACCGACGGCACCAACGATTACGGCCCCGATCCGCTGGGCGGCGGCGGAAACGAAGCGGAAGTCTTCACCTAAGCCCTCGCATTGACGCAGGGCCGCACCGGGCCTAAATCGCGCTCGCCATGATCGATCCGGTCAAGCTCGCGCAGGATTTGATCCGCTGTCCCTCGGTGACGCCGAAGGATGCGGGCGCGTTGGGCGTGGTGGAAAGCGCGCTCGGTCCGCTCGGCTTCCAATGCTACCGGCTGACATTCGGCGAGGTCGCCAATCTCTACGCGCGCATCGGAAGCGAGGCGCCGAATTTCTGCTTCGCGGGCCACACCGATGTCGTGCCGCCGGGCGATGCGAAGCTGTGGAAGAGCGATGCGTTCGCAGCCGAGATCCGCGACGGCGTGCTTTATGGGCGAGGGAGCGCCGACATGAAATCGGCCATCGCGGCCTTCATCGCCGCAGCCGAACGCCAGATCGCCAGGGGGATGAAGGGCTCGATCAGCCTTCTCATCACCGGCGACGAGGAAGGTATCGCCCTCAACGGCACCAAAAAAGTGCTGGAATGGATGACGCAGAAAGGCGAGCGCATCGATCATTGCCTCGTCGGCGAGCCCACCTCCGTCGCGCGCACCGGCGACACGATCAAGATCGGCCGGCGCGGTTCCATGCGCATCGAATTCACCGCGAAGGGCGCGCAAGGCCATACCGCCTATCCGCAGAACGCGCTCAATCCGATTCCGGTTCTGGCGCGGCTGGTGGCGGAGCTCGCGGCCACGCCGCTCGATTCCGGCACGCAGCATTTCGAGCCGTCGACGCTCGTCTTCACCACGTTCGATGTGGGCAACAAGGCGGCGAATGTTTCGCCCGCCGAGGCCTTTGCCGCCTGCAACATCCGCTTCAACGATCTGCACACGCCCGATTCGCTGTTGCAGCTCGCCCGCGACAAGGCGGCGGCGATCGGAGGCGATGCGGCTTGCGAGATCGCGATCGATTCGAGCGTGAGCGGCGTCGCCTTCCTCACCGAGCCCGGGCGTTTCACCGCGATGTTGAGCAAGGCCGTTCAGCGCGCGACCAACGAGGCGCCCAAATATTCCACCGGCGGCGGCACCTCGGATGCGCGCTTCATCAAGGATCATTGTCCGGTGGCGGAACTGGGGCTCGCGTCCGCCACCATGCACAAGGCGAATGAATGCGTCGCGGTCGCGGATATCAATCGCCTCGCCGATATCTACGAAGCGATCCTCGGCGACTATTTCTCCGCCCCCCCATAATCGACGCGCACGAGATAAAGGCCTTTGGGCGGAGCGACCGTTCCGCATTGCGTGCGGTCGCGGGCGGCGAGCGCGGCGGCGACCATTGGCGCGCTCCATTTGCCTTCGCCCACCAGCTTCAACGTTCCCACCATCGAGCGCACCTGATGATGCAGGAAGGAGCGCGCCGACGCGTTGATGCGGATTTCCACGCCGTCGCGCGTCACATCCAATTTGTCGAGCGTCTTGACCGGCGATTTGGCCTGGCATTCCGATGCGCGGAAGGTGGTGAAATCGTGGCAACCGATGAGCGTCTGCGCCGCCTCGTGCATCGCCTCCGCATCCAGATCGCGCACGACATGCCAGGCATGACCGCGCTCCAGCGCCAAGGGAGCGCGCCTGCAAATGATACGATAAAGATAGTGCCGCGCGATGGCCGAGAAGCGGGCGTGGAAATCGGGCGCCGCGATCTCCGCATCCAGCACCACGACCGGATCGGGCCTGAGGAAATGGTTCAGCGCATCGCGCACCGTATCGGCGGGAAAGTCTTTTTCGAGATCGAAATGCGCCACCTGCCCCAGCGCATGCACGCCCGCGTCGGTGCGGCCGGCGCCCGTCACCGTCACACGCTCGTTCGAAAATTTGAAGATCGCGTCCTCGATTGCAGCCTGCACGGAAGGCCCGTTTTCCTGGCGCTGCCAGCCGGCGAACGGGCCGCCGTCATATTCGAGCCGCAGGCGGAACCGCGTCATTCGCGCTTCCACAGCGTGACGAGAATATCGTTGTGGGCGTGGGCGCGGTTGAGCTCCAGCCATTTTTCGCGCACGCCGGGAATGCGCGTGTGGATCGCGGTTTCGAGACCAGCGAATCCTTCCGTGAATTCGTCGATCTGCCAGCGCAGATTGGGCGCCACGATCACGACATAAAGAAGATCGCCCGAAACCATCGCCAGCACGCCGCCATCGATCTCAGTGATCTCGCTCCATTTGACGTGTTGCGCCTTGCGCCTGCGCTTGTAGACGATCTCGTCGCCCTTGAGGTCGACGGTGGCACGCTCGCGCCTGCGGCGGCGCTCGATGCGCCACTCGCGCAGGAAACGTTGAATCAAATTGGGCATTGCAATTCCTTCAAAGTCTCGAGCCGCGCGCGAGCCGGAAGCCGCGCAAGAATTCTTCCGTTTCCATGGGCGCCCGGCCCGCCCGCTGCAAGCGTAACAGACGAAGTGCGCCTTCGCCGCAGGCGACGGTCAATTTATCGTCAAGAATTTCGCCCGGCGCGCCTTTTCCCGGGGCCGGTTCGGCATAGAGAATCTTGATCCGTTCGCCGCCGGCTTCCGTCCAGGCGCCGGGCTGAGGCGAAAGCGCCCGGATCAGGCAATCGATCGCGCGTGCCGATTTCGTCCAGTCGACGCGCGTCTCTTCCCTGGAGATTTTTTTGGCATAGGTCGCGCCTTCGCCGGCTTGCGGCTGCTCCTCGATGCTTTCCCGTTCGAGCGCCGCCAGCGCGCGCGCCACGAGATCGGCGCCCAGCCGCGAAAGCTCGTCATGCAATTCGCCGAAATTCTTGCGCCCGATCTCCACCCGCTCGGCCATCAGCACGGGGCCGGTATCGAGGCCTTCCTCCATGCGCATCACCATGACGCCCGTTTCCGCATCGCCCGCCTCGATCGCGCGCTGGATGGGCGCCGCACCCCGCCAGCGCGGAAGCAGCGAAGCATGAAGATTGAAGCAGCCGAGTTTCGGCGCATCGAGGATCGCCTTTGGTAACAGCAATCCGTAAGCGACGACCACCGCCGCATCGAGATTCAATTCCGCGAATTCCTTCTGCGTGCCGGCATCTTTCAATGTCGCGGGCGTGCGCAATTGCAGATCATAGGCTTGCGCGAGCTTGGCGATCGGCGATGGCTCGGGCGCCAATCCCCGCCCCTTCGGACGCGCCGGTTGCGTGTAAACAGCGGCGATGTCGTGACCCTGCCCCACCAGTTCGGCAAGCGTGGGCGCGGCGAAATCCGGCGTGCCCATGAATGCCAGCCTGAGCATCAGCCCGCGTCTTTCAGTTTCTTCGCCTTGGCGAGTTTCTTCAGCGCCATAGAGCGCTTCAGCCGCGACAAATGATCGATGAAGAGCACGCCGTCCAGATGATCCATCTCGTGCTGCAGGCAGCAGGCGAGAAGGCCGTCCGCCTCGAGCGTGTGTTTGTGGCCATGCTCGTCCTGGAATTCGGCGCGGATGCGGGCGGGGCGCTTCACCTCGTCCCAGATCTCGGGCACGGAGAGGCAGCCCTCTTCCGTCGCCGCCAATTCCTCCGACGCCCACAGGATCTTCGGGTTGATATAAGCCTTGGGATCCTTCTTGCCTTCCTGCTGGGCGAGGTCCATCACCAGCACACGCTTGGGCACCCCGATCTGCACCGCCGCCAGCCCGATGCCGTTTGCGGCATACATGCTGTCCTTCAGATCGGCGACCAGTTTGCGGATCGAATCATCTACCTTGTCGACGGGCTCCGAGACGGCCTTGAGGCGGGGATCGGGCGCGGTAAGGATGGGGCGCATGGTCATGGCCGGGAGATAGGCGAGGGCCTCGGCGCGGTCAAGGGACGCTTGAGACATGGATTTTACCTATATCGTTTTGGCTCTGGCGCTGGTGATTGCGGCGGCGATCGTGGCGTTTGCGCTGAGGCGCGCGCCTGCGCCGGAACCCGCCAAATCCGACCCGCGGCTGGACGATCTGATCCGCGGGCAGGGAAATATCGCAGGCCAGTTTCGCGAGACGCTCGACGCGCAGTCCCGCCTGCAGACGATGCTGGCCGAGCGCATCGAGGCGCTCGACAAGCGGCTCAACGAAAGCCTGACCGACAGCGCCACCAAGACCGCCGCCACCATTTCCAGCATCGGCGAGCGGCTGACCGTGATCGACGAAGCGCAGAAGAATATCGCAGCACTTTCGGGGCAGGTGGTGAGCTTGCAACAAATACTTTCCGACAAGCAGTCTCGTGGAGCCTTCGGCCAAGAGCGAATGGAAGCGATCGTGTCCGACCAACTCGGACCGGAACATTATGAATTTCAGCACACATTATCCAATGGTTCGCGACCCGATTGTGTGATTCGTCTTTCCAAGGACGCGGGCCTGGTGGTTATCGATTCCAAATTTCCGCTGGAAGCATTCGAGATGCTGCGCAGTGCGGCGACGGACGACGAGCGCAAGACAGCCATTGTGCGCATGCGCGGGGACGTTCAGAAACACGTCAAGGATATTTCGGAGAAATATATCATCGAAGGTGAAACGCAGACACCAGTCGTGATGTTCATTCCCTCGGAGTCGGTCTTTTCGGAACTTCATCACAATTTTCCCGAAATCATGCGGAAGGCGCGTGAGGCGAAGGTCGCAATTGTGTCGCCCCACCTTCTTTGGCTTGCAGTCAACACGATGCAGGCGGTGCTGCGGGATGTAAAAATGCGCCGGAACGCACACATCATCCAAAAGGAAGTTGGCGCTCTGTTGGATGATGTGAAACGTATGGGGGACCGGGTAAGCAAGCTTCGAGATCATTTCGATCAGGCGAATAAGGATATCAACCAGATCGAAACGTCCATGCAGCGCGTCGACCGTTACGCCGAACGCATTGCTGCGGTGGACGTGTCGGATGAGGCCGAAGTGCCCGCATTTCCTAAACCGTGATCTAAATCGGCCGCCGCGCCTTGAACGCCGCGGAGAGCGTGCCCTCATCCAGATAATCGAGTTCGCCGCCCACCGGCACGCCATGGGCGAGGCGCGTCACCTTCACGCCCGAGGGCGCGAGCGCATCCAGCAGATAATGCGCGGTCGTCTGGCCTTCGACCGTCGCGTTCATGGCGAGGATCACTTCTTCGACGCTGCTTTTCACGCGGTTGAGCAAGGCGGCAACGTTCAGCTTTTCCGGCGTCACGCCATCGAGCGCCGACAGCGCGCCGCCCAGCACGTGATAACGCCCGCGATACACGCTCGCGCGCTCCAGCGCCCACAAATCGGCGACATCTTCCACGACGCACAACACATGGCCATCGCGGCGCGGATCGCGGCAGATGGAACAGGGCGAAACCGTATCGAGATTGCCGCAGATTTCGCACACGCGGATGGCGGATGCCGCATCGCGCATTGCGCCGGCGAGCGGCTCCAGCAATTGCTCGCGTTTTTTGAGGAGCACGAGTGCGGCGCGGCGTGCCGAACGCGGGCCCAATCCCGGCAGCTTCGACAAGAGCTGGATCAGACGCTCGATTTCGGGACCGGCGGGAAGCGATGCCATCTATTCCGCTTCTTCTTCGGGTGCGATCTCTTCCTCGGCCGCATCGCGCACGGCGGTGATTTCGGCGCCGGGAAAACGATCGAGCACCGCGCGCACCATCGGCTCCTGCATCACGCTTTCGAGCCTGGCCTGCGCGGCCATTTTCTTTATCTCCGCGATGGTGGGCGCCCCGCCTTCGCGCGCAACCGTGACGACCCAGCGCGCGCCGGTCCATTCCTTCAATTTTTGCGCCAGATCGCCGGCCAGGCTTTTGGGCGCGCGCGCCGAGGGGCGGAATTCAAGCTGGCCCGGTTCGAGGCGCACGAGATGGATATCGTTCTCGACGTTGACGCGCAGCACCGGTGCGCCATGCGCCTGCGCGAGGGCCGCGATGTCTTCGAGGGTGCGGAGAGTTGGGCCGGGAGCGTGTTGAAGCGCAGTTGCTATACCCTCTCCTTGAGGGAGGGTCGAAAATGACGAAGTCATTTTCGGGGAGGGGTCCTTTGCGGATGCCGGAGCATGACCCCTCCCCGAAAAATCCTGCGGATTTTTCGGGGTCGGCACGCTGCCGCTACCTCCACCCTCAAGGGGAGGGCGGGTGCCATCCATCACATCGCGCACCAATTTGTCGGTCGGCGGAAGGTCGGCGGCGTAGGCGAGGCGGATCAGCGCCATCTCGCAAGCCGCCAAAGGCTTCGCCGCATCGCGCACTTCGAGCAGACCCTTGAGCAGCATTTGCCAGGCGCGCGTCAGCGCGGAGACAGACAGCTTCGCCGCCATGTCGCTGGCGCGTTTGGCTTCGGCCGAACTGCCATCGAAGAAACCTTCGGCGGCGGGCGCCACTTTCAATCGCGTGAGGAAATGGGTGATTTCGAGCAGATCCTGCATCACGGCCAGCGGATCGGCGCCGCGGTCATAGAGTTCGGAAAGTTCCTTCAGCGCTTCCGCGATCTTCCCGCCCATCGCCTTCTCGAACAGATCGAGCACGCGGCCGCGATCGGCGAGCCCCAGCATGGCGCGCATGCTTTCCGCCGTGATGACGGCGCCTTCCTCATAGGCGATGGCCTGATCGAGGAGCGACAACGCATCGCGCACGCTTCCTTCGGCGGCGCGGGCGATGAGTGCGAGCGCGCCGTCCTCGATCTTCACCTGTTCCTTTCCGGCGATGGATTTCAGATGCGCGACCAGCTCGGCCGTTTCCACGCGCCTGAGATCGAAACGCTGGCAGCGCGACAGCACCGTCACCGGCACTTTGCGGATTTCGGTCGTTGCGAAGATGAACTTCACATGCGGCGGCGGTTCTTCCAACGTCTTCAGCAGACCGTTGAACGCCTGCTTCGACAGCATGTGCACTTCGTCGATGATATAGACCTTGTAGCGGGCCGACGCGGGTGCATAACGAACCCCCTCGATGATCTCGCGGATGTCGTCGATGCCGGTGCGCGACGCGGCATCCATCTCCTGCACATCGACATGGCGCGATTCGGCGATCGCCACGCAGGGCTCGCAAACGCCGCACGGATGGATCGTCGGCTCCTTGCGTTTGCCGTCAGGCCCGATGCAATTCAGCGCGCGCGCGATGATGCGCGCGGTCGTCGTCTTGCCCACGCCGCGCACGCCCGTCAGCATGAAGGCGTGCGCGATGCGCCCCGTGGCGAAGGCGTTGGAGAGCGTCTTGACCAGCGCCTCCTGCCCGATCAGGCCGGTGAAATCCGACGGCCGGTATTTGCGCGCCAGCACCCGGTAGGCTTCGGGCTTGGGCGGCGGCGCATCGAGGCCGAGGCCGGGTCCGTTATCGTCTGTCGTCTGGTCCATGGGGCAACTATAGCAAGCACGCAGGCGCTCGCGCGCTGTTTTGCGTGGTTTCTGTGGAAAGGTGAGAGCCCGGCCGCGACCCGAAGCGGATTCGTTACGGCTGCTTCCTTCCGGACCTGACCGGGTTGGCGAGAGCTTCGCCCGCAACCGGACTCCCGGGGCGGATATAGGCCGGATCGGGCGGGATTGCGAGTCAGGCCCTGGCGGTGAAAATGTCCTCGATCCGGCATTTGAACAGTTTCGCAATGGCGAAAGCGAGCGGCAGGCTGGGGTCGTAACGGCCGGTCTCGATGGCGTTCACCGTCTGGCGCGAGACATTGAGCGCATCGGCGAGCGCGCCTTGCGTCATGCCGTGGCGGGCGCGCAATTCGGGCAGGTTGTTCTTCATCAGCGCCGCGCGAAATGCATGATGCCCGTGGTCAGCGCCCAGGAAACGGCGAGCGTGGGCCAGGCCCAGGTGATCGCGAGTTCGGGAAGGCCCGCATCGGCGAGGAACGAATAGGTGCAGATCAGCGACGAGCCGACGCCGAACGAGATCGCCAGCGTCTCCAGAAAGCGGCGCTGCTCGAATTCGTCGATGCGCCGGTAATAGCGCCATACCACCCAGAACATCGCCCAGATCGGAACGGCGGGCAGAACGCTGGCCGCGATGGCGAGCGCATGGTTCGGCGCTTGCGCGATCAGCCAGTGGCGCAAACCCGCAACGCCCGCATAGGCGAGCGAAACGATCGCCATTTCGATGATGTAATTGCGCCCGGCATATTTCACGGGCGCGATGGCGGTGGGGGACATGGCGGCTTCCTCTGTAAAGCGTCCTTTACATAGGGCCGGCCCGCGCTCCTGTCAAGTGTCCTTTACACGCCGCCGGTGCTTGCCCTTCGCCAGCGCCACGATCACGCCGCGCAAAGTCTGAACGTCCTGGCTGGTGAGTTCGGCCCGGTGCAGCATGGCGCGCAGATATTGCACCGTCTGAACCGCCTTGTCGGGCGGATAGAGAAAGCCCGAGGCGAGGAGTTCCTCCTCGAAATGGGCGAAAAGGCGCTGCAATTCCTCGTTGCTTGCCGGCGTGGCGAGGGGGCCGTGATCGATGCGCGAAGCGGGCGTTTCGTCGCCGGCGCGGAACCACTCATAGGCCATCAGCAGCACCGCCTGGCCGAGATTGAGCGAGTGGAAATCCGCCGTCGGAATGGTGACGACCGCGCTTGTGAGCGAGATCTCCTCATTGTCGAGGCCCGCGCGCTCATTGCCGAAGAGGATGCCGCATTTCGCGCCCGATATGCGCAGGCGCCGCGCGCCTTCGGCGGGCGTGAGCACTTCCTTGGTGATGCCACGGTCGCGCGCGGTGGTGGCGAGCACGAATTGCAGATCGGCGAGCGCATCGCCCAGCGTTTCGAAGATTCGCGCGGTTTCGAGCACGGCTTTGCCGTCGGCGGCCATGGCCGTGGCCTTTTTGTTGGGCCAGCCGTCGCGCGGGGCCACGAGCCTCAGATCGGAAAGCCCGAAATTGGCCATGGCGCGGGCGGCGGCGCCGATATTTTCGCCGAGCTGGGGCTTGGCGAGGATGATGGCGGGGGCACGGGTCATCTGCGGCTTTGACGGCGGTGTAACGCCTCGCTATAGCGTGCCGCGCTCCCAATTCCGAGGCCTCTCATGGACAAGATCAAGGTAGCCAACCCCGTCGTCGAGCTCGACGGCGACGAGATGACCCGCATCATCTGGGACCTCATCAAGAAAAAGCTGATCCTGCCCTATCTGGACATCAAGCTCGATTATTACGACCTCGGCATCGAGAACCGCGATGCGACCGAGGACAAGGTGACGGTCGATGCCGCCCACGCCATCCAGCGCCACGGCGTGGGCGTCAAATGCGCGACCATCACGCCCGACGAAGCGCGCGTGGCGGAATTCAAGCTCAAGAAGATGTGGAAATCGCCCAACGGCACGATCCGCAACATTCTGGGCGGGGTGATCTTCCGCGAGCCGATCATCTGCAAGAACGTGCCGCGCCTGGTGCCCGGCTGGACGCAGCCCATCGTGGTCGGACGCCACGCCTTCGGCGATCAATACAAGGCGACGGATTTCCGCATTCCCGGCAAAGGCAAGCTCACCATCAAATTCGCGGGCGATGACGGCAAGGTGATCGAGCACGAGGTGTTCGATTTCCCCGGCGGCGGCGTCGCCATGGCGATGTACAATCTCGACGACTCGATCCGCGAATTCGCGCGCGCCTCGATGAATTATGGATTGAACCGCAAATATCCGGTCTATCTCTCCACCAAGAACACGATCCTCAAAGCCTATGACGGGCGTTTCAAGGATCTGTTTCAGGAGGTGTTCGACAAGGAATTCGCCGCCAAGTTCAAGGAAGCCGGCATCACCTATGAACACCGCCTGATCGACGACATGGTGGCGAGTGCGCTCAAATGGAGCGGCGGCTATGTCTGGGCGTGCAAGAATTACGACGGGGATGTGCAATCGGACACGGTTGCGCAAGGTTTCGGTTCGCTGGGATTGATGACATCCGTGTTGATGACGCCGGACGGCAAGATCGTGGAAAGCGAAGCGGCGCACGGTACGGTGACGCGCCATTATCGCGAACATCAGAAAGGCAAGGCGACGTCCACCAATTCCATCGCCTCGATCTTCGCCTGGACGCGCGGGCTTTCGCATCGCGCCAAGCTCGACGGCAATGAGCGGCTAGCCAAATTCGCGCGCACGCTGGAGAAGGTGTGCGTCGAAACCGTCGAGGCCGGCTTCATGACCAAGGACCTCGCGCTTCTCGTCGGCCCCGATCAGAAATGGCTGACCACCGAGGGCTTCCTCGACAAGGTGGACGAGAATCTCAGGAAGGCGATGGCGTAGTTCGCGCTATTTCGCCACCAGCCCCATCAGCGCGAGCGCATTGCCATCGGGATCGCGGAATTCGCGCAGCTTGAGCCGATGCGTCGCCGTTTCCTGCACGACGATCGCGGGGCCTGTGAACCTTACGCCCTTCGCCTCCAGCGCAGGGCCGAGCGTGTCGATATCGGGCGCGTCGAAATAGAGGATGGCGCCGCCCACATGCTGGTCGGGGCTGCGCACCTTGCCCACCATCAGCCGCATGTCCTTGAGCTGGAAGAACAGCATGTCCGACGCCTCGAACAGGAAGGCGAGGCCCAGCACGCCCGAATAGAATTCCCGCGCCCGCGCGGTGTCGTGGCAATAAAGCGCGATCTGTTGAAGCCCGCGGCCCCCGAGACTGCCCGCATCCGTCATCGTTGTCTCCTTCGCCTGCCCGGCCCCGCATCATGAAAGGCTGTGTACGGACCGTCGAGACGGGCCCGCGAGCCGGGCCCGCCACCGCCGGCCGGCTTCCGATCACGGACGCGAGAGCGCCGAAACACGAGATGAGCCTGTAAATTCGATGTTGCCAATGTTCGCGAACATCCAGGAGGCCGCGCGCAAATGCGAAAATCGCACAAGCGATGGCGCGGCCATTTTTTTCATTTGTCGATCTGCCGCCAATGCCGTTATTACAGGACCACCGCCAGTACCGGCTCGCGGTTGCCCGGCGTTGGATTGGGCCTGTCTTTGCTTTTTGTTTGGTACCGGACAAAGTCCGGTATCGCACAGACTGAATCCGCACGGAACGCTTCATTTCAGCCATGTTCATAACGGAGCGGGGCCCTGTCTTTCGGTCGCCGATCGGCACAACAAGAGCGGGTAGAGCACACGATGAATCAAACAAGGGATGAACCGGCGATCGAGAACCGGTTTCTTCTGGCGTTGCCCGAGTCCTGCTTGAAGCGCCTCACATCGCAGATGGAATTCGTCGAAGTAAGACCGCGCGAAGTGCTGATCCGCGCGGGCTCGACGATCGACAATCTCTATTTCTTCAATCGCGGTTTCGCTTCGCTCGTCAAAGCCATGCGCGACGGACGCATGGTGGAGATCGGAGCGGTGGGGCCTACCAGCGGCGTGGGCCTGCTCTCGCTTCTGGGCCTGGAGCGCGCGGTCTGGGAAACGGTGGCGCAGGGATCGGGGACGGCGTTTCGAATTTCGCGCGCCGCCATGCTCGCCGAGATGGAGAAGAGCCACGCGCTGGCGGAGCTCGTGAAAAAGCGCGCAGGGCTATTCCTCGGCGAACTCGCGCAGGCCGCCGCCTGCAACCGGCTTCACTCGCTCGAGCAGCGTTGCTGCCGCTGGCTCCTGATGGCGCATGATTGCGCGGGCACCGATACGTTCGCGCTGACGCACGAATTCCTGGCATTGATGCTGGGCGTGCAGCGTTCGGGGCTTTCCATCGTGGCGGGTTCGCTGCAGCGGGGCGGGCTCATCCGCTACACGCGCGGACGCGTGACCATCGTCGACCGCGCCGGCCTCGAAAACGAAGCCTGCGAATGCTATGGCACCTGGCGCGGCCAGCTCGATCACCTGCTGGGAAAATCCTGATCCTCGTCGCGCCAATAGCCCGCGGCATCGGCTTCGGCTTGCGCGATATCGTCGGCGGCGGAAAACGCCCTCACCGTATGGCGCGCGGCCTGGCGCATCTTCCGTTCGAGCGCGGGATGGCGGCGCACCAGAAGGGCGAAATCTTCGGCCGAGAGAGACAGAAGCCGGCACTGGCTGAGGGCCACGACCGTCGCCGAGCGCATCGTGTTGCGCAAGAGCGCGAGCTCGCCGAAGAAATCGCCGGAGGTGAAGCGAAGCGCGCGATCGGTGAGCTCGACCTCCACTTCGCCCGAGACGATGAAATACATCGCCGACGCCGGTTCTCCGCGCGCCGAAATCACCGTGCCGGGCGGCACCAATTGCGCGCGCAACAGATCCATGATCTCGGCCAGGATGGCGGGCTCGAAATCCCTGAACAGCGGCACGCGCGTGAGCATGCCGAAGGTGATGACGAAATCGCGGCGATGGATGTTGGACACGAAGCCCGTGGCCACGATGCCCACGGGCAGCGCGAAGAGGCCGAGGCCCACCACCATCGTGACGCCCGCAACCAGCTTGCCGAGCGCCGTGACGGGCACCACATCGCCATAGCCCACCGTCGTCAGCGTCGAAATCGCCCACCACATGGCGGCCGGGATCGTGCCGAAGGCCTTGGGCTGCACGCTTCCTTCCACCGCATGCATGGTGGCGCCCGCGATCACGGTTGCGCAGAGAAGCAGAAGCAGCGTTCCGATCAGCGCGCGGCGTTCCTCCTTGATGACATGGCCGAGCGTGGAAAGCGCCGGCGAATAGCGCGCGATCTTGAGCAGCCGGAGCAGCCGCACGAGCCTCAGCACGCGCAGATCGAGGAACGGAATGAAGAGCGCCACATAGGCCGGCGCGAAGGCGAGGAAATCGATCACCATCAGCGGCTTTGCCGCATAGCGCAGGCGGCCGAGGAACGGCCCGCCCGGCGGCACCAGCGGATCCTCCGGCGCCGTCCACAGCCGGAGCGCATATTCCGCCGTGAAGATGGCGACGGAAACGATCTCGAAGCCGATCAGTTGGCGCCAGAAATGGCGCTCGATGGAGGGCACGCTCTGCAGCGTATAGGCGATGACATTGGTGATGATGAGGGCGATCAGCGTGATCTCGATGATGGTGCCGGCCGCGCCTCCGGCATGACTTCCTTCGAGCGCAACGAAGACGCGCCGGCGAAGGGATTCGCGCGGCCGCGCCGGCGTCATGCCGCGGCGAGCTCCGCGAGTTTGCGCTCGATGGCGGCGAGCGCGGCTTGCGCCTTTCCCGCATCGGGGCCGCCGGCCTGGGCCATGTCGGGCCGCCCGCCGCCGCCCTTGCCGCCAAGCACTTCGGCGCCGAGCTTGACGAGATCGACGGCGTTGATGCGGTCTTTCAGATCGTCGGTGACGCCGACGACGAGCGAGGCTTTGCCCTCGGAAGAAGCGACGAACGCGACCACGCCCGAACCGATTTTCGCCTTGGCGTCGTCGGCAAGACCTTTGAGATCCTTCGCCGCCACGCCTTCGACGATGCGCATCACGGCCTTGACGCCCGCGATCGTCTTGGCGCTTTCGCCTTCCGACCGCGCAGGACCTGCGAGCGCCAGCGCCTTCTTCGCCTCGGCGAGTTCGCGTTCGAGCTTGCGCTTTTCTTCCGCCAATTGCGCGACGCGCGCGGGCAGATCGGCGGGCGCGGTTTTCAGCGCGCTCGCCGCTTCGCGCGCCAGTTCCGCCTGATCGGAGAGATAGCGCCGTGCGCCTTCGCTCGTCAGCGCCTCAATGCGGCGCACGCCGGCCGCGACCGCGCTTTCCGAGAGGATCGTGAATAGTCCGATATCGCCGAGCCGCCTCACATGCGTTCCGCCGCAGAGCTCGACCGAATAGGTCTTGCTCCCTTCCTCGCCCATGGAAAGCACGCGCACTTCATCGCCATATTTCTCGCCGAACAGCGCTTCGGCGCCGGCCTTGATCGCCTGGTCCGTCGGCATCAGGCGCGTCAGCACATCGCTGTTCTGGCGGACGATCGCGTTGACCTGATTTTCGATGGCGAAGAGTTCGTCCGCGCTCACGGGCTTGGGGTGGGAGAAATCGAAGCGCAGACGATCGGGCGCGACCAGCGAGCCTTTTTGCGAAACATGCGGACCCAGCACGCGCTTCAGCGCGGCATGCAACAGATGGGTCGCCGAATGATTGGCGCGCGTCGCCCTGCGCCGTTCGCCGTCGACGCGCAATTCGACCGCGTCGCCGACGCGGAATTCGCCGCCCGTGACGCGCACGACATGGACATGCAGGCTGCCGAGTTTCTTTTCGGTATCGGTGACCGCGCCTTGCGCGCCTTTCGCCGAGAACATTGCGCCCTGATCGCCGATCTGTCCGCCGGATTCGGCATAGAAGGGCGTCTGGTTCGTCAGGATGCGCACGGTCTCGCCCGCCTTCGCGGAATGGACGCGCGCGCCATCCCTGACGATGGCGACGATATTGCCTTCGGCGTCTTCGGTGTCGTAGCCGAGGAATTCGGTTGCGCCCAATTCCTCGCGCAATTCGAACCACAGCGTCTCGTCGCCCGTCTCGCCCGAGCCCTTCCAGGCCTTGCGCGCATCTTCGCGCTGCTTCTGCATCGCGGCGGCGAAAGCGTTCGTATCGACGGCGATGCCGCGCGCGCGCAACGCATCTTCCGTGAGATCGAGCGGGAAGCCGTATGTGTCGTAAAGCTTGAAGGCGACATCGCCCGCGAGCCTATCGCCCTTGCTCATGCCGGTTGTCGCTTCCTCGAGCAGCTTCAGCCCGCGCACCAGCGTCTCGCGGAAGCGAGTCTCTTCGAGCTTCAGCGTTTCGGTGACAAGCGCCTCGGCGCGCTTGAGCTCCGGATAGGCGCCGCCCATTTCGGCCACCAGCACCGGCACCAGCCGGTGCATCAGCGGTTCTTTCGTGCCGATGAGATGGGCATGACGCATGGCGCGGCGCATGATGCGGCGGAGCACATAGCCGCGCCCCTCGTTCGACGGCAGCACGCCATCGGCGATGAGGAACGAGGACGAACGCAGATGATCGGCGATGACGCGGTGGCTCGCGGCATGCGCGCCATCCGCGCGCGTGCCCGAAGTCTCGGCCGAGGCCGCGATCAGATGGCGGAAAAGGTCGGTGTCGAAAACATCGTGCACCCCCTGCATCACGGTGGTGAAGCGTTCGAGCCCCATGCCGGTGTCGATCGAGGGCCGCGGCAACGGAACGCGCCCGCCGCCCGGCTGCTGGTCGAATTGCATGAAGACGAGATTCCAGATCTCGACGAAGCGGTCGCCATCCTGATCGGCCGAGCCCGGCGGGCTGCCCATGATGCCGGGCCCATGATCGAAGAAGATCTCCGAGCAGGGGCCGCAAGGGCCCGTCTCGCCCATCGACCAGAAATTGTCGGAGGTCGGGATGCGGATGATCTTGGAATCGGGAAGCCCTGCGATCCTGTTCCACAGGCGCGCCGCTTCTTCATCCTCGGAATAGACCGTGACGAGAAGGCGGTCGCGCGGCAGCGCGAAATCGCGCGTGATGAGATCCCAGGCAAAGGCGATCGCCTCTTCCTTGAAATAGTCGCCAAAGGAGAAATTGCCCAGCATCTCGAAGAAGGTGAGGTGGCGCGCGGTATAGCCGACATTGTCGAGATCGTTGTGCTTGCCCCCGGCGCGCACGCATTTCTGCACGGTGGCCGCGCGGGTGTAGGGGCGCTTTTCCGCGCCTGTGAACACGTTCTTGAACTGCACCATGCCGGCATTGGTGAAGAGCAGGCTCGGGTCGTTGCGCGGCACGAGCGGCGAGGAGGCCACGATCTCGTGGCCGCGGCTCTTGAAGAATTCGAGGAAGCTCGAACGGATTTCGGTCAGGCTTTTCATAAGCGAGCTTGTAGCCTCGGGACGATTTGCGGTCCATGCCCGGCAGCGCCTCCGCCCGGCCGGGCGCGGCAAACGCGAAGGGGCGCCTCTTTCGAGACGCCCCTTCTGGAGCCGTTCCCATGCCAACAGGAACGAGCTTTAGTCGTCGGCGGGGGCAGTTTCGTCCTCCCCATGCACGAGGCTCTGGCCGATGAGCCCGGCGCTGCCTCTGATGGCGGTTTCGATCTTCGTGGCCATATCGGGGTTCTGGGCGAGGAAGCCCTTGGCGGCCTCGCGGCCCTGGCCGATTCGCTGCCCGTCATAGGAGAACCAGGAGCCCGATTTCTCCACCACGCCGGCCTTGACGCCGAGATCGAGCAGCTCGCCCGTCTTGGAGATGCCCTGGCCGTACATGATGTCGAATTCGACCTGCTTGAAGGGCGGCGCGACCTTGTTCTTGACCACCTTCACGCGCGTCTGATTGCCCACCACTTCGTCGCGATCCTTGATGGCGCCGATGCGGCGGATATCGAGACGCACGCTTGCATAGAATTTCAGCGCATTGCCGCCCGTCGTCGTTTCGGGATTGCCGAACATCACGCCGATCTTCATGCGGATCTGGTTGATGAAGATCACGATGGTGTTGGATTTGGCGATGGAGCCGGTGAGCTTGCGCAGCGCCTGGCTCATCAGGCGCGCCTGAAGGCCCGGCAATTGATCGCCCATTTCGCCTTCGAGCTCGGCCTTGGGCGTCAGCGCCGCCACCGAATCGACCACCACGATATCGACGCCGCCCGAGCGCACCAGCGTATCGGTGATCTCAAGGGCCTGTTCGCCGGTATCGGGCTGGGAGATCAGAAGTTCGTCGATATCGACGCCGAGCTTGCGCGCATAGACCGGATCGAGCGCATGTTCGGCATCCACATAGGCCGCGATCCCGCCCTTTTTCTGGGCCTCGGCGACGGCATGGAGCGCCAGCGTGGTCTTGCCGGAGGATTCGGGGCCGTAAATCTCGATCACCCGGCCGCGCGGCAGCCCGCCGATGCCGAGCGCGATGTCGAGGCCCAAGGAGCCGGTCGAAACGGTGTCCGTGGCGACGGTCTCGCGGCTGCCCAGCTTCATCACCGAGCCCTTGCCGAAGGCGCGGTCGATCTGGCTCAGCGCCGCCTCGAGCGCCCGCTTGCGGTCGCTGTTTTCCGCCTTGTCCACCACCCTGAGAATCGCTTGTGTCATGGCCTCTCACCCTCCTTAGTCGATAGCGGCCGGGGCCGCAATGACGCTAATGTGCATGTTTTGTTCTGGTTTGCAAGACGGTGTATAACTCGCTGAACTATGAAGGAAATAACAGTTCTGTTCTAATTATGTCCGCTGCCGTCTGCACATGGCGACTATATACTTGAGTAAGCGAATCGATGTCGCGCCAAAGAGTAATAAAATTACAAGTCCGTGACACGGCTACACTGGCCGCTGGCGAATACGAAGTGCCGCTGTGCGACTATTTCGATTTGCTTTTTCGTGGAGGTGCCCCGCTATGCCGTGGAGCGGCGTCCAAGCGCTCCTCAATGCCAATTCGAAAGGCTAAGTCGGTGAAATCCCGCAAGAGTGTCGCAAGACGATCCGAAATCGCCCATAGGTCAGCCGCTTTGTAATTCTGTGCGACCGCCGCAAGTTTCTTGCCACGCGCGCGAATGCTCAAACGCCGAATAACGCCGGGTTGACCCGTTTCGCCCCAAAGTCCATGGACGATGGTGTTGCGGTCACCGAATCCTTCATCAATCCGATTGAGAAGCCCGGCCATTTCTTCCGCCTGAGCATCACTCATGTGGACCTTTTCGCCAGTCAGAATGCGCAGGAGTGACAAGCGAGCATGAAACGACAGATTCGCGGTGAATACCAATCCTCGCCCCATATCTATCTCGTATAGGCCCAAGATCGTGGTTTCCATGCTAGACTCGATCACGCTCCAAAGTGCAGCTATCGATCCGATTGCAGCGAGGTGATCTTTGGGGGGCAGATACTGACGCACGAAGCGCGGCTGAATAGGTGTTCGCATTGGCTAAGCCTCAAAAGAAAAAACGGATCAAGCGTAAGAAGACCGAGGAAATCGAGCTTCACCCCGATGCGTGGGAGAGGTTTGAAGCGGGAGTGAAAACTATCGCGAAGGCTCCTCAAAAACCGCGAAAAATCAGGGCCAAACAGGCCATCCGAAAAGCGTAGCAAAAAAGGTGTCGAGAAGAATACTTAGTGCGAGCAACGCGGTCAGCACACATACGCTAAGAGCAATTGACCACATAATGAGCAATACGCGCACCGTTTCGGCATTTGATTCTGCGCGATATTCCTCATGCCTCCGCAAGAATTCTTTACCCGGTACACTGGAAAAAAGGACGGCGCGATGTTTCAAGAAAATTCGCGTCAGAAAGTACATTTGAAAAACTTCAAAAAGCACGAACGTTGCGAGCGACACTGTTAAGAGCAACGCCACGGCTACAAGACCGTGGTCTGTCAATATCGGTCTTGAAAAATTCCATATCGTAAATGCGCCCGCATATCCGCCGAGAATTACCAGATTCGTATATGCGCGCGCACGCTCATAAGCGTTCGACAACAATTCGATATTGGCGGTTTTTACCTTGGTTGCAACGTCTTCATCACGGGGATCTTCCATGCGACCACCTCGTGCAGCCGTATCAATTGGCCCGGTCACTTGTGGCATAAGGGCATATCCTCCTGTAGCTGTTCCTATATTTATACTACCGCTTTTGTGCCGCGCACTCACGCCATCGCTGAAACGCTTTCGCCTTCTGCTTAAGCGTGCACGGCTTGGTCAGTCCGCCGATAGGTGAGGCGTTTGCCCTGAATGCCTTTGAGGGCTTTGACCGTGCGGGCCGCATCATCAATTTCCAACGCAGCGCGGTTGGAATAACGGAAATCGAACTCCGCCAGATAGCGGTGCAGATGCGCCTCGCTGACGTGTTGGTAGGTGCCGACCATGCCGCGCTTGAAGATGCTGAAATAGCCTTCAACGGTATTTGTTGAAGCGTTGCCGCGAGCATATTCATACTTGCTGTGATTGACCGTCTGATGGTCCGCGAAATGTGCGCCGGTCGCGGGATAGGCAGTATGCTCATCCGTCATCAAAGTGGACTTGCGGTCGGCATTCGTGAACAGCACCTTGCGGATCGTGGCTTTATCGACCTTTTGCACCACGAATGAGCGGGCTTCGCCACCACGTTCCACAAGGGCCACGATCTTGCGCTGTGTTTCGATCTTGGGGTGTTTCACCCAACCAAAGCCGCTGACGAACGTATCCGGCTTGCTAGGCTTGCCGTCGCGTTTTCCAAGATAGGTTTCATCCGCCTCGACTACGCGGCCTTCGCCGCCCATCGGGCCCGGCTTGCCGTTCGGCGTCATAGCCTCGCGCAAGCGGTGCATCATAAACCACGCGCTCTTGTACGTGATGCCAAGCATACGGTGCATCTGATGGGCGCTGACGCCCTTCTTTGAGGCGCACAGAAGGAATGCCGCTAGAAGCCACTTGTTGAGCGGGATATGGCTACGCTCAAAGACCGTGCCGACCATGACCGTGAACTGCTTGCGGCAGGCATTACACTGGTAGAAGCCCGGACGGGCCGGAAGCTCGGTTGACTCGTCTATTGCACCGCAATATCCGCAAGCCCGGCCCTCCGCCCAGAGCAGCTTTTCGAGGTAGGCGCGAGCCTTTTCTGGGCTCTTGAAGATCGGGTTTTCGAGAGGTGATTTAGGCATTTTCGTCTCACTATAAGCCATTGACAGAGCATATATAGTGACGAAATATGCTTATTCAAGTATATAATCGCCCTGCACATGGCAGAGTTGCGTTTATTTCGAATATTGACTTGTTTCGGATATTGCGTTTACAGACATTTCGACTCATATCAAGGGCATGGCTGATTTGTGGAGCGTGTGATGGTTGCGACGACATCGAACGGCAAACCCAACGCGGTACTGCCGAGCAAAAAGGACGCGGAGCTTGCGGCCGAATCGAGCCGGGTTCTGTCGTCGCTTCGAGGCAATGGCGAATTCCGCGTGCAACTGGAAGGCGGACAGGAACTTGTGCTGCCTTCCGCCGTGAAAACGTTGCTCGTGCATCTACTGACTGAGATGTCGCGCGGCAACGCCGTAACGATCATCCCCATTCATGCGGAGCTGACGACGCAGGAAGCGGCGGATTTCCTGAATGTGTCGAGGCCCCATTTCATCGGCCTTCTCGAGAAAGGGGAAATTCCCTTCCACATGGTGGGCACGCACAGGCGCGTCAAATTCGAAGAATTGAGCGCCTATAAGCAGAAAAAGGACAAGGAGCGCGAAAACGTAATGGCCGAACTCGCACGGCAGGCCCAGGAACTGGACATGGGGTACTGATTGGCGCGGTATGCGGTCATCTATGACGCCTGCGTCCTATATCCGGCACCCTTGCGGGACCTGCTCATTCAGCTTGCGGCAACAAATCTTTTTCGTGCCCAATGGACGGACAGGATTCAAGAAGAATGGAGCAAACGCTTACTTGAAGATCGTACCGACATTGCGCCTGCAAAGATCGCACGCACAAAAGAGCTGATGAACGCAGCGCTGTCCGACAGCCTCGTCAGCGGCTACGAACATCTGATCCACACTATAGATCTTCCAGATATCAACGACAGGCACGTTGTCGCTGCAGCGATTCACGCCAAGGCTGACGCAATCATAACATTCAACATCAGGGATTTTCCTGCCGCGACCCTGAAACCGCTCAATCTGGAAGCTATCCATCCCGACGATTTCATTACTTACCAATTCGACTTGAACGAAGCGGCGGTCATAGCATCTGCAAGCGCTTGCTGCAGAAGGCTCAGAACTCCGCGTAAATCGGGAAAAGAATATTTGGACACGCTGCTTCTTCAGTCTCTGCCGAAAACTGTGGCGGCGCTTCGACCTTATGAGGGCCTCATTTCATCGCCCGGCGACAAAGAGAAATAAGTGCCGAAAAATCACTCCGCCCTCTTCGCAGGCGGGGCGCTGGAGAGGACGTCCTTCACCTTCGCGGCGAGTTGTTTCAGGCCGAAGGGCTTGGGCAGGAAGTGCAGATCCTCCGCCTTCTCGTCGTTGCGGCGGAAGGCTTCTTCGGCGTAGCCCGACATGAAGATCACCTGGATATCGGGCCTCAGCCGCTTCAGCGCGCGCACGAGCGTCGGCCCGTCCATATTGGGCATCACCACGTCGGTGATGATGAGATCGATCGTGCCCGCGTGGCTCTTCACGAGATCGAGCGCTTCCTCGCCGCCCGCCGCTTCCAGCACGTTATAGCCGCGTAGCTTCAGCGCGCGCGCCGCGAAGCTGCGCACGGCTTCTTCGTCTTCCACGAGCAGGATCGTGTCCTGGCCGGTGATGTCGCGGGGGCTGGCGCGTTCCAGCTCGGGCGCTACTGCCGTATCCACATTGTGGCGCGGCAGGAAGATGCGGAACGTGGTGCCCCTGCCCACTTCGGAATCCACGGTGATGAAGCCGCCCGTCTGCTTGACGATGCCATAGACGGTGGCAAGCCCGAGCCCCGTTCCCTGGCCCACCGGTTTGGTCGTGAAGAAGGGATCGAAGATCTTGCCCATATGCTCTTTGGGAATGCCCATGCCGGTGTCGGAGACTTCGATGCGCACGTAATCGCCCGGCGGCATGATGGCGGTGCCGAAGGCGGCGGCCTGCGCGACCGTTTCGTTGGCGGTGCGGATGGTGACGGTGCCGCCTTTCGGCATGGCGTCGCGCGCATTCACCACGAGATTGATGATGGCGTTGGAGATCTGCGTCTCGTCGGCATGCACGCTCCAGAGATCGGGCCCGTGTTCGAGCTTGAGCTCCATGCCCTCGCGCACGAGCCTGCGCAGCATGATGGCGAGCTCGCCGATGACGTCGCGCAGATTGAGCGTGCGCGGCTGCAGCGTCTGCTTGCGCGAGAAGGCGAGCAACTGCCCCACCAGCGTGGCGGCGCGCAGCGCGTTCTGATGGATTTCATTTATTTCCTTGAACGACGGATCGCCCGCCTGATGGCGCATCAACAGGAATTCGGAATTGCCGATAATGACGGTGAGGAGATTGTTGAAATCATGCGCCACGCCGCCCGCGAGCTGGCCCACCGCCTGCATCTTCTGCGATTGCGCGAATTTGGTTTCGAGCGCCTTCTGCTCGGAGATGTCGACGAGATAAAGGATCACCTGACCGCCGGCGACGGGGCTTGCGAACAATTCGCCCAGCCGCTCGCCGCCCGCATTGCTCGCGGGGCGCACTTCGGCGGACGCGCGGTTCGTGCCGGCCTTGGCGATCACGTCGGCAAGGCCCGCGCGGTCGCCCGCATCGGCAAGTTCGGAGAGCAATCGCGATTGCACGGCGCCGCCGAAGAACGCGTTGAAGGCGGCATTGGCTTCGAGGATGCGCCCGTCGTTCGCGGCGAGCGCCACGCCAACCGGCGCATCGCGCAGGAGCATCGATAGGGAAGCGCGTTCGCTCTCTTTCTCCTTCACCGGTTCGGACGCTTTCGGCGCTTCGGAGGCGGCAAGGCGCGGCGCGATCCACCATGCGGTCTGGCCGGCCTTGAGCGGACGCACTGCCGCGGCAAGCTCGATGCCCTGGCCGACGCGAAAGCTTTCCTCGCGCGCCGAGCCTTCGGCGGCATGACGCGCCAGCCGATAGAGCACTTCGGCCGAAGGCTCTCCGGCCAGCGCCAGTTCCGGCGGCGGCGGCGCTTCGCCTTCGCGCACGCCCGCCATGTGGCGATAGACATCGTTGCAATCGACGACGGCGCCGTCGGAACCCGTCACGGCCCAGGCCACATTGGCCTTCGCCGCGGCCTCGGCCACGCGGCGGACATCCTCGGCGCGAACGCGCGGCCACACCGCATAAAGCACGAGGCAGGCGACGGCGCCGATCCCGGCCAGCAAGGCCAGCCCCGCCCAGCTCGCCGCACCAGGGGCCGCGATGGCGAGCGCGGCGGCTGCAACCGCCAGCAAACCCAGCCCCAGCGCCCCCCAGCGCCAGGCGCCGGGAGCGAATCCGTATTGCCTTTGAACAAGGGCATTCATCGGACGGTATCAATAAAGGGATTCGGCAGGTTTCGCTCGTTCTTTTCACGAGCAAATTTGTCATCCCGGGCGAGCACCGCGAGACCCGGGACCGACCGAGCTGCTTTCCCGATGGGTCCCGGCTCGCGCGTTGCCGACGCAACGCTTCCGCCTTCGCCAAGGCTACGGCGGACAAGTGGCCGGGATGACAGGGGTCTAGTGTTTGATCTTGCCCGACAGCCGCATGACATAGGAGATGATTTGCGCCACCGCCTTGTAATGCTCGGGCGGGATGGCGTCGTCGACCTCGACCGCGGCGAAGAGCGCGCGCGCCAGCGGCGGATTCTCCACGATGGGCACGTTGTTGTCCTTCGCCACGTCGCGGATTCTGAGCGCGAGCGCATCGACGCCCTTGGCGACGCAGACGGGCGCGGGCGTCTTGCCCGATTCGTATTTCAGCGCGACGGCGAAGTGCGTCGGGTTCATGATCACGACGGTCGCCTTGGGCACCGCGGCCATCATGCGCTTGCGGGCGCGTTCGTTCCTGATCTGCTTGATCTTGGCCTTGATCTGCGGATCGCCTTCGGACTGGCGGAATTCTTCCTTCAATTCCTGGCGGCTCATGCGGTTGCGCCGCAGGAACTGGAAGCGCTGCAGGAAATAATCGAGCCCCGCCATCACGGCGAGCACCGCCAGCGTCGCCAGCATCACCTTCATCAGCAGATGGATCATCTCGCCCGCGATCTGATCGGGCGGCAGGTCGAGCACGCCGTTGATCGCGCCGCGTTCCGGCCAGAGCGTCGTCCACACCGCGGCGCACACCATCGCCATCTTGATCAATCCCTTGACCAGATTGGCGATGCCGTCGAGACCGAACAGGCGCTTAAAGCCGCGCATCAGCGAAATCTTGGAGAGATCGGGCTTGATGCGCTCGGTAGTGAAGACCGGGCGGTGCTGCAAGAGATGGCCCGCGAGCCCTGCGCCCATCATCAGCGCGAGCGGAGCGGCGAGCACGAGGCCAAGCCCCATCACCGCATGGCGCATCAATGCCATGACGCTGTCGGAATTGACGGCGATCTGGCCGGGGTCTTCGAGGAAGACGCGGAAAGCGCCCGCGAAATTCTCCGCCGCTCCGTGGCCCAGCGCCGCGATGGCGAGCGCGCCGCCCGCCAGCGTCACGAATGTCGCCACCTCCGCGCTTTTGACGATGTCGCCATGTTCGCGCGCATCGTCGAGCCTTCGTTGTGTCGGCTCTTCGGTACGCTGGGAATCGTCGCGTTCCTCGCTCATGCGAAGCGCCCCATCTCAGTGGCGTAGTAATTGAGGAACAGCGTCATCAGCGCGCCGATCAGGAGCAGCAGCAAAAAGAGACCGGCCAGGATATTCACCGGCATGGCGATGAAGAAGACCTGCAATTGCGGCATCAGGCGCGCGAGCAGGCCGATGGCAGCGTTCACGACGAAGGCGAAGACGATGAAGGGCGCGGCGAGCTGCAGGCCGAGCGCAAACGCGCCGCCAGTCAATCTCAGCGCCAGTTCCGCCATGTCGGACGTGGGAAGGGCCGCGCCCGGCGGGATCATGGAATAGCTTCCTTCGATCGCACCGATGGCGAGATGATGCAGATCGGTCGCGAAGATCAAGACCACGCCCAGAAGCGTGAAGAAGGTGGAGAAGACGGATTCGGTTGCCTCCGCGCCGGGATTGAATGTCTGCGCATAGGAAAGACCCGTCTGCATGGCGATGAGTTCGCCCGCCACCGACAGCGCACTCATGATGATGCGCGCGATCGCGCCGATGAGCACGCCCACCGTCAATTCCTGCGCGATCAGGAGCGCGAGCTGGAGCACGTTCTGGGGCGCGGTGTCGGGATAGGATTTCGCCACCACCGGCGCGAGCGCGAAAGAAATCGCCAGCGCCAGCGCCAGCCGCACGCGCGGCGGCACGCCCGCATCGCCGATGGCCGGAAGCAGCATGATCATCGCGCCCACCCGCGCGAAGACGAGGAAATAGACGAGTAGCGTTCCGGAAAGATCGGGAATGTGGATCGACATCGCTTAATACGCCGCGATGCGCTGGGCTATATCCGTCATCAGCCCATACATCGCGGCACCCGCGAAGGGCAGCGTGAGCAACAGCACCAGGAAGATCGCGATGATCTTGGGCACGAAGACGAGCGTCATTTCCTGGATCTGGGTGAGCGCCTGAAGCAATCCGATGCCGAGGCCGACGACCAGCGCGGTGAGCATCGCGGGCGCGGAGATCTCGAGCAGCACGTAGATCGACTGTCTCGCGAAATCGATGGAATCGGCGGCATTCATGGTTCGGTTTCCGGCTAGATCGGCATCTGCATGATCGACTGATAGGCCGCGATCACCTTGTCGCGCACGGCGACCACCGTATCGAGCGTGAGCTCGGCCTGGTTGACCGCATTGACGACATTGACGATGTCGGCCTGGCCGGCTGCCGCTTTCGCCGCCATCTCTTCGCCGGATTTCAGCGTGCCGACGGCTTCCTTCATCGCGCCCGAAAGGAAATCGCCGAAGCTCGGCGCCTTCTGGCCGCCGTCGATGGTGACGGAGGAAACCGGCGCGTTGCTGCCGATGTTCTGCAGCGCCTGATAGGCGGCCGATGCCGCGGCGGGTGCGATGGTCATGGATTATTCCTTATCGTTATTCGTCATGGCCCGGCTTGTCCGGGCGATGACGGGTTGTCGGGTTCCAACCGGAAGGACACGTTCACTCCTTCACTTCAGCAAATCCACGGTGCGCGCGAGCATCGTCTTGGAGGCTTCCATCACCGACAGATCGGCTTCGTAGGAACGTTGCGCCTCGCGCATGTCCATGATCTCGACAAGTGGATTGACGTTGGGCAGCTTCACATAGCCGCTCTTGTCGGCACCCGGATTGCCGGGCTCGTATTGCGTCTGGAACGCGCTCATGTCGGGGACGGGGTCCCCCGACTCGACGACGGTTGCGCCCAGCGTGCGGTCGAATTCGCTTTTCATGGTCGGCACCCTGCGCCGGTAGGGATCGCCGCCGGGCGTGGTCGCCGTCGAATTGGCGTTGGCGATGTTTTCGGAGATCGTGCGCATGCGGCTCGATTGGGCGCGCATGCCCGACGCCGCGATCGTCATTGCCGTGGAAAAATCCATGATGTTCCTCCTTGTCAGCCGCCTGGCCTGCCGATGGCGGTGCGCATGAGTTCGATCGCCTTGGAATAGAGATTGGCCGCGGCCTGGAATTGCGCCTGCGTGTCGGCGACCTTGATCATCTCCTCTTCGAGCGAAACCGTGTCGCCGGTCGTTTCGATGCGGTCGTCGGCGGAGAAATTCGATGTGCCGGCGGGAAGCGCGATCTGGCCCGGTTCGGTCACGGCGAGCGCGGTCTGCTGGCCCGATTGGGTGGCGCTCTTGAGAAGCTCTTCGAAATCGACGGGCTTCAGATCGCGCGCGGTATAACCGGGCGAGTCGGCATTGGCCACGTTCTGCGACAGCACGTTCTGGCGCGCATCGAGCCACGACATGCGTTCGCGCAACAGATTGAGAAGCGGAATGCCGGCGAGGTTCATTTGTAACCGTTTCTTAGCCTTAAGCGCGCCCATGCTGCGCGCGAAGGTTTAAGCCCCGCTTAACGCAGGCGAACCTTTTTGCCCGGCAGAATCTTCCCCTTCTTTACCGTCGATTAAGGTTGACCTGCGCGAAATGCGCGCCATGGACGTGATCGATTTCGGACGCTATTTCGCGGCACTTCTGCTCGTGGGCGCACTCATCGGGCTCGCATGGCTGGCCGCGCGCCGCTACGGCCTTGCCGGCATCGTGCAGGGCACCGTCGCGAAGAGATTGTCGGTCGTCGAAAGCCTGATGATCGGGCCCAAGCACAAGCTCGTCATCGTCAAGCGCGACGACCGCGAGCATCTCATTCTTCTCGCGCCCGACGGCAATACGCTCATCGAAAGCTCCACGCGGGAGCCCGCCAATGCGTAAGCGCGCGGTCTGGCTTTCGCTCTTCCTGGCGATGCTTTTTCTTCCGCATGCCGCATTCGCGGCGACGGCGCCGGCCGCGGGCGGTTTGAACATCGATCTTTCCGGCGGCGGGCTTTTCACCGACCGCGTGGTGCAGATCATCGCGCTCATCACCATCCTGTCGCTTGCGCCGTCCATCCTCATCATGATGACGAGCTTCACGCGCATCGTGGTGGTGCTGTCGCTTCTGCGCACCGCGCTCGGCATCCAGCAGAGCCCGCCCAACAGCGTGATCGTTTCGCTCTCGCTTTTCCTGACCCTGTTCGTGATGACGCCGACGTTGCACGACGCCTATCAGGCGGGCGTGCTGCCGCTCGTCAACCAGCAGATCTCGACCGAGGACGCGCTCGACCGCGCCAGCGTGCCGATGAAGAAATTCATGCTCGCCCATGTGCGCGACGCCGATCTCAAGCTCTTCCTCGACATGCGTCACGACAAGCCGCCGAAGACGCCAGAGGAAGTCTCCATCACCACGCTCGCGCCCGCCTTCATGCTGAGCGAATTGAAGCGCGCCTTCGAGATCGGATTCCTGATTTTCGTGCCCTTCCTCATCATCGACATGGCCGTCTCCTCGATCCTGATGAGCATGGGCATGATGATGCTGCCGCCGGTGATCATCTCGCTCCCCTTCAAATTGATCTTTTTCGTGCTGGTGGATGGCTGGCGGCTGGTGGCGGGCTCGCTCGTCGAGAGTTATCTGCACTCGCCCCCGCCGACGTGAGTCAGGTTCGTCCGGTGCGTGAGTTGGCCCAGCCGATCAATTCCGCTCCTTCGCCGTTGAGGCGTTCTGCGTAAGCGCGCAGGCGATTCCAGAACAAATCTTCGTCGCTCACGTCGGCGCAATCATCCGCAATCCAGACGGCATAAAGATCCACCGCCGAATCCGCGATGCGACATGGACGCGGGCCATACAGGGTGGCGGGCTCGGCGGCGTTCGACATTTCCAATGCGGCGAGGAACCCGGCGAAATCGGAGAAGCACGCCCGTTGTGGGCTGAAGGAATGCACGAGCAGGAGCGCCGTTTTTGCACAATAACGTTCGGCTTCGATCAGCGCGGACACGGTGCGATGAAACAATTGGTATCGAAGCGTGGACGCATAGGTTTTCAGGCCGAGCATACCGCAGAGCATGGATAGCCGCTCCTTGCTGCCGCCTTTGTCGAGCCATTCGGAGATGAGAGGGCCGAAAGATTCATCGACCTTGCCTTCCACGGCGGCGACCGCGAGTCCGTGCTTGAGACGCAGCAATGCGAGAAGATCGGTCTGCGTGGGTCTCGCTCCATCGGGCAAGTCGACGCTCCGCTCCAAAAAACCATCCACCAGCCGTGCACCCGAGAAAACCGGATGCATTTTGAAGGATGCACCGACGATAGACGGAATGCCGCCGTTCGCCGTGAACCACCGATTGGCAAGCGCATGGGCGGAGCGCCCTGCTTTCCAATGTTTCACGCCCTTGCCCAGATGGCGAATGACGTCTTCAGGCTCCAGAAGAGGAACGAACAAGCGCGGCGTCATTCCGCCGCTGCCTTTGCCATCTGCGGCATGCGCGAGCGGTGATAGGGCTTGTCGCCCAATATCGTCGCGCGGTGCATGATGCGCCGGTTGGGCAGATAATCGTTCACCGCGTAATGCTGCGTGATGCGGTTGTCCCAGAAGGCGATGGCGTTTTCCTTCCAGCGCCAGCGCACCTGGAATTCCGGCTTCTGGATATGTTCGAACAGCATGTTGAGGATCGCAGCACTTTCCTTGTTGCGCAGGCCCTTGATGCGCGACGTGAAACCGTAATTGACGAAGAGCGCATCTTCGCCGGTTTCGGGATGGGTACGGATCACCGGATGGATGACGGGCGGATGTTCCTCCAGCGCTTTCGTATATCTCTCCTCGCCGGCCGCTTGCGCCACCGTGCGTCTCGCGGGAAAGCCGCGCGCGAAATCATGCACGGCATCGAGACCGGACAGGAAATCGCGCATCGCGGGACTTAAGCCTTCATAGGCCGCGCGCATATTGCACCAGAGCGTGTCGCCGCCGTCCGCCGGCAATTGCTTGGCATAAAGGATTGCGCCCAAGGGCGGGGTTTCGATGAAGGTCACGTCGGTATGCCAGGCGTCGTTGTCGGTCGGGTTTGTCGCATGATTGTCGAGGATGAAAAGCTCGGGCGCTTCGGCGACGCCGGGATAGAGCGGATGGGTGTGCAGGCTTCCGAAGCGGCGCGCGAAATCGCGATGCTGCGTCGCGCTGATGTGCTGATCCGTGAAAAAGATCACCCGATGCTTCAAAAGCGCCGCGCGGATTTCGGCGATCTCTTCGTCGTCCAGCTTCTTGGAAAGATCGATGTCCTCCAGCACCGCACCGATGGCGGGCGTGAGCGTGGTGACTTTCATGGGCAATTTCCTCGGATATCGTCGGCGCGATGATGGCCCTGCCTGCCCCCGGCGGCAAAGGTCTTGACAGGCCACATAGTTTCACTATTTTGGAAATATGGAATCCAAGGAAGCCTTGGCCGCCCTCTCGGCCCTCGCCCAGGAGAGCCGCCTCGCCATCTTCCAGAGGCTGGTGAAGGCCGGGCCCAAGGGCGAAACCGCCGGCATGATCGCGGCGACGCTGGGAATCCCGGCGCCCACGCTCTCCTTCCATCTGAAGGAGCTCGAACATGTCGGCCTCATCGCCCAGCGCCGCGAAAGCCGCAATGTCATCTATGCCGCGCAATATGGCGGCATGCGCGCGCTGCTCGATTTCCTGATGAAGGATTGCTGCGGCGGCCATCCCGAAATCTGCGCGTTCCACGAAGCAGAAGCATCGCAAGATGCATGCTGCGGAGGCGCGCGTGGTTGAGCGCGGGCCTTACAACGTTCTTTTCCTCTGCACGGGTAATTCCGCGCGCTCGATCCTTGCCGAAACCATCCTGAACGCCGAAGGCGAGGGAAAATTCCGCGCTTATTCGGCGGGAAGTTTTCCGAAAGGCGAAGTCAATCCGCATGCGCTCGCGCTTTTGAAGGCGCTCGATTTTCCCACCGGCCATCTGCGCTCCAAAAGCTGGGACGAATTCGCCAGAGAAGACGCGCCGCAAATGGATTTCATCTTCACGGTCTGCGACGACGCAGCCGGTGAAATCTGCCCCGTCTGGCCGGGCCATCCCGTGACCGCGCATTGGGGCATGCCCGATCCGGCGGCGGTCGAAGGCAGCGAAGCGGAAAAGGTGCATGCCTTCCGCAACACCTTTCGCATGCTTTCCAATCGCATCCGGATCTTCACCGCATTGCCGTTCGACAAGCTCGATCGCCTGAAGCTGCAAAAGCATCTCGACGAGATCGGCAAATCGTGAAGCGCGAACTCGCCGCCGAGGCGCTTGGTACGATGCTGCTTGTCGCCGGCGTGATCGGCTCGGGCATCATGGCGCAGAGTTTGACCGGTGATGTCGCGCTCGAGCTTCTCTGCAACGCGATCGCGACCGGCGCGCTCTTGACGGTTTTGATCCTGATCTTCGCGCCGATATCGGGCGCGCATTTCAATCCCGCCGTCACGCTCGCCTTCGCGCTCAAGAGACAGATCGGCGCCGGCAAGGCATTGCTCTATGCCTCGGCGCAGATCGCGGGCGGCGTCCTCGGCACGTTCGCAGCCCATGCGATGTTCGCGATGAAGATCGTGGCTGTGGGCGCCACCGCGCGCAGCGGACTCAATCTCTGGATCGCGGAGGCCATCGCCACGGCCGGGCTGCTGCTCACCATCTTCGGTTGCAGCGGCAGGCGGGAGGTGGCGGCGGCCGTCGGGCTCTACATCACGGCGGCCTATTGGTTCACCGCCTCGACCTCCTTCGCCAATCCGGCCGTGACCATCGCGCGCGCCTTCACGCCCAGTTTCGCGGGCATAAGGCCGCAGGATATTGCCCCGTTCGTGGCCGTTCAGCTGGCCACGGCCCTGGTGATAACGCCTTTTGCTGCCTGGGTTTTCGGGCCGGGCGCGATCTCCGGCGAGACCCCGCCCTAAAACATTTCAACCATGCGCTTTTGTCACTTCAAAGTCATGGCCGCCATCTATATATTCTGAACGCAAAATGCTGAAGGAGATATTCACATGATCGCAATTCGCGCACTGACCGTGGCGGCCGGGCTCGCGCTCGCGGGCATTTCGATCGCCCAGGCGGATACGGCCCTGACCGGCGCCTGGAAGATGACCGTCGGCCAGACCGCCTGCACCCTCACCCTTTCCGCGGACTCGACCGGCGCGGGCGGCACCGCCGCGGCCGGTCCGGAATGTCCGGGCGGACTTCTGGCCATCGGCCAGTGGAAGACCGTGGGCGCGAGCCTGCAACTGCTCTCGCCGTCCGGCAATCTGGTGGCGCTGCTCAAGCCGAAAGGCGATGCCTATGAAGGCACGCGCATCGAAGACGGCCGCAAGGTTGCACTGAGCCGCTAAAAGAGCTCAGAGGAAATTGATGAGGCCGCGCGGGAAGCACCCCGCGCGGCCTTTTCATTTGCGGGTGCGTTGCGGCTTGGCTAAACCAATGGCTTCAGAAGGATAGCGCCCATGAAAGAACTGGCCCATTTCATCAACGGGGCGAAGGTCAAGGGGACGGGCGCGCGATACGGCGACATCTTCAATCCCGCAACCGGCGAGGTTCAGGCGCGCGTGGCGTTTGCCTCGCGCGCGGAGATGCGCAAGGCGGTCGAAGGCGCGCTCAGGGCGTTTCCCGAATGGGCGAGCGTCAATCCGCAGCGCCGCGCGCGCGTGATGTTCAATTTCAAGCGGCTGGTCGAAGACAATATGGACCGGCTCGCCGAAATGCTCTCCTCCGAACACGGCAAGGTGATCGCCGATTCCAAGGGCGACGTGCAGCGCGGGCTGGAAGTGATCGAATTCGCCTGCGGCATCCCGCATCTGCAGAAGGGCGAATATACGGAAGGCGCAGGGCCGGGCATCGATATCTATTCGATGCGCCAGCCGCTCGGCGTCGTTGCCGGCATCACGCCGTTCAATTTTCCGGCCATGATTCCGATGTGGATGTTCGGCGTCGCCATCGCCTGCGGCAATTGCTTCATCAACAAGCCTTCCGAAAAAGATCCGAGCGTGCCCTTGCGTTTGGCCGAGCTCTTCATGGAAGCGGGCGGGCCGGCCGGCGTGTTGCAGGTGGTCAATGGCGACAAGGAAGCGGTCGACGCCATCCTCGAAGACCCCGATATCCAGGCGGTGAGTTTCGTCGGATCGTCGGCGGTCGCGGAATATGTCTATAGCCACGGCACGGCGCACGGCAAACGCGTGCAGGCCATGGGCGGCGCAAAAAATCACGTCATCATCATGCCGGACGCCGATCTCGATCAGGTGACGAATGAGTTGATCGGCGCGGGCTATGGCTCGGCGGGCGAACGCTGCATGGCGATCTCGGTCGCCGTTCCGGTGACGGACAAATTGGCGGATGCACTGGTCGCGCGTCTCAAGCCGCGCGTGGAAACGCTGAGGGTCGGTCTTCCCACCGACGCGGAAGCCGCTTACGGCCCGCTCGTCACCGCGGCGCACCGCAAGAAGGTGATGGATTACATCGAGCTGGGCGTGAAGGAAGGCGCGGACCTCGTCGTCGATGGCCGCAATTTCCGGATGCAGGGCTACGAGAACGGCTTCTATATGGGCGGCTCGCTGTTCGATCGCGTGAAGCCGGAAATGAAAACCTATCAGGACGAGATCTTCGGGCCCGTGCTGCAAATCGCGCGCGCCAAGGATTTCGACGAGGCGCTTTCGCTTCCGTCCAAGCATCAATACGGCAACGGCGTCGCCATCTTCACCCGCGACGGCGATGCGGCGCGCGAATTCGCGAGCCGCGTAAAGGTCGGCATGGTGGGCATCAACGTGCCCATTCCCGTGCCGCTCGCCTATCACACTTTCGGCGGCTGGAAGCGCTCGGCCTTCGGCGACGTCAATCAGCACGGGCCCGAGGGCGTGCGCTTCTATACGCGCGTCAAGACCGTCACCGCGCGCTGGCCGAAAGGTGGCGTGCGCGAGAATCCGAGTTTCGTCATTCCGACCATGAAGTAGAGCGTAGGCTTGGGGAAACGCATGAGCGATCAGCAACGGGAAATTCGTTCTCTCTCGCGCGAATGGGCGGCGGCGCGGATCATCATCATCGCCGGTTTCGTTCTGGCGCTGGGTGCTGGCGGCTACTACGCCTGGCAGGCGCGCGAGATCGTCACCAACAAGCGCGAGCAGGTGCTGGCCGCGGTCAAGGCCGAACAGGCGCAGGAGAACGCCATCGAAGCCAGCGACGTGGCCGGCGAAGCCCTTTGCAGGTCCGCACTCGCACACGCGCAGAATATCGGGATCATTCCCTCTTACGGACAGCTCACCGCCTACGAGCCCACGAAGAGCGACACCAAGGGCCGCTATATCTGCCTCGCCGCGACGAGCGCGAGCAAATATGCCATCGCCGCCGATGTTCTCTGCCGCAACATGAAGGACGCGAAATGCGTCAGCCTCTTCGCCGTCACCGCGGACGGCGCCGTTCTCTATCAGCGGCACGGCTGAAACTTTCGCGCCCCTCGCGCGTTGGCGAGATATGAGCGCACACATTTATGAACGGCGCGATGCCGAAACCCGCCTGGCCGAGCTGATGGCGCGGGCGAGGAAGGGCGAAAACATCCTCATCGCCGAGAACGGCGAAGTGATCGCGCGCCTCGTTCCTGCGGAGCAGAAAGCGGCCGCGCGCGCCAACGAGCCGCGCAAGGGCGCGGAGATTTCGCCCGGATTCGAAGCCGCCGATGCGCGCCTTGCACGCATGCAGAACGAAGGCGACGTGCCGCGCCGCATGCGCAAGGCGACGAAGCATTAGAGCGGGCTGCATTCCGACGCATCCACCTTACGTCATCCTTCGAGGCCCGCCCACGTCATGCTGAGGTGCGACCCCGGCCTTGAGCCGGGGGAGCCTCGAAGCACGTGGGCGGGCACCTCAGGATGACGTACCGACTCCGTCGGAACGCAACTTGCACTATGCGAGACGGATTTCGCCGTTCTCCTCGATCACCGCGAGCGGAACGAGCGGCGTGCCCTCATGTGGGCAGGAATTGACATAGGCGAGAAGCCTCTCTTTCCGCACCAGCAGGATCTCGCGGCGCGCAAGCCCGCTTCCGAGCGAAATCCCCATCGCCCTTCCTTCCGTCAGATCGGCGCTGCGGCAAAGAAAGATCACGCCTTGACACCGCCGAGCTTGCAGATGTGTTTCCATTCGGCGTCGCCAACGGGCTGCACCGAAAGCCGTGGCTCGCGCACGAGCACCATAGTCTTGAGCTTCACGTCGGCTTTGATATCGGCGAGCGTCACGGGTTTGGGCACATCTTTCACCGCCTTGACAACGACAAGGCCAAATCTGCCGGTTTCGTCGGTGGGATCGGGCTTGTATTCCGCGATCACCTGGACAATGCCGACGATCTGTTTCTCATCGCCCGTATGATAGAAGAAGCCCAGATCGCCCACCTTCATCGCCTTCATGTGCTTGGCAGCGGCGAAATTGCGCACGCCGCTCCACGCCTCGCCTTTGGCGCCTTTCGCCTTCTGCTGATCCCAGGACCAGGTTTCGGGCTCGGTCTTGAACAGCCAATGCGCCATGGTCAGAACGCCATGTTGCTGGGATTGAAGGTCGGCTTCCAGGGCCGCACGTCGGAGGATTTGAACAATCCCGCTTTTTTATAGGGATCGTTTTCGTGCCAGCGCTTCGCCGCCTCCAGATCGGGCACGTCGATGAATATGAGGCTGCCGTTCATGTCGCCCTTGGAATCGAGAAACGGCCCGCCGAGCTTGATGCAGCCGGTCTCGCGCGCGTAATCGAAATGGGCGGCGCGCGTCTTCATGCGCAAATCGAGGGAATTGTCCTTGTCGAGAGCGGTCACGACGAACAGCATTGTTCACTCCGTTTTCAAAGGCCGCGACATCAGCCGCGGAATTGCGTCCTGCAATGCGAGTGTGCCGGCGAGAATATCGGCAATCGCTTCCGCAATGGGAAGTTCCACACTATGGCGCCGGGCGCGCGCGACGAGCGCGGGCGCGGTGTCGATCCCTTCGGCCAGTGCGGCGGCGTGGGGCTGGGCTTTTCCGAGTGCCACGCCGTAGCTGAAATTGCGCGAGGTGGGGCTCGTGGCGGTGAGCACGAGATCGCCGAGCCCCGAAAGCCCCATCAGCGTTTCGGGCCTGGCGCCGATCGCCTCGCCCAATCTGCAGAGTTCCGCGAAGCTGCGCGCGAGAAGCGCGGCGCGCGCGCTTTCGCCCAGACCCAGCCCCGCCACGATCCCGCAGCCGATGGCATAGACATTCTTGGCCGCGCCGCCGAGCGCGACACCGGTCAGATCGTCGCTTGCATAGGGACGGAACGTGCCATGGCCGAGTGCGGCCTGAAGCGCGACCGCGATCTGCATGCGCGCGGCGATGGTGACGGCGGTGGGCAGATGCTGCGCCACGTCGCGCGCGAAGGAAGGTCCCGAAAGGATGGCGGGCTCCGCATCGGGCGCGCATTCGGCGAGCACTTCGGTCAGCAATTTGCCCGTGCCGCGCTCGACGCCTTTGGCGCACAACATCACGGGCTTTCGCGGCTTCAGCGCGAGAAGCGTTTCGCGCAGATGCTGCGCGGGCACGGCCACGAGCAACGCATCTGCGGCAGCCGCTTGCGCCATATCGCCTGTGGCGGCGACGGCCTTTGGCAGAAGGATGCCGGGCAGGAATTTCGTGTTCTCGCGCGCGTCCCGGATGGAGGCCAGAACCTCGGCTTCGCGGGCCCAAAGGGTGACGCGGCGTCCGGCTTCCGCCGCGACAAGCGCCAGTGCCGTGCCCCAAGCGCCGGCCCCCACCACCCCGATATGGGCGTAATTCCCTGATTTTCCTTTGCTTTCGATCAAGGCCGGCCCTCATGCTGCATCGCGGAAAATTGAACGGTTCGTTGATTATTCAGAAAAAATGACTATCTTGATCTCAACAACAAGAAGATCACGGGAAACGCTTCAAATGTCTGCCAAGGATTCCGTCCGCTCGCAAATCGTGGAGGCCGCCAAAAAGCGGTTCTCCCATTTCGGCTATTCCAAGACGACCATGGCCGAAGTCGCCGCCGATTGCTCCATGTCGCCGGGCAATCTCTACCGTTTCTTTCCGGGCAAGCTCGACATCGCCGAGGCCATCGCCACCGCCGATTACGAGCGGCATCTGAAGGAACTCGCCAAGCTCGCCGCGCAAGCCAACCGGCCCGCGCGCGAGCGGCTGCACGATCTTCTGTTCGAGGAATTGCGCCGCACCTATCACAAGCTGGAAAGCGATCCGCGCTCCTACGAGATCGCGACCGTCATCGCCCATGAGCGCCCCGAATACGCCAATTGGATGCTCGCCAACGAGCGCACCATCCTGGTGGGGCTGCTGGAAGACGGAAAACGCCGCGGCGAATTCTCCTTCTCCGATCCGAATTTCGCGGCCGAGATGATCCAGGCCGCGGTGATGAAGTTCCGCTATCCGCAACTCTGGTCGAAGCTCACACTGCCCAAGCTCGAACGCGAGCTCGAAGGCGTGCTGCAGCTGATCGTCGACGGGTTGCGCTCGGCGCCCAAGGCAACGGCCGCCTGATCTCCGCCACAAACTTCGCGTAGAAAGCACGCCATGCGACGCGCAGCTGCCGCAACCTTCGTTCTTGCCGCCGCCATCGGGCTGATGGGCGCCGGCCAGCCCGCGCCCATGCGCCCGGTCGTCCTTTCCGACCAGCAGAAAGACGATCTCGACAAGGTCAGCGACTATCTGAACGGCATGCATTCGCTCGAGGGCGATTTCATCCAGATCGATCCCGATGGCGAGATCGACCAGGGCAAATTCTTCCTCGACAAGCCCGGGCGCATGCGCTTCGAATACGATCCGCCCGCGCCCATCCTGATCGTGTCGGACGGCTCGACGGTGGCCGTCCAGAACAAGCGCCTCAACACGCTCGACCACTACCCCCTTTGGACGACGCCGCTGCATCTGCTTCTGTCCGAGCATGTGAATCTGCGCGACAACCAGCTCATCACCGATGTGGTGGAGCAGGGCGACGCGCTCGTGGTGCAGGCCAAATCGGAACGCACGCGTTTCCGCGCCAATATCGCGCTCACTTTTTCCTGGCCGGAACTGGAGCTGCGCCAATGGACGGTGATCGACGATCAGGGGCTTTCGACGACCGTCTCTCTGCGCGAGGTCAAGCAGAACGTGGCGCTCGATCCTTCGCTCTTCGTGCTGCCCAAGAAGCTCGCGAAAGACACCAACGGATAATCTCGAAAGAGTTCGGCGCAGGGTCCGCAGGCTTGACCTCGATCAAGGCGTGAACGCGCATTAAACATTACACTTGCGCTATCTCGATTGCGGACTGGCGCGATGAGCGACGAAATCGATCAGGAGAATCCGGCCGCCTATTATGGCGAGGTCGCCGACGAGCTGGAGCGGATCGCGCGCGCGGTGAGCGAGCATCCCTCCTTCGACCGCGCCTTCTCGGCGCGCCTCTTCGCCTTCGCCGAACAAATCCGCCGCGACAGTGCCATCGTTTGTGCGCCCGAGGGCTCGACCATCAATTGATGGGCCGCTTGAAGCGGCTTCGAGCGTCATGCTACGCCAGCGCGCATGCGCGCCCGAAGACCGATCGCCGGCATCATTTGCGACCGCCGCATGGTGGGCGCCCATCCCTTCCATATGGCGGGCGAGAAATATATTGCGGCGGTGCGCGAGGGCGCGGGCGCGGTTCCGCTGCTCATTCCCGTTCTCGAACAGCCGCTTTCGGCCGAGGAAATCCTCGCCTCCGTCGACGGGCTTTTGTTCACGGGCTCGCCCTCCAATGTCGCGCCGCACCGCTATGGCGGAAGAGCGCCGCGCGAAGGCGTGCTGCAGGACCATCATCGCGACGCGACCAGCCTTCCGCTCCTGAATGCGGCGATCGAAGCGGGCAAGCCGGTTCTCTGCCTCTGCCGCGGTTTTCAGGAATTGAATGTGGCGCTGGGCGGCACGCTGCATCAGCATGTCCACGAAGTCGAAGGCAAGCGCGATCACCGCGAAGACAAAGCGGGCGATCTCGATGCGCAATACGGCCCGGCCCATGAAGTGCATGTAGGCGGCGGATTGCTGGCGAAGATCGTCCGCGAACCGCGCTTCATGGTGAACTCGCTGCATTCGCAAGGCATCGACCGGCTCGCGCCGCCGCTGCATGCCGATGCAATCGCACCGGACGGAATCGTGGAGGCCGTCTCCATGCCGGGCGCGAAAGGCTTCCTTCTCGGCCTGCAATGGCATCCCGAATGGCGCTGGGCGGAAAATCCCGTGTCGCGCGAGATCTTCGCGGCCTTCGGCGCGGCGATGGACGGAAAATGGATCTGAGGCTTCTCGTTCCGCTTCCGGCATTGATCCTCGCAGGCTGCGGTTTTTCCGCGCCCGCGCCCAAGCGCACGCCGCCGCCCAAACCGCCCGCCCCGCCCGTCTCATCCGTCAGCGCCACCTTCACCGTCGAGATGCGCGACGTGCTCGCCATGCTCAACGAGAAGACGAAGGACGAAATCGCCCATGTGAAGAACCAGAAGACCGAATGCGCCATCGCCAAATGCCATCTCGATCTGACCGCCACGCGGCAAGGCGAAATCTCGGGCCATCTGGCGGACGGCAAGATCTATCTCTCGCTCCCCTTCGCCGTGAAATCGCATCTCGATTTCAAATCGAAGCTTCTGAACAGCGGCGGCGATGCCAGCGCCGACGGATTGGCGCAAACCGAAACCGCGCTCGCGCTCGGCCCCGACTGGAAGCTCGAATCCGACACGCAAGGCACGATCAAGCTTTCCGATGCCGACCTGAATATCGGCCCGCTCAAGATGCATGTGGCGAGCCTCTGGAATCACAACGAAGACAAGCTCACCAAACCGATCTTCAAGGAGCTCGACCGGCGCATCGCGAGCGCGGTGAAGATCCGCGATCAGGCAAAACGCTTCTGGCTGAAGATGCAGCGGCCGATCCGCGTGGGGAAATCGCCCACGGCGTGGCTTCTGCTCCAGCCGGAGAAGATATCGATTTCGGGGCCGTTCACCGCCAAGGATTCGCTTTCCGCGTCTATCTCGATCGAGGGGCGCCCCCATGTCGTGATTGCCGACACCGAGCCCGAGACAAAGCCCGCGGCCCTGCCGGCGCCTCAGCATGGAATCGCCTCGTCGAATGCGTTCGCGGTTTCGGTGCCGGTGCTTCTGCCTTACGCCGAGGCCGCCTCGCTCGCGCTGAAGCGCCTCGCCGATCATCCGCTGCGCGTGAACGGCGACAAGGTGAATTTCGACAAGCTCGAAATCCTTCCTTCCGGCGAGGATGTGGTCGTGGCGACGCATTTCTGCGTGGCGCAGAGCTGGGATCCGTTCGGCTGGTTCGACGCCTGCGGCGATGTCTATCTGCGCGGCGCGCCCGAATTCGATCCCGCAACCGACACGATCCGCGTCGCCAATGTCCATTACGACGTCGCCAGCGAGAACGCGATGCTGGCGGCAATGCGCGCGCTCGCGGGCGACGAGCTCGGCAAGGGGCTCGAGACCAAGCTCGTCTTCGATGTCTCCAAGGACATCGCGAAATTGCAGAACGAACTCAAGGCCGCGCTCGCCAAGCGGCCCGCGCGCGGCGTCATCATCACGGCCGACATCCAGTCCTTCGGTCCGCCCACGCTCACCTGGACGGCGGAAGGTTTCCTCGCCGGTTTCACCGCCAAGGGCACCATCGACGCCGATCTCAACATCAAGCCGAAAGCGCCAAAAACGGGATCGCCCGGGCCCGCGCACTGATCTAAGCTTCGCCGCATGGCAAGCGAAACGCACAATCTCACCCGGCACTGGCAGGCGCTGGATGCGGCCCATCACATCCATCCCTTCACCGATACGATCGCGCTCAATCGCGAAGGCGCGCGTGTCATCGTGCGCGCGGACGGCGTCTATCTCTGGGATTCCGACGGCAACAGGATCATCGACGCCATGGCGGGGCTGTGGTGCGTGCAGGTCGGCTACGGCAATCGCGAACTCGCGGAGGCCGGTTGCGAGGCGCTGAAGAGGCTTCCCTACTACAATCACTTCTTCAAGACGACCAATCCCTATACCGCCGAACTCGCGGGCAGGCTGGCGACCATTCTGCCGGCCGGACATGATCGTGTGCTCTTCGCCAATTCGGGCTCGGAGGCGAACGACAGCGCGCTGAAGCTGATCCGCTATTACTGGAACCTGAAAGGAAAGCCGGAGAAGAAAATCCATCTCTCGCGCGATTACGCCTATCACGGCGTGACGATGGCCGCCGCCTCGCTTTCGGGGCTGACGCCGATGCATCCGCAATGGGATCTGCCGCTGCCGGGATTCGAGAAAGTGCCGGCACCTTACTGGTTCGGCGCCAAGGCCGCCGGTTACGGCGATCTTACGCAGGAAGAATTCGGCGCGGTGATCGCGAGCCGGCTGGAAGAAAAGATTCTCGAGCTTGGGCCCGATTATGTCGCCTCCTTTTCGGCCGAGCCGGTGCAGGGCGCGGGCGGCGTGATCTTTCCGCCATCGAGCTATTGGCCGGAGGTGCAACGCATCTGCGCCAAATACGATGTGCTGCTGCATCTCGACGAAGTCATCACCGGCTTCGGGCGCACGGGCGAATGGTTCGGCGCCGACACTTACGATATCGCGCCCGACATCATGACCATGGCGAAGGGCTTGTCGTCGGGCTATCAGCCGATCTCGGCGATCTCGCTCGGCGCGCGCATGGACGAAGTCATCGCCAATGCCAATGAAGAACTGGTGCATGGCTATACCTATTCCGGCCATCCGGTGGCGAGCGCGGTGGCGCTGAAGAATCTGGAGATCATCGAGCGCGACGGATTGATTCCGCGCGTGAAGAATTCCATCGGCCCCTATCTGCAGCGGCGCATGCGCGAGACCTTCGAGGATCATCGGCTCGTCGGCGAAGTGCGCGGGCTGGGATTGCTGTGCGCGATCGAGCTCGTGCCCGACAAGCCGGAGCGCAGCTTCTTTCCCGATCCCGGCGAAGTCGGCACGCATTGCCGCAATTATTGCTTCGCGAGCGGGCTCGTCATGCGCGCCATCCGCGACACGATGGTCTGCGCGCCGCCGCTCATCGTCAGCGAAGCGGAGGTCGAAGAGATCATCGCCAAGGCCAAGGACGCCATCGACCGCACCGCGCGCGATTTCGGGAAGATGTGATGCAGCTCAAGCTTCTTTCCGTAAATATCGCGCGCCCGAAAATCATCGCCACCATCGAGGGCAAGCCGGTGCGCTCGGCCATCGCCAAACGGCCCGCGGCCGGGCGCGTGTTCGTCACCGCGAACGGAATCGAAGGCGACGAGGTGGGCGATCCCGTCGCCCATGGCGGGCCCGACAAGGCGGTCTATGCTTATCCCGCCGGCAATTGGGGATGGTGGGAGCGCGAGATCGGCCTCGCCTGCGCGCCCGCCACGTTCGGCGAGAACCTCACGCTCGAAGGCGCGGACGAGGACGACATCCGCATCGGCGATCGTTTCCAATGGGGCGAAGCCATTCTCGAAGTCGCGCAGCCGCGCATGCCCTGTTTCAAATTCGCGATCCACACGGCCAAGCCGGAAGCGCCGCAGGTGATGATGATGTCCGGCAAGGCGGGCTGGTATTTCCGGGTGCTGCGGGAAGGGCATTCGGGCCCGGGCTTCGCGCGTATTTTCGCGAGCGGCGGGCCGACGGTCCGGGAGGCCTCGCTCGCCCGTCACAACCCGGCCGCGAGCCCCGAGCTGATCGCCCTTGTCCATGCCGCTCCGGGACTGGCCGAGAACTGGCGAAACGCCCTCGCCAAGCGGCTCCCCTCAGCCCTTTGAAAATCCATGCCAAAGCTGTGCTATAAACATCACTGTCATTACTTAACATGACATTTTCGTTGGGGATCAAAAGAATAGTTGAAACCTGTTGCCCAAATGCCTAACTTACTGGCTGAGAAAACGGCCGTCTGGCAGGCACTGCCCCCCCGCTCGCACGCCGGATGGCCTTTTCTCAACGGGTGCCGGTCATCCCCTCCCGGCACCCAGCGCGTAACGGCGCATGCGACGCCCGATCAGCCCCCTGGTCGGGCGTCTTTTTTATGCCCCACCCGGCGCAGGGTGAGGTTTATCCGCCCCCCGCCCGGCACAACCAAGGACGTGCCCCCGACGACCCGGTCGATGCCGTGGAAGGCGAGCCGCGCCGGCCCGCCGAAGGCCAGCACATCGCCCGAGTGGAGCGTCAGGCTTTTGGTGGGCCCGCGGCGCGAAGTGCCGCCGATGCGGAAGATCGCATCGTCGCCCAGCGACACCGACATCACCGGCGCATCCATCGCTTGCTCGTCGCGATCCTGATGCTGACCCATGCGCGCCGACCCGCGATAGAGATTGACGAGACAGCATTCGGGCGGCGCTTCGTATTGCGTCGTCTCATCCCAAAGATCGAGCAGCATTTGCGGAATCGCGGGCCATGGTTTCTGCGTCAGCGGATGAGTGCGCTCGTAGCGATAGCCTTTCACATCCGAGAACCAGCCCAGCGTCCCGAAATTCGTCTCCTCCACGGAAAACATTTTTCCCGAGACCGGCATTTGCGGCTTGTAGAACGGCGCATTCTTCACGCGCGCGAAGATCTCGCCGATCAGTTTCTTTTGTTCGCCGGCGTCCAGTTGTCCCGGCCAGAGTCGAATGCCCGGCGCGATTTGCAGCATCAGATTCCCGGCGCCGTTCCCGGCTTGTGGAGCCCTTTGAACGTATCGGCTTTTCCGCGCGCTTCCAGCCACGCCTTCATCGCTTCGGGCGTATAGCTGTCGCGCAGCCATTGCGAAACGGGCCTTCCCGCCGCCTCTTCGCGCGCATATTCGAGGAACAACTTCAGCCAGCGCTGATAGGGCTTGGGCCGGTGCAGATAGGGCCAGCGCGCATATTGCGCTTCGGCTTCGCCAAGCACGCTCCAGCCCTTCTTGTGGATCAGCCAGAGCGCGCTGGCGAGGCTCGTGCGGTCCTGGCCGCCCGAGCATTTGAGCAGCACGGGCGCGGGCGCCGCATCGAAGGCATCGAGCAGGATCTCGAACATCCTGCGCGTGGGCAGGCGTTTCGAGCTCAGCATCACGTCGAAATGAGCGATTCCGTTCTTGGCGCAGACGCGCTTCTCATAGCGCCACCAGCTCCAATGCGGATTGGGGCCCCTCAGATTGACGACGGCGCGCATGCCATGCGAACGCAAAAACGGCCCCAAAAATCCCGCATAGGCCTGCGCCGAGCGCGCCGCCTCGCCGGGCACGATCCAGTGGAAATTGTACAGAATGTCGGACAGGGGCCGCATGGGCGGGGGACCATAAAGGAGCGCGCGCCAAAGCGAAAATCGGCTTTTTCGAATGCCCCCTTTTGGCGGGGGCCGCCTTGGGGTTAGTTTTGGGCCGGGATGACAGGGGCGGGGGCGATGAACCTCAAGACACTTTATACGCGATGGGCCTGGACGACGCTTGCGGGCGTGGCCGTGTTCGCGGTGCTGGCTTTCGTCGATTTGCGGCTGAAGGCGGATTCGGGCTTCGGCACGCTCGCCTTGCAGAAGGTCTCGACGGCGGCGGGCATCCGCGCGATCTGGGCGGCCTGGATCCCGGAGCGCGACGCGCTGATGGCCGGCTTCAATCTCGGCTTCGATTATCTCTTCATGCCGCTTTACGGCTTTGCCTTCTATTACGGCACGCTCGCCGCGCGCCACGCCTTCGTGCGCGGCACGGGCACGATGTTCCGGCTGATGACGGTGCTGGCCGCGATACCGCTTGCGGGCGCGCTCTGCGACGCGGCCGAGAACGCGCTCGAAACCTACATGGTCGTTGTTCAGCCTACGGATCGATTGGCCGAGATCGCCTATGCCGCGACCACCGCCAAGCTCGTCTGTTTCTATGTCGGATTCTTCATGTCGCTGATCGGCGTGATCGGACTTTTCATCCGGCGGCGGAAAGTGGAAGCGGAGGCGTGATGGGTTTGCGTTCGTCATTTCACAAAAGATAATTCGAATCGAATTGCTGGATTCGAAACGCGCCAGCGCATAGAAATCGAAAACAGGCAGTGGGGCATCCGGACCGGCGCTGATCCCGTTTGCCGATAGAGGGAGCAACGCCCATGACCAGCGCAGCGCAGAAATCGCCGTCCGATCTCATCGATGCGCGCATCGCCGAGCTCGGCGACTGGCGGGGCGACACGCTTGGCCGCTTGCGCGCGCTCATCAAGGAAGCCGACTCCGACGTGGTCGAGGAATGGAAATGGAGAGGCGTGCCGGTCTGGTATCACGACGGCATGATCTGCACCGGCGAGACCTATCGCAGCGTCGTCAAGATGACCTTCGCCCGCGGCGCCTCGCTTCCCGATCCCTCGCAGCTCTTCAATTCCAGCCTCGAAGGCAACACCCGGCGCGCCATCGATTTCCACGAAGGCGAGAAGATCAACGAGAAGGCGCTGAAGGCGCTCATCCGCGCGGCCGTGGCGCTGAACACGTCGAAGGGCAAACGCTGATTTCTTTCGGGCGTTTTCGATTCTGCGGGCCGTTTCGGACATACTCCGGGCGCTCATGATTTTCGCGTTTTTTGAAATACGCGCATTCGGCGCACCTAACTGATTGAATCCTATCAATCCGTCATCGCCAGGCTTGTCCGGGCGATCCAATTTCGTTGCGTTAAAAATGGATGGCCCGGCTTGTCCGCCGTAGCGCTAGCGAAGGCGGAACGCTTCGAGCGCCGGGCCGTGACGGAATGGGATTTCAAATTTGCAGGTCGATTCGGACAGACTCCTCCCGTTCATCATTTTCGCGTTTTTTGAAAGACGCGCATTCCGCGCCCCTAACTGATTGAATCCTATCAATCCGTCATCGCCCGCGAATGCGGGCGATCCAATTTCGTTGCACTAAAAATGGATGGCCCGGCTTGTCCGCCGTAGCGCTAGCGAAGGCGGAACGCTTCGAGCGCCGGGCCATGACGGAATGAGAATTCAAATTTGCAGGTCGATTCGGACAGCCTCCTCCCGTTCGTCATTTTCGCCTTTTTTCAAAGGCGCAGCACAAAACTCTCCCGTTCCGGCTTTCTCGGGGCCGGGCGTCGTCGGAACGCAAATCTCGGGATTTAGCCGATATGGGGAGAGGACCGGCACGGTTCAAGGGGGGGGTAGTGTCCTAATTTCAGCGCGGACTTTCATTCAAAGAGCCCCGTCGCACGAACTCCGCATTGTGCGTTCCATTTTTGCATGATGGCTTCACTGACATGGATGTCGGGGTCTTCTCCCGGCGGAGTAACGCCGGGGAAAATGGCCCAGAAATCATATGGACCTTGAGTGGCATTGCGGGAGCCCTGGAGACAAAACTCGGTAGGCTCAATCCACCTGGATTTTTCAGCGGCGCGATACTGTAAGCAAAATCTGCTTTGATCACTAAAGATCTTCGCGTCGGTTACGCCCTGCGTCGTTTGCAGTACGCCAAGCATACAGTCGGCGGAACGCTTCAGGCCCGGCGACGTATCGCCCGGTACCGCGGAAGCGGAGGCCGCAATCACCACCACCCCCGATATCAAGCCGACAGTATGGACGATCTTTCGCATGCGAGAGCTACCTGCCAGCCGCCAGCCGGGAATCTATAGGCGGGACTCACAGCACCGCAAAACCCCGCTTGACCCCGCGCTTTCGCTGGCTATATTGCCCGGCTTCCGCGCGGGCGCTTCGTCCGGCGGAAATCAATGGATTCAAGGATTTAGCCCATGTTCGCGGTCATCCGCACCGGCGGGAAACAGTATAGGGTCGCCAAGGACGACGTGATCGCGGTCGAGAAGCTCGACGGCGAGGCGGGCGCCAAGGTCTCCTTCGACGTGCTGATGCTGGACGCCACCATCGGCTCGCCGCTCGTCAAGGGCGCGAAGGTCACGGGCGAGATCGTCAAAACGGCCAAGGGCGAGAAGGTGATCGCCTTCAAGAAGAAGCGGCGCAAGAACACGCACAGGAAGCGCGGCCACCGCCAGACCCTGACCACCGTCAAGATCACCGAGATCCACGCGAGCTGAGGAGAAGACCATGGCGCACAAGAAAGCAGGCGGCTCCTCGCGCAACGGCCGCGACTCCGCGGGCCAGCGCCTCGGCGTGAAGAAATTCGGCGGCGAAGCCATCGAGGCCGGCAACATCATCGTTCGCCAGCGCGGCACCCAATTCCATCCCGGCCAGAACGTCGGCATGGGCCGCGATCATACGCTGTTCGCGAAGATCGACGGCATCGTCAATTTCCGCAACGGGCTCAAGCGCCGCACCTACGTATCCGTGCTCGGCAGCCCGGCTACGAAGGACGCGGGCTAAATAGGCGGCTGAAGACATAGGCCGCCGGACGTATCGGCGGCCCATCAGGGCGAGGGAAGATGGTTTCCGCCATCTTCCCTTTTTTCTTCCCTCGCGACGGAGGAAGAAATGTCCTGTTCGAGATTGGAAACCGGGAGGCTGCTCTTGCGTCCGCCCGAAATCGCCGACGTGCCCAGGATCGTCATGCTGATCGGCGATTACGACGTGGCGAAGAACCTCGCGCGCGTTCCCCATCCCTATACGGTGGCGCATGCGCGCGATTATCTGGAGCGCGCCGCGCGCGGCCGCGCCGAAGGCACGCTCTTCAATTTCGCCATTGCGCGCAAATGGGACGGCGCTCTCATCGGCGGCTGCGGGCTGCATCTGGAAGACGGCACCTTCGAGATGGGCTATTGGCTGGGCAAGCCTTATTGGGGCAAGGGCTACGCGACGGAAGCCGCGAAGAAGCTCGCCGATTTCGCCTTCCACAGCCTGAAGGCCGAGCGGCTGGAAGCGGGGTGGTTCCACGACAATCCGGCGTCGGGCCATGTGCTCGAAAAACTGGGGGCGCGGGGGGATGGCGCCAGGCCCCGCGATTGCCTTGCGCGCGGACACGCCGTCTATTGCCACCAGATGGTGCTGATGCGCGAGACATACGGGCGCAAAAGGGACGCGGCATGAAGTTTCTCGACACGGCCAAGGTCCATATCGCCTCCGGCAAGGGCGGCGATGGCTGCGTCGCGTTCCGCCGCGAGAAGTTCATCGAGTTCGGCGGGCCCTGGGGCGGCGATGGCGGCAAGGGCGGCGATGTCTGGGCCGAGGCGGTCGAGAATTTGAATACGCTGATCGACTACCGGTATCGCCAGCATGTGTCGGCCAAGAATGGCGGTGCCGGCATGGGCAAGCAGATGACGGGCGCGAACGGCGCCGATGCCGTGTTGAAAGTGCCGGTGGGAACGGAAGTGTTCGAGGAGGACGGCGAGACGCCGATTGCCGATCTCGCGCGCGCGGGCGAGCGCGTGATGCTGTTGAAGGGCGGCAATGGCGGCTTCGGCAATGCCCATTTCAAGAGCGCGACCAATCAGGCGCCGCGCCATGCCAATCCCGGGCGGCCGGGCGAAGAAAAGACGATCGTATTGAAATTGAAACTGATCGCCGATGCGGGGCTGATCGGGCTGCCGAATGCCGGCAAATCGACATTCCTTTCGCGCGTATCGGCGGCGCGGCCCAAGATCGCCGATTATCCCTTCACGACGCTGGTGCCGCAGCTCGGCGTGGTGCGCATCGATACGACGGATTTTGTCTTGGCCGATCTGCCGGGATTGATCGAAGGCGCGCATGAGGGCGCCGGATTGGGCGACAGATTTCTGGGACATGCCGAACGCTGCAATGTGATCCTGCATCTGATCGATGGGACGCAAAGCGGCATCGCCGCCGCCTACAAAACCATTCGCGGCGAGCTCGAGGCCTATGGGCAGGGCCTTGCGGACAAGCCGGAGATTCTGGCGCTCAACAAGATCGATGCGATCCCGAAGGCGCAGATTTCGCGCAAACGCGCGGCGCTGGAAAAAGCCAGCGGCGAAAAAGTGTATCTCATTTCCGGCGTCAGCGGCGAAGGCGTGGACGATGTGCTGCGGGCGCTGGCGCGCGAGGTGGCGAAGCGGCGCACGCGCAGCAAGCGCGAGACGCAAAAGGCTTGGGCGCCATGAGTGACGTTTTCGCCAAAGCCAAGCGCGTTGTGGTCAAAGTCGGCTCGTCGCTCCTGATCGATGCGGACGGGCTCAACCGCGCCTGGCTGAAAACATTATGTGCCGATGTGGCGGCGCTGAAACGCGAGGGTAAAGAGATCATCCTCGTTTCGTCCGGCGCGATTGCGCTGGGGCGGCGCGCGCTGAAATTGAAAAACGGAACGCTGCGTCTGGAAGAAAGCCAGGCGGCGGCGGCGGCGGGGCAGGTGCGGTTGGCCGAGGCGTATGCCGATATTCTTTCGGGCGAAGGCATCGTTGCGGCGCAGATTCTTTTGACACTGGAAGACACCGAAGAACGCAGGCGCTATCTGAACGCGCGCGCGACGCTGAAAACGCTGCTGAACTTAAGCGCGGTTCCCGTCATCAACGAAAACGATACGGTGGCGACCACCGAAATCCGCTTCGGCGACAATGACCGGCTTGCCGCGCGCGTCGCCTCCATGATGGAAGCGGATCGTCTGGTTCTTCTCTCCGATGTCGATGGGCTTTACAACGCCGATCCCACGCGCGATCCACACGCCGAACATATCGCGGAAGTGAATGCCATCACGCCTTCCATCGAAGCCATGGCGGGGGAATCGATTTCCGGCATGGGGCGCGGCGGCATGGCGTCGAAACTCATTGCCGCGAAAATCGCGACGGCTGCGGGCGCGGAAGTCATCATCGCCAAAGGCAGAAACGCCCATCCGCTCTCCGCCATCCGCGACGGCGCGCGCCGCACGCTGTTTCACGCGAGCACGACGCCCGCCGCCGCGCGCAAGCGCTGGATCGCGGGCGTGCTGAAACCGCAAGGCATGCTCACCGTCGATGCGGGCGCGGCGAAAGCCTTGAAGGACGGCAAGAGCCTGTTGCCCGCGGGCATCAAGGGCGTGGACGGAACGTTCGAGCGCGGCGATGCGGTTCTCATTCGCGACATGGAAGGCCGCGAACTTGCCCGTGGGCTCGCCGCCTATTCGCATGAGGAAGCGCGCGCCATCGCGGGGCGGCGCACAATCGAAATCGAGGCCATTCTGGGCTATTCTGGGCGCAGCGAAATGATCCATCGCGACGATCTGGCGATGACGGGCGAAGACCGATGAATGTGAGAGAAACCACGCTCGAAGCCGAAATGAACGCGCTCGGCGCTGGCGCGCGCGAAGCCGCGGGCGTGCTGCGCGAAGCTTCGCCCGAAACGAAGGCTAAAGCGTTGCGCGCGGCGGCGGCGGCGATTCGCGCCCATGCGAAGGATATTCTTGCGGCGAATGCAAAAGACATGGCGGCGGCTTCCGGTCTTTCGCCCGCGCTGAAAGATCGCCTCGCGCTCGACGAAAAACGCATCGAAGCGATGGCAAAAGGCGTGGAGGAGGTCGCAGCACTTCCCGATCCCGTGGGCCGCGAACTTGCGCGCTGGAAACGGCCCAATGGTCTCGATATCGCGCGGGTGGCGACGCCCATCGGCGTCATTGGAATCATTTATGAGAGCCGCCCGAATGTGACCGCCGATGCGGCGGCGCTGTGCCTGAAATCCGGCAATGCCTCGATCCTGCGCGGCGGATCGGAATCCTTGCATTCTTCGCGTGCGATTCACGCGGCGTTGCTGGAAGGTCTGCGCGCGGCGAATCTGCCCGAAGGCGCCATTCAACTGGTGCCGACCACGGATCGTGCGGCGGTGGGCGCGATGCTGAAAGGCCTGAACGGCACCATCGATCTCATCATCCCGCGCGGCGGCAAAAGCCTTGTGGGCCGCGTGCAGGAGGAAGCGCGCGTGCCGGTGCTGGCGCATCTGGAAGGCATCTGTCACGTCTATGTTCACGAAAAAGCCTATCTCGCGATGGCGCGCAAGATCGTGCTCAATGCCAAGATGCGGCGCACCGGCGTCTGCGGCGCGGCGGAAACGCTGCTGATCGATCGCGGCATCCTCCAATCGCACGGCATTCCCATCCTCAACGATCTGAAAAACGCCCATTGCGAAATCCGCGGCGATGAATCCATCCGCAAAATCTTTTCCGATGCGAAAGCCGCCACCGAGGAAGACTGGCGCACCGAATATCTCGATGCGATCATCGCGGTGAAGGCGGTGGATGGCCTGGAAGATGCGATCCATCACATCGAGATTTTCGGCTCGCATCACACCGAATCCATTGTCACCGAAGATGCGAAAGCCGCCGGGCATTTCCTCAACGCGCTCGATTCCGCTATCGTGATGTGGAACGCCTCCACCCAATTCGCGGACGGCGCCGAATTCGGCATGGGCGCGGAAATCGGCATCGGCACGGGCAAGCTGCATGCGCGAGGGCCCGTGGGCGTCGAGCAGCTGACGACCTTCAAATATGTCGTGCGCGGGAACGGGCAAATCCGTGACTGAATGGCTTTGCCCGCCCGGCCCGTGCTCGCCCGGCCTGAAGATCGGGCTTCTCGGCGGCTCGTTCAATCCGGCGCATGAAGGCCATCTCTATATCAGCGAGCTCGCGCTCAAGCAGCTCGGCCTCGATTATGTGTGGTGGCTGGTGGCGCCCCAGAATCCGCTGAAGCCGGTCGCCGGCATGGCGCCTCTGCGCGAGCGCCTCTCCTATGCCGCGGCCAAATACGAGCATCATCCGCGCATCATCGTCGTCGATGTCGAAAGCAATTTCCACACGCGCTACACGGCCGATACGCTGGCCGCGCTGAAGCGGCGCTTTGGCGGCGTGCGTTTCGTCTGGCTGATGGGAAGCGACAATCTGGCGAGTTTCCATCGCTGGCGGCGCTGGCGCGAGATCGCCCGTTCGGTGCCCGTGGCGGTGGCGCTGCGCCCCGGCTCGGTGAAGGCGGCGCTCTATGCGCCCGCCGCGCGCTTTCTTTCGGGCGCGCGAAGGCCGCCCTCGCACGGCTTTGCGCTCGCCAAACCGCCCGCATTCGCCGTGCTCGACGGCCGGCGCTGCCCGCAAAGCGCCACAGCCATCCGCGCAAAAGCGGGCGCGGGCGAGGCCTTGGTGGGTGCGATTCCGTCGTGGTAGACTATATATGCATCGAAGGAGCGTGGGCCCGCCGCATGAAGGATACAGATCCGAAGTCCCGCGTTCCCGGCAACGGAGGATTGTAACCTGGCCCGCACCCCGAAAAAGGCGCCCAAACGCCTCGAACTGCCCCTTCTTTCGCGCATCCTCAAATCGCTGGACGACGACAAGGCCGAAGAGATCGTGACCATCGATCTCAAGGGCCGCTCCTCGCTTGCCGATGCGCTGGTGATCGCGTCCGGCCGTTCGGCGCGGCATGTCTCGGCGATCGCCGAACATCTCGCCCGCCGCCTCAAGGAGGCCGGTTACGGCGCGCGTCCCATGGACGGTGTCGGGCAAGGAGACTGGGCGCTCATCGATGCTGGCGACGTGATCGTGCATATCTTCCGCCCCGAAGTGCGCGATTATTACGATCTCGAGGGCATGTGGTCGGTGAACGAGCCCAGGCGCGCTGCCGCGCTCTAATTCCGTCGGGTCAAGATGCGCCTACTCATTCTCGCCGTCGGTCAGGGGCGTGGTACGCCGGAAGGCGCGCTGACGGAGGACTATGCGGGCCGCGCGCGCGTCTTCGGCAAGCGGCTCGGTTTCACGACGGTGACGATCGAGGAAGTCGCCCAATCGAAATTGCGCGAGGCGCGCGCGCGCGTGGCCGAAGAAGGCGAGCGGCTTGCCGCGCGCATTCCCGAAGGCGCGCACGTGATTTTGCTCGACGCCAAGGGCAAGGGCATGACGAGCGAAGCCTTCGCCGAAATGCTCGGCGCCATGCGCGATGCGGGCGCGCGCGATCTCGTGTTCCTCATCGGCGGGCCCGACGGATTGAATGTGGGCGCGAGCGTCAAGCCGGGCCGGAGCCTTGCCTTCGGGCCGCAAACCTGGCCGCATCTTCTGGTGCGCGCGATGCTGGCCGAACAGATATATCGCGGCATGACGATATTGGCGGGGCACCCCTATCACCGCGCATAACGCTATCTTAACCATGACGCGCGACTGTGGGCTGTCGACGTGGGATTCCTGCCCATGGAAATCAAAGGTCCGGCACGGGTGGATTCGAGCGGGGTGCGCCGCGTGCCGCGCGCATCCACGCAAGCAGGCGGCGCGTTCTCGGTGACCGAGAGCGAGCAGCCGCATGCCCAGATGGTCACCGCGCCCAACACCATCGCCGCCGTCGATTCGATCCTCATGCTGCAGAGCATCGACGATTCGACCTCCGGCCCGTCCAAGGGGCTTGCCCATGGCCAGCAATTGCTCGACGTGCTCGATCAGGTGCGCGACGGGCTGCTTTCCGGCGGCGTTCCGCGCTCCACCCTCAACCGGCTCGCCGTCACGTTGGGCAAAAGACAGGACAATTTCGCCGATCCCAGGCTCCAATCGGTGCTGGACGAGATCGAGCTGAGGGCCCGCGTCGAGCTTGCCAAGCTCGAACAGGCCGACCAGGCCGCGGCTTAAACTCTTGTATTGACAATGGTTTCAGTAGGCGTCCCGGTGCGGGATTCCGATTGAAGCGGGCGAGCGCCGCCGCTATAACCCGCCCGCCTGAACTGGGGCGTCAACCGAACCGGGGTGTGCCAATGGGTATTGAACTTCCGCGTGGCTACAAGCCAAGCGAAAGCGAGCCCTTCATGAACGACAAGCAGCGCGAATATTTCCGCCGCAAATTGCTCGCCTGGAAAGACGAGATCCTGCGCGAAAGCCGCGAGACCATCCAGAACCTGCAGGCCGAGACGACGCCCAACGCCGATCTCGCCGACCGCGCGGCCACCGAAGCCGAACGGCAATTGGAACTTCGCACGCGCGACCGCCAGCGAAAGCTCATCGCCAAGATCGATGCGGCGCTGCGCCGGCTCGAAGACGGCTCCTACGGATTCTGCGAGGAAACCGGCGAGCCGATTTCGCTCAAGCGGCTGGACGCGCGCCCCATCGCCACGCTCTCGCTCGAAGCGCAGGAGCGCCACGAGCGGCGGGAAAAGGTGTACAGGGACGATTAATCGCGCACGTCATAATCGCGATCATTGAAAGCTCCGGCTTTCGAGGCAGCAATTTTTTGAACCGCCGTCCCGAGCCGCAGGGGCACGGGTCGTTACGTCCGAGCTTTTCAATTAATTCCTTGTCGCCATGGACGAAGCGGTTTCCGCGCTTCACGCGGGCTTCGCTGTTGAAAGCCCCTCCGGCGTTTGCTCATGGATTCAAAAGCTGAAGTCCTGATCTTTGCGGCGCATCTTCGCCTCCCATGCAAAAGGAGCGCGCTTCTACAGGATGGCGCGCAGAATCGCAAAGCCCACGCTCTTGACAGACTGCTCTCTATAAGAGAACATGGTCCGGCATGCGGCTGGTGCTCGAGAAAGCGGCGCGAAAAGGGCTGGACAGGATGGCGCCCAAAGCCGCGGAAGCGATGTTGAAGCGGCTGGAAGCGATCGCCGCAAATCCGTTCGCCAGGCATGCCAATGTGAAGGCGCTGGCGGGCGAGAAAGATGCGTTCCGTCTCAGGCAGGGTGACTGGCGCGCGGTTTATCGCATCATTCGCATGCAGGACGAGATGAGGGTTGTCCTCGTCGATGTCAGAGGAAGCGTGTACCGATGAACAATCTGCCCAAACCGATCGCGACGACGAAGGACACGGTCGTGCTCGACCGGAAGGACTGGGAGAAGGTGATCGAGGCGCTCGAAGATGCGCAAGACCGCGCCGCCGTTCGCGCCTCGCGCGCCCGCGCCAAGGAAGGCCACGACGACGCGCTTCCCGCCGTGCTTTATCGCCGTATCCGCGCCGGCGAAAGCCCCGTGCGCATCTGGCGCGCCCATCGCAAGCTTGGCCTGAATACGCTGGCGGCGCGCGCCTCCGTCGCGCGCGGCTATCTTTCCGAGATCGAGACCGGCAAGAAGCCGGGAAGCGCGGTGGCCTTGCGGCGTATCGCCGATGCGCTCGAAATCGACATGGACGAACTTGTTTCGCGAAAGCGAAACGGCCGGGTTTGAGCCCGGCCGCTTCCCATCCCCTCCGTTCCCGAAATCAGAACGGCATCAGGATATCGTAGAGCTGGCTGCCATAGCGCGGCTGCTGCACATCCATGATCTGGCCCTTGCCGCCATAGGAGATGCGCGCTTCCGCGATCTGGGCGAGATCGACGGTGTTGTCGTTGGTGATGTCCTCGGTGCGCACGATGCCGGTGATCTGCAGATCGCGCAGCTCGTTGTTCACGCGCACCTGCTGATGGCCGCTGATGACGAGATTGCCATTGGCCAGGACCTGGGTGACGATGGCGGCGAGCGTCAGGTTGATGTCTTCGGAGCGGTCCACCGAACCGGCGCCGACATTGGAGGTGTCGGAGCCCATGTTCACCAGTTTCGACGGATCGGCGCCGGAGGGCAGCGCATTGGCGAGCTCGCCTTCCAGCCCGAAGAAATTGGTGAGGCCGGCATCGTCGGAATTCTTGCGGCTGCGCGAAGTGGTGTCGGAAATCTTGGCGGCATCGGCGATCGAGATATCGACGGTCAGGATATCGCCGACATGGCTCGCGCGCGGGTCATGGAAGAAGCTGAGCGAGCCCGCATGCCACAGCGAGCCCGGCTGCTGCTGGGCCACTTGCGTCTGCGGCATGGGCGGCGAGACGGGCTGGTATTTCGCCTGCGCCGCCGGATTGGCGATGGGCGCGAGCGGCGGCGGCTCGCCGATCGTCTCGATGCGGTCGATCGCCGAGCAGGCCGACAGCGATCCGGCGAGAAGCGCGAGCGGAAAAAGTTTCAGCGGCGTCATGGCGTGTCCTGTTGAGCGGATGCGGTTTGTGTGACGGCGGTCGAAGCGGGGCCGGTGCGCACCTGGCCCGCGCCCGTCACGACCGCCGAAATCTGGCGATAGGAAACGGGATTGAGCACGGTCACGGTGTCGCCCATGCCGCCCTCGCTCATGGCTTTGCCGGTGGCGGTGAGCGTGATGCCGGGCGCTTCGAAGGTCATGGTCACGGTCGAGCCCTTGGTGACGATGATGGGTTTGCGCACATCCTCGGCGCGGACCGGCTCGCCCGCTTGCAGAAAGCGGCGCGTCTGCATGCCGACAAGATCGCTCATCTGGGTCACGACGAGCGAGGCGCGTTCGGGCGCGACCGTCTGATATGTCAGATCGGAATCGGAGATGGTTTCGCCGCGGGCGATATCGCGCGCGGGCACCACGATGCGCGCGCCATCGGCGAGCGCGGGCGTGGCGATCAGCATTGCCAGAATGAGAAGTACGCGTTTCATCACTGGCTCCCGAGTTGCGCCGTCATCTGCAGGATCTGATCGGCGGCGGAGACGACCTTGGAATTCATTTCATAGGCGCGCTGGGCCGTGATAAGCGCGGTGATCTCTTCCACCGGATTGACGTTGGCGGTTTCGAGGAAGCCCTGCTGGATCGTGCCGTAGCCGGTCGAGCCCGGAACGCCGGCCTGCGGCGAGCCGGAGGCGGCGGTTTCGGTGAAGAGATTGTCGCCTTGCGCGGAAAGCCCCGCATCGTTGGGGAAGCGCACGAGTTCGAGCTGGCCCAGAACCTGCGGCGCGCTCTGGCCGGGGACCGTCGCCTGCACCTGGCCTTGCGTGTTCACGGTGACGGACAGCGCGTTCGGCGGAACCGCGATTCCGGGCGCCACCGTATAGCCCTTGTCGGTGACGATCTGGCCTTCGGGCGAAAGCGCGAATGCGCCCGCGCGTGTATAGGCGTCGGTGCCGTCGGGCATCTGGATGTGGAAATAGCCGGGGCCCTGGATCGCGAGATCGTAGGGATTCGATGTCGACTGCAGATCGCCCTGCGACGTGATGCGATAGACGGCCGCCGTGCGCACGCCCGCGCCGAGCTGGATGCCGGAAGGAACGATGGTGCCGGTGTCCGACGATTGCGCGCCCGGCTGCTCCACGTTCTGATAGAGCAGATCCTCGAACTCCGCGCGCTGGGCCTTGAAGCCGGCGGTGTTCATGTTGGCCAGATTGTTGGCGATGACTTCGACATTGGTCTGCTGGGCCTGCATACCCGTCGCCGCGATGGAAAGCGCGCGCATGATGTCTCCTTAATTCGGCACGGTGCCGAGCTTGTCGATGGTTTGGCGCATGAGGTCTTCCTGCGCCTGGGTCAGATTGGCGGTGGCCTGATAGGCGCGGGTCACCTGCAAGAGAAGCGAGATCTCGGTCACGGGGCTGACATTCGAGCTCTCGATCTTGCCTTGCGCGATATCGGGCTTGTCGACGGGCTTGGCCGCCTGATCGGTGGAATAAAGGCTCGCGCCTTCGTTCACCAGCTTGGAATCGTCGTCGAAATCGACGAGCTTGATCTTGCCGAGCTGACCATGGGCGCCGCTCACCGTCCCGTCTTCGGCGATGTGGATGTCGCCGTCGTCGGGCGTGATGGTGATGTCGCCGCCTTCGCCCTGCACGGAATTGCCGTCCTCGGTCACGATCACGCCTTGCGCGTTGAGCGCGAAATGGCCGTTGCGCGTGTAGCGGATGCCGTTCGCCGTCTGCACCGCGAAGAAGCCCCTGCCGTTGGCGGCGAGATCGAAGGGCGCGCCGGTATGGACGAGCTGGCCTTCCGACATGTCGCGCGAGATGCCCGCGTCCTGCACGAAGGTGAGCGTTTGCGGCTCGGTCTGGCCTTCGGCCGGCGGCAAGGTCTCCACATAATCCTGGAATTCGGCCTGCTGGCGCTTGAAGGCGGGCGTCGAGACGTTCGCGATGTTGTTCGCGATCACCTCCATCGCGCGATAGGAAGCGAGCTGCTGCGACAGGTTGACGAGCTGCGTATTGTCCATGGCCCTTCCGGCTCCCTTCTGGTCCGGCTCGCGCACATCAGCGCAACCGCCGTGCCACTCGGGAATGCCCGGTTTTGCCGGCTTTTCCGCATGACGCGCAGGCGTGTGCGGCACGATTTGCCGGGCGCGAACTGCCCATGACGGGCGATTTGAACCACTCCTTAACCACGTCGCGCCTAGTTTTCCGAGCCGACAGGAAGGAATGCGCCGCTCATGGCCAGCGAAAAGACCAACCGGCCCGAAGACGACGAGAACGACACCGAAGGCGAAGCGCCGGAGAGCGGCGAAGCCAAGCAAGGTTTCGTTAAGAAGATTCTCGGCAACAAGAAGCTTCTGATCATCGCGGCCGCCGCACTCGTGCTCGTGCTGGGCGGCGGCGGCGCGGGCGCCTATTTCTTCCTCTTCAGCGGATCGGACGGCCAGACCGCCAAGACCGCTTCCGCCAAACCCGACATTCCCATCGTTCCCCCGCAGGTCTCGTTCTTCACCATGCCCGACATGGTCGTGAACATTCAGACCGCCGACGGATCGCCCGCCTATCTCAAGCTTTCGGTGGCGCTGGAGCTCGTCTCCGACGCCGAGAAACCGGGGCTCGAAGCGCTCATGCCGCGCATCGTCGACCAGTTCCAGGGCTATCTGCGCGAATTGCGGGTGGACGATCTGCGCGGTTCCGAAGGCGTGGTGCGGCTGAAGGAAGAATTGCTGCGCCGGATCAATGTGGCGGCCGCGCCCTATCGCGTGCGCGACGTGCTCCTCAAGCAGATGATCATCCAATGAGCGACGACAAGACCGAAGTCGAGGTTGCGGACGGCGCCGAAGGCGAAGATGGCGTCGCCAGCGCCGAGCGCATCCTGAACCAGGAAGAGATCGACAGCCTGCTCGGCTTCGACGTGGGCGAGGAGGTGCAGACCGACAAGAGCGGCGTGCGCGCGCTCATCAATTCGGCGCTCGTCTCCTATGAACGCCTGCCGATGCTGGAGATCATCTTCGACCGGCTGGTCCGGCTGATGACGACGAGCTTGCGCAATTTCACTTCCGACAATGTCGAAGTGAGCCTGGACAACATCACCTCGATCCGCTTCGGCGATTACCTGAATTCGATCCCGCTGCCCGCGATCCTCGCCGTCTTCCGCGCCGAGGAGCTCGACAATTACGGGCTCTTCACCGTCGATTCCAATCTCATCTATTCGATCGTGGACGTGCTGCTCGGCGGCCGCCGCGGCACCGCCGCCATGCGCATCGAGGGCAGGCCCTACACGACCATCGAACGCACGCTCGTCCAGCGCATGATCGAGGTGATCCTTCAGGATATGTGCGCGGCCTTCGAGCCGCTGGCGCCGGTGAATTTCGGGCTGGACCGCCTCGAAACCAATCCGCGCTTCGCGGCCATCGCGCGGCCCGCCAACGCCGCGATCCTGGTCAAGCTGCGCATCGACATGGAAGACCGCGGCGGGCGCACCGAACTGCTTCTGCCTTACGCGACACTCGAACCCATCCGCAAATTGCTGCTGCAGCAATTCATGGGCGAGAAATTCGGCCGCGATTCCATCTGGGAAAGCCATCTGGCGGGCGAGCTCTGGTGCACGCGCGTCGATATCGAGGCGATCCTCGACGAACTGACCATGCCGCTGAACAAGGTCATGGGCCTCAAGATCGGCGACACGATGATGCTCAACGCGACGCCCGAATCGAAGATCGAGCTGCGTTGCGGCGGCGTGCCGCTTCTGATGGGCCGCATGGGCCGCGTGGGCAACACCGTCTCGGTGCGCGTCGACGAAGCGATCCAGCGCACCGACGCAAGCCGCGTCTTTTGAAGGAGACTGCCATGAACCTTTCGCTGATCGCCGATATCGCGCTTTCGGTTCTGCTCGCGGCGACGCTCGTCTATTGCGCGATCCTGGAGCGCAAGCTCTCCGCGCTGCGCAAGGGCCAGGACGGACTGAAGAAAACCATCGCCGATCTCAACGAGGCCATCGTCTCGGCGGGCGCTTCCATGCGCATGCTGAAGGTGGCCGCCGCGAGTGCGGCCGAAAATCTCGACGGGCGGCTCCAGCGCGGCCGTTCGCTCGCCGACGAGCTTTCGCTGCTCGTGGGTTCTGGCGAGCGCATCGCCGACCGCATCGAGCGCGGCTATCCCGCGCCGCGCGGCCATGCCGAAGGCTTGCGGAGCGTCAGATGAAGGGGCTCCGCAAACATCTGCGCCTGCTGCCCGCCGTCATCGCGACGGTGGGCATGGTGCTTGCGGTGAAGAGCGTGGGCTTCGCCATCGAAGCGCGCGCACAGGACAGTGCCGCCCAGGCCGACGCACAGGCGCCCGCGCCCGCCGCGCAAGCCGCGCCGTCCGACGCGGCCGATGCCTCCGACGATTCCGAAAACGCCAGCGCCTCCGAAGTGGACGTGCTGACGAGCCTTTCCAAGCGCCGCGCCGAGCTCGATGCGCGCGCGGCCGATCTCTCCAATCGCGAGGCGCTGCTGGAAGCGGCCGAGAAGCGCGTGGACGCCAAGATCGCCGATCTCAAATCGCTGCAAACCCAGATCCAGCAGATGCTCGGCCAACGCGACGCCGAGGCCCAGAAACAGCTCGACGCGCTGGTGAAGACCTATTCCTCCATGAAGCCGAAGGATGCCGCGCGCATCTTCAATACGCTGGACGATCACGTGCTGCTCGCGGTCGCGGGCGAGATGAAGCCCGACGTGCTGGGCGCAATCCTGGCCGCCATGAGCCCCGACGCGGCCGAGAAGCTGACCGAGAAACTGGCCGACCGGCTGAAGATGCCCGACGCGCCCGCCGCTTCGGTCGCGCAGACGCAGACGGGAGCGCCGGCCGCTTCCGCCGCTCCGGGGACCGCGCCCGGTCCGGGGACTGCGCCCAGTCCGCAGGCTGCGTCCGGCCAGGGGGCCGCGCCCGGTCCGGCAGGCGGCTGACGCGCGCCCGCGAATCGCGCACATATAGAGAGGGTCGCGGGGTCATGACGATTTCGAAAAAAACGCCCTTGCGGATATTGGCAGCCATCGCCGCGCTGGTGCTTCTGGCCGCGCCGGCCTTGGCCGATTCCGTGAAGACGTCGGACGATCGCGGCTATGCTCGCCTGCTCTTCACATTCGACAGCGATGCGCACCCCAAGGCCGCGATCGCGGCGGGCGTGCTGACCATCAGCTTCGCGCGCGCAGTTGCGATTTCGCCGGCGCAGGTTTCGCAGAACCTATCCGCCTATATTTCGAGCGCGCGTGCCGATGCCGACGGCAAGACGCTGCGCTTCGCGCTGGCGCAGGATGCGCGCCTTCACACGAGCCTGTCGGGCAATAATTTCGCCGTCGATCTTGTCCCCGCGAGCTTTGCCGGCACGCCGCCCGATCTTCCGCCGCCCGCGCCGCCGCAGAAACCGGCCGTGGACGTTTCCAAGCTCGCGCCGCTCGGCGTGCGCGCCGGCGCCTATCCGACATTCACGCGGCTCGTTTTCGACTGGCCGAAGAACGTTCCCTATTCCGTCTTTCCAGGCGCGGGGCGGATCACCATCCGTTTTGAATCGATGGCGCGTCCCGATTTCGCGGCACTCACCAATGTCGCGCCGCCCTGGGTGAAACAGGCGGGCTGGAAAATCGAGAATGGCGGGCTCACCGTCGATTTCGATATCGATACGGCAAGCGGCTATCACGATTTCCGCGACGGCACCCATGTCGTGCTCGACATCCTCGCGCCCAAGACCGACGCCGCCGCCTATCGCCCGCCCGGCGACGCCAAGGTCGCGGTCGAGGCGTTGCCCAAGTCGAAAGATGCCGCGGCGGCGGCGACCCAGGCGCAGGCGATCGCCGATGCAGCCGCGAAACTGAACGGCAAGACTCCCGATGCCGCGCCGCCCGCGAAAACCGAAACGGCGAAGGCCGATGCCGCGCCCCCGACGCCTCCCGCACAGCCCGCTTCGCCGCCTCCGGCGCAAACCGCGGCGCAAGCTCCGCCGCCCGCGCAATCGCCGCTCGCGGCACCCGGCAGCAAGGAAGCCGATGCCGCGCGCACCAAGGAAGGTGCGACACTCACCTTCCCGGACGCCGCCTCGCAAGGCGTGGCCGCCTTCATCCGCGGCACGACGGCGTGGATCGTGATCGACGGCGCGCCGGCGATCGATCCCGTCCATCTGAAAACCGAGCTCGGCGATCTTCCGGCCTCCGTCGACGTTTCGAATGGCGACGGCTATGCCGTGCTGCGCATCGGGCTCAACCATGCCGAGGAGATCGCCGCCCATGCGATGGGCGCCGATCTGAAGGTGACGCTGGCGCCGCACATCACGGCCTCGTCCACCGAAATCCGCTTCTCGCGCAACAATGACGGCAAGAACGCAATGCTGACCACGCTTCTTCCGGGTGCGGTCCATGCGCTGAAACTCGCCGACACGGATGCAGGCGACACGCTCGTCGTGGTTCCGGCGTTCACGGGACGCGCGAGCCTCGAATTGCGCAGCTATCTGCAGTTCGCCGTGCTTCCGAGCGCGGCCGGGCTCGCCATCACCCCGTTCAGCGGCGAAGTTTCGGCGTCCGTCAACGATGCGCGCGTGACGATCTCGCGGCCGGGCGGATTGTCGCTCACGCCGCCCGCCATCGCCGCGGCCGACACGCCGGCCGAGCTCGCGCGCGGCGCCGACGGGCCGAGCTATATCGATTTCGCCGGCTGGAGCAGGCCCTATGGCGGCAACATGCTCGCCGAGGAGCGCAAATTGCAGGACAACGCAGCCCATCTTTCGGCCGACGATGCGAACCCGGCGCGCCTCGCGCTCGCCAAATTCTACATCGCCAATGAATTCGCGGCCGAAGCGCTGGGTTACGTGAACCTGATCCAGGCGGGCAATCCCGCGCTCGCCGACGACCAGCAATTGCAGACGATCCGCGCGGCATCCGACTACATGATGGGCCGTTTTCGCGACGCGCATAATGCGCTGGCGGGTGCGGCCTATGACAGCGACCGCCACGCCGCCTTCTGGCGCGGCCTGACCGAAGCCGCGCTCGAGAACTGGGGCGATGCGGCGAAATATCTGGCCGCGGCCGAGCCCGTCCTGCACCGCTATCCGGCGGACTGGCGCGCGCGCGCGCTGATCGCCGAGGCGCGCGCGGCCATCGGCACCGGCGCGCTCGAAACCGCCGACCTCGCGCTCTCGCATCTGCCGGACAACCTCTCCAAGCCCGTGATGCTCGACGGCGAACTTGCCCGCGCCCAGCTTTATGCGCAGGAGGGCCGCTATCGCGACGCCTCCAGCCTCTTCGATGCCGTGAAGAAAGGCGGCGACGAACGCGAGGCGGCGCGCGCGATCTACGACAATGTCACCTCGGGGCTCGCGGCGGGCGCGATCACGCCGGATCAGGCCGTCAATACGCTCGATGCGCTGCGCTATCGCTGGCGCGGCGATTCGCTGGAACTGAAAACGCTGCGCAAGCTCGGCTCGCTTTATTTTGCCAAGGCGCGCTGGCGCGACGGCTTCGAAACGCTGCGCATCGCCACCGTCAACTTCCCCAATGACGACATGGCGCGCGACGCCCAGGACGACATGCGCAAGGCCTTCCGCGATCTTTATCTCGGCGGCGAGGCCGACAAGATGCCGCCCATCGAGGCGCTCTCGCTGTTCTACGATTTCATCGATCTGACGCCCATCGGCCCCGACGGCGACGAGATGATCCGGCGCATGGCCGACCGCCTCGTCGGCGTCGATCTTCTGGGACCGGCGGCGGCGCTGCTCAAATATCAGGTGACCAAGCGGCTCGACGGCGTTGCGCGCGCGCAAGTCGCCACGCGGCTCGCCATGATCGATCTCATGGATCACAAACCGCAGGACGCGCTCGATGCGCTGCGCTCGACGCAGCTTTCATCGCTGCCCGACGGCGTCGCCCATCAGCGCCTGTTGCTGCAGGCGCGCGCGCTGGCCGGGCTCAAGCAATGGGATACCGCGCTCGATCTGATCGCGGTCGACGATGCGCCCGATACGCGGCGCCTGCGCGCCGACATCTATTGGGAAAGCGGCAATTGGGCGGTGGCCGGCCAGAAGGAAGAGGAATTGCTCGCCGACCGCTGGAAGGACGACAAGCCGCTCGCCGATGACGAACGCCAGGACGTGATGCGCGCGGCGATCGCCTATTCGCTGGCGAGCGATCAGGCGAGCCTCGACCGCCTGCACGATCATTTCGCGGCAAAGATGGAAAAGAGCCCCGATGCCAGCGCCTTCGCCGTGGTGACGCAGAAGATCGAAGAACAGGGCGTCGCCTTCCGCGACATGGCGGGCAAGATCGCCTCCGTCGATACGCTGGAAAGCTTCATGAAGGATTTCGAGTCGCATTACGCCGCGGCCGCGGCGACGAATTAGCTCGATTGTCCTGGCCCGCGAATGCGGGCCATGACATTTATTTTTGTGGCGAAGCCAAGTCCCGGAAATCGGCGATCACCGTTTCATAAATATCGCGCTTGAACGGCACGATCAGCCGCGGGACGGCCTCGACCGAAAGCCATTTCCATTGCGAGAATTCGGGCTCGGAGGTCGCCAGATCGATGTCGCTGTCCTTGCCCGTGAAGCGCATGGCGATCCATTTCTGCTTCTGCCCGCGATAGCGCCCGTGCAGCGCGACGCCCAAGAGATGTTTCGGCAGATCGTAGCAAAGCCATTCGGGATGCTCGCGCAGGATCACGGCCTTGGCCGTTCCGACCTCTTCTTCGAGTTCGCGCAGCGCGGCTTCTTCCGGCGTCTCGCCTTCGTCGATGCCGCCTTGCGGCATCTGCCAGCCTTCCACGGTCTGGTCGATGCGCCGGCCGACGAAGACGAGCCCGTCGCGGTTGATGAGCATCACGCCGACGCAAGGACGATAAGGCAGATCTTCGTAGCGCAGGGTCTTCATCGCATCAGTTCCGCTTGGCGGGTGCTGCGATGGCCGATGCCGGAACGAGAACAAAGCCCCGGCCCGAAAGTCCCTTCGCCCAATTGACCACGCGATCGACCGTAACCGGATAAAGGAAGCCCGAGCCGGCCGCCGCACCCGTCGCGCGCGCGCGATCCTCGAGCTCGGAGAGTCTCTTGTCGATTTCCATTCCGGTCTGGATCGTGTCGATGGCGGTCGAGCTTCCGACATAGGGCGCATTCAGCGTGCGCGCGATGTCGGGCGCGACGGAGCGCGCGGCCGCGCCATTGTCGAAGAACAAAAGCCCGCGCCGCTGCAGGAACGTCATCACGGGCGCGAGCGAATCCTGATCGGAGAGGAAGCGGCTGCCCAGAAGATTGGTCACGCCCGCATAGCCGGTGAAGCGCGTGAGCGCCCAGGTGAGCTTGTCCTCATTGGCCTGTTCGCTGGAGCCGGAGCGCAGCGTATGGGGCCCGGGATCGCTGTCCGGAAAATCGTAAGGTTCCATGGGAATCTCGATCAGCACTTCGTGGCCGGTGGCGCGCGCCTGGCCCACCCAGCGCTGCACGTCGTCGGCATAAGGCGCGAAAGCCAGCGTGACGCCGGCCGGCAATTGCTGGATGGCCGCGGCGGTGTCCTTGGCGCTGATGCCGAGCCCCGAGATGACGATGGCGATGCGCGGGCGCATGTCGGCGGCGGTGGCGGGCGCATAGGCGGCCATGGGCGTGCGCCCGTCATCGGCGATGCGCGGCAGCGGACCTTCGTCGGTTTCCTCGATCAGAGCGGGATCGGCGATGAGCTGATTGCCGGCATAGACCGGCTTGGTGATCTTGTCGGGAACGAGATCGGGCGGAAGCGCGGGCTCGGGCGCGGTTGCCTGTTGGGGCGGCGTTTCGGGAAGCGATGCGGCCGGCGCCTGCGCCGCCTTCGGCACCGGCTTTTTCACCTGAACGGTTTTCTGCGGGCGCGGGCCGAGATCGAGGCGGGCCGCCGGATTGCCATCCGAGGCATGGCCGAAAATCGCCACGCCCGCGATCACCAGAAGAAGGGCGAGCGCCAGCGCGAAATAGGCCAGCGCCAGGGGATGCGCCATGCGGCGTCCGCTGGTCAGGGCTTCCTCGGTCGCGCTCTCGGCAGCCATATCGCCACATAACGTAGCCTATGGTTAGCACGAGGTTAAAGCGTCAATCGTTCAAACGTGGGGAGGTTTCGGCCGGGGGCTGATGATGGAGGCGAGCGTCGGTTCCAGCAGATTCAACGCATAGGTGAGCTGGTAATCGTCGAAGACGCGTCCATCGGGCGGGGTGTTGACGGCGGATTTGGAGATCGTCGGCGGCACGATGCCTTCGGCCTCCAGATGATGGGGCAGATCGGATTCGCGCTGGAAGGCGGAAGCCTGTTCGTCGGGGCGGTTGGAGCCTTCCTCGACGGCCACGTCGGGAATGATGCCGGTGGCCTGGATGGACTGGCCGGACGGCGTGTAATAGCGCGCGGTCGTCAGGTGCAGAGCGCCCGCCTCGCCGCCGTCGAGTGGGATGATGGTCTGCACCGATCCCTTGCCGAAGGAGGTCATGCCCACGATGGTGGCGCGCTTGTGATCCTTGAGGGCGCCCGCCACGATCTCCGACGCGGACGCCGTTCCGCCGTTGATGAGTACGATGATGGGCTTGCCGTTGGCGATATCGCCGGGATGGGCGTTGTAGCGCTCGACATCGGAGGCGTCGCGCCCGCGCGTGGAGACGATCTCGCCCGATTCCAGGAAATCGTCGGAGACGGCGATCGCCGCATCCAGCACGCCGCCGCCATTGTCGCGCAGATCGATGATGTAGCCCTTGATGCCCGGACCGATTTCCTTGCCGAGCTCGGCCACGGCCTTCTTCACGCCGTCATTGGTCTGGTCGTTGAAGGCGGGAATGCGGATATAGCCGACATCGTCCTTGCGCTTCCAACTCACCGCTTCCACCGACACCAGCGAGCGCGTCAGCACCACGTCCACGGGCTTGGTCTCGCCCTTGGGCATGATGCTCAGCGTCACCTTCGTGCCCGGATCGCCGCGGAGTTTGTTTTCGACGTCATCGACCTGCATGTCGGCGACGGATTGGCCGTCGATGGCGAGGATCATGTCGCCGGATTTCACGCCGGCCTTGTCGGCGGGCGTTCCGTCGATGGGATTGATCACGATGATGGCGCCGTCATCGTCGCCGATCACGAGGCCCACGCCGCCATATTGCCCGTCGGTCTTGACCTGCATCTCGGCAAAAACTTCGGGATCGAAATAGCTCGAATGCGGATCGAGATTGGAGAGCATGCCGGAGATGGCGCCTTCCACGAGGTCGCGGTCCTCGGGCTGTTCGACATAATCGGCGCGCACCAGGCCATAGGCCTCGCCGAAACGGTTGAGCTGCTGATAGACCGAGCTTCCGTCCGCCTTGGCGCCAGATGCCACAAGCTGGGCCAGCGCGCAGGCCAGCAAAAATCCCGCGACGCTTCCTGCGCCTACGAGTGCGAGCTTTTTCATGCGCTTTGCCCCGGACACCTGCATTTGTTAAGACGAACGAGAGCCCCTTGCTCCCGGTCAAAAGAGGGTGAATTGCCTGAAATTCCGGCCATTCCCCTCGAAAAAAAATTTCAGTCCGCGTCCGCGCTCTTGGTCGTGACCGCGCTCACCGTCAGCTTGCCGTTCAGGAGATCCTCCGCATAGGAAAGCTGGAAGTCGGGATATTTCTTGCCGGGTGCTGCGCGGATGATCGAGACCGCGTCGTGCTTCTCCAGATTTCCCGAGGTCAGATGACCGGGAAGATCGGCTTCGGTCGGCCGTTCGAGCTTGGACGTATCTTCGTCGCCCTGCGCGACCGCGATATCGGGCTGGATGCCTTCGGCCTGGATCGAATGTCCCGACGGCGTGAAATAGCGCGCGGTGGTCAAGCGAAGCGCGCCGCCGCCTTCCTGCAGCGGAATGATGGTCTGCACCGAGCCTTTGCCGAAAGAGGTCATGCCGAGGATCGTGGCGCGCTTGTGATCCTGCAGCGCGCCGGCCACGATTTCCGAAGCCGAGGCGGTGCCGGCATTGATCAGCACGACGACGGGCTTGCCGCCGGAAATATCGCCGGGCTTGGCGTTGTAGCGCTGGTCGTCGTCGGGATGGCGGCCGCGCGTGGAGACGATCTCGCCCGATTGCAGGAAATCGTCGGACACGTCGATCGCCTGGTCGAGCAATCCGCCCGGATTGTTGCGCAGGTCGATGATGTAGCCCTTGATGCCGGGCCCGATCTGCGCGCGCAGATCGTGCACCGCCTTTTCGAGGCCGGGCGCGGTCTGTTCGTTGAAGGCGGTCAGCCGGATATATCCGATATCGCCTTCGCGATGGAACTTGACGCTGTCGACATGAACGACGGCGCGGGTGAGCGTGACGTCGAACGGCTTCTTCTCGCCGGTGCGCAGAATCGTCAGCGTGATCTTGGTGCCTTCCGGCCCGCGCATCTTGGCGATCGCATCGCCCAGCACCATGCCCTGCACGGGCGTGCCGTCGATCGCCGCGATATAGTCGCCCGGCTTGATGCCGGCCTTGGCGGCGGGCGTATCGTCGATGGGCGAGATCACTTTCACGAGCCCGTCTTCCATCGTCACTTCGATTCCGAGACCGCCGAATTCGCCCTTGGTCTGGATCTGCATGTCGGCGAAGGATTTCGCATCCATGTAGCTCGAATGCGGATCGAGCGACGCGACCATGCCCTCGATGGCGTTGTCGATCAGCTTGGAATCGTCGGTCGGCTGCACGTAATTGGCGCGCACGCGCTCGAACGCGTCGGAGAAAAGATCGAGTTGCTTGTAAGCAGAAAGATTGGCCGCGCCCTGCGCCGCGGGGAACAGCATCACCGCGCCCGCGAAACCCGCAACCATACCTGCGCCGACCAATGCCAGATGCTTCTTCATCCTTTTGCCTTCCTCAGATCGACCTTGAGCCATGGGGCGGGACTAGCGCCCTTACCGTTGTAACGCAGTTCGAAATAAAGCCGTCCGCCGCCGTCTTGCGGCATTTTTCCGACCGGCTCGCCGGCCAGAAGCTGGTCCCCCGACCTTACATCCACCCGGCCCAGACCTGCCAACACGAGATCGTAGCCGCCAGCCATTTCCAATATCAAGACTTGCCCGGTTTTACGGTAAGGACCGGCGAAAAGCACGCGCCCATCGGCCGGTGCGACGACCTGCGCGCCCGGCGAGGTTAAAAAACTGACACCCGGAGCGGAACCGCCGCCAAGCGCGCCTTCTTCGATGCTTCCCACCACGGGGCGCGAAAGCGCGCCGGGCTTGAGGCCACCGGCCGTTTCTTCGCCCGCAGCCGACACGACAACAATTTTCTGTCGCGTGGGCGCGGCACGCAGCGCCGCCACCCGCGCCATCAACTGGCCGAGATCGGCGGCCTGTTCGGCTATGGCGTCGAGGCCGGCCTGCAACTTTCCATAATCGGCGAAAGCTTGCGCGGCGGCCTTTTCCTTCATCGCGAGAAGTTGATCGAGATCAGCCCGCGCGCCCGCAAGCGAGGCGGCGTTCCTCACGCCTTCGGCGCGGCGCGCGATCAATTGGCCGCGCGTCTTGCGCAGATCGTCGAGACGCTCCGCAAGTGCGGCCGCTTCGCCATAGACGCGCGGCAGCGACGCGCCGAGCAGCATGGCGCCGCGCGCGGAGGCGAGCGCATCGTCGGGCCGATAGGCGATCACCGGCGGCATGTCATGTTGCAAACGTTCCAGCAGGGCGAGCAGGCGTGCGACCTTCACGCGATCATGCGAAAAACTTTCGGCGAGCGTTTGCTCGCGCGCGGTGAGCGCCGCGATCTGTGCATCGAGGCGGAGTTTTTCGGCTTCCAGTTGCTGCACGCGCGCGGCCGTTTCGATCAGGCGCCGGCGCATTCCTTGCGCCTCGGCTTTCAGCGCCTCGCTTTTCGATTTGGCGCTTTGGACTCCCGGCTTCTGCTGCTCGATCTTCTGCTTGAGGGCGCGATATTGTTCTTCGGTGGTGGGAAGCTTTCCCGCCTGATCGGCCGGCACGGCATGGGACATGTCTGTGTCGGAGGTTTCGGCAAATACGGACGCCGCAGGCAAAACCGCCAGCGCAAACGCAAAGATGACAACCGCCCGTTTCACGCGCCCTTCGTCTGCTCCTTCACGGCCTCGATCTTCTTTGCGAGCTCGGCGGCGTCGCCGAGATAGAACGTATCGGCCGCCTTCAACGCGGAATCGAGCTTATAGGCTTTCGGCACGCCGGTCGGGATGTTGACATCGGGTATATCGGCGTCGCTGACATTTTCCAGATGCTTGAGCAGCGCGCGCAGCGAATTGCCGTGGGCCGCGATGATGATGCGTTTGCCGGCGCGCAGCTCCGGCACGATCACATCGTCCCAATAGGGCAGCACGCGATCGAGAACATCCTTGAGGCATTCGCCGCGCGGCAATTCCTCCTCGCTCAGATTGGCGTAGCGCGGATCGGATTTGGGATAATCGGGCGAATCGAGCGCGACTTGCGGCGGGCGCACGTCATAGGAGCGGCGCCAGAGATGCACCTGCTTCTCGCCGAATTTCTTCACCGCCTCGATCTTGTCCGAGCCCTGCAGCGCGCCGTAATGGCGCTCGTTCAGCCGCCAATGCTTGAATTCGGGAATCCACATCCGGTCCATCTGCTCGAGCGCGAGCCACAGCGTCTGGATCGCGCGCGTCAGGACCGAGGTGTAGGCGATGTCGAAATCGAAGCCTTGCGCCTTCATCAGCCGGCCCGCTTCGCGCGCCTCGGCCTCGCCCTGCGCCGTCAGCTTCACGTCGCGCCAGCCGGTGAAGAGATTGAGCTTGTTCCACTCGCTCTCGCCGTGGCGCAGGATCACCAATTGATAGTCAATTGCTTTGGCTTTAGCCGGGGTCACGGTCGCTCTTTCGCCTGGAATCGGAGCACGGTTCGGAAAATAGAAAGGGCGTCCGTCCCTGTCCAATCATGCCCGGAAATTCTTGCCGGGAGGGCGCGGAAACCTGGCGTGTCGGCATTTAACATATTGATTTTATTATGATATTTTCGAGGCCTGCGCGGCATGGAACTGGCAAGCAATCCTATCCGAAATAGAAAGAGCAGAACCGGCTCATGCCCCGCCATGGCTTTTTGAATCGCGTGCTCGCCGCTTTCGCAGCGCTTTCGCTGGCGGCGACGCCCGCCTTCGCCTTTTCGCGCGTGAAGGACCTCGTCGACGTCGAAGGCATCCGCGACAACATGCTGGTCGGCTACGGCCTCGTCGTCGGCCTGAACGGCTCGGGCGATTCTTTGCGCAACGCGCCCTTCACGCAGCAGAGCCTGCAGACCATGCTCGAGCGCCTCGGCGTCAACACGCGCGGCGAAACCATGCAGACGAAGAACGTCGCCGCGGTAATGGTGACGGCCAATCTTCCGCCCTTCGCCGGCGAAGGAACCCGCATCGACGTTTCGGTGAGTGCGCTCGGCGACGCGAAGAGCCTTCAGGGCGGAACGCTGCTGGTCACGCCGCTCTTCGGCGCCGACGGGCAGATCTATTCGCTGGCGCAAGGGCCGGTGACGATCTCGGGCTTCGAGGCGGGCGGACAGGGCGCGAGCGTGACCCGCGGCGTGCCGACCGCCGGGCGCATTCCCAACGGCGCCATCGTCGAGCGCGAAATCGGCTATCAGCTCGCGGCCAAGGATTCCTTCAAGCTCTCCTTGCGCAATCCCGATCTCGCCACGGCCACGCGCATCGCTGAAGCGGTGAACCGTTTCATCGGTCAGGAAGTCGCCACCACCGACGATCCCTCGACCGTGCAGTTGAAAGTGCCGGTCAATTATCCCACCGGCGCCGTCGGCCTGCTCAATGATATCGAGCAATTGAAGGTCGATCCCGATCAGCCGGCCAAGGTCATCATCGACGAGCAATCGGGCGTGATCGTGATGGGCTCGGATGTGCGGGTGTCGACGGTTGCGATCGCGCAAGGAAATCTCACCATCCGCGTCAGCGAAACGCCGGAGGCGAGTCAGCCCTCGCCCTTCTCGCGCACCGGCACGACGCAAGTGTTGCCGCGCACGCAGATCCAGGTCGACGACAGCAAGGGCAACCGGATGGCCGTCCTGACGGAAGGCGTCTCGTTGCAGAAGCTGGTGGACGGGCTGAATGCGCTCGGCGTTGGCCCACGCGACATCATCTCGATCCTGCAGGCGATCAAGGCCGCGGGTGCGCTGCAAGCCGAAATCCAGGTCATCGGATGAGCGACGCGGGCCTCACCGGCGCAATCGCCGTCGCGCAGAGCGCGCAGGCCAAGCCGCCCGCGCCGACCGGTGACGCGAGCGCGGCCGAGAAGGCGGCGAAAGCTTACGAATCGGTCTTCATCTCCGAATTCCTCGGCTCGATGTTCCAGGACATTCCGACCGACGGACCCTTCGGCGGCGGACAGGGCGAGGCGATGTTCCGTTCGCTGATGCTCGACGAATACGGCAAGCAGATCGAATCGCGCGGCGGCTTCGGATTGTCGGCCGCCATCACGCGCACATTGCTTTCGCATCAGGAGCAGGCGCCGTGAACGAGCCCCGCATCGAGCGCGTGATCGCCATCGCCGAGCGGCTGATCGAAACGCTGGCGGGCGACATCGCGGCCTTGGAAGCGGGCGAGCCGCGGCGCATGCGCTCCATCGAGCCCCAGTTCCAGCAATTGACCGTGCAATATGCGCGCGAGGCCGCAAGCCTCAATGCCGATTTCGTGCGGAAGCACGCGCCCGCCCCGCTTTATGCGAAGCTGAAGGCCGTGACGAAGCGGCTGCAGGAGATGCTGCTTCAGCATGCGCGCCTGCTGACCCGCATCAAGAACGCGAGCGAAGGCATGATCCGCGCCATCGCCGAGGAAGTGGATCGCCGGCGCATCGCCGCGCGGCCCTATGCGCCGAAGGGCGCCTATGCGTCCAAACCGGCCGCGATGATCTATAACAGCGTGGTTTGAACCGGCCTCGTCTATTCGCAAGGATAGAGCGCGGCGATGGCGTCGCCGACGCCTTTTTCCGCCGGCAATGATTGCATCTGCGCACGCTTGCCCAGCCATTCGACGATCGAATGTTCCAGTTTCGCGAAATCGCCGTCATCGGGCAGGCAAATGTCGAGCTGTCTCTTGCCCCGCATGCTCTCGACCATTCCGATCGAGATGATGTTGATGTGGACGGGCAAATCGCAATCGCTCTTGCTGAGCGGATCGCTTTTGGCGCAGGCCGCCAGAAATTCCGCGACCGTCGGTTCCTTCGCCGGCGGATCGGCCGCCAGCGCCGCGCTGCCGCACAGCATGGCGATGAGGACGGACGCTATCGCTGTGTTGCGCATGACCGGCGGGCTCCCATCTGCGTTTTATCCTGCAATCAGGCAAGGCCCAGCGTCGAGGCGCTGGTCGTGCTTGCGCTCGTGCTGCTCGTGTTGAGCGTGGAGAGCGCCGACAACGCCGTCTGATAGCTCGCGATCTGCGAAGAAAGATAGGCGGGCACGGTGCCCGTCATCTGCGGCGTCGCCGTCGAGGATGCGGGCGTGTTGGTCGTGCGATAGGCGTTGCGGATGGAGGTCAGCACGTTGAGAAGCTGGGCGCGCGCGGCACCCGCATCCGTCTTCGTCGAAATGTCGAGCGCAAGGCCCGAAAAGCCGAGCCCGAACACTTGCGAGGCCGCACCGGTGGCCGTGGTCGCGCTCGACGGCGATGTGGACGATGCCGGAGCGTTGGAGATCGTGCCGGCCGGAATGCCGAGACGCGCCAGCGCGTCGAAATCGTCGGGGCCCGCGATCAGCGTCGCCGTGATGCCGGGATTGACGGAGATCTTCAGCGCCTTGCCGCCATTGGCGTAAGTCGCCGTCGCGCTTCCCGCGAAGCCGAGCGCAGTCGAGATCTTCAGCGCCAGCGAATCCATCGTCTCGCCGTCCTCGACGGTGACGGTGGCGGTGCGGCTCGCCGCGCCCTGGATCTGGATCTGGAAGGAATCGCCCGCGCGCAATGTGGTGTTGGAAGCCAGATCGACCGTTTGGTTGAAATCGAGCGTGCCTCTGGGAAGGCCCAGCGCATCGAGCACGCTTGCGCCGTTGGGATCGACGGCGATGGCCGCGCCCGACGACTGGCCTTCGGCGCCGCCATATTGCTGCGTCCAGTTCACGCTGCCGTCGGCGCCGAGGGCTGCGACGAAGGCGTTGCTGGTATTGGCGGCGCTGCGCGTTTGCCCTGCGAAGGTGCCCGTTGTCGTGCCGGTGAGATAGACCGTGCCGTCGCTTCCCACCGTGACGCCGCCGCCCTGATCGGTGGCCGAGGTTCCGACATAGCTCACATGATCGGCGCTCACGCTGGCGCCCGAATCGGTGAGCGCGACGACGAAGGCATCCTTGCCGCCGCTTCCGGCATTGGCGACGCTCGCATTCAGCGCCATGTTCGAGGTTGTGCCCGAGAGATAGATGTCGTTGCCCGAAATCGCGAGGCCGCCGATCGCGCCGCCATTCTGCAGATCGCCGAGATCGACCTGCCACACCGGCGCCTGCGTCGCATCGCCATTCGCGTATTTGGAGAGGATCGCGTGGCCGTTCTGCATGCTCGCCACCACCAGCCCGCCATCGGGCGCGATGGCGGTCGCCGCGACGGAATCGGTTCCGCTCGTTCCCGATTGCTGCTCGTAGACGACATTGCCCTTCGAATCGAGTTTCGCGACATAGGCGTCGGCGCCGCCCTGGCTCGTTTGGCCTGCGCCGATCGTGCCCGTGACCTGCCCGCCGATATAGATGTTGCCGGAGGAATCGATGCTCACCGACGCGGCCTGGTTGGAAGAAAGCGCCTGGATCTGCTTCACCCAGACCTGGTTGCCTTCCGCGTCGTATTTGGCGACGAAGCTGTCATTGTTGCCGTCGGCGATGGCATCGGTGGTCAGATCCGCGGTCGTCGAACCCGCGATGACGACATTGCCGCTCGAATCCACCGCGAGCGAGGCGCCATTGGCGGTGCCGGCGCTTCCGACGAGCTTGGTCCATTGCAGATTGCCCGCCGAATCGTATTTCGACAGCACCACGTCCTGCGTGCCTTGATTGAGCTGGTTGCCGAAATCGCCCGTTGCGTTGCCGAGTACATAGACGTTGCCGTTGGAATCCACCGCCGTCGATTGCGCGGTGGTCGTGCCGTTGTCGGGATTGGTGGAAACGTTGAAAAGGCCGCGCGGCGTGGAATCGAGACCGGTGAGCTTGACGAGGCGGCCCTGCTGATCGGGCCCTGTGGCGCCGATGATCGTGCCGTTCGGAGCGGTGACGCCGGGCGTTCCCGTGGTCGAGCCCGAGGAGCCGGCGAAATAAACCGCCGCACTGGACGAGGCCGAGGACAGCGTGAGCGTTTCGCTCGGCGCATTGGTGATGGCGATGCCGTAGGTCGCCTTCGTGGGATCGTCGATCGAGCCGCTCGTCATCACGCGCTGGAAGCGCGAGGAGAAACCCGCCGCCGATAGCTGCTGGTTCACGTAAGTGACGATGTTGTCGAGCGTGAGCCCGCCCTGAACCTGCGACAGATCGATGGGAACGTCGGTCTGAACCCCGTTCTTCGTCACCGAAATGTCGAAACTGTCGCTCGCGCTGACATTGGCGAGCGGACTGGAAAGCTGCGCGTCGCTGGCGATGGTGCCGCCCGTATAGTTCATAGGCGGGAACGGGATCGAGACCTGGCTCGTGACCGAAGAGCTCGGCGCCGTCGCCTGCAGCGTGAAATTGTTGAAGCTTTCGGTGGAGATGAAATTCTGTACCTCCGCCATGCCGGCCTGGAAGCGCGTGTTGAAACCGGCGAGCTGGCCCGCGGTCATGCCGTCGCGCTGCGACATGCTCGCGAGATAGGCGAGCGAATTCACCGCCTGATAGAGCGCGAAGAGCTTCTGGTTGTCCTGTTCGGTTTTCGTGTCTTGCGTCGTGCCCGCGCTCGGCGGCACTTTGGAAAGATCGAAGACGCTGGTGGCGGAGAGGACCTGCGCATCCTCCGCCTGCTGCGAGGGCGGATTGAGATTCTCCCAGGGCGCGGCATCGTTGGCGGTCGCGCTGTTCGCGCTTTGCGCAAGGGAAGCGGCCTGGCTCGCCGTCGCCACCGGCAGCTTGGAATTGTAATAGCTCACCAGCAACGACGGATCGAAGCCGATGATGGGAACGCCTGCGCCGCTCATGGCCGCGATTTTCGCTCTTTCCGCCTTAAGGATGCGCTAACCGGGATCATGCTTAACGCGGCCTTAACGAGACAGCGGCGAAAACATCGCCCATGAACGCGCGCGCGCATTACGAAGAGGGCCTGCGGCTTTCGGCCAAGGGCCGCCACGCCGACGCGATTTCGCGCTACGAACAGGCGCTGGCCGGCAATCCTTCCGATACGCATGTGCTGTTCGCGCTGGGCAATTCGGCGCGCGTTCTGGGCCTTCCGACCGTGGCCGAACAATTCTACCGCCGCGTGCTGGCGGCCGAGCCGGGGCGCGTCGAGGCGCTGGTCAATCTCGCCAATCTTTTGCGCGCCAACGGACAGTTCGAGGCGGCGCGCGCCTCGATCGCGCCGGCGCTTGCGGCAAATCCCGGATGCTCCGAATTGTGGCTCACGCTCGGCTCCGTCCATCGCGAGATGGGCCATGCGGGCGAGGCCGAGGCGCATTACCGCGAAGCGCTGCGTTTGCGGCCCGATTATGCGGCGGCGCTGGGCAATCTCGCCGATCTTTTGTCCGATGAAGGCAATACCGGGGAGGCGCTTTCGCTCTACGACCGCGCGCTCAAGCGCGAGCCGGAGAATGCGCAAGCCCGCCTCAACCGCGCCATCCTGCACCTGGCGAACGGCAATCTGAAAGAAGGCTGGCGCGATTATGCGGCGCGTTTGAAGATTCCCGGCAAGGCGCCCGAATGCGATCATCGTTTGGCGAAATGGGCCGGCGGCTCGCTGAAGCGCACGCGATTGCTGGTGACCGCCGAACAGGGCGTGGGCGACGAACTCATGTTCGCGAGCATGATCCCCGATCTTGCCGCGCGCGCGGAGCGCGAAGCCGGCAGCGTGATCCTGGAATGCGAGAAGCGGCTGGTGCCGCTGTTCGCGCGCTCCTTTCCCAACGTGACGGTGAGACCTTCGCGGATGGAAACCAAGGGCGGCGTGACCATTTCGCGTTACGACTGGCTGAAAGCCGCGGGCGGCGCGAATGCGGCAATCGAAACCGGAAGCCTGCCGCGCTGGCTGCGCGGCGATATTCCGGCGTTTCCGAAACCGCATGCCTATCTCATTCCCGATGCCGAGGAATGCGCGCATTGGAAAGCGGCATTCGGCGGCGCGACCGGCATTTGCTGGCGCAGCGGCAAGCTCGGCGGCAGCCGCAACCTGCAATTCGCGGCGCTGGAGGCATGGGCGGCGTTCATCCGCGAGATCCCGGGCGAGATCGTCTCGGTGCAATACGACGCGACGGCCGGCGAGATCGCCCGCTTGGAATCGCTCAGCGGGCGCAAAATTCTTGTGCCGCAAGGCATCGATCAGAAGCAGGAACTGGATCGCGCGGCAGCGCTTCTTTCCGCGCTCGATTGCGTGGTGAGCGCACCGACGGCGGTTGCATGGCTTGCCGCGGGCGCGGGCGTTCCGACCTTCAAGGTTCTCTACGACAAAAGCTGGACGAGTTTCGGCGAAGACTACGAGCCCTTCGCGCCCTCCTGCCGCTGCATGATGCCGGGCCGCGCGGGCGACTGGGCGGATGCGTTCGGAAAAACCTTAGAGGCAATCAGACAGAGGCGCGCTTCGGCGTAAGCCGCGCTTTTGCGAGCTCCGCCGACAGATCGGCCGCGATGCGCGAAGCACCTTCGCCATCCACCGTCATCAATCCCGCCGCGCGCATTTCGCGCCGGCGCGGCGAATCGGCAAGCAGCGCCCAGACGGCCGCGGCGATATCGCCATCCGCCACGCGCTCGGCCAATCCCAGCGAAAGCCCGATGCCGGCATCCTCGAAGGCCGAAGCCGAAAGCGCGTGATCCTCGTTGAGGCAGAGATAAAGCGCGGGCACGCCATAGGCCGCGAGTTCATAGGCCGTGACGCCGAAGGCGCCGAGCGCGAGATCGGCCGAGGCATATTCGGTGGCGAGATCATCGGCCCCTTCCAGCGTTTCGAAATTGGGCGCCATGGCGATGATCGCACGCGCGGCGGCGCCCGCATCCTTCATGCCCGGACCGATGACGAAGCGCGCGCGGAACACCGGATCGAGCTTGGCGAGCGCGCGCGCGGCGATCGGCGTCAGCCCCAGAGGATCGCTGCCGCCCATGGCGACGAGCAGCGTTGGCCGCGGGGAATGCGCGCGCTGCACGGGCTTCAATTTGTTCAGCCCGAGCAAGGCCCATTCCCAGCCGATGCGCGCGGCGCAACGCGAGCCCGGCCAGTCGAGGCGGAATGCCTGCGGCACCGGCGGATAATAGGCGAGGTCGGCGGCAAGCCGGCGCGCGCTCGCATCGTCGATCACGGCGGTGACCGGAACGGACCTGGAAAGCGTCGCCAGTTCGCCGCGCGACACGCCTTCGCGCATGTCGCAGACGAGAAGATCGGGGTGTGCGCTTGCGATCATGGATTTGAGCGTGGAGAAATCGTTTTGCGGGTTCGTCGCGACAAGTTCGAAACCGGCCGCGCGGATGGGCGTCTGCGCGTCTTCGGATCCGTTGACGGCGAAGATCGCGCCCAGCCCCTCGCGGTCGCGAAGCGCGCGCGCCAGCGCCACCATGCGCTTGACATGGCCGTATCCGAATTTCCCGCCGCCGTCGCAGCGGATGAGCGCAAGCGCACCTTCCTTCGCGACTTCCTTCTGGCGCACATGGGCGTTGAGCGCGCGCAGTGAGGGCTCGCGCTCGAGCAAGAGAAGAAGATCGGCGAGCGAAGCTTCGCCCGCTTTCGCGTCAAGGCGCTCATGCACGGCTTCGACGAAAGCGAGATCGTCGGGCGTATCGATGGTGAGGCGGCCGCCTTGGCGCGCGAGCGAAGGATATTCCGGCGCGCGCGCGATCTTCACGAAATCGGGATGGAGCTTGAAATAGGCGGTGACGTGCTCGCGCGCGGTTGCGTCATTGCGCGCATCCATCATCAGCCGGTCGAGCGCGCGGCGGCTGAAGGGATCCACCCCTTCATGCGCGGTCACCGCGCCGTCTTCGAGCAGCACGTAATCGCCGTCCTGCGCGATCATGTGATCGATCAGATGATCGATGAAGCCCGCTTCGATGAAAGGCGCATCCGACGAGACGCGTACGATGATATCGGCATTGAGCAGATCGGCCGCGCGCGCGAAACGCGCCAGCACGTCGTCTTCCGGCCCGCGCACGACCGCGATGCCGTTCGCCTCGCCGAATTCGGCGATGGCGTCGTCGCGCGGATTGGTGGAGGTCGCGATCGCGATTTCTTCGATCCGTTCGGAACGCTCGAGACGATGGACGATATGCCAGAGAAGCGGTTTTCCGGCGATCGGCTTCAGCACTTTTCCCGGCAATCGCGTGGAGCCCATGCGCGCCTGAATGACGGCGACGATGCGCCCGCTCATGCCGCCGATTCCCATTCGGCGCGGATATGGCGAAGCGGACGCATGCCGTCCGACGGATCGGCGCGCCAGTCGCGGTCGGCGAGTTCGGAGGGTTGCGGGCCTTTGAAGCCTTCGCCGTCCGCTTTCATGCTTTCGCGGATGCGCGCGATGACGGGCGCGATTTCCTCGGGCATCCAGCAATGACCGGCTTCGTATTCCGCGCCCTTGCCGTCGAGATCGAGATGGAATTCGATCGTGCTCGCGCCCCAGCGATGCACGGCGCGCTCGATGACGCTCGGTTTCCGCGTGTGATCGGACCAGCCGACGGCGCAGCCCGTAGCCACGCGAATGGCGGAAATCGCCGACAGATTGGCTTCTTCCGGCGGCGTGGGATAGGCGGAGACGCAATGCAGCAGCGTGATGTCCTTCGCACCCGCGCGCTTCAGCGTTTCGGCGGCGGATTTGATCTCCTCCATCGTCGCCATGCCGGTCGAGAGCACGATCGGCTTGCCGGTCTTCGCGACGGCTTCCAGCAGCGGCGTCACCAGCAATTCATAAGAGGCGATCTTGTAGAAATTCACGTAAGGCCTGAGCTCCTCCACCGCCTCCAGATAAAACGGCGTGCAGGCGAACTGGATGTTGCGCTCGAAGCAGCGCAGCGCCAGCGGCCCCAGATGCGCCGGCGGCAATTCCCATTCGCGCCGCGCGCGATGCTTGGCGCTCTTCGACAGGATCACCGGCGCGAACATGCGGTCGATCTTGAAGAGCTGGAATTTCACCGCATCGCAGCCCGCATCCGCCGCCGCATCCACGAAGGCGAGCGCGCGCGAAAGATCGCGGGCGTGGTTGGAAGAGGCCTCGGCTATGAAGATGGGGCTCATCGATTCCCGTCCTTAACCCTTTCTAAAGAGCACATGGCTAAGAGTTGGTTAACGGGCGACCCATGAGCGAACGCACTGAAGCTTTTTTCATCGTCTCGAGCGGCCGTTCGGGCACGGCGATGCTGGCCAAGGCGCTGACCGCGGCCGGCGGCGTCGAAATGCACCACGAATACATGGTGCACATCGTTCAGAAGCTGGGCGCGCGGCGGTATTTGGGGCTCGCGGGCGCCGAAGAGGCGCGCGAAACCTTGCGCCAGACGCATGCGGCGGCGGTGCGCACCAGCGAGGCGGGTCATTGGGGCGATTCCTCCAACAAGCTTTCCTGGCTCGTTCCGGAGCTGGCCGAGATCCTGCCGGAGGCGAAATTCGTCCATCTCGTGCGCGACGGGAGGAAAGTCGCCGGCTCCTATTTCCGCAAGCTCGCGGACGAATGCTACGACGACCGATCGGTTGCGATCCTGCGGGCGCATCTCGACGATCCGGCGGCGAACCCCGCGCCCCCGCCCGAGAAGAAATATTGGTGGCCGATCCCGAAGGATCCCGCCTTCCGCGCCTTCGATCAGTTCGAGCGCATCGCCTGGCATTGGGCGGAGATCAATCGCGTGATCCTGGATTCGCTTGCCGCCCTTCCGCCGATGCGCAAATATTTCGTGCGGCTCGAGGATCTTTACACTTCGGCGCATGAGGTGCGCTCGCTTTTCCGCTTTCTTAATCTTCCTTACCGCGACGAAACGGGCGCGATGTTCGCGCGGCCCCACAATGTGAACCGCCCCGAAGACCGTCTGCTCGATGCCGGTCAATCCGCAAACTTCGAGCGCATCGCGGGCGCGATGATGCGCGAACTCGGCTATGCGAGCCGCGCGGAATACGTAGTGAATTATTAACGACGAGTGGCTGAAGATGGTTACCGGGAACTTCCGGGCCAAAGCCATGAGCAATATTTGCGAGCTCTGCCGTCACGATTTGAGCGCGGCCGTGTACGAGCCCGAACGCTCGACGCGCGGATTGAAAGTGCATATCTGCGCGCATTGCGGCCTCGTGCAAAGCACGCCGCGCATCGACCGCGCCGAACGCGCGCAAGCCTCCGTTTCGGGCGGCGCCGATTGGGGCAATGTGCGCTACGGCAAGGGATTCCGCACCGGCGTGGCGCTCACAGCACTCAAGCGCTATGCCGTTCTCTCCGAAGAGATTTCGCTGCTCGATGTGGGCTCGAACCGCGGCAGCTTCGTGCGCGCCTTCCTCGATGCCGCGCCGGAAGCGCGCATCGTGGCGGTCGAGCCCGACGATCGCGTCAGCGAATCCTGCGCCGGGCTGGAACGCACCGATCTCATCCGCGCGCGCATCGAAGACGCGGCGCTGGAATCCAACCGCTTCGATATCGTCCATTCCTGCCACACGATCGAGCATCTGGCGCATCCGATGCGCGCGCTGGCCGATCATTGGCGCGTGCTGAAGCCCAATGGCCTGCTCGTGCTCGATGCGCCCAACATCGCCATCATCGAAGCCGACGACATCATCGAGGAATGGTTCATCGACAAGCATCTTTATCATTTCTCGGTGCGCACCCTGATGCGCATGGTGCGCGCGGCGGGTTTCGACATCGTCTCCGCGCCCGATCCCAAGGATCGCGAAAATCTCCTGCTGGTGGCGCGCAAATCGCGCGTCGGCTATGCGGTGGCGGGCGCCGATCCGCTGGAAGTCAGCGAAGCCGAACGGCTGATGGCCGAATATGTCTCCGCGCGCGCACGCAATCTTGCCGCACTCACCGCCATGGCCGCCGAACTCGCGCGTCTGGCGCCGCGCCGTGTGGCGATGTGGGGCGCGGGCCGGCTCTTCGACACGCTGGTGACGCACGGCCAGTTTGCGCCGGAAACGCTGTCTCTGCTGATCGACAAGCATCTCAAGCCCCATGTCGGCACGCGCTATGGCTGCGCGCTGGCGGAGCCGGAAGATCTCGCCGATGCCGATCCCGGAATCGTCGTCGTGATGTCGCGCGGCTTCGCCGACGAGATCGCCGAGGAAGCCAAGCGCCTGGCGCCGCGCGCCGAGATCATCCTCTACAGCGATCTGCTCAATCGCGCGCGGAAGGCCGCCTGACATGGGATTGGCCGAGCGCAAAACGGGCCTCTTCGATTCGCGCGATTCGCTTGCCGAGGAAATCGCCAAGGCCGCGCGCTTCACGCGCCAATATGCGATCGCCTCCATCTATCACGCGGGCTCGGGCCATCCGGGCGGCGCGCTTTCGTCCGCCGATATTCTCGCGTGCCTCTTCGGCGCGGAATTGAATTTCTGGCCGAGCGCGATCGACGATCCGATGCGCGACCGCTTCGTGCTTTCCAAGGGCCATGGCGCGCCCGCGCTTTATGCGGTGGGCGCCTATTACGGATTCTGCGGGCCGAAGAACGCGCTTTCCTTGCGCAAGATCGGAAGCCTTTTTCAGGGTCATCCCCATGTGCGCGATCTTCCCTGGGTGGAAACCAGCACCGGCTCGCTCGGACAGGGATTTTCGGTTGCACTCGGCATGGCGATGGGGCTGAAGCTCCAGAAGATCGCCAATGCGCGCGTCTATGCGCTGCTCGGAGACGGCGAATTGCAGGAAGGCGAAGTGTGGGAAGCCGCGATGTGTGCCGCCCATCACAAGCTCGACAATCTCTGCGCCGTCATCGACTACAACAAGATGCAGAGCGACGACCGCAACGAAAACATCATGCGGCTCGAGCCGCTGGCGGCCAAATTCCGCGCGTTCGACTGGGCGGTGGCCGAGATCGACGGCCACAACATTGGCGAAATCCTGACTTCCTTCCGCCGCGCTTCGGCGACGCAAGGACGCCCCTCCGTACTGATCGCCCATACGGTGAAGGGCAAAGGCGTTCCCTACATGGAAAACATCGCCCATTGGCACGGCAGCGTGAAGCTCACGCGCGCGCAAGCCCAAGAGGCGCTGGCCGCGCTCGGCGCGAGCGGCGACGAAATCCGGGAGCTTCTCGATGAGTGCTGAAGCGCCTTCGCTGATCGGAACGAGCGGCGATTCCTTGCGCGAGGCCTTCGGCAAGGCGCTGTCTTCCCTTGCCGACGAGTTTCCCAAACTGGTCGTGCTCGACGCGGATATCGCGGGCGGCACGGGCGTGCATCATTTCCGCAAAAGCCATCCCGCCCGCTTCCTGCAATTCGGCATCGCCGAGCAGAACATGATGGCGGCGGCGGGCGGGCTGGCCGCGGTCGGCTTGCTGCCCGTGGTGACGACCTTCGCCGTCTTCTGCCTGCGCGCCATCGAACAGGCGCGCCTCTCGCTCGCTTACTGCAAGCGCAATGCGAAGATCGTGGGAAGCCATCCCGGAATCGATGTCGGCCCCGATGGCGGCTCGGCGCAGGCGCTCGAAGACCTCGCGGCCTTTCGCGCCATTCCCGGCATGACCGTGATCTCGCCCGCCGATCCGGCTGAGACCGCGGCCGCGACGCGCGCGATCCTTCAATTCGACGGTCCCGTCTATATGCGCACGGGCAGGAGCCCCGCCCGGCGCATATTCGCAGACGATCACGCATTCGAAATCGGCAAGGGCCGGATCGTGCGCGAGGGCGGCGATGTGACCATCGTCGCCTGCGGCGTCGAAGTGGCGCGCGCGCTCGACGCGGCCGACATCCTGCAGAAGAGCAAAATCGATGCGCGCGTGGTCAACATGGCCACGATCAAGCCCATCGACCGGACGCTTCTTGCGCGCTGCGCCAAGGAGACCGGCGCCATCGTGACCGCCGAGGATCACAATATATATGGAGGCCTCGGCGGCGCCGTGGCCGAAGCGCTCGCGGCCACGCAGCCCTGCCCTGTCGAATTCGTAGGATTGAAGGACACGTTCGGCGCTTCGGGAGAGCCGGAAGAGCTGGCCGCGCTGTTCGGCATCGGCGCACCGGCCATCGCCGCCGCAGCCCGGCGCGTCATCGCACGCAAGAGAAAGAAATGAACACGCGCTTTTCGCTCGAGGGGCGCAACGCCGTCGTCACCGGCGCGAGCCGCGGGATCGGACGCGCCATCGCGATCGGGCTCGCCGAAGCGGGCGCCGATGTCGCGCTCACCTTCCGCGAGCGGCGCGAGGAAGCGGACCAGGCGGTGCGCGAGATCGAAGAACTCGGCACGCGTGCGCTTGCTTTGCAGATGGATGTGACCGATCGCGCGAGCGTGGAAGCCGCGGCCCGGGACGCGCGCACGCTCGGACCGATCTCCATCCTCGTCAACAATGCCGGGATCAACAAGCCGACGGATTTCGATGCCGTGAGCGATGCCGATTGGGACGATATCCTCGCCACCAATCTCAAAGGCCCGTTCATCGTCGCGCAGACATTCCTGCCGCTCTTCAAGGAAGCGGGCGGCGGATCGATCGTGCATATCGGCTCGGTGAGCGGACAATATGGCGGCCCGCGCACGGCGCATTATGCGGCTTCGAAAGCGGGACTGATTTCGCTCGCGCAAGTCATCGCGCGTTTCGGTGCGCAACATAACGTGCGCTCCAACGTCGTCGCCGCGGGCCTGATCGCCTCCGACATGGCCGCGGCCGGAATGGCGGCGGCAAGCGTCCAGAAAGCGGCGGAGAACATCATCCTGAAACGCATGGGCAGCCCGCGCGAAGTGGCCGATGCGGTGGTGTTTCTGTCGAGCGATGCGGCGAGCTACATCACGGCGCAGACCATCAACGTCAATGGCGGACTTTATTTCTGATGCAGAAGACGCTTCTCATCGTTTCGGGCGGCATCGAGGCCGTAGATGCGGCGCGGCGCGCCAAGGAGATGGGACTTTACGTCGTCGTCTCCGACCGCGACCCCGAAGCGCCCGGTTTCGCGCTTGCCGATTCCTGCATCATCGCCGATGTCTATTCTCCGCAAGAAACGCTGGCGGCCGCGCGCCGCTATGCGATGAAGCTGCGCAAGATCGACGGCGTAATCTGCATGGCGGCGGATGCGCCACTCACCTCGGCCACGGTCGCCGAACAGCTGCGTCTTCCCGGCATCTCCACCGACAGCGCGAAACTCGCTTGCGACAAGCTTGCGATGAAAGAGCGGTTTCTAACGGCGGGCGTGCCGGTGCCGTGGTTTTCGCCCGTGGCGACGCCGCAGGCCTTGCAGCGCATGGCGGTCGAGCGCGGACAGGATCTCGTCGTCAAGCCGGTGGATAGCCGTGGATCGCGCGGCGTGCAGCGCGTGAGCGCGGCGGCCGATCTCGCCAAGGCGTTTCAGCTCGCGCGCCAGCATTCGCCCACCGAGCGCGTGATGGTGGAAGAGTATCTGAGCGGCCCGCAGGTCTCGACCGAATCCGTTATCGTGGGCGGGGTTTGCCACACGCCCGGTTTTTCCGACCGCAATTACGAATATCTCGAACGCTACGCGCCCTATTTTATCGAGAACGGCGGCGATCTGCCGAGCCATCTGCCGCAAGAGATTCAGGAGAAGGTGAAGGATGTGGTGGCGCGCGCCGCCGCCGCGCTCGGCATCGTCAACGGCACGGTGAAAGGCGATATCGTCGTACATGACGGCGAGGCTTACGTGATCGAGATGGCGGCCAGGCTTTCCGGCGGCTATTTCTGCTCGCGCGAGATTCCGCTCAACACCGGCGTCGATTTCCTGGGCGCCGCGATCCGCGTGGCACTGGGAGAGCCGGTCGAGCCCGCCGAGGTGACGCCGAAATATATGCGCCCCGTCGTGCAGCGCTATGCCTTCGTGCCGCCCGGCCGCGTGGTCTCGATCAAGGGCGCGGACGAAGCGCGCAACATCGCGGGCATCGAGGAATTGCGCGTCACCGTCAAACCCGGCGATCAGTTGCGCGCGCCCGTCGATTCCAATTGCTCGGCGGCGATGGTGATCGCGAGCGGCGAGACGCGCGAAGAGGCGCTCGCGGCCGCCAATGCGGCGCTTTCGAAACTCGCGATCGAGACGAGGCCGTCATGAACGTGCTCGTAATCGCCGCGCACCCGGACGACGAAGCGCTTGGCGCAGGCGTCGCCATCGCGCGCCATGCGCGCATGGGCGATGCCGTCACCGTGATGTTCATGACCGAAGGCACGGCCGCGCGCGACGGCGCCACAGGCGCCGAATCGGCCCGCCGCCGCGCCGCGGCCGAAAAGGCGGGCAAGATTCTCGGCGTCTCCGATTTGCGCTTCCACGATTTTCCCGACAACGCGATGGACCGCATCGCACTTCTCGATATCGTCAAGGCGGTGGAGCGCGTGGCGTCCGACATTCGCCCGGAAATCGTCTATCTGCATCATCCATCCGATCTCAACATCGATCACAAGATCGCCGCGCGCGCCGCCATCACCTGTTTCCGCCCCTTCCCAGGCCAAAGTGCGGTGCGGCTTCTGTCCTTCGAAGCGCCTTCGGCCACGGGCTGGGATTTCGGCGATGGGATGTTTGCACCCAATGTTTTCCTCGATGCGCGCGATCTGATCGAAACGAAGATAAAGGCGATCGAAGCCTATGGCGAGGAGCTGAGACCCTTTCCCCATGTGCGTTCGCGCGAGGCGATCCGCGCGCGCGCGACATATTGGGGCACGCAAACGGGCCTCGAAGCGGCCGAGCCGTTCGAGCTGGTGCGGGAGCTGGTGCGATAATGCGCGTTCTCGTCATCGCCGCGCGCATCGTCGGTCATCGTTGTCTCGAGGCGATGCTGGAAGCGGGCGCCGAGGTTTCGGCGCTACTCTATCTGGACGATTCCAAGGCGGGCGTGACGGTGGCCCATTCCGAATTCGCCGATCTCATCGCGAAATACCGATTGAACGCGCGCGCCTTCGCGAGCCTCAAGGGCGATGAAGGCGCGCGGCATCTCGCTTTCGCGAGCGATGCCGAACCCGATCTCGGAATCGTCGTCGGTGTATCCGAACTCGTGCCGCCCGAAATGCTGGCGCTTCCGGCGAAAGGTTTCATCGGCATGCATCCCACGCTTTTGCCAGAGGGGCGCGGGCGCGCGCCCATTCCCTGGGCGCTGATCCACGATCTGAAGCAAACCGGCGTGACGCTCTTCTATGCCGATCCGGGTGTCGATACGGGCGACATTCTCGATCAGGAAATCCTGACGGTTTTCGATGATGATACCGCGCCCATCCTCGGCGCGCGCACGGATGACGCGGCGTGCCGGTTGTTCGTGAAGAATCTGCCGCTGCTCGCAAACGGCACGGCCGCGCGCCGCAAGCAGGACGGCGGGAAAGCTACCTATTGGCCGCGGCGAAAACCGCAAGACGGCCTGATCGACTGGCGGAAGGACTCGCGCGCGCTTTACAATTGGGTGCGCGCATTGACGCGGCCTTATCCGGGCGCGTTCGCCTTCCATCGCGGGCGCAAGCTTTTCGTGTGGCAGGCCGAAGATTCGCGCCGCCCGGCAAAGGGCGCGCCCGGCCAAATCATCGCGCTCGAAGGCGGCAATGCGCTGGTCGCGACGGGATCGGGCGCGCTTCTTTTGACGCGCGTGCAATGGGAAGGCGGCGACGATTGCGCGCCGGAAGATGCGGGCCTCGAGCCCGGCATGTCTTTCGACGGCGCGCTCGCGGAGGCGATATGAACGCGCCCTTTCGCGAGACGAATGCGGCGGCGGAAGCGGGTACGCTTCACCTTTTCGCGTTCTTCCATCTCAATCTCGCCTTTTCTTCCATCGAGGAAGAACAGCGGGGCGAGGTGATCCGGCGCTGCTATTGGCCGCTGCTGGAACTCGCCGGGGCGCATGGCCCCATCGGAATCGAAGCGACCGGCTTCACGCTCGAGGAAATCGCACGTCTCGATCCCCAATGGATCGCGCGCGCGAAAACGCTGATCGCAAACGGCGCCGTCGAATTCATCGGCTCGGGTTACGCGCAGATCGTGGGCCCGCTGGTCCCCTGGCGCGTGACGCAGGCGAATTTGAAGATCGGCAATTCGATCTATCGCCGACTGCTCGGTATGACGCCGGCGCTCGCGCTGGTCAACGAACAAGCCTATTCGGCGGGGCTCGTGGGGCTTTATCTCGATGCCGGTTATCGCGCGATCCTGATGGATTGGGATAATCCGGCCGCCCATCATCCCGAATGGAGCGCCGATACGCGCCATCTGCCGCAATATGCGCAGGGCAATGACGGGCGCGAGATCGCGCTTCTGTGGACGAGCACGGTGGCGTTCCAGAAATTGCAGCGCCTGGCGCATGGCGATATCGGACTCGAGGACTACGTCGCCCATATCCGCGCGCGCCGCAACGGTCGCCCGCGCGCGCTTTGCCTTTATGCGAGCGATGCGGAGATCTTCGATTTCCGTCCCGGCCGCTATCGCACCGAGGAGCGCATTTGCGAGAGCGAATGGCTCAGGCTCGGCGAGGCGCTTGCGGCGCTGAAATCCGAGCCCGGCTGCTCGCTGATCGCGCCCGGCGAAGCCTTGTCGCTGCTCGCGCTGCCCGAGGCGGGACAGAGATTGAATCTGGAATCGCCCGCCTGCCCCGTGCCGGTGAAGAAGCAGCGCAAATACAATCTCTCGCGCTGGGCGGTGACGGGCCGCGACGATATCGCGGTCAACGCCGCGTGCCAGCGGATTTACGAAAGCCTCGTCGCTTCGAATGCGGATGAAGCGGCGTGGAAGGAGCTTTGTTATTTGTGGTCGAGTGATTTCCGCACCCATATCACGGAGAAGCGGTGGAATGGTTTTGTGAAGCGCCTTCACGAAGCGGAACAAAAATATTCCCTCGCCCGCCGCAACAGCATTCGTCATCCGTCAACGCCCCCTCACCCCACCCTCTCCCCCAGAGGGGGAGAGGGAGATCGGTTTATTAGCGTCGAAACCGAGAGTCTGTTCGCACGCATCGATCGCCGCCGCGGATTGGCGATCGAGAGACTGCAATTCGCCGGAGACACGCAGCCAGTCATCGGCGGGTTGCCGCACGGACATTTCGACGACATCGCGCTGCAGGCCGACTGGTACACCGGCGATTGCGTGTTCGAGGCGCCGGGCGAGCACAAGATCACCGATCTCGAATGGTGCGAGGCGAATATCGCGAAGGAAGCCGGTGGCGATACCGTTATTTCCGCCGTCATCGAAACGCCGCGCGGGCCCATCGAGAAGAGCCTGCGCTTTCGCGCGGGCGAGCCGCGCGTCGATTTCGATCTCGTCTTCCACTGGCAGGATTGGGGCAGAGGCTCCTTGCGCCTCGGTCACATCACGCTTCTGCCGGCGGCCTTCGACTGGATGACCCTTTCCTTAACGACGCACAATGGCGGCAAGGAAGCGGAAACCTTTTTCCTTAAGGACCAGATCGTCGAGCATGGCGCGCCGGTTTCCTTCCTCGTGTCGTGCTCGTTCGGGCTCGGCATGACGGAAGGCTGGGCGGAGATCGGCGATGCGAAAACGCGCATCCGCATCGAAATCGACCGCGCAACCGCCCCGCTTCTGGGCCTTCTGACGCACAAGCGCATCGGCGGCAGCCTGTTCTGCCAGCTCATGCTTTCGGCGCTGGAGCTCGACGAAACGCGCAAACCCAGCGCCTATGCGCGCGGGCCCCGCGCTTTCCGCTTTGGTATCTCGCGAAGCATCCCTTCAATCCATTGTTAAGCACGTTCTGCAACCATGACGCCACTCGAAAAGGACCCCGCCATGGCGCAGCGCGCTGCCAAGATCTATCTGCCGGAAAACGGCAAAGAGGCCAATGTCGCGCCGATCCATTCGGGCTTCCGCGATTTCACGCAGCCCTGGCTCGATCTGAACGAGAAGGCGGTGCTCGTCACCGGCGGCACGGGCTCCTTCGGCAAGCATTTCGTGCAGACGGTGATCGAGCGCTATCGCCCGCGCCGCCTCGTCATCTTCAGCCGCGACGAGCTCAAGCAATCCGAAATGCAGATGCTCTTTCCGATGGAGAAGCATCCCTTCATGCGCTACTTCATCGGCGACGTGCGCGACCGCGACCGGCTCGAGCTCGCCATGCGCGATATCGATTACGTCATCCATGCCGCGGCGCTGAAGCAGGTGCCGACCGCCGAATACAATCCCTTCGAATGCATCCGCACCAATGTGTTCGGCGCGGAGAATGTGGTGTCGGCGGCGCTGCGCCGCAATGTGCGCAAGGTCATCGCGCTCTCCACGGACAAGGCGGCCAATCCGGTCAATCTTTACGGCGCCTCCAAGCTCGCCTCCGACAAGATCTTCGTCGCCGCCAACAATCTCGCCGGCGCCGACGGTACGCGCTTTTCGGTCGTGCGCTACGGCAATGTCGTGGGCTCGCGCGGCTCCGTCGTTCCCTTCTTCAAGAACCTCGCCGACAACGGCGCCGAGGAATTGCCGATCACCGACACGCGCATGACGCGATTCTGGATCACGCTGACGCAAGGGGTGAATTTCGTGCTCTCCAGCATGGAGATGGCGCGCGGTGGCGAGATCTTCGTGCCGAAGATTCCCTCCACGTCCGTCACCGATCTCGCCACGCTCATCGCGCCCAAGCTCGGCCAGAAGGTCGTGGGCGTGCGTCCGGGCGAAAAGCTGCACGAGACCATGATCCCGGCCGACGATTCGCGCTGGACGGTGGAACTCGACGATCGCTTCGTGATTCTGGCGAGCTTCGCCACCGTCGCACGCGAGGCCTATATCAACCGCGGCGCCAGGCCCGTGAGCGAAGGCTTTTCCTATTCCAGCAACAACAATCCCGAGCAGCTCGATGCGCGGGGGCTGCAGAGCCTGCTGGCACAGGCCTTCGCATGAACGCGCCGGCGCTTCGCATCGCGCGCGGCTTTCTGCCCTATGGCCGGCAACTCATCGAAGACGACGACGTCGCCGCGGTGACGGAAGCGCTGCGCGGCGATTTCCTGACGACCGGACCTTATGTTTCGCGTTTCGAGGAAGCGCTCGCCGCGAGTGTCGGCGCCGCGCACGCGATCGTCTGCGCCAATGGGACGGCGGCCCTTCACATGGCCGCGCGGGCGCTGAGGCTCGGGCCGGGCACGAAGATCATCGTTCCCGCCATCACTTTTCTTGCCACCGCGAGCGCCCCGCATCTGAACGGCGCGGAGATCGTGTTCGCCGATGTCGATCCCGAAACCGGGCTGATGCGGCCGGAAGATCTCGAAGAAGCCCTTGCGCGCGCTGGCCAGGCGGATGCGGTCTTCAACGTGCATCTGAACGGCCAATGCGGCGCGCTGGAAGAGATCGCGCAAATCGCGCGCGCTCATGACGCGAAGATCGTGGATGATGCCTGCCACGCCATCGGCACATCCTATGTCGCCAGCGACGGCACGATCAGCGCCATCGGCTCGAATCGATTCTGCGATCTCAGCGTGTTTTCGTTCCATCCGGTGAAGACCATCGCCATGGGCGAAGGCGGCGCCGTGACGGCCAACGATCCCGAGCTCGCCAGGCGGCTCAGACTGGCGCGCAATCACGGCATGACCCGCGATGCGGCCGAATTCACCGATGCAGAAGCCGCTTTCGAGAATGGCGAACCCAATCCCTGGTATTACGAACTGGCCGAGCCGGAGTTCAATTGGCGCGCCAACGACATCCAATGCGCGCTGGGGCTCTCGCAGCTTGCCAAGCTCGAACGCTTCGTGGCGCGACGGCGCGCGATCGCGGCCCATTATGATCTGGCGCTGGCGCAGCTTGCGCCGGTCCTGCGCCCGCTCGGGCGCGCGCGGCGCTCGCTGCCGGCCTGGCATCTCTATGTGGTGCGGATCGATTTCGAACGCGCCCGCCTCAGCCGCGCCCAATTGATGCGCGCGCTGGCCGCGGACGGAATCGGCACGCAGGTGCATTACGTTCCCGTCCATCGCCAGCCTTATTATGCCGGGCGCTATGGCGCGACCCATCTGCCGGGCGCAGAACGCTATTACGAACGCGCTTTGAGCCTGCCGCTGTTTGCTTCCATGAACGAGAGCGATGCGGATTACGTGGCCGAGCGGCTCGCGCGCCATCTGAGACGCTGAAAAAAGGACGCAGGCGGTTTGCCGCCTGCGCCTCTTCGTCTTTTTGAATACCCACCGAAAATACCCCGCCCCAGGGCGGCCGAAAATCGCGAACTCGTTTTTTTCCGAAAAGCTGCGGCGGAGCGTGAGGAACGCTCCGCCGCCAGAGAGATGCTTAGTGGAACAACGAGAGCACGATTGACGGCGCCTGGTTGGCGATGGCCAGTGCCTGCACGCCGAGCTGTTGCTTGACCTGCAAGGACTGCAGCATGGCGCTTTCCTGCGCCATGTTGGCGTCGACGAGGTTGCCGATGCCGCTCGTCAGCGTGTCGGACAGCTTCTGCACGAAGTCGATCTGGATCGAGAACTTCGCTGCGCCGCTCGACAACTTGGCAAGAGCCGCGTTGACGTTGGTCAGCGAGGACTCGACGGTCGCGATCATCGTGGACGCCTTGGCCGCGGTCGAGATCGTGCCCGTCGACTTGATGGTCACGATCGAGCCCGACAGGCTCATCTTCTCGGCAGCCACCGAAATCTTGCGCGTGCCGTCCGCAGACGCCAGCGCCTGGATCTCGTTGGTCGAGCCGTCGACCAGGTTGAAGCCGTTGAACACCGCGTTCTTCACGATCGACGAGATCTGATCGCGCAGCGCCGTGAAGTCCGAGTTCAGCGCCTGACGGCTGGCCGTATCCAGCGAAGTGTCCGCGGCGGCGAGCGCCTTGGTCTTCATCTGGATCAAGAGGTCGGAAATCGACTGTCCGGCCGACAACGCAACATCGACCACGGACGAGCCGCGGTTAAGGCTGTCGCTGACCGCCTGATAGCCGGCGACGTCGCCGCGCATGTTCTGGGCGATGGCGAACGTGGCGCCGTCGTCCTTCGCAGTCGCGACCTTGAGGCCGGTGTTGATGGCGTTCTGTGTGGTCTGGAGCTGGCTGTTGGTCTGGTTGAGGTATTCGAGCGCGAGCATTGCGCCGGTATTTGTGTTGACGCTAATCATTCTTGCCTCCGTTCTGGTTCGTGATCACGAGCTTTTTGCTCAAGGGGCATTTTGCCCCGCTGACTGCATCTGCAGTGCCCATGCCGGAGGCGATTCAGGAATGGTTAAGCGTCGTTTGTTTGTTGCCGCGCCGAAAACGCGCCGGCAGAAATTTTCGCGAAACCGTTCCTACCGGGCAGAATTTGCCGTCATGCGGCAAATTTTGCCGGAAGCGCGCGGCAATAATTGCCGGGCCCCGTCAAAAAAATGAGGCGGCGCAGGGTTTTTCCCACGCCGCCTTCCCCAATTCCCCATTGAACGTTTCCATATCCTATTTGAACAGCGACAGCACGACCTGCGGCGACTGGTTGGCGATCGCAAGCGCCTGCACGCCGAGCTGCTGCTTGACCTGCAAGGATTGCAGCTTCGCGCTTTCGGTCGCCATGTCGGCGTCGACCATATTGCCGATGCCCGTGGTGAGCGTATCGGACAGTTTCTGGACGAAGTCGGCCTGGATCGACAGCTTCTTCGAGCCCGCGCCAAGACGGCCAAGCGCGCTGTTCACATTGGTGAGCGAAGCCTCGACGGTGGAAATCATCGTGGACGCCTTGGTCAGGGTCGAGATCGACGCTGTCGTGGCGATGGTCACGATCGAGCCGCTGAGGCTCATGTTCTCGGCCGCGACGGTGAGCTTGCGCGTGCCGTCCGAAGACGCCAGCGCCGAAATCCGGGCGGTCGAGCCGTTGACGAGGTTGAAGTTATTGAAGACCGCGTTGTTGACGATCGCCGTGATCTGATCGCGCAACGCCTGGAAGTCTTCGTTGAGGGACTGGCGGTCTGCGGTGTCCAGGGAGGCATCGGAAGCCGCAAGCGCCTTCTCCTTCATCTGGATCAGCAGATCGGAAATCGACTGACCCGCGGACAGCGCAACGTCGACGGCGGAGATGCCGCGATTGAGACTGTCCGTAACCGCGGAATAGCCGGCCACGTCGCCGCGCATATCCTGCGCGATGGCGAAAGTGGCGCCGTCATCCTTTGGGGAGGCGACCTTGAGGCCGGTGTTGATCGCGTTCTGCGTGGCCTGAAGCTGGCTGTTGGTCTGGTTGAGGTACTGCAGCGCGACCATCGCGCCGGTGTTGGTGTTGACTGTAAGCATCTCTCTTTCTCCGTCACGTTCTTGTGACCGACGCGCGTTCTGCCCGTCCGGGAGGGCACAACGCCCCTCAAGCCCTCGGATCGCAACCGCCGTGCCAGAATGGCGCGCGGATTTACGATTTAAGTCATTGTTTTATAAGGATTATTTTTGTGTTTCCGCGGCGCGCCGGCCGGCATTTTCTGCCGCCCGGCAGAAGGGGCGCGGCGCGAGCCCGGCCGTTTCTGCCCCGCCAAAGCAAAACGCCGGCCCGTTCAAGGCCGGCGCTTGCCCGAATGCGATGAGGCGATGCGGTTCAGGCCGCGCCCTGGAGCCCTTGCATGATCGTGCGGTTGATCTCGATCAGCGGCTCGACGGAGGCGCCTTCGCGCGTGACGCTCTTGGAATATTTGGTGACCCAGAGCGAAAGCGAAACGATCTTGGCGCGCACTTCGGGAGGAAGCTGGTTGCGGTCGTCCATGCAGTCGGCGGCGAGCGTGCGCCACAGCCTGCCGTTCCAGTCGAGCGCCTCGGCGAGCGGGCCGCCCGTGGTGCCGTTTTTCTGCACGTCGATCAGCGCGCCGGTCACCTGACCGAACAGGCGGTACTCGGTGGCGCGGGGATCTTCAGTAACGCGCTGCGTGTTTTTGTACGCTTGGTGGCTCATAGCTCAACCGCTCCCGTTCGAAATCGAAAAGCTTCTTGCACTGCATCAGCGCGCGGTAATAAGCGCCGCTCATCACGTCGCGGCTGATCTCGACGCAGGCGGCCAGCGCCTGCTTGTCGCGGATGGCGCCCATGAACTCGGTCATGCGCAGGGCGAATTCGTTGTAATGCTCCTCGTTGTCGTCGGGCTCGAGGTACATCATCATGATGGGGAAATAGATGCGTTTGGCCGGGGTGTCGGCGGCGTCGGGCTGCATGATGTCCTTCTCGCGAAGGATGCAGGCGCGGTTCTGGAGAACCAGGCTCGTCCGCTTGTCGCCATTGGTCATCACCGCGCCGTTCAGCACGAATTTCTCGCCCGGCTTGAGCGACAGTTTCAGCGGCATTTCTAGCGCCTTTCGAAAAGCGGAACCGCGAAGGCTCCGCGCATCTCTCTCTGGACGAACGCTAGCGCGTATTGGTTAACAAAAGGCTTGCGATGAAAGCGTCCGCGTTCACCGAAAATTAGGCATGGCGCGGGCTTACTGGCGCCCTTCTCGAAGGGAAATTCCCATGGCCGCTCTTGCCGTTGCGCCCGGACTGGACTCGCAGGCCGGCCGCGGTGCACAGGCCGACGCGCTCGCCCGTGTCGAAGCCGCGGCCGACGATGTCGATGCGGCGCTGGCGCGGCGCAAGTCCAACGGGCTCGTGCGGCGCGCGATCAAGGCCTGGCGGCGCGGCGATGTCGTGCGCGCGGCCCAGCTCACGCTCGAAGCCACCAATGCCGACGACACCAACGCCCAGGCCTTCCATGTGCTCGCCATCGCGCTGGAAAAAATGGGCCATCTGCACAAGGCGCTCGTGACCTATGAGCGCGCGTTCCAGCTCGACCCCGACGATCCCGATCTTCTGCTCAATCTGGGCCTGACGGCGTGGAATCTGAAGATGAACGACGGCGCGGTGCAGATGTTCCGTCACTACATAAAGGCCTGCCCCAATTCGCCGCTCGGCTACAACAATCTCGGCACCATCCAGTGCGACATGGGCCATGCGTCGGTGGCGATCGAAACGTTGCGCTCGGCGATCTACCGCATGCCGACGGAGTCCATGCTGTGGAATTCGCTCGCCACCGTTCTCGCCGAGGAGGGCCGCGCCGAGGAAAGCCTCACCTTCTATCACGAAGCCGTCCGTCTCGATCCCGCCTTCTCGCGGCCATGGCACAATCTGGGCTATGCCTATATGCATCTCGGCCGCCTGCAGGAGGCCCTCGACGCCTATGACGCCGCGCTCGCACGCGCCGTCGACGAAAAGGACATCATCGAAGGCAAGCATTCGCGCAGCATCTGCCTCATCGGCATGGGCCGGCTCGAGGAAGGGTTCCGCGAATACGAGATCCGCAATTCCGAACGCTTCCGCGCCTATGTGCATCACATGGTCAATGCGCCCAGATGGAACGGCGAGGATCTGGCGGGAAAACGCATTCTCGTTTGCGGCGAACAGGGATTGGGAGACGAATTGATGTTCGCCAATGTGCTGCCCGATCTTCAGCGCGCCGTGGGCGACACGGGCAAGCTTCTGATCGCCGTCGATCCGCGCCTGGTCGCGACGTTCGCGCGCTCCTTTCCCGCGGCGGAAGTGGGCGCCTATGACGACCGCAGGCTGATCGATCCCGACGGCGCCAAGGAATTGCGCTTCATCAATTGGGCGCGCGATCTCGATTATTACGCGACCATGGGATCGGCGCTGCAATTCTACCGCAAATCGATCGAGGATTTTCCGGGCGAAGCCTTTCTCGTGCCCGATCCGGCGCGCGTCGCCGAATACGGCAAGCGCCTGGAAGCGCTCGGGCCCGGGCCTTATGTCGGCATCTGCTGGCGCTCGATGATGCTGGGCGCCAAGCGCAAGAAATATTACAGCGCGCTCGACATGTGGGGCCCGATCCTGAAGGTGCCCGGCGTGAAATTCGTCAATGTGCAATATGGCGATTGCGCGGCCGAACTCGCGCGGGCCTGCGAGCAGCACGGCGTCGCCGTCAACGTGATCGAAGGTCTCGATCTGAAGGACGATCTCGACGGCGCGGCCGCTCTCTCCGCCGCGCTCGATCTCGTGATCTCCGCGCCGACGGCGGCCGCTGCGACCGCCGCCAGCGTCGGCACCGAAGTGTGGTTCCTCACCGCCGGGCGCACCTGGCCGCAGCTCGCAACCGAGCGCTTTCCCTGGTATCGCGCGTCGCGCGTGTTCGCGCCCGACAATTTCGGCGACTGGTATTCGCTGATGCCGCGCGTGGGCGCGGCGCTCATGCAATTCAAGGCGTAGACGTCAGGAACTCGCGCGCCGCCGACGCCGATTCGTCCGGCAGATCCTCCTGCAACACGTGGCCGCCATCGGGATAGACGATCAGCTTCGAGTTCTTGATCGCGTCGCGATAGGCCTCGGCGGATGCAACCGGCACCAGATGATCCTGCGAGCCCCATAAGATCAGCGTGGGAACGTGAATCTGTGCCGCGTGGTTCTTCACATACAAATCCCACGGTAGATTGAAGCGCTTGAGCGTCGCCTCGCGCGTGCCTTCCATGCGGGCAAAATCCCAGTACCAGTCGATCATCTTGCCGGTGATGAGCGTCTTGTGGACGAAGGCGTCGTCCAATCCCTCCTTCACGATCCCGCGCGGCGTGATGAAGAGCAGAAGCTTGTTCAGCACGGGCGTGCGGCCCAGCCGGAACGCGAGCGGCACATGATCGCCCTGCTTCGTGGGCATGCCGCCCGCATCGATCAGGATCAGATGCGTGACGCGGGCCGGATATTCTTCCGCGAAATGCGCGGCGATCGCTCCGCCCATCGAATTGCCCGCGATGGCGAATTTCTTGAGGCCGATCTTGTCGGCGAATTCCTTCGTGAACCCGACCATGCCTTCTTCGGAATAATCGCCGTCGGGCACCGCGCCCGTCAGCCCATGGCCGGGCATATCGACGCTAACGACGCGGAAATTGTTGTCGAGGCGCTCGACCCACGGCACCCAGGTGAGCAACGCCGCGTTCGATCCGTGAATGAGCAGCAGCACGGCCGCATCGCGCGGGCCCTGATCGCGGAAATGGGCGCGCGCGCCATCGGGCAGCACGACGAAGCGATCGTCGGTCGTGTTTGCGTATTTCTTTTCGAGGACGCTTCTGGGAATGCTGGGCGTGCTGACAAACCAGAGGGCGCCCGCGAGCGCCGCGATCACAATCAACAAGCCGATCAAAAATCTGCGCATCAGAGCCGCCTCCGTTCCGCCGGTTTCCCGCTATCGAAATCATGGCCGCCCGGTCCCGGATCGTCGGGCGGGCGCGGCCACACCACGAAGGATTCGTTTGCGAGCGATTTGGGTTTCATCTTGCGCCGGGCGCGGGCGGCTTCCTCTTCGGCCGCTTCCTCGCGGGCGGTGGATTGTTCGAGGAACGGTGCGCTCAATTCGGCTTCGGGACCAGCATCGAAGGCTTCTACCAGATCGGCGCCGGACGCAGACCATTCGAGCGTATCGAAGGCGCCGCATTTTTTGCACACCGCATGCCATTGGGCCGACGCGGCCTTGCAATTCGTGCAGCGCCATTGCGCATCGGCGGGCGCACGCACGGCACGCGCGAGCCAAGCATGGGCGGCGGCGGCATCGTGATATTGGCCCTGTTCGATCTCCGCCATCAGCGCGCAAACGCGCGCACTCGCGAAACCGCGCGCGAGCGGGGCCAGCACGCGGCGCGCTTCCGCCCATTCGGCGAGATTGACGGCCTGTTCGGCTTCCAGCATGCGGCTTTCGAAATGATCGGTCTTGAGATGCGCCAGACCGATGAGCCTTCGTGCGCGCGCATCGGCCGCCTCCGACGGCTTGATCGCGGCGTAAGCGGCGGCGAGATCGGGGTGCGGCGTCTGCGCCCAGGCGGCTTCGATGATGTCCTGCGCGCGCCAGGCGCGGCCCTGCAAAGCGAGCCTGCGCGCGGCGAGCGAGGCGGCGGGCGCAAGCGCCGGCGACAATTCCAGCGCATCGAGCGCGAGCTTGAGCGAGCGTTCGCTTTCGCCGCGGCCCTCTTCGTCGAGCGCTTCGGCGGCGAGCAGTACCGCGCGCCTGCGCCGCGCCGCGCCCGCGTCGACAATGCCCACGCGCGCGGCATCGTCGAGCACGTCCTTGGCGTCGGCCCATTCGTGATGCGCCGATTTGAGGTCGAAGAGCGCATTCGCGGCCCACGCCGCACGCGGACGCAGCGCATGCGCGCGCGTGGCAAGCCGCATGGCTTCATCGGAATCATTTTGGCGCATCGCCTTCATGAAGAGACCGCGCAAGCCCAGAAATTCCGTTTCGGGATGAGCGAGCATCGCCTGATAGGCCTCGTCCTGGCCGGCTTCGTCGCCTTCGAGCTGGGCTGCCTGCGCGGTCAAGAGCAACGACAATGGCGGCGAACCGAGCAGCGCATGCGCCTTCTTCGCGAGCTTCTTCGCTTCGAACGCATCGCCCGCCGCCGCCGCCACAAGACCGCGTGCCAGCGCTTCCTGGCCGCGGCGCGAACGGCGCAGCGCAAACCAGCGCCCGAACGCGCCCGGCCCCGAAAGCAGCATGGCCGTCACGCGCGTCAGGAACGCGATCAGCGCGGCAAACGCGATGGCGATTCCGATGGCCGCGCCCGCGCTGGTGCGGAGCTGATAATTGTCGATGACGTAAACGAGCTCGCCTTGGCGGCCCGCGATCCACGCCACCGTGAAGGCGATCAGCGCCGCACCGGTCAGAATGGAGATGAGGCGCATCATGGCGTGGGCGCCAGACCGGCGATGATACGATCGGTCAGAGAGAGCGTGTCATGCGCGATGGCAAGGCGCGCCTTGGCATCCTTGAGCCAGGGCGCTGCCGCATCATGCGCGGGCCCCTTCAGCGCATCGAGCTCATTAACGGCTGCGTTCAGATCGCCCGATTTGAGATCGAATTCAGCGCGCGCCACGCGCGCTTCGGTGCCCGTACCCGTCACATTGCCGATGCGGCGCACCGAAACCAGATTCTCGAAACTCGCCCACAATCTCGAAAGCCAATCGGTGGCATGCGAATTGCGCTCGGCGGCAAGAATGGCGTCTGCGGTGTTGGAGAAACGTTCAGTGAGGGTTGCGCGCGTGGGCACGCCGCTCGCGTAATGCGAAAGATCGTCGAGCTCGGGCGCGGCGTCGAGCGCGCGAAGGGCGGCGAGCTCGTTTTCGAAAGAGGCCCCCGTATCGCTCACGCGCACGAGCTCGGCCAGCGCCAGCACGGAGGCCGCGCGCGTCATGGCCTCGGACGTATCGCGCGATTCGAGCTTGCCCACGCGCGTATCCAGCGCGGCCAAATCGGTTTTCGAGGCAGAACTTGCGAGGCGCTGGGCGAGATCGGGCGGCGGCGCGTTGCGTTCCAATGCGGCAAGACGCGCGCCCATATCCGCGTCGGATTTCTGCTGGGCGGTGCTCAATTGATTCAGCGTCTTTTCGTCCTGAGCAAGTCGCGCACTGAGATCGGGTGGCGCGCCACCGCTCTTCTCGAGCCCATCCAGCCGCGCTTCGTCGGCATCGACGCGCGCCTTCAGCGCAGCAAGATCGCTGCGCTCCGCTCCGAAGGCTTCGGCCGCGGCTTTTGGCGCGTGACCGGCCGCAAGCTGGCCCACGCGCGTTTCGAGCGCGGCCACGCGATCGTTCATCTCGGAGGTCTCCGCGCCGTTCGTCATCCACGGCCAATAAACCGCGATCAAGCCGCCGGAAAGCGCCGCCAGAATCAGGAGCACGAAAATCCCCAGCGCTTCGCCCAGCCCGCGGGCGCGGCCACGCGGCTCGCCTGCGGATTCGTCGTCCTGCGGCTCGGGTTTGGGCAGTGCGGAAAACGCCCGCTGTTCGGGTTCGGCCATAGACTTCCTCGACGGCGCCGAAACTATAGGTGCCGGGCTTCCGCAACAAGGCGCAACATGGCCTCGGAATCGGGCCGGGCGGCGGTGAGGATCTCGCGGAAAACCAGCGGCTTCAGCGCATCCGCCGTGGGCCTGCTGATGCAGAGCGCGGAAAGGGCCGATGTGGTCTGCGCGATCCCGGCGTTAACGACACAATTGAAGAAAACGCGCGCCGAACGCGGCGAATAGAACATGGCCGCGTCGAGCTTGCCCGACAGCAACGCATCGGCCGCATCCTGCGGCAGGCTTTCGACCGAGACCGCGTCGTAGAGCACGACATTTCGCACGTCGTAGCCGAGCGCGCGCAGGCGTTCGGCGAGGCCGCCTTTGGTGTCCTGACCTTGCGCGTGGAGGAGCGCGCCGTCTTCCGGTTTCGCCCAGCGCCGGGCCGCTTCGGCAAGCGTCGCCGCATCGCCTCTGGCATTTTCGACGCGGGTGTAGCCGGCGCGGCGCGCAGCTTCGGCGGTTTGCGGGCCAACCGCGAGCACGCGGATATCGCGAACGGGGCTCGCGCGTTCGAGCGCGCGGATTCCGTTTGCGCTGGTCGCGAGAATGGCCTGCACGCCGGCGAGATCGACGGTGGCATCTTCGCGGAAGTTGATGTCGAGAAGCGGGGCGGCAATCGCCTGATGGCCGAGCGATTTCAGTTTCGCCGCGGTCGTTTCGGCATCCTCGAAAGGACGTGTCACCAGGATACGCATCAGAGAACCAGCCACTTTAATGCACGCGGTTTCAAAGCGTCGCCCGCTTCGCGGCCCAAACGCTTGGCTTCAGTCGCGCCGCCTTCGAGCGGGACGTCGAATTCGGTTTCGGCGAAGCCGCTGCCATCGGGCGCGATCACTTCGCCGCGAAACGAAAGACGATTGTTTTCGTATTTCGCAAGACCACCGATGGGCGTGCGGCAGGAACCGTCCAGCGCCAATTGAAAGGCGCGTTCGCAGGCGAGCGCGATTTCGGTCGTGGGATCGTTCAGTTGAGAAATGAGCGACGCGATAGCGGAATCGCTTTGGCGGATTTCGATTCCGATTGCGCCTTGCGACAGCGCGGGCAGCCATTCTTCCAGCGGCATGAAGCCTGTCACGCGCGATTGCATTCCCAGCCGTTTCAATCCCGCAAAGGCAAGCAGGATCGCGTCATATTCGCCGTCATCCAATTTCTTCAGCCGTGTATCGACATTGCCGCGTAAGAGCGCGATTTCAAGATCGGGACGTGCGCGCGCGACCAGCGCCTGTCTGCGCACCGAACTCGTTCCGATCCGTGCGGCCCTGGGCAATCCGGCCAATGTCTTTGCCTTGTGCGAAACGAAAACATCGCGCGGATCCTCGCGCGGCAGCACCGCGCCGATGCCAAGCCCGTCCGGCAAGACCACCGGCACATCCTTCATCGAGTGAACGGCCAGATCGATCGCGCCCGACAGCAACGCCTCTTCCAACTCCTTGGTGAAAAGCCCTTTGCCGCCGGCATCGGCGAGCGGACGGTCTTGAATGCGGTCGCCGCCGGTTTTGACCGCGACGATCTCGCATTGCGCGCCCTTTGTTTTCAGGGCTTCGGCGACCATATCCGCCTGCGCGCGGGCGAGCCGCGAGCCGCGTGTGCCGATCCGGAGCGAGGTTTGCGCCATGGTATGGTTCGGGTTAGAGCTTTTCTCGATTTCGCGCAATCCGGCGGAAAACCGCTTCACACTTTTCCGGATTGCGCTTGGGCTAACTTATACAAGCGAGACGTTTTTTGCGCGATTTGACGGTCCTGGGCATCGAGACGAGCTGCGACGAAACCGCGGCCGCGGTGGTGCGCGGCCATCCGCCCGGACCGGGCGCGATCCTCTCCGATATCGTGCTCAGCCAGCTCGACGAACATGCGCCTTTCGGCGGCGTGGTGCCGGAGATCGCAGCCCGCGCCCATGTCGAGGCGCTCGATGCGGTCATCGAACGCGCACTGGCCGAGGCGAAGGTCTCGCTCTTTGAACTCGATGCCATCGCGGCCACGGCGGGCCCGGGCCTGATCGGCGGCGTGATGGTGGGTTTGACGACGGCCAAGGCGCTTGCGCTCTCCACCGGAAAACCGCTCGTCGCCGTCAATCATCTGGAAGCCCATGCGCTGACCGCGCGGCTGACACAAGGCGCGGAATTCCCCTTCCTGCTGCTTCTGATTTCCGGCGGCCATTGCCAGTTGCTGGGCGTGGAGGGCGTGGGGCGCTTTTGCCTCTACGGCACGACAATCGACGATGCGGTGGGCGAGGCCTTCGACAAGACGGCGAAATTGCTGGGCCTTCCTTACCCCGGCGGGCCGAGCGTGGAAGCCGCCGCGCGCAAGGGAAATTCGAAGCGTTTTGCTCTGCCCCGGCCGATGGTGGGACGTGAGGGCGCGGATTTCTCGTTCTCCGGATTGAAGACGGCCGTGCGCCAGATCGCGCGAAGCGAAGGATTTTCCGAAACCGCCGATCTGGCAGCTTCGTTTCAAGCCGCCGTGGTCGAAAGCCTGATCGACCGCACCAAAGCGGCGATGGAGATGTTCCGCGCCGATTTTCCATGCGGCGATGTCTTGGTGGTGGCGGGAGGCGTTGCCTCGAATTCCGCGATCCGCAAGGCGCTCGGCGAATTGTGCGATGCGCGCGGCTTCCAGATAAAAATACCCCCGCCCAGGCTTTGCACCGACAATGCGGCGATGGTCGCCTGGGCGGGGATAGAGTATGGCCAGCTAGGCTTGTTCGACGGGTTGGGGGTGGCGCCGAGGGCCCGCTGGCCGCTTCAGGACGCGCCGGTTGGGGGGAGCCAAACCACGGGCGCGTCCGCGAAGCCTTGAAGCGGCGCCGTTAGGCCACCGCGAACTGGGCGAGCGACAGAGCCGCCGTCAACACGATCACCGCCGCCGAAAAAACGGTGATGATGATCTGGTTGAGCCGCGAATTCTGGGTCTCGTGCGAGAAGTGTGTCATGACCTTCTTCCTTTCTTTCTTGCCCCGGCTTTTGGCGCTCGGGGCTGGTTTCAAATCGGGTGGACCGTCCTTGGTCTCACGAGGGGAAGATAGGTGATTGATGAGGGCCTTTCAATGAATATTTGGGAAAGAATTTACTCTTCATCGTTTCTGACGCGGTGCAGCATTGCGGGGAATTTGATCTATGTCATTGTTATGCAACGGAAAATATCGGAATGACAAGTCGTCATGCGCTCCGCGCATAGGAGGGATGCCACACCCATGAAGCTCGTGACCTGGAATATCAACTCGGTCCGGCTGCGGCTGGACCTCGTGCTCAAGCTGCTGAAAAGCGAAAAACCGGACGTCCTCTGCCTGCAGGAAACCAAGGTGATGAACCCGCTTTTCCCGGCCGAGGCCTTCGCCAAGGCGGGCTATGTCCACCAGGCCATCAACGGCCAGAAGGGCTATCACGGGGTGGCGATCCTCTCGAAGCTTCCCTTCGCCAAAACCGAGCCCCGCCGGTTCTGCGGCAAGGAGGATTCGCGGCATATGTGCGTGAGTTTCGAAGACGGGCTCGAGCTGCACAATTTCTACGTACCGGCGGGCGGCGACATTCCCGATCCCAAGGCGAACGAGAAATTCGCCCACAAGCTCGATTTCCTGCGCGAGATGGCGGCGATGTTCGAAAAGCGCAAGGGCCGGAAAAACGCGCGCGCGATTTTGGTGGGCGATCTCAATGTGGCGCCGCTCGAACACGATGTGTGGAGTCACAAACAATTACTCGACGTGGTCAGCCACACACCGATCGAAACCGAATTGCTGGGCCACGCGAAAGAAGCTTTCGAGTGGACCGATGTGACGCGCGAATTCGTGCCGGCAGACCAGAAAATCTATTCCTGGTGGAGCTATCGCGCCGCCGACTGGGAGGCATCCGACCGCGGACGCAGGCTCGATCACGTCTGGACGAGCCCCGCGCTGAAAGGCGCGGCCAAGAGGCATGCGATATTGAAGAAGGCGCGCGGCTGGGAACAGCCTTCCGATCACGTGCCGGTTGTGGTGGAATTCGAAGGCGGATGACAGCGAGGATGCGATGAGAATCGCGGTCTTCGACGCGGAAGAACATGAAGCGGCGCTTTTCGACCGCTTCAAGCCGGCCAACATTGTTTCGATCGTGGCCGCGCCGCTCGGCGCGGAGAATGCTGCCGATGCCGACATCGTTTCGGTGTTCATCTATTCGGCGCTCGATGCGGCCACGCTCGCCAAACTGCCGAAGCTGAAGCTGATCGCCACGCGCTCCACCGGCTATGATCACATCGACCTTGCCTATTGCCGCGCCCACAACATCGCCGTCGCCAACGTGCCGACCTATGGCGAGAACACGGTGGCCGAGCACGTCTTCGCGCTCCTTTTGGGCCTCAGCCATCGCATGCCCGAGGCTGCGGCACGCGCCAAAAGCGGCCATTTCTCGCCGGAAGGGCTTCAGGGCTTCGATCTCATGGGGCGCACATTCGGCGTGATCGGCACGGGCAATATCGGGCGCCACGTCATCCGCATCGCGCGCGGCTTCGAGATGAAGGTGATCGCGAGCGATATGAGGCCGGATGCCGCGCTCGAAGCCCAGCTCGGCTTCCGCTATGTGCCGCTGGACGAGCTCCTGAAAACGGCGGACGTGATTTCATTGCACGTTCCGGCCACGCCCGAGACCGAAAATCTCATTTCGGAAAGCGCAATCGCAAAAATGAAACACGGCGCGGTCATCATCAACACCGCGCGCGGCAGCCTGATCGAGATATCCGCCCTCATCCGCGCCTTGCGCGAGGGAAGGCTCGCCGGCGCCGGCCTCGACGTGCTTCCCGAGGAACCGCTGATCCGCGAGGAAGCGGAGCTCATCAGTTCGAGCTTCGCGGACGGGCGCGACTTGCGCAATCTGGTGGCGAACCACGTGCTTCTCAACCTGCCCAATGTGATCGTCACGCCCCACAACGCCTTCAACACGCGCGAGGCGGGGGCGCGCATCGTGGAGACGACGGTGTCCAACATCGAGGCGTTCCTCGCCGGCAAGCCGCAAAACCGCGTCTGCTAGCCCTTTTTCTTCCCGCGCGCCCGCTTTATCCTGCTTTCCGGGGTGTACGGAGGAATGCATGTTTGCACGCGCTTTTTTCGCGTCGGTTCTGCTCTTTTCGCTTCCCGCATGGGCCGAGGATCATCCCCCCGCCGAAGCCTTCGGCCAATTGCCGCTGATTTCCCATCCCCATCTTTCGCCCGACGGAAAACGCTTTGTCGCCATCCAGTCGCTCGGCGGCAAGCCGACGGTTGCGATCTATACGGTGGGCGCGGCACCCGGCACGCTCCCCTTCGTGGTACCGACCGAAGACGGCGTGATTGACGATGCGGTGTTCGTGAAGAACGACCGGCTGGTCATCACGCTCAAGAAGAGCCAGAAGCAGTTCCTCGACAACCGGATGCGCACCTGGGTGCGCGCGGTGTCGGTGGCGGCCGACGGTTCCGATCCGCATGTGCTGTTGCGCGATAACGTCACCTTCGATTCCAACACCTATACCGGCGTCATCGCCGATGCCGATCTCGACGATCCGACTTATATTTACGTGCCGCTCTTCGTCGGCCGCCTCCAGCCGCAGCGCATGCCGTTCGAGGATCTGAAACGCTATAACGAAGGTAAGGCGGAATACGACGTCGAAAAAGTGGATTTGACGACGGGCGAAGGCCATCAATATGTGCGCGGCGGGCCTTATACCGTCCTCTTCCTGATGGACGGGAAGGGCAATGTGAAGGCGCGCCTCGACGAATCCATGCGGCCGCTGCGCGACGATATCTACGCCTATGAAAACGGCGATTGGCGCGCGATGGGCGATTACGACGCCAATGAAGACAATGGCGCCCATGTGATGGGTATGACCGAAGACGAGAAGGCCATCGTGCGCGTCGCCGACAACAAGGATGGCTATCGCGCGCTCGTTCGCGTGCCGCTGGAAGCGGGAAAGCCGGAGACGCCGCTCTTCTCCGCGCCGCATGCCGATGTTCTGGGCTTCAGCCGGGACGAATGGACCGGAGCCGTCACCGGCGCCAATTACGCGGACGACAAGATGGAATATGTCTATTTCGATCCCGAGCGCCAGTCGCTGGAGGAAAAGCTTCAGGCGCTGTTTCCCGGCCTCACCGTGCATCCGGTTTCGGCCGATGTGGCGCATGACGCCTGGATCGTCGAAGTGGAAGGCCCGCGCAATCCGCCGACCTATTATTACTACACGGGCGGCGAGCCGGTGGCGATCGCGGCGGCCTATCCGCAACTCAAGGAAGGCGATCTGGGCGAAGTGAAGCCCTATCCCTACAAAGCGCGCGACGGGCTCGAGATCCCCGCCTATCTCACTTTGCCGCCGGGCAAGGACGTGAAGAATTTGCCCGTCGTCGTCATGCCGCATGGCGGGCCCGACGAACGCGACATGGAACGTTTCGACTGGTGGGTGCAATTCCTCGCCAATCGCGGCTATGCGGTGTTGCAGCCGAATTTTCGCGGTTCCATCGGCTATGGCCGCAAATATACCGATGCGGGACTCAAAGAATGGGGCCTCAAGATGCAGGACGATATTTCCGACGGCGTGAAGAAGCTGATCGCCGACGGCATCGCGGACCCCAAGCGCATCTGCATCGTGGGCGCGAGCTATGGCGGCTATGCGGCGCTGGCGGGGGCGACGTTCACGCCCGATCTTTATGCGTGTGCGGCGAGCTTTGCCGGCGTTTCCGATTTGCGCGGGCAATTGCACAACGAAAATCTCGACAACGGGCCCGACTCCAAGACGCTGTCGTTCTGGTATTCGCGCATCGGCTCGATCTTCGACGATCCGGACAAGCTCGATAATACTTCGCCTGCACGCCATGCCGATTCTGTGAAATGCCCGATCCTGCTGATGCATGGCGAAGGCGACACCACCGTGCGCATCGATCAGAGCGAGATGGAAAACGACGCGCTCCTCGCGGCTGGGAAAAAGGTGACGTTCGTGTGCTTCAAGGGCGAGGATCATTACCTCAACACCGCCGATACGCGCATCGCGGTCTTGAAGGAACTGGAGAAGTTCCTGGCGGCGAATATCGGGACGTAACTTATTGAGTTAGTTGAATTCACCAAATTTTCCCTCTCCCCTTGTGGGAGAGGAAGAAAAATCATTGGGTTAGCTGAGCGATAGCGAAGCTCAACCCATTGATTTTTCAGGTGAGGGGTGAGTGCTGATAAACCCCTCACCTAGCAAAATCTAAGCGCTTAGTTCGCTCACGCTTCACTAAGCGCAAGATTTTGCGTCCTCTCCCACAAGGGGAGAGGGCATTATTTTTTCAACGGCGCAATCATGATCGTCGCGGAAGCGGTTGCGATGATTTTCCCCGCATCATTGGCAAGCGTCGCTTCCAGAAAATTGATCTGACGCCCGGGTTTGATGACGCGCGCCTCGGCGGTGTGGCGGCCGGCCGCGCCTTGCGCCAGATAACTCACTTTCATTTCCAATGTCGGCGCGATCTCGCCCCATTTGAGGACGAGCCCCGCCGCGATCGCCAGCACGTCGTCCATCACGCAGGCGATCGCGCCGCCATGCAGCGCGCCGAAACGGTTGAAATGCGCCTCGCCCAGATCGTAGGCGATCTTCACCCAGCCTTCGTCGGAATCGATTTCGAGCACATTCTGGTTCAGCCACGCCGAGCATGGCGCGCGCCGCTTCAGGATCGCCTGGATGTTGGGCGGATATTCTTCGGCTTTCGAAGGATCGATTGAGCGGTGCATGGACTCGCTTTAATTGATTCCATCCCTTCATGTCATCCCGGCCGACCCCGGACTTGATCCGGGGGAGAGCCGGGACCCACCGGGAAACCCTCGCTATGGGTCCCGGGTCTACGCGGCTTCGCCGCTTGCCCGGGATGACAGATCTATTGAGCCGTTTCCCAGAAATGTTCGGTGCGGGAGAATTTCTTCCAGCAGCGCACCGCATCTTCCCAGGAGCGCGCGGCGCGATCGAGATGCCAGCCATAGATGATGCCGGCGGCGAAGGAGAGGTCCTCGGCGGTCGCGAGCGGCCCTGCGCCGCCCAGACCGACGAGATGTTCCAGCGTGTTGCGCGCCACCGCCACGTCGTTCAGCGCGCCCAGAATGTCCTGCATGCGCGATAGCCGCTTCTGGAATTTCGCGGCCTTCTTCTTGTCGTAGAGCGGCGCGAAGAAATCGGCCGAATAGCGCAGCTTCTTGAGCGCGATGCGCAGGCGATGGCGCTGGGCATCGTTCAGCGTGTCGAGCCGGCGCGCATGTTTCTTGGCCTGGCTGAAACGGTGTTTCAGCATACGCCCGGCGAGCACCTGCGCCCGCGTCTCGAACGCCACGAGCCCGCGGGCGGGCGCGCGGCCGCGCGCGGAATGATACCAGACGCGCTCGTCGATGGCCTGCGCCACGTCCGACACGAAATCGAGGAAGGCGCGGCTGGAGATGCATTCGACCGCGTCGTCCCACGCCTCGCGGCGGGCTTCCTGCGCGCGCTCGCGCAACACCTCGAAGGCTTCGAGCGCGCCATTGGCGCGCGCGGCGGGTTCGAAGAGTTCGTCGACGAAAACGTCCATGTCGCGGGCGGGCGCCATGAACTGGGCGAAAATCTTGGCGCGCGCCCGCAGATTTTCCAGAACCGGCGTGCGGAATTCCTCACCGAAGGCGGCCAGCGCCACGCGCAGACGCCGCAAGCCCACGCGCATCTGATGCACGCCCTCGATCTCGCGCGCCTCGATGACGGCGGGAATGTTGGAGGCGATGTGCCAGCGGCATTGGGCGAGCGTCAGGCTGAACGCGTCCTCGGCGACGGCATCGCGAGGCACAAGCGCGGGCTCGGCCTTGATCGCGCGGGGCTTGCCGTCATGGGGATGCGGCAGATCGGCGGCGATGACGGCCGGCAACGCATGTTCGAGCGCGGCGCGGGTCTTCGCGAAAATGGGTTTTGTGGGGGCGTCCGGCTCATTACCGAGTTTGAATTCGAATTGCTGGCCCATGCGCCGTCCCGCCCGCTTCGAAATCCGCGGGCGTGTTTCCCTTGGAAGTCCCCGAGGGCCTATTCAGTCATGAATCCGTCACCAGTTCACCGGGATCAAATCGCGAACGGGAAGTCCTGCCCGCGCCATTTTGGCCTTGGCACCGGAAATCGTGGCTTCGCCGAAGTGGAATATCGAAGCGGCGAGAACGGCGCTGGCATGGCCTTCACGGACTCCATCCACAAGATGTTGAAGCGTTCCCACCCCGCCGCTGGCGATGACGGGCACGCTGACGGCATCGGCGATGGCGCGGGTGAGCGCCAGATCGTAGCCGGATTTGGTGCCGTCGCGGTCCATGGAGGTGAGAAGGATTTCGCCCGCGCCATAAGCGACCAGTTTCTTCGCATGTTCCACCGCGTCGATGCCGGTGGCATTGCGCCCGCCATGGGTGAAGACTTCGAATTTTCCGGGCGCGGTTTCGCGCGCGTCGATCGCCGCCACGATGCACTGGCTGCCGAATTTCTGCGCCGCTTCGCGCACGAATTCGGGACGGCGCACGGCCTCGGTGTTGATCGAGACCTTGTCGGCGCCGGCGAGCAGCAGCGCGCGGATATCTTCCAGCGTTCGCACACCGCCGCCCACCGTCAGCGGCATGAAACAGGCTTCCGCCGTGCGGCGCACGACACCGAGCAGGATGCCGCGGTTTTCGTGGGAGGCGGTGATGTCGAGAAAGCAGAGCTCGTCCGCGCCCGCCTTGTCATAGAGAATCGCCTGTTCGACGGGATCGCCCGCATCGCGCAGATTGACGAAATTGACGCCCTTCACCACGCGGCCGTCCTTCACGTCGAGACAGGGAATGATGCGGATCTTGAGCATCAGTCTTTCTTCCGCGCGAGCGCCGCGACGTTGAAAAGCGCGCGCCCGCACACCGCTTCGGCCGGAACGCCGGTGGTCTTGCACATCGTCTCGGCTTCGAGCAACAGATCGAGCGCATCGGCGAGGCGTTCCTCGCTCCAGCGCGAAGCCTGGTTCTTGAATGAGGCCGTGCGCATGAAATGCACCGGCGGGCGCAGGCGCCGCATGGCGGAGTCAATCCCGTCGTTCGCCGATTTCGCGAGCGCCAGCCGCTGGAAATGGCCCATGGCGACCCGCAGGATGGCGATGGCCGACATGTCCTCGGCCATGAGCCGCTGAAGCGCCAGATCGAGACGTGCGAAATCGCCCTCGCCCGCCGCATCGCAGACTTCGTCGGTGCGCGCTTCGGCTTCGTCGCCCATCGAGGCGCGCACATCCTCCAGCGTCACCTTGTTTTTGCCATGCGCATAGAGCGCGAGCTTTTCGATTTCGCGCCGCGTGACGCCGCGGTCGGAGCCCAGCCGCGACACCGCATCGTCGAGCGCTTCGGCGGAAATCGACAAACCTTCCGCCTTCAGCGCATCGCGCACGACGCCGGCGATATCGCGCGCGCTATCGGCATAGCAGGCGATTGCCGCGGCGTTGTCGGCATCCTCGAAAACTTTGCGCAGCGATGCGCTCTTCGCCAGATCGCCCGCTTCGACCACGATCAGCGCATCGCCTTTCGGATCGTCGAGGAAGGATTGGAAGAGTTTCGAGAGGCCATTGCCCGCGCCGCGCACGCGCACCACGCGCCGCCCGCCCAGCATCGAGATCGCGGCGGCTTCATCGAACAGCCGCGCGCCATCCGCAGTTAACGCCGAGTCATCGAGCTCTGTCACGCGGAAGGCATCGCTGAGATCGGGCACGATGGTCTTCGCCATGGTTTCGGCGCGCTCGCGCACCAGGCCGGCATCGGGGCCGAAGATCAATGCGGCCACCAGATCCTTCGGCGGCTTTGCCGCATAACGATCCGCAGCGGAGGATTTGACGATCATCGCCCCGCCCTCGCGCGCCGCGCGAAATAGACGCCGAGATCGAGCCTGAGCCGCTCGGCGATATCGGTCGCAGCACGTTTCTGCGCGTCCTCCTTGGCGACCAGCGTGGCGTAAGGCGAGGTCACGACGTTGTAGGCCGACAGCGTGCTTTCGTCGCCCTTGGTGATGGCGACGCCCTTGCGCGCATCGATCAGCTCGTAATGGGCTTTCAGCGTGTAATTGTAGCGCGTGATCGAGCCGGTGGTGTTGAGGGCAATGCCCTCGCTCTTTTCGTTGAGCTTCACATTGAGCTGATAGATCGCATTGTGCGGATCGGCGCTCGCCTCCAGAACGTCGATCAGCGAATTGCGCAGCTCATAGCCCACGCGTTCGAGCTCGATCGGCGCGACGTAGATGGTGGAGAAGACGCGCTGGCCGCCCGGATCGGCGCCATAGGTGCCGTAAAGCGGACGAAAGCCGCAGGCCGACAGCGCAAGCGACACAAGGACGACGAAAATCCGGCCCGGTTTCATATCACCACGTTCACGATGCGCTCGCGCACCACGATAACACGTTTCACGGGCTTGCCGTCGATGGCGCGCGCCACCGGCTCGAGGCCGAGCGCCTTTTCCTGCACGGCGCCGTTTTCGGTTCCCTGTGCGATCTGGAAAGTGCCACGCAATTTTCCGTTCACCTGCACGGCATAGGTGACGGTGTCGGAGCGGGTGAGCGCGTCGTCGGCCTTCGGCCAGGCCGTTTCGACGATCAGGGATTTGTGGCCGAGCGCCTGCCAGCAGCTTTCCGCCAGATGCGGCATCATCGGGCCGATGAGCTTGACGAGCGTCTCCAGCGCCTCGCGCTTCGCCGCACCGGATGCATCGGCCGCGCCGATGGCATTGGCGAGGGTGTAGATCTGCGCCACGGCGCGGTTGAAGCGCAGATTTTCGAGATCGTCGGTGACCGCCGCGATCGCGCGATGCGTGGCGCGGCGCAATTCCAGCGAGGCATTGTCGGCATCGCCGATTGCCGCGCCCGGCGGCGCAATACCTTCGGTTTCCGTTACAAGCCGCCAGATGCGCTGCACGAAACGCCAGCAGCCTTCCGCGCCTTCGTAGGTCCATTCGATGTCGCGTTCGGGCGGCGTGTCGGAGAGCATGAACCAGCGGATCGTGTCGGCGCCGTATTCGTCGATGATGGTTTCGGGCGCGATCACGTTCTTCTTCGATTTCGACATCTTCTCCGAAGCGCCGATTTCGACCTCGACATTCGTGCCCTTCAGATAGGCCTTGCCGCCGCGCTTTTCGATTTCGCCGGGCTCGACCCATTCGCCGTTTCTGTTCTTGTAGGTCTCATGACAGACCATGCCTTGCGTGAACAATCCGGCGAAAGGCTCGTCGATGCCCGTGTAGCCCAGCTTGTGCAGCCCGCGCGTGAAGAAGCGCGAATAGAGCAGATGCAGGATCGCATGCTCGATGCCGCCGATATATTGATCGACGGGCAGCCAGTAATCGGCGGCCTTGCGATTGATCGGGGCTTCCGCTTTCGGATCGGTGAAACGCGCGAAATACCACGACGAATCCACGAACGTATCGCAGGTATCGGTTTCGCGCTCCGCGCCGCCGCCGCAGGACGGGCATTTCACATGCTTCCATGTGGGATGGGAATCGAGCGGATTGCCGGAGCTTTTGAATTCCAGATTATCGGGCAAGAGCACCGGCAGATCGTTTTCCGGCACCGGCTGAAGCCCGCATTTGGCGCAACGGATCATCGGGATCGGGCAACCCCAGGGCCGCTGGCGCGAGACGAGCCAGTCGCGCAAACGGTAATTCACCGTGCGTTCGCCGGTGCCTTGCGTTTCGATGCGCTTTGCGACTTCGTTTTTCGCGTCATCGACGCTCATGCCATCGAGGAAGCGCGAATTGGCGAGCCTGCCGGGGCCGGTATAGGCCTCTTTGCCGATTTCGAATGATTTCGGATCGGCGCCTTCGGGAGTGACGACGGGCGTGACAGGCAATCTGTATTTGCGCGCGAAATCGAGATCGCGCTGGTCATGGGCCGGGCAGCCGAAGATCGCGCCGGTGCCATAGCCCATCAGTACGAAATTGGCGACGTAAACCGGCAACTTCCAATCCGGATCGAAAGGATGAAGGGCTTTGGAGCCCGTGTCATAACCACGTTTCTCTGCGGTTTCAATCGCTTCTTCGGCAGTACCTAGCCTACGGCATTCCGCGACAAACTCTGCAAGTGCTGGGTCGCGTGCGGCGAGATGTGCCGTAAGTGGATGGTCGGGCGAAAGCGCAATAAAGCTCGCACCGAATAGCGTATCCGGGCGCGTCGAAAATACTTCTACGTCATTCGGGAACGGGTTCATAAATTCGGCGGCGACTTCTATGTCGCTAGGCATGTTAGCTGCAGTCGCGTAAGTCGAAGGCGGAATCAACTTAAATCGAAACTCCAATCCTTCCGACCGCCCGATCCAGTTCTTCTGCATCAGGCGCACTTTTTCCGGCCAGCGATCGAGCGTATCGAGCGCCTTCAGGAGATCATCCGAATAGGCGGTGATCTTGAAGAACCATTGCGAAAGTTTTTTCCGCTCCACAGCCGCGCCCGAGCGCCAGCCGCGCCCATCGATCACCTGTTCGTTGGCGAGCACGGTCTGATCGACCGGATCCCAGTTCACGTCCGCTTCGGCGCGATAGACCAGGCCCGCTTTATAGAACTCGATGAATAGCTTCTGCTGCTCGGCATAATATTCCGGATCGCAGGTGGCGAATTCGCGGCTCCAATCGATGGACAGGCCCATCAGCTTCAATTGCCCGCGCATCGCCGCGATATTGTCGTAGGTCCAGTCGCGCGGATTGACGCCCTTGTCGCGCGCGGCATTTTCCGCCGGCAAGCCGAACGCATCCCATCCCATCGGATGCAGCACATTGTACCCTTGCGCGCGGCGGAAACGCGCGATCACGTCCCCCATCGTGTAATTGCGCACATGGCCCATATGGATGCGCCCCGAGGGATAGGGGAACATCTCCAGCACGTAGCATTTCGCTTTGGCCGGGTCCTGCGCCGTCGCAAACGCGTTCTTCGCGGCCCATTGGGCCTGCCAGTGCTTTTCCGATTCCTTGGCGTTGTAGCGCGCCATGATTCCAATCCTCTCGCCACCTTGGCGCGGCGGCGCGGAGATGGCTAGTCGATGCGAGGGCTAGTCTTCGGAACCGCCGCTGGCAAGGCGCAATTCGCGCGCGCGCCGGAGGATCTCGTCCTCGAGCTTGGTGGCGGTATCGGGGTTGACGGCGGCGTCCTGCCACACGCCATTGCTGGCGACCTGGCGGAAGACGGTGAGCTTGATGCCGTCGGCCCGCAGGCGGCGGTCGAGGATATAGACGGTCACCTTCAGCCGCTCGGTCGGAGTCTGAGGCGCCGAATACCAGTCGGTGATGATGACGCCGCCGAACGGATCGGCCGAGTGCAGCGGCATGAAGGCGAGCGTATCGAGCGAGGCATGCCAGAGATAGGAATTGACGCCCAGCGTCACATGCGGGGAGTCGCTCGAGATCGCGGTCGAGCCCGCGCTGGTATCGGTGCTGTCGTCGGAGGAGGAGCCGCAGCCCGCCAGAAGCAGGGCGCACAAAGCCAGGGTCAATACGCGCATCGGAAATTCACATCCTGATGATACCGCAAAACGGCGGTCTTGCGGCTTATACTGGTCATGGCGGGCCTAGGCAACGGCATCGCGCGATCCGCGAGGCGCGAGGTTACGCTTATGTTAGAAGAGGTTAAGAGAAGGGCGTGCATCGCGGGCGTTGCCGCGGCCATGGCGTTCGCCGCGCCCGCCAGGGCGGATATCGAAGACTGGAACTTCTCCCCCGCCCATGCCGACCTCGACGGATGGCTCGGACTTCTGGGCGGCGAGGCGGGGGCGGCTCTTTACGGCTCCCGTCAGCCCGGCGGGTTCGGGCGCCTCGGCCTGACCGGTGCGGCACAATTGAACGGCCGGATCGAGAAGATCTTCGACAATGGATGGACGCTGGCGCTGCATGGCAATTTCGAGGTCTGGCACGACCGGCTTTCCGGCGACAATTACGGCAAGGATGTCTTCCAGAAACTCTATGTTTCGCTGCTGATGAAATATGGCCGCATCGAGCTCGGCCAGCAGGACGGCGCCGCTTACAAGCTGGCGCAGACGGGGCCCCTGGTCGCCGAAGCGCCGGCCCTCGACGATGCCGACATGAGCTTCTTCAAGACGCCGGACGGCGAGGCCTTCACCGATTTCTTCGACGTGCGCACGGGCGTCTTCGCCACCCGCAATTTCGCGAAGATCTCCTATTACAGCCCGCGTATTTTCGGCATCGCGGTCGGGGCATCGTACACGCCGCATATGGCGAAGGACGTTTTGCCTTTCGTTTCGGCGGGCGAGCATGTCGCGAACCGGCAGGAGAATTTCCTGGAGGGGGCGGCGAGCTACGAGCATCATTTCGGCGCGCTCGGCGTGACCGCCTATGCGGGGCTTGCCATCGCGAACAACGCCGAACGCACGCAAGGCCACGGCAATCTCTATGACGGCGCCATCGGCGGCCAGGCCGATTACGATCTGGGCGACATGACGCTGGCGCTGGGCGGGGCCTATCACCAGTCGAACGGCTACCGCTTCGATCCCGGCGATGCCTTTGCGCGCGGGCAGACGCATGCCGTGCATTTGAGCTCGACACTGACCGATGGCTCGTGGATTTTCGGGCTCGAATATTCCGATGGCGTGGCGGGGCGAGAAGGCACGAACCCGCGTCTCGACGCCAAGGGCTATGAAGCGGCGGTCGGATATGAAGTGAATTCCAATCTGCAGGTGACGGCCGGGTTGCAGCAACTCGACGACAAACGCTCGAGCGGCGTCTTTTACAACGGCAAAGAGCATATTCGCATGAATGCGGCGTTCCTCTATTTCTATTTTCACGTTTGAGCGAAAGCGCCGATCGCGGCGATGCCCGCGAGGTTTGCGTTTCTCAATTGGCCGATCGACTTCGAATCGATGCCGCCGAGCGCATAAATCGGCTTTCTTATCGTTCGCGCGATGATGCGCGTGCGGATGGAACCGAGCGTCGCGGCGCGGACATGGCTTTGCGTGGCAAACACGGGACCCAGCAGAATCGCATCGGCATAACGCGCGCGGGCGCAAGCGGCGAGCGAATGCGCGGAAGCCGTGATCAGCCAGCGCGGAGCCCGCGCCCGCCAATGCGCGGTGCGCGCGCTTTGCGCCTCGGCAAAATGGACGCCATGGGCATGGCAGCGGATGGCGAGTTCGGGATCGTTTGCGATCAGCACGATCAGATCGCGCGCATGCGCGATTCTTCCGAGCGCTTGGGCCAGATGCGCGCGATGCGCCGATTGGCGCGCGCGCAGGATGACCATCGAGCCTTTCGGCAGCACGCGCGCTGCGGCGAGCGGATCGGGCAGGCGTTCGTCATCGGTCAGAAGGATCAAGGCGGGCAGCTTGCCGCCGCCGTTGAGCCGGATAGCCTCTCTTGCTAGTTTCGCGCGCGCCAAACGATCGTGCAAAAATGTCCTCCGCTTCCGAACGACTCCATTCCATTCTGGCGCGCATCGAGGCCGCGCGGAAGAGCGCGATTGGCCCAGCGCCCCAAACCACGCTCGTCGCCGTTTCGAAAAGCTTCGGCGCGGCGGCCATCCGCCCGTTCCTGGAGGCGGGCCAGCGCGCCTTCGGCGAGAACCGCGTGCAGGAAGCCCAAGCCAAATGGCCCACGCTGAAGGCGGAATATCCCGACGTCGCGCTTCATCTGATCGGGCCGCTGCAATCGAATAAAGCGCGCGAGGCGGTCGAGCTGTTCGATGTTATCCATTCGCTCGACCGGCCGAAGCTTGCTCATGCGCTGGCGGCCGAGATCGCGCGAGCAGGCCGCGCGCCCAAATTGTTCGTTCAAGTCAATACCGGCGAGGAGCCGCAAAAGGCGGGCATCGCTCCGAGTGACGCTTCGGCCTTCGTCTCCTTCTGCCGCGGGGAATTGAAACTGCCGGTCGAAGGGCTGATGTGCATTCCTCCGGTGGACGAAAACCCGTCGCCGCATTTCGCGCTGCTGCGCAAGCTCGCGCGCGCAAACGGTCTTTGCCTGCTCAGCATGGGCATGAGCGGCGATTTCGAAACCGCGATCCGCTTCGGCGCCACGCATGTGCGCGTGGGAACGGCGCTGTTCGGGGAACGAAGTTAGATTTCACTCTTATTCCGTCATGGCCCGGTCCTGAGCTTTTCGCGAAGGACCCGGGCCATCCATTTTCAAAAAAGAAAATTGGATCGCCCGCATGAAGCGGGCGATGACGGAGTTTTTGTGCGCGCTACAGTCAGATGGCGATCCGGATCGTATCGCCCGGCGAGAGTTTTTCGAGGACCTCAAGCAAATCCGGCAAAGCCAGCGCGACGCAGCCTTCGGTCGGTCCGTAATCGGGACGCGCCACATGCAGGAAGATCGCGCTGCCTTTGCCCGCAATCACAGGCGCGTCGTTGAAGCCGAGAATGACGACCGCATCGTAAAGACGATCGTCGCGCCACATGCGCTCATGGCTTGCGGCATAAGGCAGTTTCACGGGCTTGTTGTAATGCGCGTCATTTGGCGCATCGCACCAGCCGTCATCTTCGGCAACGGCGGAAACCGGCAGCGCGGTGCGCGGGCGCGCGATGCGATCGGGCCGGTAAAGCACGCGGCGTATGGGAAAGATTCCGATGGGCGTTATTCCATCGCCCTCGCCGGTTTTCTTCGCGATGCCGCCGCGTCCGACGGCGCAGGCGCGCGGACCCGCGCCCCAATCGAGCATGGCGCCATCGGCCGCTTTCTTCACGACGATTTCCATGCCCGCAGATTAGGCGAAATCGCTACTCAAGGAACAGATGCAGCCGCCATCTTCGGCAGAAGCATCGACGCCTGATAGGCCGAAAGCGCGCGGCTCGCCATGCCGGGCGAAATGCCTTTCGCTTCGGCGGCGGCAATCAGCGCGTTGGACGGCGTGCTCGCCGGCTGCGCCAGTTGCGCGCCCAGAAGCGGCGTCGGCGCATGCGTCGCCACCTGCGACGTATCGGCGGCGGCGACTTGCGTGGTCTTGTCGTCCTCGCCGGTGACGAAGGCATAGACCATGTCGCCCAGATTCTCGCCCGCGACCTTCTCGAAGGCGAAATTGGCGACGGAGGAAGCAAGCCCCGTGAGGCCGCCATAGAGCGTATCGCCCGCGATCTGCTCCAGCGGCTTGATTGTGTCGCCCGTCAGGTGGCGATAGATCGTGGAGATGATCGGGATATGTTGAAGCGGATTGATGATGTCGAGGAGATCGTCGAAGGAAAAGCCGTCATCGGTCTGATCGGTGCTGGCGGCAGGCGAAGTGCCGGCGCCCGCCTGCGCGGCCGAAGCCTGAACCGGACTGAGCGCGACGGCAGTCATAGGCGGACCTCCGGGTACGCAGGAAGCAAGCCCCTTGCCATGCGCAATGCCGCCGACTGCCATGCTTTTCGTTGCTTGCCGATGCGAAGCCGGCAGGAATTGCCGGGCTAAATGAGATGCCCGCCCTTTTCGGCCTTGGTGCGCAAGTATGCGCGGTTGTGCTCATTGTCGGGGAAGGAATGGGCCACGCGCTCCACGACCTTGATTCCGGCGGCTTCGAGGGCCGCGACTTTTTCGGGATTGTTGGTGAGAAGCCGCACCGATTTGTAGCCGAGCAGCGAAAGCATCCTGGCCGCGATTCCATAGAGCCGCTCGTCGGCCTCGAAGCCGAGCCGCTCATTGGCCTCCATCGTGTCGAAGCCCTGATCCTGCAGGCGATAGGCGCGCAGCTTGTTGATGAGGCCGATGCCGCGGCCCTCCTGCGCGAGATAGAGCAGGATGCCGCCGCCCGCCTTTTCGATGGTCTCGATGGCGCCCCGGAGCTGCTGGCCGCAATCACATTTCAGCGAGCCGAGCAGGTCGCCGGTGAAGCATTCGGAATGAAGCCGCGTCAGCACGGGTTGATCCGTAGGCGGAGCATTGACGACGATCGCGTAGTGCTCCGGCGCACCGTCGCCCGCGCGGAAGGCTGCGAGTTCGGCGTTCTTCGCGCCCTCGAGCGGCACATGCGCGCGCGTGACGAGATGCAATGTGCGCACGACTTCATCATCGTAATGGACGATATCATCGGCATCGATTTCGAACGTGCCTGCGATTTTCGCATCGCGCGAAACGATTGCGGCCGGAAGAAGCCCCGCCAGTTTGGCAAGCCTCACCGCGGCGGCATAGCGCGCGGGTAACGCCTCTCTCACCGCATCGAAAGGGCCCTTGAGCGGCTCGGCGAGATCGGCGGTGGGATCGGCGATGGCGCGCAGATGGGCGGCGCGAATGGGCCGCTCCAGTTTTATCGCGACCACGTCAGGCGTGTAGAGCCGCATCTTGAGCGTGCGTGCGCGCGCATGGCTGAGCACCAGCAGCGCCGCGCCGGGAAGGCTTTCGATGTTTGCATCGCTCGCGGTTTCGACGGCGAGCGCGGAACTCGCGCCCGCGCCGTCGCGGATCGTCACGCCGGCGCCGCGGCGCATGCGCGCCACCGCTTCGGCAACGCGCGCGATCGCCGTTTCACCCCGATTTTGCCCCAAATTCCGGTTCATACTCTTCACATACACCGCCGCCCCAAATCCGGGTAGAGTTGGGGCAAAGCAGGGCCATGTTTACCCAGGGAGAAGCCATGCCGAGTGCCAAGCGCGTTCTTTTGGTCGACGACGATCAGATGCTCCGATCATCCCTTGCCGAGCAGCTGGCCGCCGAAGGCGATTATGCCCCGGTGGAAGCGGGTTCCTGCGCAGAGGCGCGCGCCCTGGCGCGCGAGGGGCTCTATGAATTCATGATCCTCGATGTCGGCCTGCCGGACGGCGACGGGCGCAAGCTCGCCCGCGAATTGCGCGATGCGGGCATCGTCTGCCCCATCATTCTTCTCACCGCCAAGGATTCCGACGCCGACACGATCGAGGGGCTTCAGTCGGGCGCCAACGACTACATCACCAAGCCGTTCCGTTTCGCCGTCCTGATGGCGCGCGTGCATGCGCATTTGCGCAGCCACGAGCAAAGCGAGGAAGCCGTCTATCGCATCGGCCATTACACCTTCCGGCCCAGCGCCAAGGTGCTGGTGGACGAGAACGGCAAGAAGATCCGGCTGACCGAGAAGGAAACCAACATCCTCAAATTCCTCTACCGCTCCGGCCAGACGGTGGCGCGCGAGACTTTGCTGCACGAGGTTTGGGGCTATAATCCCGCCGTCACCACGCACACGCTGGAAACCCACATCTACCGCCTGCGCCAGAAAATCGAGGCCAATCCCGGCCAGGCGCAAATCCTGGTGACGGAAAGCGGCGGATACAGGCTGGTCGCCTGAAAATTCGTCGCTAGTTTGTTCTCCTGCGGCGGAGGCATCTCTAACCTGCAAATTGAGCGTGATACGCTTAACTGTGGGGACACCCTATCTGTGGGCCGGGACGCCTTGAGAGGCCAAGAACATGACGAGCAAACTGAAATCCATGGCAGGGGGCGCGGCCGCAGCGGCGGCGCTGATCGTGCCCGCGGCTGCGCAGACAGACTGGATGAGCCTGCCCGAGAAGAACGCCGACGTTCACGCCGTGAAGGTGGAGGACGTGGTCGGCAACCTCACGGTCAATGTGCGCGATACGGGTCCGATGACCGTCAATGTCTCGGGCACGAAGGAACGGGTCCGCGATATCGAGATCACCTCCATCGGCAGCAAGCTCATCATTTCGGGCTCGGGGCCGGATAATCAGTCGGTCTGGGACTGGCGCAACTGGTTCAATTTCTCCGATCAAGGCCACAACCGGCCGGCCGATCTGATGATCAAGGTGCTGGTGCCGAAGGGCGCCGACGTGAATGTCGAGGACCTGGTGGGCGACGCCACCATCGGCGACACCATGGGTCCACTGCGCTTCGAGGCCACCGCCACCAAGGCGCGCATCGGCCGGGTTTCGAGCGCCCATGTCGCGATGGACGGCACGGGCCGTGTCGATATCGCGGCGGTCGATGGCCCGCTCGATCTTTCCATTGCGGGATCGGGCAAGGTCGCGGTCGGGCCGACCAAGAAGGTCGGCGCCGATATCGCGGGCGCCGGCGATGCGACGCTGGGGCCGATCGCGGGCGGGCTCGATCTCGACATCGCGGGCTCGGGCGACATCACGGCGGCGAGCGTGCACGGGCCGGTCGATCTCGACATCGCCGGTTCCGGCTCGGTCAAGATCGCGAGCGGCGAGGCCAATCCGCTGCATGTCGATATCATGGGATCGGGCAATTTCACCTTCGGCGGGGTGGCGGTCGATCCGCATATCGATGCGCTCGGCTCCGGCACGGTCAGGCTGAAATCTTATCGCGGCAAGCTTTCCGCCGAAGGCATGGCGAATGTGAAGATCGGCGAGTAGTTCCCTCACTTTTCCAAAAACAAAACCGTCATGGCCCGTTCCTACGCAGTCGCTAGGAACTGTCCGGGCCATCCATTTTCTCAAAGAGTAAAAATTGGATCGCCCGCATAGTCGCTAGCGGCAGCGTGGCGACGGGCGATGACGGAGGGGATCAGTGGCACGCCCCATCCGGCAGCAGGATGTAGTTCATCTGATCGAAGCGCTTGGTCGTGAGCAGCGTCGCTTCCATGTCGCCGCGTTCGACCGCCTTCTTCATATCGCCGCCGAGAATATTCTTCAGATAATCGCGCGCATCTCGCGGCAAGGGCTTGTCGCCTTCCCATACGATCAGGCATGGGCCGGCGAGCGGCGCACCGAAGGCGAAACGCGGGAAACCCGGCGCCACCACACGCGAATCGAGGAACCAGTAGCGCAGATTTCCGGCGAGATCGTATTCGGGCGCGAGAATCGTGCCGCGTGCGAAACCGGCGTGGCGAAGCTGCTCCGCATAGGTCTGCATCGGCCAATATTCGCGGCATTTGCGGCAATCGGCGCCATGCGTGTGATACATGACGATGCGCGCCGCCGCCACGCCGAGCGCGAAGACGAGCGCGACGATGGCGAAAATCCTGTGCACGCGGTCGCTCGAACCCGTGATCTTCACGCGCACGAAGAACCAGATCGCGAACGGCATCGCCACCTGATGCATCCAGCGCGGCTTGAAGCTTTCGGCGCCAACGAAGAACACCGCCGCCAGCATCATCAAGGCGCCCGCGATCATGGCGATTTCGAGCACGCGCAGCCAATCGCGGTCTTCGTCCTCGCCCGCGCCGCGAAGCGGCTTGCAGGCGCGCCAATAAAGCAGCGGAAAAAGCAGCGCTGCGGGAACCACGAAGCCGATCAGCGCGAGCGCGAGATTGCCCGCGCCCTTCAGCCAGTCGAGCGGATTAAGGCCCGCGCCCGTTCCGTGCGTTACTTTCTCGGCCAGCGAGAATAGCGAATATTCATGGGCCGCCGCCCACCAGGCATAGGGTGCCACGATCAGTGCCGCCAGCAGCAGCGCGCCGATCAGAGACGTGACCTTGATCCTCGCGCGTAAACGCGGCGTCCAGGCGATTCCTATCGCGAGCGCGACGGGCAATATTGCGAACACATATTTGGAGAGGATCCCGAACCCGATCGTGAGACCGAGCAGAAGATAATCGCCGTTCGATCCTTTCGAGACGACACGCGCCGCCGCCCACAAAAATGCCGCCAGCATCGTGGCGAGCAGCACCGTGTGCATCAGATCGATATGCGGCAGATAGCCCATCACGAATGTGGTGATAAGCGCGAAGGTGGCAAGCGCGGCCAGCTTGGTGTCGCGAATAATGATGCGGGCCGCCGCGAAATAGGCGACGAGGCCCGCACCCATCAGCACATATTTCAAAAGGAAGAACGCGGCGCGGCTGCCGCCCGTGGCTTCGAGCGTGGCCCAGGACAGCCAGGTGATGAGCGGCGGATGGCGGAAGCGATAGCCCCATTGCAGCGACTGGCTGAACAGCAATTGCTCGGTTTCATCGAGCGTGAAATTGGGCGTGCAGAAGAGCCGCACCAGGAAATGCAGCGCGCAATAGAGAACGAGGATCGAGGCCACCGCCCGCGGCTCGGCCAGCACCTGCCAGGCGTTTTGCGGTTTCGTCATGGACGGGGAATTTCGCGGCCTTCTGCGCGCGTGCCGCGGCGGATAAGCCAGAAGACGCCGAAGAGATCGAAGATGCCGGCGCCCAGCCGCCCGAAGAATCCGTATTTGGAAACGCCCGCCGCGCGCGCGCGATCCTCGATCGGCACTTCCATCGTCCGATAGCCGGCGCGGCGCACGAGCGCGGGCAGGAACCGGTGCATGCCGTCGAAGAAGGGAAGTTTGAGCGCGATGTCGCGGCGGATGAGCTTGAAGCCGCAGCCCGTGTCGCGCGTGTTGTCGCGCAGCAGGCTGCGGCGCACGAAATTGGCGATGCGCGAAGAGAGGAACTTGATGACGCCGTCATTGCGCCGCTTACGCACGCCGCAAACGATGCCGAGCGCGGAATCGGGCGCGGGCGCATTCAGCATCTTCCACACGCGCGCGACATCGGCGGGATCGTTCTGCCGGTCGCCGTCGAGCGTCTGGATCCAGGGCGCGCGCGCGGCCCAGAAGCCGGTGACGAGCGCCGCACTTTTGCCCGCCCGGGCCTTGTGCCGCAGCACGCGCACCTTCGGATTCTTCAGCGCTTCATCGAGCTCGGCGGGCGTGGCGTCGGAGGAGCCGTCGTCCACGAACACGATCTCGAAGGCGCAGACGCCCGCAAGCGCGGCCTCCACCTCCGCCAGCAAAGGCAGGATGTTGCCCGCCTCGTTATAGACCGGCACAAGCACGCTCAGTTGCAGCGATTGGTCCATGGAAACTCCAGCCGGAATTCGAGTAGCCCGGATTTCCGCATTTCGGCAAGCGCTTCCATGTTTAACAGGCGTTAACGCATCGCCCCCTACTTTGGCCATGACCGGCGAGGACCGCCATGGCCAAGCCATCCAGACCCCAGCCACGCGCGCAGGCGAGCACTGGCCGCCCGCGCAGGCGCAAGCGCAAATCCGCGCGCACCTGGCCCTATGCGCTCGCCCTGCTTTTCGCCTGGGCGCTGATCCTGGGCCTGGTGGCGTGGTCGCACTGGATATCGGGCCTGCCGGACGTGAACGGGCTTCTCGCCCGCGGCCCCTCGCATGACATCACCATCCTCGACATGCATGGCAAGCTGATCGCGCGGCGCGGGCTGACCCGCGGCGAGATGGTCTCCGCGAAAGAGCTTCCTCCTTATGTGCCCAATGCCTTCATCGCCATCGAGGACCGCCGCTTTCGTTCCCATTTCGGCATCGACGCCATCGGCATGGCGCGCGCGGCCGTCGCCAACATGGTGGCGGGGCACGTGGTGCAGGGCGGCTCGACGATCACGCAACAATTGGCGAAGAACCTCTTCCTCGAACCGGATCGCACCTTCGACCGCAAGATGCAGGAGGCGCTGCTCGCGCTTTATCTGGAGTCGCGCTATTCGAAGGATGAGATCCTCACGCTCTATCTGAACCGCGTCTATTTCGGCGCCGGCGTTTACGGCATCGAAGCCGCGGCCGAGCGCTTCTTCGGCAAACCCGCGAGCGAACTCACCGTCACAGAAGCCGCGATGCTGGCGGGAAGCGTGAAGGCGCCGGCGCGATTCAATCCATTGGCTGACGCGGATGCCTCCGTTGCGCGCGCCCATGTCGTGCTCGAAGCGATGCGCGAGGCAGGCTTCATCGATGCGCGCGCCTGCGCGCAAGCAGAGGCGACGCGACCGCGCATCTTCCGCGGCACGGCCACGCCCGATTCCGGATATTTCGTCGATTGGGTGATCTCGCGGCTGGGCGGCTATGTGGGCGAGGTGGACGAGCCCATCATCGTCCAGACCACATTCGATCTCGGCGCCGAGGCCGAAGCCGAACACGCGGTGACTTTCGGGCTGGCACAAGAAGGCGCCAAATATCGCGCGCGCGAAGCCGCACTCGTCGCCCTTTCGCCCGATGGTGCTGTGCGCGCCATGGTGGGCGGGCGCTCTTATTCCGCGAGCCCCTTCAACCGCGCGACCGACGCGATGCGCCAGCCGGGCTCGGCTTTCAAGCCGTTCGTCTATCTCGCCGCCTTCGAGCATGGGCGCACGCCCGGCGACACGATGAACGATGCGCCCATCGATATCCATGGCTGGAAACCTTCGGACTTCGACAATGAATATGCGGGCGAGATCACGCTCAGCGATGCCTTCGCGCGCTCCTCCAATTCGGTGGCGGCGCAATTGACCGAGGAAGTTGGCCCCAATGCGGTGACGGCGGTTGCGCACCGGCTCGGCATTTCATCGCCGCTTGCGGCGATGCCCTCCATCGCGCTCGGCACCTCCGATGTCACGCCGCTCGAATTGACGGCGTCTTATGCGCCCTTCGCCAATGGCGGCACGCAAGTTTCGCCTTACGGCATCGTTACGATCCGCACCCGTGCGGGCAAGGTTCTCTACGAACACAAATCCTCGAACGAAGCCGCGGTGATGAGCCCGCAAAATGCCGCCGCCGTGACGCAGCTGATGGTGGCGACGGTGACGGACGGAACAGGCCGCAATGCGCGCCTCGACGAACGTCCCAGCGCCGGCAAGACCGGCACCACGCAGGATTTCCGCGACGCGTGGTTCGTGGGCTTCACGGCCGATCTCGTTTGCGGGGTCTGGATCGGCAATGACGACAACCGGCCGATGAATCATGCGACCGGCGGCACCCTGCCCGCGCATATCTTCAAAGCTTTCATGGAAGAGGCCGAAAGCGGATTGCCGGTGAAACCGCTCGCCGCGCTCGTTGCCGAAACGCCCGCGACGCAAGCACCACAAGCGAAGCCGAACACGTTCGAAGACATATTGAACAGCCTGTTCGGCAGCGGAACTTAAACTTTATTGTCACGGCCCGCGAATGCGGGCCGCCCAGTTGGATTCTGCACGATCTGAGAAGCGAGAACTGGGTGGCCCGCATTCGCGGGCCATGACAATTTAGTGGTGTTTATATTCTGGTGAACCGCAAAAAAGCCGGCGCGCCATGCATCTGCTTGGCTTCGTAGCGCGTTCGCGGCCAATCGCCGGGGCGCGATTTCCAATCCTTCGCGCTTGTCGCCGTCCACGCGAAAGCGGGATGCACGGTCAATCGCTCCAGCGCCCATTCGAGATAGGCGGGATCGTCGGTCGCGAAGCGCAATTCCGCTCCCCGTTTCATCGCCCGCGCGAGGGAATCGAGCATGTCCGTTTGTATGAAGCGCCGCTTGTGATGACGCGTCTTGGGCCAGGGATCGGGAAAGAGGATGAAAACCCGGCCGAGGCATCCATCCGGCAGCGCCTCGATGATGTCGCGCGCATCGCCCATGTGAATCCGGATATTGTTCGCGCGCGCATCTTCGATTTTCGCGAGCAATTTCGCCACGCCGTTGACGAACGGCTCGGCGCCGATGATTCCGATGTTCGGGTGATGCTCGGCCTGCCAATGGAGATGCTCGCCCGCGCCGAAGCCCACTTCGAGCCACACATCATCGACAGGAATATCGAAATAGGTGCGCGGATCGGCGCGCTCGCGCAGATTCAATTGCAGCTTGGGCAGCAGCGTCTCGAGCAGGCCCGACTGGCGCGGCGAAAGTTTCGGCCCCTTGCGGCGGCCGTAAAGCAGGCGGCGCTTTCGCTCCCGCAAATCAGAAGGCGCGTTTGAGCGCGTCGGCAAGATCGGTGCGCTCCCAGGAAAATCCGCCGTCATTGTCGGGCGCGCGCCCGAAATGTCCGTAAGCGGCGGTGCGCGCATAGATCGGGCGGTTGAGCTGAAGATGCTCGCGGATGCCGCGCGGCTTCAAACTCATCATCTCGGGCAGCACGGTTTCGAGTTTCGCCTCGTCCACCTTGCCCGTGCCGTGAAGATCGACATAGACCGACAAGGGATCGCTCACGCCGATGGCATAAGAAATCTGGATCGTACAACGATCGGCGAGCCCGGCGGCGACCACATTCTTCGCCAGATAACGCGCCGCATAGGCCGCGGAGCGATCCACCTTCGTGGGATCCTTGCCCGAGAAGGCGCCGCCGCCATGAGGCGCGGCTCCGCCATAGGTATCGACGATGATCTTGCGGCCTGTCAGCCCGCAATCGCCGTCCGGCCCGCCGATCACGAAGGCGCCCGTCGGGTTCACATGCCAGACGGTATGTCCGTTGATCCAGCCCGACGGCAGCGCATCGCGGATATAGGGCTCGACGATGGTGCGCACATCCGACGAGGTCATATCAGGATCGAGATGCTGCGTGGAAAGGACGATCTGCGTCGCCTCGACCGGCTTGCCGCCGGCATAGCGCACCGTGACCTGGCTTTTCGCGTCGGGCCCGAGCTTGGGCTCGCGGCCGGAGCGGCGCGCCTCGGCCAGCAGGCGCAAAATCTTGTGCGAATAGAGGATCGGCGCCGGCATCAGCTCGGGCGTCTCGTTGCAGGCATAGCCGAACATGATGCCCTGGTCGCCCGCGCCTTCATCCTTGTTGCCGCTCGCATCCACGCCTTGCGCGATATGGGGCGACTGGGCGTGCAGCAGCACTTCGATATTGGCGTGACGCCAGTGGAAACCTTCCTGCTCGTAGCCGATGTCGCGGATCGCGGCGCGCGCGAGATCGACGATATTGTCTTCCATGATGTGCTTGGGCCCGCGCGTTTCGCCCGCGATGACGACGCGGTTGGTCGTGGCCATCGCTTCGCAGGCCGCCCTGATATCCCACGGCGACATGCCGCTCTTGGGCCCTTCGCGGAAGAAGAGATCGACGACTTCGTCGGAAATACGGTCGCAGACCTTGTCGGGGTGGCCTTCGGCCACGCTTTCGCTGGTGAAAAGATAGTCCTTGCGCATTCCTCGCCTCTCGCACACCCCGATCGAAGGGCGACTTTTTGCAGGGAATCGCGGGAGAATCAACCGTCAGAGGATAAAGCGCGACAAATCCTGATCTTTGGCCAGATCGCCGACGCGCGCCTCGACGAACGCGGCATCCACGGCAACGGTCTCGCCGCCGCGCTCGGTCGCCGAGAAACTCACATCGTCGAGCACGCGCTCCATGACAGTCTGGAGGCGCCGCGCGCCGATATTCTCGACGCTGGCGTTCACTTGCGCGGCGATATCGGCGATGGCCCCGATGCCGTCGGCGGTGAATTGGAGCTTCACGCCTTCGGTATCGAGCAGCGCCGTATATTGCTTGATGAGGCTCGCTTCCGGCTCGGTGAGGATGCGCTGGAAATCGTCGCGCGTCAGCGCCTTGAGCTCGACGCGGATGGGAAGCCTGCCCTGAAGTTCCGGCAGGAGATCTGAAGGCCGCGCGGTATGGAAGGCGCCCGAGGCGATGAAAAGAATGTGGTCGGTCTTCACGCTGCCATGTTTGGTGGAGACGACCGTGCCTTCGATGAGGGGCAAAAGATCGCGCTGCACGCCCTCGCGGGAAACATCGCCGCCGCCGCGGAATTCGCTCCTCGCGCAGATCTTGTCGATCTCGTCGAGGAAGACGATGCCGTTGTTCTCGACCGCATCGATCGCTTCGCGGATGATGGCGTCGTTGTCGACGAGCTTGTCGGCTTCCTCGGCGACCAGCGGATCATGCGCTTGCGCGACCGTCATGCGCCTTGGCTTGCCGCGCGCGGCCCCGAAGGCCTTGCCGAAAATATCGCCGAGATTGACCATGGAAATCTGCGCATTCGGCATGCCGGGGATTTCGAACAACGGGGCGCCGCCCGTATCGCGCATTTCGATCTCGACTTCCTTGGAATCGAGCTCGCCGGCGCGCAGATTTTTGCGGAAATTCTCGCGTGTGGCGCCGCCGCTCGAACCCACCAGCGCATCGAGGATGCGGTCTTCGGCGCGAGCCTCGGCCTGCGCTTCGACGTCGCGGCGCTTTCGTTCGCGCACCTGCGCGATGCCCGTCTCCAGAAGATCGCGCACGATCTGTTCGACGTCGCGGCCGACATAACCCACTTCCGTGAATTTGGTCGCTTCGACCTTGATGAAGGGCGCCTGCGCGAGTTTGGCGAGCCTGCGCGAGATTTCCGTCTTGCCCACGCCCGTCGGCCCGATCATCAGGATGTTCTTCGGCAGAACTTCCTCGCGCATCTCGGGCTGAAGCTGCTGGCGCCGCCAGCGGTTGCGAAGCGCGATGGCGACGGCGCGCTTGGCGTCCGCCTGTCCGACGATGAAGCGATCCAGTTCGGACACGATTTCGCGGGGCGTGAAAAAGGAACTCATTACAATTTCAAACTCTCGATGACGACATTGTCGTTGGTGTAGATGCAGATATCGGCCGCGATCTTCATGGCGCGCCGCGCGATTTCTTCGGCCGAAAGATCGAGCGGCACAAGCGCCCGCGCCGCGGCCAGCGCGAACGGCCCGCCCGAGCCGATGCCGATCAGGCCATCCTCCGGTTCCACCACATCGCCGGTTCCCGAGAGGATCAGCGAGGTCTTGGCATCCGCCACCGCCATCAGCGCTTCGAGGCGGCGCAGATAACGGTCGGTCCGCCAGTCCTTGGCCAATTCGACGCAGGCCCGCGCCAGATTGCCCGGATGCTGGTCGATCTTGGCCTCCAGCCGCTCGAAGAGCGCAAAGGCATCGGCAGTCGCGCCGGCAAAGCCCGCGATCACATCGCCCCCATTTTTGTTATTTGGGCCGAGGCGGCGTACTTTTCTTGCATTGGATTTCATCACGGTCGCGCCCATCGTGACCTGCCCGTCGCCGGCCACGACCACCTCCCCGCCCTTGCGGACGGAAAGAATCGTGGTGGAGCGCCATTTGGCATCGGTCATGATACGTCCAATATAGGTAGGGCCGGGCGCGGTGCAAATTCCATGAAGACCGTCATTCCCTATATCGATTTGCGGGCGGGCTCGCCGCTCGACTTGTTGCGCGAGCGCGTGGATCAGGCGCGCGCGCTGGTCCGCGCCGCGAGCCGCACTTATGGGCCGCTTGGACGGGCCGCGAGCCTGGCGGCCCTTCCCCTGGGCGACAGCGCCTCGCGCGCCTGGCTCGAGCGCGCCGCCAATCCCTATCGCGAGGAAATCCGCAAGATCGCGTCCATCATCGGGATGAAGGGCGCGTGGCTCCTCAATGTCTGCTTCGAATGGGGCTGCACGGGTGGGGTATGGAACGGCGAAAACGGACCCATGATGCGGCGCGTGCTGGACTGGCCGTTCCCCGCGCTCGGCGAGAATGTCGTGGTCGCCCATCAAAAGGGCAAGGCCGGCGAATTCCTCAACGCGACATGGCCGGGCATGAGCGGCGTGCTGCAGGCCTGCGCGCCCGGGCGCTTTGCCGCCGCGATCAATCAGGCGCCGGGACGCATGCGCGGCGCGGGCTTCGCCGGAGACTGGGTGCGCGCGCGCATCGATGTGCGCCGCACGGACGCGCTTCCGCCCGCGCATCTGTTGCGCCATGTCTTCGAGACCGCGCCCGATTATGCCGCCGCGCGCCAAATGTTGTGCGCGACGCCGCTCGCGGTTCCAGCGATCTTCATTCTGGCCGGTGCCGCGCTTGGCGAAGGCTCTGTGATCGAACGCACCGAAACCGGTTTCGTGCTGCATGCGATGGATGAATCATGCGTCTGTGCCACCAACCATTTCGAAGGCCGGATAAGCGATCACGGGAGGGGCTGGCGTCCGCGCCCGATCGACAGCGCCGGACGATTGGCGGCGGCGCGGCGGCTGAACGGCGATGGCGAGGATTTTTCGTGGTTCGCACCGCCCATCGCCAATGCCTATAGCCGGCTCGTGATGAGCGCCGAGCCTGGCTCGGGCAGGCTTTCACTGATGGGAACGAGCGGTGCCATGCCCGTGACGGAGATTTACCGCCACGCGGCGTGAAGCCTATTTCTCGCAGATCACCTTGGGCGAGCCGTCGGGACTTTTCGGCAGATCGATGAAACGGATATTCGCCAGCATCATCGGCCCCATCAGATCGGGCCAAATCTCGGTGCGCGATTTGCCCGGCAATACCGCGCAGGTCGGCGTTTCGTAGGGATCGAAATATCCCATATGCAACAAGGTGCGCACGGCGAGGAATTTGATCGGTCTCGTGAAATTGTGTTCGCTCTTCAGGATCATGCCGGGCGTGTGGGCGTTGATCTGGCCGTAAGAGATCACGAGCGTATCGGGCGGCAGGTCGGCCATGTTCAGCTTCGGGAGCTTCGCATCGGCCGGATTGGCGAAGAGTTTTCCGCCATGGACGACACGGGCAGGATAATCCGGCTGGAAGCGGCCAATGAATTTAGGATCGATGAGCGTGTTGCCACTGCGCTTGAACTGGATGGCTACTGTTTCGCCGGGATCGATCATCACCGCCTTGCCCATGGCGACATAAGGCGAGCGCGTGATAGGCACGGTGATGTGGCCCTCGGGGCCGGTGGCGATGGCGATCTCGAAGCCGCCCGGCCGGCAGGCCACCTTGGCGCAATACGAGGCCGGATAAGACATCGGGGTCACGACATCGGCGGCATAGGCTGCCGAGGCAAGCGCCAGCGCGGCCAAAATCGTTAATACCCTCCGGTGCATGGTGACTACCCTTCAGGCCCCGATTGGGATAGTAACGCCGCGACGCAAGAGTGGAAATCGCCCATGCGCACCGCAACCGTCGAACGCAAGACGCGGGAGACCGAGATCGCCGTCTCGCTCGACCTGGATGGCACGGGCGTGTCCGATATCGACACCGGAATCGGCTTCCTCGACCACATGCTCGACAGCTTCTCGCGCCATTCGATGATCGACCTCAAGGTGCGCGCGAGCGGCGATTTGCATGTCGATTTCCATCACACCACCGAAGACACCGGCATCGTCATCGGAAATGCCGTGAAGAAGGCGCTGGGCGATTTCGGAGGGATTGCGCGCTTCGGCGCCGCCCTCATCCCCATGGACGAAACGCTGACGCGCGTGGCCGTCGATGTGTCGAACCGGCCTTATCTGATCTGGCGGGTGGACGTTCCCAAGCCGAAGCTCGGCGAGATGGATACCGAACTCTTCAAGGAATGGTTCCAGGCTTTCGCGCAACACGCCGGCATCTGCCTGCATGTCGAAAATCTCTACGGCACCAACAGCCACCACATCGTGGAGAGTTGCTACAAGGGGCTCGCGCGCGCGCTGCGCGAGGCGATTTCGCCCGACGAGCGGCTGGAAGGCGCGGTCCCTTCGACCAAGGGACGGCTCTCGGAAAGCGAATAGGGACGGGTCAATAGTGACGTTGGCGTCACTTTCATTGACTTTTCGTCTTTCCAGCGCATATTGAACGGACCGCATCCAACCGGAGTGACGCTCGTGGTCCAGATCACCAAAGACAACGCCTATGACGCCGTGGCGCCCGACGATTTTCCGGCGATGCTGGAGGTGGAGCGTTACGGCAGGCGCTCGACCGCGTTCGACAAGATCATCTCGGCCACGCACGAGCATTTCTGGGATCCGCTCGACAAGAAATACATCGATTTCAGCGAGCCCTTCGATCCGGAAGCCAATCAGATCCTGCCCGACGAATTCTTCCCCGTGTTCAAGACGCGCGTGGGCGAGAAGATGACCGCGGCTCAGAAAGTGAAATTCGCGAGCCAATCCACGCGCTGGCAGATTTCCGGAATCCTGCATGGCGAACAGGGCGCGCTCGCGCTTTCGGCTTCGCTGTGTCACATTCTGCGCGATCCGGGCGCGCAGGAATACGCCGCCAACCAGACGCGCGAGGAAGCCCGCCACGTCACCGGATTTGCGGCTTACATCAAATCGCGCTGGGGCTCGCCGCTGCCGGCCGGCAAGACGCTTTCCTCATTGCTGACGGAAATCGTGCTGGCACCGGAAGTCTATAAGAAGATCATCGGCATGCAGATGCTGGTGGAAGGCCTCGCGATGGGCGCCTTCGCGACGCTCTATCAGAAATCCCACGACCCGCTTCTCGTGAAGCTTTGCCAATTGGTGATGACCGACGAAGCCTTTCATCACAAATTCGGAAAGATCTGGGCCGACCGCACGATCCCCAAGCTCTCGCCGGAAGAACACAACATCGTGGAGGATTGGGCGGCGCAGTGCTTCCAGACGCTGCTCTTCAATCTCATCAATCCGGAGCAGATGCAGGTCGTCTATGACAGCGTCGGCATCGACTGGCGCGAGGCGATGGAAGCGTTCCGCGAAGCCTTCGGCGACGAACAGCGCCGCGAGCAGATGAAGCAATCGGCCAATATCTTCCGCGTGCTGGTCAAGACGCTTCTCAAGGCGGGCATCATCACCGATCGCACGCGCCACTACTACGCTCTCTATGTCAACATGGACGAGCTGAAGAGCGAAGGCGACCGCATGGTGGGCGACGATATCGCCGAGGAAGGAATCAAATTCCTCCAGACCATCAATTTCGGAGATGTGTCGCGCGGCCGCTCGCTTCTCGCGGCGGAGTAAGCGTTCGACCGCCGCTTTCGTTGACATTCCGCGCACGCGGCGCATAGTGATTGCGGCGCTCGGCGGAGCAACGCCCGTGGCCCAGATCACCAAGGACGATGTCTACGACGCGGCCGACCCGCGCGATTTTCCGGCGATGCTCGAAGTGGAGCGCTACGGCAACCGCTCGAACGCCTTCGACAAGATCATTTCGGCCACGCACGCCCATTTCTGGGATCCGCTCGACAAGAAATATATCGATTTCTCCGAGCCCTTCGATCCCGAGACGCAGCAGATCCTGCCCGACGATTTCTTCCCGATCTTCCAGACGCGCATCGGCGCCAGGATGACGCCCGCGCAGAAGGTGAAATTCGCGAGCCAATCGACGCGCTGGCAGCTTTCGGGAATCCTGCATGGCGAGCAGGCGGCGCTGGCGCTCTCCGCATCGCTCTGTCACATCCTGCGCGATCCGGGCGCGCAGGAATATGCCGCCAACCAGACGCGCGAAGAGGCGCGGCATGTTTCCGCCTTCGCCGCCTACATCAAATCGCGCTGGGGCTCGCCGCTTCCCGTGGGCCAGACGCTCGGCGCGCTTCTCACCGAGATCGTGCGGACGCCGGAGGTCTACAAGAAGATCATCGGCATGCAGATGCTGGTGGAGGGTCTCGCGATGGGCGCGTTTTCGCTGCTCTACCGCGCCTCGAACGACCCGCTTCTGACGAAGCTCTGCCGGCTGGTGATGACCGACGAAGCCTTCCATCACAAATTCGGGAAGATCTGGGCCGACCGCACGATCCCGAAGCTCACGCGCGAGGAACACGACATCGTGGAGGACTGGACGGCGAAATGTTTCCAGACGCTGCTTTTCAATCTCATCAATCCGGAACAGATGCAGTTTGTCTATCACAGCGTGGGCATCGACTGGCGCGAGGCCACGGCGGCGATCGCGGATTCCTTCGGCAATGAGAGGCTTCGCAAACTGACCGATCGATCCCCCGGCCTCCTGCGCGCGCTGCTGTTGAGCGATCCTTACCGCCGCGTGCTCGTCAAGACGCTGCTCGACGCCGGCATCATCACCGACCGGACGAAACGGTTCTACGCGATGTGCGCCGATCTGAACGCGCTACGCAGCGAAGGCCCACGCATGGTGGGCGACGATATCGCGGAGGAAGGCATCAAATTCCTGCACACGATCAACACCGGCGGTTCGGTTCTGGCGGCGGAGTAAATTCACTGTCATCCCGGAAATGCGCATCAGCGCATTATCCGGGACCCACCGGGATGCTTTCTCCGTGGGTCCCGGGTCTCGCGTTGCTCGCCCGGGATGACAGGAATTATTTCAACACCGACCGGAACGCGCCGTCCCAATCGGTGCCGGGCGGGTTCTTTTCCCAATAATCGATGCGCGCCAGATGCAGATCGTACAATTTCTGGCTGGCGCCGGAGAGCTGGCGGCACTGCGCGATCAGCCCGCGCGCTTTTTCCCATTGCTGGGTGCGCAGCGACTGGAAGATGTGATCGTGGAAGGTGGCGAGCGCGCGGAATTTGGGCGAGGCGCGCACCAGCGGATTTCCCAGCATCGCATAGAGCTTCACCGGCTCGTCATGGGCGCCGATGGCGGTGAAATCGACTTCGAGGAAGGCATAGCCGCGCTCCGCGCTCTTGCGCGTTTCGTCGCTCACCACGATGGCCGGACCGTATTGCGCCGACACATCGCGGATGCGCTCGGCGAGGAAGGTGCAATCGCCGGTGACGGAATAGGTCGTGCGCCCGCGCGCCCCGAAGCCGCCCGCGATGGCTGGTCCTGTCGAAATGCCGATGCCGATCTCGATGGCGTCGAAGGCGGTGCCGTCGCCACGCCGTTCATGCGAAAGCTGCTCGTTCACTTCGGCGAGCGCCACCGTCATGCGGCTTGCCGCTTCGCAGGCGTGGATCGCGTGTTCGGAATCGTCGAGCGGAGCGTTCCAATAGGCGGTGAAGCCTTCGCCCGTGACGCCGTCGACCATGGCGCCGTTGCGGATCGCGATATCGACGAGCGGGCGCAGCACCGCACCGATCATGCGGGTGAAACTCGCCGGATCGTCGGCGAAGCTGCCGGCCAGCGCCGCATAGCGCCTGATGCCGCAGGAAAGGCAGGTTACGGTGCGCGTTTCGCCCTCGAGTTTCAGGAGCGCGGGGTTGCGCGCGATCCTGTCGAAGCCCGCGGCTGGAAGCGCGTCGGAGAAGGAGCGGCGCAAGACATTGCGCGTGCGCGCGATCTCGTAGCTGCGCGCGGAAAGCCCGCCCATGAACACCAGCGCAAGCGCAATCGTGGGATTGAGCGAATCGAGCAGCAGATGCGAATTGACGAAGAGCGACCAGGTGAAGATCTGCGCCGCCGCGATCGCCGCCGCCGTCATCAGCCCCGCCCACATCGCATTGGTGCGCGCGAACAGGAGCACGATCACGATGCCCATGATGGCGATGAAGATCAGGATCGCGGGCGTGCCCGAGACGGGCTTGAGCGCATCGCCGAGCAGGATGTTCTCCATCGCCTCGGCGCGCAGGCCGGCCGCGCTCTGCGGGCCGATGGGCGTCTGCACGGTTTCGTCCGGCGCGGCGATGAAAACGATGGAGCCTTTGAGCGCATCGGCGCCGAGCTCGCCCGCATCCAGCGCCGCGGCCGAAATGTGGCGCGCATCCTGATGACCGGCGAAATAAATCTCCATGGCGCCGCTCGGCCGCGTGGGAACGGAGAGATTGCCGGCGCCGATTGCGGATATGACGGTTTTCTCGTTGAGACCCGGCACGCCCGTATCGGCGGTACGGATTTCCGTGTTGGCCGCGCCCTCGGCCAGACGCATGACCTCGGCTTCGAGCGAGGGCACGAGCGTTCCATCCATCTTGAGGATCAAAGGCAGCGCGCGCACCTTGCCGTCCGCATCGGGGATCAGATTGAGCGCGCCGGTCCCCTCGCTCGACGCCTCGAATTTGGCGAGCGGCTGGGTGGCGCCGGAGAATTCGGCGACCGGCGAAAGCACCTGCGCATTGCCGTCGAAGGCGATCGGCGCCTTGAGCGCGAGCGTGCGCGCGCCCGGCTCGCCGTCCAACGTGAAACCCGTCACGGCCGGAATCGCCTTCATGGCGGAGGCGAGCGTATCGTCGGCCGAGGCCAGATGTTCGAGCGCATTGCGCGCGGCGTCGCTCGCCGGCCCGGGCGGAAGGCTCGCCGCAAAGCGCTGCGGCGAAGTCGCATCGGCGGCATCGAGCGGCAGCGCGAATGCGGCCACGGCCGCGCCCTCTCTCCTGAGATCGATCGCGAGTTTCGCGAGCACCCCATGCGGCCATGGCCAGGGCCCGAAGCGCGCCACGCTCGCCTGGTCCACGTCGAGGATGCGCACCGTGAATCCCGACGCTGACGTGTCGCGATAGACGCGCGGATGGGCATATTGATAGGAGTCGAATTCGACGTCGGCGAGATGGGTCGCGATCCCGCCCATATCGAATGCAATGATCGCCAGCGCCGCCACGAGAATGGCAAGCGGCAACGCCCAGATCGCAAGAGGCCTTGCCCCGACTTTCATTTATTTCAGCGCGCCCCGTGAGACGACGCACTCTAGCACGGCAAACGGGCTCAATTGGAAGATGGTCTGCACTCGGAGCAAATGCCGGAAATCTCGACCGTTTCGCGCTGCACCGCGAAACCCGCTGAGCGCGCGGCATCGTCCAGCGCTGTGACGAGTGCGTCATCGTCGATCTCGGCGGCGCGCCCGCATCGCGTGCACAAAAGAAAATGCGAGCGGTGCGGCCGCGCGGGCGAAAAACAGCCGACATAGGCGTTGAGCGAATCGATCCTGTGAACGAAGCCCTGCGCGAGCAGGAAGTCGAGCGCGCGATAGACGGTGGGCGGCTGGGGCCTTTCCGGCGAAAGCTCCTTCAGCACGTCATATGCGCCCATGGGCCGGTGACTTTCCAGAACGATCTCGAGCACGCGGTGCCGGAGCGGGGTCAGGCGCACGCCACGGCTCGCCGCCAAAGCTTCGGCGGCTTCGAGCGCCGACGAGCGGCAGCTTTGATGGTCATGCGTTCGGGGGAAAGCATTCTTCATGTTGAACGCTGCCTCGCAATCGTGCGCGCGAGAAGAATCCGCGCCATTTCGCCGCCCGAAAGCGTTGCGAGCTGGTGCGACGCCAATCCTTCGCAGCCGACGCGCGCAAGTGCGGTGCGCGCATCGCCGCCGTAAAGCGCGAGGAAACGGCCGGCCGTGATCGGAAGGCTGGTATCACGCGGAAAATGCTGCGGCACATAGCCGATCCGAAGTCCGGGCTTGCGCCGGACCGTGCCCTCATGCCGCATGAGCCCCGGCAGCGCCTTGATCAGCGTCGTTTTGCCCGAGCCGTTGGGTCCGATCAGCACCACGATTTCGCAGGGTTCGACGGCCAGGCTGACCCGGTCCAGGATGGAGCTCACGCCGAGATCGGTGGCTTGGAGAAGGCCTTCCATGAGGCATTGTTATAATATTACATTTCACTGGTAAATATTCTGACAAATCAGTGACGCCTCCGTCATTTTCCATTGCACAATGGCAATTTGTCACTTATCTTGTCGGCACAGATTTCCACCCAGCCGCCGGAGCCCGCGCCCATGGAAAATATCACCAAGGATCCCGCCTATAACGCCGTCGATCCCAACGATTTCCCTGCCATGCTGGACGTCAACCGCTATGGCGAGCGCTCGACCGCGTTCGACAAGATCATCTCGGCGACGCACGACCATTTCTGGGATCCGCTGGACGCCAAATATATCGACTTCAAGAAGCCCTTCGACATGGAGAAGGACTATCTCATCAATCCCACCGCCAATGCCGACCTGAAAACGGCCATCGCCGACAAGCTCGACGAGAAGGGCAAGATCAAGCTCGTCAATCTCGATACGTGGTGGGCGCTGTCTTCGATCCTGCACGGCGAGCAGGGCGCGCTCGCGCTTTCCGCCTCGCTCTGCCACATCCTTCGCGATCCGGGCGCACAAGAATATGCGGCGAACCAGACGCGCGAGGAAGCGCGTCACGTGACGGCGTTCTCGGCCTACATCAAATCGCGCTGGGGCAAGCCCAAGCAGGTGGGCCCCGCGCTCGGCAATCTGCTCAACGAACTCGTCTCCTCGCCGCTCGTGTGGAAGAAGATCATCGGCATGCAGATGCTGGTCGAAGGTCTTGCCATGGGCGCCTTCGCGACCTTCTTCAAGGAAACGCACGATCCGCTCATGAAGCAGCTCATGCAACTCGTGATGACGGACGAAGCTTTCCATCACAAATTCGGAAAGATCTGGGCCGACCGCACGATCCCGCATCTCAACAAAAAAGAACACGAGATCATCGAGGATTGGGCGTGGGAAGTGTTCCAGATCCTGCTCTTCAATCTCGGCTCGCCGGACCAGAAGGCGTGGATCTACGAAGCGGTCGGCCTCGACCCGCTGTGGTGCCAGCAGGCGTTCATGGAAGCCCTGACGGACGCCAACATCCGCACCGAGCTCCAGGAAGCCACCAACATCTTCCGCGTGCTCATCAAGACGCTGGTCAAGGCCGGCATCATCACCGATCGCACGCGCGGCAATTACGCGGCCTATATCGACATGGCCGAGCTTTATGCCGAAGGCGACCGCATGGTCGGCGACGACATCGCCGAGGAAGGCATCAAATATCTGATGAAGCTGAACGGCGGCACGCGCTTCGTCACGCCGGAATCGATCGCGGCGGAATAAATAACTTCCTCCCCCGTTTACGGGGGAGGAAAAGGAGGAGCGAATGGATACGAACATCACCAAGGATCCGGCCTACGACGCCGCCGATCCCGCCGATTTTCCGTCCATGCTCGATGTGGAGCGCTACGGACGGCGCTCCACCGCCTTCGACAAGATCATCTCGGCGACGCACGACCATTTCTGGGACCCGCTGGACAAGAAATACATCGACTTCAACCAGCCCTGGGATATGGAGAACGCCTATCTGATCCCGCCCAAGATGTCGCTCGAACTGCAAAGCGCCATCGGTGACAGGCTCACCGAAAAACAGAAGATCAAATTCGTCAACACGGGCGTGCAGTTCTCGCTGTCGTCCATCCTTCACGGCGAGCAGGGCGCGCTCGCGCTTTCGGCATCGCTGTGTCACATCCTTCGCGATCCGGGCGCGCAGGAATACGCCGCCAACCAGACCCGCGAAGAAGCCCGCCACGTCACCGCGTTTGCGGCCTACATCAAGCAGCGCTGGGGCAAGCCGGTTCCGGTCGGCCCCGCGCTCGGCAATCTTCTGAACGAAATGGTGTCCTCGCCCTTCGTGTGGAAGAAACTCGTCGGCATGCAGATGCTGGTCGAGGGCCTTGCCATGGGCGCGTTCGCGACCTTCTACACCTATGCCGAAGACCCGCTCTTGAAACAGCTTTGCCAGCTCGTGATGACGGACGAAGCCTTCCATCACAAATTCGGGAAGATCTGGGCCGACCGCACGATCCCCAAGCTCTCCACGGAAGAGCGCGACAAGATCGAGGATTGGGCGGCCGAAGTGTTCATGGGCCTCTTACGCAACATCGGCAGCCCCGAACAGAAGAAATGGCTCTATGCCCAGTTCGGAATGACCTGGGAATGGGCGCAAGGCGCGATGATGGAAGCCTTCACCGATGCGCGGCTGCGCGAACGGCTGAAGGATTCCACCTCCATCTTCCGCGTGCTCATCAAGACGCTCTTGAAGGCCGGGATCATCACGGACCGCACGCGCGGCACCTATGCGGCCTATGTCGACATGGCCGAACTCCATGCCGAAAGCGACCGCATGGTGGGCGACGACATCGCCGAGGAAGGCATCAAATACCTGATGACGCTCAATGGCGGCAAATCGCTGATGACGCCTTCGGCACTCGCCGCCGAATAATCGCGCGCTTCTTTATTGTTCCTATATTGATCGGCCCGCGCCCGCGGACTAGCCTTCGCCCATAAGCGTGTCCGGGTGGGGGGCATGAACGCGAACACACGTCTCTTCGCCATTGCCGCGATATTCCTGGTGACGGCGGCCGCAGGCCCGCGGCCGAGCGAGGATTATTTCGCGGCGCCGCCCGTTCTCGTCCTCGACCGTGACGCCATCTTCGCGCGCTACGCCGGCGCGGAAAAAGCCCAGCTCACGCGCGAGTTGGAGCCATTGGTCAATGCCGAAGCCCGGCGCTACGGCGCGATCGTGCTCGCCAAATCCGCGCTGCTGCGGTTTCCAGCCTCCGCCGAGATGACGGCCGACATCGAACGCGCGCTCGACAAGACGCATACGCCGCGCAATTCGTCGCCGCTTGGCGATCCTGCGGTCAACACGGTGGCCTCGCGCCCGCTGGTGCTCGACCGCGCCGCGGCCATCAAATTCGTGCCGCAAACGAAATCGCAGAACATCGACGCGAAGGTGGATGCCCTTCTGGATGGCGCCATGAGCAAAGGCGGCGCGACGCTGATCCTCAACCGCAGCGCCGTCGTCGTGGGCGAACCCATCTTCGACATCACCGAAGACGTCTACGACCGGCTCACGGGCCGGAACACCAAGATCGCCTTTCCGCAAGGCGCGCCGGTGCGCATCCTGGAGATCGACCGCGACGCGCTGCTCGCCGATTCCAAAGTGGGCAAGTCGATCGGCGTACAGGTCAATTATCTCGTCAACCAGGCCGAGGCCGATTTCCTGCCGCGCAAGATGGACCTGAACAAGCAGGCCGACGAAGTGAAGGCCAAGGCCTCCTCGCTTTCGCCGCAGGAGTATCAGGCCGAGGCGGACGCCTATAATGCCGCGCTCAAATCGTTCCAGAGCGATGTGGAGCTGCGCCAGAAAGCCATCGAGGACGCGGTCTTGCGCGCGCGCAGGCAGATCGAGACCGAGTTGAGCGCGATCCTGGACAGGCTGATGCAACGTCACGGCGCCCAGCTCATCCTCGCCAACGACACGATCCTCTACGCGCCGGCGAACCTCGACATCACGGGCGAGACCGTCGGCGAACTCGACCGGATCATGCCCGATATCAAGCTGGATGTGGGCACGGCCAATTCGAAAGGACCATGACATGGCACGAAAACGAAGGGGCGGCGGCCAGACCGCGCTCGTCACCGGCGCCTCGAGCGGCATCGGGCTCGAACTCGCCAAATGCTTCGCCAAGGACGGCTATAACCTCATCCTGACGGCGCGCAGCGAGAACGCGCTCAAGCAATTGGCCGAAGCGATCTCGAAGGAAAACAAGGTCACGGCCACGCCGATCGCCGCCGATCTGGGAATGCCGGGCGGCGCGGAGAAGCTCGCCGGCGAAATCAAGGCCCGCGGGCTCGATGTCGATGTGCTGGTCAACAATGCCGGCTACGGTATCGTGGGCAAGTTCGACGGCTCGAACGCCACGGACGAAGTCGGCATGGTCGATCTCAATGTGCGCGCGCTGACCGAGCTCACCCATGCCTATTGGCCGCGCATGATCGCGAACAGGCAAGGCGGCGTGCTGAACGTCGCCTCCACCGCTTCGTTCCAGCCCGGTCCGGGCATGGCCGTCTATTACGCGACGAAGGCTTATGTGCTTTCGTTCAGCGAAGCGCTGTGGAAGGAGGGACACGCGGCGGGCGTGCATGTGACCTGCCTCTGCCCCGGCCCGACCGACAGCAATTTCCATTCGCGCGCGGGCTCGGACCAGATCAAGCTTCTGAAGATGGGCGTGATGATGTCGTCGCGCGCCGTGGCGCGCAAAGGCTATCGCGCGTTTAGGCGCAACAAGCGCGTCGTCATCACCGGAGTCATGAACCGCCTCTTGGCGTGGCTTGTGCCGTTCATGCCGCGGCGAAGCGTCCTCAACATCGTGAGCTATCTGCAAACCGTATGAGCGAAACGAAGATCGGCAACAATGTGACGATCGCCCGCGAAGGCGCGATCGCCACCGTCACGATCGACCGCGGCGATCACCGCAACGCACTCTCGCGCGAATTGATGCTGGAGCTCACGGAAGCAGCGAAGAATTTCTCCGGCGATCTCGAAACCCAGGCCGTGATCCTCACGAGCAATGGCGCATTTACCGCGGGCGCCGATCTGAAGGACCCCGCCATGTCGCGACGCGCCGCGGCGGGTCTCATGGAACGGCGCCAGATGCTGAAGGTCGGACCCGAGATGTGCGAGGCCTGGGAGCGCGTCGAACAGGTCACCATCGCGGCAATCGAGCAATATTGCATCGGCGGCGGCGCGGTTCTGGCCGCCAGTTGCGATTTCCGCATCATGGGCGCGGGCGCCTATTTCCGGCTGCCGGAAATCCCGCTCGGCATGAATATGAGCTGGCGCTCGATCCCCCGTCTCGTCTCGCTCATTGGGCCCGCGCGCACCAAGCGCTTCGTCATTTTCGGCGAGAAGATCGAGGCGGAAGATGCACTGTCCTGGGGGCTGATCGACGAGATCGCGAGCGACGGGCGCACGCTCGCCCATGCGCGCGATTGGGCGGAACGGGTCACGCGGCTTGCGCCCAATGCGGTGCGCATGTCGAAACAGGCGGTGAATGCCGTTTCGGGCGCGCTCCATTACGCGACCAGCTTCATGGACCTCGATCAATATGCGCTGGCGACCACGAGCGAGGATTACCGCGAAGCCATCAAGGCCTTCCTCGAAAAACGCCCGCCGAAATTCACCGGCAAATAGCTTGCTCCCGCGCAGGCGATAAGCCAGCATCGTCCTCCCAATATCGGAGGACAAAATGACGGGACGGGTGGAAGGAAAGATCGCGCTCATCACGGGCGGCGCGCAAGGGCTCGGCGAAGCGGCTTCGCGGATGCTGGCGCGCGAGGGCGCGCGTGTCGCCATCACGGACATCAATATCGCGGGCGCGGAGAAGGTCGCGGCCTCGCTCAACGAAAAGCGCAAAGGCGCGGCGATCGCGATCAAACACGACGTGACGAGCGAGTCGGATTGGGCGAAAGCGCTTGGCGCAACCGAAAAAGCCTTCGGCGGATTGCATGTGCTGGTCAACAATGCCGGCATCGGGCTGACCAAGGACCTCGAAGACATCACGCTGGAGGAATGGCGCCATGTGCACGCCATCGATCTCGACGGCGTGTTCCTGGGCTGCAAATTGTCGGTGGCGCCGATCGCGAAGACGGTGAAGGCGACGGGGCTCGGCGGCTCCATCGTCAACATCTCCTCCATCGCCGGCATCATCGCGGGCCACAACATGGCGGCCTATAATTCGGCGAAAGCGGGCGTGCGCCATCTCTCCAAATCGGTCGCGCTTTATTGCGCCAAGAAGGGTTACGGCATCCGCTCCAATTCGGTGCATCCGGTGTTCATCGCCACACCCATCCTGGACGGGCTCGTGCAGCGCTACGGCCGCGAAGAGGCTTACGCCAAGCTCGGCCGCCAGGTGCCGCTCGGCCATATCGGCGAGCCCGACGACATCGCCTATGCGGTGCTCTATCTCGCCTCCGACGAATCCAAATTCGTGACCGGCGTCGAATTGAAAGTGGACGGCGGCATTTCGGCGATGTGATGGCATGAACGACGCAACAAGCGCCATCGCCCCGCCGCGCGATTCGCCGCTGGGATTTCGCAGCTTCGCGCGCGAGATGGCGCGAACCGCGCTGTGGTCGGTGAAGCCGCCGCCTTTTCCCGCCGAAGCCTTGCCGCGCGGACATGGGCGGACGGTGCTTCTGATCCCGGGGTTTCTGACCGGCGATTGGGCAATGTCGCGGCTCACGGGTTTTCTCCGAAGCCTCGATTATCGCGCGGAAATGTCGGGCACGGCGCTCAATCTCGGGCCCACGCGCGGGCTCGCCGAACGTCTCGATGCGAGGCTCGCCACGCTTTCGGCGCGCGACGGCGCGATCTCTCTGATCGGCCAGAGCCTCGGCGGCGTCATGGCGCGCGCACTCGCGCATGGCCGTCCGGGTTGCGTTTCCTCTGTCATCACCTTGTGCACGCCGGTGCGCTTTCCCGTCGCGACACCGCTCGAACCATTCGTGCGGCTATTCGCGCCGCTGCACGATCCGGACTGGATCGCCAGGCGCCATTCCATCGCCGAACCGCTTCCCGTTCCGCTGACGGCCATCTATTCCGAGACCGACGGCATCGTGGATTGGCGCAAATGTCTCGTCGAGGAAACGGGCGATCAGCGAAACCTCCGCATCGACGGCGTGCATTCGGTGATGGGATCGAACCCCGAGGCCCAGCGCGCCATCGCCCATGCGCTCGCGCGGGCTTTTGCCTGAGGTGCCGGTTCTTTGACCGGATTTCCTAAGACGCCGTTAGGCGAATTGTGGCGGAATGGCTTTCATGGCGAAGCAATATTCCACGAAGACCCTTCTCGCGGCGGCGATCGTGGAGCAGCGCGCGGACGACGCGCAGAAATATTATGATCTTGTTTGCAAGGAATATGCGCCCGGGCCGCTGCCCATCCTTATGGAATATGATCAGGCGCGTATCTTGCTGATCAGACAGGAAGTCACACGTCCTCTCGAGATTCTCGAGAACATGCGCCGCAAAGACGGATCGCCACTCGGGACGTTGCTCTTCATCAAGGCGCTCGTCGAATTTCAGGTCCGAAGGGAATTGGCCGAAGCCCTGTTCGCCGAATTTCTCGTCGAAACGGCCAAACACGTGCCCGCGCCGGATGGAGATTTGCCGAGGAGCTATTACGAACAACAGGCTTCGGAACTCAGGACGGAACTAGACGCATGGGCGGATGGGTCTGCGCCGTGAACGGCATTCGAAACCCGGCCATGACCTGCGCGATGAGCATCCTGGCGGCGATGTTGCTGCTGACGTCGCGGGTCTATGGCGGAGATTTTGTGAGCTGTCCGAACATTCGCGGCATCACGGTTCGATTTGTGGCAGTGGCAGGCAATCGCGCGCGAGTTCCACGGCTGGGCGAATTCGAAATAACCAACCGGACGCGATCTTCTGTGAAGCTGAAGGGCGATCATGTCCGAGAATTTCCGCACGCGCTCTATGTCGATGATCCCGATACTGCTTTGGAAATGCGCTACGGCTCGGGAACCTGGTCGTGGGCGAAAGTCTACCCGGCCGGCTCCTATCTCGAACCGTCGGAGGCATTAATCGTCGAACCGCGTCATGCGGCTCGCTTTATCGCGCCGATAGACTTCGACCAGACCCAACAACCATTCGAAATCTCCCCCAGGAAGCCGAGGCAGTTTCGTTTACACTTGAACTTGCGCTCGCCCGACAGTTGCGTTTTTTCCGAGCCGTTTGTTTTGGATTGATGACAATGGCGCGCGTTTCAGCGATTTTGGTTGCACGCGTCAGCGCGTGAGCCGCATCGCCACCCCGCCCAGAAGCACGCGCGCACCGGAATTCTTCAGCGAACGGTCGGTGACGCGCTGCAGCCGCCCGGCGATTTCGCTCACATCGGGTTCGCGCCAGGGCCGCACATGCGTCGTTGTGTAGCTCATCAGGCTGCGCAAATACGCGTCGCGCAGGACGGGCAGCGCGTGCTGCGCCTCGGCGCGAAGGTCGGCGTCGGGAATGTTGAGGCCGATGGCGACCATCAGCAGGCCCACGGGCCGGTTTGAATCGACGATGGTCGTGTACATCGGGTCCACCATCACGAAGCTTTCGAGCTGCGTGACCTTGTGGACGGGCGCGGCCTGATCGGCGAGCGCGGGTGCCGCCGGAACAAGCGGCAGGACGAGAGCGAGAAGGCGGGCGGCGCGCATCCGGCCACTATCGTATGAGACGGTAAATGGCAGGTTATCGCCGGTTATCGCCGGCTATTGCAGGCTCAGCGTGAACGTGCACTGCTTGAATATCTTGTGGGGCTCGCGCAGCGAATCGTGGGCCGCGACGGAGATCTTGACCGAGGGCAGCGGCCTGGAGGGATCGGTTATCCATCCGGCGAAGGCGGCCTCGATCTGATCGTAAAGCTTTTGGCGCATGTCTGCCGCAAGCTCGGTCTTGATGCCCATGATATGCATCACCTGATGCTTGGCGATGCGGTATGTGCGATTGAGCATCTGCTGGGCCTGCCGGTTCTTGACGGCGTAAAAGCGCATGCGCTCATCTTCGCCGTGCGGAAGGGAGGAGACGAGCCCGGAGGGGAAATAGACATTTGCCACATTGCAAAGCGCGAGCCGGTCGTAGAAATCGGTATCTTCCGCGCCCCATCCGCGAATGGTTTCGTCATAGCCTTCCACGAACGCAAAAGCCCTGCGGTGGCAAACGACGACGCCTTCCGAAAGCGCCTCCAGCGATTTTCCCGCCGGGTCCTGCGTATAGAAGTGGCCTTCGCGCAGATTGCGCCGCATCCATCCGACGAAGCCCGGCGAAATCACGCTGTCGGCATCGACGAAACAGATCCAGGGCGCCGCGGTTGCGTGCGCGCCGATGTTGCGGGCCTGCGCGAGATGGAATTCGGGGCGCCCGGTCACGCGCACGGCCTTGACGCCCGGAAAATTGGCCTCGGCCCAATCGGCCGATTTTTGCGGACAATCGAAATCGACCACCACGATCTCGCCCGGCGCCTCCGCCACGATCGGGGGCAAGGTCCTTTCGAGATGATGACGCCGGCCCTTGCAGGTGGTCACGAAAGCGATAGGGTTATCTGGCTGCGATGAGCTGTCGGCCATGTCGGGCAGCCTCCTTGGCCCACTTCGGCGCGGCGCAGGATGGCTTGCCCGGCGAAGCGGCGCGAACCGCAAGCCCGCCTGCGCGCTGACGCGCTTCGGCGCGGCAGCCTTCGCTCGCTGCGCGTCCGGCATCGGCACTTGGGCTTGCCGAGCCGAAGCTCGCGCAGCGAGCGAAGGCTGGTGGAGCTGAGCGGGATCGAACCGCTGACCTCCTCATTGCGAACGAGGCGCTCTCCCAACTGAGCTACAGCCCCAGCAGTTTCGGGTTTTCCCGAAGCGGGGCCGGTATCTAGGGATCGGCCCTGTTGACTGTCAAGCAGACTGGCTTGCCCCACATCGGACGGGCTGGCAAAAAGGACCCGCTCGGCACCAACGATATCCGGCAGACAGGCCCATGTTGAACCCTCTCATCGGATCGCTTCTCTACATTTTCGACACGGTCGTCGATCTCTATCTGTTTGTCATCATCCTGGCCGTGGTGGTGAGCTGGCTCGTCGCCTTCGGCGTACTCAATACCTATAACCAGCTCGCGAGATCTCTCGTGAATCTGCTCGATGCGTTGACCGAACCGGCGCTCAGGCCGATCCGCCGTATCGTCCCGCCGATCGCGGGGCTCGATCTGTCGCCGCTGATATTGTTCATCGCGCTGCGCGTGATCCAGGGATTGGTCGACGCCTATGTGGGCATGCTGATGTATCGGGTCTAGGCGGCGGATGAGCGCGCGGATCATCGACGGAAAGGCGTTCGCGGGAAGGCTGCGCGCGCGCATCGCCGAGGAAGCCGCACGGCTCAAGGCCGAACATGATCTCGTGCCCGGGCTTGCCACGGTTCTCGTGGGCGACGATCCGGCAAGCGAGATCTACGTCCGCAACAAGAACAAGACCGCCGAGGCCATCGGCTTCAATTCGGTGAGTTTCCATCTGCCCGCGCATGCGAGCGAAGGCGAAGTGCTGCATCGCGTGCGCGCGCTCAGCGACGATGAGACGATTCACGGAATCCTCGTGCAGATGCCGCTTCCCCCCCAGGTGCGCGAGGCTGCCGTGCTCGATGCGCTCGATCCGATGAAGGATGTCGATGCGCTGACGCCCATCAATGCGGGATTGCTGTTGAGCGGGCGCGCCCATCTCGTCTCCTGCACGCCCGCGGGCATGATGATGCTGCTCAAGGAATATGTGGGCGACATCGCCGGCATGGAAGCGCTGGTGATCGGCCGTTCCTTGCTGTTCGGAAAACCCGCCGCGCAATTGCTGCTGGGCGCGAATGCGACGGTCACCATGGCGCATTCGAAGACGCGCGATCTGGCCCGTCACGCGCGCCGCGCCGATATTCTCGTTGCCGCCATCGGCAAGCCCGAATTCGTGAAGGGCGACTGGATCAAGCCCGGCGCTGCCGTGATCGATGTCGGCATCAATCGCGTCGATGCGGGCGGTGGCAAAACGAAGATCGTGGGCGATGTGGATTTCGCGGCGGCCGAGAAGATCGCCGGCGCGATCACGCCCGTGCCCGGCGGCGTGGGCGCGATGACGATCGTCTGTCTGATGCGCAACACGCTGATCGCGGCCGCGGCGATTGCGGGAATTCCTGCGCCGAATATCTAGAGATGTTTCCTGAGCTCCGCCGCCAATCCGTCCGGTCCGATTGTCTCGTCGTAATTGGCGACGAAGCGGCCGTCCGGTCCCATCAGATAGATGATGTTGGAATGATCGAAGGAATAATTGCCGCTCTGCCCGGCATGCTTCGAAACATAGACGCGATACTCGCCCGTGACGTGGCGGATTGCTCTGGAGCTTCCGGTGAGCCCGATCAGTTTGGGACTGAAGACCGCAAGGTATTGCTTCAAGATCCGCGGCGTATCGCGCTCGGGATCGATGGTGATGAAGATGGGGGCGACGCGCGCGGACTTCGCGCCCAGCCGCTCCACCGCATCGGCGATGACGCCCAGCGACACCGGGCAAACATCCGGACAGTTCGAATAGCCGAAATAGACGAGCATGTAGCGGCCGCGGAAATCGGCATCGGTGCGGGGTTTGCCGTCCTGGTCGATGAGCGAGAAGGGCCCGCCGATATCGGCCATGCCGCTCTGGCCGATCCGGCCGCCCGCCAGATCGCCGGCATGCCAGAGCCAGCCCGAAAGGATGGCGGCGGCGAGCAGGATATAGGGGATCAGGGCGGCCTTTGTACGGATCATGCAAGGATTGATAGTGTCTGGCCCCATGAGCGCAAGCAGCATCAACGAGGCGAAACCGCGCAGTTGGGTCCGTTTCTGGCCGGGCGAGGAGGAGTTCGTCTCCACCGCGGCGCGCGGGCGCGTGAGGCTGCGTACACTGAGCAATCTGCGCTGGCTCGCGATCGCGGGCCAGTCGGCCACGCTTTTCGTTGTTTATTTCGGCCTCGGCTATTCGCTGCCCTTGTGGCGCTGCATCGGCGTGATCGCGGCGAGCGCGCTTTTGAACGTGCTTTTGACGGTGCGTTACGAGGCAAGCCACCGGCTGACCAACCGCGAGGCCACCGTTCATCTCGCTTATGACGTGCTGCAGCTTGCGGCGCTGCTTTATCTCACGGGCGGAATCGCCAATCCATTTTCGCTGATGTTTCTGGCGCCCGTCGTGATTGCGGCCACGACATTAAATCTCGGCAACACGATGATCCTGGGCGCAGTCGCCTTCTTCGCCATCGCGCTGATCGCGGTGGCGCATGAGCCGCTGCCCTGGGCGCCGCACGAGACCTTGCGCCTGCCGCAGCTTTATCTCGGCGGCATCTGGGCGTCGCTGGTGATCGGCATCGGCTTCACGACGATCTATGCCTGGCGCATCGCGCGTGAATCGGCGCGCATGTCGGCGGGCCTTGCGGCGACGCAATTGGCGCTGGCGCGCGAGAAGCGGCTTGCTTCCATCGGCGCGCTCGCAACCGCTGCGGCGCATGAATTGGGAACGCCGCTCGGCACCATTGCGGTCGTGGCGCGCGAGCTTGAACGCGCGCTGCCGCCGGGCTCGCCGGAAGTGGACGACATCCGTCTCTTGCGCGCCGAGGCCGAGCGCTGCCGCGGCATCCTCACCACGCTCGCGCGCCCCGAAAAGAGCGTGATCGAGGCCACACAGCGCATGGCGCTCGGCGCGGTCCTCGACGATATCGCCGCCGAATACCGGAGCGAGGACCTCGAAATCCGCATCGAGACCGAAGAGAGCAAGGAACCCGAGCCCAAGATCTGGCGCGTGCCGGAGCTGATCCACGGGCTTGGAAATTTCATCGCCAACGCCGCCGATTTCGCCGAGACGCGCGTGAGCGTGCGTGCGGGCTGGACCGACAAGGACCTGCACATCTCCGTCGAAGACGACGGGCCGGGCTTCTCGCCCGAGATCCTGGAGCGGATCGGGGAGCCTTACGTCACCTCAAGGCCCGGCTCCTATGCACTGGGCGAGACCGAGCTCGAGCCCTCCGAAGCCTTTGCCGGGCAGCAGGGCATGGGGCTCGGCTTCTTCATCGCCAAGACCCTGATCGAGCAGACGGGCGGCCGCGTCCACGCCCAGAACCGCGCAGGCGGCGGCGCCACGGTCTCGGTGCGCTGGCCGAGGGGCGCCATCGACGGCGAAAAGCCGCCAGCCACCGGCGGGGCGCTCTAGGTGCTCGTTGTAATTATTCGCATTTTGGCTTGCCGCGCGCGGCCATAGAGGCTATGCGGACCGGCGCCGAGGGACAGAAATGAACACTGCCGAAGACAAAAGCCTGTTGATCGTCGAGGACGACCGCCCCTTCCGCGAAAGGCTGGCGCGCGCCATGGAGAGCCGCGGTTTCGTCGTGAGCATCGCCGAGACGGTGGCGCAGGGGCTCACCCGCGCCAAGGAGGCGCCGCCCGCCTATGCCGTGGTCGATCTCAAGCTCGACGACGGAAACGGGCTCGATGTGGTGGAGCTTCTGCATTCGACCCGGCCCGAGGCGCGCGTGGTGGTGTTGACCGGCTTCGGCAATATCGCGACCGCCGTCGCCGCGGTGAAATACGGCGCCATCGATTATCTGCCCAAGCCCGCCGATGCCGACGACATTCTGGCGGCATTGCTCGCCCCGCCCGGCCACAAGCCCAAGCCGCCGGAAAATCCCATGTCGGCCGACCGCGTGCGTTGGGAACATATCCAGCGCGTTTACGAACTCTGCGGCCACAACGTTTCCGAAACCGCCCGCCGCCTCAACATGCACCGCCGCACGCTGCAGCGGATCCTGGCAAAGCGCAGCCCGCGTTGAGCCGACCTGTCATCCCCGGCCGAGCTTTGCGCGCCCTTCGAGGCCCCGCGCGCGTCATGCTGAGGTGCGAGCGAAGCGAGCCTCGAAGCATGCGCGCGGGGCACCTCAGGGCGACGCACGCGAGGGGAATGGGACCCAGGTGATCACCGCTTCTTCGATTTCGATACCTGGGTTCCCTTCCCTCGCGCCGCTTTGCGGCGCTCGCCGGGAATGACAGCCTGCAATTTCTTCGGCGCGATTTTCTGCCAGCGCCGTTGCAGCAGCGAGCGCAACGTTATGGCATCGAGTTTCGAAAGACGCGCCAGCACGCTCGGATAATTCCTGTAATGCTCGGTGATGAAGAAAAGCTTCGGCTCGGCTTCGAGCAGCATGTCGCGCTCGTCGATGGTATCGACCAGCAGCACCATGGCATTGTCGCTTGCGCGCAGGCGCGTGAAGAATTTCTTGTTCAGGAGAAACGCGGGCTTGCCGTAGGATGATCCCTCCTCCACGCCGGGAAACGACAGCACGATCTTTTTCATCGCGGCTTTATTCATCGCTCACTCCGATCACCCGCGCCGCCTCGGCCGCCAGTTCCAGCGCATTCGACAGCCGCTCGGCCGCCACTTTCGCAAACGACAGCGTCACCGCCTTGCGCCGGCTCGGATGCAATATCGCGACGGGCGACGGCCTGACGATCGCCCCACCAAAGCGGTCGGCTACGATCAGGCCTGTGTCAGCAGGCACCAGCTCGCCGGGAAAATCGGGCGGGATCGCGAAATAGAAGAGCTCGCAGAACTCCAGATATTCCGGCCATTTCTGATCGCCCTTGAGATCGGCGATGGCGACCTTGATCTCCACGCCGAGCACGGTTCCGTCGGGCCCCAGCGCCGCGACATCGAGCCTTCGCCCGTTGGCGAGCGTGAATTCCAGGATCGGCGAAAAGCCCTCCTGCATCAGAAGCCGGCTTACGCCGCGCGCGACATCGACGGCTGTTTCCATGACGGCACTGGAACATTCGGGGAACGAAAAATCAACTGGAACGTTGCCGGGAGCGCGCGCGATATGTCTGCCCGCCAAGGAGACGACCATGTTTGACAAACTCACGCCCTGTCTGTGGTTCGACGGCAAGGCCGAAGAGGCCGCGAAATTCTATGTTTCCATCTTTCCCAATTCGAAGATCACGAAGACCGCCTATTACAGCGAGGCGGGCCCGATGAAAGCGGGCACGGTGCTGATCGTTTCCTTCGAGCTCGACGGCGTGCCTTTCACCGCGCTCAATGGCGGGCCGCACTACAAATTCAACGAAGCCGTGTCGTTCCAGATCCCCTGCAAGACCCAGAAGGATGTCGATTATTACTGGGACAAGCTCACGGCCGGCGGCAGCGAAATTCAATGCGGCTGGCTGAAAGACAAATATGGATTGGCGTGGCAGGTGGTGCCCGTGAAGCTCATGGAGATGAATGCGCATGGCGAGCCTGCGCGGCTTGCGCGCATGAACCAGGCGATGTTCAAGATGAAGAAGCTCGATATCGCGGCGCTGGAGCGCGCGTATAACGGCTAAATAAAGCTCGTCATGGCCGGGCCTGTCCCGGCCATCCATAAACACAATTCTAGACGGAGGTTATGGATGGCCGCCACAAAGGCTTGCACTCGGGCCGCGCTTCGCGCGGTCCCGGGTGGCGGCCATGACGTTTAATTTGTTTCTTTCGCCAATCCGTAGATCGCGGCCGGAGCTCCGGAAAGTGCGGCCCACAATTGATCGCCATAAGAGAAGTGCCACCATTCGTCGGGATGGCCTTCGAAGCCTTGCTCATGCATCGCCCAATGCAGCAGACGGCGATTGGCGCGCGCCTCTTCATCGGAAAAACACATGTCCGCATTGGCGTGTTCGAAACGGTCGCGATGGGCGAGTTCGGTGACATCGTCGAAGATCGAGCCCATCCACAAAAGCTCGCCATCCTTCCACCGGATCGACAGATCGCATGCGGCGCCGGTTGCGTGCGGCGCCGGCCGCGCCTCGCTCCCGCTGGGAGCGGCCCAATAGCGTTCGACTTCGCGGGTGAGCGCATCGCCCGACAGATGAGGCGCGCGCTTCTTGATCTCCGCCGGCATCCAGACGTCGTGGAAATAGGCCTGCACCGCGCGGGGCCGCCAGGCATCGAAGACGAAGAGTTCGAGGCCGGCTTCGGCGAGACGCCGGTTGATCTTCACCAGCTTCGCCGCCACGACCACACGCGCCAGCAGCTTCGGCGTCGCTCCCTCGATCCGCCGCCAATAGGGCGGATTGTGCGCGCTCCAGTAATAATTCTCCCCCGCGATGCCCAGTTCGCCCAGATCCATCAGCGCCTCGTCGCTGAGGGGGCCGAGCGGATGGGCGCGGAAATCCTTTTTCCGGGCGCGCGCGGGGCCCTGATCGGGGATGGGCCTGGCACGCCATGCCGCGAGCGAACCGAAAATGGACATAGCGCCTCCGAAACCTGTTTCGAGTATAAAGGCACTATGAAAGCTGCAAATCATTTTCCCACCGATTACCGGAGCGCGCGCGCGGCCTTTATCGAGGCGGCGGAGGGCGCAGGGCTGGGCGTCACCTCGCGGCCCCACCCCGCGGCCACCGGCGCCGACGGCAAGAAGCTCTTCCTCGACACCGCAACCATGGGCCCACGCGAGGCGAAAAAGGCGCTGCTGATGATCTCGGCCACCCATGGCGTGGAGGGCTATTTCGGCAGCGGCGCCGAGACGGGGCTGTTGCGCGAGGGTCTGCCCGCGCGTGTTCCTGAAGGCGCCAAGGTGGTCATCGTGCACGCGCTCAATCCTTACGGCTTCTCCTGGGACCGGCGCGTGAACGAGGATAACGCCGACATCAACCGCAATTTCGTCGATCATGCCAATCCGCCGGCCAACGAGGCCTACGATCTCTTGCACGACGCCATCGCGCCCAAGGACATCTCGCCCGAAAACGTGAAGAAGGCGAATGCGAAACTGCGCGCCTATCGCGATGCGCACGGCGCCTTCAAGCTGCAGGAAGCCATCAGCGCGGGACAATATAAACACAGCGACGGGCTTTATTTCGGCGGCAGCCGGGAAAGCTGGTCGGCGCGGATGCTGAAGGACGTGTTCCGCGAGGAATTGGTTGGCGTCGAACGCCTCATCGCCGTCGATTTCCACACCGGGCTCGGCGAGCATGGCGCGGCCGAAATGATCACCGAGGATCTTCCCGGAACGCCGGCTTACGCGCGCGCGAAGAAATTATGGGGCGATTATGTACGCTCGAGCGAGGCGGGCGAATCGCTTTCCGCGCCGCTCAAGGGCACGATCGATGCGGCGATCGCGGCGTGGATGGCGGGGCGCGAGCTCACTTTCGCGGCGCTCGAAGTCGGCACGCGTTCGATGCGCGCGGTGCTTTCGGCGCTGCGCGACGACAATTGGCTGCACATGCACGGCCGCATGGACGACACGCGCGCGCCCGCCATCAAGGCAGCGATCCGCGACGGCTTCTATCCCGAGACGGATCAATGGAAGCAAAGCGTCTATCGTCACGCGCAGGATGTGGTGGGGGCTGCGATCCGCGCGCTCGGCTGAGAGCAGAGCATGAGGCGCATGATTGCCGGGGCGGCGGCGACAAGGCCATGCTCATCGCCGACGTTTTTGAGCGTTTGCCCGGCGTGCGCCGCTGGGCTATAGCTCGCAGCCACGCGCCCGTAGCTCAGCTGGATAGAGTGCTGCCCTCCGAAGGCAGAGGTCACAGGTTCGAATCCTGTCGGGCGCGCCACTTTTGATTTGCGGCCTCGCGCGATGCCGCCCGCCAACCCATCGCGCTCGGCCGGTTCGTGTTTTCGTCTCCTCCGGTGCGCCAGGCTTTATTGAAGCGGCCTCGCAAATTGCCGCCCGCCAACCCGATTTGCCCGGCCGGCTATGCCGAAACCGTGCCGCGCTTGGCTTCCTGCCAGGCATCGAGCTTCGCCCGCGCGCCGTTGGTTTTCGGATCGAGCATCGATTCCTTTTCCGGCACGCGCGACGTGAGTTCGATCACATAGCCGTTCGGATCGCGGAAATAGATGGAGCGGCAGAAATCGTGATCCGAAATGCCGCGCGTTTCGATGCCCGCATCTTTTCCCTTGGCGAACATTTGGTCGAGCGTCTCGGGCGAAACCTCGAGCGCGATATGCAGATCGAAATCGTGCTGCTTCTTGAACTCGAACGGCATGCCGGGCACTTCGAAGAACGCGAGAAAGGAGCCGTCGCCGAGCTCGAAGAAGATATGCACGGCTTCGACCGCGCGGCCGGTTTTGCTGCGCTTGAGTTCGAGCGTCTCGGCGAGCGGCAGTCCCAGAAAATCCTCGTAGAAGCGGCGCGTTTCCTCCGCGTCGCGGCAGCGATAGGCGTTGTGATGCAGGCCCTTGATTGCGTTTTTCATGACCGCCTCCGATTGCGAGCGGCCGATATTACGACGCCCCGCGGGCTCCGCGATAGGGCGGACGATTCTCCCGAAACTGCCGGAATTGTCAGAAGTGCCAGGATGCGCCGAACGTGACCGCAACATCGTTGCGGCCGGCGATATTATCGGCGTCGTTGCGGCCCGTGAGCGACGCGAAGACAGAGGCGTTCGCGCCGAAGTTCCTGCCGTAGCTCGCCGAAAGATCGGTCTCTTGGCCGCTGGGCTTGAGGCTCACGTCGAGCGTCTTGGTGACCGGCAGTCCGCGCGCATCGACGTCGGTGACGACGACGCCCACCGATCCCGACATCACGCTCAACGGCCGCGCCAGCGAGAGCGTGAAACGGTCGCCATCATCGAACGCGTCGCGCTCGACGAAGGACACGCCATAGCTGCGCGCGAGAAGCCGCGAGGTGCCCGCGATCAGCCCGCCGCTCGCGCTCGCGCGATCCGTCGTCGCCAGCGACGCTTCGAACAACAGCCCTGCGTTTTTCCACAGGCCGACGGACGACGACACGCCGAGCGACGTGCTCGTGTGATGCATGCCCAATGCGAAAGTGGATGCGGGATCGTAAGTCGTGCCGAGCAATCCGTTGCGCTCGTTCAACACGTCGAACGTGACGCCGCCCATCCAGTTGGGCGCGAGGCGCGTCGCAACACCTGCGCTCATCGCGCTTGCCTGCGGCAGGATCCACGACGTGCCCATCACCGCCGGATCGGGCGTCGCCGTGCTCGACCACGAGAATGCCACGCGCGTGCGATCGCCGAGGCGCGAGCCCGCGGCCATGAAGTAGCCGCCTCCGGCGAGATTGGCGAGCGCGTTTGCGTTCGTCATCACATCGGCGGAATCGGCGGCCACCGAACGCGGGCCGAAGAGCGCGTCGGCGAAGGAGGCGCTTGCCGGAAAGCCGCGGCCGGCGGCGAATTGCGAGCCGTCCGCGTTCGCGAGCGAGACGACCCAGGAAGCCTGTTCCGCGCCGAGATGCGAAAAGCCGCTCTCGCCGTTCGCGAAACGCATGCCATCCACGATGTCGGCTTCTCTGGCGACTTCGCCTTCGAAGCGCGCATACGTCACCGAGCCGCCATCGGCGAGCCTCGCCGAGCCGGCATCGATGGAAGCGGCGTAAAGCGCCGCACTCGCGTCGATGCGCGCCGATTCATGGCTCACGAGGCCCGAGAGATCGACCGGGAAGTTGCGCTTGAAATCGTCGAAGCTGTTGTAATTCGCAAGGACCGAGACGAGTGCGGGCGCAGACCCGATGGCGCCGCCGTAGAGATGCGTGCTGCTGAGGCTGTTCACCGAAACCGATGTGCCGCCGCTTTCGTCGATCGAAAGATCGCCGACCGGCTGGAACGCCGCCGCGATGTTCAGAAGCCCGTTGCCATAGGTGCCGTCCACGCCGGGCGCGCCCAGATCGGTCGCGGTCGAGAAGAGAAGCGCGGTTGCCGTGTTATCCGTGCGCAGGATAGGCCATTTCGATTCCAGAAGCGCGAGCGCGCCCGACACCATTGGCGCGGCCATCGACGTGCCCGTCCAATAGGCGAGTGCGTTTTCGCCGTACTGGATGCCCGGCGCGATGATGTTTTCGCCCGGCGCCATCAGCCAGAGCGATTCGTAGCTCGCATATTGGCTGCCCCCATACGCGCCCGCCGTCGTGCCCGGATAATTGCTGAAATAGGAAAGCTGGTTGTTGGCATCGACCGAGCCCACGAAGACGAGATGGCTGAGTGCTGCTTGCGTCAGCCCGACCGTATCGTCGCCGTCATTGAACAGCGTCGAGGAATTACCGCCGGCGAACACGATGATGACGCCCTGCGCGGCCGCGTTGTTGATCGCGCTCACGACGCGCGAAGTCGGGATGTAGGTCAGGCTGAGATTGATCACGCCCGCGCCCGCGGCGACCGCCTTGTTGATGCCGTTGGCGACGTCGCTGTCATAGCCCGAACCGTTTGCGTTGAGCGACTTTTCTTCGATGATCGTTGCGGCCGGAGCCACACCCGACATGCCGTCTCCCGACGAAGTCAGCGCGCCCGCGGCAATGGCCGCGGTGGACGTTCCGTGGCCGTTGTCGTCATAGGCGCCGTTGCGGCAGCGGAATGTCAGCGCCGCGCAACTCGATGACGGCGACACGCGGCCTCGCACATCGGGCTGATTTGAATCCACGCCGGTATCGACGAACCCGATCGAGAAGCCGGCCCCGCCATTGGCGCTCTGTTCGATGTCGGAAGTCAGTCCGATCTGCGCCCACCAGCTCGCCGAATAGCCGGGCAGGAATGCCGGCGGCGGTGGCGGCGGTGGCGGCGGCGGCGGCGGCGGTGGCGGCGGCGGCGGTGGCGGCGGCGGTGGCGGCGGCGGCGGCGGCGGTGGCGGCGGCGGCGGCGGTGGTGGTGGCGGCGGCGGCGGTGGCGGCGGCGGTGGCGGCGGTGGCGGCGGTGGCGGCGGCGGTGGCGGCGGTGGTGGCGGTGGCGGTGGCGGTGACTTCGGCGATCCCGGCGGAGGCGGTGGCGGCGAATCCCAATCGCCGGGCCGCCTGAAAGCCATGATGGTTTCGAGGCTTTCCGAAGAAGTCAGACAAAGGGAATCGCAGCCTGTCGGGGTTTCTAGGAAATTGGCCAGCGCGCCCGGGCCCAGATCCCAGAGATCGTCATCGTCGGAATGAGCGGAAACGGCGAGGAGGATGCGGCCCGGTTGATCGAGCCCGAGTGTCGCGTCCTTCGCGGCGGCCGGCACTGCGATGCCGGCAGCCAGAATTGTGGTCAGCAGAAGCGTCGAATGGATTTTCATGACGAAAGATTGCGACGCGCCGTTGCGCCTCCCTCACGGCGAACCAACGCGCGGGATTGTAACAGCGATGCGTTAACAATGTCGTTCCCGAATTGGCCATATGCGAGCGAGTTTCCGGTTGATCCTTCTGGCGGCGGGCGTCGTGTGGCAGGGCGCGCGCCCGGGCATCAGATAAACAAAATCAAAGACTTAGCGCACGAAAGCCGGCGAATATTGGCGGATGACGTGGGCCGCGACCAGTTCGGCGCGCACATCGTCGAACAACTGCTTGGTCTTCGGAAGCCTTGCTCCGCGGAAAGCCCGAGCTTTCCGCGCTATCGACACCGAACAAACGTTGATCCGTCCCCCACGGGACAGATGGCCGGAAGGAAGCGCCCTTCACCAGAACAGGCGTTCAAGCAACGTCAATTGTAACGGTGATTGCCCCCGCAAGACCGAGGGTGAAATTTGCACCGAACGGTGATGGTTTCGTATCCGTAGCAAGACGCGTACGTGACAATCGAATGCGCGTCCATTTTGTCGCGCATGCCGCGCATGCGCGCCGGACGAATTTGCGGCGGCGTGATTATTTTCGCGTCATGCGGTCTTGCGCGATTTTCCTGCGCGCCCCGGCAGGCGCAGAAGCGGGATCACCATCGGTACGCTTGCGCGGTAATTGCGATACTGGTCTCCGAAGAACGAGACGAGATCGCGCTCCTCGAACGCGATGCCGATGAAGATGTAGCCCGTCGTCGCAACGGCGAAGAGCAGATGGCCCTGGCTCATATGGGGCGTGCACCAGAAGGCAAGCAGCAATCCGAGATAGATCGGATGGCGCACGAGCCTGTAGAGCACCGGCGTGCGGAAATGGGGCGCCGCCACGTCCTGCCCGCGCAGATTGGCGAAGCTCTGCTGCAGCCCGAACAGCTCGAAATGATTGATGAGGAAGGACGAGAAGAACACCGTGACCCAGCCCAGGAAATAAAGGACCGTCAGCGTCATGGCGGCGCCCGCATTCGTCACGTTCCACACCGTGGCCGGCAGCGGTTTCCACTGCCAGTAGAGCAGGAACAGGGTCAGCGCGGCGAAGAGAACGTACGTGGCGCGCTCGGCCGGCTTGGGCACGATCCTCGTCCACACGCGCTTGAAACCCTGCCGCGCCATGATCGAATGCTGAAGCGCGAAGAGCGCGAGCAGCGGCAGATCATAGACGAGCGTCGTCCCGAGATCGGTCTGCATGCCGCTGTCGATGGTCTTGGGCACGATGTAATTGCCGACAAAACCGATCGCATAAACCAGCGCGACGAAGCCCGCGAGATAACACACGACGCTGTAGAGAAAGATCGAGATGCGAGAGAGCATGGCCTTGCCCCGTTGTTCAACCTCTGGAGGACGCTAGCGCGATCGGCTAGGGTCAAGCCCTGACAGTCTCTGACAAGTCCGCCATGACTGTACCGATTCTTTTTCGGTACAGTTGCCGCCCTGGAGGCTTCCATGTTGCAGCGCACGCCGCCGAAAATCCCCGAACTCGTGGACGCGATGCGCCACGAAATCGAAACTGGTGTCCGCCCCGCTGGCAGCCGCTTGCCTTCGATCCGCGCTTGCGCCCGCGAGAGGGGCGCAAGCCGCTACACCGTGGTCGAGGCCTATGAGCGGCTGGCGGCGTCCGGCTATATCGTCTCCCGTCCGGGCGCGGGTTTTTTCGTGGGCGCAAGGCGCAGGCGCAGTCCCGCGAGCGGCAAAGGCACGGGCTATCACTTCCATGACGTCGCACTTCTGATCCGCGACGTTCTGGAAGCGGGCGACAATCTCCTGAAGCTCGGCGGTCCCTGGTTTCCCGACGACTGGATCGACACCGATGCGATGCAATCGATCACGCGGGGGCTCGCGCGCGGCGGTGCGTCCCATCTTTTGCGCTACGGCGTGCCCAAAGGCTATCTGCCTTTGCGCGATCAATTGCAGACCGATCTGCGGGCCATCGGCATCGAAGCCGATGCGGAGCAGATCGTGCTCACTAACGGATCGAGCCACGCTTTCGATCTCGTCATCCGCCGGTTCCTCAAACCCGGCGATTGCGTGCTCGTCGAGGACCCCGGCTATTACAATCTTTTCGGCTATCTCAGACTCTGCGGCATAAAGCTGATCGGCGTGCCGCGCCGCGTCGACGGCCCCGACATCGCGGCATTGCGGCTGGCGGCCGCCCAGCACAGGCCGAAACTCTTCTTCGTGCAATCGGTCCTGCAGAACCCGACCGGCAGCGATATTCGCCCGCAGGGACTTCATCGCATCCTACAGGCCGCGGCCGAATTCGATTTCCGCGTCGTGGAAGACGACACCTATGGCGATCTCGCGCTCAATGCGAGCCCGCGGCTTGCGACCCTCGATCAGCTCGACCGCGTCATCTACGTGAAGAGCTTTTCCAAGACGCTTTCGGGCAGCATGCGCGTGGGAATGCTTGCGTCGTCGCCCGCGCTTGCCGACGAGCTCGCCAATGTGAAGATCCTGTCCTGCATCTCGACATCGGAATTCGTCGAGCGCTTCGTCTATCGCATGCTGGTGGAGGGCCATTACCGCAAATTCATCGAGCGGCTGAATGTGCGCCTTGCCGATGCGCGCGCGCGCGCGATGAATCTGCTTCAGGAAGGCGGCATGGAAATCTTCGCGATACCGGCGGGCGGCAATCTCATCTGGGCGCGTTTTCCCCGAATCGAGGACTGCGAAACGCTGGTGCCGATGGCGCGCGAACTCGGCATCATCCTAGGCGCCGGCAAGGCCTTCCGACCCAATCTCGAGCCCTCGCCCTATATGCGCGTCAACGTCACGCTGTGCGGCGATCCCCGTCTGGGCGCGTTCCTGGACGCAATCCGCGCTTCCACCCAAACCGCATAGATTTCAAGCGCTTATAGCGAGCCCGGGCCGCAACCCTGCCGCCCGCGGATATTTCGCCTGCACGCGGTGCGGCGTGATAGGATTCCCGTCCAAAGGAAGCCGCGCCATGAGCAATCCCGACAGAGACGCAGCACGCCGCAAGGCGCAGGGCCAGTTCGCCTCCTCCGAGCAGCGCGATATCGCCATCAAGCAGGAAATCGAAAAAGAGCGCGCCGCCATCGCGGCCAAGACCGCCAAGCTGCGCGCGCTCAGGCTTGCCAAGGAAGCAAGCGACAGGACCGAGGCCGAGCGGCTCGCCGCCGAAAAGGCGAAGGAACAGGCCGCCGCCAAGGCCGCGAAAAAGAAGAAAGCCTCGGCCTGAACGTCAATAAGAGCTTGCCATGCGCTTGGGACCGGCAGCGCGCTCCTCGACCACGATCTCGGCCGCAAGCGTCTCGCGATAGCCCGCCATGATGCGGCGGTAATCGGCCTTGCCGGAAACCGACAGCCCTTCGCTGAAAGCCGCTTCCTCGCGCGCGAAGTCTTTCTCGCAGAGCGGAGCGATGCGCGCGGCGATCCTATCCGGATCGGAAACGCGGTCGTCATTGGCATCTGCCGCTTTCGCCAGGCACGCGACGGTGCGCATGGCGATGGCCTGCTTCTGGAGATCGGGCGAAAGTCTTGCAGCCGATGCGCTTCCCGCCGCAAGAACGCTGGCGAGGAACGCAAACGCAAATTTCGAATGACTGGTCATGATTGTCTCCCTCTGATGTTGATAGGAAACGAGCCGATCGTGGCCTTTCTTCCGCCCGCAGGCGGCGATTTTGCGGCAGGCCGGCGGCGTTTTTCGCGCCGCCGGTTCCCGGATCATTTTTGCTCGCATGTGCAACGCGACGCGACGCGGCGGTGATGTACATGATGCGTGCGTGCGGCATGCAGCGGGTGGGGCGCGGCCTCCGTATGCTCGACCGGCGCGGGGGTGGTTTCGGCTTCGCCGACCGTCATCGATGCGGGAACGATCGGCGGCGCGCTCCGGAGCCGCATCGCGCCGATGCCGGCGGCGATGTCGAGACCAGTATTGCCTTCCACGCTCACCGGCTGCAGCGCGATGGATTTGTCGAAGCCGCCGAGCAATACGTTCGCGCCGATGCCGGCGCCGACGGTTGCGCTCGCGGTCGCGCCCGCATAGCCGCCTTCCAGCGCGCCGGCGCGCGTGTCGGATGTGGGTGCAACCACATCCCAGACGATCACGCCATGATCGGTGTAGCCGATATCGACGCCGAATTTGGAGATCGAGCCGGTGTAGCGGTCGGCCTCGCCGTGATTGGGCCGATAGCTGCAGTCGATATTCTTGGACGAGCCGAGCACATAGCCCCAGCCGCTCTCCACCTGACAGGTCAGAATTCCGACCTTCACGCCTTCGGGCGCGGCAGACGCCGAATTCGCAAACGCCAGGATGGCGGCCGAAGCGAGCGCCAGACGAGTGATACGGGTCATGATGTTCTCCTCCTGATCGCGGACGCGAGAACTCGCCCGCGCCGAAGTGAAAACGGCGAAACCGGCTTTTCCTTCCCGTGCCCGCAAAATTTCACAATTGACCCGCGGAAACCCTGGGTTTTGACTGAAAGCAAAGGCTCTCGCCGTCCGCGCGCGGATGGCTTAGCCTGAAACAAATGCTATTCGGCAACGGGAGAGAATCATGACGCAATTACCGGGCGGGGTGGAACCCGTCACCGCGGACGATGGAGAAATCGCGCGCGCGATCGAGGACGCACATCTGCCTTCGCTGATCGCGGCGATGGTGCATCTGACGGGCGATGCGAGCGTGCTCGATGGCGACATCAAGCCCGTTTACGATTTCTTCGGCGACGGCCAAGGCGGATTGACGGACGAGCAGCGCGCGCGGGTGAAGAAAGCCGCACTTGGCGCCATTTCGAAATATCGCGACAGCGGAAAGATCGCCGCTCCGCTTTCCGAAGCCACGATCCGGCGCATGATGAATTTCGTGGCGGGCGCGGAAATTCCCGATCGCTATGTGCCGTTCCTCATGGAGGAATTGGCGCTGGAGGGAACGGATGTGAAGGCGGCCTTCGCCTGCGGCGGCGTTTCCGACATGGCGAAGAAGAATTTCCACGTGCTGATCGTGGGCGCCGGCATGAGCGGCATCCTCGCCGCGATCCGGCTGAAGCAGGCGGGAATCGGTTTCACCATCATCGACAAGAACAAGGATGTCGGCGGCACCTGGTATGTGAACACCTATCCCGGCTGCCGCGTGGACAATCCCAATCATCTTTATTCCTATTCCTTCGAGCCCAATCACGACTGGCCGCAGCATTTCTCGACCCAGCCCATTCTCGATTCCTATTTCCGGCGCGTGGCGGAGAAATACGGCATCCGCGCGAAAGTGCGTTTCGAAACCGGACTTGAAGAAGCCGTCTATGACGAAGGACGCGCGATCTGGAAGGCGCGGCTATCGCACAAGGGCAGGACGGAAACCATCGAGGCCAATGCGATCATCACCGCGGTTGGCCAGCTCAACCGCCCGCGATTCCCCAACATCAAGGGCCGCGAGACATTCAAGGGCAAATCCTTCCATTCCGCCGAGTGGGATCACTCCGCCGATCTCAAGGGCAAGCGCGTCGCGGTGATCGGCACGGGCGCGAGCGCATTCCAGTTCGTGCCCGCGGCCGCCCCCGGCGTGAAGGAGATGTTCGTCTTCCAGCGGACCGCGCCATGGCTGGGGCCGACGCCGAATTATCACGACAACGTCACGCCCGGCATGAAGTGGCTGCTCAAGCACGTGCCCTATTACGCCAAATGGTATCGCTTCTGGCTGTTCTGGATGCTGACCGATGGCATCTATGAATTCGTGAAAGCCGATCCCGACTGGAACACGCGCAAGGATTCGGTCGGACCGATGAACGACATGCTGCGCGAAATGCTGACGCAAGCGATGAGCGCGCAGATGGCCGACCGGCCCGATCTCATCAAGGCCGTGATCCCCACCTATCCGCCCGGCGGCAAACGCAGCGTGCGCGACAATGGCGTGTGGATCGCGGCGCTCAAGCGCGACAACGTCAAACTCGTCACCGATCCGATTTCCGAAATCAACGCGAGCGGATTGAAGACGAAAGACGGCAGGCAATACGACGTCGACGTCATCATCTACGGCACGGGCTTCCAGGCGAGCCATTTCCTGGAGCCGATGAAGTTCAAGGGCCGCGGCGGCATCGACCTGCACGAGATGTGGAACGGCGACGCGCGCGCCTATCTCGGCATCACGATTCCGAACTTCCCCAATCTCTTCGTGATGTACGGCCCCAACACCAACATCGTTGTGAACGGCAGCATCATTTTCTTTTCGGAATGTGAAATCCGCTACATCATGGGCTGCATCGAACTTCTCTTAAAATCGCGCCATGCCGCGATGGAACCGCGAAAAGACATCCACGACGAATTCAATAAAAAGATCGATGCCGGCAATCTTTTGATGGCCTGGGGCGCGCCGCAGGTTTCGAGCTGGTACAAGAACGAAAAAGGCCGCGTCTCGCAGAACTGGCCGTTCCCGCTGGTCGATTATTGGAGCGCCACGCGGGCGCCCAATCCGAAGGATTTCATCTTTCAGGACAATGTCGCGTTAAGAGGTGCGGCGGAGTAGGCGCGGGAAGGGCGTTTCGCGGCCCCTCAAATCCGAAACGCCCCTTTTACGATTATCTTACTCCTGATGGTGTTTAATCGCGTCGCAAGAGGCCCAAATTGCGAGGCGAACATGTCTGCGAACGCCATCGAGATCGCGGTATTCATTGCCGCCTTCATCACGGTTTGGGGGATCTATGAGCTCGGCGGCGGCGAGGAACACTCGGCGCGGTCGCGCTATGCCAAGCTGCACATGATCGACCGCTACAGCCCGCCGATCAGGGTGCTGCTCGACCTGCGCAACGACAGGGGCGCGGTACGCCAGATGCGCGTGCGCATCACCGGGTCGTTCTACTATCCGGACGGGCGGCTCTGCCTGAGCGGGTTCTGCGGGCCGGTGGGCCTGCATGCACGGACATTGCCGGTCGACCAGATCGTCTCGATCGCCACGCCCTATGGTGTGGTCGTCGATACGCAGCGCTTCCTGGTCGAGAAGCTGAACATCCCGGCGCATCTGCTGCCGGCCGAGCCGATCGCGCCGATGCACCACCTGGCGCCGGCCGTCTGATCGGCGCTCAGATCAGCGCCATCAGCCGGTGCAGCATCCAGTTGACCGGCTTGGCGACGAGAAAGCCGAAGACGTCGAGATCGACGCCGAGCTTCTCGCCGATCAGCGGCAGCAGGAACAGCGCCAGGATGATGATCAGCATGCCGTAGCGCTCGATGCGCGCGTAAGGCGCCGCGAGCCAGCCCGGCAATAGCCCCGTTACCACACGCCCGCCATCGAGCGGCGGCAGGGGCAGCATGTTGAGGACGGCCAGCACCAGATTGATCTGCACCGAGGCGAGCAGGAAATTCTCCACCATCGCATTGGCCGTCAGTCCCGTGCGCAGCGTCAGCCACATCAGCGCGAGCGAAACAGCCGCCAGCACGAGATTGGTGCCGGGACCGGCCGCGGCCACCCAGATCATGTCGCGCTTGGGATTGCGCAGGCGATTGAAATTGACCGGCACCGGCTTGGCGTAACCGAACACGAAGCCCGCATGCATCAGAAGCAGAAACGCGGGCAGGATCACCGTGCCAAAGGGATCGATATGCTTGATCGGATTGAAGGTGACGCGGCCCATCCGCGCGGCCGTATCGTCGCCGAACTGCTTGGCCACATACCCATGGGCCGCTTCATGGAAGGTGATCGCGATGACGATGGGGATTGCGACAATGGCGATCTGCCACAATTCCCCCGCAAGACCGCCCGGCATGCCGATCCTTCGCGCTCAAGTCCTGGGAATGAATTTCATGGCCGCGCCGTTCATGCAATAGCGAAGGCCCGTCGGCCGCGGCCCGTCCGGAAAGACATGACCCAGATGGCCGCCGCAGCGCGCGCAATGGACCTCGGTTCGGGTCGTGAAGAAGCTCTTGTCGATCGAGGTCGCGACCGCGCCGTCCTTCGGCCCGTAGAAGCTCGGCCAGCCGGTGCCGCTCTCATACTTGGTGTTCGAGGCGTAAAGGGCCACGCCGCAGCCCGCGCAGACGAATTCCCCTTCGCGCTTTTCCGCGTTCAAGGGGCTCGTGCCCGCGCGTTCGGTGCCGTGGCCGCGCAGCACGCGATAGGCCTCCGGCGAAAGGCTCTCGCGCCATTCGCCATCGGATTTCGAAACGGGAAAGTTTTCGGATTTGCTCATGACCCTGGTTCGTCCGGCCAACCTCGAACGTTACATTACTGCGGTTCGGCCGCGATTTTGAGCGCGAATTTCAGCGTTTCGGTCAATTTTCCCCGGTTGCCGAACTTCCATTTGCCGCCATAGGCGATGTCGTCGATGCGCCAGCCGGCCTGGGTCCGCTCGAGGATCGCGGTGTCGGTCCAATGCACCGGCTCGGCCGATTTGTCGTCATAGGTGAGAAACACCGCGCACCGCCCGCGGTCGTCATCGGCCTTGCAGGCGCCCACCTTGAACGCCGTCGCGCCTTCGAACAGCGAGGTGAAAAGATCGCCTTCGATGATGGGCGGGGATTCGTTGTGCGTCTCCTTCGCATAGCGCGCCTCGGCGGCATCGCCCGCCGCCAGCAATTGCGAGAGGGCGGGCGTGATGTAGGGCGCGAACCTGTCGCGCGCCGCGTCGTCGGGAATGCCGTCATGGGGCGCGGACATATAGGCGCTGTAGAAATCGTTCGTCACCTGCGCCATTTCGGCTTCGTCCGCCGCACAACCCGACACCGCCAGCGGCAAAAGCAGAAAAGCGAACTGAAACGCGCGCGCGATCGTCATGCCCTGGCCTTCAGCGCATCGCGGATCTCGCGCAGGAGCAGGATGTCCTCGGGCGGCGCGATGGGCGCGCCGGGAGGGGGCGGCGCCTTCAGCCGGTTGATCTGGCGCACCACCAGGAAGAGCGCAAAGGCGACGATCAGGAAATTGATGATCGCATTGATGAAGAGACCATAATTGAGGGTGACCGCGCCGGTCTTCTGCGCATCGGCCAGCGTCGCGGCAGGCGCGCCCTTCAGCACGACGAAAAAGTTGGAGAAATCGAGCCCGCCGAGAACCAGCCCGATGAGCGGATTGATGATGTCCTTGACCAGCGAATTGACGATGCCGGTGAAGGCCGCGCCCACGATGACGCCGATCGCCAGATCGACCACGCTCCCGCGCATCGCGAATTTCTTGAATTCCTCGAACATTGCAGGCTCTCCGGCGGGTTCGCGCCAAACGCTAATCCCGGGGGACCCGCGCTTGCAAATTGACGCCATTGCCCCTATGACCCGCCCCTCTTTAGGGGGCTCGCGCCCCTCTGGGGGCCGCCCGGCGAAAAGGGCATGCCGTGGCCGCCCGAAATGGCAACCGGAGCCTGAAGCTCCAAGGAGACCGAAATGCCCAAACTGAAGACCAAATCGAGCGCCAAAAAGCGCTTCAAATTCACGGCCAAAGGCAAGATCAAGCACGGTCAGGCGGGCAAGCGCCACGGCATGATCAAGCGCTCCAACGAGCAGATCCGCGAGCTGCGCGGCACCGAAGTCATGAGCGCATCCGAAACCCAGCGCATCCGCCGCTGGATGCCTTACGACGTTTAAGGAAAGGCCGCCCCCATGTCCCGCGCACCCCGCGCCGTACCGAGCCATGCCCGCCGCAAGAAGGTCTTCAAGCAGGTCAAGGGCTTCTATGGCCGGCGCAAAAACACCATCACCTCGGCCAATGCCGCCGCCGACCGCTCGCTGCAGCACAATTATGTCGGCCGCAAGCTGAAAAAGCGCAATTTCCGCGCGCTGTGGATCCAGCGGATCAATGCCGCCTGCCGCGAGCACGGCCTCACCTACAGCCGATTTATCAGCGGGCTCGCCAAGGCGGGCATCGAGATCGACCGCAAGGTGCTCTCCGACCTCGCCATTCACGAGCCCGACGCCTTCAAGGCTCTGGTGGCAAAGGCTTCCGCGTAACGCTTGCCTTCCTGTTCCAGTCCCCATCCGTCATCGCCCGCTTTATGCGGGCGATCCAATTTAATTGGATCCCCCGGACAAGCCGGGTGATGACGGAGTAAAAGAGGCAAAGGGGGAATCAATGACCGACATTGCCACTCTCGAATCCAAAATCTTCGCTTCCATCGCGAGTGCTTCCGATGAAGCCGCGCTGGAATCCGTGCGCGTGGCGGCGCTGGGCAAGAAGGGCTCGATCAGCGAACTTCTGAAAACGCTGGGTGGCATGAGCCCGGACGAGCGCAAGGTGCAAGGCCCGCTGTTCAATGGCCTGCGCGACCGGGTGAGCGAGGCCATCGCCGCGCGCAAGGCAGCGCTTGGCGACGAAGCGTTGAACGCGCGGCTCGCCTCCGAACGCATCGACGTGACGCTGCCCGCGCGGCCCGAACCGCAGGGGACCATCCATCCGGTCTCCCAAGTATTGGACGAAGTGATCGCGATTTTCGCCGATCTGGGCTTCGCCATCGCCGAAGGCCCGGACGTGGAATACGACGATTACAATTTCACCAAGCTCAACATCCCGCCCGATCATCCCGCGCGCCAGATGCATGATACGTTTTATGTCGCGCCGCAGGCCGACGGCTCGCGCCATGTGCTTCGCACCCATACATCGCCCGTGCAGGTGCGCACGATGCTGGCGCAGAAGCCGCCCATCCGCATCATAGCACCGGGGCGCACATACCGCGTCGATTCCGACGCCACCCATTCGCCCATGTTCCACCAGTTCGAAGGTCTGGTGATCGATGAGGTGACGCATCTCGGCCATCTGAAATGGGTGATGGAAGAATTCTGCAAAGCTTTCTTCGAAGTGGACGCGGTGGAAATGCGCGCGCGGCCTTCGTTCTTTCCCTTCACCGAACCGAGCGTGGAATTCGACATTCGCTGCGACCGATCGGGCGGACAGATCAAATTCGGGTCCGGCAATGACTGGCTGGAGATCGCGGGCTCCGGCATGGTGCATCCGCGAGTGCTCGAAATGTGCGGCATCGATCCTGCGCGTTATCAGGGCTTCGCCTTCGGCGGCGGGCTCGACCGCCTCGCCATGCTGAAATACGGCATTTCGGATTTGCGGCCGATGTTCGAATCCGATCTGCGCTGGCTCAGGCATTACGGTTTCGCGCCGCTCGATATTCCTTCGCTCGACGGAGGATTGTCGCGATGAAATTCACGCTCTCCTGGCTCAAGGAATATCTCGAAACCGATGCCGATGCCGCAACCATCGCACACGCGCTCACCAATATCGGCCTCGAAGTGGAAGCGGTGGAGGACAAGGCCGCGCGGCTTGCGGATTTCATCGTCGGTTATGTCGTTTCGGCCGAGAAACATCCCAACGCCGACAAGCTGAAACTCTGCATCGTCGATACCGGAGCCGAGAAGATTCAGGTCGTCTGCGGTGCGCCGAACGCGCATACCGGTATGAAAGGCGTGTTCGCGCGGCCGGGCATCGTTATCCCCGTCAGCAACGAAGTGCTGAAGATCGGCACCATCCGCGGCGTCGAATCCCGCGGCATGCTCTGTTCGGAGCGCGAGCTGCTTCTGTCGGAAGAGCACACCGGCATCATCGAACTCCCGGCCGACGCGAAAATTGGCGCACCCGCAGCCGGCGCGCTCGGCCTCAACGATCCGGTGATCGATGTTTCCATCACGCCCAATCGCGGCGATGCGACATCCGTTTACGGCATCGCGCGCGATCTGGCCGCGGCGGGTATCGGTCGTCTGAAAAGCGGCACGGTTGCGAGCGTGCCAGGCAAATTCCCGAGCCCGAAGAAAATCCATCTCAACTTCACGCCCGACACGGCGAGCGCCTGCCCGATTTTCGCTGGGCGCCTGATCCGCAACGTGAAGAACGGGTCTTCGCCCAAATGGCTGCAGAATCGCTTGCGCGCCATCGGCTTGCGCCCGATTTCCGCGCTGGTGGACGTGACCAATCTGATTTCCGCCGATCGCGGCCGTCCGCTGCACGTCTTCGATGCGGACAAGCTCTCCGGCGACATGCAGGCGCGGCTCGCGCAGGATGGCGAGCAAATCCTCGCGCTCGACGGCAAGAGCTACACGCTCGATTCCTCCATGTGCGTGATCGCGGACGAACGCGCCGCGCGCGGCATTGCCGGCGTCATGGGCGGCGAGGATACGGGCTGCACCGAATCCACCACCAATGTCTTCGTCGAATCCGCCTATTTCGATCCCGCGCGCATCGCGAGCACGGGCCGCAAGCTCGGAATCATTTCCGATGCGCGCTATCGCTTCGAGCGCGGCGTCGATCCCGAATTCGTCGTGCCGGGTCTGGAGCTTGCAACCAAACTCCTCCTCGAATTCTGCGGCGGCGAGCCCTCCGAGATCGTGGTGGGCGGAAAAGTGCCGCAATGGCAACGCAAAATCGCGTTCTCGCCGGATGCGGTGAAGCGTCTGGCGGGCCTCGAACTCGGCAAACCGGACATGTTCGCGATCCTTTCCAATCTCGGCTTCACCGTGGAGCAGGGCGTGCCGTTGCAGGTGACGCCGCCGTCGTGGCGCAGCGATATCGAGGGCTCCGCCGATCTGGTCGAAGAGATCGTGCGTATTCACGGCCTGGATAAGGTTCCGGCCGCGCCGATGTCGCGGCGCAATGTGATCGCGCGGCCAGTGCTGACGCCGGCACAACGGCGCACGCGCACCATTCGCCGTGTGCTTGCCTCACGCGGCTTCAACGAGACGATCTCGTTCTCCTTCGTTGCGCGAGCCGATGCAAAGATGTTCGGTGGCGGAGATGACCAGCGTCAACTGGAAAATCCAATAGCGGCGAATCTTGACGCGCTGAGACCCAGCCTTTTGCCGTCATTGCTTGCTGCTGCGGGCAGAAACGCCGCCCGTGGCGCAAAAAATCTTATGCTGTTTGAAATCGGCGCAGAGTTCAAAAGCGGAATGCCCGGCGACCAGCGGACGGTCGCTGCAGGTATCCGCGTCGGCACAGGGGCGAAGCATTGGACAAAATCATCACATGCTCCTGATGTTTTCGACGTGAAGGCGGATATGCTCGCAGCTATCGAAGCCGCAATGGGCTCCGCAATGACTGCGCCGATAAAAGCGGAAGCTCCGAATTGGTATCATCCAGCTCAATCTGGAACTCTTGCGCTTGGACCCAAGGTAATTGGACACTTCGGCATTATTCATCCGATGATCAATGCATGGTTTGGGCTTGAACACGATACACCGCCGGGTGTCGCCGCATTCGAGATTTTCCTCGATGCCATTCCTGAATCCAAAGCCAAGGGCAAGGCGCGTGCGGCTTTCTCTCCGTCGCAATTCCAGGCGGTGGAGCGCGATTTCGCGTTCGTCGTCGATTCAAAAATCACCGCCGACGAAATCATCAAGGCCGCGAAATCGGCCGAGCGCAATTTGATCGAATCCGCTTCGGTGTTCGATGTCTATGAAGGCAAGGGCGTGCCGGAGGGCAAGAAATCGCTCGCCATCTCTGTGCGCCTGCAACCGAAGGACAAGACGCTCACGGATGCAGAGATTGAAACCATTGCGCAGAAGATCGTGGTGACGGTGGCGAAGGCAACGGGTGGGATGTTGAGGACCTGATTATTAGTTTGTGCCACTTCCCTGTGAGCCGGATTTGGTAGCTTGTGATGCCGTCGATGAGAAGCCGAGAGAAGAAAAACAAGCGTACTCCATGCCGACCTTGAACATGTGAAACGTCTCATAGGCTTCAAACTGCTTGCTGAAATTAGCGTCATCCGAATTAAACGGGTCGTAAGAACTCAAAGTCCCCTGAAAATAGGGGTCTGTTACGAACAGATTGTAAATCGTCTGCATCTCTGCGAGCGTTTGTCCGAAATCCTGACTTGAACCGCTCCCGCCCGTGACGCCGGTGACAGCTGACTTCAACTGCCCACCGAAGAGCGTGACCAGCGTCGACGCCAATGCAATGGTGTCCTGATTTGCGTGCGAAAATGCCAAAGCCGGAACGATCGACGCGACAACGACGTCGGCAAAATTGAAGCTGTTGTTGAAAAAGGTGTTCCACCCACCGGCATTCGCCTTATAGTAGAGGCACTGCGTGACCGCGCGCTCGTACATCCTGTTGAGATTGAACAGCCGGATATTGGTGACCGGGATTGTACCCGATTGTGAGGAGGTTGCATTTGGCTTGTCCGGGGCTGTTCCGCCCGCCTGTTGCTGACCGCCCGCCGGAGTGTTGGGCATTGTAATGGTGACACTGGTTGGACCGGACGACGGTGACTCTGCCGCGCCGGAATCCGTCGCTTTGGATGGCGAAGCTTTCACCGTCTGCGTATTACCCGGCGACGTCACCGACAGCGCCACTGTGGTGCCGGGCGCAGGCGCCACAGCATCGGCACCGCTCTGAGGAAGTGAAGTAACCGAACTTTTCGGCGGCGTTATTATGATCGCTACCGATGCTCCGCCCGGAGGTGCATCGGATGCCAGCGGCCATTTTATAAGTTGGCCAAGCCATGGAGGGGGAGCAAGCTTCCTCACATCCGCACGCGTCAAAGGACGCCCATTTTCGTCCAAGAATTTCTCGCCAGCTTTTGTCTCCAGAAATCCGTCACTGTCCCAAGTCAAATCAGAGATCGATACCTTTTTCCCTTCTTTTGCAAGGACTTGTGACGCCAAATATTCGTCACTTGCTCGTCGAGGGATATAGGGGTCCAAACAGAGCGGGTCTGTCCCAGGAGAGAAGGTCGAAACGCGACAAATATCTTCGTCATCGAGCTTCGGCAATGAACTGCAACAGGCCAGAAGCAACAGGCCGACAATCGCTACCGGCCGCCCAAGCGGACGCATTTGCGGAGTCATGATTTTTCCCAGCCCCAACCCGGCGCGATATTTGTCTCGCAGCGGCACTACCCAAATATCACTATAGCATTTAATTTTATTTATTTCGAGTCCCTTAGTTTATCCTTCGTGTGCAAGAGAACAGATCACAAAATAAAGTATTGAATCGACGCGAATATTTCAGCGCCTTGGGGGTGGGAAATCGTCATAACGCAGCTATCGCGGCACACGCGCGCGGGATAAGACGAAGACGGCAATAAAATCGTGCCGGGTGTTGCCGCAGCGCAAGTCCGGCGCAAGCGGAATCCGAACCGGCGATGACAACATCCAACCATTTCGACAAACGCTCCGCGCTCGCCTTCATCGTCGCGTTCGGGTTCGTCAGCCTCTTTGCCGATGCGGCTTATGAAGGCATGCGCGGCATCGCGGGGCCTTATCTCGCGTTGCTCGGCGCAAGCGGGACTGCCGTCGGCATCATCGCGGGCACAGGCGAATTGTTCGGCTATCTGCTCAGGCTTGCATCGGGACGCCTCGCCGAACGCACCGGCCTTTATTGGGCGATCACCATCGGCGGCTATGCGGTGCAGATGGCGGCGGTGCCGCTGATGGCGTTCGCGGGCACATGGTGGCTTGCGGCGGCCCTCATCGTGATCGAGCGCAGCGGCAAGGCGATGCGCAATCCTGCCGCCAACACCATGATGAGCCATGCGGGCGAGGAGATCGGGCAGGGCTGGGCCTTCGGCCTGCACGAAGCGATGGATCAGACCGGCGCGCTGTGCGGCCCGTCGATCGCAGCCCTCGTGCTCGCCCATCACGGGCAATACACCGATGCGTTCCTCTGGCTCGGCATTCCCGCAACGCTCACGGTTCTGACCGTGATCGGCCTCGCGCTTGGATTTCCCTTCGCGGGCCGCATCGCGCATGCCACGGATGGGGCAATGTCTGCTGGCCTGTCGCGCGAATATTGGTGGCTTGCCGCAAGTGCGGCGCTGATCGCCTTCGGCTTCGCGGACTGGCCGCTCGTCGCTTTTCATTTCGCCAAGGCGGCAACGGTTTCGCGCACCATGGTGCCGATCCTTTACGCGGTCGCGATGGGCGCGGAAGGCGTTGGCGCGCTGGCGTTCGGACGGCTGTTCGACGCGCGCGGATTTTCCGTGCTTCTGCCCACGGTGCTGATTGCAGCCGCCATTCCGCCGCTCGTCTTCCTCGGCAATTCCGCCGAGGCGATTGCGGGCGTGATCTGCTGGGGCGTTGCGCTCGGTATCCAGACCTCGGTGATGACGGCGGGCATCGCTCTTCTTGTACCCAGAGAGTCGCGCGCACGCGCTTACGGCATCTTCTCCGCCGTGTTCGGGATCGCATGGTTCGCCGGCAGTTCCCTGCTCGGCGTGCTTTACGATATATCGCTGCCGGCACTGGTGATCGCGGCCGTAGCGGCAGAGCTTGCGGCAATCGTGCCGCTGGCCGCCATCATCCGTGGCAGAGCATGATCGCGCTTCTTTGAAGCGCTCGCATGCTCCGATTGTTTATATTATCGCGCAATTTATCCGAAAACCGCTTCGCACTTTTCGGATTGCGCTCCAATGAAAACGGCGGCCCCGAAGGGCCGCCGCTTCCGTTCATTCATTGCGACAGATAATACTGCATCGGCGGATTGGGCCGCGCGACGAAGCATTGCCGGTTCAGATTGTAGTTCTGGATGACGGCCAGCGCCTGATCCGCCGCCGGCTTGTTCCCGCCAAAATCGAGCAGCCACATGCTGCCATCGACCACTTTCCACGCGCCGCCGGCATGGGCGACCGATGCGGTGTGCGGATTGAAGTTGATGCAATCCTGGCCAGGCATATCGCCGCTCGGAACATGGCCGCTGCGCTTCCAATAGACCATCGCCGCGTTCGGCCGCTGCACATAGCAGATCTGATCGAAGCGATAGTGCTGGATGATGTCGAGCGAGCGATCCGCGGCGGGTTTGTTCCCGCCAAAATCGAGCACCCATTCCGAACCGTTCACGATCTTCCAGTCGCCGCCCACATGGCTGACCGCCAGCGATGACCACGGCTCGGGCAGGCAGTCCTCGCTGCCCAGCATCGGACCGTGATAGCCGCCGGGTCCGGGGCCAGGTCCTGGTCCAGGTCCGGGTCCTCCGCCCATCGATCCCGCACGCACCATAAGTCCGTGCCGGTCATAGGAGGGGCGCCCCGAATGATCGGTGAAATCGACATGCATGTCGTAGTTGAGCTGATCGCCCGGTGCGTTGTGGAACTCCAGATGGGTGATCGAGAAACCGGAATGGAAGGTGACCTTCACCGTTCCGCCCATTCCGTGTTCGAACGTTCCCGTCTCGATGCCCCAGTCGCAATCGGTGGGATGGCACTGGCCGAAGGCATGGACCTGAACATGGAAGAACGCGCCCATCGTGATGTCGGCGCGCGTGAGATTGTCGGTGTGGGGATCGGCATTTTGCCAATGGCCGATGAAGTCGGCCAGCTTCGCCTCGGCCGCCTGGGAAAACGCGACGGTGGCTACAACTGCGCCGGCTAGCGCGGCCAGAAACAGCCTGCTTCGCCGGATGGTCTGAGCGAGTTGCATGGGGGACCTCCGCTAAGCGTCCCGCGGCAGGCCCCCTCTCGCCCCAGCGGAACGAGCCCGCATCTTCCACCATTTCGGACAGGATTGCGACGCCGGACAGGTCCCGCTATCAACCCGCGTCAACTCGCGAAGCGACAGGCACTATAATAATCTATGACGGACCTCGCCCATATCCGCAATTTTTCCATCGTCGCCCATATCGACCATGGGAAATCCACGCTCGCCGACCGGCTGATCCAGGTGACGGGCGGGCTTTCCATGCGCGAGATGAAGGAACAGGTCCTCGATTCCATGGAGATCGAGCGCGAGCGCGGCATCACGATCAAGGCCCAGACCGTGCGCCTCGAATACAGAGCCCGCAACGGCGAGAGTTACATCCTGAATCTCATGGATACGCCCGGCCATGTCGACTTCGCCTATGAAGTGAGCCGCTGCCTGGCCGCCTGCGAAGGCGCATTGCTGGTGGTCGATGCTTCGCAAGGCGTGGAAGCGCAAACGCTCGCCAATGTCTATCAGGCGATCGACGCGGGCCTCGAGATCGTGCCGGTGCTCAACAAGGTCGATCTTCCCGCCGCCGAGCCCGACCGCGTGCGCCAGCAGGTCGAGGATGTGATCGGCATCGATGCGTCGGACGCGATACCGATCTCGGCGAAAACGGGATTGAACATCGGCGAAGTTCTCGAAGCCATCGTTCATCGCCTGCCGCCGCCGAAAGGCGATGCGGATGCGCCGCTGAAGGCGCTGCTGGTGGATAGCTGGTACGATTCCTATCTCGGCGTCGTCGTGCTGGTGCGCATCGTCGACGGCGAGTTGAGACGCGGCCAGAAGATCCGGATGATCGCGTCGGACGCCGTCTATCAGGTCGAACGCGTCGGCGTGTTCACGCCCAAACAAGTGCTGGTGGATTCGCTGGGCCCAGGCGAAGTCGGATTCCTCACCGCCGCCATCAAACAGGTGGCCGATTGCCATATCGGCGATACCATCACCGACGAACGCAAGGGCACCGAAACGCCGCTGCCGGGATTCAAGCCGGCGCAACAGGTCGTGTTCTGCGGACTGTTCCCGGTCGATGCGGCGCAATTCGAGGATTTGCGCGACGCGCTTTCCAAACTGCATCTGAACGATGCGAGCTTCACTTATGAAACCGAAACCTCCGCCGCGCTGGGGTTCGGCTTCCGCTGCGGATTTCTGGGCTTGCTTCATCTCGAAATCATCCGCGAGCGGCTGGAGCGCGAATTCAATCTCGATCTGATCGCGACGGCGCCGAGCGTGATCTATCGCATCCACATGACCGACGGAACGATGAGGGAGCTTCACAATCCCGCCGACATGCCCGATATCGTGCGCATCGCCTTCATCGAGGAGCCGTGGATCAGGGCCACCATCTTCGTGCCCGACGAACATCTGGGTGCAGTGCTGAAGCTCTGCGAAGATCGGCGCGGACGGCAGGTGGAACTCACCTATGCCGGCGCCCGCGCGATGGTGATTTACAGACTGCCGCTCAACGAAGTCGTGTTCGATTTCTACGACCGGCTGAAATCGGTTTCGCGCGGCTATGCCAGCTTCGATTATCACATCGAAGGTTATGAGGAAGGCGATCTCGTCAAGATGTCGATCCTCGTCAACGGCGAGCCGGTCGATGCCCTGTCGATGATCGTCAACCGCAGCCGCGCCGAAGGCCGCGGGCGCGCGATGTGCGAAAAGCTGAAGGAGCTCATTCCGCGCCATCTTTTCCAGATTCCGATCCAGGCGGCCATCGGCGGAAAGATCATCGCGCGTGAAACCATCTCGGCGCTGAGGAAGGACGTCACCGCGAAATGCTATGGCGGCGACATCACCCGCAAGCGCAAACTCCTCGACAAGCAGAAAGAGGGCAAGAAGAAGATGCGCCAGTTCGGCAAGGTGGACATCCCGCAGGAAGCCTTCATCGCCGCCCTGAAGATGGATGCGGATTGATGGCGAAAACCGTCGCCCTCATCGATTACGGCTCGGGGAATTTGCGTTCCGCCGAGAAGGCGCTGGCGCGCGCGTCGCGCGAGGGCGGCACCGGGCACGAGATCGTGGTCACTTCCGATCCCGACGTGGCCGCGAAGGCCGAACGCATCGTGCTGCCGGGCGTGGGCGCGTTTGCAGATTGCATGAACGGGCTCAAATCGGTGCCCGGAATGGTCGCGGCGCTGGACGACGCCGTGCGCAGACGCGGCGTGCCCTTCCTCGGCATTTGCGTCGGCATGCAATTGCTCGCGAGCGTCGGCCGCGAATTCGGCGATCATCCGGGGCTCGGCTGGATCGACGGCGAGGTCGTCATCATCGAGGCGTCGAAACCGGAAATCAAAGTGCCCCACATGGGCTGGAACGATCTTCGTATTGTGAAGCCGCATCCCTTGCTGGACGGAATCGAGAACGGCGCGAATGCCTATTTCGTGCATTCCTACAAATTCGTCGAGAAAAACCGGAGCGATGTTCTCGCTACGACCGATTACGACGGCACGATCAATGCCGTGCTCGGGCGCGGCAATATCGTGGGCACGCAATTCCACCCGGAGAAAAGTCAGGCGGTGGGATTGCGCCTGCTCGCGAACTTCCTCAAATGGAAACCATGATCCTTTACCCGGCAATCGATCTGAAGGACGGTGTTTGCGTCCGCCTCAAGCGCGGCGAGATGGACCAGGCGACGATCTTCAACACCGACCCGGCGGCGCAGGCGCGCGCCTTTGCGCAAGCCCGGTTTCAATGGTTGCATTGCGTCGATCTGAACGGCGCCTTCGAAGGCAGAAGCGCGAATGCCGATGCGATCAAGAAAATCCGCAGCAGCATCGATCTTCCCATCCAGCTCGGGGGTGGAATCCGCGACCGCGCCGCCATCGATGGCTGGCTGGAGGCGGGTATCACCCGCGTGATCCTGGGAACCGCGGCACTGAGAGACCCGGCGCTGGTGAAGGAAGCTGCCAGGGCACATCCCGGGCGTATCGCCGTCGGCATCGATGCGAAGGATGGCAGGGTCGCCGTCGAAGGCTGGGCGAAAACCTCCGAACTGACGGCCGCCGAGCTCGCCCGGCGCTTCGAAGACGCCGGCGTCGCCGCCATCATCTTCACCGACATCGCGCGCGACGGCATGTTGCAGGGCGCGAACGTGGCCGCGACGGCCGCCCTCGCCGCGTCAACCTCCATTCCGGTGATCGCCTCGGGCGGCGTGGCCGGAATCTCCGACATCGAGGCCTTGGCCGCGGAGCCGAAAATCGCGGGCGTCGTCATCGGACGGGCGCTTTACGACGGCCGGATCGACCCGAAAGCGGCGCTTTCGGCGGCCGCGCGTTAACGATTCCGAAATCATTGTTAATATTCTGTGGATAAAACGGCTTAGCGAACGCTGTTAAGACGGCGGATTAAATCGTCAAGTTGTTCCAGCGTCTTGTAAAAAATCCGCAGCTCGCCGCCGGTGGATCCTTTGTGTGCGATCTCAACTTTCAGCCCTAACATATTGGATAAATTTGATTCCAATGCCCTGGTATCGGGATCCGTTGCGCGCGGCTTGACAACCTTCTTCTTGGATCGCCGTTCAGCCTCACGAACATTCAGAGAACCCGAGATGATTTCCTTCGCCCGCGCCTCCGGATCGGCGAGCCCGATCAGCGTGCGGGCGTGGCCTGCCGTCAGCTTGCCGTCGCGGATCAGCGCCTTGACGGTCTCGGGCAGTTTCAGGAGCCGCAGCGTGTTGGCGACATGGCTGCGGCTCTTGCCGACCTCCTGGGAAAGCCGGTCCTGGGTGTAGCCGAACTTGTCGATCAGCTCCTGATAGGCGCCCGCCTCCTCGATCGCGTTGAGATCGGCGCGTTGCACATTTTCGATGATCGCGAGTTCGAGCGACTCGCCATCGCTCATCTCGCGCACGACCACCGGCACGTCGTGGAGCTTCGCCATCTGCGCGGCCCGCCAGCGCCGCTCGCCGGCGACGATCTCGAACGAATTCGGTTGTGCGGTTGGCCTGACCAGGATCGGCTGCAACACGCCTTTCTCGCGAATGGAATTCGCAAGATCGTTCAGATCTTCGGCTCCGAAAGTTTTGCGCGGCTGGAATCTGTTCGGCTTCAGAAACGCAACGGGCAATGTGCGCGCGCCCTTCGCTTGAATCTCGCCGCGCGTCGGCAAGGCTTCATCGCCGATCAATGCCGACAGCCCGCGGCCCAATCCGCGATGACGTTCTTCCGGTGTCATGCCGCGATCCGCCCGCGCTCGCGCTGGATCAATTCGCCGGCGAGCTTGATGTAGGCCTGGCTTCCCGGACAACGCAGATCGTAAACAAGCGCCGGAAGCCCATGGCTCGGCGCTTCGGAAATACGCACATTTCGCGGAATTATCGTCTTGTAGACGACATCGCCCAAATTGGCGCGCACATCGGCGGCAACCTGGTCCGACAAGCGATTTCGCCTGTCGAACATGGTCAGGACGACGCCCTGTATTTCGAGCGCGGGATTCAAATTCGCGCGCACGAGCTCGATCGTCTTGAGCAATTGGGAGAGACCTTCCAGCGCAAAGAATTCGCATTGCAGCGGCACGACGACCGCATCGGCGGCCACCATCGCATTCACGGTGAGAAGCGTGAGCGATGGCGGGCAGTCGATCAGCACGTAGGAAAATCTGTTCGGTTCTTCTTCGGCGAATTTCGCGAGCGCATCTTTCAGGATCGCATTGCGGCGCGGGCGATCGATCAGTTCGAGTTCGGCGCCCGACAGATCGACAGTGGACGGCACGAGCGCGAGACCGGGGATCTTCGTCGGCGTCACGGCGTCAGCGATCTTCGCCTCGCCCATCAGCACGTCATAGGTCGTCACCTTCCGTTCGGGGCGCGGGATGCCGAGGCCGGTCGAGGCGTTGCCTTGCGGATCGATGTCGACCACCAGCGTCGGCTCGCCCACGGCCGCCAGCGCCGTACCCAGATTGATGGCCGTCGTGGTCTTGCCCACCCCGCCCTTCTGGTTGGCGACCACCAGGATGCGCGGGCCTTTAGCGTTTGACATGAGCCAGCTCCCGAATCTCGAGCACCACGCCCGATGGGTCCGTGCGGCTTGGATGCCGCAACACCTTCATCCTCCAAGATTTATGGGCTTCGGTCAATTCGGCATCTACGGATTGACCCTTGAGGAGCAGATTTACCGTCTCCCTGCCCTGAAAAGCCTGTGCATAGCCAAGCAGCTTGTCGAGGGGCGCGCAGGCCCGCGCCGTAACAACATCGAAGGGCTCGGACTTCGCCTCTTCAATCCGGCGATTGCGGACTTCGACATTCAGGCCCATTCGCTCGGCCGCGGCTTCCAGAAAGCGGCATTTCTTGGCGGTGGCTTCGTAGAGAACCACGCGCAAATCCGGCTCGAACGCGGCCAGGACCAGCCCCGGAAATCCGGCCCCGCTGCCCAGATCGACAAGGCTTTTCGCTTCGGCCGGAATGTACTCCGCGATCTGCGCCGAATCCCAGACATGCCGTTTCCAGATATCTGCCATGGATGCGGCCGAGACGAGATTGTGGCGCGCATTCCAATCGTCCAGCAGACCGATATAGGCCTCCAGTCGAGCCAGCGTTTCACGTGAAACAGAGGCGGCTTTCGCGAATTCGTCGGGACCGAATTCAGGACGCGGCACGATTTGGTTCTTTTTTGGCCGCGCGATTGCGAATATGGGCGAGAACCAGCGTCAGCGCCGCGGGCGTGACGCCATCGATGCGCGCCGCCTGGCCGAGCGTGGCCGGCCGGATGTTCTCAAGTTTCAGCTTGGCTTCGGTAGAAAGCCCGACGATGGCGGCATAATCGACGTCGGCGGGAAGCCGCAGCGTCTCATCCCGCCGGAAGGCGATGATGTCGGCCTCCTGCCGGTCGAGATAACCGGCGTATTGGGCGTCTATTTCTAGCTGCTCCACTGCATCAGGCGCGAAGCCGCCAAGTTCCGGCCAGATCGCGACCAGCGCTGAAAATTCCACGCCCGGCAGGCTCAAAAGCTCGCTGGCATTGCGGCGGACGCCATCCAGCCGGATGGCCATCCCATGTTTGCGGGCTTCGTTAGGCGTGAGGTTCAGCTCGTGCATCCGCGCCCGTGCCGCCTCGACCCGCGCCGTCTTTTCCGCGAAAGCCTTCGAGCGTTCGGCGCCCACGCATCCTGCCCGCTCGCCGATGGGCGTCAGGCGCTGGTCGGCGTTGTCGGCGCGCAGGCTCAGGCGATATTCGGCCCGCGAGGTGAACATCCGATAGGGCTCGGAAACACCCTTGGTCACGAGGTCGTCGATCAGTACGCCGATATAGGCAGAGGCGCGATCCAGAATAATTGGATCGGAACCCCGCGCCGCATTCAGCCCCGCCATCAGGCCTTGCGCGGCGGCTTCCTCATAGCCGGTCGTGCCGTTGATCTGGCCGGCCAGATAAAGGCCCGGAACGCGCTTTGTTTCGAGCGAGGAGTGAAGCTCGCGCGGGTCCACGTAATCGTATTCGATAGCATAGCCGGGCCGGCGCATTGCCACCTTCTCCAGCCCCGGAATGGTGGCGAGCAGCGCAAACTGCACATCCTCCGGCAGCGAGGTCGAGATGCCATTGGGATAGACCGTGTCGTCGTCCAACCCCTCGGGTTCGAGGAAAATCTGGTGCGTCTCGCGATGCCCGAAGCGCACCACCTTGTCCTCGATCGAGGGGCAATAGCGCGGGCCGGTGCTTTCGATCTGGCCGGAATACATGGGCGCGCGATGGAGATTGGCGCGGATGATGGCGTGGGTCTCCGGCGTCGTGCGCGTGATGTGGCAGGCGATCTGAGGCGTGGCGATCTGCTTGGTCAGGAACGAGAACGGCACCGGCGGATCGTCGCCCTCCTGCCGCTCCAGCGAGGCCCAGTCGATGGTCGTGCCGTCCAACCTGGGCGGCGTCCCGGTCTTGAGGCGCCCCATGCGCAAGCCAAGGCCATAAAGGGTCCTGGACAGGCCGATGGAGGGCTCCTCCACTTTCCCTTGGCCTATCGCTCCGCTACTTGAGGTGGCCCTCCCCGCCGGGATCTTCCGCTCGCCGATATGGATCAGCCCGCGCAGGAACGTGCCGGTCGTCAGCACCACGGCGCGGGCCCGGATTTCGGAACCGTCCGCCGTGACGACACCAGCCACCCGCCCATTGTGGATGATCAGGTCTTCGGCCGCCGCCTCGCGGATTTCGAGGTTCGCGGTCTCGGCCAGCGCCTTCTGCATGGCAAGGCGATAGAGCTTGCGGTCGGCCTGCGCCCGGGGCCCGCGTACGGCCGGGCCCTTGCGGCGGTTGAGCAGCCGGAACTGGATTCCCGCCGCATCCGCCACCCGCCCCATGACGCCATCCAGCGCATCGATCTCGCGGACGAGATGTCCCTTGCCGAGCCCGCCAATGGCCGGGTTGCAGGACATCTCGCCGATGGTCGAATGCTTGTGGGTGAGGAGCAGGGTCTTCGCGCCCGCCCGCGCGGAAGCCGCCGCAGCCTCGCAGCCGGCATGCCCTCCCCCGATCACGACCACGTCGTAGCTCATGTGCGCTGCCTTAATCGCAAGGCCCGGCAGGGACAAGGTGTTTCACGTGAAACACTCACTTGCGGTATTAGGTAGCAAACACACCTTATAATCCCATGACGGGTTGCGCCTTGCAAGTTATTGTTTTGCATGGCTGAATCTCATGTCTTATCCGCCCTCAAGGAAAAGCGCGCCCGGCTGGCTGGTGAGCTAAAAGCGGCCCAGTTGCGGGTTATGGCGCTTCGCGTCGATCTGGCGAGCGTCGATAACTGCCTGCGGATTTTCCATTGCGAAGTGGACCCGGCAACCATCCCGCCCAAAGTTACCTTTGCCCAGAGCCAGCTTCCCAAGGGCGCAGGGGCGCGCACAGCCCTCGAAATACTCCGCGAGACTAGCGAGCCTATGAGTTGCCCGGAACTCGCTGCCTGCATCCTACAGCGGTTTGAGAGGCCGTTGACGGCCAAGGCGCTGCATCGGCTTGTTTCGACCATTCATGGCAACTTCTCGCGCCGGAGAGATGGGATCGTGGAATTCGACCGCAGCACGTATCCAGGCAAGTGGCGATTGAAGTCAACTATTTGATTATAAAGGAAAAATTACAGAATCGGACTCTGGCGCGGGGCATATAATAAATCTCGTTCTCAATGTCAAGCATAACTTGACGAATCGCAAATCAAGCTATATCTGTCGCATGCGGCCGTAGGCATGCGGTTGCAAGACTCTGACTAACGAATGGCGACAAAGACTCGAAGCCCCCTGAAATCTTGCACCGCATACGCGCTGCGAGAAATTCAGGTTGTCCATTGTTGGACGTGAAACGGGCACAAATGACTGACATGAAAACCTTGGCAATTCGAGCGCTAGTCCGTCGCGGGCGGCGTTCAACTGATATTGCAGCCGCAGACATGGAAATCGCGGTAGCGGTTAGCCATAAGAATCAACGCGGAAACGTCTCTCAGCAACTGGGGCGTACCAAGTCCAGCCGTGCTCTCGATGCGCTTCGCGCTCGACGCCGAGCAAAACTGCCACCAGAATGATACCCATCATATAAAACGCAACCCAGTGCAGCTATCACGCGGGAGGGGGCATGGATGATGCTGTTAAAGAACAGCTGAGACGTTTCGTCGACCTTTGGAATACCACAGAAAAGGTCGTGAAGCAGGCGGAACTAATCAACAGAGAATTAATTCGTCCAAGCATCAATGAGCTGCGATATGCTGGCCGGTGGATGGTGTTGGCACTCACTGCGATCTTAAAAAACGAAAAGCAAATTGATAGGCTCACCACAGTAGATAACGTACTATCCTATGCGCTTCTTTGCTGCATGCAGGCAAAGCATGATGCAATTGATAGCATCGTGCTATTTCTGCACGAAAAGATCGATGAACTGAACGCCCGATACACAGCATATGTTATCGGCCTTTACGTGCAAGATTATAGCCACTTTCTAAAAGAAGTGACGGAGGTTGACCGGCTTATTACGACTTCGCGGGGGGAACGAGAGAATCGAGCTGAAATATATGATCACATTTTCAAGGAGCATCTTCCGAAACTCATGGACTATCTGCAGCGAGTGCACGATGCAGAAACGGAAATAAACGAATCAATAAAGAAAGAAACTTCCAAACAATTTTGGGACAAATTATGGCTAATAATATCCCTTATATTCAATGTTTTTTTCTTTGGTGTCGTAGTCTACGACCATTGGCCAAAAGCAGTTCCGATCCAAACCTCTATCGCTGGCCACGCTGCCAATAACCCTTCCATTGGCGCGAAACCGGGTGATGCGCAGCCGCGCTAACAATCGCCAGATATTGCTCGCCATTGCTGATGCGGCGGCGATCTTCTCTCCAATCCATTTCGGCAGCGTAGGCAGCGAGGTATGGCCCCGCGATATGATGGTGAGTTCCGATTTCCGCGCGGCGCAATCTGCTAAAGAAGGACTCGACGCCATTTGTGCATCCTTCGCCGTCAGAATATGCGAGGCTATGATTGATGCGCTTTGTCGAATAGTGCGCGTGCATCACGTCCCAATGCGAAGCTTCATCGGCGTAAACTGTGCTGCCCGTTTCGATGCGGTCTTTCAGGGCCGAAACTGATTGATCTTCCGTTTTGGAAATGAACGTGATGGTCTTTCCATTGCGCTCGCGGGCGGCAATAACGACCATACGTTTGCCGTTCTGATTGCGTGCAAGGCGGCGGTCCCGGCGATGTTCTTTCATGTTCGCGGGCTTGATGTAACCGCCCGCGTGCATACCGTCGATTTCGACATGGCCCGACACTTTCGCGCCTTTATCTTCCGCCGCCATCGCCTCACGAAGTTTGTGCGCCATGACGAAAGCAGTTTTATATTGAACGTCCAGATCGCGCGACAACTGCAACGCGCTGTAGCCCTTCGCGCCGTTCGTGAAAATCGCAATCGCCGCGAGAATGTCGCGAATGGCGAGTTTGTGGCTGGCGAAGATCGTGCCGGAGGTAAGCGAAAACTGGGAACCGCAGCCCTTGCACTTGAAAATCTTGCGAGCCTTGTACTCGTACACGGCCACGCAACCGCAATGCGGGCAGACCGGCTCGCCATTGTTCTCAGACCAGCGGATTGCCTTGAAGGCGTCGTAAGCCTCCAGATCGGATAGGCGCAGCACCTTTGCCAGACTGAGCGTCCGGGCCTTTGTGCTGAGAAGGAAGTGCTGCGCCATTTGCCGTCAAATCCGTTACTAATGTAACGAATATGGCGGCACATCGTCCCATTGTCAAGGGCAAAAGTATCGAATATGGTGGCAATCGCAATTAAATTGAGGTTGCCATGCCACACAAGGTCGATTGGCCGGAAAAGGTCAAGGGATTGCTCAAGTCTGAGCTAAAGCGCCGGAATGTGACCTACGCCCAACTGGTTGAAAAACTTGCGGAAATTGGCATACAGGACACCGAACCTAATATACGCAATAAAATTGCGCGGGGAGGATTTACGGCTGTTTTTCTGGTCCAATGCCTTGAGGCTGTTGGGGTGCGGGAGCTTCATCTCCCGTAAGAGTAACAAAATGCGCGCCCATTTGTCGGAATAGCGGAACAAGTTGAGGCGGAATAAATATGGTGGCATTCCAAATGCCCCCACCTATAAAGCTGACATTTTCAAAGCCTATTGCGTTCTTAATTTCAGTGTCCTGCTTTCCTACCACAACATCGCAGCCAAAGAATCCGCCATTCTGAAAGTGATTATTGTTCAAAAGCGCGATATTAGCCGGACCCATTAGCTCGCAATTAAAGAATGCCTTGTTTTTGATTATCTTAGATACGGGGTGGGCCAGATCGTGTATTCTTATCCTCAGGCCAGTGAATTGGGCATCGAGCGGATTAATACCCACAACATCCTTTTTCCATTTGTCGATTGCGCCGCCAGTAAGCCACCAAAGCCGGATGCGAGCCAAAATCGCGCCGATCACGGCTACTAACAGCGTTCCTATTAGGCCGGCGGTCCAATAGCCAATCGGGCCGAATGAAGCGATCCACTCGTTGAGTGCCGCAAAATGAGCGGTGACAAAGCCGCTCACGATTGAAACTCCTGTCCAAATGTACGCCGCGAGATCAAGTCGCGATGCAAGCTTGTCCAGAAGTTCCGCAAGTTTCTTACGCATTTGGAACTTCTACCATGAGTCTTGTGATAGGTGTATTTGCTACCTAATACCGCTCACTTGCCGATGCAGAAATCGCGGAAAACCGCATCGAGAAGTTCCTCGATGTCGACGCGGCCGGTGATGCGGCCGAGGGCACGGAGCGCGAGGCGGAGGTCTTCGGCCATGAGTTCGGATTGCGGAGCGGCGAGCGCGCGCTCCAGCGCAGCGGCGGCTTCTTCGAGGGCGTGGCGGTGGCGGGCGCGGGTGAGGGGCGGATTGGCCGCGTTTTGCGCGAAGCGGTCCGCCACCAGCTTCGTCAAGGCGGCTATGAGCTGGTCAAGCCCGGCGCCGGTTTTGGCCGAGATCATGAAACCCGACCGCGGCGCGGGCCAATTGAGGTCGGCCTTGTTCCAGACGGAAATGTCGGCATAGGTGCTGGGCAGGCCGGCGAAGGGGTCGGCGGCGGTGCCGTCGAGAAGCAAAAGGGTCAAATCGCCGGATTCGGCTCGGGCGAGTGCGCGGCGCACGCCTTCGAATTCAATGGCCTCCGAGGTTTCGCGTAAGCCCGCCGTATCGGCCAGGATGAGGGGATAGCCGCCGAGATCGAGATGCACCTCGATCACGTCACGCGTGGTTCCGGCCGCTTCCGAAACGATCGCCACATCGCGTCGCGCCAGCGCATTCACCAGCGAACTCTTACCAGCGTTCGGCTGACCGATCACTGTTAAGTGAATGCCGTTCCGCAATATCTCGCCGCGATGGGAATCGTTCAGATGTACCTGTATTTCCTTAAGAATCTCAAATATTGCTGTCCGAGAGACCTCCATCGCGTCTTGGGGAATCTCCTCTTCCGCGAAGTCGATGGAGGCTTCCGCCCACGCGCTGGCGCCGACCAGCCTTTCGCGCCAACCTTCGTATAATTCCTCTAACGCGCCGCCATATTGCCGGAGCGCCTGTTTGCGCTGGGCTTCGGTTTCCGCATCGATCAGGTCGGCGAGCGCTTCGGCGCGGGTGAGATCGAACTTGCCGTTCTCGACCGCGCGACGCGTGAACTCGCCCGGCTCGGCGGGCCGAACTCCTTTTGCTGCACTTATGCTGCGCAGCATGGCTGCAGCAATTGCGGCTCCGCCGTGGATGTGAAACTCCGCCACATCCTCGCCGGTGAAGCTCGCCGGCCGCGGAAACCAGAGCACCAAACCGCGGTCGATCTCACCGCCATCCGCATCGGAAAACCGCGCTATTGTTGCGCGTCTGGGCGCGAAATCGCGCCGGCCCGTCAAAGCCCCGGCCACGGCCAAAGCCGTCGGCCCCGATACGCGCACCACTGCCAGCCCGGCGCGGCCAGGCGCCGTCGATAGCGCGTAGATCGTATCCATCAACGTTTGGATTCAGTCTTTCGGGGCGCCCCGCCCGCGGCCGTGCGCGCCGCATCCCACATGAATTGCTGGAATTTCTCGAAGCCCTGCCCACCAAGCGGCATCCAGGCCTCCAGCATGGCCTTGGGATCGGACGTGTCCATGGCCGCCATCACCCGGCGCTCCATCTCGGCCATCATCTTTTCCTGAAGCGGCTTCACATCGGGCAGGCCCATCAGGGTCCTTGCCTCTTCCGGCGTCATGTCGAGTTCGATATGGACCTTCATCGCCTTTACCGCTTAGCTCGCAAGCGCTTGTGAACGCCTACGCCGGGAAGCTAGAACCAACAACAGGCCAAGCGCAACGCCCGTATCAAGCCCATCACTCTAGGAAACACCATGAGCCGCAATCTGCTTGCCCAGGAGACCAGTCCCTACCTTCTGCTCCATCAGCATAACCCCGTGCATTGGCGCCCCTGGGGGCCCGAGGCCTTCGCGGAGGCCGAAGCGGCGAACAAGCCGATCCTGCTCTCCATCGGCTATACGGCCTGTCACTGGTGCCACGTGATGAACCGCGAGAGCTTCGCCGACAACGACACGGCGGCGCTGATGAACGACCTCTTCGTCAATGTGAAGGTCGATCGCGAGGAGCGCCCGGATATCGACCAGATCTATCAGACCGCGGCCAATACGCTCGGCCATCAGGGCGGCTGGCCGCTGACGATGTTCCTCACGCCGCGCGGCGAGCCCTATTTCGCTGGCGCCTATTTTCCCAACGAAGAGCGTTTCGGCCAACCTGCTTTCCGGCGCGTGCTCGAGGAAGTCGCGCGCATCTATCGCGAGCAGCCCGAGCCCGTGGCCAATACGGTCGCGCGCGTGCAGCAGAATTTCGCCAATCTGTGGAGCCGCGATACGAGCGCGCCGCTCGATGGCGCGCTTCTCGATCAGGCCGCGATCAAGATCGGCCAGCGTTTCGATATTTTCTACGGCGGATTGCTCGGCACGCCGAAATTCCCGTCGGCCCATGTCGCCGAGGTTTTGTGGCGCGCCTATCTGCGCACGGGCGCCGAACAATTCAACCAGCTAGTCATCACCACGATGACCTCGATGAGCATCGGCGGCATGTTCGATCACATCGGCGGCGGCTATGCGCGCTATTCGACGGACGAACGCTGGCTCGTGCCGCATTTCGAGAAGATGCTCTACGACAACGCGCTGATCGTCGACATGCTGACGCTCGTCTACCAGCACAACCGCTCGCGGCTCTATCGCGAGCGCGTGGAGGAAACACTCGGCTGGGTCCTGCGCGAGATGCAGGTCGAGCAGGGCTTCGCCTCCAGCCTCGATGCCGATACCGACGGCGAGGAAGGAAAATACTATCTCTGGAGCGAAGCCGAGATCGACGCCGCGCTGATGGGCACTTATGTGCAGCGCTTCAAGGATGTCTATTCCGTGCGCCGCGAAGGCAATTTCCAGGGCCGCAATCTGCTGCATCGCGTGCATCCCACGCTCGGCTATCCGCTCTCCGACGCCGACGAAGCTTTGCTGAAAAAGCAGCGCGAGCTGTTGCTCGCCGCACGCCTCAAGCGCGTGCCGCCCTTGCGCGACGACAAGGTGCTCGCCGACTGGAACGGCATGATGATCTCCGCGCTCGCCAACGCCGGCAATGTGTTCCGCAACACGGCCTGGACGGCGGCGGCGATCCGCGCCTTCGATTTCGTGCTGCAGGCGCTCGGCGATGGCGACCGGCTCCATCATTCCTGGCGCGCGGGAAAACGCCAGCACACCGGCTTCTCCGACGATTACGCCCATATGATCCGCGCCGCGATGGCGCTTTGGGAATCGACGAACGACAAGCGCTATCTCGATCAGGCGCACAATTGGGTGCGCGTGCTCAACGAACATTTCTGGGATTTGCAGAACGGCGGCTATTTCCATACGCCGGACGATGCGGAGCCGTTGATCGTCCGTCCACGAACGATCTTCGACCAGTCGGTGCCTTGCGCCAACGGGATCATGATCCAGATGCTGGCGAAGCTCCATTTCGCCACCGCCGAGCCCAGCTATCGCGATCGCGCCAATGCGCTGGTGCAGGCGTTTGCGGGCGAGCTGCCGCGCGCCTTCATCTCGATGAGCTCCTATCTGAACGGACTCGAAACCGTGCTGACCGGGCTTCAGATCGTGATCGTCGGGCCGATCACCAATCCCAAGACGCATGAGCTCGTCAGCGCCGTCACCGGCCGCAGCCTGCCCAACAAGACGCTGGTGCTCGTCGATCCGGGCCAGGATCTGCCCGAGGGCCATCCCGCCCACGGCAAGAAGATGGAGAACGGCCTGCCCACGGCCTATGTCTGCCAGCGCATGACCTGTTCGGCGCCGATCACCAATCCGGTGACGCTCTCGCAAGTCCTGCAAATGCCGCCGCGGGTACAGGGTCAGGCGTAAAAAGGTCTGTCATCCCCGGAAACGCGAAGCGTTATCCGGGGCCTACGGAGATGCGTCCGGTGGGTCCCGGCTCTCGCTTTGCTCGGCCGGGATGACAGGTTAGATTTCTTGCGGCAATTTTCCGGGAGAGACGCGCCATGAGCGGAAAAGACATCACCATCAAAGGTGAAGACGGCGAATTTTCCGCCTATCTCGCATCGCCCGCCTCGGGCCGCGGGCCGGGCGTCGTCGTCATCCAGGAGATTTTCGGCGTCAACGCCGTGATGCGCGCGATTTCGGACGGACTGGCGGCGCGGGGCTATTTCGCGCTTTGCCCCGATCTTTTCTGGCGAATCGAGCCGGGCGTGCAGATCACCGACAAGACGGACGGCGAATGGAAGCGCGCCTTCGGCCTGATGGGGAAATTCAATTCCGACACCGGCGTGAAGGATATCCAGTCCACCATTTCGCATTTGCGCGGCCTGAATGGCTGCACGGGCAAAGTGGGCGCGGTCGGCTATTGTTTGGGCGGACTGCTCGCCTATCTCACCGCCTGCCGCACGGATAGCGACGCCAGCGTCGGCTATTACGGCGTGAACATCCATGAAAAACTCGGCGAAGCGAAGAACATCAAAAAGCCCTTGATGCTGCATATCGCCGGCAAGGATCAGTTCGTGCCGCCCGCGGCGCAGAAGCAGATCGCGGATGCGCTGAAAGCCAACCCGCTCGTCACGATCTACAATTATCCGGAAATGGATCACGCCTTCGCGCGCGAGGGCGGGGCGCATTACGATCACGCCTGCGCCGAGCTCGCCAACGGACGCACGGCCACCTTCTTCCGCCAGCATCTGAGCTGAGATGAAAGCCATCCGCATCGAGAAGACGGGCGGGCCCGAAGTGCTCGAGCTCCGCGATATCGAGCTCGCGCCGCCTGGGCCGCGCGAGGCGCGTGTGCGCCACACGGTGATCGGCGTGAATTTCATCGACACCTATCACCGCTCCGGCCTTTATCCTGCGCCGCTTCCCATCGGCATCGGTCTGGAAGCGGCGGGTGTGGTCGAAGCCGCGGGCGCGAACGTCACGCATGTGAAGGCGGGCGATCGCGTTGCCTATTGCTCGGGGCCGCTCGGCGCTTACGCCGAAGCCAATAACGTGCCGGCCGACCGGCTCGTGAAATTGCCCGCGAACGTCTCGGACGAAATCGCGGCCGCGGCGCTGCTGAAGGGCATGACGGCGCAATATCTCCTGAAGCGCACGTTCGCGGTGAAGCCGGGCCAGACGATCCTGTTTCATTCCGCCGCCGGCGGCGTCGGCCTGATCGCCTGCCAATGGGCCAAACATCTGGGGGCCATCGTGATAGGCACGGTGGGAAGCGATTCCAAATTCGCACTCGCGAAGGAAAACGGCTGCGCCCATGTGTTGAACATCGAAAAAGAAAATTGGGTTGGCCGCGTGCGCGAACTCACGAAAGGCGAGGGCGTTCCGGTCGTTTACGATTCCGTGGGCAAGGACACCTGGTCGGACTCGCTCGATTGCCTCGCGATCCGGGGCATGATGGTGAGCTTCGGCAATTCCAGCGGGCCGGTGGCCGATTTCGCGCCCGGAATTCTGACGGCCAAAGGCTCGCTCTATCTCACGCGTCCCTCGCTCATGCATTACACGCGCACGCCCCAGGAACTGCAGGAGACCGCCGACGATCTTTTCGCCGTGCTGGCATCGGGCGTGGTGAAGGTGCAGGTCAATCAGCACTTCAAGCTAGCGGATGCCCGCGCCGCGCACGAGGCGCTGCATTCGCGCAAGACGACGGGTGCGACGGTGCTAATTCCCTAATTTCCGCGGACGAGCGGATTGACCAGTTCTTCGACAGCTTGATCGGGAACCTTATGGCCTGCCGCAATATGCTTTTCCAAATGCGCTATCATGCTTTGCTCATCGGCAGCATTGAATGCGGCTCCACCTGCCAGGCGACAGCCGCAGCATTCCAATCCGCCATAGACACTGTAGTAGACATAGACATCGCTACCGTCGCTGAAGCGGCATACAGACAATTTTGCCTCCGTCTCACGTATTCATGCTCTCGAAGAAATCGGAATTGTTCTTCGAGGACCGCAGCTTGTCGAGCAGGAATTCGATCGCGTCCACCGTGCCCATGGGCGCAAGGATGCGCCGGAGCACGAAGGTCTTGGCGAGCGTGCCCTTGTCCACCAGGAGCTCGTCCTTGCGCGTGCCCGATTTGAGGATGTCGATGGCGGGGAACACGCGCTTGTCGGCCACTTTGCGGTCGAGGATGATTTCGGAATTGCCCGTGCCCTTGAACTCTTCGAAGATCACTTCGTCCATGCGGCTGCCCGTATCGATCAGGGCGGTTGCGATGATGGTGAGCGAGCCGCCTTCCTCGATGTTGCGGGCCGCGCCGAAGAAGCGCTTGGGGCGCTGCAGCGCGTTCGCGTCCACGCCGCCGGTCAAGACCTTGCCCGATGAGGGAACGACGGTGTTATAGGCGCGGCCGAGTCGCGTGATGGAATCGAGCAGGATCACCACATCGCGCTTGTGTTCGACCAGGCGTTTGGCCTTCTCGATCACCATCTCGGCGACCTGGACGTGGCGGCTCGCCGGCTCGTCGAAGGTGGAGGAGATCACTTCGCCCTTCACCGAGCGCTGCATGTCGGTCACTTCCTCGGGCCGCTCGTCGATCAGCAGCACGATCAGATAGCATTCGGGATGATTGGCCGTGATCGCCCTGGCGATGTTCTGCAGGATGACGGTCTTGCCGGTGCGCGGCTGTGCGGTGATGAGCGCGCGCTGGCCCATGCCCTGCGGCGCCACGATGTCGATCACGCGGCCGGTCTTGTCCTTGATGGTCGGGTCCTCGATTTCCATCCTGAGCCAGCGCGTCGGATAGAGCGGCGTCAGATTGTCGAAATGGACCTTGTGCTTGACGTTCTCGGGGTCCTCGAAATTGATGGTCGAGACCTTGAGCAGCGCGAAATAGCGCTCGCCGTCCTTGGGCGAACGGATCGGACCTTCGACCGTGTCGCCGGTCCGAAGGCCGAAGCGGCGGATTTGCGAGGGGCTGACATAGATGTCGTCGGGGCCGGCGAGGTAATTCGATTCCGGCGAGCGCAGGAAGCCGAAGCCGTCCTGCAGGATTTCGACGACGCCCTGGCCCGTGATCTCGACATTGCGTTCGGCCAGTTCCTTGAGGATGGCAAACAGCATGTCCTGCTTGCGCATGGTGGAGGCGTTTTCGATCTCCAGCTCTTCGGCGAAAGAGAGCAGGTCGGTCGGGCTTTTCGATTTGAGCTCCTGCAGCTTCATCGCCTGCAGGCCTTCTTGGACAGTCATGGAAACACCTGGAACAAAGGGAGGGAGGGAAAAGTTGCCCGGACGCGGCGGCAAACCGCCACTGACGTCTTTGGGAATTGGCCGGGCCAGCCGCTCGATGGGGCCGCGCTGGTCCGCGCGGGTTTCCTTCGGCGTTATGGGGAACTGAACGTCTTATACCCCTATTTGGTGCCGGGCCGTCAAGAGGAAAAGGGCTGGACGATGACCAGGATCACAATGGCGGCCATCAGGAGCGCGGGAACCTCGTTAAGGATCCGATAAAAGCGGGCGGTTTGCGTGTTGGCGTCGTTCGCGAACCGGCGCACGCAAACCGTGAAATAGCCGTGCAGTCCGCTCATGACGACGACGAGGCTGAATTTGATCTGGAACCAGGTGTCTTCGTAGGCCGAGGTCAGGAACATCAGCGTCAGCCCGAAGATCCACACCGCGATCATCGCCGGGTTCATGATCATGCGCAGAAGTTTTTTCTCCATCGCCTTGAAGCGCTCGGACTCGGCCGAGCCCGGCGCCACTTCGCAGTGATAGACGAAGAGCCGCGGCAGATAGAGCATGCCGCTCATCCACGCGATCACGAAGATGACGTGGAACGCCTTGATCCAGAGGATGTAGTTGGACAGAAATCCGATCATCGCGCTCCCCATCCGCAGGCCCGCATGTCAGCGGGGCAGATCCGGCCGTCGCCGCAGCTTGCAATCTGATGGCTCAGCGCCCTTTCAACAAGGCCTGCGAGGCCTTCGATGAATTCGGAGCGCGTCGATAGCGCCGGGGCGCGGATATAATCGGCCACGCCCGTCTCCTTCGCGAGCTTTTTATATTCGATGTCGAGCTCGACCAGCGTTTCGGAATGTTCCGAGACGAACGCGATGGGCGCGACGACGACGCCCTTGCCTTCCTTTCCCGCGCGGCGGATTTCGGTGTCGGTCGCGGGCCCGATCCATTCGAGCGGACCGACGCGGCTTTGGTAGCACACCGTGTAATCCAGAGCGGCAATTCCCAAAGCCTCCACTATGGAAGCGGCCGTCCGCTCGACCTGCCATTGATAGGGATCGCCCCGCGCGACCGTGCGCTTGGGAAGTCCATGCGCCGACAAGAGCAGGCGATAAGAGATGCCCGGCCTGGCGCGCGCGAAAGCCTCGCGGATCAGCGCAGCTTCGGCTTCGATGAACCCCTTCTCATGCGGATAGCAGCAGATGCGCGATGTGGCCGCATCGAGACCAGCCTGTTTCGCCGCAGCCTTCCAGGCGGCCAGAGATGAGGCTGTGGTGGTCGTGGAACATTGGGGATAGAGCGGCAGCAAAACGATGCGATCGGGCGCCCACGCCTTCACCGCGCGCGCTGCTTCGTCGCTGAACGGTTTCCAGTAACGCATGGCGATGAAGCAGCGTGCCTCGTGCCCACGAGCGGCTAACGCGCGTTCCAGCGCCGCGGCCTGGGCGTGCGTTTCCTCCACGATCGGCGAGCGGCCGCCGATCTTGGCGTAGATTTCGCGGGCGACGGGCGCACGCCGTCTCGCGATCAATCGCCCCAATGGCATGCGCAGCAAAGCGGGGAGCGCGATGATCGCGGGATCGGTGAAGAGATTGCGCAGGAACGGCTCGATGGCTTGCGGGCTGTCCGGCCCGCCGAGATTGAACAGCACCACGGCCAGTTTCACGAAGCCCTCACGCGCGCGGCCAAGGCCGCCACGTTCTCCGGCGGCGTTTCGGGCAACACGCCATGGCCAAGATTGAAGATGAAGCGCTTGCCCTTCATTGCCGCCAGAATCGCATCGATGCTTTCGTCCAGCGCCTTGCCGCCCACCACGAGCGCCTGCGGATCGAGATTGCCCTGCACGGCAACCCGCTCGCCCAATCGCCGCATGAAATCCAAAGGCGCCGAGGTATCCATAGAGATCGCATTCACGCCGGTTTCGCGCCCATAGAGCTCATAACCTGCCAAGGTCGCGGCGCGTGGAAAGCCGATGATCCTGGCGTCCGGCCGGCTTGCGCGCACACGCGCTACGATCTTCTTCGTCGGCATCACGACCCAACGTGCGAATTCACGTTCCGGCAAACCGCCCGCCCAGCTATCGAAGATCTGCACCGCATCGGCGCCCGCTTCGAGCTGGCGGATCAGATGCAAGGACACACAATCGCTCAACAACCCGATCAGGCGTTCGAAATTTTCCGGATCGCGATAGGCCCAGCGCTTGGCTGCCTGCTGATCTGTCGAGCCGCGCCCCTCGGCCATATAAGTCGCGAGCGTCCAGGGCGCGCCCGCAAATCCCAGCAATGCCGTTCCCGGACTCAATTCGCTGCGCACGCGCTTGAGCGCTTCGTAGACGGGCGCAAGCTTTTCGCCCCATACGCTCTCTCGCCGGTCCAGACCATCCGTGCTCGTGACCGGCTCGAGCGAAGGCCCGACACCTTCCTCGAATGCAACTTCGCGCCCTAATGCGAACGGCACCACCAGAATGTCCGAAAACAGAATCGCCGCGTCCAGACCGAACCGCTCGATCGGCTGCAGCGTCACCTCCGCGGCGACCACCGGGTCCATGCACATCGCCCAGAACGAACCGGCCTTCGCCCGCACCGCCCGGTATTCCGGCAGATAGCGACCGGCCTGGCGCATCAGCCAGACCGGCGGCGGCCATAGGGCCTCACCTTCCAGAACGCTCACCAACCTGTTCTTCTCATCTTCCTTCAATTAAAGGACTCCTAAGAATGAAGGTGATGTTGGGCCTGTGATTTGTGGAAGATCGTGTGAATGGGACTTCTGTAGGCCGAGAAGGCGTTTGGACTCAAGGGGCGTGCGCCGAGGCCGGCGGGCGAAGCCATTCACATCGGGTGCGGAGTTATGAACGGACATGCATCGGAGCGGGTGATGGGGATTGTGGGTATCGTGGGAAACGGGGAATCGGTGTGCATACGGGTGAATGAATCGTGAGCTTCCATCTCCATCTCGTGTCCGATGCGACCGGCGAAACGCTGAACACCATCGCCAAGGCCGTATGCGCGCAATTCGAGGGCGTGGAGGTGCAGCAGCATTTCTATGCGCTGGTGCGCAGCAAGCGGCAATTGGAGCGTGTCGTTGAGCATATCCGCGACCGGCCGGGGCTTGTTTTTTTCACGCTGGTGAATCCGGAGCTGCGCCGCGAGCTCGAAGCGCAATGCGCCAAGCTGGGTGTGGCCTGTCAGGCTGTGCTCGACGGACCCATCGCCATGATGCGCCAGTTTCTCGGCGCGGCCGAAAGCCATCGCCCCGGCGGGCAGCATGAAGTCGATCAGCGTTATCTCCAGCGCATCGAGGCGCTGAACTACACGATTGCCCATGACGACGGCCAGGCGCGCGAGACGCTGGACGAAGCCGATGTGGTTCTGGTCGGCGCGAGCCGCACCTCGAAAACGCCGACCTGTGTCTATCTTGCGATCCGCGGCGTGCGCGCGGCCAATGTGCCGATCGTGCCGTCGCTCGCGCTGCCGCCGGAATTGATGGCGGCGAAGAAACCGCTTGTGGTCGGATTGTGGGCGGCGCCCGACCGGCTCGTGCAGGTACGCCGCAACCGGCTGAACACGCTGGGCGAAGTGCGAGACACATCCTATGTCGATGTCGAAAGCGTGCGCGCCGAGATCACCGCCACGCGCCAATTGTTCGAGACGCAGGGCTGGCCGGCCATCGATGTCTCGCGCCGTTCGGTGGAAGAAACCGCCGCCTCTGTGCTCAATCTTCTGGCCGAACGCGGCAAGATGCCGGCATGAGACTGATCCTCGCATCGGCGAGCCTCGTCCGCGCCGAGATGTTGCACCACGCGGGCGTGGAATTCGACATCGTGCCCGCCGATGTAGACGAAGAGGCGCTCAAGCATTCGCTTGCACCGTCTCCATCATCCGTCGTCGCCGAGGCGCTCGCCGAATTGAAGGCGCTGAGCGTATCCACAAAATATCCAGACGCTTTCGTCATCGGTGCCGACCAGATCCTCGATTTCGAAGGCGAGATCGTCAGCAAAAGCAAAAATCTCGATGAGGCGGAAGCGCTTTTGCGCCGGCTGCGCGGGCGCGCCCATGAGCTCGCTACCGCCGCGGTCATGGCGAAGAACGGCGCGGCGGTCTGGCGCCATGTGAGCAGGGCGAGCCTTCTGATGCGCGCTTTCGGCGATCAATTCCTGAAAACCTATCTGGCGGCGGAAGGCGAAAGCCTTCTTGCGGGCGTCGGCTGCTACCGGCTGGAGGGCCGCGGGAGCCAGCTTTTCGAGGCGGTAGAAGGGGATTATTTCGCCATCCTCGGTCTGCCGCTCCTGCCGCTTCTGGCGGCGTTGCGCGAACATTGTATTCTCCCGGCATGAGCACGAAGCTCGCAGGCGTGATCGGCTATCCCGTGGCGCATTCGCTGTCGCCGCGTCTGCACGGATTCTGGCTGAAGGAACACAAGATCGACGGCGCATTCGTCGCGCTGCCGGCGAAGCGCGAGGATTTCGCACAAATCGTCAACAGCCTCCGCAAGCTGGGCTTTGCGGGCTTGAGCGTGACCGTGCCGCACAAGGAATCGGCATTCGCAATTGCCCATGATCTCGACGAAGCGGCGCAAATCGCGGGCGCCGTGAATTTGCTCGTCTTCAAGGGCGAGCGCATCGAAGGTCGCAACACCGACGCGCTCGGCCTCGCCGCGAGTCTTGTGGAGCAATTGGGGAAGGATTTGTTCAAGGGCAAGGATGCGGTTCTGCTCGGCGCGGGCGGCGCGGCGCGGGCTTGCGTTCTCGCGCTTTCCGGTCTCGGCGCGAAAAAGATTTTCATCCTCAATCGCAATGCCGCGCGCGCCGAAACGCTTGCCCGCTCGCTTGAAGGAAAGATTTCCGCACAGCTTTTACCTTCCATGTTGAGCGACTGGGGAAAAGTCGCGCCTCATGTGGCGCTCGCGATCAATGCGACGTCCGCGGGCATGAGCGGCGCGCCGGCTTTGGACATTTCGCTCGAGGCGCTGGCGAAATCGGCCGCGGTCTGCGACATCGTCTATAATCCGCTCGAAACGCCGTTGTTGAAAGAGGCGCGCGCGCGCGGCCACAAGACCATCGACGGCCTCGGCATGCTCATGCATCAGGCGGTTCCCGCCTTCGCCGCCTTCTATGGCGTGACGCCCGAAGTGACTCAAGCGCTCCGCGCCGAGCTCGAAAAGGCGCTTCCATGAAGCGGCCGCTCATCATCGGCCTCACCGGCTCGATCGGCATGGGCAAGACCGAGACGGCGAAGATGTTCGCGAAACTCGGCGTCCCCGTCTATGATTCCGATGCCGCCGTCCACCGGCTTTATGAAAAGGGCGGCGCGGCGGTTGCCGAAATCGAGAAGGCCTTTCCGGGAACGGTCGTCGTCGGCGCGGTCGACCGCGAGAAACTGAGCGCCATCGTCACCGCCGACAAGGCGAGGCTCAAGCAACTCGAAAAGATCGTCCATCCTCTCGTCGCGCAGGGGCAGGGGCAGTTCCTGCAAGACAATGCGGGCGCGGAGATGGTGGTGTTCGATATCCCGCTGCTTTATGAGACCGGCGCCGAGGCGCGGCTGGATGCGGTTGTCGTCGTGTCGGCGCCTTCCCATATCCAGCGGGTGCGCGTGCTGGCGCGGCCGGGCATGACGGCGGAAAAACTGGATTCGATTCTGGAGCGCCAGATGAGCGACGCCGAAAAGCGTGCAAAAGCCCATTTCGTCATTGCCACGGATAAGGGCCTCGATCACGCTTTCGAACAGGTGAAGACCGTGGTGGCGGCGTTGAAGGAGCGCCATAGATCCGATGCGTGAAATCGTTCTCGATACCGAAACCACGGGCCTCGATCCCGCCGACGGCCACCGCATCATCGAGATCGGCTGCGTCGAGCTGATGGATCATCTGCCGACGGGAAAAAGCTTCCAGGCCTATCTCAATCCCGAACGCCTCATTCCGGCCGAGGCGCAGCGCGTTCACGGCATCACCGATGAATTCCTGGCCGGCAAGCCGCTCTTCGCCGCGATCGCCGACGAGCTCATGGAATTTTTGGGCGATGCGCCGCTCGTCATCCACAATGCCGGCTTCGACCTCAAATTCCTCAATTCGGAATTTGCCCGCATCATGCGCGCACCCATTCCCTACGCACGCGCCATCGACACGATCGAGATCGCCAAGGCGAAGATTCCCGGCGCGCGCTATTCGCTCGACGAATTGTGCAAGCGCTTCAACATCGATCTGTCGGCGCGCGCCAAGCATGGCGCATTGCTCGATGCGGAGCTCACCGCGCGCGTCTATCTCGAATTGGTGGGCGGGCGCCAGACGCGCCTCAAGCTCGCGCCGCTGGACGGCGAAGCTGAAACCGCGCTCGCGGAAGCGCGTCCCTCGCGACTGCGTGTCGCACCGCTTGCGCCTCGGCTCAGCGAGGCCGAGCGCGAAGCTCATGCCGCCTTCGTGGCAAACGAGCTCGGTAACGATCCGCTCTGGAACCGGCGTTAGCGCTGAGCGCCGGCGCGCTGGGCCGCGCCCTCGGCGGCCTTGGCCTGATAAAGCGCGTTGAAATCGATGGGCTCGATCATCAAAGGCGGCATGCCGCCGTCGCGGATCACGTCGGCCACGACGCGCCGCGCGAACGGAAAGAGAAGATGCGGGCCCTCGACCAGCAGAACTTGCTGCAGAACCTCTTCGGGCACGTTCTCGACCATGAACACGCCGCAATAGATCAGTTCCAGAAGAAAGATCGCCCGCTCGTCCGCCTTGGCCGAAACGCGCAGCTTGAGTTCCACCTCGAACCGGTCGCCTTCCACGCGTCCGGCCTGAAGATCGACGCCGAGGTCGATCTGCGGCCTCGACTTGATGTCGCTCATGCCGGCGCCCGGGTTTTCGAAGGAAAGATCCTTCACATACTGCCCGACCACCTGAAGCCGCGCGCCTTGCGTCTCCGGGCCCGCCGCCTGCGGAGTTGCAGCGCCGTTGCCGCTGGCGCCGCCGCCGTTATTTCCATCCAAATCGCCGGGATTTTCGTAGCTCATAATTGCTCTTCGCCTGTTCAAAGGTGCGAAGCCGCTACCATGGATCAACCGATCGTGACAAGCACGGATGGCGTCGCGAGGCGCCACGGAAGCGCCCAACTCGCGGGTTAACCTTGGTGCGCACTGGACCCACAACCGGCCGGAGGCTAGGGTGGTCCATCGCTCGTAACAATGCCTGACGCCAATGGGGCCCGGAAGGGCCGCTGAGACAAATGAATTCGCAGCTTCTCTTTCTCGTCGTGATCGCCATGGTGGCGGGCGTGATCCTGTTCCGGCTTTATTCCGTGCTGGGCCGGCGCACGGGCCATGAGCGGCCGCCGCGGCAATTCCCCTTCATCAGCGGGCCGCCAAAACAGGCCCCCGACAATGTCGTGCCGCTGCCCGCGCCCCAGCGCGCCATCGAAGCCCAGCCCGGCGATCCGGTGGCCAAAGGGCTCGCGGCCATCAAACAGGCCGACCGCAATTTCGATTCCGATCATTTCGTCGCGGGCGCCCGCCAGGCCTATGAAATGATCGTCACGGCCTTTGCCGCGAACGACCGCGCGACGCTCAAGCCGCTCCTGTCTGGCGAGGTCTTCGCCGCCTTCGACGGCGTGATGAAGGATCGCGAGCAGCGCCACGAGAAGGTGAGTTTCACCTTCGTGGGCTTCAAGGCGCTTTCCATCGCGTCCGCCGAGATGAAGGGCCGCAATGCCGAGATCACCGTCTCGTTCCAGTCGCAATTCATTTCCGCCACCACCGATGCGGAAGGAAAGCTGATCGAAGGCGATCCCAAGAGCGTGCGCAACGTGACCGATGTGTGGACCTTTGCGCGCGACACCCGCGCGAGCGATCCCAACTGGTCGGTTGTGGCAACCCACGGCGAAGCGCACGCCTAAATGGCGCAGATTTTCCGGCGCCCGTCCTATCTGATCCCCATCGTTCTCGTGCTGGCCGTGATCGCGGCGTGGTGGCTGTTCGCGCCCGCAGCACCAGGACCTTTGCGGCTGACGCCGGTCGGCTTCTCCGATCTTCGCGGATGGAAGAGCGCGAATTTCGATGCGGCGCTTGCCGCCTTCCGCCGTTCCTGCACCGCACTGAAATCCAAACCGGCCGATACGCCCATGAGCGGCGCGGGCTATGCGGGCACGGCCGGCGACTGGCGAGACGTCTGCGCGGCCGCAGCGAATGCGAAAGATGCACGCGCATTTTTCGAAAGCGATTTCCAGCCGGTGCAAGTCGGCGCCGGGCGCCTGCGCGAAGGTCTCTTCACCGGCTATTACGAGCCCGAATTGCGCGGCAGCCGCACGCGTCATGGCGCCTTCCAGACGCCGGTCTATGGCTTGCCGCCCGATCTCGTCAGCGTCGATCTCGGCCGGTTCCGTCCCGATCTCAAAGGCGTGCGCACCGCGGGTCGTGTCGTGGGGCAAACATTGGAGCCTTATGCCTCGCGCGCCGAAATCGATGCCGCTGGCGCGCCCAACGCGCCGGTCTTGTTTTACGCCAGCGATCCCATCGCGGTTTTCTTTTTGCACATCCAGGGTTCTGGGCGCGTGATCCTCGACGACGGCAGCGTGATGCGCGTGAGTTACGCCGGCCAGAACGGGCACCCCTACACGGCCATCGGCCGCACGCTGATCGATCGCGGCGCGCTCGCCAAAGAAGACGTGTCGCTGCAATCGATCCGCGCCTGGCTGAAGGTGCATCCGGATCAGGCGCGAGACGTGATGGAGACGAACGCGTCCTATGTTTTCTTCCGCGAAGAGAAGATCGGCGATGCGAGGCTCGGAAGCCCCGGAACCGAAAATGTGCCGCTCACGCCCGGCGCCAGCATCGCAATCGATGCGCGGCTGCATCCGCTGGGCGCGCCGTTTTTCATTTCGAGCGATGTGGCGGAACTCGGCAACCGGCTGGTGATCGCGCAGGATACGGGCGGCGCGATTTCCGGACCCGTGCGCGGCGATGTGTTCTGGGGCTTCGGAAAGAAGGCCGAAGACGTTGCGGGCAAGATGAAGGCGCAAGGCAGACTCTATGTTCTTCTGCCGAAGGCGCTCGCCGCGCGCCTCGGCGCGCGCAAGGATTTTCCGCCATGAGCCGCAAAGCCAGCGACGAGGAACGCGCGCTCTTCGAGGAAGCGGCCAAGAACCCCAACGCCTATGCGCCGAAAGCATCGCTCACGCCGAAATCCAAAAAGCCCGTTTCGAAAACCGCCGGCCTCGACGGCAACACGCAGGAGCGTTTGCGCAAAGGGATTCTGGCGCCGCAGGCCAGTCTCGATCTCCACGGCCTGACCGAAGATGCTGCGCATCGCGCGCTGACGCGTTTCCTTCGCGATGCGGCCGCGCGCAAGCTTCGCCTCGTCGCAATCGTCACCGGTAAGGGCAAAAAGTCGTCCGCGCCCGACGAACCCTTCGTGATGAATTACGAGCGCCGCGGTGTGTTGAAGGAAATGACGCCGCGCTGGCTTTCCGAACCCGAGCTTGCCCGCTTCATCGCCGATGTGCGGCCCGCGCATCGCAAGCATGGCGGCGAAGGGGCGCTGTATGTGTATTTGAGGAAGCCGCGTAATTCCTGATCTCGCAACACTTCGTCATGGCCCGCTTCATGCGGGCCATCCATTTTTTCGAAAAGAAATTGGATCACCCGCATTCGCGGGTGATGACGGCTGAAGATTTCAGATGAGCCCCGCCGCAGCAGCCAGCGCCTTCAAATCGGTCTCAGGCCGCGCGCCGTAATGGGCGATCACTTCGGCGGCGGCGATGGCGCCGAGCCTTCCGCTGTCGTGCAGATCCAATCCATGCGTGAGCCCGTAAAGGAACCCGGCCGCGAATTGATCGCCGGCGCCCGTGGTGTCGACTACGCGTTCGACGGGCTCGGCATCGAGCACATGGATTTCATGGCGCCGCGCGATCACGCAGCCTTTTTCGGAGCGTGTCAGCGCCGCGGTTCCGTGCCAGTGCAAGGTCGCCTGCAGGATATCGTCGAACGCATCCACTTCGAACAGCGCCTTGGCTTCTTCTTCATTGGCGAAAAGGATGTCGATCTTTTCCTTCAGGAGCTCGCGGAATTCGTCGCGCCAGCGCGACACGCAGAACGGATCGGACAGCGTGAACGCCACTTTGCGGCCGGCCGCGCGCGCCGCTTCGATCGCCTTGGTGATGGCGGCCTTGGCTTCGGGCGAGTCCCACAGATAACCCTCGATATAGAGAATGGCGGATGCGCCGATCGCCCTGGTGTCGATGTCGTGCGGCCGGATCTCGCGCGAGGCGCCGAGGAACGTGTTCATGCTGCGATGTCCGTCGGGCGTGACCGCGATCAGGCAGCAGGCCGTGGGCGCGCCGTCCTGGGCGAGCGGCGTCGTGTAATCGACGCCGATGGCTTGGAGATTCGCGGCGAAGCTTTCGCCCAGCCGGTCGCGCCTTACCTTGCCGACGAAAAGCCCGCGCCCGCCCAGCGAGGCAAGCCCCGCCATGGTGTTCGCGGCCGAGCCGCCGGCGATCTCCTGCGCTTCGGGCAGCACGGAAAGAAGCTGATGGGCGCGGTATTCGTCGATCAGCGTCATCACGTTCTTCGCGATATTGTGCTCGAGCAGGAATGCGTCGCTGACGGGCGCGATCACATCCACGATGGCGTTGCCGATGCCGGCCACGTCGTAGAGCTGGGACATGCCTCATCCTTTCGGGTTTTCGGGATAACCATGTTTGGAAGCGCGCGCAAGTTCGCCCGCATGGCAACGGAATTTTTTGCTGCTCCCGTCCGGCGCCGCTATTATGCTGCATACGTTCGAATTGGGACTGCACGAGGAATATCCGGTATGAAACGTGTCGTTTGCGTTTTTGCGTTGGGTTTGCTGGCGGCGGCCTGTGCCGCGCCGCAAACCGCGCCTACCATCAATGCCATTCCGCCCGCCCCGCCCAAGGGCGAACCTTCCGATCTCACGGGCATGGCGCCTTCCGCGTTGCGGGTTGCGTTCGGCGCGCCCGCTTTCGTGCGCAAGGACGGCGCGGCCCAGATGTGGCGCTATGACGGGGTGTCCTGCAAGGCGTTCTTCTTCCTCTATCGCGACGGCGATGATTTCGCCGTGCGCCATGTCGAAACGATTCCGCGCGGGGAAAAGGAAGCCGCCGATCCCGATTGTCTCAAGTCGCTGCGCGTTTCGCCGCCCCCGGTTTCCTGAGCGGCGGCTCCTTCGTCTTGTCGGAATACCGGCAAAGATCGCGAACCACGCAAACCGGACAGTGCGGCTTTCGCGCCACGCACACATAACGCCCGTGCAGGATCAGCCAGTGATGAGCGTGGCTCAGATATTCCTGCGGCACGATCTTGAGCAGCCCCATCTCCACCTCGTAAGGCGTCTTGCCCGGCGCAAGGCCGGTGCGATTTGCGACGCGGAAAATATGCGTGTCGACCGCGATCGTCGGCTCGCCGAACGCGACGTTCAGCACCACATTCGCGCTCTTGCGCCCCACGCCGGGCAGCTCCTCCAACGCCTCGCGTTCGCGCGGAACTTTGCCCTGATGTTTTTCAATCAGCGCCTTCGACAGCGCGATCACGTTCCTGGCCTTGTTGCGGTAAAGCCCGATGGTCTTGATGTATCGGATCAGGCCTTCTACGCCGAGCTCGACCATTTTCTCCGGCGTGTTGGCGATCTTGAACAGCGGCTCCGTCGCCTTGTTCACGCCCTTGTCGGTGGCCTGCGCCGAAAGCACGACGGCGACCAGCAAAGTATAGGGATTGCGATATGCGAGTTCCGTTTTCGGTTCCGGATCGCGCGCCTTCAACCGCGCGAAAAACTCCTCCGCTTGCTTTTTGGAAAACGCCTTCGCCATCGAATCGCCCGAATGATGAAAAGGAACGGGGGCAATGCTTGCCCGTTATCGAATCGCTGCACAACCCAGGAGGCAGTGATGACCATCAGGAATTTCGCGATTGGCGCGGCGATGGCCTCGGCGCTGATCATTGCCGGCTGCGGCACGACGCCTGGAGACAGGGCCGTGTCGGGCGGGTTGTTGGGCGCGGGCGCGGGCGCTGCCATCGGTTCGGTCACGGGAAGCGCAGGCAAAGGCGCGCTCATCGGAGGCGTCGCAGGTGCTGCCATCGGTGCACTGACCAGTCCGTGCGATCTCGATCTCGGGACGCCTTATTGGCGCGACCATGGCGGGCGCAGGGCCTATGAGCGCCGCTGCGGGCACGACCGCGGCGATTGAACGGGCATCGGCGGAACGCCGTCTTGCGCGCATTCCGCGCAGCCGTCATTGTTGACCCATGTCGGACGATCCGCTCCTGCTCGACACCGTGCTCCGGCCCAGCCCGCCCATGAGTCCGCGCGCTCTCGGGATCGTATTCGCCGCGGTTTTGATGGCGAACCTCGCGTTCGCGCTCAATTTTCTTCTGCGCGGCGCCTGGCCGATCGCGCCTTTCATGGGCGCGGACGTGGCGCTGCTGGGCTGGGCGCTGACATCGGCCGCGCGCGCCGCGCGGCGCTATGAACATGTAACGCTCACGCCCTCGAGGCTCGCCATCATCCATCATCCGGTGAAGGGCGCGGAGAAGGCGGTCGAGTTCAATCCCTATTGGGTGCGCGTGAGCGTGGAGAACGAGCCGCAACCGGGAAGCCGTCTTACGCTGACAAGCCATGGCAAGAGCATCCAGGTGGGCGCGTTTCTGGGGCCGAACGAACGGCTCTCTTTCGCAGATGTCCTGAAGAAAGCGCTCAATGCAGCGCGCGAATTCCGCCCGTCCTAGAGCGCAATCCGGAAAAGTGTGAAGCGGTTTTCCGTTGGATTGCGCGAAAAATATTAAAGTCCGAGCACATCCGCCATCGAATAGAGGCCGGGCTTCTTGCCCTGTCCCCAGCGTGCCGCCCGCAACGCGCCGCTGGCGAAGATAGAGCGGTCTTCTGCGACATGCGTAAGCTCCACGCGCTCATGGGCGCCCGCAAGTATCACGCGATGCTCGCCGACCACCGTTCCGCCGCGCAACGCCGCAAAGCCGATGGCGCCGGTCTCGCGCGCCCCCGTATGACCGTCGCGCGCGCGCACGGATTTGTCCTTGAGCGAAATATTGCGCCCGTCGGCGGCGGCGTGACCGAGCAGCAAGGCCGTGCCCGACGGCGCATCGACCTTCATGCGATGATGCATCTCCACGATCTCGACGTCGAAATCGGGAAGCGCTTTGGCGGCCTGCTTCACCAGCGCCGCCAGCAGATTCACGCCGAGACTCATATTGCCGGATTTGACGATCACGGCATGGCGCGCGGCCGCGCGGATCTTTTCGTCGTCGTCGGGCGAGCATCCCGTGGTTCCGATCACATCCACGATGCGCGCCTGCGCCGCCAAGGCGGCCAGTTCCACCGAAACCGCGGGAGCCGTGAAATCGACGAGGGCTTGCGCATCGGCGATCGCGGCAAGCGCATCCGAACTTAGTGGAACCCCAAGCGCGCCCGCGCCGGCAAGCTCGCCCGCATCCGCGCCCAGATCGGGATGGCGCTTCGATTCCAGCGCGCACGTGAGCGCAAAATCCTCCGATTCCGCGATGGCGCGGATGAGCGTCCTGCCCATCCGCCCGCCCGCGCCCGCAATGACCACGCGAATCTTGTTCATGGCCTGATCCTAGCGGGCGATCACGCCCTTGTATCGATCCCCTGGCCGTCTTCCTTGCGCGCCACCGTGACCATGGCGGGACGCAGGAGCCGGTCGCCGATCAGATAGCCGACCTGCACCACATTCACGATCGAGCCCGGCGGTTTGCCTTCGCCCGGCACTTCGGCGATGGCCTGGTGGAGATTGGGATCGAAGCGGCCGTCGGAGGTATCGATGGGCCTGACGCCATAGCGCTCGAGTGCGGCCAGCAACTGGCGCTCGGTCGCCTCCACGCCTTCGATCACGCTTTTCGCCTGCGGGCTCAGATGGGCGCGGGCGTCCGCCGGAAGCGCTTCGATGGCGCGCTGGAAATTGTCGGCGACGGCCAGGATATCGCGGGCGAATTTGGTGATGGCATATTGCGAGGCTTCGAGCCGGTCGCGCTCGGCGCGCTTGCGCATATTGTCCGCTTCGGCGAGCGCGCGCAGCATGCGGTCTCTGGCCTCGGCCGCTTCGGCCCTCAGCGCGGCAAGCTCGTCGTCGCCGTTCGCCTCGGGAACATAATCTTCTTCATCGCCACTCATCATCTCATCCTCTCACGCGAGCAGCCGGCTCACGACCTTGGCGGTATGATCCACCATGGGAATGATGCGCCCGTAATTGAGCCGCGTCGGTCCCAGAACGCCGATCACGCCCACGACCTTGCCTTGCGCGTCCGCGTAAGGCGCGGCCACGATCGAGGAACCGGACAGCGAAAACAGCCGGTTCTCCGAACCGATGAAGATGCGCACGCCATCGGCCCGCATAGCGAGTTCCAGAAGCTGGATCAGATCGTTCTTGCGTTCGATGTCGTCGAAGAGGTTGCGGATGCGTTCGAGGTCGGCCTGCGCTTCCACGCTGTCGAGCAGATGCGATTGCCCGCGCACGATCAGGACCTTTTCCTCGCTCGGTGCTGCGCCGGCGGGCGCGGCCAGCGTCGCAAGCCCCTCGGCCACGATCTTGGCGGTCAGCGCGTCGAGCTGGGCGCGTTCGCTTTCGAGCTCTTTCAGGATTTCGCTGCGCGCCGCATCCAGCGTGCGCCCGCGCAGCCGCGCATTGATGTAATTGGCCGCTTCGCTCAGCGCCGACACAGGCAGCCCGACAGGCGTGTCGATCAATCGGTTCTCGACCTGGCCATCCTCGCTCACGATCACGACCAGCGCCTTGCCCGGCGAGATGCCGACAAATTCCACATGCTTGATCGACGAATCCTGTTTCGCGGATACGACGAGGCCCGCGCAGCGCGACAGGCCCGACAGCATCAGCGTCGCCTGAGTGAGAACGTCCTCGATGCCGCGTCCGGTGCCGGAAATGCGCGCCTCGATGGAAGCGCGTTCGCTGGGGCCCAGCTCGCCGATTTCCAGGAGCCCGTCGACGAAGAGCCGCAAGCCCCTTTCGGTCGGCACGCGGCCGGCGCTCGTATGCGGCGCGTAGAGAAGGCCCATGGCTTCGAGATCCGCCATCACGTTGCGGATCGAAGCGGGCGAAAGCGACAGCGGCAGGCGCTGCGAAAGCGTGCGCGAACCGACGGGCTCGCCGCTCGCCAGATAGGCATCCACCAGATGGCGGAAGATCTCGCGCGGCCGCTCGCCCAGCTCGCCAGCCAGGAGTCTCGACGCTGCTTGGTCTCGCGGGACCGTGTTCATGTCTGTTCTAACCCATTGGAACTGTTTTGTGTTCCGGCGCAAGCCGAGCCGGCGTTTGCGCGCGCGCCCAGCCAAGGCTAGGTAACGGCCTACAACGCGAACTTCAAGGGATCATCATGCGCCCAAGCCAGCGCGCCGCCGATCAAATGCGCGCCGTTCATCTCGAGCCCGGCGTCGCCAAACATGCCGAAGGCTCCTGCCTCGTCAAATTCGGCGACACCCATGTGTTTGTGACGGCGAGCCTGCAGGAGACCGCGCCGCCGTTCCTCAAAGGCACCGGCAAGGGCTGGGTGACGGCGGAATATGGAATGCTGCCGCGCGCGACCCATGAGCGCTCGCGGCGCGAGGCGGCACAAGGCAAGCAATCCGGCCGCACGCAGGAGATTCAGAGATTGGTCGGGCGGTCATTGCGCGCGGTCTGCGATCTCGCCGCACTAGGCGAACGGCAGATCGTCATCGATTGCGACGTGATCCAGGCCGATGGCGGCACGCGCACGGCCTCGGTCACGGGCGGCTTCGTGGCGCTTTCCCAATGCATCGCCTTCATGAAAAAGACCGGCATGGTGACGAAGCCCGCGATCAAGGATCACGTGGCGGCGGTCTCCTGCGGCATCTTCAAGGGAACGCCGGTGCTCGATCTCGATTATGCCGAGGATTCCGCGGCCGAGACGGATGCGAATTTCGTGCTCACCGGCTCGGGCGGATTGGTGGAGATCCAGGGCACGGCCGAAGGCGCGCCCTTCACCGAGGAAGAATTGGCCGCACTCGTGAAGCTCGCGCGCAAGGGCATCGGCGAGCTTGTCGAACTGCAGAAGAAGGCGCTGGCGTGAAGCTCGGCCCCGTTCTGGTCGTCGCCAGCCACAATCCGGGCAAGCTGCGCGAGATCAGGGATTTGCTTGGCCCCTTCGGAATCGAAACGAAAGGCGCCGCCGAACTGGGACTTGCCGAACCGGAAGAAACCGGAACGACATTCGCCGAAAACGCGGCATTGAAAGCGCGCGCAGCAGCGCAAGCGAGCGGCTTGCCATCGCTGGCCGACGATTCCGGTTTGGCGGTCACCGCGCTCGGCGGCGCACCGGGAATCTATTCCGCGCGCTGGGCGGGCGAGAAAAAAGATTTTTCGGCCGCCATGGCGCGCGTCGAGCGCGAGTTGCAAGGCAAACAAGATCGCTCCGCCAAATTCGTCTGCGCGCTGGCATTGGCTGAGCCCGATGGCGGCGCGCAAATCTTCGAAGGCGAAGTTCATGGTCGCCTCGTCTTTCCGCCGCGAGGATCAAAAGGCTTCGGCTACGATCCGATCTTCATGGCGGACAGCATGGACAAGACTTTCGGCGAAATCGAGCCCGCGCTGAAACATTCCATCAGCCATCGCGCCCGCGCCTTTGAAAAGCTGGTAAAGTCGCTGGCATGAGCGAATTCGGGATTTATGTGCATTGGCCGTTCTGCGCGGCCAAATGCCCCTATTGCGATTTCAATTCCCATGTCCGCTCCGAGATCGACGAAGCGGGCTGGACGCGCGCAATTGTCCGTGAGCTCGAATTCATCGCGTCGCTGCAAAGCGAAAAGCCCGTCGTGCAGACCGTTTTCTTCGGCGGCGGCACGCCGTCCTTGATGAGCGGCAAAGCGGTTGGAACCGTGCTCGATGCGATTGCGAGATTGTGGCCCCAAGCCAGCGATGTCGAAATCACGCTCGAAGCCAACCCGGCCAGCGCCGATGCGGCGCGTTTCGCGGCCTATCGCGCGGCAGGCGTCAATCGCCTGTCGATTGGCGTGCAGGCATTGAACGATGCCGATCTGAAATTTCTCGGCCGTTTGCACAACGTGGCCGAAGTGAAATCCGCGCTTGCCACCGCGATGAAGAATTTCGAGCGCGTTTCGCTCGACCTCATCTATGCGCGGCCGAAGCAGACTCCGGCGGAATGGCGAAACGAATTGAAAGAAGCTCTATCCTTCGGAACCGAGCACCTTTCGCTCTATCAGCTCACCATCGAACCGGCCACGCCTTTCGCGGTTCTTGCGCGCAGCGGCGAATTGAAACTCCCGCAAGACGATGCCGCCGCGACGCTCTACGAGATCACGCAGGAATTGTGCGAAGCGGCGGGCCGCCCGGCCTACGAAATCTCCAATCACGCGAAGCCCGGCGCGGAATGCCGCCACAATCTCATCTATTGGCGCTATGGCGATTATGTCGGCACAGGCCCCGGCGCGCATGGGCGCATCGCTTCGAACGGCAAACGCATCGCAACCTTTTGCGAAAAGCTTCCCGAACGCTGGCGCGAGCGCGTCGAGCAGAACGGCCATGGAATCGCGGAGCGGAACGAAATCCGGGTATCGGATGGCGCGCGCGAACATCTTCTGATGAATCTGCGCCTGGCCGAAGGTCTCGACCTTTCGTCTTATGAAAAGCGCTGGAATACAAAGCCGGATTCGTCGCGCGTGAATTCGTTGGCGCATGACGGTTTTGTCGTCCAAAACGAAAACCGCCTTGCCGCAACGCCCAAGGGAAGATTGGTGCTGAATGCGCTGATCGCGGCGCTGGTCAACTAAACAGCCAACATTTCGTCATCGCCCGGTCGCGACAGCGATCCGGGCGATCCAATTTGAAAAAGAAAAATGGATCACCCGCATTCGCGGGTGATGACGGAGTGAGGTTTTCGAAAAAAGGGGCTAAGATCCGATATGCTGGAACGTCACCTGCGCCGGCGCCACGACCTTGAAGCCGTCGGGCTCGACGCCCATCACCGCGAGGCCCCGCTCGGCCGTGCCGTCGGGAGCGAAGCGGAAAATGCCGTCCACGCCCGCATAGCCGTTGGGATCGGCAATCGCCGCCGGCGTGAAGCGGTGATAGGGCACGCCGGGCGCGAGCAATGCCGCCAGCGATACCGCGTCATAGGCGAGCGAGGCGAGCGGCGGCGGCAGGGCGCCGAAATCGGTCTTGTATTTGGCATTGAAGGCGTCGTCGGCGGCGGGCGCGGGCGCCGGGAACCAGCCGCCGGTCAATTGCGGCGCGGATTGGATCGAGGGATCGTCCCAAAGTCCGGTGCCCAGCAATTGCACATGGGTGGAATCGATTCCGTCGAAGGTCAGCGTCGGCGCCATCTGTTTGAGCAGCGAGCCGCCTTGCGCGATCAGGACCGCGTCGGGCCTGGAATCGGCAATGGTCTTGGCGGGATCGGTGACATTGCCGCTCGCCGCGTCATAGCGCGCGACGACCGTCACGCGCCCGCCGAGCGCCGTCACATTGGTCTGGAAAGCGGCCGCGATGTGGTCGCCATAGGCATTGTTGGGAACGAGTGCCGCGAAATTCGAATGTCCCTGCGAGGCGGCATAGGAAACGATGCGCTTGACCTCGTTCTCCGGCTGGAAGCTCAAAAGATAGACGCCCGGCTGCGCCACCGTACGGTCCGACGAAAAGGCGAGCACCGGCACGCCGCGGTCGCGCGCGATCGGCGCCACCGCATTCACCGAGGGGGAAAAGAGCGGGCCCACGATGATCTCCGAACCCTTGGCGAGCAGCGCTTTCGCTCCCGCCGCGGCCTGTTCGGGCGTGGAGCCCTCGTCCGCGGTGATGAGCAGGATGTTGGGATTGCCGGAATCGAAAAGCGCGAGCTCCGCCGATTTCAGCATGGCCTGGGCAAGCGCGCGGGTCGCCGCCGAGCCGTTGGAGAAGGGCAGAAGCAGCCCCACCCGCACTGGAACCTTGTTTTGCGGCATGTTGGAGAGGCGCAAAAAGCCCGGCTCCTCGGCCGTCATGGGATGGGCGGCCGGGGGCATGGCGGGCACCGGCGGAGGCGGCGGCGGCGGCGGCGCCTTCTCTTCGGTGGCACATGCGCTCAAAGCTGCTATCGAAAGGGCGGCAAGAACGAGGCGGACGCGGCGGGCGGACGGGATCATGGACGCAAACTCTTCCTCGAAAGGGGCCGAGCCTAAGGCGGCCCGCGGAAAATCGCAAAACGCGCTCGCGCCCGGGCTTTACGTAACGGCGACGCCGATCGGCAATGCGCGCGACGTCACGCTCAGGGCCCTCGATATCCTCAAGGATTGCGACGCTATTTTGGCGGAGGACACGCGCGTGACCGCGAAGCTGCTCGCCATCCACGGCATATCGAAACCGCTTTCGGCCTATAACGATCACAACGCGGCGCGCGAGCGGCCGAGGATCCTGGCGCGGCTTTCCCATGGCGCCGCGCTCGCGCTCGTCAGCGATGCGGGAACCCCGCTCGTCTCCGATCCCGGTTACAAGCTTGTGCGCGAGGCGATCGCGCAAGGCATTCCCGTGCATGCGATCCCCGGCGCGTCGGCGCCGCTCGCGGCTTTGACGCTGGCGGGATTGCCGAGCGATCGTTTTCTGTTTGCCGGCTTCCTGCCTTCCAGGCGCGGCGAACGGCGCACGGCACTTGAAGAACTAAAAACTATCCGCGCCACGCTGATCTTTTTCGAATCGCCGCAGCGCCTCGCCGAAAGCCTGAAGGATATGGCCGAAACACTCGGTCCGCGCCCCGCCATCGTCGCGCGCGAGCTGACGAAGCTGCACGAAGAAATCAATCGCGCAATGCTGCCCGATCTGGCGTCGCATTATGAGACGAGAGAACCGCCGAAGGGCGAGATCACCCTGCTCGTGGGGCCGCCCGGCGAAACCGCGCCCGATCTCTCGCGCATGGACGGGCTGCTCGAAAAAGCGCTTCTCTTCATGCCGGTACGTGCGGCGGCCGATCTCGTCGCCGAGGCGCTCGATGTTCCGCGGCGCAAGGTCTATGAGCGCGCGCTTGCGATGAAGGGCAAAGATGCGAAGCCCTGACGCGCGCCAGAAGGCCGAACGGCGCGGCCGCCGGAGCGAAGCCATCGCCGCGGCCTTCCTCATGCTCAAGGGCTATCGCATCCTCGCCCGGCGCGTGCGCACCCATGCCGGCGAGATCGATCTGGTGGCGCGCGCGCCTTCGGGGCTCGTCTGTTTCGTCGAGGTCAAGAACCGCGCCGATGCCAGAGCCGCGGCCGAAAGCGTCGCCCCGCGCCAGCAGGCCAGAATCGCGCGCGCCGCAAGCCTTTATCTTGCGCAACGGCCCGGGCTTCGGAGCCGGGGCGTGCGTTTCGACATCGTGGCGATAGGCGCGGGGCTGCGCCATTTCCGGGACGCCTTCCGTCCCGGCGATTGGCGCGAAGGCGGGGCTTGAGTCTATCCTCATGGACATGGACCCTGCCGATTATCTGCGCGCATTGGGCGAGGCCGGCGACGGCCCGCACGACATCGCGCATGCCGCGCTGATGCTGGCGGCGCTCGATCACGCAGGCCGTCCGCTTATCCCTTACGAAACCCATCTCGCCGAAATCGCCGAAGCCGCGCGGCAGGAATTGCAGATCCTGCCTTATGCCGACGATGCGGCGCGCGCGCTCGCGGCCTTGATGGTGGGCCGCTACGGCTATGACGGCGACCGGCTCTCCTACGACGATCCGCGCAACGCCGATCTGATCGCGGTGATGGATAGACGGCGCGGGCTGCCGGTGGCGCTCGGCGTTCTTTACATCCATGCCGCGCGCGCGGGCGGCTTCGAGTCGCAAGGCCTGAGCTCGCCCGGCCATTTCCTGCTCCGGCTGGAAAAGCGCGGCAGCGAAGCCGTGATCGATCCCTTCAACAGCGGTGCCGCCATAGACCGCGAACGCCTGACCGCGCCGCCCGTCATGGGCGGACCGGAAGAGCCCGGACTCGCCGAGCCCGTCAGCGACAGCGAAGTGCTGCTCAGGCTCGCCAACAATCTGAAGCTGCGCGTCATCCAGGCGGGCGACCGGATGCGCGCGCTCGAAGTCGCCAAGCGCATGGTGCTGATCGCGCCGAGGCGGGGAGAATTGTGGCTCGAGCTGGCGCGCATGAACGAACAGTCGGGCGCGCTGGGCGCGGCGCAAAGGGCCTATGAGGCGTGCCTGGCATTGGCAAATCCCGGCGCCGCCATACATAACGAGGCGGCGCTGGGGCTTCACGGCCTCAAGCGGCGGTTGAATTAGGAAGTTTTGCGATGAACGGAATCACGCTCTCGATGTCATGGCCCGCGAAAGCGGGCCGTGACACCGTGGGAAAATCCAATCCGAAATCAGCCCGGGAGTCTTCATGGGATTGAGCGTTGCCGTCCAGATGGACCCGGTCGAGAAGATCGACATCGCGGGCGATTCCACTTTCGTGCTCGGCCTCGAGGCGCTGGCGCGCGGTCATAATCTTCTCTATTACGGTCCGCGCGATCTCACCTTCCGCAACGGCGTGGTGAGCGCGCGCGTGCGCCCGCTCACGCTTCGCGCCGTGAAAGGCGATCATTTCACGCTGGGCGAGCCTTTCGTTCAGGATCTGTCGAAGAGCGATGTCGTCCTGATGCGCCAGGACCCGCCTTTCGACATGGCCTATATCACCGCCACCCATATCCTCGAACGGCTGCAGCCGAAGACGCTGGTGGTCAACGATCCGTTCCATGTGAGGAACGCGCCGGAGAAGATCTTCGTCACGCTCTTCAAGGAGCTGATGCCGCCCACGCTCATCACCTCGGACCGCGAGGAGATCGCGCGCTTCCGCAACGAGCATCGCGACATCATCCTGAAGCCGCTCTACGGCAATGGCGGCGCCGGCATCTTCCGCGTCCGCGAAGACGACGAAAATCTGGGCTCGATGCTGGAGATGTTCACGCAGTTCTATCGCGAACCTGTCATTGTGCAGCGTTACGTTCCCGAGGTGCGCAAAGGCGACAAGCGCATCATTCTGGTCGACGGCGAAATCGCGGGCGCCATCAACCGCGTTCCGGCCGCGGGCGAAGCGCGCTCCAATCTCCATGTCGGCGGGCGGGCCGAAGCCACCACGCTCAGCCCCCGCGAAACCGAAATCTGCAAGACCATCGGCCCGGAACTCAAAAAGCGCGGACTCGTTTTCACAGGCATAGACGTGATCGGCGGTTATCTGACCGAGATCAACGTCACCTCGCCCACCGGAATCCAGGAAGTCAAACGCTTCGGCGGGCCCGATATCGCAAAGCTCATTTGGGACGCCATCGAACGGCGCCGGAAAGGCTGAACATCGATGCTCACGGTTCGCAAGGCCGAGGAACGCGGCGTCACCAAGATCGCCTGGCTCGACAGCCGGCACTCGTTTTCCTTCGGCGATTACGTCGATCCCGATCACATGAATTTCGGGCCGTTGCGCGTGATCAACGAAGACGTCATCGCGGGCGGCGGCGGCTTTCAGCCCCATCCCCATCGCGACATGGAGATCGTGACCTATATCCTGTCGGGCGCGCTGGAACACAAGGACTCGCTCGGCAACGGCTCGGTCATCCGCCCCGGCGAAATACAGAAGATGAGCGCCGGCACCGGAATCGTGCATGCCGAATTCAACGCCTCGCGCGACCGGCCCACCCATCTGCTGCAGATCTGGATCGTGCCGTCCAAGACGGGCCTCAAGCCCGGCTACGAGCAGAAATCCATCGATCCCGCCGCGATCGCCAACAAATTCGCGCGCATCGCGAGCCCCGAACCCAGAACCAACGAGGTGAGCATCGTGCAGGATGCGGAAATCTGGGCGGCGAAATTCGACGGCGACGTGGAGGCGGTGCATGTGCTCGAGCCGGGGCGGCGCGCCTGGGTGCAGGTCGCGCGCGGCGAAGTCGACATCAACGGCGAGATCCTGAAGGCGGGCGACGCCGCCGCCATCACCGACGCAAACGACATCGCGGTGCGCGCGGTGGCGCCTTCCGAAGTCCTGCTCTTCGATATGGTCTAGATTTTCGCGGCGTCGAAGCGGCTTCTGTAGCGCGCATCGATCCTTTTCGTCGCGACGCTGATGAGCACGTCGGTGGTGCCGAACTGGCGGTCGATCACCGCGCCGTCGCCGATGGCAGCACCGACGCGCACATAGCCCTTGATCAAGGGCGGCAGCGTGCGCAGCGCTTCCTTGGGATCGATCGCCTCTTTGGGCATGCGGTTCATGTTCACATAGAGATGCGGCTGGGCGCGCACCGCCGCTTCGCCCGGCATGCCGTGGAAATGATGCAAATAGGAAAGCGGAAGCGCGAGCGCATCCGGATCGGTGCCTTGAAGCGAGGCGCAGCCGAACATCAGATCGATGGAGAAGCGGCCGACGTAAACCATCACGCCTTTCCACAGAAGCTGCAACGCGGCGGGCCGGCTGCGATAGGTGTCGAGCACGCAGGAGCGCCCGAGCTCGAGAAGCCGCGTGCCGGTCTTCACGCGCGCCAGCATCGGCGCGATGTCGTATTCGCCGGCGGTGTAGAAGCCGCCCGCGCGCGCGGCATCCACGTCGCGCATCAGCCGGTAGGTGCCCACCACCATGGGCTGGCCGTCATCGTCCAGCCGCTCGCGATCGACCACCAGCATGTGGTCGCAATATTCGTCGAACTTGTCGAAGTCGCGCCTGGCCTCGCGCATGGCGGGGCTGGGGATCGCCGACATCTCTTCGTAGAAGACGCTATAGCGCAGGCGCTGCGCCGCCTCGACCTCGTGCTCGGTCTCGGCCAGGCGAACTTCCAGCGCACCCGAAACGGCCAGAACGGGCCATTGCTCGAGGTGAGCCTCGAATGGGCCGGGCTCGTGAATATTTACCACCGGATTGTCCGCTTCCTTTGCGCGAGGGATGGCCTGGATTGTTTGAACGCGGGGGGAAGGCCTGGCCCTTGTGATTCAGGTCGGGCCAAGTTTACCCCATCCCCGCCCGGCCCTGCAAACATAGCGGGCCGCAATCGCTGACCATCCGTCAGGCTGATTTTTGGGCAGCAAGGCCGTTCGTCGGGCGGCGATAAAGAAGAATCAGCAAAACAAAGGGCGGAATGCCCGCCAGGGCCGTCGTAACAAAAAATGGCACGAAGCCCACAACCTTGTCCGGCAGCGGCACCAGCACCGGAAACAGGGGTTCGAGCGCATGGCGCTGGCTCGCGAACCAGTCCACCAGAATCCCCGAAAGCCCGCCCAGCAATTTGCCGGGCAATGCGTAGAACGAACTGAACAACGCATATTGCGTCGCCGTGAAAGCCTTGTTCGTGAGGCTCGACATGTAGGCGAGCAATGCGGTTCCCGCAAAACCCGACGCGATGTTCTCCACGCCGATGGCGACGGCGAAGATCGTCAGGTCATGGCCGCTCGCGGCGAGCAGCGCATATGTGAGATTGCCGATGATGACGGCGATCAGGCCGATGAAAAGCGAGCGCATGATCCCGAAGCGGAAGACGAAGAAACCGCCGACCAGCGCGCCGGCAATCGTCACCCAAACGCCGATCAGCCCGGACATGGTTCCGATCTCGACGAGCGAAAAGGATTGGCGATACATCGGGCGCGCAACCGTTCCCATGATGAAATCGGGAAGCCGGTAGGTCCCGACCATGGCAAGGATGAGCAGCCCCATCCAGCTATGCGTCCGGAAGAAATCGATAAAGGGCGCGATCACCGCGCCGTAAAACCATCCGAGCGTCGAACCGATGCGGCCTCCGATTCCGAGTTTTTCCTCGGCGGCGTGAACGGCCTCGCTCGCATCCTCTTCGGCGGGCCTGCGCGCGAAAAGCGTCGCGGCCATGCCGAGAAAGATCAGGCAGCCGAGGAAGATCAACCCCGCGCGCCACGACACGAGTTGCGCGATATAGGGCGCAAGCGCCGCCGTCGCCAGAGCGGTCAACCGGTATCCGAGCTGATAGGCGCCCAGCATCGTGCCCTGTTCTTCGAGGGGGGCGATCTCGATGCGCCAGGCATCGACCGAGATATCCTGGCTCGCGCCGGAAAATCCGAGGAGCAGCGAAAAGAGCGCAACCTGCACAAGCTGCGTGTGCGGATCCGAAACGCAAAGACCGATGAAGGCGACGAGAATTCCGAACTGCGCCACCAGCATCCATGAGCGGCGCTTGCCCAAGAGGCGATGAAGGACGGGCAATCGAATCTGATCAAGCAGCGGCGCCCAGACGAATTTGAAGGAATAGGGAAGAAGCGTGTAGGCGAAGAGACCGATATCGGTCATCGAAACTTTCGAATCCGTCAGCCACAGGCTCAACACGTTGGAGATCGTGAGCAGCGGCAATCCGCAGGCGGCCCCGAGAACCAGCATGGTCGCCGTGCGCGGCTGGAGATAGGATTTGATGGCCGCGCGCGTGCGGCCGCCTTGCGGCGCGTCTGCGGTTTTGTTCATGCCGCGGCGGTGCGCGCGGTGCCGGCCGGAAAGAGATTTCCCAAGATCATGTCTAGCTCAGCGGGATCGACGGGTTTGGTGAGAAAACCATCCATGCCCGCATCCAGGCAAGCCCGTTTGCCCGTTTCCACCGCATCCGCCGTCAGCGCCACGATGGGCACGCGCGCGCGCCCCGCCCTTGCCTCGTCCTCGCGGATGCGCCGTGCCGCCTCCACCCCGTCGAGGCCCGGCATGTGCACGTCGGTCAGCACGAGGTCGAAGGCTTCGTTGGCCGCCGCCGCCACCGCATCGATGCCGGTCGTCACTTCGTGAACGTAATGGCCGCGCCGGCGCAAAAGCTCGCGCGTGAGAAGCGCGTTGATCGGATTGTCCTCGGCCAGAAGGATCCTGAGCGAATGATTGCTGTTGAGGGGCCGCAGCGCGCGTTGCGGCGCCGGCTCCTCGATGGGCGTGTCCTCGAACAGCCGCTTGCCCAGCCATGCCGCGCGCACCGGCTTCACGAGATAACCCGAAAAGCCCAGCGCCTTCAGCTCGGGCAGCCAGCCGCGCGCGCCCGGCGTGACCAGAACGATCGAGCGGATGACGGGATCGGGATCGGCCGGCAGATTGGGAATGTCGCCCGCGCCCGCGTCGATGAGGATGACGTCGGGGCGTTCGCGTTGCGGAACGACGGTGCCGCCCGCGTCGCGGATCTGCGTGCCCAATCCGTCGCGCAGGATCGGATTGCGCGAAACGAGCGAGATGCGCACGCCTTCGAGCGGGCGCCGGATTTTTCCCTCGCGCAGGATTCTCACCGGCAGCGTGAACCAGAAGAGGCTGCCGCCGCCGCGCACGGGTTCGAGGCCGATCTCGCCGCCCATCGCGCCCACGAGCCGTTTCGAAATCGCAAGGCCCAGTCCCGATCCGCCGAAGCGCCGCGCATGGCTGGAATCGGCCTGCACGAATTCGCTGAAGATGTCCTTGCGCTTGTCGGCCGGAACGCCCACGCCCGTATCGCGCACCTCGAAGCGGATCAGCGTCTGTTCGTCCCGTTCGACGAGTTTGGCGTCGATGCGCACGCCGCCGGTTTCGGTGAACTTCACCGCATTGCCGACGAGATTGGTGAGGATCTGACGCATGCGCCCGGCGTCGCTCGACACGGTTTCCGGCAAGTCCGGCGCCGTCACCGCCACGAGTTCGATGCCTTTGGCGCGCGCGCGCGGGCCCAGGAGTTCGGCCACGCCCGCGATCAGCGATTGCAGCTCGACCTCTTCCTCTTCGAGCGTCACCACGCCGGATTCGATCTTGGAGAAATCCAGGATGTCGTCGATCAGCGATAGCAGCGAGCGGCCCGATTGCTCGATGGCCTCGACATAGCTTTGCTGCTCGGGATGCAATCCGGTTTCCAGAAGCAGCCGCGCCATGCCGAGAACGCCGTTCATGGGGGTTCGGATTTCGTGGCTCATGGTGGCGAGGAAGCGCGATTTCGCGTGGCTTGCCGCTTCGGCGCGGTCGCGCGCGCCGGCAAGCGCGTCTTCGAGCGTTTTGCGCTCGGTGATGTCGCGGCCCACGCTCTGCACTTCGACGAGCTCGCCCTTCTCGTTCAGGATGGGATAATCCTCCCACGAGATCCAGCGCCAGCCCGCCGCCGCCAACACATGCTGGTCGTAGCGCGCGCGGCCGTTGTGCATGTTGCCGAGCTTGCCGAATTGCTTAGCGTGGCTTTCGGGATGAAGTTCGGGCGCCACGATTTTTCCGATCGAATGCTCGGCCGAAAGTCCGAAGAGCGTGAGGAACGCATCGTTGGCGTAAGTGAGCCGTCCGTCGGGCCCGCGGCGCGCGATGACATCGCCCAGGCTGTCGACGAGGCCCTTGTAGCGCGCTTCGCTTTCGTGCAGCCGTGCGTTGATCGCCGAAACCGCGGCGAGCGAGGATTCGAGTCTCTCGGTCAGAATGCGCAATTCGGCGGTCGTCGCCTGCAGCGTGCGCGCGCGCTCCCGCGCTCGCAGCAAACCCAGGAACAACACGCCCACGCCCAGCAACGCGAATGCAACCAGAAACAGCGGCGAGAACAGCGTCACGCGCCCGTGGGCGAGCAAATCGGCGAGTGCCGCCCCGCCTACGGCCAGGACGCCCATGCCGAAAACCAGTTTTCCTGTACGCGCCAACGCCAAAGGGCAGCCTTCTTCTGGTCTGCTCGGCGCAACTTAGCCTTGTGCGGTCTTGAGAAAGCTTTAATCGAAATTGAGACCGCCGCCCGATAAGGTTAATATCGCGCGCTCGCAAATTCTGGGGTGAGCTTCAACCAACAACGGGAGGATTGCATGCGTTCACGCATCATTCTGCTTGCCGGTGCATTCGCGCTGATGAGCGGAGCGGCCATGGCCGAAGATCCCATGATGAACACCTATGACAACACGATCACCACGAAGAACACGGCGACCGGCGTCACCGGCACGCTGCTCTTCGACAAGGACATGACCTATACCGCCAAAGGCACCGACAAGGACGGCAAGCCGGCCGAATACAAGGGCACTTGGGCGATCAAGGACGATGGCAAGACCATCTGTCTGACGCCAACATTGCCGCCCGACATGAAGGACGGTCCCAAGCCCTCCTGCTCGCCCTTCGAGGAACACAAGGTCGGCGATAGCTGGCAGGTCACCAACGATCAGAACGAGACCTATGAGGTCTCTTTAACCGCCGGTCGCTAGACCTCCATCATGCGGAAAAGGTCGCGGGGGGAATTCCCTCCGCGGCCTTTTTCTTTGCCGGCACAGAGAGTTGCCGGCGGCACTTCACGCCCGCGCACCCCGCCCGTCACAAAAGCTTCGCAGAACTGTGATGGACGTTGCACTGAACCGGCCCGTTATCGGCTCCGGCACTGTCTCCGCGAGCAAAAAAGCGAAGCGCCACCGGGCGTGCCGCCTGTGAACGCGTGAATTGGGGGGCTACCAGCGCCCTTCGATTCCTCTAAAAGGAAGACCGGCAATCCCCATGGTCGATCTCGCCTTGACCGAACAACTCGTCTCCGAAACGAGAGTTGCGGCGCTTCGCCGTTTTGGCCGGCGCGATGCGCGCTTCCGCGTCATGACGCAGATCTCGGCCATCCTGGTGGTGGCGATTTTCGTGGGCGTGCTGATCTCGCTGGCGCTGGGTTCCAGGCTCGCCTTTTCGAAATTCGGCTGGAATTTTCTCGTCACCCAGGTCTGGAACCCGGTGACCGAGCAGTTCGGCGGGCTGGGCGCGATCTACGGCACGCTCGTCACCTCGGCTCTGGCGATGGCGGTGGCGGTGCCGGTCGGAATCGGGATCGCGATCTTTCTGACCGAAATCTGCCCGCGCGCGCTCAAGCGCCCCATCGGCATCGCCATCGAGCTGCTCGCAGGGATTCCCAGCATCATCTATGGCGTATGGGGCCTCTTCGTCTTCGTTCCCTATTTCCAGCAGCACATCGAGACGCACATCATCAACACGTTCGAAGGCATCCCGGTCCTGGAAGATCTCTTCGGCGGCGCGCCCTACGGCATCGGCATCTTCGCCGCGTCGCTGATCCTGTCGATCATGATCCTGCCGTTCATTTCGGCGGTGACGCGCGATGTGTTCGAAACGGTGCCGCCGATCCTGAAGGAAGCCGCTTACGGGCTCGGCTGCACGACATGGGAAGTGATGTGGAACGTCGTGCTTCCGTTTTCGCGCAACGGCGTCGTGGGCGGGGCGATGCTCGCGCTCGGCCGCGCCCTCGGCGAGACGATGGCGGTCACCTTCGTCGTGGGCAATGCACACAATATCTCGCTTTCGCTGCTCGCGCCCGGCACGACGATCTCGGCGGCCATCGCCAATGAATTCACCGAAGCGGTGGGCGATGTCTATCAATCCTCGCTCATCGCGCTCGGCCTGATCCTTTTCGGCATCACCTTCATCGTGCTGGCGGGCGCGCAATTGATGCTGCGCAGCCTCGAATTGCGCGCGGGCGGGCGCTCGTCATGAGCCGCATGCTCTATGCGCGCCGGCGCATCCGCAACCGGCTGTTCCTGACGCTCTCGGTGGGCGCGGCCGGTTTCGGGCTGGCCTGGCTCGCCGCCATTTTGAGCGCGCTGGTGATGAAGGGCATCGATTCGCTGTCGTGGAGCATCTTCACCGAGACGACGCCCACGCCCGGCTCGGCGGGCGGGCTTGCCAATCCGATCGTCGGCAGCCTGATCATGAGCGTGATCGCGGTGGCGGTGGGAACGCCCATCGGAATCCTGGCCGGCACCTATCTCGCCGAATATGGGCGCCACACGCGCATCGCCTTCGTCGTGCGCTTCACCAACGACATTCTGCTCAGCGCGCCTTCGATCATCCTGGGCCTCTTCATCTACGTCATCATGGTCAACAATTCGCACGAGACCTTCATCAAGACGCTTTGCGATGCCGCACTCGGCAGCTATTGCCCGCTCGGCCATTTCTCGGCCTGGGCCGGTTCTGCCGCGCTCGCCGTCATCGTCATTCCCGTCGTGGTGCGCACGACGGAAAACATGCTCCTGCTCGTGCCCAATACGCTGCGCGAGGCCGCGGCCTCTATCGGCGCGCCGCGCAGCATTTCGATCCGGCGGGTGACGTGGCGGGCGGCGCGCGCGGGCATCATCACGGGCGTCCTGCTTGCCGTCGCGCGCATCTCCGGCGAGACCGCGCCGCTTCTCTTCACCGCCTTCAACAACCAGTTCTTCTCGCTGCACATGAACCAGCCGATGGCCAATCTTCCCTACGTCATCTTCCAGTTCGCGATGTCGCCTTACGACGATTGGCATGCGCTGGCCTGGGCGGGCGCGCTTCTGATCACGGCGGCGGTGCTCGCGCTCAGCATTTTCGCGCGCGTACTCGAAGGCAAGAGGAGTGCGTCATGAACGACATGAAGCCCATCGGCCAGAAGACGCGCATCGACATCAAGGACCTCTCCTTCTATTACGGCCGCAACAAGGCGCTGAAGGAAATCACGCTGCCGCTCTACGACCGCCGCGTCACCGCCTTCATCGGGCCGTCGGGCTGCGGGAAATCCACGCTGTTGCGCGTGATGAACCGCATCTACGAGCTTTATCCCAATCAGCGCGCCGAAGGCGAAGTGATGTTCGACGGCGAGAACATCCTGTCGGGCAAGCTCGACGTCAATCTGTTGCGCGCCAAGATCGGCATGGTGTTCCAGAAGCCGACGCCCTTTCCCATGACGATCTACGACAACATCGCCTTCGGCATCGCGCTTTACGAGCGCCTGCCCAGGAGCGAGATGAGCGATCGCGTCGAGCATGCGCTGCAACGCGCGGCGCTCTGGGGCGAGGTGAAGGACAAGCTGAAGGATTCCGGCTTGAGCCTTTCGGGCGGTCAGCAGCAGCGCCTCTGCATCGCGCGCACGGTTGCGACGCGGCCCGAAGTGATCCTGCTCGACGAGCCCTGTTCGGCGCTCGATCCCATCTCGACGGCCAAGATCGAGGAGCTGATCGACGAATTGTCGAACGAGTACACGATCATCATCGTCACCCACAACATGCAGCAGGCCTCGCGCACCTCGGACTATACGGCCTTCATGTTCTTGGGCGAGCTGATCGAATTCGGCGAGACCGAACAGGTCTTCACCGCGCCGAAGAACCGGCGCACGGAAGAATATATCACGGGCCGGTTCGGCTAGTTTCCTCCCCCGTTTACGGGGGAGGTGGCGCGGAACGCGCCGGAGGGGGCGAACGCGATCGAATACGCCCCCCTCGCCGCCTGACGGCGGCACTCCCCCCGTAAACGGGGGGAGAAACTACACGTAATCCTCCGCCATCGTGGCATCCTCGCGCGTTCGCGAGATCGCATTGAACAGTCCGCTCAGCACCACGCTCACCACGATGTTCAGCACGAGCGAGGAAAGTGCGGCGTAACACGGTATCGTCCAGCCGAGGATGTGCAGCGCATAGATCGATTTCTCGAAATTGAGCGCTGCCGCCATCCAGGTGCCGCTCGCGATGCCCACCGCCCAGCCGCACAACAGCGCGTAAGGATTGAGCCAGCGGGTGTAAAGCCCGAGCAGCACGGCGGGCAGCGTCTGGATGATCCAGATGCCGCCCAGCAATTGCAGCTCGATGGCCTGCTTCTGCAGCTTGATGATGAAAACGAGCGCGCCCGCCTTCACCACCAGCGAAGCGATCTTGGCGACCTGGCTCTCGCGCTTGGGTTCGCAATTCGGATCGAGATATTCCTTATAGATGTTGCGCGTGAAGAGATTGGCGCAGGCGATCGACATGATGGCGGCCGGCACCAGCGCGCCGATCGCGATGGCCGCGAAGGCAACGCCCACGAACCAGCCCGGAAACATTTTCAGGAACAGCGCAGGCACCGCATAATTGGCGTGGAATTCCTTGAAGCCGCCGGCGAAGGCGGGATCGGTGCCGACGCCTGCGGCGATCGCCATGAATCCGAGCAGCGAGATCAACGCCAGTGCGATGGAATAAGCCGGCAGCGCCACGGCGTTGCGCCGGATCACATGGCGGCTCGACGAGGACAGCACGCCCGTCACCGCATGCGGATAAAGGAAGAGCGCCAGCGCCGAGCCGAGCGCGAGCGTGGCATAGGCGCTTTGCGCGCCGAGATTTCCGGCCGTGGCGGGCGCGAGCAGCAGATTCTTCGGATCCACGCTCGCGAAAATCTTCGCATAGCCGCCGATCTCGGCGGGAATCACGATCACGGCGGCAATCACCGTGATGTAGATGAGCAGATCCTTCACCACCGCGATCATGGCGGGCGCGCGCAATCCGCTGGTATAGGTGTAGGCTGCGAGGATCACGAAGGCGATGATGAGCGGATATTCGCCGTGGATGCCCAGCCCCGCGATCACCACTTCGATGCCGACCAGTTGCAGCGCGATGTAAGGCATGGTCGCGACAATGCCCGTGATCGCGATGGCGAGCGCCAGCGTTCCCGAGCCGAAACGTCCGCGCACGAAATCGGCCGCCGTCACATAGCCGTGCTTGCGTGCCACCGACCACAGCCTCGGATAGACCGCGAACAGGATGGGATAGACGAAGATCGTGTAAGGCACGGCGAAGAAGCCGACCGCGCCCGCGCCGAACATCAGCGCCGGAACCGCGACGAAGGTGTAGGCCGTGTAGAGATCGCCACCCAGCAGGAACCAGGTGACGACGGTGCCGAAGCGCCGCCCGCCCAATCCCCATTCCTGCAATTGGGAGAGATCGCCTTTGCGCCAGCGCGCGGCGACGAAGCCCAGCAACGTCACGAACGAAAAAAGCGCGATGAAGACCGTGATCGCGATCCAGTCCAATGGCGCGCCCATCATTGGGCTCCGTCGTTCTTTTGCCCGCGCTCCCCGGCGCGATAAACGGGCCACAGAAGCAGAGCGCCCAACAGGATCCAGAGCATCTGGTACCAGTAATAGAAGGGAATGCCCGCGATCTCCGGCTCCACGCGGTCATAGAACGGAACCCAGAGAATGGCGACGAACGGAACGACGAGAAGAAGATGCACCAGACGAAAGCGCGTGCGGCCGCCCATTGCTGCCCCCGGCATTGGCCCCGGGACTGATTACGGCATTATCGGATTTTCGCCAAGCGTCAGGCGCGCAGGCCGATGACGGCGCGGCGCAGGAGATAGATCGCAAGCGCCGTCAGCGCGATGGCGACGAGCTGGTGCGCCTGAAGATATTGCCCGGCTCGCTCGGCGAACGCGCGCGCCTCTTCGGCATGCGGAAGCCGCATTAGCCAATGACCGGAGGCGTCCATCCAATTGTGCGCGGCAGCCCGCAAATCGGGTCCGCCGGCGCTGTGCCACGCATCGGCGACCTGGTTCAGCGCGGGCACCGCGCCGACGCCGCCGCCGATGCCGGCCGCGAGCGCGATGCGCTTGACGGCTCCGGTCCTGGGTTGGGCTTGCGCGGCCGTCACGCTGCGCGCCGGCGCCTGGGGCGGTGCGCCCGGCTGGAGATGAATCGCCTGGTTCGCGAGAAACAGATATCCGTCGCTCGATTGTTCGCCCGGCGAGCAGAGGAAAAGATCGCGCTCGGCCTTGCGGCGCTGCTCGAGTCCTTTCAGCGTCACCAGCCGTCCGTTCACATGCGATTTCACGAAGCGCTCCATCTCATCGGCCGCGCCCTGGCGGTCGCCGCGATTGAGCAGCTTCACGCAGGTCGAGCGCGAAAACGCCGGCCCGCCGATGTTGAAGGCGAGCGAGACGAGCGCTGCGTTTTCGTTGTCGTTGAGCGGAACCTTCACGCTGCGCAGGACATCGGCCTGCGCGGTGTTGAGATCCTGGCGGAGAAATTCGTCGGCCTGTTCGGGCGTGATGCTGCTTCCCGCGCGCACGCGGCCCGTATGGCCGTAGCCGATCGTGCGCACGCCCGCGGGATCGGTATAGGCGTCGAGCTTCAGCCCTTCGAAATGTTTGACGAGCGCGATCGCCTCGGGCGGAAGTTGCGTGGCGGTCATGGCGAAACACTTTCGATCGGGGTGTGCTGCTGGCCCGTAATGTCGCCCACGCCGCAATAGGAGAGCATCGCCGAGAGCACGAAGGCCGCCGCCAGCCGGACCTTTCGGAAGAGGCGGCGGAAGAAGCCCTTGCGGCGTGCTGCGATCACTTTGCTCGGCATGGCGGACGCTTCGAAGTCTCTGCGCCCAATACGAAATCACCCGCGACGCAGCTTCCGGTTGATCGCGATCAAATAAATTATCTGGAGTGGTAAGGAGATTCCGGGACAGAATAAAAGCCATGCCAATTCGGCTATAATTTGCATTGGGTCGAACAAGGGATGGGGTGCCATGCGAATACTCATTGCCGGTATTTTGGGCGCGATCGCGATGTTCGTCTGGACGTCGATCGCCCATGTCGCGACGCCGCTCGGTCATATCGGCTTCAGCCAGATTCCGAACGAGGTTCCCGTGGTCGAGGCGATGGAACGGGCCATCGGCGATCACGACGGGCTGTATTTCTTCCCGTGGGTGGATCCGTCCGATTCCAAGGCGATGCAGAATTACGCCGAGAAGACGAAGAATTCGGCCTCGGGCTTCATCATCTATCATGCCCCGGGCGCGTCGAACGACATGATGAAGCCGATGATCTACGAATTCGCGAAGGAGCTGATCGAGGCGCTGATCGCGGCCTTTCTCGTCGGCGTGGCGGGCATCGCCGGTTACGCGGGACGCGTGGGCTTCGTCACGCTGGTCGGCGTGACCGCGGCCATCTCCACCAATGCGTCCTATTGGATCTGGTACAAATTCCCCTGCGACTACACGCTCGCCTATATGGCGATCACGCTGATCGGCTATTTCGTGGCGGCGCTGGTGATCGCGGCGATCGTGCGAACGAGGCAGGCACCGGCCGCCTGATCAGGCCAGATGCGCGAGCCTGCGATAGGATAGCGCCTCGGCCACATGGGGGCGCGCCACGATCTCGCTCGCGGCGAGATCGGCGATGGTGCGCGCCACGCGCAGCACGCGATGATAGCCGCGTGCCGTGAGCCGCATGGCGTCGGCCGCATCGGCGAGAAGTGCTGCGCCTGATTTTTCCGGCGCCGCGACATCGTCCAGCAATTCGCCTTCGGCCTGCGAATTGGTGCGGATGTTTTTCCCCTCGTAACGCTTGCGCTGAATGTCGCGGGCGCGCGCCACGCGCGCCGCCACTTCGGCCGAACCTTCGGCGGGCGGCGGAAGCGCGAGGTCCTGCGCGGAAACACTCGACACCTCCACATGGATGTCGATGCGGTCGAGCAGCGGACCGGACAAGCGCGATTGATAATCGGCCGCGCATTTGGGCGCGCGTCCGCAGGCCTGCGCGGGCTCGCTCAGATAACCGCAGCGGCAGGGGTTCATCGCCGCCACCAATTGGAAGCGCGCGGGAAACCGCACATGCGCGTTCGCCCGCGCCACGACCGCATCGCCGGTCTCGATGGGCTGGCGGAGTGAATCCAGAACCCCACGCTGAAACTCGGGAAGCTCGTCGAGAAACAAGACGCCCAGATGCGCAAGCGAAACTTCGCCCGGCCTCACGCGCAATCCCCCGCCCACCAGCGCCGCCATCGATGCGGAATGATGCGGATTGCGGAACGGGCGCCGTCTCGAAATCGCGCCGTCGCGCAATTCGCCCGCGAGACTCTGGATCATGGAAATCTCGAGCGCTTCGCGCGCATCGAGCGGCGGCAACAATCCCGGAATGCGCGCGGCCAGCATGGATTTGCCCGCGCCGGGCGGTCCGATCATCAGCATGTTGTGGCCGCCAGCGGCTGCGATCTCCAAGGCGCGCTTGGCGGTTTCCTGCCCCTTCACATCGCGCAGATCGGGTGCGGCGCGGGTCTCGCTCGCGATCTTCGCTTCGGGCGGATTCAAAACCTGCGCGCCCTTCATGTGATTGACGATGGCGATGAGCGAAGGTGCCGCGATGATCTCCAATCCGCCCGCCCATGCCGCTTCCGGGCCGCAGGCTGCGGGGCAGATCAATCCGCGTTGCGCCTCGGATGCGGCAAGGGCCGCGGGCAACACGCCCGCCACCGCCGTCACCTGCGCATCTAGCGAGAGTTCGCCGAGCGCCACATAACGCGCAAGTTCACTTGCCGGCAAAACGCCCATCGCCGCGAGAAGCCCGAGCGCGATGGGCAGATCGTAATGGCTTCCTTCCTTCGGCAGATCGGCGGGCGCGAGATTGACCGTCACGCGCTCGTAAGGCATGGCAAGACCCACCGCCGAAAGCGCGGCGCGCACGCGCTCGCGGCTCTCGGCAACGGCCTTGTCGCCCAGACCCACGATATTGAACACGCCGTTGGCGCCGCTGCCGATATGGACCTGCACGTCCACTTCGCGCGCCTCGATGCCCTGGAAGGCGACCGTATAGATGTGAGCGACCGTCATCGTTCCCCCGAACGCGCCGATTTTGCGCGGGCGCAGAAGGCTTGCAATGCCAATTGTCGCAAGATTTGGCGGCGATGAATTTCAGGACAAAACAATACCTGCCGCCGCACCCGCAATGAGGAATCGGGCGAGCCAGCCCAGCGCATGGGAGAAGGTGACGGCCGGATCGATCTTCATCCAGAAGCCGTTGGTGACGAGAAGGACGAGCGGCCCCGCCATCCACGCCAGCCCCGCCACGCTCAGCGCATGGCCGATGTCGCGCGCGCCGGCATAGGCGCAGAGCACGATCACGGCGGCGGTCGCCACATAGCCAAGGATCGAGGAATAGAGGATCGCGCGACTGTCGCCCTTTTCGCGGAATTCCGGCCACCAGACTTCGGGATAGCGCATGTAGCGCTCATGGAACAGAACGCCCATGAAGAGCCAGTCGGTGAACGTCGCCAATGTTCCGGCCACGGCGATGGAAACGAGCATCATCCACATGCCGGGAGCCTCCGGGCAGCGAGATGATCTTACTGCGAATGGGCCGGTATGGACATCGGGGGCCGCCCGCGCCACATTGGGTCATGGTCACGTTCAAGATCGAAAAGGACGAGGCCGGGTTTCACGCCTGGAGCCCGGAATTGCCGGGCTGCCATACCTTCGGCGCCACGCGGGCCGAGGCTTTGGCCAATCTCAAGGATGCCGTGCAGCTTTATCTTGAGGACGTCATGGAAGAATCGCTTCTTCCCGGCTCGTCCGCGAAGAAACCTTCACGCAAGGCATCTCACGCCCGAAACCGCAAAGTCGCATGACGCCGCGCGAATTGCGCCGGCTGTTAGAACAAAACGGTTTTGTATTTACACGCCAATCCGGAAGCCACGCGATCTTCAAACACCCGATCAGCAAGTTGCGCGTGGTTCTGCCGATGCATTCTCGCGACATCCCGAAGGGCACCTTGCATGCCATCCTGAAGGATGCGGGATTGAAAGCGCCGAAATCCTAAATCCGCGGCAGAACGTCGAAGGCGACGGTGGTGCGGGTCTGGCCCGCTTTGAGCGGCGTCGAGCCGTGCCACAGATAAGACGGGAACAGCACCAGCGTCCCGGCTTTGGCCGGCACGATGCGCCGGACGGCGTCCTTAATTGCGGCCTCGAATGGCGGCTCGCCAAAGGTCAGCGCGCCGTCCTGGCCGCCCTCGGGCGCCGTCACGAAATAGACCGCGCTGATCCAGCCGCCGGAATGGATGTGGTTGACGTGATATCCGCCCTCGCCTGCGCGCGACGACCATGAGGGGCCATAGGCGAAGCCGGCCGCCTTGCGCGCGAAGAGCCTGTGCTCGGGATCGTCCTTCATCGCCGCAATATAGGAATTGACCGCCTCGTCGAAGCGCGGGCGAAGCCGCTCGACCGGGTCGTGGCCCGCGCCGATCACGTAATCGAGGCTTTGCGTTCCGCCGCGCAAGGGCTGGGCGGGAAACTCGCGCACGCCCCGGTGCAGGCGCGCGAGATAGTCGTCGAGATCGCGGTTGTAGCTTGCGATATCGGAGAAACCCTCGGGCGGCGCGATCTCGAACACCTGAACCAGATTGTCCGTATCGTTGTGCGCCGTCTCGCGCGCATCGCCCAGCGCGCGCAAGGCCGTGAGCCAGATCGCGATCATGCCCTGATTGTCGGGCGAAAGTTCGAGCGCCTTCTGCGCCATCTCGGCCGCCTTGCCAGGTTCGCCCGCGCGCAAAAGCGTGTCGGCATAATTGGCGAGCACGATGGGGTTCTTTTCGGCGAGCCCTATCGCCTCTTCGTGTTCGGCGATCGCCTCGGCGAATGCGCCAAGCCGCGCCTTGATCTGCGCCGCCAGATCGCGCACGCCGGGATTTTCCAGCTCGCGTTCATAGGCCGGCCGAAGGCTCGCGAGCGCGCCTTCGTGGTCGCCCGCGATCAGCTGCATCTGCGCCTTGGAAAGATGAAGTGCCGTCTTTTCGGGATGAACGGTGATCGCCTCGTCGTAGGAGCGCAGGAATTCCGCGTCGCGTCCGAGCCTGTAGAGCAAAAGATTGAGATCGCGATGGGCAGCGAGATTGGCGGGCTCCACCGTGACCGCGCGATCATAGGCGGCGAGCGCGTCGTCCTCGCGGCCGAGAAGATGCAGGAGACTGCCGCGGTTGTAATCGACCTGCGGCATGTCCGGCACGATCACCTGCGCCTGTTCGAAGAGCCGGAGCGCATCTTCGTAGCGGCGCTGGATTTTCGCCGAGATGGCGAGGTTGTGGTAATAGCCCGCGATCAGGCGGCGGTCGCGCGAGCCCGCGGCCAGCGCCTGCAAAAGAATGGCTTCGGCTTCTCGCGGGCGCATCATGTCGTTGAGCACGACAGCGAGATTCTGTTTGGCCATCGCGTAATTGGGCTGAAGTTTCAGCGCCTGGCGATAGGCCTTCTCGGAATCTTCGAGCGCGCGTTTGGTGTAATAGGCGATGCCGAGATTGAACCAGGCTTCGGCATAATTGGGTTTCAGCCGGATCGCCTCGCGCAAAACCTCGATGCCTTCGTCCACGCGTCCGTCGATGCGCAACAGATTGCCGAGATTGTGCGCCACATGCGGCTGGTCGGGACGCGCGGCGAGCGAGCGGCGGAAGAGATCCTCGGCTTCGGCGATCTTGCCTTGCGCGCGGCGCAGCACGCCCAGCAATTGCAGCGCGTCGGGCTCGTCGGGATGCTGGTCGAGCGTCGACAGAAGCGCGTCCTCGCCCTTGGCGAAGTCGGCACGGTTCAGGTGATTGAGGGCGTCCTGAAGCAGGTCCCTCACCTGTTTGTTGCCGGTCTCGGTGCTGGCAGCTTCCATCATCGGGGCGGATTTATTGCCCAACCCGGGCAATCGCACAATCCGGGTCCGGTCTATATGGTTGATTGGCCGCAGGGATCGCGGCTTTTCCCGGGTCTTGCGGGGGGCCGCGCTCCCCCCTAGGTTGCGAAGAACAGCCATCCCAAGGACGAACCATGAGCGCCCGTTTCGAAGGTACCGAGAGATATGTCGCGACCGATGACCTGAGAATCGCGGTCAATGCCGCCATCACGCTGGAGCGTCCGCTGCTCATCAAGGGCGAGCCCGGCACCGGCAAGACGCAGCTCGCTTACGAAGTGGCCGATGCGTTGAAGGCGCCGCTCATCACCTGGCATGTGAAATCCACGACCAAGGCGCAGCAGGGCCTCTACGAATATGACGCGGTGACGCGGCTGCGCGATTCGCAACTGGGCGACGAGCGCGTGAAGGACGTGAAGAATTACATCAAGCAGGGAAAATTGTGGGAGGCCTTCACCAACGCGGCCCGCCCGGTGCTCCTGATCGACGAGATCGACAAGGCCGACATCGAATTCCCCAACGATCTTCTGCTCGAACTCGATCGCATGGAATTCTTCGTCTACGAGACGGGCGAAACGATCAAGGCGGCGCAGCGCCCGATCGTGATGATCACCTCCAACAACGAAAAGGAATTGCCCGACGCGTTCCTGCGCCGCTGCTTCTTCCACTACATCAAATTCCCCGACCGCGAGACGATGCAGCAGATCGTCGATGTGCATTATCCCGACATCAAGCAGAAACTGGTGAGCGAGGCGTTGAACGTCTTCTATCAGATCCGCGACGTGCCGGGCCTCAAGAAGAAGCCGTCGACCTCCGAATTGCTGGATTGGCTGAAGCTGCTGCTCAACGAAGATATCGCCCCCGAAATGCTGCGCGAAAAAGACCCGACCAAGCTCATCCCGCCGCTGCACGGCGCGCTGCTCAAGAACGAGCAGGACGTGCATCTCTTCGAGCGGCTGGCGTTTTTAGCGCGGCGCGAGACGCGCAACTGATGCGCTGGGCGGCGATCGCATTCGCATCGGCGATGGCCGCCGCGCCCGCGCTGGCGCAGAATTCGAGCGGCGATCCCTTCGCCGACGCCGCGGACGGCGCCAAGGTCCACAGCGCGTCCGGCTTTGTCTGCCCCGCGCGGATCGACGATTTCGAACGCGACGCCATCGGCATATCCGATATCGATACCGGCACCGATTTCTGCGCCTATTCCGCGCTCGATGGCGTTTATGGAACGATCAAGCTCACGCCGCTCACGGGCGCTTACGATCCGAAAGCCTCGCTCGCGGCCGATTTCGAGGAGCAGGAAAAAACCGGCGGCAAGATGGTCGGCGAGACGACCGAGAAAGTGGACGGCAAGGCGGGCGCGCCGATCCTGGTCTATACCCGCACCTATCAGGCCGCGTCCCTGGAAGAGCTTCATTACTATGTCGAGTTCACCGGTGCCGCCGTGACCGGCTGGGCCGTGGAAGCCACGATCGAATATGCGAGCCCGCGCAACGACGCGGAGGCGAAAGCCTTTCTGGATGCGGTCTATGCCGGCGCCGAGGCCAAAATCGCGGCGAAATAGATCAGGCGTCGATCAGGCCGATGCGGCGCTCGATCCGTTCGAGCCGGTCTTCGATGCGGTCGACCCGATTGGAGATGCTGGCATATTGCTGTTCGAGCAGGCTGACGCGGGTTTTGAGCTCCTTGACGTCGAGGCGCATTTCGTCGACGGCCGTCCGGATGTGCCGCAGATGCTCCAGAACCAGATTATCCGTTGCCTCGCTCATGAAGGCATTGTGTTCTGAATTGGGCGCCCCGGCAAGCCCGCTGGCCTCAGGCCCCCGCTTCGCGCTAGGATCGCGCTGAACGCTATCCCGGTAACGCCCATGTTCTTCCAATTCTTCGATGAGCTCCGCTCGGCGCGCGTGCCGGTCACGCTCAAGGAATATCTCGCGCTCATGGATGCGCTGGACAAGGACGTCATCGATATGAAGATCGATGAGTTCTATTATCTGTCGCGCGCGGCGCTGGTGAAGGACGAGCGCAACCTCGACAAATTCGATCAGGTCTTCGGCCATGTCTTCAAGGGGCTGGAAATGGTCGATGCGGGGCTGATGGCGCAGATCCCCGAAGAATGGCTGAAGGCGCTGAGCGAAAAATTCCTCACCGAAGAGGAAAAGAAACAGATCGAAGCCATGGGCGGCTGGGACAAGCTCATGGAAACGCTGAAACAGCGCCTCGAAGAACAGAAGAAGCGTCATGAAGGCGGCAGCAAGATGATCGGGACGGGCGGCACCTCGCCGTTTGGCAACAATGGCTATAATCCCGAGGGCGTGCGCATCGGCCAGGACAAGGGCCGTCACGGCAAGGCCGTGAAGGTGTGGGACAAGCGTGAATACAAGAACCTGGACGACTCGGTCGAATTGGGGACGCGCAACATCAAGATCGCGCTGCGCCGTTTGCGCAAATGGGCGCGGCAGGGCGCGGAAACCGAACTCGATCTCGACGGCACGGTGAAGGAGACCGCGAACAAGGGTTATCTCGATCTGAAGCTGATCCCCGAGCGCCACAATACGGTGAAGGTGCTGATCTTCTTCGATATCGGCGGCTCGATGGATGCTTACATCAAGCTCTGCGAGGAATTGTTCAGCGCCGCCAAGACCGAATTCAAGCACATGGAATTCTTCTATTTCCACAATTGCCTCTATGAGGCGGTGTGGAAGGACAATCGCCGCCGCCACAACGAAAAGACGGCGACCTGGGATGTGCTGCACAAATTCCCGCATGATTACAAAATCATTTTCGTGGGCGACGCCACGATGAGCCCGTATGAGATAACTTATCCCGGCGGTTCCGTGGAACATTGGAACGAAGAAGCCGGCGCCATCTGGCTCGACCGCGTGACGCAGATCTACGAACACGTCGTGTGGCTGAACCCGGTGCAGGCGAAGCACTGGGAATACACGCCGTCCATCGGTTTGGTGAACCAGATCATCTCCAACCGCATGTTCCCGCTGACGCTGCAGGGGCTCGATCAGGCGATGAAGGAATTGAATAGGTAATTATTCTTTCTGCCAAGTGCGCTTCACAAGTTCGGCAAGCGCACGAAACGTTTCGGCGTGTTCCTCAACCATCTGATTATCGGTAGTAAGATAAATTCGCTTGGGCTTTTTTGTGTAAGAAATCTTCGCAGCGTCGAGGATCGATAATGCCTCTTCCTGAAGTAATGCCGAAATTCGAAACCCCATCAACGATTTTTGATGCATTCGACGATGAAGCCAAAAGTAGTTTGAGCCAGAAACTTCGACTGCGACGTAGTATTTTAGGTAGTTGAGCGTCGGGTTGGGAACTATTCCGGATATAGCACTTTGCAGAGCGTCAGCCGCATCCAAGGTCCACGGCGCGCGCTTCAGCCAATAGTCACGATTGAACGTTCCATCCCCAGCGGTAATTCCGTCATCGGGATCCTCGTAGGTATCGAGAATTTTGGAAAAGAAAAGCGTGCGCTTGTCGTTTGATTGTATGAGAGATGCTTGAACGGCAATTATTGGGATTGAATAGCTCAACAGATGAATGACGTTGAAGAAACGTCTGTTGATATGTTCTGCAACAAGGACGGCATAATGCTGTCGTTGTGGCCACTTGTGCTTCTCGTTGTCCCAATATTCAATTGTCCGAATGATATGCGTTTCGTCAGTCTCCCCCAACATCACCTCGACCTCGTACATCGAGTCGTCTTCAGGGTCCTTTAGAAGCATGTCTAAGCGACCGCCCGAGCTTTGAATGCGCTCTTTTTGAACGGTTTCCAGGTCTCCAAGGCCTAAACAGGATGGGTTCTCATAAATTTGATTTTGCAACCAGTACTCATCCAACCCAGCTTCGCGGATGGAAATTTGTTGAGCAATTTGCACGTCTGACGACAAGACACGCCTCCGTTCTGAATAGATTGAATACTAAATTGGAAGTGCAGAATGTTTCAAACTTCTCGTTTAAGCAATATGTCCTGCTACGCATCCCGAAACCGCACCAGCTTCTTCTTCGCCTCGTCCCACAAGGTCAGTGTGGAACCGCGCAAGGCGCGCGTGAAGGTCAGCGGCGGCTCCGAATTGAGGATCGCAGCACTGCGATAACATGCCTCCAGCCGGTAATTGGGCACGCGCGGTGTGAGATGATGGATATGATGAAAGCCGATATTGCCGGTGAACCATTGCAGCAGCTTGGGTAATTCGAGATAAGACGAGCCTTCCATTGCCGCGGCCTGAAAGCTCCAGTCGTGCTGGCGCAGCCATTTGGCGGTCTCGAAGCGATGCTGCACCGAAAACAGCCACACGCCCATGATGGCACTCACGATCACGACGGGCAATTGCACCAGCGCGACGGCGCCGAATCCGAGCAGCAATCCAAGCATGACGACGCAAGCCGCCACCGCCAGATTGGTGAACCACACCGACAGGCGCTCGCGCGTCCAATGTTTCGGCGTATCGAACGGCACGCGGTAAAGCAGCAAAAACACCAGCGGCGGCAACACGAAATGCGCCACCACGGGATGGCGCGGCAGGCGATAGGCGAAGCGCTGCCAGCGCGACAGCGCGCGATATTCCTCAACCGTCAGGCATGCCGAATAAATATCGGCGCCGGATTCGCGCCGGTCCAGATTGTTCCAGTTGGAATGATGCTGCGCATGCTGGCGGCGCCAGCTCTGATAGGGTGCCAGCGTGAGGATGCCGCAGATGCGGCCCAGAATATCATTGGCGCGGGGCGAGGCGAAAAACGAACCGTGTCCGCAATCGTGCTGCACGATGAAGACGCGCACCAGAAGCGCCGCTGCCGGCAACGCAAGCACGAGCGTCAGCCAATAGGAAACATGCAGCGACCAATACATCGCCGCCAGCGTTGCCAGATACAGACCGATGGAAGTGAGGATCTGAAGCGCGCCCTTGGCCAGGCTCGGCTTTTCGAATGGCGCCACGGCTGCGCGCAGCGCCTTGTGTGTGTCAGACATGCGCGCTCGTCGGTCCGGAAAACTCCGCGTTCATCCATCGGCGCGCGCGCTCGGCATGCACGGCCCACACTTCGCCGGCCTTGTCCTTGGGCCGGTAGAACAGCGCATCCTCGCCCGCTTTCAGCGGATCGTCGGCGCAGAAGCCGCGAAAGGCGCGCTCGACCTTGTCTTCGAATTTCTGGGGAACGGGGCGCTGCGTTTTCTCGCGGCGCTGGCGGATCGCGCGCATCACCGACCAGCGGCGCAGGCCGCCCGGCTGGGCAAGCAGCACGCCAATCAGATCGGCGACGTAAGCCGGATCGGGCGCGGCGCGCACCGAAGGTTTGAGTTCAGGTTCGCATGTGTCGTGGCTCATTGCGCTTCGCTGTAACCTCATTGGACGGAAAAAGAGCGGCGGAGGCGCAAAGCCCCCGCCACCCGTTTCGCGAAGCCTTAAGCGGCCTGCAGGTTCGTGGCCTTGGAGCCGCGCGCATCCGGCTGGATGTCGAACGACACGCGCTGGCCTTCGTTGAGGCTGCGCATTCCCGCCGCTTCCACGGCCGTGACATGGACGAACACGTCCTTGCCGCCGCCTTCCGGCGAGATGAACCCAAAACCCTTGGCGCTGTTGAAGAACTTCACTGTTCCGATTGTCATAGTCTTTTCCCGATAGTCTGGTTGCGCGCGGAAAACATTTCCCGCGCGTTGGCGATCAGCGCAAATCAGGTTCGGAAGTTCGGCTGTTTCGTCCAGGCGCGCTGAGTGCGGTCGGAATTACAACAGTGCGCTTCACGTGACGGACGCCGCCGCTGCCGTGCATATAGGCTTTATCGCGGCCGAATACAAGCCAAGCCCCGCCCCCTTGCGGCCAGAACGGGAGAAGGCCACTCTCAAATGGCACGCAATCCCTGGATAAATGCTCATGTCTCTGGCTGAAAAACATGCGCCGCAGAGGTGCGCAGTACGCGTGGCAGCACGCGCCGATTCCTCGAACCTGTCCCAAACGCTGGCACGCGCCTTCCACGACGATCCGGTCATGCTCCATTTCCTGCCCAATCCGGAAGGCCGCCACGAAAAACTCGCGCGCGTCTTTGCGCTGCTCTTCAAGCTCGGGCGTCCCTATGGCGGCTGTTATGTGACGGGCGGCTATGAAGCGGCGACGCTTTGGCGTCCGCCCAACCAATGGCACGTCCCCTTCTGGCAATACATCACCAACGGGCCGGAGCTGCTCGGCATTTTCGGCACCAATGCGCTCAACGTGATGAACACGATGGACATGGTCGAAAAGAACCATGCGAAAAAACCGCATTGGTATCTGCAGGTGATCGGCACCGATCCGGCCAAACAGGGCAAGGGATTTGCCAGCCTCATCCTGCGCGACCGGCTGGCCGCCATCGACGCCGCGCATATGCCCGCCTATCTGGAATCGAGCAAAGAGAGCAACATCCCGATCTATCGCAATTTCGGCTTCGAAGTGACGAGCGAAATCAAAATCCCCAACGGCCCCACGCTCTGGCCGATGTGGCGGGAGGCAAGATAACCATGCTGAAAGTCCACCACCTCAACAATTCGCGCTCGCAGCGCATCCTCTGGCTGCTCGAGGAATTGGGCGCGCCTTACGAGATCGTGCATTACCAGCGCATGAGCCCCATTCCGCTCGCGCCGCCGGAATTGAAAGCGGTGCATCCGCTCGGCAAATCGCCGGTGATCACGGATGGCGACATCACCATCGCCGAATCCGGCGCCATCATCGAATATATCCTCGACAAATACGGCAATGGCCGGCTGAGGCCCGCGGCGGGCACGCGCGATCACGTCAAATATATCGAGTGGCTGCATTATGCCGAAGGTTCGGCGATGCTGCCCCTGCTCCTGCATCTCTATCTCGGATTCCTCGGCGATGCGGCCGCCGCGCTGAAGCCGCGCGTCGATGCGGAGATCCAAAGCAATCTCTCCTATATCAGGGATGCGCTCGCCGGCCGCGATTTCCTGGTGGGAAACGGTCTCAGCGGCGCCGATATCCAGATCGTCTTCGTGCTGGAGGCGGCGAATGCGAGCGGCTTTCTCGACACTCATCCGGTCCTGCGAACCTATCTCGAAGCGATGCAGGCGCGCCCCGCCTATAAGCGCGCGATCGAGAAGGGCGGGCCTTACGACCTCGGCGCCAACCGGCGGCGGAGCGGCTGAAAATAATTTTCCGCTGCCCCCTTGAACCGTGACGGTCCGATCCCCATTTCGGCTAAATCCCGACATGTGCGTTCTTCAAGACGCCCGGCCAAAACGCCGGCTTGCCGAGCCGAAGCTCGCGGCAAGCGAGCGATGGCCGGGGCGGGATCGACGCGCGCCTTTTTCGGAAAAGGCGAAAATGATGAGCGGGAGGAGTCTGTCCGAAACGAGGTGTGATTTTCATTTTCCTCTTTCGTCATCGCGCGGTTCGTCCGGGCGATGACGGAATGGAAGCATTTTCGAAAAACGCAAAAATGATGGGCGCCCGGACTCTGTCTGAATCGACCCGCAAATTTGAAATCGCGATGCGCGTTACGCCGCGAACCGGTCCTTCGCCCTGGCGAGCCGTCCTTCGGCCTTGACGTGGCTGGTTGCCTTGGCCAATCCGTAAAGCGGCATGTTGCCATAGACGCATTCGAATTTGCCGGGCTCGATCAGATAGGTCTCGTGCCAGATCCCGACCTTGCCGTCATAGCCGACGCGGCGGATGAATTCGCGCCAGGCCGGGAAATGTTCGCTGTTCTGCTCGTGCGCATAGGCCAGAAGATGATCGAAGCTCTTCCAGAACTGGATGCCCATGATTTCGCGCCAGCGGATATAGGTGGTGGAGGAAAGAAGCCCGGAATCGGGATCGTTTTCGAGCTCCTTCAGCATCCTGGGCATCGCCGCGGCGGTAAACGTCCAGCGCGCGAGATCGCGGAAGCGGTTGATGCGCATGCCGATGGCGAACATCACCACCGGTTTATCGAGTTGCGCGGTGAAGCGGCCTTCGAAGACGTTCATAGCGAAATCCCCCAGACATATTTCAGGGCCCAAGCATAAGCGAAATAGACCGCGCCGGTAACGAGTGCGGCGATCGCAAGACTGATCCAGAAATTGATCCCGAAGCGCACGCCCATGGGCAGAAGGAAAAGAAAGAGCATGCCCGGCGGCGTGAGGAGCAGCACGCCGTAGGAATAATCCGCGGCGCGGTGGGCGTCGTGCGTGTCGAGAAAAAGCCAGATGGTCGCGATGACGGTGGCGAGCGGCAGCGCGAAGAGAAGTGCCGCCAGATAGAGCGAGCGCTTGGCGAGCTCCGACATCGCCACGATGAACATCGCGGTCAGGCCCACCTTGACGAGATAGGAGATCATGCCTTGGCCGCGCTGCCCCAATAGTTGAATCCGGCGAAATGGGGCGTGCCCGGCAGATACATCGTCTCCATGTCGAGCACGCGAAAGCCCGCATCGCCGATCAGTTTGGGAATGGGCCGCGCGAGATGGCAGCCGCCGCCGATCTTCTTCCAGACGGGCGTGAGGCGTTCCTGCCAGCGCAGCACATTCGCGTCCGGCGCTTGGCCGTGCTCGCAGAAGAACATGCGGCCTTGCGCCTTCAAAACGCGGCGCATTTCCGAGAGCGCCTTCGTGACATCGGCAATGGTGCACATCGTATAGGTGATGAGGATGTTGTCGGCTTCTTCGTCTGCGAGCGGGATCTGTTCGCCCGGCAGATCGAGGAATTCGATGTCGAGCGGCGAACCGGCGATGCGTTCGGCCGCGCGCTTGCGCATGTCGGTGGAGGGTTCCAGCGCCCAGAGATGGCTCACCTTCGACGCATCGTAGAACGGCAGATTGTGGCCCGCGCCGAAGCCGATTTCGAGTACGCGGCCTTGCGCGCGCGGCACCACTTTTTTGCGCTGATAGCTGATCGGCTTGGTGCCCATCGCCGCCGAAAGTAGCGGCGGCAGCAGATGTTTTTCGTAGAAGCCCATGGCGTCTCTCGCGAGTCTTGCTTTGGCCGGAGCTATAGCATGCTTCGTCACTGGCCGGAAAAATCGTAGCAGGGCAGCCCCAAATTCGAATTCATCTCGCCGAGCTTGCATTGATGCTCGATGGGAACGGCCGGCGTCTTGCGCTCCTTGACGACGATGTCGAATTGCGAAGGCTTGGCGGGCGGCAGCACCGGCGGCTTCTCGCGCATGGCGGCGGGCAGGTCCCATTCGTCGGCCAGGCAATGCGCCCATTCGCGCGAGGAGAGCTGCTCGTAATAGGCGCCGCTGCAATTGTAGAGATAGCGGCCGAGCGCGCGCAGGCCGTTGTAATTGGTCTCCGGCGGGGGCGGCGGCGGGGTGAGCAGCGGAATATAGATCGGATGGGTGCCGCGGGCGGCCGGCGGAATCACCTGCTTCTTCTTTTCCGGCAGTTTCGGCCTTGGAAAGAAGATCTCGATGGGGATTTCGCGCAAGACCGGCGGGCCCAGCGAAATCGACGTGATCCTGATCAGCGCGAAGATCAGGATGAGATGGAAAAGAACGACGGCGCTAGCTGCGATCGCTCGGCGCGCGGACAGGCGTGCGAACATCCACTCTCCAACACCTGCCCCCTCGCCCGATTCGATACGAAATCAAGCGGCTCCGCAATCGGCCTATTCGGGCGCCACCGTTACTTTAATGCCATCGAGCTCGGGCGCGCAGGTGATCTGGCACGACAGCCGCGAATTGGGCTCGACGGCCAGCGCCATGTCCAGCATGTCGATTTCGGCGTCGGAAGGGGCTTTGAGCTTCTCGTACCAGCCCTCTTCCACATAGACGTGACAGGTGGCGCAGGCGCACGCCCCACCGCATTCGGCGACGATGGGTAGGCCCGCATCGCGCAGCATTTCCATGACGCTCCAGCCGTCGCGGCCTTCGAGCGTGTGCACTTCGCCTTTGCGGTCGGTGGCGATGATTTTCATGCGGTTATTTCTTCCTTCGTCATCGCCCGGCTTGCTTGCCCCGCCGAAGCTGAAAGCGTAGGCGGGTCCGGGCTGAACAATTCGCGGGTGATGACGGTGTGGGTGAAATCGCGAACCGCATCAAGCGACTCCCAACTTCTTTTGCAGCGAAGACGAAGACGTCGTGTATTGGAAGCGCAGCTTCTCATTGGGGCGGCAAATATGGAAGGCGGCCTGCGCCATCAGCGCCGCTTCGTGGAAGCCGCACAGGATCAGCTTCAGCTTGCCGGGATAGGTGTTGATGTCGCCGATGGCGAAGATGCCCGGCGTCATGCTTTCGAATTTCGCCGTGTCCACCGGCACGAGGTTTTCGTGCAGGTTCAGGCCGAAATCCGCGATAGGCCCGAGCTTCATCGTCAGGCCGAAGAAGGGCAGGAACGTATCGCAGGCAAGATGCGATTCCGATTTGTCGGCCCGCGCCAGCGTGACCGCTTCGAGCTGGCCATGCGCGCCATGCAGCGCCTTCACGCTCGCGACCTGGAATTTGATTCTGCCCTCCTCGGCCAGCGCGCGCATCTGGTTGACGCTGTGCTGGTTGGCGCGGAAGCCGTCGCGGTGATGCACCAGCGTCAGCGAATTCGCGATCGGCGCCAGATTGAGCGTCCAGTCGAGCGCGGAATCGCCGCCGCCCGCGATCAGGATGTTTCGCCCGCGGAAGTTCTCCATTTTGCGCACGGCGTAGAACACCGATTTGTTTTCATAGGCCTCGATGCCGGCGATGGGCGGGCGCTTGGGAACGAAGCTTCCGCCGCCAGCCGCGATCACCACGACGGGAGCGACGATCTCGTTTCCGGTATCGGTCGAAAGCTTCCAGCGGCCGTCGGCGAGCCGTTCGAGCGCGCTCGCCATCTGGCTCAAATGGAACGTCGCGCCGAAGGGCTCGATCTGCTTCATCAGCCTGTCGGTCAGTTCCTGGCCGCTCACCACCGGCAGCCCCGGAATGTCGTAGATCGGTTTTTCGGGATAGAGCTCGGCGCACTGGCCGCCCGGCCGGTCGAGGATATCGACCAGATGGGCTTTCAGATCGAGGAGCCCCAGCTCGAACACGGCGAACAGCCCGACCGGGCCCGCTCCCACAATCACGACATCGGTTTCCAAGGCCATTTCACAGTCTCTTTGGTGTGCGAAGAAATAAATGTGCGCTCTTATATGTAGAAATAGGCGCCGCGGCAATCTGGTCAATGGGAATCGGGAAAAAGGTCGCGGACACCTCTTCCTCGAAGCTCCCTCGGTGCCGCCCAGATGAAAGCCGCACGCTGCCACTCCATGACCGATATCCGCCGCGAGATCGACCGGGTGGACCGTGCCCTGGTCGCGCTTCTGGCGGAGCGGCAGGCCTATATCGAACGCGCCGCCGAACTCAAGAGCGCGCGCGAGGCGGTACGTGACGAGGCGCGGATCGAAGATGTGGTCGCCAAGGTGCTGGCGGAGGCCGAAAAGGAAGGTCTTCAGCCCGCGATCGCCGAGCCGGTCTGGCGCCTTCTGATCGAGCGTTCGATCGCCTACGAGCTCGAACGCTTCGACGCTCAGCGCGCCAGATAATCCTCGATGAAGTCGTGAACGGCTTCGGCGCGCTGTTTGAGCATGTCGAAGGCGGCGACGGCCTGTCCCAGATTGGCACGCGGGTCGAGCGTTTCGGCGGCCGCGGCCGCATCGGCCAGCGCGAATGCCCCGATTCCGCGCGCCGCGCCCTTCAGCGAATGGTGGATCGCATGCCAGCCCCTGGCGTCGCCCGTATCGAGGAAGCCTTGCAGCCGCGCGACCAGGTCGCTTGCTTGTGTTTCGAAAAGCTTCAGTATTTCGGCGTTAAGCTCGCTGTCGCCGCCGGTGTAGCGGGCGAGATGGGCAAGATCGATGGGACCGCCCATGGGCCTGGTCTCCGAATTGCATCCGGAAATATCGTGAGCCAACGTCGTCAAGACCGTGTTAACGCCGCAGCCGCCGAACTGGAGCCTTGCGCGATTGCCGCATGGCCCGCGCGCGACACGCTGGAGATCGGCGGCTGGCTCCTGCGCTTCACCGACGGCTATTCGCACAGAGGCAATTCGGTTTCCGCGCGCGCCTTTTGGGGCGGCGATCTCGATGCCCAGGTGGCGCTGGCCGAGATCGCCTATTTCACCCGCGGGCTTTCGCCCATGTTCCAGATCACGCCGGTCAGCCAGCCTTCCGGCCTCGAAGAATTTCTGATCGAACGCGGCTATGTCAGCGAGGCGCCGACGCATGTGATGACGGCCGAACTGCCGGCGATCAAGCCCGGCGGTTCCGACGCGCTGATCTCGGATGAGCCCAGCGCCGCATTCAAATCGCTGGTGTTGTCGGGTTCGCATTCCTATGGCGACGGCTGCGAGCGGCTCGACGTCCTGTCGCGCATCGAAGCCACGCGCATTTTCGCCACCATCGGCGGCAATGGCGAGGCGGCGGCTTGCGGCATGTGTGTCGTGATGGATGGCTGGGGCGGCATCAATCTGATGCGCACGCAGCCTCAGCTCCGCCGCAAAGGCTTCGGCATGGAGATTTTGTCGGCGCTCGCGCGCGCCGCGCGCGACAAGGGCGCAACCCGTCTCTATCTGCAAGTTGAAGACGGCAATCCCGCCGCGCGCGCGCTCTATGCGAAAGCCGGCTTCAAGGACGCTTATCCCTATCGCTTCTATCGCGCCGATTAAAAGGGAACGTAGCCGCCGGGGAACGGCGACACGCCGATCACGCGCGCATGCGCGAAAAGCACGATCAGGAAAATCAGAAGCGCCAGCCAGAACCGCCAGCCGAAACTCTCGCCGAGCTTGAGCGCGTTGCGCCCGGCGAATACCGCGCCGAACGGAATGTTCGACGTCTTCGCGGCGAAGCCGGCCCAGGCCTCGCCCATCTTGCGCTTGCGTTTCGCATCGATGGAAAAGGTGCCGAGGATCGAAAGCGCCAGAAACGTCCCGAACAATATGATCGATGCGGTGTCGCCGTTCGCCGCAAGATGGAACGCCGCCCAGATCGCCACGCCCCAGAGAAACGGATGACGCGTGATGCGAAGCACGCCATGAATTGTTCCTTCCTTCGTGGCGGCGGCTTCCTGCTGCACCGATGTCGGATTGGGCATGAAAAGGCCCTGCACGCCGAGCAGGAACGCGAGACCCACGATGGGAATGCCGAGATCGAAAACACCGGGCCCGAGATTATAGAGCCGCACATTGGCCGCCGTCGGCTCGGCCGCGTTGTAGGCCATGACGAGCCAGATGATCGCGCCGATGGACGCAAGCGAGAAAAGCCCGAGATAGGCTTTCTCGCCGATGATGCCCGTGACGGCATCGCGCAGCCGCGTGCCCGATATCAGCAGATGAATTCCCAGAAACACGGCCGCCGCCGCGATCAGCATCGCCATGATATCCTCCCTCGGCGGGCGGCCGATTTTGCGCTGGCCGATTCGCCGTCCTTCGATTTTAATGGTTAAAGTGCGTGGTGGGGATGAATCCGGGTCGGTAGGAAGGGACTTTTTATGGCCTCCATCGGTTCAGAACTGCGCGAAGCATTTCCCCCGCCGCCGGCCGAGGCTCCGCCGGAGAGCGCAGGTCCGTCCGAGCGCCGCAAGCCCAGCCGGCAAAGCATCGTGGCGCTGGTCTTTGCGGTCACGCTGGCCGCGTTCTGGATGGGAGCGGCGGCGGCCTTCCTCTGGGGCTATCTCGGCCCCAAGGGCTTGGCGGCGCTGGACATTCCGCAAGTTGCGATCATCGGTTTCGCAACCATCATCCCGCCGCTTCTGATCGTGGCCGTGGCCTGGGCGGTCACCCGCGGGATCGAGATGAGCGCTGCCGCCCACGCGCTCAACGATGCCACGACAAGGCTTTTCGCCGCCGACGAGACCGCGGCACGCACCTCCGTCCGGCTCGGCAAAGTGGTCCGGCGCGAGCTCGACGCCCTGAATGCCGGCCTCGATGCCTCGATCAACCGGCTGCGCGCGCTCGAAGGCGTGCTCGAAAGCCAGATCGCGGCCATCGACGAGGCGGGCGCGCGCGCCGACGTGCGCGCCGAGGCCGTCGCCGCGCGGCTTTCGCAGGAGCGCGACCGCATCGATACGGTGGCGGGCCTTCTCACCGACAATGCCGCGCGCGCAAGCGAGATCGTCGCCGGGCGCGCCGCGCAGATGAAAGCGATGATCGAAGCCGCCGAAAGCGCGCTGCGCACCGCGGGTCAATCGCTGGAAACGCAGTCGGGCACCTTCCGCAACGCCGCCGAAGCCGCCGCCCAGGCGCCCCATTCGGTGGCGGTCGAACTCGACCGTCAGGCCAAGCGCATCGAAGCGGTCTCGGACGCGGCCATGGCGCGCGCCGAATTCGTGCTCGGCCGCCATGAGCGCCATCGCACCGTCATGGCCGAATTGCTGGAGAAGACGAAAGAAGAGAGCGAAAGCTTCGAAGCGGCGCTCATCCGCCAGCGCGGAAGCCTCGAACAGACCATCGCCGGTCTCAGCGAGCAGATGCAGAAATTCGAAGGTCTCGCCGCCGCCGCCGAACGGGAGACGGCGGCTATGATGATCGCGACGTCCCAGCGCGCGAACGAGATCGCCGCGGGCTTCAGCCAGGAAGCCGAACGCATCAAGGAAATCAGCGACACGGCGGCCGCCACGCTCGGCCGCCTCGTCGATACGCTGCATGATGCGGGCGCGGGCGCCCAGGCGCTCATCAGCGAAACGACGGCCGAGGCGAAATCGGACGCCAAGGCGCTGGTCGGCGAAGCGATGGCCGAATGTCACCGGCTCCTGCGCGCGGCGGGCGATCTTTCCGCCGAAGCCGTGCAGATGAAGAGGACTTTGTCCGAAGCGGCCATCGAGGTGGAGAAGCATCTGCTCGCGCTTCCGGGCATAGCCCAACAGGAAGCCGCGCGTGTGCGCGAACTCGTCAGGCACGAGACCGAAGAGATTCTCGATCTGTCGGCGCGCACGCTCGCCACCGTCCATGCCCGCAGCGCGGCGCGGCCGGCCGTCGAGTTGAAATCGGAGGAACAGGTCGCAAGCGAGCCCGACAATGAAAGCCTGATTTCGCGTGCGCGCAAGCTCACCCAGCGTCCGCCCAAACGCCGGGAACCGGCTCCGCCGGAGACCAAGTCCTGGCAGATGAGCGCGCTTCTGGCCGCTGCCGAAAGCGAAGAACGTCAGCGCGATCTGAAGCCCGGCGCGGCGGCCGCGCTGGGTGCGCTCGAAGTCGCACTCGCCGACATGGCCGTCGAACTCGAAGCCATCGCGCTCAGGCCCGAGATCGGCCCCGAAGAATGGCGGCGCTATCTCGCTGGCGATCGCACGATCTTCGCCCGCAGACTGGCCGATTCCATCGACAGCGAAGTCGTCAACCGCATCGCGGCAGCCTTCCGCGACGATCCACGCTTCCGCGAATCGGCCAATGCCTATATCGCCGAATTCGAAACGCTGCTCGGGCGTGCGCGCGAAAACGACGGCGGCGGGCTTCTGGCGCAAAGCATTCTGGGCGCGGATACGGGAAAGATCTATCTGGCGCTGGCCTATGCGCTCGGGCGGCTATCGTAGGCGCCTGAGCCGCGCGGCGTAGAAGCCGTCCATGCCGCCCGATTCCGCCAGATGACAGGGCAAGCTGCGCAAATCGCCCTCGACGATCAACGCATCCATTCCGAACAATTCGCGCGCATCGATCGCTTCGCGGCGGAAGTTCGGATTGCGTTTCAGGAAATCCTCGATCTGTTCGATGCCTTCCTCGCGTTCGAGCGAGCAGACGGCGAAAACGAGAAGGCCGTCTTGCGCAACCATTCGCGCCGCCGCATCCAGCAATTCGCCCGCCGCCTGCGCGCATGCGTTCACGTCCGCCGCGTTCTTGATCCACGGCAATTCGGGATGGCGCCGGATCGTTCCGGTGGCGCTACAAGGCGCATCGAGCAGAACGAAGGGCGCGGGGGCCGCCGGCGAGAAATCGCGAACATCGGCTTCGACGATTTCCGCTTCGAGATGCAGACGCTCCAGATTTTCCTTGAGCCGCGCGATGCGCTCGGGCTCGCGCTCGACGGCGATCACATGCGCGCCCGCGCTCGCGAGTTGCGCCGTCTTGCCGCCGGGTGCCGCACAGAGATCGAAAATTGCTTTTCCCTTCACGTCGCCGAACAGGCGCGCAGGCAAGGCCGCCGCAAAATCCTGCACCCACCATTTGCCTTCGCGGAAGCCCGGCAGATCTTCGATGCGCGCGCTCTCCGCGAGGCGCAGAACGTTTCCCGGAAGCTTCGTCGCACCTTCGATTTCGAATGCGGAATCCTTCAACACAAGATCGAGCGGCGGCTGAGCGGCATGGGCGTTCGCGATTTTGCGTGCCGTCTCCTCGCCATAGGTTTCGCTCCAGCGCGACCAGAGCCAGTCCGGCGTGTTCAGCCGTGCTGCGTCCTGATGCGCGATCGCGTCCGCACCTTCGCGCGACACGCGCCGCAACACCGCATTGATGAGCGATTTGAAGTGCACGGCTTTCGAATCGCGCGCCGCCAGCTCGTTCGCGGCATCGACGGCGGCGTGCGGCGCGACCTTCAAAAACAGCAATTCGCAAATCCCCATCATCAGGATTTCGAGCGCAGGGCCTGCGCGATGGGGCGCAGGCCGCTTCGCCACGAATGAGTCGAGCAGAGCTTCGATCTGGCCGAAGCGGCGGAGCGTCTCGCTCGCGATGGCGCGCGCAAAGCCGGCGTCGCGGGGCGAAAGCGCGGCAGTGGAAAGTGCGGCATCCAGCGCCGCATCGAGCGGCCTGCGCCTGCGCAATACCTCGCTCAAAGCCGCGAGCGCGGCGGCGCGTGAAGCTGTTCCGGCTTTTTCCATCGATCTTGCCTTCGGGCGCCTCCGGTCATACGTCAGGGACATGAGCCGCAAGCCGACAAAGGCCGAAATCGCCATCCGCATCAAGGAGGCGGGAGAGCGCGCCAATGCCGAGGCCGAGGCGCGCCGGGCCAAAGCCAAAAAGCCCGCCCTTGCGCCCGAAATCGGCGGGCCCAAAGGCCCCGAGCCAACCCGTTACGGCGACTGGGAAAAGAAGGGCATTGTCAGCGACTTCTGAGGCCTTGATCGGGGGCCTTTGCGGGTCCATTTAAGAGCCGGAGGCCGAAATGTTCATCCAGACCGAATCCACGCCCAATCCGGCGACGCTGAAATTCATCCCGGGCCGCCCCGTGATGGGCGAAGGCGCCGTCGCCGATTTTCCCGACCGCGCGTCCGCGGCGCGCTCGCCACTGGCGGCGAGCCTCTTCGAGGTACCCGAAGTCGCGCGCGTTTTCTTCGGCGCCGATTTCATCTCGGTCACGAAATCGGGCGGCGACTGGCGCAATCTGAAGGCGCCGGTTCTGGCCGCGATCATGGAGCACTTCACCCGCGGCCTTCCGCTGATCCAGTCGGCCGAAGAGGAAACCGAATCCGAGCCCGCCTATTCGGAGGAGGAATCCGAGATCGTCGCCCAGATCAAGGAATTGATCGATACGCGCGTGCGTCCGGCCGTGGCCGGCGATGGCGGCGACATCATCTTCAAGAGATTCGACAGCGGCTCGGGCGTCGTGTTCCTGCATATGCGCGGGTCCTGCGCGGGCTGTCCCTCCTCGACCATGACGCTCAGGAACGGCATCGAGAACATGCTGCGTCACTACATTCCCGAAGTGAACGCGGTCGAGGCCGTATAAGTCGCCATATGAAAATCCTGGCTGTCGATACCGCGCTGGGCGCCTGTTCGGCGGCCGTCACGGATGGCGAAGAAATCCTCTCCCATATTTTCGAGCCCATGGCGCGCGGCCATGCCGAGGCGCTCGCGCCGATGGTGGAACGCGCGATGCGCGACGCGAGGCTCGCATTTTGCGCACTCGATCGCCTGGCCGTCACGACGGGCCCCGGCACCTTCACCGGACAGCGCGTGGGGCTCGCCTTCATGCGGGGCTTGCGGCTTTCGCTGAACAAGCCGCTTTGCGGCGTCACCACGCTCGAAGCCATGGCCGCGGCCGCGATGGACATTACAGATGTTAATTTCGCCGCAACGCTTCACGACGCCAAACGCGGCGAATTCTATTTCCAGATGTCCTCGCGCGCGGCTGCAATTTCTCCGCCTCAAATCGGCACGCTCGAAGAGGCATCGCGGATGATTTCTGCGAATACGCGCAAAATCGCTCTTGCCGGAACGGGTGCGAATCCGGCTTCATCGCTTCTGGCGGCAAGGGGGGTTGAAGCCATCGTGACCGGAATCGCCGAACCGGATGCGCTGTGGGTCGCGCGACTGGCGCGCCGCGCGCCTTTGCCGGACGAGCCCGTGCGTCCGCTTTATCTGCGCGCGCCCGATGCGAAACTGCCGGGTCCCCGGCCATGATGCTGCGCCGGGCGACCGTGCTCGATCTTTCCGCCATGTCCGCGTTGCACGCCGCCTCCTTCGAGGATGCCTGGTCGGCAGAGGCCTTCGAGTCGCTTTTGGCGCCGCCCGGCACATTCGCGTTCGTGGCGATCGAGGTGTCGTCGCTGGCGTCCGGTTTCGTGCTCGCACGCGTAGCCGCGGACGAAGCGGAAATCCTCACGCTTGCGGTGCGTCCCAATGTGCGGCGCCGGGGCATCGGCCGCGCGCTGATGCAGGAGGCCGCGGCCTGCGCGCACAATATGGGCGCGATCTCGATGTTCCTGGAGGTGAGCGAGTTCAACGCCCAAGCCCGCGGGCTTTATAGCGCCCTCGGATTCCGCGCGGTGGGCCGGCGCAAGGGATATTACGAGGGCCGAAACGGGCTTGTTTTGACAGCCGAATTGCCGCTTTCCGCGCCGGCCCTTGGGAAACGGCCGTAAAGTCGATTAAAGTCCCGGGCGGAAACGGGAAAGTATAGTGACGCGCATCGAAAAGCTCTGCAACGAGAAGGGCCTGCGGATGACCGATCAGCGCCGGGTGATCGCGCGCGTGCTCTCCGAGGCCGCCGACCATCCCGATGCGGAGGAACTTTACCGCCGCTCGGCGGCCATCGATCCGCATATCTCGATCGCGACCGTCTATCGCACCGTCAAGCTGTTCGAGGACGCAGGCATCCTGGAGCGTCACGATTTCCGCGACGGCCGCTCGCGCTACGAGGAAGTGCCCGACGCGCACCACGATCATTTGATCGATATCCAGTCGGGCCGCGTCGTCGAATTCCGCAACGAAGAAATCGAAAAGCTCCAGCGGCGCGTCGCCGAGGAGCTGGGCTTCGAACTGGTCGATCATCGCCTCGAGCTTTACGGCGTGCCCAAAGGCGCCAAGAAGCCGGGCGAGCACTGAAGGGCCGCGCATGCAATCCGTCCGCGCCGCCGCGATGCTTACGACATTCGTGATTCTGTCGCTGCTCGTCATTCCACTGCAGAGCGCGCTGATGGCGCTCGGCGCGCGGCAGAGTCGCGCGATCCCCCACCGCTACAGCCGGCTTCTCTGCCGCCTCTTCGGCATCCGCATCAAGGTGATCGGAAAACCGGTTGCCGATCGCGGCGTCTTGATGGTGTCCAATCATTGCTCCTGGCTCGATCCGGTGGTGCTGTCGGCCGTTTCGCCGGCCTCCTTCGTCGCCAAGAGCGAAGTGAAGACCTGGCCGCTCTTTTCGACGCTGGCGAAGCTGCACCGCACGGTCTTCGTCGATCGCGCGCGCAGGAGCCGGATCGGTAATACGCGCGATGAAATCCGCGAGCGGCTGGAAGCGGGCGATGCGCTGGTTCTCTTTCCCGAGGGAACCTCGAGCGATGGGAACCGCGTGCTGCCGTTCCGCAGCGCCTTGATGGGCGCGGCCGAAACGGAGCTCGGCAAGACGGGCCGCCACGTGCCGGTGCAGCCGGTGTCGGTCGCCTATGTCGGCGTGCACGGCATTCCCATGGGCCGCGAGAATCGTCCGCTTTATGCCTGGTATGGCGACATGGAACTTGCGCCGCATCTGTGGGAAGCCTTCGTCACCGGGCCGGTGGATGCGGTGGTGGAGTTCCATGCGCCCATCACTGTCGACACCGTGGGCGGGCGCAAGGCGCTGGCCGCGCGCGCGGAAGCCATTGTGCGCGCCGGCGTCATGCGCGCGCTTGCCGGCGAAGCGCCCGCGATGCCGCCTTCGCCGCCCGAAAGCGAGCCGGCGACCGGCGATCTGGCCGGAGCGGTTGCGTGAACCCATGCCCATCGCGCATAAGACGCCGGCCATGAAAAAGCTTTTCATCAAGACCTATGGCTGCCAGATGAACGTCTATGATTCCGCGCGCATGGCGGATCTTCTGGCGCCGCTCGGCTATGCGCCCGCCGATGAGGCGGATGGCGCCGACATGGTGATCCTCAACACCTGTCACATCCGCGAAAAGGCGGCGGAAAAAGTCTATTCCGAGCTCGGCAAACTGAAGCGTCTGAAAGAGAAGAAGGCGCGCGAGGGCTCGACGATGCTGATCGCGGTCGCCGGCTGCGTGGCGCAAGCCGAAGGCGAGGAAATCGTCGCGCGCCAAAGCGCGGTCGATATCGTGGTCGGCCCGCAATCCTATCACCGCCTGCCGGAATTGATCGCGCGCGTGACGCGCGGCGCGGGCCATGCGCTGGAGACCGATTTTCCCGCCGAAGACAAATTCGATTCGCTTCCCGAGGAATCGGCGATGCAGGGACCGTCGGCATTCCTCACCGTGCAGGAAGGTTGCGACAAGTTCTGCACCTTCTGCGTCGTGCCTTACACGCGCGGCAGCGAATATTCGCGTGGCGTTCTCGAGATCGAAGCAGAAGCGCGCCGGCTCGTGGCGAAAGGCGTGCGCGAGATCACGCTGCTCGGGCAGAACGTAAACGCTTATCGCGGGCCCGGCCCCGACGGCGAAACCTGGAGCCTTGCGCGGCTTCTCCACCGGCTTGCCGAAATCGACGGACTGGATCGCCTGCGCTACACCACCAGCCATCCGCGCGACATGACGGACGATCTGATTGCGGCCCATGCGGAACTCGAAAAGCTGATGCCCTATCTGCATCTGCCGGTGCAGGCGGGATCGGACGCTGTGCTCGCGGCGATGAACCGCCAGCACACGGCAAAGGATTATCTGAGATTGGTGGAGCGCATCCGCGCCGCCAATCCCGATCTCGCGCTGTCGTCGGATTTCATCGTGGGTTTCCCCGGCGAGTCCGACAAGGATTTCGAAGCGACGCTGTCGCTCGTGCGCGAAGTTGGTTACGCGCAGGCCTTTTCGTTCAAATATTCGCCGCGTCCCGGCACGCCTGCGTCCACCGCCAAACAATTGCCCGACGACGTGAAAAATGCGCGCCTGCAGGAATTGCAGGCGTTGCTCACGCAACAGCAATCGCAATTCAACGCGGCGTGCGAAGGCCGCATGATGGACGTGCTGTTCGAAAAACCCGGCCGCAAACCGGGCCAGGCAGTCGGCCGAAGCCCGTTCCTGCAGCCTGTGCATGTGGAAAACGCCGGCCACCTCATCGGCGAAATCCGCGAAGTGCGCATCGCCGAAGTTCTGCCCAATTCGCTTAAGGGCGTGTTCGCGCGCCAGATGGCGGCAGCACTTTGACCCAGGCCACGAAATCGCGCGCGGCGAAAGAGCAGGTGACGCTCGAATTTCCCGACAACGCGCTGGTCGCCGCCCTTTCCGGCGCGCATCAGAAGAATCTGGTGCGCATCGAACAGAAGCTCGGCGTGCGCGTGGCCATGCGCGGCAATCTCGTCGCTATCGAAGGCGCGCCCGAGGCGCGAAAGCGAGCGGCGGCGGTTTTGCGCGCGCTTTATGCCCGCATCGAAACCGGCGAGGAGGCGGGCACCGCCGAAGTCGATGCCGAAATCCGCTTCGCCATCCGCGAGCCCGCGCAATTGCCGGGGCGCGATTTCGGCGCGCCCACGATCAAGACGGCCTCGGCGCGCGTGACGCGTGCGCGTTCGCCCGCGCAAGGCGCCTATCTCGATCTCATGCGCACCCATCCGCTCGTCTTCGGCGTGGGACCCGCAGGCACAGGCAAAACCTATCTCGCCGCCGCCTTCGGCGCGCATCTTCTCTATGAGCGCCATGTCGAACGGCTGATCCTTTCGCGCCCCGCGCTGGAAGCGGGCGAGCGGCTCGGTTTCCTGCCCGGCGATATCCGCGAGAAGATCGATCCATATCTGCGCCCGCTATACGACGCGCTGTTCGATGTCCTGGGCGAGCAATGCGTCAAGCTGATGGAGAACGGAACGATCGAGGTCGCGCCGCTCGCCTTCATGCGCGGGCGCACGCTGTCGCGCGCCTTCGTGATCCTCGACGAGGCGCAGAATTGTTCGAGCGCGCAGATGAAGATGTTCCTCACGCGGCTCGGCGAAGACGCGCGCATGGTGGTGACGGGCGATCCCTCGCAAAGCGATCTTCCGGGCGGCGCGGCCTCGGGCCTCAACGAAGCCCTCGACATTCTTTCGGGCGTGGAAGGCGTCGCCGTCGCGCGCTTCTCGGATAAGGATGTCGTGCGCCATCCGCTCGTGACGCGCATCGTGCGCGCCTATGACAAGGCGCGCGAATGAGCATCGAAATCCGGATCGAGGATTCGCGCTGGCGGAAGGCGCGTCTCGGCGCCCGGATGCGCCGGGCGGCCGAGGCCGCGCTCGCGCGCGCCGACGCGCCGAAGGGCGCAGCCCTCACCATCCTTTTGACCGGCGATGCGGCGCTGAAAAAGCTCAATTCCGCCTTTCGCGGCGCCGACAAGCCTACAAACGTTCTCTCTTTTCCCGCTGCCGCGAATGGTGAAAAATATCTGGGCGACGTCGCGATCGCCTATGGCATCGCCGCGGCCGAGGCGCGAGCCCGGGGCAAACGCCTCGCCGATCATGCGACCCATCTGGCCGTGCATGGGGTGCTGCATCTTCTGGGTTACGATCATTTGACGAATCGGCAAGCGAAGATCATGGAGCCGCTCGAAACCGAAATTCTCGCGAAACTGGGCATTGCCGACCCCTACGCCCGCGCCGCCTGATGAACGAAGACGCTCTCCCGTCCAAGCCCGACGGCAAGTATTTGCCGCTTCTGAAGCGCGTCGCCGCACTCCTGCGCCGCGATCACGACGCGCAGGCGATGCGCGAAAGCCTCGAAGAGGTGATCGAGGAAAGCGACCGCCAAAGCCCTGCGCTCTCGCCGCAGGAGCGCGTGATGCTCGCCAATCTGCTCAAATTCGGCGAGCTGCGCGTGGACGACGTGATGGTGCCGCGCGCCGATATCGTCGCGGTCGAGGAAAAGACCTCGCTCTGCGAGCTCGTCGCGATCTTCCGCGAGGCGCAACATTCGCGCCTTCCCATCTATCGCGAAACGCTCGACGATCCCATCGGGCTCGTGCACATCAAGGACGTGCTGGCGCTCGCCGAACTCGGGCCCGACGGGTTGATCCGCTGGCCCGACGTTCCCATCACGAAGATCAGGCGCGATCTTCTCTTCGCGCCGCCCTCCATGCCGACGCTGGAATTGCTGCTCAAGATGCAGACGACGCATTCCCATCTCGCCCTCGTCATCGACGAATATGGCGGCACCGACGGCCTCGTTTCCATCGAGGATCTGATCGAGGAAATCGTGGGCGATATCGGCGACGAGCATGACGTGGGCGAAGGCCCGCAATTGCGCGCGCTTGCCGGCAATATCTACGAAGCCGATGCGCGCTTCGCCCTGGAGGATTTCCGGAACAGGACGGGCATCGAGCTCAAGCCCTCCGATCCCGGCGAAGAGGTCGATACGCTGGGCGGGCTTGTCGTGTCCATTCTCGGCCGTCTGCCCCAGCGCGGCGAAATCGTGCCCTACGATTCAGCGTATGAATTCGAGGTGCTGGAAGCCGATCCGCGCCGCGTCAAGCGGCTGCGCATAAGGCCCGCGGTCCAGAAGGCGCAAAGGCGAATCGCGGCGCCATGATGTCGAAGCTTGCGTTAGCGTTCCTCAAATTCTGGTTTGCGCTCGCCAATGCGGGCGATTGGGTGCGGGGCCTGACCGGCTGGCGGCGATTGCTGCTTGCGCTGGTCACCGGGCTTTTGTCGGCGCTGGCGTTTGCGCCGTTCTGCATCTTTCCGTTTCTGCTCATCGCCTTTGCGATGCTCGTTCTGTTCATCGACGGCGTGCGGCGCGCAAAGCGGCCCATGCTCGGCGCCTTCGCAATCGGCTGGGTCTTCGGCTTCGGACATTTCCTCGCGGGCCTCTATTGGGTCGGTTACGCCTTCATGGTCAATCCTTCCGCGCATGAATGGCAGATTCCTTTTGTCGCGATTCTCTTGCCCGGCGGACTTGCGCTGTTTCCGGCCGTTGCCGCGCTGCTCGCCTCGCTGTTCTGGCGGGCGGGCACAGCGCGCATTTTGATCTTCACCCTCTGTTACGCGGCGGCCGAATGGCTGCGCGGCCACGTCTTCACCGGTTTTCCCTGGAACATTCCGGCCTATGGCTGGGGCGCGTCGCTGGGCGTGCTGCAGAGCGTGGCGCTGATCGGGGCTTATGGACTATCCGTGCTCACGATCCTTTTCGGCGCCTCGCTTGCGCGCGTCACCGACCACGACAAGCGCGCCTGGCGATTGCCGATCGCGATGACGATCGTGTTCGCGCTGCTCGCGATAACGGGCGACATCCGTCTTGCGGTCACGCCCGAAACGAATGTCGCCAAAGTGCATCTGCGCCTCGTGCAGCCGAACGTGCCGCAGGATCAGAAATATGTTTTCAAGGACATTGCGAGGAACTGGCGGCGGCTCATCTTTCTCAGCGAGGCGCAATCGAGCGAAGGTCCGCCCACCCACATCATCTGGCCGGAAGCGGCGCCGCCCTTTTTCCTCGCGCGCGAGCCGATGGCGCTGGACGACATCGCCGTGCTGACCGGGCATAATCGCGTCTTGATGACGGGCGCCGTGCGCGGCATGCGCGATCACAGCGGCGTGCATTTCTTCAACAGCGTCTACATCTTCGCCCATGGCGGCGAGCTCATCGCCACTTACGACAAATTCCATCTCGTGCCGTTCGGCGAATACCTGCCGGCTCCCATTGCGGGGCTCTTGAATGATCTCGGCATCACGAAACTTGTGGATAGTCCGGGCGGCTTCACGCCGGGCACGGGTCCCAGGACCTATGCCGTACCGGGCGCGCCGCCGGCCGGGCCGCTGATCTGTTACGAGATCCTGTTTCCGAATGCGGTCGTGGGCGCCACGCGGCCGGGCTGGATCGTCAATGTCACCGACGATTCCTGGTTCGGCCCGTCCAGCGGCCCATACCAGCACCTCCTGACTGCGCGCGTTCGCGCCATTGAGGAGGGACTTCCCGTGGCCCGCGCGGCCAACACAGGGATTTCGGCGGTGATTGACCCCCTCGGCCGTATAAGGGCGTCGCTGGGGCTGGACAAAATGGGCGTGGTGGATGCGCCACTTCCATCCGCGCTCAGGCGTACCCCTTTCGCGCGTTTGGGGGACGCCGGCTTTTTTGTATTATGGATCGGTTGTCTGATTTTGGCCATACTATCTTTACGTGTGTCCGGTCGCAAAGCTTAGGGGGAACCCCTTTCCGGGACCGTATAAATATGGCTAAGGTCCCAAGAAGAAACGAAATTTCAGCAAGTAGATCCGTGCCCAAAAAGCAAGCCAACCCCATCGACGCGCAGGTCGGCAATCGCGTCCGCCTGCGACGTATGCTGATCGGAATGAGCCAGGAGAAGCTCGGAGAGCTTCTCGGATTAACGTTTCAGCAGGTGCAGAAATATGAGAAAGGCGTGAACCGAATAGGCGCAGGCCGCCTTTTTCAGGTCTCGCGCATCCTCGGAGTTCCCATCGACTATTTCTATGAAGGCGTGGTCGATCAATTGCCCTCGCCCGCGCCGGGATTCGCCGAGGAGAGCACGACGCAGCCCGTCATGGAATTTCTCTCGAGCAGCGAGGGCCTTCAGCTCTCCCTCGCCTTCATGCGCATCAAGGATTCGAAGGTGCGCAAGCGCGTGCTCGATCTCGTGAGAAGCCTGTCGGAAGAAGGCGAAAGCAGCTAACCCTTGCGCGATGACTTTTCGTCAAGGCCGGAGCGGCCCGCGCGCGCTTCGAGCGCCGCATAGGCGTCGCTCGGTGCGATTCCGCACGCAGCCCACAGCACGAGCAGGTGATAGAGAAGGTCGGCCGACTCGGCGGTGAGCGCGGCCTTGTCCTGGGCGACCGCCGCGAGCGCGGTCTCCACGCCTTCTTCGCCCAGCTTTTTCGCAATCTTCAGGACACCCTGGGAAAACAATTTCGCCGTGTAGGAGACCGACGGGTCGGCCCCTTTCCGGGATTCGATCACCGCGAACAGTCTGTCGATAGGGTGCGCCTCAGCCATGATGCAACCTAATCCCGCGCGCGATTCGCGCCAAGCATTAGTTGGCCCCCGAATCGAGAAGGCGCCGCGCGATCACCTGCGCCTGAATCTCGGCCGCGCCCTCGAAGATGTTGAGGATGCGCGCGTCGCAGAGCACGCGGCTGATCTTGTATTCGAGCGCGAAGCCGTTGCCGCCATGGATCTGCAGCGCATTGTCGGCCGACGCCCAGGCCACGCGCGCGGCCAGCAGCTTGGCCATGCCCGCTTCGAGATCGCAGCGGCGGCCTTCGTCCTTTTCGCGCGCGGCGAAATAGGCGATCTGGCGCGCGACCGCGATCTCCACCGCCATCATCGCGAGCTTGTCGCGCACGCGCGGGAAGCCGACGATGGCGCGGCCGAATTGGCGGCGCGACAACGCATACTCCAATCCCAGATCGAGCGCGGAAAGCGCTACACCGACGGCGCGCGCCGCCGTCTGGATGCGCGCCGATTCGAACGTCTGCATCAATTGCTTGAAGCCCTGACCTTCCTCGCGGCCGAGAAGATCGGCGGCAGGAACCTCGAATCCGTCGAAACCGATCTCGTATTCCTTCATGCCGCGATAGCCGAGCACGCGGATTTCGCCGCCGCTCATGCCCTTGGCCGGGAACGGATCGGAATCGGTGCCGCGCGGCTTCTCGGCGAGGAACATGGAGAGGCCGCGATAATCCTTCGTGTTGGGATCGGTGCGCACGAGCAGCGTCATCATGTCGGCGCGCGCGGCGTGGGTGATCCAGGTCTTGTTGCCGAATATTTCGTAATTCCCGCCCTTTTTCACCGCGCGCGTGCGCAAGCTCCCCAGATCGGAGCCGGTATTGGGTTCGGTGAAGACGGCGGTCGGCAGTTTCTCGCCGCGCGCGATCAGGGGCAGCCAGCGGTCGCGCTGCTCCTTGGTGCCGCCGCAGAGGATGAGTTCGGCCGCGATTTCGGAGCGCGTTCCCAAGCTGCCCACGCCGATATAGCCGCGCGAAAGTTCCTCCGAGACGACGCACATCGCGGTCTTCGACAATCCCGCGCCGCTATATTCTTCGGGAATGGTAAGGCCGAATACGCCGAGCGCGCTCATCTCCGAAATTACGTCGAGCGGAATGAGCTCGTCCTTCAGGTGCCAGTCATGGGCGAACGGCACGATCTTGTCTTGTGCGAATTTGAAGAACTGCTCGCGGATCATCGTCATCGTGTCGTCGAGGCCCGGATCGCCGATATGCATGGCGCCCGCGTGCTTGACCATGTAATCGGCGATGCCGGCGCGGATTTCGGGACGTGTTCCCTCCGCGATCAATTCGAGGACGGTGGGCGAGCGCAGCGGCGCGGTTTCGTCGTCGTCCAGCCCGAGATCGGAAAGCCGCACGATCTCGTTCTGGCTCATCGGAATGCCGCCGGCGATCTGGGCCAGATATTCGCCGAACGCCGCCTCGACGATCAGCCGCTCGACCTCGCCGAGTTTGTGCTCGCGGTCGAGCTCGCGGCCCCAGCGCAGCATCTGGCGAAGCGCCTCGACATAGGTCGCAAGCCAGGCGAGGCCATGCGCCTCGCGCTGATGGCTGTCGATGGCGGCGGCTGAAACCTTCCCGTCGCTGCCCAGATTTGCGCGCAATTCCGTGCGCGCCGCGGTCAAAACGCCTTCCGCCGCGAGTACCGCTTCTTCGCAACGTCCCAGCAGATGAGGAATGGTCGATCCGGTCATGGCTCTCAAACAGCTTTCATTGGCGCGGGGTCAATAGCCAATAACGTCCGCGTACGCATTGCGCACCGATTGCCGCAAACTATTGCGCTTTTGCCGGCGTCACATCCACGGTGACCGAAACGTCGCTCTTGTCCGTGGCCGTGGTGCCGGGCGCGCGATAGGTCGCCCGGAAGGTCACCTGGCCCGGCTCGCCGGTGGTGAAGGAAAACGTCGTGACCTCCGGCGCGCCCGCCGCGTCGACCGCTTCCGTCGTGCGTCCCGACAGGATCAGTTCCGGCGTCAGATCGGCGTCGAGGAACCAGAAATTGCCGGAACCGTGATGGCCCGTGAGTTTCACGATCAGCGTATCGCCCTGCGCCACGCTCACGGTCTTGCCGTTGTCGGCATCCGTGATGGTGACATCGGCCAGCGCCGTTCCACCGAGAGCGAATAGAAAGACGAACGCGGCAAGCCCGCGCCTGACAGCATTTGACATGGCATCCTCCCCGATTATGGGATGCACTCTACTCGGATCGCGCCTCGATGACATCCTCGACGGTGCGCAATCCGGGGCGCGGCGAGGTGACGAGAACCGCCATGTTGCCCGGCAGATGCTCGTTTTTCCACATCTTGGTATGAGCACGGGGGATGTCGGACCACGGAAAGACTTCGCTCATGCAGGGATCGATGCGCCGCTCGAGCACGAGGCGGTTGGCCTGGCTCGCCTGCATCAGATTGGCGAAGTGCGAACCCTGGACGCGCTTCTGGCGCATCCACACGTAACGCGCATCGAAGGTGATGTTGTAGCCCGTCGTGCCGGCGCAGAACACGACCATGCCGCCGCGCTTCACGACGAGGCACGAAACCGGGAAGGTCGATTCGCCGGGATGCTCGAACACCATGTCGACGTCATTGCCCTTGCCGGTGATGTCCCAGATCGCCTTGCCGAATTTGCGCGCCTCTTTCGTCCAGGAATCGTATTCCGGCGTGCCCACTTTCGGCATCTGGCCCCAGCAATTGAAGTCTTTGCGGTTGATCACGCCTTTGGCGCCGAGCGAAAGCACGAAGTCGCGCTTGCTCTCGTCCGAGATGACGCCAATCGCATTCGCGCCGCTCACCGCGCAAAGCTGCACCGCGAATGACCCGAGACCGCCCGATGCGCCCCAGATCAGCACGTTATGGCCGGGACGCAGGATATGCGGCCGGTGGCCGAAGAACATGCGATAGGTCGTCGCCAAAGTCAGCGTGTAGCAGGCCGATTCTTCCCATGTCAGGTGCTTGGGCCGCTCCATCAATTGGCGATCCTGCACGCGCGCGAATTGTGCGAAGGAACCATCCGGCGTTTCGTAACCCCAGATGCGCTGGCTCGGCGAAAACATCGGATCGCCGCCATTGCATTCCTCGTCGTCGCCGTCGTCCTGATTGCAATGCACGACCACTTCGTCGCCGACCTTCCAGCGCTTCACCTTCGAGCCCACGGCCCACACGATGCCCGACGCATCGGAGCCTGCGATGTGATAGGGATTCTTGTGTCCGTCGATGGGCGAGACTGGCGTGCCGAGACCGGCCCAGACGCCGTTGTAATTCACGCCCGCCGCCATCACGAGAATGAGCACGTCGTGCGAATCGAGGGCCCAGGTCGGCACGACTTCGATCTGGAAGGATTCCTCCGGCGGCCCGTGGCGCTCTTTTCGGATCGCCCACGCATACATATTTTTCGGGACGTGACCGAGCGGCGGAATCTCGCCGACTTCGTAGAGGTCCTTATACACTTCGAGCGAAGGCTTGGCTTCGGCCGCTGACGCCATGACAGAACTCCCGACTATTGCCCCCATCGGCCGTGTCCCCGGCCGAATGGCGCGGGATTAGGGCTCAGTCCGTGTTGCAATGCAACAGGTTTTCATCCTTTTGTTAACAATGCCGCGACGATCTCGAAACAAAGTTGCGCGGGTTGCGCAAGCCTAGGTCGCTCGGGGCGGCGAAGCCTGTTTTTTGCGGCGGACTTTCCGGGAAATTTCCCTCAGCTTGATCCCCTGCCGGGCCGACAGCGAGGCCGCCGGACCGCCCTTTGCCGGGTCGTGGAAGGCGCGGCCGTATTTCTCCACGCGCTCTTCCACCGAGCCCAGAAATTCGCCTTCCCAATCGGAAAGATCGGCGCCGCGCGCCTCCGCGTCTTTCTTTGCACGCTTGAGCGCGCGCAATGCGGCGCGTTTGGCGGCCTCGCGTTGCCGCTCGAGACGTTCTTTGGGGGAGAGAATTTTCGTTTTCACGTCAGTGCTTCAAATGCGGATCGCGCTCGCCCGCTTTCACGGCCACCGGAATATTGTCCGTCGCAACCGGGCACGTGAAGAAAGCGGAACGCGCGCAATTGGGATTATAAGCGTCGTTGAAATCGATGGTGATGGTCTTGGGCGGATATTTGCCGAACGGATCGGCGTCGACATAGCGGCCCGCGCCATAGGCGCCGCGTCCGGTGAGATCGTCGGTGAAAAAGGCGCTGATATCGCTGATCGGCCTTGTATCATCGGCATAAAACGGCAAGGCGATCTTCTTGCCGTTCAGCATGAAAACCGCGTCGCCTGCATGATAGAACTGCTTGCTCGTCTTGCGCGAGGTGACGAAGACGCGCGGCGGCAATTTCGGATCGGGAATAAAACGCGCTGTGACGCGATAGGACGGATCGTACGGAAAGTAATCGAGCCCCTTGAAGTCCTTCGCGGCTTTGGCCTGCTGATTGAACAGGAAAATACGCACGCCCACCACGCCCGCTTCGACTTGCGTCGGCGCGGCCATGATGTCGACGTCGGGTGTGATGCGGAAGCTCTTGGCGAGCGCCTTTTCGTCGAGCGTCTTGCCGTTCATCGTCGCAATCGCGTGACCATGGGAATAGCGCACGATCAGCACGCCCTTCGTCTCGCCTGCCGCCCAATGCCATGAGGCGGGTTTGCCCTTCGCGCCGATCAGCGTCGCCGTATCGCCCTCGCCCAGATAGGCCGCATCCTGAATCTTCAAAATGGCATGGGCCGTTTTGGAATAGGCCTCATTGGCCTCGGCAAGCCCCGCCTTCCACGCGGCCTGCGGCGATTGCGGCGCCGCCGCCACTGGCCAGGCGGCCACAAAGCCCGCTAATACGATGCCCAACCAAGCATGTTGCGCTGCAATGCGAGCGGGGGCCATAATGTTGCGCATGACGAAAGACAAACCCTGGATTTTCCGCACCTATGCGGGCCATTCGAATGCCCGGGCCTCGAATGCGCTGTACCGCACCAATCTGGCCAAGGGCCAGACGGGGCTGTCCGTCGCGTTCGATCTGCCCACCCAGACAGGCTATGACAGCGACCACCCCTTGAGCAAAGGCGAAGTGGGCAAGGTGGGCGTGCCCATCTCGCATCTGGGCGATATGCGGGCCTTGTTCGACGGCATCCCGCTCGCCAAGATGAACACCTCGATGACGATCAATGCGCCGGCGGCCTGGCTGCTCGCCTTGTATGTGGCCGTGGCGGATGAACAGGGCGCGGCCCGCGCGTCGCTCACCGGCACCACGCAGAACGACATCATCAAGGAATATCTTGCACGCGGCACTTATATCTTCCCGCCGAAGCCCGCGCTGCGGCTGACCACGGATACAATCGCCTTCACCACGGCCGAAATGCCGAAATGGAATCCGATCAATCTCTGTTCCTATCATTTGCAGGAAGCGGGTGCGGATGCGGTCGAAGAGGCGGCGTTCGCGCTGGCCGCGGCAATCGCCGTGCTCGATGCCGCGAAGGCGCGCGGCGCAATTCCACCCGATCAATTCCCCAATGCGGTCGGCCGCATTTCCTTCTTCGTCAATTCCGGCGTGAAGTTCATCACCGAGATCTGCAAGCTGCGCGCGATGGGCGAATTGTGGGACGAAATCACCCGCGACCGCTATGGCGTCGAAGACGAAAAGCTGAGGCGTTTTCGTTATGGCGTGCAAGTCAATTCGCTGGGTCTCACCGAGCAGCAGCCGGAGAACAACGTCTATCGTATCCTGTTCGGAATGCTCGGCGTGACGCTTTCCAAGGGTGCTCGTGCGCGCGCCGCGCAATTGCCGGCATGGAACGAAGCGCTGGGATTGCCGCGGCCCTGGGATCAGCAATGGTCGCTGCGCCTGCAGCAGATCGGCGCTTTCGAAACCGACATGCTCGAATATGAAGATATCTTCGACGGCTCCAAAGTGATCGGCGAGAAAGTCTCGACACTCGTCGGACAGATCAAATCGGAAATCGCCCGCATCGCGGAAATGGGCGGCGCGGCCTCGCAGGAAGCGCTCGAATATATGAAGGAGCGGCTGGTGCGCTCCAACGCGGCGCGCGTGGAGGCGATCGAAACGGGCGCGGAAATCCGCGTCGGCGTCAATGCCTATACCGAAACCGAAATCTCGCCGCTGACGGCCGGCAATGGCAGCTTCATGACCGTCGACGCATCCGCCGAGCACGACCAGATTTTGCATCTGAAGGCGTGGCGTGCGTCGCGCGACGAAAAGAAAGTGGCAAAGGCCCTGGGCGAGCTCGAGCGCGCGGCAAAGGACGGCGCCAATATCATGCCCGCTTCCATCGATTGCGCGAAGGCGGGTGTCACGACCGGCGAATGGGCGGGAAATCTGCGCCGCATCTTCGGCGAATATCGCGCGCCCACAGGCGTCGCGGCCGACGGCCCTTCGCGCAATGACGAACGCATCGTGGCGCTGCGCGAAGATGTGGAGACTGCTTCCAAGAAACTCGGCCGCAAACTCACCTTCCTCGTCGCCAAGCCCGGCCTCGACGGCCATTCCAACGGCGCCGAGCAGATCGCCATCCGCGCGCGCGATGCGGGCATGGCCGTGATCTATAACGGCATCCGGTTCACCGCCGACGAGATCGTCGCCGCCGCGAAAGAGAAGAAGCCGCATGTGGTGGGCCTCTCCATTCTTTCGGGCAGTCACATTCCGCTGGCCGGCGAAGTGGTCGCGAAATTGAAAGCCGCCGGTCTTTCGGATGTGAAAGTGGTCGCGGGAGGCATCATCCCGCCGGAAGACGAAGCCCGGCTCAAGGCGTCCGGCGTCTCCGCCGTGTTCAGCCCGAAAGATTACGACCTCAACGCCATCATGCGCGGGATCGTCGATCTGGCGACGGGCGGGTGAGTTTTTCACGGAAATATGCTATTCATATGCCATGCGTAGAGATGAACTTATCAGGAGACTGCAAGCCCAGCGCCCGTTGCTGAAAAAGTATCGGGTGAAGCGTTTGCGCGTCTTCGGCTCGGTGGCGCGCGATGAGGCGACGCCCGAAAGCGACGTCGATCTGATTGTGGATTATGAAGTTAAACCCGGCCTGATAGAATTCATCGCTTTGAAGCAGGACCTTTCCGATGTTTTGGGCGTGCCCGTTGACCTGGCGACGCCGGAAAGTCTCAGGCCCGAATTGAAGGACGATATCCTCGCTGAGGCTGTTGATGCCCAAGCCGCGTAATCACGCCCTTTATGTAAAAGACATGCGCGCGGCCATTGCGGATATCACCGGCTATGTCGCGGAATACGATTATGCGCGCTTTATCGCAGACAAAAGACCGTCGATGCCGTGTTGCGCAATTTCGAAATTCTGGGTGAAGCGGCCGGCCGCGTTCCGCCCGAAATGCGCGCGCTTGCGCCTGACATCGAATGGAAGCGGATAAAGGACTTTCGCAACGTCATAGCGCACTTTTACAGTGGTGTTCATCTGGAACTGGTTTGGGGCGTTATCCAGAATCGTCTGCCTGCGCTGGCGCAATCGCTCGACCAGCTCATGGAGACGCTCGCCAAGCAGAGCAATTGATATTTCGCGTTACTCCGCCGTCTTGTCCGCCCCGCCGATGTCGAGCACGAATTTGTAGTGGCCGTCGGGTTGTCTCTTCCACTCGGTCACGTAATAGCCCGTGACTTTCACGGCGCTGCCGTCTTGGGCCTTTGCCGTGTAGATCCACGTTCCGCGCGTATAGCCGAGCGTGCCGTCGGCCGAAGCGTCGGCCTCGATCGGCGACCATTCGAGCCGCTCGCCCGGCTCGTCGGGATTGGCTGCGTAGTAATCCTGCGCCGCCTTCTTGCCGATGATCGGCGGATGATCGCCTTCGTAGAGCCGCACATTGTCGTCCATATAGGCGAGGAACGCGGCATGCGCGCCTTTCGCCGCCGACATGTCGGAAAAGGCTTTGTCGGCCGCCATCATGTCGGCCGCCGCATCGGCGAGGGCGGGCGAGGCGGCAGCCGCGAAAACCGCCGCGAGAAGAATCGTGCGGGAATTCATCGAAGTGCTCCAATTGTGGCAGACCTGCCGCAATCCTACCGCATTGTCGCTATCAAGGCGCTGTTAACTCTACCGGCCTGCCATGCTGGGGATGTCCATGGTCGCCTATATGAGGATTTCCGAATCGCCTGCGCCAAAACGCCGGGCGCTCAGCCACGAGATGTTCCACGGGCTGACGCCCGCCGAATTCAACGAGGAGGCGCAAGAGCTTGCCAGGGCCGAGGCGATGACGCCGGCCGTGCGCGCGCGGCTCAAGGCGCAACTGGTGGAGAGCCTGAAGACGGCGGTCGACGCGCCGAGCTGGGGGCCGGACTGGATCCGCCGGTCGGAGCGTTCGCATAAACGCAATGGCCGCCGCTATGGCCTCTTCGCGCTGCTCGCGCCGAAGAAGCAGGAGACCGAAAAGCCGGATGCGCCGCTCAGCGAAGACGAGCGCGACGACGCCCGGATCATCGCGCGCAACATGGAGAAGAGCCGCCAGGTCGCCCATTACCGCTGGCTCTATGCGCTCGCGGTCGGGCTCGCAATCGTCGTCGCCGCGCTTGCCATGTTCGTCGATTACCAGATCATCCGCGGCGATATCTGGACGCGCGCGCTCGCCAACGAGTTCATGGTGGTGCCGGCGAGCCTGCAAAGCTCGCTCATGTTCAAAAGCATGCAGGTGATTTTCGCCGTCCTGATCGTGCATTTCATGCTGAAGATCACGGGCGCCTATGGGCGCAATTCGCTGATCGCGGTCGCCTTCGTGCTTTCCATCCTGATGGTCGGATGCCTGGGCTATCTCGTGGCTTACAACAACATGGCGGGAGCGACCTCGGCCTCGCTGGAACAGACGGATCAGAGCGCGCAAGCGCGCGGCGACTCCATCGATCAGTTGTTCGATTCCCTCAGAAAGCCGGTGCATGCGGCCACGATTCAGGCCGGCATGACAAACACCGATGAAGTCTCGCTGCCGCTGCCGAAACTTTCGAAACGCTCGCTTGCCGATGCGGATTCCTGGCTGTGGCTCGTTTTCGCGAGCGTCATCTTTTTCATCGTGACGTCGGTGGCCGCGCTTTACCTGCAGAGCGCCGAGAGCAATGTGCGCAATTTTCTGCTATCGCGCGACTACCGGCACCGCCAGAAGCAATTCGCGCAATTGCATCTGCTCGAATTGGCCGAGCAAAAGCCCGCATGATGCGAGCGGCGATGCTGGCGGTTGCCACGGCGGCGAGCCTCGGCGCGGGCGGAGCCATGAACGCCGCGCAACTGCCCGAACGCCTCGCCGGCAATTTCGCCGAACAGGCCCAGATCGCGCCCAGGCGCATCGTCATCGGGCTCGACATTTCGGCGAGCAATCCGCTCGTTTCCGATTCCGCATTTGCGGCCAAGGTCGGCGCGCGCATCGCCGGTGAGATCAGGAAGCTCGGTTTCGCAAGCGAAGTCCATGTGCGCACGCTCGGCAATTACGATGCGTCGTCCAACGCGTTCTACTACGACGCGGTGATATCGGCGCGGAACCGGCCAGAGGACGTGGCCGGCGAAGTCGAACGCCTGATTGCGGGCACGCCGCTTCTCGTAAAAAGCGGGAAGTGGAAGGCGCAGGCCCGCACGAACATCCTCGCCTTCCTCGACAATGTCTCGCAAAGCATCGGCTGTTCGGGCATGCCGACCACGATCGTGCTTGCGTCGGACGGGATCGAGGATTCCGAATATGCGCGCCTGGCGGATCGCAATTCCCATCTGCCCGCACCGGATTCCCGCGAGTATGCCGGTTGCGCCGAGTTCGAAATCCTCGGGCTGGGGCAGGGCACGCGCAGCCCCGTCGAAACCGTGCGTTTGCGCAAGGAATGGAGCGGCTGGGCAAAAGCCGCAGGCTTCCGCGAATTTAAGGGCCTCAACGATTGGTAAGGCGCGCGCGGATATCTTCCGGCGTCGCGCCGCTTTCGCGCAGCGCGCGCAACGTCACCGATCGGTCGCGTTTCGAAAACTTTTTTCCGTGCTCTTCGAGAATGAGCTCGTGGTGCGCGTAGGCCGGTTGCGGCAAGTTGAGCAGCGCTTGCAGGACTCGCTGAATGTGCGTAGCGGGCAACAAATCTTCTCCGCGCGTCACCAGCGTTACGCCTTGGAACGCATCGTCCACGACGACCGCCAGATGATAGGACGCGGGCGTATCCTTGCGCGCGAGCACGACGTCGCCGGACAACAGCGGATCGACGTTCACGAGAGTTGAATGTTCGGTGAACGTCAACGGGCCGGTGCGCTTCGCGGCACCCGCTGCATCCAGACGCAACGCATATTGCTCGCCTGCCTCGATGCGGGATTTGCGAATTTCCGTCGAGAGGTTGCGGCATGTGCCCGGATAATGCAGGCCTTCGGGCCCCAAATATATTGAATACGGCGCTTCGATGGCGCGCGCGATTTCGTCGGCGATCTCTTTCCTCGTGCAGAAACAGGGATAGAGCAGGCCTTTTGCATCCAGCCTGTCGAGCGCCGCGCGATAGGCGGCAAAGCGCGACGATTGCCTGAGCACCGGCTCCTCCCAGCGAAGACCCAGCCAATGCAAATCCTCGAAGATCGCCGCTTCGAATTCCGGGCGGCAACGGCCCGTGTCGATGTCTTCGATGCGCAACAGGAACCGTTCGCCCGCCCCCGCTGCGGTGATGGCGGCAAAGGCATGGCCCAGATGCAGGAGCCCCGTTGGACTCGGCGCAAAGCGCGTGACAATCATGGAAGCGCAATCTCGCATATCGGCCGAGGATGAGCACGCTTTCCGGTCCACGTCTGGCGCCCGCGCGCGGACCCGCCACCCATCTCGTCGTGCTCGCCCATGGCTATGGCGCGGACGGCAACGATTTGATCGGCCTTGCGCCGCATTGGCAGAAATTGCTCCCCACTGTCGCGTTCGTTGCGCCCAATGCGCCAGAGCCATGCGAAGGCGCGCCGATGGGCTATCAGTGGTTTCCAATTTCGCGGCTCGACCCGCGAGAGATGCGCAAGGGTGTGGAGCGGGCAGCGCCCATCTTCGATGCGTTTCTGGATGCGGAGCTCGCGCGTCTCGACCTGCCGCCATCTCGTCTCGCGCTTGTGGGCTTCAGTCAGGGCACGATGCTGTCGCTGCATGCGGGCCTGAGGCGCAAAGCGAAGCCCGCCGCCATCATCGGCTATTCGGGCGTTCTTGCGGGCGATGCTCCCGAACTCGGCGCCGATACACCGCCGATCCTGCTCGTCCATGGCGATGCCGATCCCATGATTCCGGCCGAAGCGCTGTTCATCTCGGCGGCCGCGCTGGGGGCCGCGGGCGCTGCCGTGCAATGGCATTTGTCGCCCGGCACAGGTCATTCGATCGACGCGGACGGCCTCATGCTCGGCGGGGTCTTTCTCGCCATGGCGCTTTCGGGCGCGCTTGCGCGGGAAAATGACGGGATTTGCTGCCCGATCGGCTGACCCTGTCGCACACCCGTCACGCCGAATCGGCTAACCTGCCCAAGGCCAAAGATTATTGGCATCCGGCCCGGTTGCCCTTAATGTCCGGCCGCAGCAAGGAGGACACCGTCTTCAGAAGGAGATTCCCGTGTTAGCCGCCGAGCGCGTGCCCGACAATTGCCCGGCGCTGGTCCTCAATGCCGATCACCGCCCCTTGAGCTATTACCCGCTGTCGCTGTGGTCTTGGCAGGACGCGATCAAGGCGGTGTTCCTGGAGCGCGTGAACATCCTTGCCGAATATGACCGCGCGGTGCGCTCGCCCAGCTTCGAGATGAAGCTGCCGTCGGTCGTATCGCTCAAGACCTATGTGCGGCCGGCGCGCAATCCGGCGTTCACGCGGTTCAACGTTTTCCTGCGCGACAGTTTCGAATGCCAGTATTGCGGCATCGGCGACGATCTCACCTTCGATCACCTGATCCCGCGTTCGCGCGGCGGGCGCACGACTTGGGAGAACGTCGTCACGGCGTGTGCGCCCTGCAATCTCGCCAAGGGCGGCAAGCTGCCCGATCAGGTGCGCATGTATCCGCGCATCCGCCCGCACAGACCGAGCGTCAACGAACTGCGCAACAACGGACGCCGCTTTCCGCCCAATTATCTGCACGAAAGCTGGGCGGACTATCTCTATTGGGATTCCGAACTGGAACCTTGAGCCTTCAAATCCGCTCGGACAATTTGATCGCAATCCGGCAGCCTGCCTTGATCGCTTCGCTGAGTACGCGATAGCCCGGCGCCTCTCCCGCGCCTGCCGCCAGCGCCTTGTCGCGATGGGCGATCTCGTCGGCGCGGAAATCGGCGACCTTGGCTTTCAGGTCGGGATCGGAATCGAGCCTGTCGATCTGGCTGGCATAATGTTCGTCGATGACTTCCTCGACCGCCGCCGTGCAGGCCATCGCCGCTTTTTCGCCCATCAAGGCGGTCGCGGCGCCGAGCGCGAAACCGGCCACGCGCCACACGGGCTCCAACGCGGTTGGCCGCACGCGGCGTTCGTTGACGAGCTTGTCGAAGGCGGCGAGATGTTTTTCTTCCTCCTTCGCCATTTTGCGGATGGAAGCGACGGCGGCGGATTTGCGATTTCCCAGAATTGCGAGCTGCCCCTCATAGATGCGCACGGCGCCGAATTCGCCGGCATGATCGACGCGGATCATGGATTCGACATCGGGCGCATTCACGCCGGGCGGTTTGGGGCGGGGCCCGCGTCTCATGGCTTCTTCCTCGTCAACAGAAACGCCGCGATCGCGGCAACGCCGAGCGACACGATGGCATTATATCCGGCAAGCGAAATCCCCAAGAGCCGCCACGCCGCCACGTCGCAGCGCGGTCCGATCGCATTCAGATCGAGCGTGCCCGTGAATTTGAAAACCGGACCGGTGCAGGCGGCCGGGCCGGGGAAGATGTGCCACTCCACGCCCGCGTGATAGACGCCGATGGCGCCCGAGATCGCGATCAGCAGAGCCGCCAGCCTTGCAATCCAAGGCGCGGCGCACGCGGGCACCGCGCCCATCAAAAGCAATGCGCCGCCGCCGAGCCCGATCGCGATGGCGGCGAAGTGCGGCCAGCGCTGCCACTGACACATTTCGCAAGGCTCGATCCCGCCCAGATATTGAAAGCCCAGGACCGCCAGGATCAGCGCGGCCGAGATCGCCCCCAGGCCGATCGCGATTTTTTCGGGCGCGCGCGTCATTTCTCGAAGATCATCCTCTCGTCGGCGAAGGCCTTGAACTCGAGCGAATTGCCGCTCGGGTCGTTCAGAAAGAATGTTGCCTGTTCGCCGGGCTGCCCTGCAAAGCGGGTCTGCGGGGCGATCGTGAAAATGACGCCGTTTTGAGCAAGTTTTTGCGCAAGTTCCCGCCATTCCGTCAGGCTCAGAATCACGCCAAAATGCCGCACAGGAACCGCTTCCCCGTCCACCTCATTATGGGCTTGGGTAGTGTCCTCCCTCGGGCTCAAATGCGCCACGATCTGGTGGCCGAAGAAGTCGAAATCGACCCATTCGGCGGAAGATCGGCCCTCCCGGCATCCGAGCATGCGGCCGTAGAAGTCGCGCGCTTCGGAGAGGTCGCGGACCGGAAAGGCCAGATGAAATCGGGCCAAATGGGTTCGGGGAAGTGTCGTCATCGTGTCGTCGCTTTTGCCCATCATGGGCGAGATTGGTTGGCGAAGGGAAGCACCATGTCCGCTTCGAAGCGCAAACAGGGTCCGCAGCGCAAATTGCTGCGCATCGACGGGGAGGCGGTGCCCGTCACGCTGAAGCTGAACCCGCGCGCGCGCCGGCTGATCGTGAAGGTGCATCCTTCGACCGGCGAGGTGACGGTGGTTGCGCCTTCGCGCCGCTCGCTGGCCCACGCCATGGAATTCGCGCGCAAGGAATCCGGCTGGATCGCGCGGCGCCTCGCCAATGTGCCCGAGCGCGTTCCGCTGGGGCTCGGCCGGCGCATTCCCTATCGCGGCGAAGAACATGTGATCCGCTACGGCGATCAATCGCAGAGGCCCGTCTGGGTCGAGCGCGAAGAAGGCGAGCGCATCATCCGCGTCACGGGCCGCGCCGAACATGCCGCGCGCCGCGTGCTCGATTTCCTCAAGCAGGAGGCGCGCAAGATGCTGAATGCGCGCGCGCTCTTCTATGCCGAGGCGCTCGGCGTCAAGCCGCGGCGCATCACCTTGCGCGATACGGCCACGCGCTGGGGCTCGTGCTCGTCCTGCCGGTCGCTGTCGTTTTCGTGGCGGCTCATTCTGGCCCCGCCCTTCGTGCTCGATTATGTGGTGGCCCATGAAGTCGCCCATTTACGCGAAATGAACCATGGCCCGCGTTTCTGGCGGCTGGTCTCGGAGCTCGTGGGAAATGTGGAGCGTCCGCAAGCCTGGCTTTCCGAGCATGGCGTGATGCTCCATCGCTATGCGCCGAAGGTCTCGACCGAGCCTTGATTTCCGGCCGGGCCGGGCCTATATCCCGCCCATCCCCTAGCAACAGAGTTCTGTTGTGTGGCGTGCCTGAGCCGGCCGCCGCGGGGACGAGGCTTATTCGCGAGGAGCCCGCCATCTTAACGGCGATGTCGCATCTGGAAGAGGTTCTCGCCCCGGCCGTGGAGGCCGCGGGCTACCGTCTCGTGCGCCTGCGCCTGATGGGCGGCAAGACCAAGACGCTCCAGATCATGGCCGAGCGGCCAGACGGCACGATGAATGTGGAAGATTGCGCGGTTCTTTCGCGCGCGCTTTCCGAATTCCTCGACCGCGAGGATCCGATCGAAGGCGAATATGTTCTCGAAGTTTCTTCGCCCGGCATCGACCGCCCGCTGACGCGGCTCACCGATTTCGCCCGCTGGTCGGGCCATGAAGCCAAGATCGAGCTTGCCGCGCCCGACGAATCGGGGCGGCGCAAATTCAAAGGGCTGCTGCTCGGTCTCGACGGCAACGACGTGATGATCGATGTGTCGGGCGCGCGGCTGAAATTTCCCTTCCGCGCGATTGGCGAAGCCAAGCTGGTCCTGACCGACAAACTGATCGCCGAGGATTTGAAAGCACGCAAACACGCGTGAACAGGAGAGAGTGACATGGCCGCGATTGCCGCCAACAGAACAGAACTTTTGCAGATTGCCGATGCGGTCGCCCGCGACAAATCCATCGACAAATCCGTCGTGCTGCACGCCATGGAAGAGGCCATGCAGCGCGCGGCGAAGGCGCGTTACGGCAGCGAGAACGAGATCAGGGTCGAGATCGATCCCAAGACCGGCGAAACCCATGTCTCGCGTTATCTGCACGTCGTCGAACTGGTCGAGAACGACAAGACCGAGATCAGCCTCGAAGACGCGCGCGCGCGCAATCCGGCGGCGCAAGTGGGCGACATTATCGCGGAAACCTTGCCGCCTGTGGATTTCTCCCGCATCGCCGCCCAGGCCGCCAAGCAGGTAATCGTGCAGAAGGTGCGCGACGCCGAGCGCGAGCGCCAATATGAGGAATATAAAGACCGCATCGGCGAGATCGTGCATGGCATCGTCAAGCGCGTGGAATTCGGTTCCGTGGTTGTCGATCTGGGCCGCGCCGAAGGCGTGGTACGCCGCGACGAGATGATCCCGCGCGAAAGCTTCCGCCAGGGCGACCGCATCCGCGCCTATATCTACGACGTGCGCCGCGAAACGCGCGGGCCCCAAATCTTCCTCTCGCGCAGCCATCCGCAATTCATGGTGCGCCTCTTCGCGCAGGAAGTGCCGGAAATCTATGACGGCATCATCGAGATCAAGGCGGTGGCGCGCGATCCCGGAAGCCGCGCCAAGATCGCGGTGATCTCGAAGGATTCGAGCATCGATCCGGTGGGCGCCTGCGTCGGCATGCGCGGCGTGCGCGTGCAGGCCGTCGTGCAGGAATTGCAGGGCGAACGCATCGACATCATTCCGTGGTCGCCGGAGCCCGCCACCTTCATCGTCAATGCGCTGGCGCCGGCGGAAGTTTCCAAAGTGGTGCTCGATGAAGATACGCACCGCGTCGAAGTGGTGGTGCCGGATGAACAGCTTTCGCTCGCCATCGGACGGCGCGGACAGAATGTGCGCCTCGCCTCCCAGCTCACCGGCTGGCAGATCGACATCCTGACAGAGGCCGAAGAATCCGAACGCCGCCAGAAGGAATTCACCGAGCGCACCAATCTCTTCATGGAAACGCTCGACGTGGACGAGACCGTCGCCCAGCTTCTGGCCTCCGAAGGTTTCGCCAATATCGAGGACGTGGCCTATGTGCCGCTGCCCGAATTGGCCTCCGTCGAGGGCTTCGACGAGGAAACCGCGCAGGAACTCCAGAACCGCGCCATCGAATATATCGAGGCGCGCAACAAGGAGCTCGACGACAAGCGCAAGGAACTCGGCGTCGAAGACGAGGTGGCCGAGGTCGAAGGTGTGACGCCGGGCATGCTGGTCGCGCTCGGCGAAGCGGGCATCAAGACGCTCGAAGACCTCGCCGGCTGCGCCACCGATGATCTGCTCGGCTATTACGAAGTGAACAAAGAGAAAGAACGCGTGCGCATCGCGGGCGCGCTCGAGAATTTCAATCTCACCTCCGATGACGCCAACGCCATCATCATGAAGGCGCGCGTCAAGGCGGGATGGATCGAGGAAGAGCCGGAGGAAGAAGAGCCCGAAATCCTCGAAGACGAAACGGCGGAGGCGGAAGAACAGGCGTGAACGCAGCGGCGGCCGTGATCCCGAACGAGGGCGATGACATGCGCGAAAGGCGCTGCATCGTAAAGGGAGAAGTGCTGCCCGAGGCGCGCCTCATCCGCTTCGTCGCGGATCCGGACGGCCATATCGTTCCTGACATCGCCGCCAAATTGCCGGGCCGCGGAATCTGGGTGAGCGCCGATCGCGCTTCGCTCGAAAAAGCGCTCGCCAAAAATCTCTATTCGCGCGCGGCGAAATCACCGGTGAAGGCCGATGCCGGTCTGGCCAACCGCGTGGAGAAGCTTCTGGTGCGGCGCATGGCGGACGATCTCGGCCTTGCGCGGCGCGCGGGCCTGCTGATCCTGGGCTTCGATCAGGTGGCGGCTGCGCTTTCCGCCAAGAACCCGCCCCATCTTCTGGTTGAGGCATCCGACGGCGCGCCCGATGGAAGGCGCAAGCTGATCGCCATCGCCCGGGCGCATGGGCTTTCGCCGGTCCTTGTCGATTGCCTCGATTCCGGGGAATTGGGCTTGGCGCTGGGCCGCGAGAATGTGGTACATGCAGCCCTCAAATCCGGGCAGCTTGCGGAACGGCTTGAGATGAATGCGGAAAGGCTCGCGGGTTTTCGCGCGCGCCCGAACGACGACATGGCGGGTACGGGCGGAAGCCAAAGGCACATATGAGCGAGACGAACGAAACAACCAAGCGCCCCAAGACGCTGACGCTGAAGAAGACGGAGACCTCCACCGTCAAGCAGAGCTTCAGCCATGGCCGTACCAAGGCGGTCGTGGTGGAGAAGAAGCGAAGCGCACATACGCCCTCGCCGGCGCCGGCTCCCATGCGCGCCGCGCCGGAGAAGGCCAAGGCGCCTCCTCCGTCCGCGCCTGTCGAAGCCAAGCCCACGGCACCCCAGCGCGATGCGCGCTCGGGCGTGGTGCTGCGCCAGCTCACCGAAGAGGAAAAGGAAGCCAGAAGCCGCGCGCTCGCCGATGCGCGTGTGGCCGAGCATGATGCGAGGAAGCGCGCCGAGGAAGAAGCCCGTCACCGCGCCGTCGAGGAAGAGCGGCTGGCGCGCGAGCGTGCCGCCGCCGAGAAACGCAAGGCCGAGGAAGAAGCGCGCAAGGCCGCCGACGAGCAGGCCCGCCGCCATGCCGAGCAGGAAGCTGCAAGGCGTCTGGAGAAAAAGGAAGAAGCGCCGGCCCGCAGCGAGCAAGCCGAGGCGCCGCGCCGCGGCCGCGCCGTCGTCGAGGAAGACGAAGAAGGCACGTCGAAAAAAGGCGCCAAGGCGCCCGCGAAAGTTCCTGCCGTGCGCAAAGGCGAGGGCGACCGCCGCCGCGGCAAGCTGACGGTGACGAAGGCGCTTTCGGACGATGACGAGCGCACGCGCTCGGTCGCCTCCTATCGCCGCCATCTGCAGCGCGTGCAGCGCGCGGGCCAGCAGCAGGTTGCAGGCCCGGCGGGTCCGCGCGAAGTCACGATTCCCGAAACCATCACGGTCGCCGAACTCGCCAACCGCATGGCGCGCCGTTCCGTCGACGTCATCAAGGTGCTGATGAAGAGCGGCGTCATGGCGACCGTCAACGACGTGCTCGATGCCGATACCGCCGAACTCGTCGCCGCCGAATACGGACACACCGTCAAGCGTGTCGCCGAATCCGACGTGCTCGAAGGTTTGAAGGGCGGCGAGGATGTGGCGGAAAATCTGCAATCGCGTCCGCCCGTCGTCACCGTCATGGGCCATGTCGATCACGGCAAGACCTCGCTGCTCGATGCGCTGCGCAAGACCGATGTGGTGGCCGGCGAAGCGGGCGGCATCACCCAGCATATCGGCGCCTATCAGGTGCAATTGCCAAGCGGCCAGAAGATTACTTTCCTGGATACGCCGGGCCACGCCGCCTTCACCGCCATGCGCGCGCGCGGCGCGAAGGTCACCGATATCGTGGTGCTGGTGGTAGCCGCCGACGACGGCGTCATGCCGCAAACCATCGAAGCGATCACCCACGCCAAGGCCGCGCATGTGCCGATCATCGTGGCCATCAACAAGATCGACAAATCCGACGCCAATCCCACGCGCGTCAAGACCGAATTGCTGCAACACGAAATTCAGGTCGAAGACATGGGCGGCGAAACGCTGGCCGTCGAAGTCTCTGCCACCAAGAACATCAATCTCGACAAGCTGGAAGAAGCGATCCTGCTGCAGTCCGAAATCCTCGATCTGAAGGCCAATCCCGAGCGCTCCGCCGAGGGCGCCGTGATCGAGGCCAAGCTCGACAAGGGCCGCGGGCCCGTCGCCACCGTGCTCGTCCAGCGCGGCACGCTGAAACAGGGCGATATCCTGGTCGCCGGTTCGGAATGGGGGCGCATCCGCCTTCTCATCAACGATCGCGGCGAGACCATCGAAAGTGCGGGCCCCGCAACGCCCGTCGAAGTGCTGGGCCTTTCGGGAGTACCCGAAGCGGGCGACGAATTCGTGGTCGTCAACGACGAAGCGCGCGCCCGCGAAGTCACGGAATATCGCGAGCGCAAGCGGCGCGAGGCGCGTCATGCCACGGTCGCGCGCCAGTCGCTCGACCAGCTCCTGCAGAGCCGCAAGGAAGGCGAGAAGCGCACCTTGCCGCTCGTCATCAAGGGCGACGTGCAGGGCTCGGTCGAGGCCATTCAGGGCGCGCTCGCCAAGCTCGGCACCGACGAGGTCGCGGCCCAGGTTCTGCAATCGGGCGTGGGTGCGATCACCGAATCCGACGTGATCCTGGCGCATGCGAGCGGCGGCGCGATCATCGGCTTCAATGTGCGCGCCAATGCGCAAGCCCGCGAGCGCGCGAAACGCGACGGCGTGGAAATCCGCTATTACAACATCATCTATAATGTCGTGGACGACGTGAAAGCGGCGCTGTCCGGCTTGCTCGCGCCGGAAACGCGCGAACGCTTCCTTGGCAACGCCGAGATCCTCGAAGTCTTCACCATCTCGAAAGTCGGCAAGGTCGCGGGCTGCCGCGTCACCGAAGGCGTGGTGCGCCGCGGCGCGAAAGTGCGCCTGATCCGCGACAATGTCGTGATCCACGAAGGCGAGCTTTCCACCTTGAAGCGCTTCAAGGATGAAGTCCGCGAAGTGCAGACCGGCCAGGAATGCGGCATGGCGTTCGCGGGCTATCAGGATATCGCGCAAGGCGACGTGATCGAGTGCTACGAGGTCGAAACGATCAAGCGGGCCTTGTAGCCCATTACCGTCATCACCCGCTTTATGCGGGTGATCCAATTAAAATGGATCGCCCGGACAAGCCGGGCGATGACGAAAGAAGAAGAAAATGCCCCGTCATCGCACACAATCCTCCAACATCGGCCCCACCCAGCGCCAGCTTCGCGTCGGCGAAATGCTGCGCCACGCGCTGTCCGAGATTATGCGCGAAGCCGACATCCGCGACGACGATCTGAAAGGCGTCTCGATCACCGTCACGCAGGTGAAGCCGTCGCCCGACATGCGCCATGCCACCGTGTTCGTCGAGCCGCTCGGCGGCAAGCATGCGACGAAAGTGGTGGCGGCGCTCAACCGCCACAAGGGTTTCATCCGCGGCGAGATGGGCCACAGGATCGAGCTGAAATTCACGCCCGAATTGCGCTTTCTGGAAGATACCTCGTTCGCCGAAGCCGAGAAGATCGAGACTCTTCTCAAATCCTCCCGCGTGCAGCGCGATCTGAAACGCGAAGACGATGAGCCGTAAGAAAAAGGGCTCGCCGGTCCATGGCTGGGTGATCGTCGACAAGCCGCAAGCCATCACCTCCACCCAGGTGGTCGGGCTCGTCAAACGCATCTTCGATGCGCAGAAGGCCGGTCATGCCGGCACGCTCGATCCGATGGCCACCGGCGTGCTTGCCATCGCGCTCGGCGAGGCGACGAAAACCGTGCCTTTCACGATGGACGCCGAAAAGACCTATCGCTTCACGGCCGCCTGGGGCGAGGCGCGCGACAGCGACGACGCCGAAGGCGCGGTGATCGAAACCTCCGCCCTGCGCCCGACGCGCGAAGCCATCGAAGCCATGATCCCCCGCTTCGTCGGCGAGATCGAACAGGTCCCGCCCAAATATTCAGCGATCAAGGTCGATGGCGAGCGGGCCTATGATCTGGCGCGCGACGGCGAGGCGGTGGAACTCGAGCCCCGTATCGTTTCGGTGCACGAAGTGCGCCTGCTGGCGATGCCCGATCCGGACCGCGCTGAATTCGAAATGCATTGCGGCAAAGGGGCTTACGTGCGGGCCTGGGTCAGGGATTTCGCCCGGGCGCTGGGCACGGTCGGCCATGTCAGCCAGCTCCGGCGCACCGCGATCGGCGGCTTCAAAGAGAAAGACGCTATCCCCCTAGAAACGCTGAGGGGTTTTATGCATAGTCCCGCCGCTTTTGAGCACTTGAGGCCCATTGCGGCCGCGCTGGACGGCATCCCGGCGCTGGCGGTTTCGGGTCCGGATGCGGTTCGCCTCCGAAGCGGCAATCCGATCCTGATGCGCGCGAATCTCTTCGCCCGCATCGCGGACGCCATTCCGGAAGCAGACGATCTTCAAGGGCTTACGGTCTTTCTTTCGGCCGCGGACGGCGAGCCCATCGCGCTCGCCGAAATCGCGGAAGGGGAGCTCAGGCCGTTTCGTGTCTTCAACTTTGGAACCGGATGACCGATGACGATCACAGCCGAACGCAAGACAGAACTCATAAAGCAATATGCAACGAAGGACGGCGACACGGGCTCGCCCGAAGTCCAGGTGGCCGTGCTCACCGAGCGCATCGCCAATCTGACGGAGCACTTCAAGAGCCACGTCAAGGACCATCACTCGCGCCGCGGTCTCATCAAGATGGTGTCGCAGCGCAAGAATCTCCTCAACTACATCAAGGCCACCGATGAGAAGCGCTATGCGGCGCTCATCGCGCGGCTGGGCCTCAGGCACTGAAACCCGCCTTGTCATATCTCCCGAAACTCTCGCGTGCTCGCGATTGTCGCGAGCGCGCCAACTGCTTCTTTTGAGTCAACTCGAAGGAACACTCCCGGACGCAATCCGGCGCCGGGAACTGAAGGAACAAAAAATGTTCAATATCGTACGTGAAGAAATCGAATGGGCGGGGCGCAAGCTCACGCTCGAAACCGGCCGCATGGCGCGGCAAGCCGATGGCGCGGTTCTCGCCACCTATGGCGAAACCGTCGTTCTCGCCAATGTCGTGAGCGCGAAATCGCCAAAAGAGGGCGTGGATTTCTTCCCCCTCACCGTGAATTACCAGGAACGCTACTACGCGGCCGGAAAAATCCCCGGCGGCTATTTCAAGCGCGAACGCGCGCCGACCGAGCGCGAGACGCTGATCTCGCGCCTCATCGATCGTCCGATCCGCCCGCTTTTCGCCGATGGCTATCGCAACGACACGATGGTGGTGGCGCAGGTGCTTTCCCACGATCTCGAAAACGATCCCGATATCGTGGCGATGGTTGCGGCGTCGGCCGCGCTGACGATTTCCGGCATCCCCTTCATGGGACCGATCGGGGCTGCGCGCGTCGGCTATATTGACGGCGAATACAAGCTCAATCCGCAGATGGACGAGATGTCGTCTTCCGCGCTCGATCTCGTGGTGGCGGGCACGGCCGATGCCGTGCTGATGGTCGAATCCGAGGCCAAGGAACTGCCCGAGGATGTGATGCTGGGCGCGGTGATGGCAGGCCATCGCGGCTTTCAGCCGGTGATCGACGCGATCATCCGGCTCGCGGAAAAATCCGCCAAGGAACCGCGTCCGGTGCCGGAAGACGTTCACGCTGCTCTGCGCGAAAAGCTCAAATCCGAAGCGGGCAAGGAGCTTTCCGCGGCGTTCCAGATCGCCGAAAAGCATGTGCGGCGCGACGCCATCGCCGCCGTGCGCGAAAAGCTGGCGGCGCAATATGTCGGCGAAGGCGAAGGCAAAGTCTCGGGCAATGCCTTCTCCAACCTGATGCATGACGTGGAAGCCCATGTCATGCGGAATGCCGTGCTCGATACCAAGCGGCGCATCGACGGGCGCGATCTCGTCACCGTGCGTCCCATCGTGGCCGAAGTGGGCACACTGCCGCGCACGCATGGCTCCGCGCTCTTCACCCGCGGCGAAACGCAGGCGCTCGTGGTCGCCACGCTCGGCACCGGCGAGGACGAACAATTCGTCGATGGTCTGGAAGGCACGACCAAGCAGAGCTTCATGCTGCATTACAACTTCCCGCCCTATTCGGTGGGCGAGACGGGTCGCATGGGCGCGCCGAGCCGCCGCGATATCGGCCATGGCAAGCTCGCCTGGCGCGCGGTGCATCCGCTCCTGCCGTCGAAGGAGGAGTTTCCCTATACGCTGCGCGTCGTTTCCGAGATCACCGAATCCAACGGCTCGTCCTCGATGGCGACGGTTTGCGGAACCTCGCTCGCGCTGATGGATGCGGGCGTGCCGATCAAGCGGCCCATCGCCGGCATCGCCATGGGGCTCATCCTCGAAGACAAGCGTTACGCGGTGCTCTCCGACATCCTGGGCGACGAGGATCATCTGGGCGACATGGATTTCAAGGTCGCCGGAACCGATCAGGGCGTGACCTCGCTTCAGATGGACATCAAGATCGCCGGCATCACCGAAGAGATCATGCGCGTGGCGCTCAGTCAGGCGAAAGACGGGCGCATGCACATCCTCGGCGAAATGGCGAAAGCCATCACGAAATCGCGCGAGCAGCTCGGCGAACATGCTCCGCGCATCGAGGTGATCCATATTCCGACCGACAAGATCCGCGAAGTGATCGGCTCGGGCGGCAAGGTGATCCGCGAGATCGTGGAAAAAACCGGCGCCAAGATCAACATCGAAGACGACGGCACGGTGATGGTGGCCTCCGCCGACGGCGAATCCATCCGCGCCGCGCTCAAATGGATCAAATCCATCGTCGCCGAGCCCGAGGTCGGCGAAATCTATGACGGCAAGGTCGTCAAGGTGATGGATTTCGGCGCCTTCGTGAATTTCTTCGGTCCGAAGGACGGCCTCGTCCACATCTCCGAACTTGCGCCGCAGCGCGTCAACAAGACCTCCGATGTCGTGAGCGAAGGCCAGGCCGTGAAGGTGAAGCTCCTCGGCTTCGACGACCGCGGCAAGGTGCGCCTGTCCATGAAGGCGGTCGATCAAAAGACCGGCGAGGATCTGACGAAGAAGAAGGCTGAAGGCGAGCAGCCCGCGGCGGGCTGAACCGCTCGACTTTTTGCCCTGTCTTCAGTACCCTTAGCTAAGCTTAGCTAAGGGTACCTTTGCTTTGGAAAAGACCGTCAACATCCACACGGCGAAAACGCATCTTTCCAGCCTCATCGCCGAGGCGGAAGCGGGCGAGAATATCGTCATCGCGCGCGCGGGAAAGCCCGCGGTCAAGCTCGTGCCGGTGAAAGGCAAAAAGAAGAAAGCCGCCAAATCCAAAATCCGCGCCGACCGCAAGCCCGGCTTCATGAAGGGTAAAATCTGGATCGGTCCGGATTTCGACGATCCGCTTCCGGAACACATTCTTGCGGCTTTTCGCGGTGAGCGCGATTGAAGCTGCTGCTCGATTCCCACATTCTCCTGTGGTGGTCCGCGGGCGATCCGCGGCTGAGCGCACGTGCCGAGAAGCTTCTGACTGCGGCAGATAATGAGCTATTTGTGAGTTCGGCAAGCTGGTGGGAACTGGCCATCAAGCATGTTCTCGGCCGGCTCCGGCTCGACATGGCGCTGGAACGGCGAACCCTTGAGCAAAAGGGCGTCCAATTCATCCCCGTGACACTCGATCATGCGCAAAGGGCCGTCGCGCTTCCGGCATTGCATGGCGATCCGTTCGATCACATGCTCGTGGCGCAGGCGGCCTGCGAAGGCTGCTCGCTTGTGACGCACGACAAGCAACTAAAACGCTATGGACCGCCGGTTCTCTATGTCTGAGGTTCGCCATGCCCAAGATCGATGTGAATTCCGTCTTCAAGCGCAAAGGCTCGACCTATCCTCCGCCCTTCGACGAAATGGCGAAGGAGCGCGTCAAGCAGGGGCTCGGCGATGCGGGCGGGCTGACCGATTTCGGCGTCAATCTCACCCATCTGCCGCCGGGCGCGTGGTCGAGCCAGCGTCATTGGCATTCGGCGGAAGACGAATTCGTCTACATCCTTTCCGGCGAAGTCGTGCTCGTTACCGACGCGGGCGAGGAGACCTTGCGCGCCGGCGATTGCGCGGGTTTTCCCAAGAATTCGCCCAACGGCCATCATCTGATCAATAAAAGCAAGGAAATGGCGGTCTATCTCGAAATCGGAACGCGCAAGCCGATGGAGGATGTCTGCACCTATTCCGATATCGACATGCATCTCGACCGGCGCAAGGGCTGGTTCACGCACAAGGACGGCACGCCCTATCCCAGACCCTGAGGCATCGATGCTCCACGCGTTCCTCGCGCGCCACACCGTTCTCGATTTTGTGCTACTGTTCCTGGCCGCCATCCTCATGCCTGTGCTTTCGGCGGTGACGGGCCGCCAGCTCGCGCTGCAAAGCGGGGTGCCGCTGATGCGGCGCTATTGGCTCACGGTCTTTCGCGGCTGGCTGGTGGTGGCGCTGGTTCTGTTCGCCTGGCTTTGGGCGAAGAGGCCGTTCGATACGCTCGGGCTCGACTGGCCCATAGACTTCTGGGGCCGGGTCGGCTTCGTCGCGGTAACGCTCGTAGCGCTTGTCTTCTGCGTGCAGATCGCGCGGCTTCCGAAGATCGCGGGGCGAAATCTCGACCGCTGGGCCCAGCGCATGGAGGAACTCAAGATCACGCCGCGCACGCGAAACGAACTTCTTCTTTTCGTTCTGGTGGCGATCACGGCGGGCGTGTGGGAAGAGCTTCTCTATCGCGGCTTCTTCATCTGGTTTCTCGTTCCGATGACGGGCGTCATCGGCGCCGTCGCGATTTCGTCGCTCATCTTCGGCATCGGACATATCTATCAAGGCCGCTATGGCGTGGTGAACACCGGTCTTGTCGGGCTCGCCTTCGCCATTCTTTATCTCTTGTCGCAGAGCCTGTGGTGGCTGATGGCGGCGCACGCCGTCGTCGATATCTATGGCGGGGCGCTCGCCTACCGGGTCATGCATATGCGCGATGCGGCCGTGAAATATTCGTGACTGCATCATATTTGTGCGCCCCTGCACAGCTTGCGAGCAATCGCACATAAAATCGCCCGGCGAGCGGGTCTGTTCCGCGGCCATGAGGAACCCATGGTGGTTAACCGGGCTTCATCATTCTTGTGCGCTCCCGCCGCGCTCTGTACCTTTGCCATCGGGGAAGCTCCGGGGGCCCTGCAATGTCCGTGGTATTCCGCTTCATCAGCCTCATCCTGATCGTGGTCGCGATCGCGCTTCTGGGCGCCGATATCATCACGTCGCTGGAGCACGGCGGACAGATCACCGTGCGCTCCATCGATCAAGTCTGGGCAATCCTCGGCAAGGGCGGCGACGTTGCTTTCAAATCATGGGTCGGCAGGAATTTTCCGTCCTTCCTCGCGAGCTGGACCTACAGCGTGATGGCGCTGCCCGGCTGGGGCGTCACGGGTGTCGTGGGCGTGATATTGGCGTTTTTGTTCGGCCGCCGCGCCGGTCCGCAGGAAGACTGATAATTTTCGCGCGATCCAACGGATAACCGCTTCGCGCTTTTCCGGATTGCGCTTTAACGGTTCTCGCCCGGAACCCAGAGAACGTCCTTCGCGCCCTTCGCATTGGCGAAGCGCGCGGCGACGAAAAGATGGTCCGAAAGCCGGTTGATATATTTGAGCGCGGGCTCGCCCACGTGTTCCACAGCCGCAAGCTCCACCATCAGCCGTTCCGCGCGCCGCGAAATCGTACGCGCCAGATGCAGATAGGCCGCCCCCGGCGTTCCGCCCGGAAGCACGAAAGAGGTGAGCGGCGAAAGTTCCGCATTCATCGAATCGATCTCGCGCTCCAGCCGCTCGACCTGCGCCTCGCTGATGCGCAGGCGTCCCTCGGCGCGTTTGGCGGTCTCGGGAACGCAGAGATCGGCGCCCAGATCGAAGAGATCGTTCTGCACGCGCGCCAGCATGGAATCGAAATCGCCCTCCGTATGGAGGCGCGCAATTCCAAGCGCTGCGTTGGTCTCGTCCACCGTGCCATAGGCGGCGATGCGTAGCGCATGTTTGGGAAGCCGCGTTCCGTCGCCGAGCGCGGTGGTGCCCTTGTCGCCGGTCTTCGTGTAGATGCGGTTCAAGACGACCATGACCCAGTGTCCCGATTCCGAAATTCGCTTCATCTCTATATAGGCTTTGGGCGAATTCCGGAATCGCAGGACACCGGGAATCTATTGATTCTAGTGTCGTTTCGGTTCCGAATTTCGCTAAATTCCTTATATCAGGTTCTGAGCGAACTTCGGAACCACGACACTACGGCCTAGCCCGCCCGGCGGCGGATTTCCAAGCCAGTTGCGGCGGCGGCATTGGCGGCTATGATCCGCCCGCCTGAAACCGGGAAGCGATCATGCCTGTGGAAGTGCCCGAAACGATAGAAGTCGATCAAACGCGGGTGGCCTGCGACGGCGGCGCCACGGGTCCTCAATCCGCGCTCGGCCATCCGCGCGTCTATCTGGAGATGGGCGACGAACATTATGTCGAATGTCCCTATTGCGACCGCCGCTTCGTGCTGAGGGAAGGAATGAAGGCCCATTGAGCGCGAGGCCTCTCAAGAAGGGCGATCACCTCTACCTGATCGACGGTTCGGGCTATCTCTTCCGCGCCTATCATGCGCTTCCCCCCTTGAGCCGCAAATCCGACGGGCTGCCGACCGGCGCGGTCTCCGGCTTCTGCAACATGCTGTGGAAGCTTCTCGAGGATACCAAGCAAGGCGACAAGCCCACCCATCTCGCCGTGATCTTCGATGCGGGCCGCAAGACCTTCCGCAATGACATCTATCCGGAATACAAGGCCCACCGCCCCGATCCGCCCGAAGATTTAATTCCGCAATTCCCGCTGGTGCGCGATGCCACGCGCGCCTTCGGCGTGCCGGCCATAGAGGCTCCCGGTTTCGAGGCCGACGATCTCATCGCGACCTATGCGCGGCTGGCGCGCGAAGCGGGCACCAAGGTCACCATCGTCTCCTCCGACAAGGATCTGATGCAGCTCGTCGTGGACGGCAAGGTGGAAATGCTCGACACGATGAAGAACAAGCACATCGGTTCGGCCGAGGTGATGGAGCGCTTCGGCGTGCCGCCCTCGAAGGTGGTCGAGGTTCAGTCGCTCGCCGGCGATTCCACCGACAATATTCCCGGCGTGCGCGGCATCGGCGTGAAGACGGCGGCCGAGCTCGTCAACCAATATGGCGATCTCGAAACGATTTTGAAACGCGCGGGCGAGATCAAACAGCCCAAGCGCCGCGAGGCGCTGATCGAGCACGCCGAACTCGCGCGCATTTCGAAGAAGCTCGTGACGCTCGACGACCGCGCGAAGATTTCGGAAGGGCCCGAGAATTTCGCCACGCGCGAGCCCGATCCGGCATCGCTGATCGCGTTCCTGAAGGCGATGGAATTCAATTCGCTCATCCGCCGCGCGGCGTCGCATTACGGCATCGACGATCCGGACGCCATCGAGGCCGCGCCGGACCCCGCGCAGGAAAAGCTTCCCGCGCAGGCAAGCGCTCTGCCGAAGAAGGCGCTCGCGCCTCTGCCCGCGGAAAAATCCTTGCAGCCGGGCACGGCCGGCGCGCCGGGCGCGGTCATGGATCGCGGGCTCATCCTGAAGCCCATCAATCACGACGCTTACGAAACCGTGACGAGCCTGAAGCGCCTCGATCATTGGATCGCGCGCGCCTATGAAGCGGGCCGCGTCTGCGTCGATACCGAAACGACCTCGCTCGATGCGATGCAGGCTGGCCTTTGCGGCGTCTCGCTGGCGGTCGCGCCCAACGACGCCTGTTATATCCCGTGCGGGCACAAATCCGGCGACGGCCTCGATCTCGCCGGCTCGGCGAAAATCGAGCAGCTCGCCGAAGCCGATGTCATCAGGCGCCTCAAGCCGCTCCTGGAAGACGAGGGCGTCCTCAAGATCGCACAGAATCTGAAATACGATTTCCTGATCCTCGCGCGGCGCGGCATCCGGGTTGCGCCGTTCGACGATACGATGCTGATGTCCTATGTGCTGGAAGCCGGGCTTCACGGCCATGGCATGGACGAGCTCTCCGAGCTTCATCTGACGCACAAGCCCATCGCTTTCAGCGAAGTGACCGGCAAGGGCAAGGACCGGATCAATTTCGAAGCCGTCGACGTGAAGGCCGCGACGCGCTATTCCGCCGAAGACGCCGATGTCACGCTGCGCCTGCATGCGCTTCTGAAGCCGAAGCTGGCGGCGGAACAAAAACTCACGGTCTACGAAACGCTGGAGCGCCCGCTCGTTTCCGTGCTGGCCGACATGGAAGCGGCGGGCGTCGCCATCGACACCGATCTCCTGCGCAAGCTTTCCAACGATTTCGCCAAGGACATGCTGAAACTGGAGAAGGAGATTCACAAACTCGCGGGCGGCGAATTCAATATCGGCTCGCCCAAGCAGCTCGGCGAAATCCTGTTCGAGCGCCAGAAAATCCAAGGCGGCAAGAAAACAAAGACCGGCGCCTGGTCGACCGATGTCGATGTGCTCGAAGACCTTGCGGCGCAGGGCCACGAGATCGCCCAGAAAGTGCTCGACTGGCGCACGCTCTCCAAGCTGCGCGGCACCTATACCGACGCGCTTCCGGCTTACGTCAATTCCGAGACGGGCCGCGTGCACACCTCCTTCGCGATGGCGTCCACGTCAACGGGGCGGCTCGCGTCGACCGATCCCAATCTGCAGAACATTCCCATCCGCACCGAAGAGGGCCGCAAAATCCGCACCGCCTTCGTCGCCGCGAAGGGCTGCAAATTGATCAGCGCCGATTACAGCCAGATCGAACTGCGCCTGCTGGCCCACATCGCCGATATTCCGCAATTGAAAAAAGCCTTTGCCGACGGGCTCGATATTCACGCCATGACCGCGTCGGAAATCTTCGGCGTGCCCGTGAAAGGCATGTCGCCCGAAATCCGCCGCCGCGCCAAAGCCATCAATTTCGGCATCGTCTATGGCATTTCCGGTTTCGGCCTCGCCAACCAGCTCGCCATCGGGCGCGACGAGGCAAGCGCCTATATCAAGAAATATTTCGAGCGCTTTCCCGGCATCCGCGACTACATGGAAAGCACAAAGGAATTCGCGCGCGAAAACGGCTATGTGGAAACGCTGTTCGGCCGGCGCATCCACATCCGCGAAATCAAATCCACCAATCCGTCCTTCCGCGGCGGCGCGGAGCGGGCGGCGATCAACGCGCCCATTCAGGGCTCGGCCGCCGATGTCATCCGCCGCGCCATGATCCGCGTACCCGGCGCGCTTGCCGCAAAAAAGCTGAAAGCGAAAATGCTCTTGCAGGTGCATGACGAACTCGTGTTCGAAGCGCCCGAAAAGGAAGCCGAACAAACCTGCAAGACCGTAGCCGCGGTGATGGAAAAAGCGGCCCAGCCCGCGCTCGAATTGTCCGTGCCGCTCACCGTCGAAGCCCGCGCGGCGGCGAACTGGGATGCGGCGCATTGAATGTGGCCGGAAATTTGCTATGATCGCGCCATGAACAAGCGGATTACAGTCGAGTTGCCGGAAGCAGCGCTTCTTCATGCCGAAGAACGCGCGGCCAAAGAAGGCTTTGATTCGGTCGATGCATATCTGAGCGCGTTGATCGAAGAAGACTGTGCCATCGATTTGAATGAGGAATGGCTTCGCAAGAAGATCGAGGAAGGGCTGGCGTCTCCGATAGTCGGTGAATTGACGCGCGCGGATATCGATCGTTTGATGGAAGAAGGCATAGCATTGGCGAACCGCCGCAAATGACGCGGCGCGCTGTCGCCAGAACGGCAACAGCAGAATCGGATATTCGCGAGATTTTTGCCTTTATCGGTTCCAACAGCCGCAAGTCAGCACAGAAATTCAACGACGATCTTGCAGCGACACTCGAGCGTCTGCGCGAATTTCCGCACTCGGGATACAAGGTCGCCGGCTATAACAGGCCGCTTTTGGCCGTTCGCGCATCGAGCCGCTTTCGCCGTTATATCGTGATCTATCGTTTGCCGGATGACGATTCTCTTGTTCTCATGCGCGTTTTATATGGTGCGCGCCATATCGCGTCTCTAATCGCGGATATGAGATAGAGCTTACGCCGCGATATTCTTCAATCCCGTCTCCGCCGTGATGCCCGCTTTTTCCAGCGTCAGCATCAGCTCGCTCATGGCCTTGTCCGTGTCGCCGCACGAAGTCTGCGCCGCATAGTTCGAAAGGAATCCGGGCCGCGAGAGATAGCCGATGATCTGCTGGCGCGCGCGCGCCGAAAGTTTTCCTTCCGTCAATGCGCCGCTGACGAAAAGGCGCAATATGGCGATGGCTTTTTCGACATTGCTCGAAACATTGCCGTCGATGCTGGCAAGCAGGCGCCCGCGCGCCTCGGCTTCGGCGGCAAGTGCGTCGAGGGCGTCGGCGATTTCGTCGCGCTGCTTGTCCTGAAAGCCCGAGCGGTGCACGCGGACCTGAAGTTCGGCGATCCTCTTGAGCCGCTGCAGGAGCGGGGTCTTGGCAAAGAGGAACTGGGTTTCGAACGAGGGCGAATGCAGGATCGGCGTCATGAAGGTGGCGAGCTGGCGCTTGTTCTCCGCGCCGATGATGTTTTCCTCCACGAGCAGAAGCCGCTCGAGTTTCGCGTCGGGCGTATCGGCTTCCGCCAGATGCTGGCCGATGGATTCATGGGTCACGAGCCGGCGCGAGCGCAGCGTGAAGGCGGCGATCAGATCCTCGTGGCTCAAATATTTGCCCTGACCGGCCACGAGCTTGTTGGCGATGCGGCGCAGCGTCCTCAATTCCTCCACCAGCGAACCGGGGTAAAGACGCTTGACGCTTTTGAGCTCGGCAAGGATGCGGCCGGCGATCGCGGTCTGCGCGGAAGGAAGACGGTCGGCGGCAAAGTGTCGGGCGATGAGTGCGATGCCCTCCGAGGCGCCGTCGGGCGCTTGCCCGAGGAAAATGCTCACCAGCGTGGCAAGCGCGGCGCCCAGATTTTCATGATCGCCGATCAGTTCGTGCAGCGCCGCCGATCCGTTCAGCGCCTCGGCCACGATCGCATCCACGGACTCGAGCAGCAGGCCCGCGCCTTCGCCGTCTGCTTCCGACATGACCGCCAGAAGCCGCACCACCTTGTCGTTCCAGCCCGTCGCGCCGGCCAGATGGCGCGCGATCGCGCCGTTCAATCTGTAGCCGCCATCCGGTTCGTTCGCGAGTTTTGCGGCCAGCGCCGCGAAACCGCCGGACGAGACGCTCGGAAAATATTTGCGCCGCTCGTCGCGATAGACGCGGTGGATGGCCTTCGTCGCAAGCTCGTTCAGGCTCTTGACGATCTGCTGCACCGTGGCGGTGGTGGTGGAGGCCTGCGCGACCGCGATCTTCTGGATGGCATGCTGATAGAGCGTGCCGGTGGCCTCGAATTTCTCCAGCGCATCGCCGCGATGGATCAGCTCGGTCACCGTCAGTTTCTGGCGCGAGAGATATTCGGCCAGCACGCGCGCCATGGTCGCGCGCGCATGATAGGAATAAAGATCGTCCGGCTTGAAGCAGGGAATGGCGTGGGGAATATCCTCCGCTTCCGGCTTGGTCGTGACCTGGTTGTGGCCGTCCTCGTAAATCTTCAGCGTCAGATAATCGCCGGTATCGGAATTGTAGGTTTCCTTGACGACCTTCACGGCGGCGGCGTGGCTGTCCGCCATCAAGGCCTGTGCGGCGGCGAGCGCGTCCTCGCGCACCATCATGACATCGTAGAGCGACCAGCCGGCCCTCGCGCCGACGCGCTTGAAAATCTCGTAGTGAACTTCCTGCGCCATGCCGTGCCCTGCCGGACAATAATTTCGCAAGGCCGATTTAAGTGCGGGTTAACTCTGAGCCGGGGCGGGTTTTTCTCCACATAACGGGCAGCCCGGATCGGGACGCACGCGAACTTTGCGGAAGCGCGCGGCGAGCGCCTCGTAGATCAAAAGATGGCCCGCCAGCGTTTCGCCCGCGCCCGTGATTTCCTTGATGATCTCGAGCGCCTGAAGGGTGCCCATGACGCCCGCGGCCGCACCCAGGACGCCCGTCTCCGAGCAGGAAGGTGCGGTTCCCGGCGGGGGCGGCTCGGGAAAGATGCAGCGATAGCAGGGATATTCCCCCGCATGGGCCTTAAAGGTGGCGAGCTGGCCGTCGAATTCCGTCACCGCCGCCGAGACCAGCGTCTTCTTCTCCCGGTAGCAGGTATCGTTGACGAGGAAGCGCGTGTCGAAATTGTCCGAGCCGTCGGCCACGATGTCGTAAGCCCCGATCAGGCCGGCGGCGTTTTCGGGGGTCAGCCGGGTCCGGTGGGCGGTGACCCGCACGCCAGGATTGATCGCCCGTGCGCTATCGGCGGCCGATTCGGTCTTGGCCCGGCCGATATCGGCGGTCCCGTGGGCGATCTGGCGCTGGAGGTTGGAAAGCGAGACGGTGTCGAAATCGGCCACGCCGATGGTCCCGACTCCCGCCGCCGCCAGATAGAGGATCACGGGGCTGCCGAGCCCGCCCGCCCCCACGACCAGCACCTTGGCCTCGCGCAGCCGCGCCTGGCCCGCGCCCCCCACCTCGCGCAGGACGATATGGCGGGCATAACGTTCGAGTTCTTCGTCGGAAAGCGCCATGGGGCCAGTCTTAAACCCGCCCGACCACTGGGAAAAGGCGCGGCGATTGGTCTTTACCGAGTAATCAGGCCCGTCTTGCCATCCGCCTTGACGCACGTTTAGGTGGATTTCGGCAAATGGCCTATTATTGCCATCCCGGCGCGGAAAGTGGGCCTTATCTTGCCATGGGGTCGATTCAAGGAGAGATCATGTCTCAGGACGGGCGGCATCCGAGCGCCTATGGCCTTGAAAATCAGGGCTTCCGAAATCTGAAGGCCGTGCATTGGAACCTGACGGCGCCCGAGCTCTATGAGCGCGCGGTCGCGCGGAGCGAGGGGCATGTGGCCAAATCGGGGCCCATCGTGGTTCTCACCGGCCAGCACACCGGCCGCTCGGCTGGCGACAAATTCATCGTCAAGGATGCGGCGAGCGAATCCCAGGTCTGGTGGGACAACAACAAGGCGATGACGCCTGCCCATTTCGACGCGCTGTTCCATGCCATGATGTCCTATGCGCAGGGGCGCGAGCTCTATGTGCAGGATCTCTTCGGCGGCGCCGACCCGACGCACCGTTTACCGGTGCGCGTGGTCACCGAGCTCGCCTGGCATTCGCTGTTCATCCAGCATCTTTTGATCGAGCCGCGCGCCGGCGAGCATGACGGCTTCGTGCCCGAATACACGATCGTCGATCTTCCCGGCTTCCATGCCGATCCGAAAATCCACGGCTGCGGATCGCAAACCGTGATCGCGGTCAACTTCTCGAAGAAGATGGTTCTCATCGGCGGCACCTCCTATGCCGGCGAGATGAAGAAATCGGTCTTCACGATCCTCAATTATCTTTTGCCGCCCAGGCGCGTGATGCCGATGCATTGCTCGGCCAATGTCGGCAAGAACCGCGATGCGGCGATCTTCTTCGGCCTTTCCGGCACGGGCAAGACGACGCTGTCGGCCGATGCGTCGCGCACGCTGATCGGCGACGACGAACATGGCTGGAGCGAAAACGGCGTCTTCAATTTCGAAGGCGGCTGCTATGCCAAGGTGATCAAGCTTTCACCGGAAGCCGAGCCGGAGATTTTCGCGACCACGCGCCGCTTCGGCACCGTGCTCGAAAACGTGGTGATGGATCCGGTCACGCGCGAACTCGATCTCGAGGACGGCCGCTACACGGAAAACACCCGCGCGGCCTATCCGATCGATTTCATTCCCAATGCTTCGACCACCGGCATTGCAGGCCACCCCAAGAACGTCATCATGCTGACGGCCGATGCCTTCGGCGTGCTGCCGCCGATCGCCAAGCTCACGCCGTCGCAGGCGATGTATCACTTCCTCTCCGGCTTCACGGCGAAAGTTGCGGGCACCGAAAAGGGCCTCGGCAAGGAGCCACAGCCGACCTTCTCCACCTGCTTCGGCGCGCCCTTCATGCCGCGCCATCCCACCGAATATGGCAATCTCCTGCGCGATCTCATCGGCCAGCATCAGGCCGATTGTTGGCTGGTCAACACCGGCTGGACCGGGGGCGCGTTCGGCACGGGCAAGCGTATGCCGATCAAGGCGACGCGCGCCTTATTGGCGGCGGCGCTGGACGGCACGCTCGCGAACGTAGAGATGCGCGTCGATCCGCATTTCCGGTTCCGCGTGCCGGTTTCCGTGCCCGGCGTGGACACGAAGATCCTGAACCCGCGCGACACCTGGGCCGACAAAGCGGCTTATGACGCGCAGGCCAAGAAGCTTGTCTCCATGTTCCGCGAGAACTTCAAGACGTTCGAGGCCCATGTGGGCGCGGACGTGCTTCAGGCCGCCCCGCAACTGGCGGAAGCCGCGGAATAATTCGCCTTATCGAATGCAAAAAAGGCCCGTGGGGAACCGCGGGCCTTTTGTTACTCGGTTCTTCCGCTTTTCCCTTTGCCTACGCTCCAGACGACTATCTCGCCGTTTCGAATTTCAAAGAAAATTCGAATCCACCCGATATTCTGCCCTACGAAGATGAAATCGGCACGCAAATCGGCCTTCGCCTGCGGCGGCCATTTGATGCTGTGGTCCAATGGATTGCGTGAAAGACGCCAATGAATGGCTTGCCGAACCTGTGGTCTGATTTCCGGGGCAATGAGCTTTTCGAAACTGGTTTCGAAAGTGCTCTCAAAAATGACTTTCCATTGCATCTTTATGCAACAAGACCCAAGCGTTGAGCTTCGTCTTCAACCCATTTGAAATCTTCGTCGCCGATCTCGTAAGGCAATATGCCACCGGCAGAGAAATACGGTATGCGTTCGCCCATATTTGCCGACCGCCAAGGTTCTGAATGACTCAGTTCGCTGATTTCCGATGCCGTATGTCTGCAAACAAAACCGGTAACTTCTTTCAATAAAGCTCTATCCTGGTCAGCCAAACGATTGCTGACTGGAGGCTTTAGCGAAATAAATTCCTGTTTTTCGTAGCCATAAAAGGGATGCAGGCGTATCTCAAGCAATCCTTCGGCTTGAAGATCACGTAACGCCCTGTTCAGGTGACGCGCAGTGGGGCCGAATTGTTGCTTTATATAATCTTCGCCGGTAAGCGGTTCACCAGTGCCCAGATAGTGCAAAAAATCGGCAAAATAGAGGATTTTATGCAGCTTGACGCGACCCAGTTCTTCGGGTGTGCACTCGTGGCAAACAAAATGCACGGCCGCGCGAAATTTTGGATAATCGAAAACGATGTCTTGTTCCGTGGCCATTTCGCTAGCTGGATTTTATTCGCGCGAATCGTGCCATGAACAATTCAAGAACGCAATGCCGTATGCAAAAGATTGAAAGGACTCGGTTTTCCGACACCGGTTGGCGCATGGCAGATGTGAAACGGGCAAATCGGCAGTCTTCACGGCTGACAAACTCGTTGGCGCTCCTAAGATAGCGGCGACCGAAATTCAGGAGCCGTCGATGTCAGCCTACACCCAATTCCGCGACCTGCATGTGCCGGGAAAAATGCTGTTGCTGCCCAATGCCTGGGACGCCGCCAGCGCCCGGCTGGTGGAGGATTGCGGCGCCGAAGCGATCGCCACGTCGAGCGCGGCGGTCGCCTGGTCTCACGGCTATGCCGACGGCGAAGCGATTCCCGTGGCGGTTCTGCTCGCGGCGGTCGCCGAAATCCTGCGCGTGGTGAAGGTTCCCGTCAGCGTCGACAGCGAAGCGGGCTATTCCTCCGATCCGGCGAAGGTCGCCGAATACACCAGCGCGCTCATCGATATGGGCGTGGCGGGCATCAATCTGGAAGACGGCACCCACACGCCAGATCTCACCGCGCGCAAGATCGAGGCGATCAAGAACGCGGCCCACAAGAAGGGCTCCGACCTCTTCATCAATGCGCGCGCCGATGTTTATCTGAAGAATCTCACCCCGCCCCAACATATGCGCCAGGAAACGATCCGGCGCGGCAAACTCTACAAATCCGCCGGCGCCGACGGTTTCTTTGCGCCGAGCGTCACGGAGGCGGCCGATATCCGCGCCATCGCCGAGAGCGTCGATCTGCCGCTCAATGTCCTGTTCTTTTCCGCCTGTCCGCCGGTTGCGGAGATGAAGACGGCGGGCGTGCGCCGCCTGAGTGCGGGTGCAGGCATCTCGCGCATCGCGCTGGGTGCTGCGCGCACCGCCACGAAGCTGTTTCTGGAAGGGATCGACCACAAGACGATGTTCGCGCCGGCGGAAGGTTTGGCCAACATGAACACGCTGATGACGCGCGGTTAAATCAAGCCCAAATTGTCATGGCCCGCGACTGCGGGCCACCCAGTTCTCGCTTCGAGATTTTGCAGAACCCAACTGGGCGGCCCGCACTAGGCGGGCCGTGACAACAAAATTTAATCCGCCGTCCCCAGGAACTCCTTCACCTTGGCGAAGAAGCCTTCGGTTTCGGGCTGGCTTCCGGGCTCGCTTTCCTTCTCGAAGGCGCGCAGCAATTCTTTCTGCTTCTTGGAAAGCTTGATGGGCGTTTCCACTGCCACGTCCACATAAAGATCGCCCGCTGTGCCGCCGCCGCGCAACACCGGCATGCCTTTGCCGCGAAGGCGGAACTGGCGGCCCGATTGCGTGCCTTCGGGAATCTTGACCGTGACCCTGTCGCCGTCGACGGTCGGCACTTCGATTGCGCCGCCAAGCGCTGCCGTCACGAATCCGACGGGCGCGCGGCAAAAGAGATCGTGCCCGTCGCGCTGGAAGATCGGATGCGGCTTGACCGAAATGAAGATGTAGAGATCGCCCGTTGGCCCGCCATTGAGTCCGGCCTGGCCTTCGCCGGCGAGCCGGATGCGCGTTCCTTCCTCCACGCCCGCGGGAATATCCACGGCAAGCGTGCGCTCCTTCTGCACATGGCCGGAGCCGCCGCACGCCTTGCACGGATTGCGGATGATGCGGCCCTGGCCGCGGCAATTGGGGCATGAGCGTTCGATCGTGAAGAAACCCTGTTGCGCCCGCACCTTGCCCATGCCCGAACAGGTGGGGCAGGTTTCCGGCCGCGTGCCGGATTCAGCGCCTGTGCCGGAGCAAGGCTCGCACGCAACCGCGCTCGGCACCGTGAGTTCGGCCTGACGTCCCTTGAAGGCTTCTTCGAGCGTGATCTCGAGATTGTAGCGAAGATCGGCGCCGCGGTTCTGGCGGCGCGCGCGCCTGCCGCCCATGAATTCGCCGAAGAGATCGTCGAATACGTCGGTGAAGGTGGAGGCGAAATCGAACGGGTGGCCGCGCCCATGGCCGTTGCCCCCGAATCCACCTTGGCCGTGCTCGAAGGCGGCGTGGCCGAAACGGTCGTAAGCCGCGCGCTTCTGATCGTCCTTCAGGACGTCATAGGCTTCGTTGATTTCCTTGAACTTGTGCTCGAATTCCACGTTGCCGTGGTTCTTGTCGGGATGAAGCTCTTTGGCGAGCTTGCGGTAGGACGCCTTGATCTCCTCGATCGAGGCGGTCTTCTTGCAGCCCAGCGTTTCGTAATAGCAGCGCTTCATGGCCGGAATGCGAAATACCGAATACGGGCATCAGAAAGAATGTGCATAGCATGGCCCCATTTCCGTTCCGATCCCTGTATTCCGTTATCCGTTCTCTGTTAAGCCGCGCCCTTTTTCTTGTCGTCGTCCACTTCCGAAAATTCGGCATCGACCACGTTGTCGTCGGGCTTGGTCTCTCCGGCTTCCGGGCCGGCTTCGCCGCCCGTCTGCGATTGCTGCGCTTTATACATCGCTTCGCCGAGCTTCATGGAGGCTTGCGCGAGCGCCTGCGTCTTGGCCTGTATCGAATCCGTATCGTCGCCCTTGATCGCTTCCTTCAGCGCCGCGATGGCGTTTTCGATACCCGTGCGTTCACCGGCATCGACCTTGTCGCCATGCTCGGAAAGCGCCTTCTCCGTCGAATGGATCAGCGCATCGCCCTGGTTGCGGGCCTCCGCGAGCGCGCGGCGCTTTTTATCGTCTGCCGCGTGGCTTTCGGCTTCCTTGACCATCTTGTCGATGTCGGCTTCGGAGAGGCCGCCGCTCGCCTGGATGCGGATCTGCTGCTCCTTGGCCGTCGCCTTGTCCTTCGCCGTCACGCTCACAATGCCGTTGGCGTCGATATCGAAGGTGACTTCGACCTGCGGAACTCCGCGCGGGGCGGGCGGCAGGCCCACGAGATCGAACTGGCCGAGCAGCTTGTTGTCGGCCGCCATTTCGCGCTCGCCCTGGAACACGCGGATGGTCACCGCGGTCTGATTGTCCTCGGCGGTCGAGAAGACTTGGGATTTCTTCGTCGGGATCGTGGTGTTGCGCTCGATGAGCCGCGTGAACACGCCGCCCAGCGTCTCGATGCCGAGCGAAAGCGGCGTCACATCGAGCAGAAGCACGTCCTTCACTTCGCCCTTCAGCACGCCCGCCTGAATGGCAGCACCGATCGCCACCACCTCGTCCGGATTGACGCCCTTGTGCGGCTCCTTGCCGAACAATTGCTTCACCACGTCCTGGACCTTCGGCATGCGCGTCATGCCGCCCACCAGGATCACTTCGTCGATCTGATTGGCGGAAACGCCCGCATCCTTCAGCGCCTGCTTCACCGGCGCGATGGTTTTCTGGATGAGATCGTCGACGAGAGCTTCGAGCTTGGCGCGCGTCAGCTTCATCGTCAGATGCTTGGGCCCGCTTGCGTCCGCCGTGATGAAGGGCAGGTTCACTTCGGTCTGCATCGCGCTCGAAAGCTCGATCTTCGCCTTTTCGGCGGCTTCCTTCAGGCGCTGCAGCGCGAGCCGGTCGGAGCGCAGATCGATGCCGGATTCCTTCTTGAATTCGTCGGCCAGATAATTGACCAGCCGCATGTCGAAATCTTCGCCGCCGAGGAAGGTATCGCCATTGGTCGATTTCACCTCGAACACGCCGTCGCCGATTTCAAGCACGGAAATATCGAACGTGCCGCCGCCGAGGTCATAGACGGCAATCGTGCCCGATTGCTTCTTGTCCATGCCATAGGCGAGCGCGGCCGCCGTCGGCTCGTTGATGATGCGTAAGACTTCGAGGCCCGCGATCTTGCCGGCGTCTTTCGTCGCCTGGCGCTGCGCGTCGTTGAAATAGGCGGGAACGGTGATGACGGCCTGAGAAACCTTCTCGCCGAGATAAGCTTCCGCCGTTTCCTTCATCTTCTGGAGAATGAATGCCGAGATTTCGCTCGGCGCGAATTTCTTGCCGTCGCGGCCCGCGACCCAGGCGTCGCCATTGTCGGCCTTGATGATCTTGTAAGGCACCATGCCGATGTCCTTCTTGGTCATCGGGTCGTCGAAGCGCCGGCCGATGAGGCGCTTGATCGCGAAATAGGTGAATTCGGGGTTGGTGACGGCCTGCCGCTTGGCGGCCTGTCCGACGAGGCGCTCGCCGTCGCCGGTGAAGGCGACGATTGAGGGGGTGGTGCGGGCGCCTTCCGCGTTCTCGATGACCTTCGGGGCCGAGCCCTCCATGACAGCCACGCAGGAATTGGTGGTGCCGAGGTCAATGCCGATGACCTTCGCCATGTTCGTATCCTTCCTTATAGCGGATGGGGTCCTGGCCTCTGCTGAGCGCCTTCCGGCCCATCCCCATTGATTCCATTGGCAAAACCGGCGCGAGCGCAAGGCCCCACCGGTCATAAGGCGTATATAGGAAGAGCCTTACTTGGGCGCAAGCGTCCGTACCGTGTTGACATACCGCATGGAAGCCTGAGCCCCTCGCCGCCACAAATACGCCCATCGCAAAGCTGGAATTGACCGCAGCGGGCTGAACCTCAGCCGGGAGCGGCATAGCCGAGCTTCGCCGCGAGCGGCCCGCAGATGCCGGAAATGCGCTTCAGATTGGCCGGCCCGAAGAATTGCGCGAGATCGGAGCCGTCATCGCCCGAGGGTTGGAACGGTTTGTCGGCGATGCTCGTGATGTCGTGGATGGCGGCCAGTCCCAGGCGTCCGGCAAGGGATTCGATGGTAGCCGTTTTCGCCGCGTTGAAATCTTCGTAGCGCACCACCTCGCAACCGGGTGTCGCGGAGAGCTGCGCCGCCAGCGTCCAGCGCCGCGCCAGGACCGAGACGAAATGGCGTTCGGCCAGACCCAGATCGCTGCCCGCGAGAATGCATTGCCATGTGCGGTTGATGCGCCTCGTGCCGGTGCGGACGAGCCGGTCCGTATCGCCGCGCAGTTCGAGCCTGACCAGGATCGAGCGGATATTGGCCCAGGGATCGCGCACCACGAACGCCGCGCGCGCCTGGCCGAAATACTCCATCAACTGCGGGGCCACGAAAGTGAGGCTCGGATCCTTCACGACCGGCAAGGAAAAAGCCCAGGCGTTGCGGCGCACATAATCGGAAATGGCGGTCTCTTCGCGCAACAGCTTGCCGATATAGGGCTCCTTGGCGCCGGCGAAATCCGATATCAGCCTCTGTCCGGTAGCGGCGGCGAGCAGGCCCGCGATCGCCGTCGTGCCGGATTTCTGGTTGCCGAAGACGAACAGCGGCGCAGGATTGGGGCGGCTGACGAGCGCCAGCGCGCGTTCGCGGATGACCCGCTTGTTCAGAGAGAGAGACATGGCCGGGGCAGTCTGAAGGCTTGATGAAAAAATAGCAACGGAAATTCTGTTGCCGGATCAAAACCTTGGGACTGCGGATCGGCTCAAAGTGCGGCGATCACCGCCGCATTGTAGATCTCGCTCATCTTGGCGTTGAGCGGCGCGATCTGGACGGATTTCTCGAGCCCCACCAGAAGCGGCCCCAGCATCGAGACGCCGCCCACCTGCTGCAGCAGCTTGGTCGAAATCGAAGCCGAATGGATCGCCGGCATGACGAGGACATTGGCCGTATCGGTCAGCCGGCAGAAGGGATAGATCGCCAGCTTCTCGCGGTCGAGCGCGACATCGACGGCCATCTCCCCGTCATATTCGAAATTGAGGCCGCGCTTGTCGAGGATGTGAACCGCTTCCACGATGCGCTCGCTGCGTTCGCTCCTCGGGAATCCGAATGTCGACGAAGCGAGCAGGGCCACGCGTGGCGTATAGCCGAAGCGGCGCGCCACGCCCGCGGCCTGCACCGCGATATCGGCGAGTTCCTCCGAGGTCGGCATTTCATGCACGCTGGTATCGGCCACGAACACCACGCGCCCGCGCGCGAAGATCACGTTGACGCCGATGGCGCGCTCGCCGCGGGGCGGATCGAGCACGGTGCGAACGTCGCTCAACGCCTGCGAATAAGAGCGCGTAACGCCCGTCACCATGGCGTCGGCATCGCCCGCAATCAGCATCGAAGCGGCGTAGACGTTGCGGTCGTTCGTCACCATGCGCACGCAATCGCGATAGAGCGCGCCGCGCCGCTGCAGCCGCTTGAAGAGAGTATCGACATAACGCGCCGCATCGCGCGCCGAATGGGGCACGCTGATTTCGAGGCCCGCATCGTCGGCGCCGACCTTGGCGATACTCGTTTTGGTGATCTCTTCGCGCCCCACGAGAATGGCCTTGCCGAGGCCCGAATTCTGGAAAGCCACGGCCGCGCGGATCACCGATTCCTCTTCGCCTTCGGCAAAGACCACGCGTTTGGGGTTGGCGCGCACGCTCGCCGTGATGCGCTGGAAAAGGCCGGCGGACGGATCGAGCCGCGCCGACAATTGATCGCGATAAGTATCGACATCCTTCAATTCCCGGCGTGCCACGCCCGTTCGGATGGCCGCTTCGGCCACCGCCGAGGAAACACGGCTGATCAGGCGCGGATCGAAGGGAACGGGAATGATGTAATCGGGGCCATAAGCCGGGCGCGCGCCGAGATAGGCCAGCGCCACTTCGTCGGGCACGTCCTCGCGCGCGAGTTCGGCCAAGGCTTCGGCGGCGGCGATCTTCATCGCCTCGTTGATCGTGCGCGCGCGCACATCCAGCGCACCGCGGAAAATGTACGGGAAGCCCAAAACGTTGTTCACCTGATTGGGATAATCGCTACGCCCCGTCGCCACGATTGCATCGGAGCGCACGGATTTCACATCTTCCGGCGTGATCTCGGGATCGGGATTTGCCATCGCGAAAATGATCGGCGCCTTGGCCATGGTTTTCACCATGTCTTTCGTCACGGCACCTTTCACGGACAAGCCCAGGAATACATCGCAATCCACCAGCGCGTCGGCGAGGCTGCGCGCTTTGGTCTCGACAGCATGCGCGGATTTCCACTGGTTCATGCCTTCGGTGCGCCCGCGATAGACGACGCCCTTGGAATCGCAGAGCGTAGCATTGGCGTTGGGCAATCCCATCGATTTGAGCAATTCGAGACAGGCGATGCCCGCCGCGCCCGCACCATTCACCACCACCTTGATGTCGGAGAATTTGCGGTTCGTCAGATGCAGCGCATTGATGATGCCCGCTGCGGAAATGATCGCGGTGCCGTGCTGGTCGTCATGGAACACCGGAATGTCCATCAGCTCGCGCAGCCGCTCCTCGATCACGAAGCAGTCCGGCGCCTTGATGTCTTCCAGATTGATGCCGCCGAAGGTCGGCCCGAGATAGCGCACCGCGCCGATGAACTCCTCGATGTCGGTCGTGTCCACTTCGAGATCGATGGAGTCCACATCGGCGAAGCGCTTGAAGAGCACCGCCTTGCCTTCCATCACCGGCTTGGAGGCGAGCGCACCCAGATCGCCGAGCCCCAGGATCGCCGTGCCGTTGGAGATCACCGCCACGAGGTTGCCTTTCGCCGTATAGTCGAAGGCGGCGTCGGGCCGCTCGGCGATGGCGCGCACCGGCACCGCCACGCCCGGCGAGTAAGCGAGGCTCAGATCCCGCTGCGTCGCCATGGGCTTGGTGGGGTTGATTTCGAGCTTGCCGGGCTTGGGGCCTGCGTGGAACGCGAGCGCCTCGTCCTGGGTGAAGGATGGCCGTTTGATCGTGGGCATGAAAAATCCGTGCGGAACCGATCCACCGAATATCGGCCGGTTGGGCGGGGTCTTTCAATGGGCGGGGGCTGGCCTTGATGCTAACGTCGCGCCCCATGAACGAGCAGATCCCCGATTCCGGCACGCCCCTCATGGCGCAATATCTGGAGATCAAGGAGGCGCATGGCGGCTACCTCCTGTTCTACCGGATGGGGGATTTCTACGAGCTGTTCTTCGAGGATGCTGCCCTGGCCGCGGAGGCGCTGGATATCGCGCTCACCAAGCGGGGCAAGCATATGGGGGAAGACATCCCCATGTGCGGGGTGCCCGTCCATGCCGCCGAGCAATATCTGGAGAAGCTGATCCGCAAGGGCTTCCGGGTGGCGGTCTGCGAGCAGGTGGAAGACCCGGCTGAGGCGAAGAAGCGCGGGTCGAAGGCGGTGGTCCGCCGCGAGGTCGTGCGCCTCGTCACGCCGGGCACGCTGACGGAAGATTCGCTCCTGGAGGCACGGAGCCCCAACGTGCTGGCCGCGCTCGGCCGGGCGGGGGGCACGTTCGCCATCGCGTCCGCCGATATGTCGGCTGGCGAGTTCAAGGTGAGCGCCGTGGCGGCGTCCGATGTCGCGGCCGAACTTGCGAGGTTGAGCCCTAGAGAAGTTTTGGCACCCGATGGTTTGCTGGCGGATGAGAGCTTTTCGCCGCTGCTGAAATCGCTCGGGCCGGCGCTGACGCCGCTGCCCGCGATCAAATTCGACTCCGGCGCTGGCGAGCGCGCATTGAAGGCGCTTTACCGCGTGGCGGCGCTGGATGCGTTCGGGAATTTCGGCCGCGCGGAATTGTCGGCGGCGGGCGCGCTCGTCGGTTATCTCGAACTCACGCAGAAGGGGAAACTGCCTGCGCTGAAGCCGCTTCAGCAATCCGCGCCCCAGGCCTTCATGGCAATCGATGCCGCGACGCGGCGCAATCTCGAACTTGTCGAAACCTTATCCGGCACGCGCGCCGGTTCGCTTCTTGCAGCCACCGACAGAACGGTCACCGCCGCAGGCGCGCGCGAGCTTGCCAACAGATTGTCCTCGCCGCTCACCGATCCGGCCGCCATCGCCGAACGGCTCGATGCCGTCGCCTATTTTGCCGAGGATCGCGATCTGCGCGCAAGCTTGCGCGAAGATCTCCGCCGTGCGCCCGATATCGCCCGCGCGTTGGCGCGTCTGTCGGTCGGACGCGGCGGCCCGCGCGATCTCGCCGCCTTGCGCGACGGGCTCAAGGCGGCGCGCGCGCTTCGCGACAGACTGGGCGGTCTCGGCGATCCGCTCAAGGTCTCGCCGGGCGAAGCCGCTTTCGCGCATGACGAGCTCAGCCAAGGAATCGCCAACGCCTCCGTGCTGCTCGGCAAACTCGACCGCATGCTGGTGTCCGAGCCGCCGTTTCTGGCGCGCGACGGCGGCTTCGTCGCCATCGGCGCGCATGACGCGCTCGATGACGTGCGCGCGCTGCGCGACGAAAGCAGGCGCGTGATCGCGAGCCTCGAAGCGCGCTACCGCGAGCAGACGGATGTTTCTCTCAAGATCAAGCACAATGGCATCCTCGGCTATTTCATCGAAACCACGCCCGTCCATGCCGACAAGCTGCAAACCGAGGAACACCGCCAGACTTTCCGTCATCGCCAGACCATCGGCAGCGCCGTGCGCTTTACGACCGACGAACTGGCGACGCTCGCGAACCGCATTTCGCAGGCCGCCGATCAGGCGCTCGCCATCGAGCGCGAATTGTTCGATGCGATGGTCGCCGAAGCGCTGGATGCAAGCACGGCATTGGCGCAGGCGGCAGGCGCCATTGCGCGTCTGGATGTTTCAACTGCGCTCGCCGAACTCGCCAGCGAACGCCGTTATGCGCGCCCCATGGTCGATCAAAGCCTCGTTTTCGAGATCAAGCGCGGACGCCATCCCGTGGTCGAAGCCGCGCTGCAATCGGAAAATGCGCGCTTCGTAGCGAACGATTGCGATCTGTCGCCGGAAAGCAATGGACGCCTCTGGCTCGTCACCGGCCCGAACATGGCGGGAAAATCGACCTTTCTGCGCCAGAACGCGCTGATCGCCATCCTCGCGCAGATGGGAAGTTTCGTGCCGGCCGAAAGCGCGCATGTCGGCATCGTCGACAAATTGTTTTCCCGCGTCGGCGCGGCCGACGATCTCGCGCGCGGCCGTTCGACCTTCATGGTCGAGATGGTCGAAACCGCGACCATCCTCAATCAGGCGACCGAAAAAAGTCTCGTCATTCTCGACGAGATCGGCCGCGGCACGGCGACCTTCGACGGCCTCGCCATCGCCTGGGCCGCAGCAGAACATCTGCACGAGAAAAACAAATCCCGCGCGCTTTTCGCAACCCATTATCACGAAATGACGGCGCTGGCCGAACGGCTCAACTCCATGGCTTGCGTCACCATGCGTGTCAGCGAATGGAACGACACGATCGTCTTTCTCCATGAAGTCGCGCCCGGTGCCGCCGACCGCTCCTATGGCATCCATGTGGCGAAGCTGGCGGGTCTGCCGTCCGCCGTCATCGCGCGTGCCGAAGAGGTGCTGCGCGCGCTGGAAGAAGGCCGCGAAGGCCACAAGCCGCTCGCCCGTATCGACGATCTGCCGCTCTTTCAGGCAAACGCGCCCCCAAAACCGGCACAAAAGACCAGCGCGGTCGAGGCGGCGCTGCGCGAAATTTCTCCCGATGCCCTCTCGCCCAAAGAGGCGCTCGATCTGTTATATTCGCTGAAGACGAAGCTGAAAAATGACTGACATCCCCGATCATCACCGCAAATTCCTCGTCGTCGTGGACAAATCGCCCGAGTGCAAGGTGGCGCTCCGCTTCGCCACGCGCCGCGCCCAGCACACGGGCGGGCGCGTCACGCTTCTGTGCGTCGCGCAATCGGGCGAGTTCCAGCAATGGCGCGGCGTCGAAGAGATCATGAAGGACGAAGCCCATCAGGAGGCCGAAAGCCTCGGGCACAATGCGGCGAAATTCGTGCATGAAATGTCGGGCATCTATCCGGAGATCGTCATCGAACATGGCCGCACGGCGGAATGTCTGTTGAATCTCATCAAGGCCGACCGCGATATTTCCATTCTGGTGCTGGGCGCGGGGATCTCGAAGGAAGGCCCGGGTCCGCTTGTTTCGCTGCTCGCGGGCCCGCAATCGGGCGGCTATCCCATTCCGGTCACGATCGTTCCGGGCGGGCTGAGCGACGAAGCGATCGACGCGCTGGCATAGGGTGGAGCCCAATTGCAGCTAAATATAAATTGTCATCCCGGGCGAAGCGGCGATAGCCGCGAGACCCGGGACCCACCGTAACGCTGTCTCGGTGGGTCCCGGCTCGCGCATTGCTGACGCAATGCTTCCGCCTTCGCCAAGGCTATGGCGGACAAGTGGCCGGGATGACAATCTTTTTGTTTGAGTTCAAACTCTATCCCCTCACCCTGAACTTCCCGAAGGGTGAGGCTCGTTGGAGAATCACATTGCGCTACCTCCACACCATGGTCCGGGTTTCCGATCTCGATGCTTCGCTCGATTTCTATTGCAACAAGCTCGGCCTGACGGAACTCCGCCGCATCGACAATCAGGGCGGCCGCTTCACGCTCGTCTTTCTCTGCGCGCCGGAAGATGCGGAGCGCGCGGCGTCGGATCAGGCTCCGCTCGTCGAACTCACCTACAACTGGGACGAGAAGGCCTATCAGGGCGGGCGCAATTTCGGCCATCTCGCCTATCGCGTGGACAATATCTATGCGCTCTGCGAGAAGCTGATGAAATCGGGCGTCACCATCAACCGGCCGCCGCGCGACGGGTACATGGCCTTCATCCGCTCGCCGGACGGGATTTCCATCGAGCTTTTGCAGCAAGGCGGCGCCCTTGCGCCCGCCGAACCCTGGGCCAGCATGCCGAACACGGGAAGCTGGTAACCATCGGAGCGCGATCGGAAAAGTGTGAAGCGGTTTTCCGGTAAATCGCGCGACGAAACAATATGGCGGACATTCCATTTTCCGCGCCGTTGGGCCATATTCGGGCGGCAGAGGGCGATCGCGATGATCATCTCCCACCGCCACCGATTCATTTTCTTCGCCGTTCCCAAAACGGGCACGCATGCGGTGCGCCAGGCGCTGCGCGCGCATCTGGGCGCGGAAGATCTGGAGCAGGTCGGCCATTTGGCGCAGAAAAAATTCCCGTTCCCCGAGTTTCGCAACATCTCCCACGGCCATATCAGCGTCCGCCAGATCCGGCCCGTGCTCGGGGAAGAAGTCTTTTCGTCCTATGTCAAATTCGCCTTCGTGCGGAATCCTTATGACCGTTTCATTTCCTATTGCGCCTTCAAGGGCCGGGACGGCTCGTTTGAGGCAAATCCGCGCCGCTATATCCAGCACACACTCGCGCAGATGCGGCCGCCCTATCCGCTGCTCGTTTTTCCGCAATCGGAATTCCTGACGGACGAGACGGGAAAGCTCGCCATCGATTTCGTCGGCCGCACGGAAGAGATGCAGGGTGATTATACGCGCCTCTGCCAGCGCCTCGGATTGCCGGCCGCAACGCTTGCGCGCTCGAACGCCTCGCCGCGCGCGGACTATCGCGACTATTACGACGCGGAGCTGCGCGATTGGGTGAGCGCGTTCTACACCCGCGATTTCGAAATGTTCGGCTACCGCAGGGAACTCCATGCAGCCCAACCCGCGTAAAACCAAAAGCGTGCGCATGCTGGGGCGCGTCGATGTCGCGGCGCTGAAGAAGGCGGTGCTCGCCATTCCCGAGGACGTTTGGGAACGGGAGAATGCGTCCAAGCCGAACCGTTTCGATGCGCTCGATCGCACCCATCACATCGTTTTCCGCTTCGTGAAGAACGCGACGGACTGGACGGCCTATTACGATTTGCCGATGTGGAAAGAATTCCGCCCGCTCCTCGAGCCGGTGATGAACGAGGCGGTGGCCGATTACCGCTATGCGAGAGGTGAATTCCCGCGCATCATGCTCGCGCGGATGGCGCCGGGCGGCGTCATCCTTCCGCACATGGACAGTTCGCCCGTCGCGCGCTGGCCGCACAAGATCCACGTGCCGCTCGAGACCAATGATCGCGTCACCTTCTTCGTCGATCCGGGCCATTATCGTCTCGCGGAAGGGGAGGCCTATGAGTTGAACAATATGGGCACCCATGCCGTGCGCAACGAAGGCACGACGAACCGCATCCACCTGATCTTCGAATATTTCGATCCCGATCAGCCGGTACCCGGCATGGCGGCGTTCCCATTGCGTTCGGGGCGGACGCCGGTCTGAAACGGCCCTTGCATGCGCGCGTTCCCAAACCCGATAGTGCCGCGAGGATAGGAGCGCCATGAGCGGCAAAATCGTCGTTGCGATCGCCATTTCGGCCGTGGGCCTGATCCTTCTGGCCGGGCTTTACACGCTGTGGGTGGGGGGAAATGTTTCGCGCACCTGGTCGAACCGGCTGATGCGCATCCGGGTCCTGGCCCAGTTCATTGCCATTCTGATCATCATGGCCGTGTTCTATTTCTCGGGCCATCATTAGGGCGCTGACGCTTGCGCCTCCGGCCGAGGGGGGTGGCGCGAATCCGGAAAACGACTAAGCCCTTGCGTCCCATGACACAATCGTGTTGTTTCCGCCCGCCATGAGCAAAACGCTGTACGACAAGATCTGGGACGCCCATCTGGTGCACGAGGCGCCGGGCGAGGCGAGCGTTCTTTATATCGACCGCCATCTCGTCCATGAGGTGACGAGCCCGCAGGCCTTCGAGGGCATCCGCAATACGGGGCGCAAAGTTCGCCGGCCGGATCTGACGCTGGCCGTTCCCGATCACAATGTGCCCACCACCAATCGCGCGGCGGGAATCAGCGATCCGGAATCGGCGCAACAGGTGGCGACACTCGAAGCCAATGCGCGCGATTTCGGCATCGAATATCTGCCGATGAGCGATATCCGCCAGGGCATTGTCCATATCGTGGGGCCGGAACAGGGCTGGACGCTGCCGGGAACGACGATCGTTTGCGGCGATTCGCACACCTCGACGCACGGCGCGTTCGGCGCGCTCGCCTTCGGCATCGGCACCAGCGAAGTGGAGCATGTGCTGGCGACGCAGACGCTTTCCATCGCCAAATCGAAGAACATGCGCGTGAGCGTGAACGGCAAATTGCCGCTCGGCGTCACCGCGAAGGACATCGCGCTCGCCATCATCGCGAAGATCGGAACGGCGGGCGGCACGGGTCATGTCATCGAATATGCGGGCGATGCGATTCGCGCGCTGTCGATGGAGGGCCGCATGACGCTCTGCAACATGACCATCGAGGGCGGCGCCCGCGCCGGCTTGATCGCGCCCGATGAGACGACGTTTGCGTATGTCGCGGGCCGTCCGCGCGCGCCGAAGGGCGCGGCTTACGAAGCGGCGCTGCTTTACTGGCGCACGCTGAAATCGGACGAGGGTGCGAAATTCGACGTCGAGATCTCGCTCGACGCGGCATCGATTCCGCCCATGGTGACATGGGGCACCTCGCCCGAACAGGCGCTGCCGATCACCGATGCGGTTCCCGATCCGGCTTCGTTTGCGGACGCGGGCATGCGCGCGGGCGTGGAGCGCGCCTTGTCCTACATGGACCTGAAGCCCGGAACGAAACTGAAGGACGTGAAGATCGACCGCGTGTTCATCGGTTCCTGCACCAATGGCCGCATCGAGGATTTGCGCGCCGCCGCCACGATTGCCAAAGGCAGACGCGTCGCTTCGCATGTGAACGCGATGATCGTGCCGGGCTCTGGTTTGGTAAAACATCAGGCCGAAGAAGAAGGTCTGGACAAGATTTTCCTCGACGCCGGTTTCGAATGGCGCGAGCCGGGCTGTTCCATGTGCCTCGCCATGAACGCCGACCGGCTGGAGCCGGGCGAGCGTTGCGCCTCCACCTCCAACCGCAATTTCGAAGGCCGCCAGGGCCGCGGCGGGCGCACGCATCTGATGAGCCCCGCCATGGCGGTGGCCGCGGCGATCTCCGGGCATCTGGCGGATGTGCGGGAGTTTCAATAGGTCTCAAGTGAAAGCAGGACGGAGAAAAATTTGAAGATAGCTATTTCTCACTCAAACGCAGATATTCGCCTTATCAGAGAATATTGCAGAGTTCGTCGCAATAAAAGGGTCGTCAAATTTCGCCGCAACAAGAATCTTCGGAAAAATAAGCCTCCAATTGACAAGGAGCGGTTTTGGCGTGCGTTGGTTTGCATGAGGTTAACTTCACGTCAGAGGTCCGGACCAGGAGGTGCAGTATCGAACCTCATTAGCATGAAGCCCTTTCCGCTCACTGTCAAAAAATTGAGGATGAAGAAGGGCTCGCTTAAATCATTTATATCTTCTGAATTGAGAGCGATACGAGGAATGCGGGACTACGACGTTGCGGCGCGTCAGCTTGCCAGGAATTTTCAATTACTGGAAAAAGGTGGGTGGGAGAAATATCTCGGCATTTGCAACGACCTTCGTTCGGCTTCGTCCGTTAAGTCCGAGCGTTCTGCTTCCAATTCTATCGCCGATGCCTTCGAGGGGATTGGTCCAAAGCAATCTAGAAACTTTCTGCAAGCCCTCGGACTAACGAGGTACGAAATTCCCCTCGACTCCCGCGTTATGAAATGGTTGCGGAATGAACTGAAATTTCCGCTTCCAATTAGCAGCGCGCTTTTCGTCGACAAAGAGTATTACGAATTTGTCCTCGATCAAATTCAGGTTCTTTGCAGAGGCGCGAATGTGCTTCCATGTATTCTCGACGCTGCAATTTTCTCGGACGGCGATAATGATAGCGATTGGACTGTCGCGATGATGGACTTTTAGGACAGTACAAAAACACACTCTCGCTCACGTCCCTAAGCGCGCCTTCAAGTACCGCTTGACGGCGTTCGTTGGATACGGCAAATAGCTTCCATGAACACCCGGCGCACATTCCGATCATCAAGTTACTCGTCCTGAAACGGAAGGGTGACTGAGAGGCAATGTGTCGGCTTCGACAGCCGTAGCCGGGATTTCCACATCCCGCGTTGGTTCGGTCCCAGCGCCTTCCGCCAATCGGAGGGTGCCGCTGAATGGCCGGCAACCGGTCCCGAACACCGGGGTAGCGGAAACGCTAGGGGTTCGATTCCTCCACCCTCCTCCATTTATTTATTATCCGTCATTGCCCGGCTTGTCCGGGCAATCCAATTTTCTTTTTTTCGGACAAAAAATGGATCACCCGCATAAAGCGGGTGATGACGGATTGAGGTGCGTCTAGAAAAAACTCACCGGATCGACATCCACGGTCATGCGCACGGCATTGGGAATCTTCACAAGCGCCAGCCAGTTGCGCAAATAAGCCTGCACGTCCACGCTCTTCTCGGCCTGCACCAGCAAGCGTTCGCGCACGCGCCCGCGCAGGATTTGGTAGAAGGCGGGCGTCGGTCCCCACACTTTCACGCCGCGCGCGGCCGGTGCTTTCTTCGCAAGCTCGCGGCCCGCATCGCGCACCAAATCGCCGTCATGGCTTGAAAGAATGATCGCCGCCAAGCGCCCGAATGGCGGCGCATGGGCGCGTTCGCGGAAATTCTTTTCCTGTTCGTAGAAAGCGTTTCGGTCGTTGCTGGCGAGCGCCTTCATCACCACATCTTCCGGATTGCGCGTCTGCACGAGCACGAGCCCCGGCTTCTCGGCTCTCCCTGCGCGGCCCGAAACCTGATGGAGCAACTGGAATGTGCGCTCGCGCGCCCGCAAATCGCCGTCGGAGCCGCCGAGATCGGCGTCGATCACGCCCACCAATGTGAGCTGCGGAAAATGATGACCCTTGGCGATGATCTGCGTTCCGATCAGCACGTCTATCTCGCGCTTGGCCATGGAGCGGATCGCGGCCTGCGTTTCGGCGGGTCCGTGCATGGTGTCGCTCGATGCAATCGCCATCTTCGCTTCGGGGAAGACGCGGGCGAATTCCTCGGCCACCCGCTCCACGCCCGGCCCGCACGCCGTCAATTCGCCCGCGCCGCATTGCGGGCAATGAGGCGGTTTGGCGCATTCATATCCGCAATGATGACAGACGAGCTTTCGATGATAGCGATGCTCCACCAGCCAGGCCGAACATTGGCTGCACACCATCTTGTGTCCGCAGGTTTCGCAGAGTGTGAGCGGCGCATAGCCTCGCCGGTTCAGGAACAGCATCGCCTGCTCGCCGCCCGCAAGCGTTGCCGCGATCGCTTCGCGAAGCGGTTCGGAAATCCACGTGCCCGGTTCGCTGCGCGCATGGCGCAAATCGATGAGCTTTATTTCGGGCAGCACCGCCTCGCCATGACGATTGGGCAGTTTCAGCCAGTGATAACGCCCGCTCGCCGCATTGACGTAAGTCTCGAGCGATGGCGTGGCGCTGGAAAGCACGATCGCCGCATTCTCGATGCGCGCGCGCACCACGGCCATGTCGCGGGCGTGGTAGATCACACCGTCTTCCTGCTTGTAGGCCTGTTCGTGCTCTTCATCGACCACGATGAGTCCAAGCTCGGGAAACGGCAGATAGAGCGCGGATCGCGCGCCCACCACGACGCGCGCCTCTCCACCCATCACCGCGCGATAGACGCGGCGGCGTTCCTTTTGCGAAAGATCCGAATGCCATTCGGCGGGGCGCACACCGAAGCGCTCGGCGAAGCGATCCAGGAACTGAACCGTCAACGCGATCTCGGGCAGAAGAATGAGCGTTTGCTTCCCGCGCCTCAGCGCCTCGGCAATCGCTTCGAAATAGGTTTCCGTCTTGCCGGAACCCGTCACGCCATCGAGCAGCGAAACGGAAAACCGGTTCGCCGCGACGGCCACCTTGAGCGAACGCGCGGCCGCTTCCTGATCGAGATTGAGCGAGGGCGCAACGAAAGCGGGATCGGGCGCGGGAACCGCATCGAATTCCGGCAATTCCACTTCGTGCAAAGCACCCACATCGATCAGCCCGCGCACCACCGCCGGCGTCACATTGGCTTCCTCGGCGAGGGCGGCGACGCTGCGCGCAAGGCCGTCGCCCGCGATTTCGAGCACACGCGCCCGCGCCGGCGTCAGGCGCGCCGGCACGACGCCGCTCTTTATATATGCGACGCGGCCAACCTCCTCCTCGAACGCGCTACGCGAGCGCAAGGCCTGCGCCAGCACCACGCCGGGCAAACTCAACGTATATTTCGCCACCCAGTCGATGAAATCGCACAAAGAGGGCGGAAGTTTCGGATGGCCTTCGAGCGGCACCGCCTCCTTCAATTTGGCCTCGGCGATTTTTCCCTCGCCTTCGCCCCACACCACGCCCAGCGCCTCGCGCGGGCCCAAGGGCGCCACGACCAAAGTTCCCCGTGGCAGATCGGCGCTTGTCAAGCGGTAATCGTATGGCCCGGAAAGCGGCAAAGGCAGCAGAACGCCCGCGCGCGCGGCGGTCTTGCCCGAAATTCTGCCGGGCTTCAAAGCGGCCTCTTTCATGGCTACACTTTCCTTCTCGAATCTTTCCGGTCAAGCCCATGAAACTTTTCATCGACAGCGCCGACCCCAAGGACATCGCGGAATTCGCCGCAACCGGCCTGATCGACGGCGTCACCACCAACCCCTCGCTTGCGGCCAAGACCGGCCTCAATTTCATCGATTCGCTCAAGGATATCTGCGCGACCTGCGCGGGCCCCATCAGCGCGGAGGTGCTCGCGACCGATGCGCCCGGCATGATCGCGGAAGGCGAGCGCTACGCGCGGGTGGCGAAGAACGTCGCCATCAAGGTGCCGCTGACATGGGACGGGCTGAAGGCCTGCCGCGCGCTCAGCAATGCGGGCCACATGGTCAATGTCACGCTGTGTTTTTCGCCGGTGCAGGCGATGATGGCGGCCAAGGCGGGCGCGACCTTCATCTCGCCGTTCATCGGCCGGCTCGACGATATCGGGCAGGACGGCATGGAGCTGATCCGCGAGATCCGCGCGATCTACGACAATTACGATTTCAAGACCCAGATCCTCGCCGCCTCGATCCGCCACGTCACGCATGTGCGCGATGCGGCGCTGGCGGGCGCCGATGTGGCGACGATTCCGCCCTCCGTCTTCCGCGTGCTGCTCAATCATCCGCTGACCGACAAGGGGCTCGCCACCTTCCTCGAAGATGCCAAGCGCGCCGGATTGAAGGTAAGGGAAGGCTGATGGAACGCGCCGAGGCCCGAAGCCCTCAGATGGCCGCCGCAGAAGCGGTCAAGACATATATAAGGATGCATCGCGCGCAATTGGCCGAGGACGGCGAATTGCTGGCGCTCCTCCTGCCCGAGCGGTTCGGCCAGGGCGAGGTGCGCGATCTGCAGCGCTTCGTGATCGACCGCTTGTCAGCGGAAAATGCGCGCCTGCGCGCCGAGCGCGATGCGCTGATGGCAACGCGAGCGTCCGCCGTGCGGCTGGGCGACGGTGCGCGCCGCGTGATCCTCGATCTCCTCGATGCGCGAAGTTTCGAGGAAGCGATTTTCGCGGTCACGCATGCGGCGTCCGCCTTCGGCGCCGATTGCGCGGCCTTGTGCGTGGAGGGCGAGGGCGTCGCCAGCAATGCGGAAGGCGTGCGCCTCATTCCGCGGGGCACGGTGAATGCCGTCCTGGGCGCCGACGGGACGGGCGCGATATTGTCGGGTGGCGGGCGCATCCTGCTCGGCGAAAACGGCGGCGATTGCAAAAGCCTGGCTGCGTTCCGCTTGCGCATCGGCCGCGATACGCCGGCCGCGATCTACGTTCTGGGTGCGCAGGCCGAAGGCCGCTTCGAAGGCGAGGACGCGGTGTCCGATCTTTCCTTTTTTGCGCGTGCGCTGGAGCGCGCGATCCGCGCATGGCTCGATCTGCCGAAGATCTGAAGCGGGCGTGGCTGGCCGCGCTTGCCCATGAACGGCGCGCCTCGCCGCACACGCTGCGCGCCTATGGCGACGATTGCGAGCGGTTTCTTTCGTTTCTGCACGATCACATCGGCGGAGCCGCCGGCGAACGCGCGCTCGAAAAACTCGTGCCGGCCGATATCCGCGCCTTCATCACGATGCGGCGGAAAGAGGGGCTGGGCGGGCGCGGCGTGCAGCGCGCGCTCGCCGCCATCCGCAGCTTCTTCGATTATCTCGCGCGCGAGAACATCGTCGAAAATCCCGCTCCGCGCGCCATACGTTCGGCGCGGATCGCGCGCAGCCTGCCGCGTCCCTTGAGCGAAACCGATACGCGCCGCGCGCTCGAAGAAGCGGGCGAAAATGATGTGAAGTGGCTCGCCGCGCGCGATGTGGCGCTGCTTACGCTGCTTTATGGCGCGGGCCTGCGCATCAGCGAAGCGCTTGCTCTGAAGCGCGGCGATGCGCCGCTCGGCGACACGCTCCTCGTCCTGGGCAAGGGCCGCAAGGAGCGCATCGTACCCGTGCTTCCCGCGATTCGCGAGGCGATCGACGCTTATGTGAAGGTCTGCCCGTTTGCCGGCGCGCCGGGCTCGGCGCTGTTTCTGTCGAAGCGCGGCAAGCCCATGAGCGCACGCGAAGCCCAGCGCCTGATGCAGACTCTTCGCGGCCGTCTCGGCCTTTCCGAGCGCGCCACGCCGCATGCGCTGCGCCATTCGTTTGCAACGCATCTGCTCGCGGGCGGCGGCGATCTGCGATCCTTGCAGGAATTGCTCGGTCATGCCTCGCTTTCGACGACGCAAACCTACACGCAGCTCGAAACCGAAAAATTGATGGATACCTATGCCAAGGCGCACCCGCGGACCTAAATCGTATCGATGACTTCTTCGCTCTGCGATTGCGTGATGCGCCCGCCGCTCCAGATTTTCCCCAGCCCAAAGGCAAACAGCGCCGCGAACAATCCCATTGCCGACATGAGAAGATAGGTGCGCCCGCCGTAAGCGGCATAAAGCGGCCCCGAGGCGAGCGTCGCAAATCCCATGGCAATGCCCGACGAGCTGACGGCATAAAGGCTCTGCGCGGTCGCGGCCAGCCGCGGCGGCACCGCCTTCAGGATGAAATACATCGCGCCCAGATGCGCCATGGCGAATGTCGCACCGTGCAGGAACTGCGCAAGAACGACGAATTCGAGAGGCGGATCGAACGCCAGAATCGTCCAGCGCAGCAAACAGCCGAGCCCGCCGAGAACCAGGAGGCGCACGGACCCAAGCGCGCGGAATACGCGCAGCGAAAACGACATCAATGCGATCTCGGCGAGGATTCCGAGCGGCCAGATGAAGCCGATCAGCGTGCCGCTATAACCCAATTGGCGCCAGTGAAGCCCGCCATAGGAGTAATAAAAAGCGTGGCTGCCCTGATCGAGGCTGGCCGCGGCGAGAAATACGGAAAATGCCCGCGAGCGCAGAAGCTCGCGCGCTTCGGCGAGCGTGGCGCGCAGGCGAAGGCCGAGATCGCTTTTGGTCCGTTGACGCGGCGGCGGCAAAGCGCGAATCGAAAGAAGATTGAACGCGATCGATATCACAAGCCAGGGCGCGATCACGGCCATGCCCCAGAGCGAGACGAGCGCGCCGGCGAGCACGTTTCCCAGCATGAACGCCGTCGAGGCCCAAAGCCGCACATGGCCGTAGTCGAAATCGAAACGCTCCGATAGCCGCACGCTCACGCTTTCCAGGAGCGGCGTCACCGCGCCGCCCGCGATGTTGGCGGGAATTGCGGCCATGAAAATCAGAAACGGCAGCGTCGTGACATTGAGCGCGCCATAGCCCGCAAACATGATCGCGTAGAGCAAGAGCATCATGCCGCGCCGGTCGTTGCGCGCGTCGGCCACGATGCCGGTCACCGGCGCGACGATGACGCGCAAAAGCATGCCCGCCGAAAGCAATATGCCGATTTCGTCCGAGGAAAGCCCGCGCCATGCCAGCCACGCGCCGAAGAACGGCGTATAGGCGCCGCCGACCAGCCCGGAAGCGGCTTGCGCAAAGGAGAGCCGGAGGGCGACACCGCGCAAATTTTTATTGTCCCGGCACTTTCAGGAAGCGGCGATCGGCAAGTCTTTTCAGAAGCGCCCAGACATCCTTCGATGCGGCGCGGTCGCCTTCCCGATCGGCGTGTTCATGCAGCGCAATGAGCAGACGGCGGAGTTTGTAGTTCGCCGCGTTCAGAGCCGAAATCTCGAGCGAAGATTCCGCTTCGTGCGCCGCCTCTTGCAGTTTCGATCTCAGTTCCGCATCGCGCAATTTGGGAGCGGCGCGCGCAAAGAGCGCGCGCATATCGGCGTTCTCCTTGGCGCGGATATCCGCGGCCCGCTCGTATTCCTGCGCCGACAGCATCATCATGAAAGAGATGAGGGAAGCGGTTCCTTGCGCGTAGGCGTTTGGAAGGAGCGGCGCAAGCGTTCCCAGCAATTGGAATGCCGAAAGGCCCAATATCTGATCGGCTTCCGGTTTCATGCGGCCTCGCTCAGCCGGTCTGCCAGAATCTTGTTGTGGAAGGCGGTGCAATACCAGCCGGAGAAGGCATTCACCGGCTCGGTGTTGCGCCCTTCGGCATATTCGCGCGCCGCCGAAATCCAGATGGCAAGACCTTTCAGGCTCGCGAAGATTTCCCACCAATAGAGCGTCGCGGAATCGATCCTCAGTCCGCTCGCGTCTTCCCAAATCCGCAACGCTTCTTCGCGCGGCAGCGTGCCCGCAGGGCGCGCGGGATCGCCATGGCTCCACAGGGGATCCAGCGCCCAGCCGAGATCTTCCAGCGGATCGCCCAGATGCGCCATCTCCCAATCGAGAATCGCGCGGATATTGCCTTCGCCATCGAAAAGGAAATTGCCGGTGCGGTAATCGCCATGCACGAGCGAAATTTTCTGTGCCCTTGGCGGCAGATTGCGCTTCAGCCAGCGGATCGCCGCGCGCGCGATCGGCTGCGGCTCGCGTTCGTCTTCCAGAATCACGCGCTCCCAATGCGCGAGCTCGTGCTCCGCGCAATCTTCCCGCGCACCGCCAAGGTCGCCGAGCCCGATCTCGTCGGGATTGGCGCGCGCGATTTCGCCCAGCACGCGCCAGAATTGTTCGCCGATCTTCTGCCGGTGTGCGCCATAGGGATCGGGCAGAAGAATATTGGCGGCCTGACAATTCTCGATCTCTTCCATGATGAAGAAAGGGCGCTCGAGCACGCCTCCTTCCATCTCAAGTGCAACAGGCTCGGGCACCGGTAAACCGAGCTTGTGGAACGCCTTATAGGCGCGGAATTCGGTCGCGCGTTCGGTTTCGATCAGGCTTGCGGGCGGATCGCGGCGCAGGATCAATCCGCGCTCGCTTGACTTTCCATCCTTCGCATAGCGCGCGCGGAAACGATAGGTCTCGCGGCTCGCCCCGCCGGGAATGCGCGCGAGCGAGGTTACCTGCAAATCGGGCGCGCCAAGCTTGTCGCGCAAATAGGCTGCAAGCGCGTCCGAAAGATCGCTCATGGCGCCGTATCCATGAGACTTGTAAATCCGGATGGGGCATGGGGCCCGATCACAAGCTGCTCGAGCACGCCCGCGCCCACGCGCTCGACGTCGGGGCCGAACAGCCGCGCGGTGACGAACGCCTGCACATGCCAGAATCGCGGATCCATTTCGTTGACGCTCGCGAGATCATAGGTGTCATAGCCCAGCGCGTTCTCGCCTTTGTAGACGCCATGTCCCCACTCGGGATGAAGATAGCCGATGCCAGACATATAGAAATTGAATCGCGGTGAAAGCTCCGCGCGCCATTTACCGCCATGCGCATCCGCCGCTTCGATCACCGCGCTCTTGGCATGGCGTGTTCCGCTTTTGAAGACAAGCTGCGAATGGCATGACGCCATATGCATCGCTTCGCCATCGAGCGCGCCCATCACCGAAGCGGTGTTCCAGGGTCTGCCTTCCGCGTCGGCATTGATGTGATAGAGCATGAAGCGATCCGGGAAATTGAGCGGCGCCCAGAGCCAATAGAATTGCGGCGGCCGGGGCGGTGCCGGTGTTTGCGGATCGGCAAGACCGATCGGCCGCACACCCCAGGAACGGTCGCGCGTCCCCATGACCATGCCGGAATCGATCTCGATGCGCCTGCCATTGATCTCGATGAAGCCTTCATAGGCGCCGTTCTGGGTCAGCCGCGTATAATCCATGATCGTGCGCGGACCCTGGCGGAAGGTGAAGCGCGGCTCCTCGACCGCCGCCGCGCGCGCCGTAAATATAATGTCGGCGCGGATGCCATGTTCGTTCTCGCCCACGATCACCCGCAGCCGCCGCAAGGGCTCGATCACCTCGACGGCGATGGGCCCCACCTTCGTATCCATCCGCTCCATGTTGAGAAGGCGCGAGGCGCGCAGATTGTGCTGCACGCCCTCGCAGATCACCGAAAAGGCCGCATCCATCACGTTCAAATGGGGATAGACGCCGAGCGCCGCGGCGAAGAAAACATGCCCGTCCAGCGTGTAGCCGTTGAAGAAATAGCGGTCGTAGAAATTGCGGTCGGTGCCGGCCGTCGCAATGGGTTCGGCGCGCTGGTGCACCGGGAAATCGTCGGCCTTGGTGAGCATGGGCGGTTCCTGTCGCGCGCAGCATGGCCGAGCGGGGCCCCCTCGGCAATGGGCTGTTTTCATGGGGATTTGACGGGTGTTGCAGGATGGGCCGCCCTTCGCGTATTACGGGCGCCGGCAAGCCGCCTTAGCTCAGCCGGTAGAGCAACGCATTCGTAATGCGTGGGTCGGGTGTTCGAGTCACCCAGGCGGCACCAGCACTTGGGCTTTATCGCGGGTGCCGCCCGGCGATGGGCGATTCCGGAAATGACAATTCGTGGCGCGAGCGCCATTCGGGCTTGACGTAATTGACGATAATCGAGCGGCGCACATGACCGATGGGCCGCGCTTTTCTCAAAAGGATGCAGCGCGAGTTTCCGGGCCTGCGTTTATTGAGTTATCCGCGGGCCGAGCGCGCGCGATGAGCCCGCTCCGCCACCGTTTGGAAGCAAATTCAAACGATTAGACGATTGCCCGCAGCGGCGTTCCAGCGGCCGGGATCGGTGTAGAATAACCCTGAGGAGAAACCGTCGGCGGGGGCATGCGTGGCGGGCGAATTCAAATATCGCGCCTTCATCAGCTATAGCCGCAAAGATCGCGAATTCGCGCGAAGGCTGCAGCGCGAGCTCGAAGCCTATGTGTTACCGCGCGCCGTCGATGTCTCGGGGATCGAGCGAAAGCAGGGACGCACCCGCCCGATCAAGCCGGTATTCCGCGACGAGAGCGAATTGATTCCGGGACAAGATCTTCCGGAGCGCATCCGCCGCGGACTTCAGGAGTCCGAATTCCTCATCGTCGTCTGCAGCCCGCATTCGGCGCGCAGCGAGTGGGTGGAAAAGGAAATCGTCGACTTCACCAAACTCGGCAAAGGATCGCGCATTCTGGCGGTCGTCGTCGGGGGAGAGCCGAACGCCGCCGCTCACGGTCTTGCGCCGGAACTGGAAGCCTTGCCGGCGGCACTGCGATTCAAGATCGGCGATTCCGGCGAAATCACAAGAGAAGCGGCGGAGCCTTTGTGGATCGATCGCCGGCCCGGCGTTGCCGATCCGCGGCATATGCTGCTGCGTATCATCGGCGCGCTGCTGGGGCTGACATCGCTCGACCAGCTCATCCTGCGGGACCGCCAGGCGGAACGGCGCAGGCGCCTGGCCATTCAGGCTGTCGTTTCGATCTTGGCGCTGCTTTCGATCGGCGTTGCGTTTTCGACCTATCGCTTGAACGAACAGCGCAACGCAACGTTTCTCGAACACTCGCGCACATTGACCGGCATGGCGGATCGGGAACTTCAGTCGGGCAATGCGGCCGCCGCCGCGCTGATCGCACGGCAGGCCTTGCCCGGCGATCCGGATTCGGACAGCCGTCCTTCCGCGCCGGATGCCGTTGCGGTTCTCGCCGAGGCGCTTCAGCAGGATCCGCTGCAGGCGATCCTGGTTGCGCGCGAAGGAACGGACGATCCCGAGCGCGCGGTTTCCTCGCTGGCCATCGGTCCCGACGAAACGCGTATCCTCACCGCATTCAGCGACGGAACGGCGCAGCTCTGGGACTTCAAGACGGGATTGAAACTGTCGGCTCCGCTGCAATTGCCTGCGACCAGGATCGCGGCGGCGACATTCAATCCGCGCACGGGAGAAATCGTCACCGCATCCTATGACGGGATCGTGCGCATCTGGGACGCAACGGGCGCGAAAATTCGCCGCCTGCTCGATCCCAAATTGACGGGCGTGGCCGCGCTTCGCCTGATGTTCGATTCCACGGGCAGCGAACTTGCCGTGTCCTACTCGGACGGCCGCGTCAGGCTTTGGAAGGATTCCGCGCCGGCGATCGTGCTGCCGGTCTCCACGACCCAGGTCAACACTTTCGCGTTCAGTCCGGACGGCGGCAAGATCGTGGCCGGTGCCCAGGATGGCGCCTCGGCCGTCTACGACGCACACACCGGCACGCTGATTTCCGTGCTGACCGCGCCCGAGCAGACGTTCGGCGGCGAGCGGCACGGAGAGATCATCTCGGCCGTCTTCAGTCCCGACGGCAACCAGATCGCGCTGACGGCGCACGACGATACGGTGCACATCTTTTCGCGCTCCGCGCGCGGGACATACGAGGATTCCCGCGAATTGCGCTCTCCGGGCGCGCATCGATATCACCAGGGCATTATCTGGTCGGTGGCTTACGGCCCGCGCGGCTCGCGGCTCGCGGCCGGTTCCAACGATGGCAATGTATATCTCTGGGACATGGCGTCGGCGGAAGCGGCGCCGCGTGTCCTCCTGGGCCCCTCGGCCTATGACAACGAAGTCGACGCCAAAATCGTGGCGTTCAGTCCCGATGGCCAGACGGTGGTTGCCGGTTTTGCCGACGATACGATCCGCGCCTGGGACGCGGCGACCGGCAAACTGCTGCGTGTCTTCAGCCATGAACCGGTTGAGGTGCGTTCGGATACTTCGGGGATCACTGCCATGGCATTTGCCGCGCATGGCGCGAAACTCGTGACCGCATCGACGGACATGACCGTCCGGGTGTGGGCGATGACGCCCGCGCTGCGCTGGCTGAACGCCAATACCGGGCCGATCTGGCAGGTGACGTTCAGCCCGGACGGCAGACAATTTGCGACTGCCTCCGCCGATACGACCGCACGGATCTACGATTTGCCCGCGGCGAACAGCACCGCGATCAATACCGAAGACATCGTGATGTCCGTCGCGTTCGGCCGCGATCTGCTGGCCATAGGTTGCGATCAGGCATGCCCGGTCAGGCTCTGGGACATTCGGAACAACGCAACCATTGATCTGCCGGATTCGCCGGAATCGGTACCGGCGATTTCGATCAGCGGAGACGGCAAATATCTTGCCGCCGGTTCGAAGCATGGTTTTTCGGTCGGCGATCCGGGGCAGGTGGTTGTATGGGATCTCGCAAGGCGGACGCTGCTCGCGCCAAATTCGGCGAACAAAGGCGGCGACCCGCTGATCACCAACACGCCGCCGAGTTTCATCGCGTTCAGCCCTCGCGACGACAGCCTGGCCGTCATCCGGGAGCAAGGCTCCGATATCCGCCTCGTGGCACTTCCGGATCGAAGATTGCTCGCGACTCTGAACCACTCCGCGACCGTGCTGGCGCTCGCTTACAGCCGGGACGGCAACAGTCTCGTATCGGGCACCGAAGACGGCAAAGCCTGGGTTTGGGATTTGCGCTCGCGCGGCTTGCGATGCCGAACCGAGTCGCTTCCTGCTCCCGTTCGCGCGATCGCCTATGACGCCGATCGGAATTTGATGGCGGCCGGCGACGACGATGGCCGCGTGAGATTGTACGACACGGCGACTTGCGCGGAAGTTGCCGCGCTGGCCGGCCACGACGACCGCATCAACGCGCTCAGTTTCGATCCCGCCGCCGCGCGGCTCGCGACTGCTTCCGAGGACGGGACGGTGCGTCTGTGGGACGTGAAAACCGATTCTCTGATTTACGAAATCCGTGGGCCGGATGCGGCGCATGCGCTCGCATTCGGCCCCTCGGGGAACTGGCTGGTCGCGGGGTTCCACGCGACCAGCGATCCGCTTGTTCTGTGGAATGTGTGGCAGCCGGACGGGGCTTCCACCGTGCATTACGCGGATGTCGCGATTGCGCGGCTATTGACGCCGCAGGAGGCGGCGCGCGCGCGTGTTTCAAGGCTTGCATCGTCCCCGCCCGATTCCGGCGATCCGGCCCGATATCGCGATCTCGCGAGAATTTGCGAGAAGCCGCCGTTCACGGCGCAAAAGCTCGAACGCGCGCTTTTGTTTCGTGCATTGGAAACGCGCGCGTTCGAGGCTCGGGGCAATTTCGAAGATGCCGAATTGGCGCGCTACAGCCGCGCCTCGCTCGCGCGAAACGTTTCTGCCGAGGCCGCCGCTCGGGCCGGCGAAGAGGTCGCGCACTGGCAGGGCGAGGACAATTCGATGCCGTCGCAAGCGTGCCGGTGAGTTATTTGGCGTCGGACGAAGTCAACTGAAAATCGTCCAGGACCACGCTGCTGAACGCAGTGAAGTTCTTGTCGTCGGCGCTCACTTTCAGCATCGAGATCGGGTCGTTCGCGGTGGCGTCGAAACTGAAGCTTCGCGCCGGAACGGTGACGAAGGAGCGGATCATATCCTCGCCGGCCGGATTTCCGATAACGCGGCCCTTCGCATCGAGGACTTCCGCGCTCCAGCCCGGATGGGTAATTCCGTTTGGGCCGGCGACGAGCTGCGCGCGCGTGAAGGAAAAGCGGCGAAGAGGATGGGCGAAGCGAATTGTGAAACTGATCGGGCCGTTGGCCCCGGTCTGATGAAAAACATTCGGATACGAACTCGCCGAAAAGCCGGTGCTGGGCGTGGTCGGTTCGATGGTCAGCGCCGCCTTGCCGCCGATGGATTTCTGTTCGACGACGGCGATGCCGTAGCCCGCGAGATATTTTTCGACCGCGGCGCCCGTGACCGAGCCCCGGCTCGTATCCACCGCATCGAAATTGATCGTGACCGGGCCTGCCGACGCAAGGCCGCCCCAGAACGCGAACGCGCCGGCCGCGCCCGCGAGTCGCAAAAATCTGCCGGACATTATTGCCCCCAAAACGCCCCGCGAATATGTACCACCCTTGGCGCGCGCGCGGAATGACGCAACGCTCGATCGCTCGTCTCCCGCCGAAGCCGGACTGCGCTCCATGGCCTCCCGGGCGGCGCGCCGGCGCGGAAACCGCTCTGCTGCGCTGCAAAATCGCTATCCGCGAACTTTGATTGGCCCACTACGAGCGGCCGCTTGTTCTACCCTGTGCGGGCATAATTCTTGACCCTCGAAAGGCAGGAAGCTCACGGGGGATGGCGGAACTGACAGACAACGGTCGCGACGATGCCGCTCCGCGCGATGCGGGCGTGCCCATGACTGTGTCCGACATGAACGCCTGGTTTGTCCGCGAAGTGTTGCCGCTCGAGCCGGTCCTGATGCAGCTCTTCAGGCGAAGCTGGCGCAACAAGACCGATGCGGAAGACCTTTGTCAGGACGTTTACGTGCGCGTTTACGAGGCAGCCCAGAAACAGTTTCCTTCGCCCGTGCGGCCCTTCGTGCTCACGGTCGCGCGCAATCTTCTCATCAACCGCATGAAGCACGAGCAGGTCGTCGGCATCGAAACCATCGGCGATCTGGATGCGTTGCATCTGGCCGCGGATGAACCGCCCGCCGACCGGAAAATCATGGCGCGCGAGGAATTGCGAAAGCTGCAAATCGCGCTCGACCGCCTGCCGCCGCGCTGCCGCGAAGCGGTGATCCTGCGCAAGATCGAAGGGCTGTCGCGCCGCGAAATCGCCGCGCGCATGGGCATCAGCGAAGACACCGTGCATCGCCATCTGACCGAAGGCCGGCTCGCGCTCGCCGACATTCTCTATGCGAGCCCGCTCGATCACGGGTGGAATCCATGAGCGCGAGCGCCCGCGATGTGCGCGCCGCCGCAGCCATATGGCATGACCGGCTCGAACGCGACGATTGGACGGCGCAGAATCAGGCGGAGCTCGACTCCTGGCTCGAACAATCGCTCGCGCACCGGGTGGCGTTTCTGCGGGTCGATGCGGCGTGGAACCGGGCGGATCGCCTCGGCGCGCTCGGCCGTGCGCCCGACAATGCGAGCGACGAACAGACTGTCTCGCCGAAGCGCGGGCTGCTTCTTTATCTGAAATTCGCCGCCGCCGCGGTGCTGATCGCGAGCCTCGGCAGCGCCGGCGCCTGGTACGCGCTTGCGCCCCGCGACCGGATTTTCGCGACACCCATCGGCGGACACGAGACGATCTCTTTCGCCGATGGCTCCAGCGTGGAACTCAACACCGACACGGTGCTGCGCGCGCGCATGACGACGGAGCAGCGCATCGTGTGGCTCGAAAAAGGCGAAGCCTTCTTCCATGTGAAGCACGACAGGCTGCATCCCTTCATCGTGATCGCCAACAACAAGCGCATCACGGATCTGGGCACGCAATTCTCCGTGCGCGACGAACCGCAGGGCGTTCGCGTGGCCGTGTTGCAGGGCAAGGTCTGGTTCGACGCCTCCGAAAAACAAAACGCGACGCAATCGGCGCTGCTCGGCGCGGGCGATGTGGCCGTGGCGCGCGGCGATGCGATTTCGGTGACGCGCGAGCCCGCGCAAGTTCTCGAAACCGGATTGAGCTGGCGGCGCGGCCTTCTCGTGTTCAAGCACACCGCGCTCGCCGACGCCGCGGCCGAATTCAACCGCTACAACCGGCTGAAACTCGTGATCGCGGATCAGGCCGCAAAGCGCACCATCGGCGGAACGTTTCCCGCCGGCGACGTGGAAGCTTTCGCGCGCGTGGCGAAAAACGCGCTCGGATTGGAAATCGAACGCCGCGCGAACGGCACGCTGGTCCTGCGCTGAAATCGAAAGCGCGGGCCCGGCTCGAAGGGGGGAATGATGAGAACGTCGAAATATCTGATTGCGGCCCTGGCCTGCGGTGCTTCCGCGCTCGCGCTCGCGGCGAGCGCCCATGCCGAGAATTTCAATATCCCGGGCGGCGATCTCGTCACCGCGCTCAACGCCTATTCGGTGCAGGCGCGCGTGGCGCTCATCTATCCGGACGACGCGCTGAAAAACACCTACACCGCCGGCGCGCGCGGCTCCTTTTCCGCCGAAGCCGCGCTCAGCCGGCTTCTGAAAGGCACGGGTTTCACCACCGAGCGCGATGAAACCGGCGCCGTCGCCATCGTGCCGGAGAAAAAAACGCAACGGCCGGCCGCGCCCGTCACGCGCCTGGCCGAAACCCAGCCCGCCCACGCCGCGGCGAGCGTGGAAACGGTGGTGGTCACATCCTCGAAGATCAAAGGCGATATTCAGACCGTTCCGATTGCGATCACCGCACTCTCGCAGGAACAGCTCACATCGCGCCAGATCGCGGGCGGGCCGGACCTTGTGAAAGAAGTTCCGAACCTCACTTTCTCGAAAACGAATTTCAGCGGCTACACCATTCAGATTCGTGGCATCGGGACGCAAGCTATCTCGGTCACGACCGATCCGGCAGTGGCAGTTGCGCTGAACGACATCCCCTTCATCAGAAACCACTTCTTCGAACAGGAATTCTTCGACGTCAATCAGGTCGAAGTCGTGCGCGGACCTCAGGGCACGCTCTATGGCCGCAATGCGACGGCGGGCGTGGTCAACGTCATCACGGCCAAACCAACCGACCAGTTCGAAGCGATGCTGTCGGCCGATTGGGGCAATTACACCAATCGCCGCTACGAAGGCATGGTCAATATTCCCATTCTCGATGATCGCGTCGATTTGCGCGTCGCGGGCGAATGGACCAAGCGCGACGGTTATACGACGAACGAATTGACGGGCAATCCGGTCGATGGCCGCGATCTGTGGTCCGTGCGCGCAACGCTGGGCTGGAAGCCTTCCTCAAACTCGCAGATCTATCTCGTCTGGGAGCATTTCGGCGAGAGCGACGATCGCATGCGCACGGCGAAACAGCTGTGCAAAAACGATCCTGGAATAACAAACATTCTCGGCGTGGCGACGCATCATCCGACCGAAGGCAATGCGGCGTTTCAGGTCACGACTGACACGTTCAGCCAGGGCTGCCTGCCGACCTCGATGTATTCGGCGGATGCGTTCCAACTGCCAAACGGCTTTTCGCTGCCTTACGTTGTTGCGGGCTGGTACGCTGGCACGATCAAGGTTGAAAATCCCTATGCAGCCGGCGCGGTAAATTCGCGCAATCTGCGCGAGATCGAAACGCAGATAGACCCGCGCTACATCGCCAAGAACGACACAGTGGAACTCAACGCCGATTACAATATCACGCCTGCGCTCACATTCACTTCGCAGACGGGTTATAACAATGATTATTTGTGGTCAACGGAAGACTACAATCGTTTCAACACGGCGGCGGGAATTTTCGAAAATGCCACGAGTCGCGTGAATCTCACCAGCCCATATACCGACTGCGGTGCCGGTCCTGGCCCCCATGTGTCGGACGGCACCTACTATTTTGGCGACCCGCAACTTGGCTGCAGCAACCGGCTCGTACTCCAGGATATTTCCACCGAACGGGCCTGGCAGTTCAGCCAGGAATTCCGCCTCGCCTCCAATTTCAAAGGTCCATTCAATTTCAGCGTCGGCGGCAATTACATGCATTACGAGACGATCGAGGACTACTTCGTCTTCGGCAACGTGCTCACGTCATTTGCGGCATACAGTGGCATTGCAGCAAACGATCCGTATGTTCCCGGCGTGTCCGACAATCTGGAATGCCAGAGTGCCAGCTATACGGGCAATGGGTTCAACGGGATATTATTTTCCGGCGGCTTCGGCCAGCAATACAATGATCCACGGAGGGGCGCAGGCCAGCCGACATCGGTGTGCATGTATGTCGATCCCAACCCGCTCGGAAAGGTCAACAGAGAAGGTCACAATTATTTCCTGAGCCAGAATCCCTATGTGCTGAATTCCTATGCGGCATTCGGTGAAACATATTACGACGTAGCGCCTGATCTGAAGCTGACCGGCGGCGTGCGCTGGACAAACGATCAGAAGCACTTCCTCGATATCCCGAGCGAACTTCTGGCCAATGGCTACGGCTACATGACCATCGGTACGGTGGATCAGCAGTGGAATCAGCTTACGGGGAGGTTGGCGGCGAACTGGTCGCCCAAGCTCGATTTCACCGATCAGACATTGATCTATGGTTCCTGGGCGCATGGCTATAAGGCGGGTGGCGCCAATCCGCCCGGTGCGGCCATCTACGCGTATGGCACGCTCACCGGAAACGGTATTCCAGTACATCCGCTGACCTTCAAACCGGAGTTCATCGATGCCTATGAACTCGGGTCCAAAAACACTTTGATGGATGGCGGACTTACACTGAACGGCGACGTCTTTTTCTACAATTATAGCGGCTACCAGATTTCGGAGATCGTGGATCGCACCTCCATCAACCTGAACTTCAACGCCACGGTGAAGGGGGCGGAACTGGAAGCGACGTATGAACCGCTGCCGGGGCTCAAATTCAATTTCGCGGGCGGCTATGAAGATACCCGCATCAAGGACGGCCAATCCGCCGTCGATCTGATGGACCGCACGGCGGGCCATGCAGGTTGGGTATTGATGCGGCCCTTCGTGACGGAACCGTCGAACTGCATCTTCCCGGCCTATGTCGCTGCGGCGATGATAAGCGGAGCCAATGTGGGCGAAGGCAATCCCTTCGTTTCGGCTTGCGAGAACGCCTATGGAAGCGGGCTCGATCCGGTTGTGCAGGGCATTTATCACTACAACAGCGGAAATCCCTCTTATTCCGATCCACTGTTCGGCGGTAATACCCCTTATTCTTCGCTGAATCCCGCCCAATATAACGGTATCGCATATCCGGGCTTCGATCCGCTCGCGGGCACGACGGGGGATCCTTATGTGGGGCAGAACACTTATAACGGAATCGATTACGGCCCTGCCCCCAATGACGGGCAAGGCTTCAGCAAGGATCTGAGCGGCAATCAGCTTCCGAATGCACCACATTTCACTGCGTCGCTGAGTGGCGAATACACGCTGCCGGTATCGGAAGATTGGGCCGTGTCGTTCCATAGCGATTTCTACTGGCAATCGCAAAGTTTTGCGCGCGTGTTCAATGACCGGCCTTACGACAAGATACGTGGCTATTCGAACGTGAACCTCGCGCTGATCCTGACGAGTGCGTCGGGCTGGCAAGTGATGGGCTATCTCAAGAACATCTTCGACACCACAGCCATCACCGGCACGTTCCTGAACAGCGACGATTCAGGTCTCACAACAAATGTGTTCCTGACCGATCCGCGCCTGTTCGGCGTGCGCGTCACGAAGAACTGGTGAGGGGGAAAACACCAATGAGCGAACTGATCAGCAAAAACGATAATTGCGCCACCATCCGCTGGAAATTGCTGACGGGCGCCTCCGCGCTGGCGCTGACGGCCTATATTTCGTCCGCTACGATGGCCAAAGCCGAGGATATAGATCGGCCGACAGTGTGGATCGAACTGGGCGGGCAATTAGAACAGATGTCGGGACTGTCGGCCCCGTTTACGGCGCCGTTCATGACAGCGATCACGCCAACGCCGGGTCCATATTCAGACGATATTTTCGACAAAGGTCAGGAGCCACCGCGCTATGCGTTGGGTTTCAGCGGCGATATCACGTTCCAGCCGGAAGATTCGGATTGGCTGTTCACCGCGGCTATCCGCTATGGCCGCAGCCACGCCAACAAGCATATTCATCATCAGAGCCCGTCCCCGCTAAAATATAACCCCTATGGCCACACGGCGTTCGCTAAGTATGGTGCAGCGTTTGCTGATACCAAGGCGGCATATGATGAGAAACACGAAGTTCTCGATTTCCAAGCTGGAAAAGATGTAGGGCTGGGCCTGTTCGGACGCGACGGAACAGCCACACTCAGCGCCGGCGTCCGTTTCGCGGACTTCACGTCGCGCTCCACCGTGGATATTCATGGGCGGCCAACGGTCGAACTCGTAAAGACAAACTATGGAATCAGTCGTACGAGATTCCACGGTTACACGCTGACGGCTCACGCCGCACGCAGTTTCAAGGGTATCGGCCCGTCGTTATCCTGGAACGCATCGGCGGCACTTGCCGGGAACAGACAAGATGGCGAACTGACGCTCGACTGGGGCATTCAAGGTGCCCTGCTGTTCGGCAAGCAAAAAGCGAAAACTGATCATCAGAGTGAATCCTATTATAAGCCGCCCCGCTACTCCTACCTCTCGTACCACGGCACGCAAACAGTGCATCCGCCACATCACAGCACGCGCTCGAAAAGCGCCACCGTCCCGAACATCGGCGCGGTCGTTGGATTGTCGATGAAATATCCCAATGTCAAATTCAGCCTCGGCTATCGCTACGACACATTCCTCAAGGCGATGGACACCGGTATCGACGCGCGCAAAACCTCAAACCTCACCTTCAACGGCCCCTACGCTTCCATCTCCATCGGGATTGGCGATTAGCGCCGAGCGGCTGGCGTCCTTCTGAAGGGCGGTGGGAAACCACCGCCCTTCTATATATATATGTAGTCCCGAACGCGCGCCCATCGCGGCCCCTGCTCTTCGCCGAGGGGGAGGGGGGGGTGCGCGGAATCCGGAAAACGAATAACCCGCGCCGTTTCAGCATCTTAGCCGTTCCGCGCCGCGGCAAAGAATTTTCGCGGCAGCACATTGAGCTTCGGCGCTTACGTTTGTCTCCGTAAGCCGAGGGACCCGTGAAACACGGCGGGGGAATGGCCGAGGCACCGGGCACAGATCGTGGCGGAACCCGCAGGGATGCGAGCATGAGCGCATCGGCGGCGGAGGAATGGTTTGTGCGCGAAGTGCTGCCGCTGGAGGCGGCGCTGATGCGATTTCTGCAGCACAATTGGCGCAACAAGGCCGACATCGCCGATCTCCGCCAGGAGGTCTATGTCCATGTCTTCGATGCGGCGCAAAAGGAAATTCCCGCCCATGCGCGCGCTTTCGTGTTCCAGATCGCGCGCAATCTTCTGATCAATCGCCTGCGCCGGTTGCAGATCGTGCCCATCGAAGCCGTCGCCGATGTCGATGCGCTGGGCGCGGCGTTCGATGCGCCGGGCGCCGAACGCGCGGTGATCGCGCGCGATGAATTGCGCCGCTTGCAGACAGCGCTCGATCGCCTGCCGCCGCGCTGCCGCGAAGCCATCATCCTCGGCCGCATCGAAGGGCTAACGGGGCGCGCCATCGCCGAGCGCATGGGCATTTCGGAGCAGGCGGTTTCGGTGCACCTCATCAATGGCATGCGCGCGCTGGTCGACGAAGTCTATGGCAGCGAGCGCAAATCATGAGCGGTCCCGTTCACCATCGCGACGCCGACAGCATCGAAGCCGAAGCGGCCGAGTGGCTGGCGCGCGAACATTTCTGGGATTGGGCGGATGCGGACAAAGCGGCGCTCGAATCCTGGCTCGCGGTATCTTCGGCGCATCGCGTGGCCTATCTCAGGCTGAAGTCGGGCTATGCGCGCACGGATCGCCTCGCCGCCCTGCAACCGTCGAAAGCGGAGGGGCCCGGGATCGCATGGCCGCTTCTGCTGCGCGTCGCGGCTTCATTCGCCGTGATCGGGGTTCTCGGTGTCGCCGGCGCGTTCTATCTCGCGCGCAACGCCCGCCCGCAGGAATCGACCTATTCCACGCCGGTCGGCGGTCACGAAATCATCCGCCTCGCCGACGGTTCGGAAATCGAACTCAATACCAGCACGACGGTCGCCCTTCGCATGGAGGCGGGCAAGCGCATCGCGAAGCTCGCGCGCGGCGAAGCCTTCTTCAAGATCACGCATGACGACGATCATCCTTTCATCGTGGAGGCGGCCGGTCATCGCGTGATGGATCTGGGCACGGAATTTTCCGTTCGCGATTACGCGGGCGGCGAGCTCGAAGTGACGCTGGTGCAGGGCAAGGCGCGGCTCGAAGCGGCGGATGCGAAGGAAGATCAGCGCTCCGCCGTCCTGGTGCCGGGCGATGTCGCGGTGGCGACCGCCGACACGATGTCGATCCGCAAGGTGAAGGCGAGCGATCTTGCCAATGCGCTCGGCTGGCGGCGCGGGCTTCTCGTGTTCCACAACACCTCGCTGGCGCAAGCGGCCGCGGCGCTCAACCGCTACAACCCGAACAAGCTCGTCATCGCCGATGCGCGCGCCGCCAGGCTCACGATCAACGGCACGTTCGGCACCCATGATGTCGAATTCTTCGCCCGCATGGCCGAAACCGTGTTCGGCCTGCGTGTCTCGACGGCGGGAACCACGACGACGATTTCCAGATAGGCGCCTAACGCGCACTTCGCTCAGGGGGGACAAATGTCCGGAACACGAAAATTGAAATCGCTGCTGTGGGGAAGCGCCTGTGCCGCGTTGTTCGCGACGGGCGCCTTCGCCGAAACGTTCGATATCCCGGCGGGCGATCTTTCGGCCGCGCTCGATGCCTATACCGCGCAAACGGGCATCCCGCTCGTGGTTTCGTCCGAAGCGGTCAGGGGCTCGCATACGCGCGGCGCCCATGGCGAACTCACCGCGGCGGTGGCACTTTCGCGCATTCTCTCCGGCACCGGTTTCGTGGAACGCCGCGCCGCCGATGGCCTTGTGATCGTCCCCGAAGCGTTCAACACGCAATCGGCCCGGCGCGCACAGGCGGCGCAACCCGTCCAGCTCGCCTCCGCTTCCGCGGCCGCGGTGGAAACGGTTGTGGTCACGTCGTCCAAGATCAAGGGCGATATCCAGACGGTGCCGATTGCGATTACCGCGCTGTCGCAGGAACAGTTGACGAGCCGCCAGATCGCGGGCGGGCCCGATCTGGTGAAGGAAGTGCCGAACCTCACTTTCACAAAAACCAATTTCTCCGGCTACTCGATCCAGATTCGCGGCATCGGCACGCAGGCGATTTCGGTGACAACCGACCCGGCTGTCGCCGTGGCGCTGAACGACATTCCGTTCATCCGCAACCATTTCTTCGAGCAGGAATTCTTCGACGTCAATCAGGTCGAAGTGCTTCGCGGACCGCAAGGCACGCTCTATGGCCGCAACGCGACCGCCGGCGTGGTGAACGTCATTTCTGCCAAGCCGACAGATCAATTCGAAGCCATGCTTTCCGCCGATTGGGGCAATTACACCAACCGGCGTTATGAAGGCATGGTGAACATTCCCATCGTGGATGATCGCCTCGACCTGCGCGTGGCGGGCGAATGGACCAAGCGCGATGGCTATTCGACCAATGCGCTTACCGGCAGCCCCATCGACGGGCGCGATCTGTGGTCCACGCGCGTCACGCTTGGATGGAAACCGGGCGGCAAGGTGCAGGCCACTCTCGTCTGGGAGCATTTCCAGGAAGATGACGACCGGCTGCGCTCAGGTAAGCAGCTTTGCAAAACCGCGCCGATCCCCACGTCGGTCGGTGGCATGCCGGTCGGTTCCATAGGCATCAATGCCTACTCGCCCGCGCTTTACCTGAGCCAGGGTTGCGAATCCGTTTCGCTCTATTCGCCCGAGGCGTTTGAAGTGCCGAACGGCATATCGCTGCCTTACTATGAGCCCCTCGGCGGCAAAGGCGCGCCAGTCACGGCGAACACTGTTCAGTGGGACCCCTATGCCACCACGGTCCAATCGCAAAATCTGCGCGTGATCGAATCGACGATCAATCCCCAGTACAAGGCGAAGAACGATACGCTGGAATTGAACGTCGATTATAGCGTCACGCCAGCACTGAGCTTCACCTCCCAGACCGGCTACAATCAGGATTTCCTGTGGTCCACCGAAGATTATAATCGTTTCAACACGCGGCCGGGCGCGTTCCTGGTGCCGCCCCCTGGAACGAACAGTGCGAATACGCATCTGGTAACGGCGAATCCCGACGGTCTTGGAGTTTGTACACGCGCCCTAGGTTGCAATGATGTACCGGTAGGAGACTTTTGCAATCCGGGCAGTGACGGAAGTTTCTGCACGACCTATGGCGTTTATTGCGATCCGCAACTCGGTTGCAGCGACAGATTGGTCGCCGAAGATTTGAACGACGAACATTCCTGGCAGTTCAACCAGGAATTCCGCCTGGCGTCGAATTTCACGGGGCCGTTCAATTTCAGCGTCGGCGGCAATTACATGCATTACGAGACGGAGGAGAACTATTACGTTTTCATCAATTCGCTGACAATGGCCTCCTATGCTTGGACATCCGATCTGGGCGGCGACGCGATTCAGAAGCAGGTCTGGAATCCCGGCGTTTCGGACAATTCGAACTGTCTGGCGGCCGGCTACGCGTATCCAAGTCCTAACACTCCGGCAGGCATCGGCGGCGCCAACGAATGTATCTATATCGATCCCAATCCCATCACGAAGCTCAACAACAAGGGCCACAATTATTTCCTGAGCCAGAATCCCTATACGCTTAACTCCTATGCGGGATTCGGCGAGGCCTATTACAACGTCACGCACGATTTGAAATTGATCGGCGGCATCCGCTGGACGGACGACCAGAAACATTTCATCGATATTCCGAGCGAGCTTCTGATTTACGGCTATGGCTATCCGGTCAGCGGCATTGTCGATCAGGAATGGAACCAGTTGACGGGCCGTGCCGCCGCCAATTGGACGCCGAAACTGGATTTCACGGATCAGACGCTAGTCTATGCTTCCTACGCGCACGGCTACAAGGCGGGTGGCGCCAATCCGCCGGGCGCGACGCTGCTGAACTTCACCGGACCTCAGACGGGAATCAACAATCCGATCCATCCGCTGACCTTCAAGCCGGAATTCGTGGATGCCTATGAACTCGGTACCAAGAACACGCTGGCCGATGGCGGGATCACGCTCGATGGCGATGTCTTCTTTTACAATTACAAGGGCTATCAGATTTCGCGCATCGTGGACCGCACCGCGATCAACGACAATTTCAACGCCACGGTGAAGGGCGCCGAGCTGGAAGCGACCTATGAGCCGATTCCCGGCCTGAAATTCAATTTTGCCGGCGGGTATGAAGACACGCGCATCGACAATGGCCAAAGCTCCATCGATCTGATGGATCGCACGGCGGGCAACCCGGACTGGATGGTCATCAAGCCCTGGGTCTCGCAGGCTTCCAACTGCATCCTTCCAGTCTATGTCGTGGCGCAAATGGCCAGGGCGGGCGAGGGGTTTGCCGGCAATATTCAAGGCGCATGTGTCGAGGCGTACCTGGATCATAACGATCCGCTCACCGGCTTGCCTTACGGCCAGGGCAACTGGCCGGCGAATCTGCGCTTCGATCCGGTGAGTGACGATCCGAATGCGCCTGCCGATGTGAACCAGGGGCTTGGCTTGCCGCCCAACAACGGCGAAGGGTTTGCCAAGAATCTGGGCGGCAACGAACTGCCCAACGCGCCGCATTTCACGACATCGCTGGCGGCGGAATACACGCTTCCGGTTTCCGAGGATTGGGCGGCCACGCTGCACAGCGATTTCTACTGGCAGTCGCAAAGCTGGGCGCGCGTGTTTAACGACCGGCCCTATGACAAGCTGCGAGGATATTCGAACGTCAACCTCGCGCTGATCCTGACGAGCGCGTCGGGCTGGCAGGTGATGGGGTATCTCAAGAACGTCTTCGACACGACAGCCATCACCGGCGACTTCCTGAACAGCGATGATTCAGGTTTGACCACCAACGTGTTCCTGACCGATCCGCGCCTGTTCGGCGTGCGCGTCACGAAGAACTGGTGAGCGCCATGGGAAAGAAGAACGCAAACCAAACCTCGGTTGTCATCCCCGGCGAGCATCGCGCGCCACCGCGCGATGCGAGGGAAGGGGACCTAGGCGTTGACATTCGCGAACTGCGTCGAGTCTTGGGTTCCCTTCCCCTCGCGCGGCTAAAGCCACGCTCGGCCGGGAATGACAGCTTTGAGATTGTCAGCACGCTTCAGGGGGGGATTTCACAATGAGCGAACTGATCCACACACACAACAGCCGCGCCACCATCCGCTGGAAGCTGCTTACAAGCGCATCGGCTCTGGCGCTGGTGGCCTATGTATCGTCCGGGCCCGTCGCAAAGGCGGAAGACGGCGATCATCCGCTGATCTGGCTTGAGATCGGCGGGCAGTTCAATCGTATCGAAGACGCGCAGGAAATATTCGCGCCAACCATCTTCTCGAACCGTCCGGCGATATTTTCACCGTCGCAGGGTTTCGAGACGCCGCCGCGTTACGATTTCGACGAATATGGCCGCCTTTCGTTCCAGCCGGAGGATTCAAGCTGGGTTCTGTCAGCATCGATACGATATGGCCGCTCGGCTAGCCACAAGCAGGTTCACCAGCAAACCAACCCGAAACCGTTTTACAAATATTTTCCTTGCGGAACGAAGATTTGCAAAAGCAATTTTGACGCAATCGGAGCGAGATTCGCCGATACAACATCGGGAGTCAGCGAACAACACGCCATTCTGGACTTCCAGGCCGGCAAGGATGTGGGCCTTGGCATGTTCGGCAGCAAGGATGCAACCTCGGTTGTCAGCCTCGGCGTTCGCTTTGCGCAATTCAAATCCAGGTCGAATATAGCGATCAAGTCCGATCCCGATTGGCATTTCAATTTAGTGCACTACTATGGCAAGACCTATGTTTTTGGCCAGCCATTCCATAGCAACGACGCTAATCTGACCGCCAGGCAGATTTTCCATGGTGTCGGACCTTCAATTTCGTGGAATGCGTCCGCGCCCATCGCAGGCAATTTGCAGGATGGCGCCATTGCAGTGGACTGGAGTGTGAATGCCGCCCTGCTATTCGGCAAGCAGAGAACGAAGGTCCATCATCGAACGACCGGACGCTATCACAGCAAGTACAATACTAGGCTCCCCGAAACAAAGCCGTTGTCGGTAACGTACCAGCCTACGCCATTCAATAAGACGCGCTCGCGTTCAATCACCGTGCCCGATGTGGGCGGCACCGTGGGGCTGTCATACCGCTACGCAGACGCCAAACTGAGCCTTGGCTATCGCGCCGATGTCTTCTTCAATGCCATCGATGGCGGGATCGACACTGCGAAAAAAGAAAACCGCGCCTTCTATGGCCCCTATGCCTCCATTTCCGTCGGTCTCGGCGATTAGACACATATAATATGGAGGCCCGCCCGCCGTCTTTCGCGGCCATGCCGCGGCGAGGCGCGCGGGCCTTGCCAAAAAGGGGCCATCGCGTTTCCCCTTGCGCGCGCGTTGGCTTGTGAATGGCCGGCCGCCGTATTACGTTACAAATTGTCCCGTTTTTTGACGCGATTGGCATCGAGGCGCTTTCGCCGAGGGGAAGAGCCGGCGTGGGAAAACCGATCACCAACATCACCATCGTGGGCGGCGGCACGGCAGGCTGGATCACGGCCTTCTATCTGATCCATCGCTACAAGCGGCGGAAGGAAATCATCGGCCAGGACGTCTCGATCACGCTCATCGAATCGCCGGACGTCGCCATCATCGGCGTCGGCGAGGCGACGGTGCCGACGCTCAAAGGCACCTTGAGGGAGGGCGGCATCTCGGAGGCCGAATTCTTCGCCCGCGCCGACGCCACCTTCAAACTCGGCATCTGGTTCAAGGGATGGAACCGCAAGGAAAACGGCGCCCCGATCGGCTTCCTGCATCCGTTCACGGGAGGCCTGAGCGTGGACGGGATGAATCCCGGCTATTCGTTCAAGAAACACGGCCTCTCCGCCAGGCCCGAATTCGACGATCAGGATTTCGTCCGCGTCATCAGCCACGCGCGCGAGGCGATGGAGAGGATGTGCGGGCCCCGCGCGCTCAACGATCCCGAATATAGCGGCGCGCTGCAATATGCCTATCATCTCGATGCGGCCAAATTCTCCGAATTCCTGGCCGAGGTTTGCGTGGCGCGCGGCGTCGCCCATGTCCGCGACAATGTCGAACACGTCCGGCTCGACGAACGCGGCTTTATTTCCTCGCTCCAGTTGCGGGAGCGGGGCGACTGGCCGGTCGAGCTGGTCGTGGATTGCACGGGGTTCAAGGCGCTGCTGATAAGCGGGGCGCTGAAGGAGCCCTTCGAATCCTTTTCCGATTATCTGCTCAACGACCGCGCCATTCCGATTCAGATCAAACACCGCGATCCGGCCAGGCTGGAACCGGTGACGACGAGCACCGCTCTCGAAGCGGGCTGGTCCTGGAACATTCCGCTCAGGTCGCGGATCGGAGCGGGCTACGTCTTTTGCAGCGCCTTCAAGAGCGACGACGACGCGAAGAAGGAATTCCTCGATCATCTCGGGCCGGTCGCGCAAGGCATGGATCCGCATGTGATCAAGATGCGCGTGGGCCGCATGCGCCGCTCATGGGTGAAGAATTGCGTGGCGGTCGGCCTCGCCAGCGGTTTTCTCGAGCCGCTCGAATCCACCGCCATCATGACGATCGAATTGCAGGCGCGCTGGCTCCTGAACGTGATGCCTTCGACCGATTTCGAAGAGCCGCTGATCAGGGAATACAATTCTTTGTGCGAGAGCCTTTATGGGGAGGTGCGCGATTTCCTCGGCATCCATTTCACGCAGAACAACCGCGACGACACGCCCTTCTGGCGCGCCTGCCGCCGCGACGCCAAAAAATCCGATTCCTTGCGCGCCCAACTCGATCTCTGGAAATGCATGCTTCCCGGGCCGCTCGATCTCAGGGACAAGCGCGTCTTCAGCAATTGGAGCGTGCTCTGCCTCCTGATGGGCAAGGATTTCTACAAGAATCCGCCGGTGGGCGTGCTCGAAGTGGTCTCTTCGCTGAAATGGCAGAAATATTGCCACGAGGTGTGGCGGCGCAAACAGGCGGTTCTCGACGGCATCGCCGATCATCGCGCCCTGGTGGAGTCGATCGCCGGATCGTCGGTGGCCGGACGAAGCCTGCGGGACGCTTACGACCCGGCGGCCGCGCCGAAGCTCGGGCTCGGCATATTGACTGTCGATCCGCAGCCGATCATGTCGCAACTGAACTGACCGGCATCCGCGCTGCGATGACCCGCCGCCCGCGTTCGCAATCTCATTGATCCCGCACCGCAACGTCGCATCTCCTGCCGCCATTCGCGACCGGCCGGGACGGGCGTAAAATAATTCCGGCAAATTCGGGGATGGCGCCTACCGATCGGGCGCGCAGTTGCGTCCCACTATGCACGGGCCAACCCTCAAAGCCGAAAGCTGCCGGGGGATGACGGATACATATGGACCAGACCGCGACGATTCCGGCGCGCATTGCCGGAGTATGACCGCGCGCGCCGACATAGACGCCTGGTTCGTGCGTGAGGTGCTCCCCTTGGAAGCGGCATTGACACAATATCTTCGGCACAATTGGCGGGACAATGCCGGCCTCGCCGACCTGTTGCAGGATGTTTATCTGCGCGTCTATGAAGCCGCGCTGAAGGAAATTCCGAAGTCCGCGAAATCCTTCGTCTTCACGACCGCCCGCAATCTGCTCATCGATCGCGTACGGCGCGAACGGGTCATTCCGCTGGTGGCGGCCGAGGATCTCGAAGCGCTCGCCGCCGCCGCCGCCGAAATCCCGGGACCGGAGGCCCATGCGATCGCGCGCGACGAACTGCGCGTGGTTCAGGCGGCGGTCGACAAATTGCCGCCGCGCGCGCGCCAGGCCTTCATCCTGCATCACGTTCACGGACTGGCCGTGCGCCAGATCGCAATGCGAATGAACATCACGGAGCGCGCCGTCACCTGGCATCTCAATGCCGGGTTGCGCGCGCTCGCCAATGCGCTCTACCGCGATCCCCCGGAGCGGAGGCCGGCGCCATGAGCGATGTGGGCAAGGACGTAAACGCCGCAAGCGGCATGAATGCGACGGAAACCCGGGCGGCCGATTGGGTTCTGGCGCGGCGCCTGACGCACGAATGGGGCGAGGCCGATCAGGCCGCACTCGACGAATGGCTCGAAAGTTCGCTCGTCAACCGCATCGCCTATTTGCGGCTCGATGCGGCGTGGGAGCGGGCGAACCGTCTTGCCGCATTGCATCTGGATGAAGCCGAAGGCGAAAGCGCGCGCTCGAAATGGCCGATGATGCTGTTGAGAGTCGCCGCTGTCCTCGGCGTGGTCGCGGCCTTGGGTGTGGCGGGCTTCTATGCCATGCAGCCGCGCGTGAAGACCTACGCGACGGAGGTGGGCGGGCACGAACTCATCAGCTTCGCCGACGGCACGAAAATCGAGTTGAATACCAATACCGTGCTGCGCGCGCGGATGACGACGAGCGAAAGGGTCGTATGGCTCGATCGCGGCGAGGCCTATTTCCAGGTCAATCACGATTCCGCCCATCCTTTCGTCGTGATCTCCGGGAACCGCCGCGTCACCGATCTGGGAACGAAATTCCTGATCCGCCGCGATCCCAACCGGTTCGAAGTCGCCGTGGTGCAGGGCCGCGTCTGGTTCGACGCGTCGGGCAAGCAATCGGCCTCGCAGACCGCGCTTCTCACCAAGGGCGACGAGGCCATCGCATCGGCTCGCTCGCTTTCGGTCAGCAAGGAAAGCGAACGCAATCTGGCGCGGCAATTGAGCTGGCGCAAGGGCGTGCTTGTCTTCGACCGCGTCTCGCTCGCCGAGGCCGCGAAGGAATTCAACCGTTACAATGAACGCAAGATCGTGTTCGCCGACCGCGAAGCGGCGAACCACATGATCGGTGGCGCATTTCCGGCAACCAATGTCGATGCCTTCACGAGCGCGATCCAGATCGCATTCGGGCTGCGCATCGACGATCGCAAAAACGAGATCGTGATCTCGCGCTGATGAGGAACGCCCGTCCGGGCATCGATTGACGCGGCGCAAGGAGCCGCGATCGGGGGGAAGATGATGACGAAATCCCATTATCTCAGGGCCGCGTTCGCGGGCACCGTGTCGGTGTTTGCGCTCGTCGCCAGGGCCGAAGCCGAGGACTTCAACATCCCGGGCGGCGATCTGAGCACGGCGCTCAGCACCTATGCCAAGCAGGCGCGTGTCGCGCTCGTTTATCCGGTCGACGAACTCGCCAATGTGCACACGAGCGGCGTGGTCGGCGATCTCACGCCCGAGGATGCGCTGGGCCGCGTGTTGCGCGGAACCGGTTTCAGCGCGCATCGCACGCCCTTTGGCAGCGTCGCGGTGACCCACGACACCGCAAAGCCGCCGCAAGCCGCGATGTCCGGCCGGCTGGAACAGGCTCAGCCCGTGCAGCTCGCCTCTTCGAGCGCGGCCGCCGCCAGCGTCGAAACCGTCGTCGTCACGTCTTCGAAGATCAAGGGCGATATCCAGACCGTGCCGATTGCGATTACGGCGCTGAGCCAGGAACAGTTGACTTCGCGGCAGATCGCGGGCGGCCCGGATCTGGTGAAGGAAGTGCCGAACCTTACCTTTTCAAAAACGAATTTCACCGGCTACAACATCGAAATCCGCGGCATCGGCACACAAGCTATTTCGGTGACGACCGACCCAGCCGTCGCAGTAGCCTTCAACGACACGCCCTTCATCCGCAATCATTTCTTCGAACAGGAGTTTTACGACGTCAGCCAGGTCGAAGTGCTCCGCGGGCCGCAAGGCACGCTTTATGGCCGCAACGCGACCGCGGGCGTCGTGAACGTGATTTCGGCAAAGCCGACCGATCAGTTCGAGGCCATGCTTTCCGCCGACTGGGGCAATTACAGCAACCGCCGCTACGAAGCCATGGTCAACATTCCCATTGTCGATGATCGCGTCGATCTGCGTGCCGCCGCGGAATGGACCAAGCGCGACGGCTATGTCTTCAACGAGACAACCGGCAAGCAAACCGATGGCCGCGATTTGTGGTCAAGCCGCGTCACGCTGGGATGGAAGCCGGTCGAAAATATTCAGGCCTACGCCATCTGGGAGCATTTCAGCGAAAACGACGACCGCTTGCGTTCCGCCAAGCAGCTTTGCAAGAAGGACAATGGGCCAAATTCGGTCGATGGTCTGCCCATTTCGTCGCTTCCGCTTGCGGGCGAGAACTACAGGACCGATCAGCCCGCGTCCTTCTCCCAGGACTTCGTGCAGACCATGCTCAGCCAGGGCTGTCTTCCGACCTCGCTGTATTCGAGCGACGCGTTTGAGACGCCCAACGCCAAGGTGTATCCGTTTGTCCAGTTGGGTATGTTCGCCAGCGGCGATTTGTTTCTCAACGACATCGATCCATACGTAAGCCAGACGCAATCGCGCAATCTGCGTGTCATCCAGTCGCGAATACAGCCGCATTATCAATCGAAGAACGATACGCTGGAATTCAATGCCGACTGGGCGGTCACGCCATCGCTGACGCTCACCTCGCAGACCGGATACAACAAGGACTTTCTATACTCCACGGAAGATCTCAACCGCTTTGATACGGCTCAAGGTATTTTCAATCCGAATTTCGCCAGCACGCCAGACATCCGAGGTGCCGATCCTCTCGAGCCTGATGGCAAAACTTATTGCGATCCGCAACTTGGCTGTGCGCAGAGCATGGTGGGCCAGGACATTTCGCAGGAACACGCCTGGCAACTCTCGCAGGAATTGCGCCTTGCTTCGAACTTCAGCGGCCCGCTCAATTTCAGCGTGGGTGCAAACTATATGCATTATCAGACGGTCGAAGATTACTACGTTCTCTTCAACCTCATCACGGCCGAATTGCAGGAGTTCAACGGTCAGGACGCCGGCCAATATACCGAGTGCCTCAGCGGTACGGATGGTTCGCTTGGTGAAGCGCCGTCTCTCATCACGCCCGAGCCACTGTTCGACTCATTCGGGTTCCTGCCCCAGCCGGTCGCCTGGCCGTCGCCCTTGGGCTGCAACGGTGTTACCTTGTCCGGCAGCAGATCGCTCGGCACCTATATCGATCCCAATCCGCTCGGCCAGATCAACGGACTGGGGCACAACTATTTCCGCAGCGAGAATCCGTATGCGCTGAATTCATACGCTGGGTTCGGCGAGGTCTATTATCGGGTCGCGCCCGATCTGAAACTGACAGGCGGCTTGCGCTGGACCGACGACCGGAAAACATTCTGGAACATTCCGAGCTGGGTGTTCGAAGCGGGCGGCGGGTATCCGATCATGGGTATAGTCAAGCAGGAATGGAAGGAATGGACGGGACGGTTCGTCGCAAACTGGACGCCGAAACTCGACTTCACCGATCAGACCCTCATCTATGCGTCTTATGCACGCGGTTACAAGGGCGGCGGCGCCAATCCGCCGGGCCCGATCGCCGATTTCGGCAGTGCGCAGTCGTCGGTCACTCATCCGCCGACCTTCGCGCCGGAGTTCGTCAACGCGTATGAACTCGGAACCAAGAACACCCTGCTCGATGGCGGGATCACGCTGAACGGCGATGTGTTCTATTACGATTACAAAGGCTATCAAATTTCGCAGATCGTGGACCGCACGTCGATCAATCTCAATTTTGACGCCAAAGTGAAAGGCGCAGAGCTTGAGGCGATGTATGAACCGATCCCCGGCCTCAAATTCAATTTTGCTGGCGGATATGAAGATACGCGAGTCAATAACGGCCAATCCGCCGTCGACCTGATGGATCGCACCGCGGGACACAGCGACTGGATGATCGTCAGGCCGTTTGTCGATGAAACATCGAACTGCATCTTTCCATCCTATGTCGTGAAAGCGGTACTTGAGACGGATATCGCGCCCAGCCCGTTGGGCGGCGGCATCAACACGCTGTGCGATGCGGCTTATACGCCGGGTGGCGGCCTTTCGTTGTTTGATGGCAACAATTACGAAGACAAAGACATATTTGCAGACGTGGGCTTCGATCCTTCGACCGCACCCAACAATGGCGAGGGTTTTGCGAAGAATTTGAGCGGCGACAAGCTGCCGAATGCGCCGAAGTTCACCACCTCGCTGTCGGCGGAATACACGATGCCGGTGTCGGAGGATTGGGCGGCCACACTGCACAGCGATTTCTACTGGCAGTCGCAGAGCTTCGCGCGAATCTTCAACGACCGGCCCTACGACAAGATTCGAGGATACTCGAACGTCAATATCGCTCTGATCCTGACAAGCGCGGATGGCTGGCAGGTCATGGGCTATCTGAAGAACGTGTTCGACACGACGGCAATCACCGGCGCGTTCCTGTTCTCGGACGATACCGCGCTGACGACAAATGTGTTCGTCACCGATCCGCGCCTGTTCGGCGTCCGCGTCACGAAGAACTGGTGAGGGGGAAACACCAATGAGCGAGCTGATTCAAAACCACGACAATCGCGCGACGATCCGCTGGAAGCTGCTCACGGGTGCGTCGGCACTTGCGCTGGGCGCCTATATTTTCGCAAGCGATGTGGCGAACGCCGAAGACGCGACCCGCCCGTCCATCTGGCTTGAAGTGGACGGCCAATTCTCGCAGCAAAACAACAGTCTGGAAGTCTATGATCCTTCCTTCCTGATAGCCTCGCCCTTCGATGCGGCCTCGCATACCGATCTGGAAAAAGGTCCGCCGACCATCTGGGACAAGGGTGCGAAAATCACCTACCAGCCGGACGGAAGCGATTGGGTTTTCTCGCTTGGCGTGCGTTATGGCAAAAGCGCTCGCTCCGAGATCCAAAACCATCAAACGACACATGGGAGCAAATACAGTTCCTATTACGGCAAATTTGTTGGCGAGTTTAACGCGTACCAGATCTTCAAGGCGCAGAGCGCGGAGACCCATGCAATTGCCGATTTCATGGCCGGCAAGGATGTCGGACTTGGAATGTTCGGAAGCAGCGCAAGCTCAGTCTTGAGCGCAGGTGTGCGGATCGCTCAATTCAATTCGCGCGGCGCCGTCGAAATCCAGTCGCAGCCCGCAAATGCGAGCGGTTATGGCTACTACCACATCTTCCGGGCGAATTTCGACGCGAAGCGGAGATTCACCGGCATCGGCCCTTCGATCTCGTGGGATGCTTCCGCCAATATCGCAGGCAATTCTTCTTCAAGCGTTATCTCGCTGGATTGGGGCGTAAATGGTGCCGTATTGTTCGGGCGTCAGCGCATGAAAGCTCATCACGAGACGGCGGACAATTATAAGCACGACCGCAACTATATCTCCATTTCGCAAATTTCCGGCGGCACATCCCGCAGCAAGGACGTCACCGTTCCCAATCTCGGCGGGTTTGCGGCGGTGTCGTGGCGTTATGCCGATGCGAAGATCAGTGTCGGTTACAAGGCGGACTTCTTCTTCAACGCCATCGACGGCGGCATCGACACGCGCAAGCAGGAGAACCGCGCCTTCTATGGTCCCTTCGCCAGCATCAGCGTCGGAATAGGGGACTAGCGGCATATGTCATGCAGGCGGCCGCTCATGGGCGCGCCGAAAGGATGAGGGGGCGGAAAATCACCGCCCCCTTTTTGTTGCGCGCGCCGCACCGCGCCGCCGTCCCGGCCATATTGCGCTGCGGCATGAAAATTTTTCCGCAACCGGCTTCCCAATCCGCGCCCCTGGCTTCGCCTAGAAGGATGTAGGCCTAAGCTTCCGCCGGGGCGGAAAGCGCTCAGGGCAAGGGATGGTCGAGAAGCCGGATACCAACCGTGAAGACGCCGGTCCGCGCGCGTCGGCCATGAGCATGTCCGATCTTGATGCGTGGTTCGCGCGCGAGGTTTTGCCGCTGGAGGCGGCGCTGATGCAGTTCCTGTCCCGCAACTGGCGCAACGCAAGCGACATCGCCGATCTGAGGCAGGATATCTATGTGCGTGTCTATGAAGCCGCGCAAAAGGAAATGCCGCTTTCGGCGAAGGCGTTCGTGTTCTCCATTGCACGGCATGTGATGGTCGATCGCGTGCGCCGCGAGCGCATCATTCCCATCGAGGCGGTGGCCGATCTGGATTCGCTCGGAGCTGCGAGCGACGAGCCCGGCCCCGACCGCGATGTCATCGCGCGCGATGAATTGCGCAAGCTGCAGGCCGCGATCGACAGGCTTCCGCCGCGTTGCCGCGAAGTCGTCATCGGGAAACGCATCCAGGGCCTTTCGCGCCATGAGATCGCGGCCCAGATGGGCATCGCGCCGGACACGGTATCGGCCCATCTCACCGACGGCATGTGCGCGCTCGCCGACATGCTCTATGGCGAAGAGGAGAAGAGATCGTGACCGACGCGCATGCCGAAGCCGCTCACAGCAAGGCGGATGCGAGGGATGTCGAGCGCCGCGCCGCTTCCTGGCTCGAGCGCCGCCAGCGCGAGGATTGGAACGCAAGCGATCAGGCCGAGTTCGATGCCTGGATCGGCGCGTCGCTCGCCCATCGTTTGGCTTATGTGCGCGTCGATGCCGCCTGGAGCCGCGCGGAATGGCTGAAGGACGTGCATCCCCTCGTTTCGCAAAGCGCGCCACGGCGGAAAATGTTTTCGCCTTTGCTGCTGCGCGTGGCAGCCACGCTTGCGCTCGCGGCGGCGCTGGGGGCGGGCGCCGCCTATTATTTCGGCCGGCCGCGCGACCGCATCTATTCGACGCCCGTCGGCGGCCATGAGATCGTGGCTTTTGCCGACGGCACCAAGATCGAACTCGACACCGATACGGTTCTGCGCGCGCGCATGACGACGAAGAGCCGCACAATCTGGCTCGACAAGGGCGAGGCCTATTTCCAGGTCAAGCATGATGCGTCCCATCCCTTTGTCGTCATCGCCGGCGATCGCCGGGTGACCGATCTGGGAACGAAATTCCTCATCCGCCGCGATCCGGGGCGCCTCGAAGTGGCGTTGATGGAGGGGCGCGTGCGCGTCGGCGCGGAAGGCGAAAAATCCCAATCCGCGCTTCTCAAACCCGGCGACGTCATCACAGCGACGGCGAGCACCGTCTTCCTCACCGAGGAAACTCACACGGCGCTCGCCCGCGAGCTCAGCTGGCGGCGCGGCGTCCTCGTGTTCGACAAGACGCCGCTCGCCGACGCCGCGCGCGAATTCAATCGCTACAACAGCGTGAAAATCATCATCGCCGATCCGGCGGTGGCCAGCATGACAATCGACGGAACGTTTCCTGCGAACAATTCCGAGGCATTCGCGCGCGTCGTTCGCAACGCGCTGGGCCTGCGCGTCGAGCGGCACGGCGATGAAAGCGTCATCTATCGCTGAGAAACGCGAAACGGGGAACGGCATTGGGGGGAACGATGAAGAAGCTGACCTATCTGAAATCCGCGTTGGCCGGGGGCGCGAGCGTTCTGGCGATGACGGCCGGCGCCAGCGCCGCGCAATACAATATCCCGAGCGGCGATCTGAAGGCGGCGCTGCATGCCTATAGCGAACAATCGGGCATCGCGCTGATCGCATCCGACGAAGCGGTCAAGGGCGCCAGGACAAAAGGCGCGCGCGGCGAATTCACCGCGCTTGTCGCCTTGTCGCGCATCCTCGCGGGCACCGGTTTCGAAATGCAGCGCGACGAATCGGGCGCGGTTGCGATCGTTCGCGCAGCGGTGTCGCATCGCGACGCGGCCGCCGACACGGAAATCGCCGCCGCAACGCCGCGCCCCGATGCGGCGGCCGAATCCGTCGAAACGGTCGTGGTCACGTCTTCGAAGATCAAGGGCGACATCCAGACCGTTCCCATCGCGATCACCGCGCTTTCGCAGGAACAGCTCACCTCGCGCCAGATCGCGGGCGGCCCGGATCTCGTGAAGGAAGTCCCGAACCTTACCTTCAGCAAAACGAACTTCACCGGCTACAATCTGGAAATCCGCGGCATCGGCACGCAAGCCGTTTCCGTCACGATTGATCCGGCGGTGGCGGTCGCCTTCAACGACACGCCCTTCCTGCGCAATCACTTCTTCGAGCAGGAATTCTACGATCTCAATCAGGTAGAGGTGTTGCGCGGACCCCAGGGCACGCTGTTCGGCCGCAACGCAAACGCCGGCGTCGTCAATATCGTGTCGGCCAAGCCCACCGACCAGTTCGAAGCGATGCTTTCGGCCGACTGGGGCAACTTCAACAACCGCCGCTATGAAGGCATGGTCAATCTTCCCATCGTGGGCGACAAGCTCGACCTGCGCATCGCAGGCGAATGGACCAAGCGCGACGGCTATGCGGTAAACGAAAACACCAACTCGCCCATCGACGGGCGCGATCTGTGGTCGAGCCGCGTGTCGTTGCGCTGGAAGCCGGTGGAGGAAGTCACCGCGGATTTCATCTGGGAGCATTTCCAGGAAGGCGACGATCGCCTGCGTTCCAGTAAGCAGCTCTGCAAAACCGATCCGGGACCGACGCAGTTCATCGGGTCGGATGGAACCATCGTTCATGTCGCAGGCCCCGGAAATACCGTTTACACACTTTCCTCACCAAACTTCAGCCAAGGCTGCGTGGCCGACAGCCTCTACGACAAAGGACATCCCAATGCCAATCCGCCCGACTATGGATCGTTCGGCGTTCCGAACGGTTTTTCACTTCCCTACATAACGGGCGCCGGCTTCGAGGGCCTCGTGGTTCTGGGGGCAAATCCGTATATCGACGTGAAGCAATCCACGAATTTGCGCGACATCCAATCCGAAGTGCCGCCGATCTACAAGGCCAATAACGACACGCTGGAATTCAATGCCGAGTGGCAGATCGCGCCCTCGCTGGTCTTCGATTCCGAGACGGGATACAACCGCGACTTCCTCTGGTCCACCGAGGACTACAACCGCTTCAATACAGCGCCCGGCGTCATCGCGTATTCCGGGCCTAACAATTCGCTCGGCGTCACGCCCGATCCCGATTTTCCGGTCGGATCGCCGGGCCATCTCGCGGAAGCGGGCGGAATTTTCTGCGACCCGCAACTCGGCTGCTCGGATCGCGTGGTCGTGCAGGATCTGGCGACGGAACATTCCTGGCAGTTCAATCAGGAATTCCGTTTCACCTCGAATTTCCGGGGGCCGTTCAATTTCGCGGCCGGCGGCAATTACCTCCATTACGAAACGGTCGAGAATTACTACGTCTTTTCCAATATTCTCACGATGCTGTCGCTCAACAATGTCGGTTGCGACACCCCGCAGCCTTATGTGAACAACGTTACCGATCATCTGACTTGCGTGAACAACGGCAAAGCGAACCCGCATGGCCTCGTGGGCTGCACACCGACCGAATGCCCGCAATATATCGATCCAAATCCGATCACGAATCTGAACGACAACGGCCATAACTACTTCCTGAGCAAGAATCCGTATATCCTCAATTCCTATGCGCTGTTCGGCGAAGCCTATTACAACATCACGCCCGATCTGAAACTCACCACCGGCATCCGCTGGACGGACGACCAGAAGCACTTCCCGGAATTTCCCAGCCGCCTGCTCACCGGCGGCTACGGCATCAATCAGGTCGGGCAGGTCGATCAATCGTGGAGGAAATATAGCGGCCGCGTGGTCGTGAACTGGACGCCGAAACTCGATTTCACCGATCAGACGATGATCTATGGCTCGTTCGCGCATGGCTACAAGGCCGGCGGCGCGAACCCGCCGCCCGCCGTCGTGCTTGCCAATCAGGGTCTGCAGCCGGTTCATCCGCTCACCTTCAATCCCGAATACATCGATGCGTTCGAGTTGGGTACGAAGAACACCGGACTCGACGGCGCGCTCGTGTTCGACGCGGACGTCTTCTACTACGACTATAAGGGCTATCAGATTTCGCAGATCGTCGATCGCACCTCCGTCAACATCAATGTCGATGCCACGGTGCGTGGCGCCGAAATCCAGACGTCCTGGGAACCCACGCCGGGCCTTAAATTCGGTTTCAACGGCGGTTACGAAGACGGCGTCATCAAGCAGAACCAATTTTTCGTCGATCTGATGGATCGCACCTATGGCCATCACGACACCTGGACCGTGATGCGGCCCTGGGCGGGCGAGGCGTCGAACTGCGTCTTCCCCGATTATGTCGCCGCCGCGCTGATCATCACCTATCCGAATTCCTATGGACAGGGCAATCCGGCCACGCAGGCCTGCGGCTTCGCCTATGGCCGCGAGAAAATCGATCCGGTGTACGCGCAGCCATCATGGGCCGACACCTACGCGCCCTCCTGGTATCCGGGCTTCGATCCGTCAACCGCCCCCAATGGTGGCGCGGGTTTCTCCAAACCCGTCGGCGGCAACCAGCTTCCGAATGCGCCGCATTTCACCACATCGCTCACCGCCGACTACACCATGCCGGTGTCGGCGAATTGGGCGGCCACGCTGCATTCGGATTTCTATTGGCAATCGCAAAGTTGGGCGCGCATCTTCAACGATCCCAATTACGACAAGATTCGCGGCTATTCGAACGTAAATCTGGCGCTGATCCTGACCGACGCCACGGGCTGGCAGGCGATGGCCTATGTCAAGAACGTCTTCAACGTCACAGCGATTACCGGCGACTTCCTGAACTCGGACGACACCGGCCTCACCACCAATCTGTTCCTGACCGATCCGCGGCTCTATGGCGTGCGCGTCACCAAGCATTTCGACGAGAACGACCTGCCTGAAGGCGGTTACAGCCTCTTCTCGAACGCCGGCGGCAATCGCCCGCAAATCTGGCTGACGGTGGGCGGCAACTTCGCCATGCTGCAGGACGATCACCAGCCTTATGCGCCCTCGTTCGAGCCTTTGATGCCCGCCGGCCTGCCCGATCCATTGTCGCTCGAGAAATCTCCGCGCGCGGGTTTCGATTGGGAAGGCAAGCTCACCTATCAGCCCGCCGATTCCGATTGGAAACTGGTGGCCGGAATCCGCTATGGACGCTCGTCGAAAAACAAATTCGTGCACAAGAGCCTCGCCGCGCCGACACGCACGCACATCATGAAATACGGATACGACATTCCTTGCGACAAATACGCGGCGACCTATCCGAGCCTGCAATCGATCTGCAGCCAGGGCTACGACCGTCAGTTTCTGGACGATCACCAGCACGTAGGCGAGCGTCACATGATCCTCGATTTCACGCTCGGCAAGGATGTGGGTCTGGGTTCGTTCGCCAGTTCGACGCTGAGCGCCGGCGTGCGGATCGCCGATTTCACGTCCCGTGTGATTTCCAACGTCAATGCCGATCCCGTCTATAATTTCCCGAGCGACGGTTCGACGAAATATCATCTGGATTTCGAATCTTCCGGAAAACAGGCGCGCAGCTTCCATGGCGTGGGACCCACGGTGAACTGGGATGGATCGGCGCCGCTGCTGGGCAATCCGGGCGAGGGCCAGCTCTCGGCGGATTTCGGTTTGAACGCGGCTCTGCTCTTCGGCCGGCAGGGGATGAAGGAGCATTTCCGGACCACGGAATGCCGCGTCCACGGCGCTGGCATTGCGGGATGTTATTACACCGCAACCCAATCCCATTCGATCAGCCGCTCCCGCCGCGTCACCGTCCCCAATCTCGGCGGCTATGCGGGGCTGTCGGTCAGGTACAACGACGCCAAGATCAGCCTCGGCTATCGCGCCGACGAATTCTTCAATGCGATGGATGGCGGCCAGGCGACCGCGAAGAAATATGATCGGGGCTTCTATGGGCCCTATCTCAATCTGAGCCTCGGGTTCGGCGGATAAGGCAAGCCTCCAGTCTCCCGCGGCCCGAAATCGCGCGGGCCGCGGCTTCTTCGCTCTGCCGCGCTGCGGCAACGCGCGCGCAAAAATCTTCAAATCGCATTCCTACGTATTCGCCGCCCGTTCGTCCTACGAGCCGGTTCCCCTAGATTCGGCCCGGGCAGCGGGCGGGAAACCGGCAAGGGATGGGCGAAGAAACGCCAGGCAATTCGGAAAGTGGCGCGGATCTGCGCCATGCGGGCGCACTCATGCCGACGGACCAAGTGAAGCGCTGGTTCGTGCGCGAGGTGCTGCCGCTGGAGTCTATGTTGATGCGGTTTTTGAGCCGGAACTGGCGCGACAAGACGGAGATCGAGGATTTCCGGCAGGAGGTCTATGCCCAGGTGCTGGCCGCCGCCGAGATCCAGATCCCGGAGCGCGCGAAACCCTTTCTGCTCTCCACCGCGCGCAACCTCCTGATCGATCGCATCAGGCGCGAGCACATCGTTTCCATCGAGGCGGTGGCCGATCTCGACGTGTTCGGTCTTGCCGCCGACGAGCCGGGGCCCGACCGCAATCTCATCGCGCGCGATGTCTTGCGCAAATTGCAGATCGCGCTCAACCGGCTGCCTCCGCGCTGCCGCGAAGCCGTCATCCTGAAGCGGATCGAGGGGCTGTCGCGCCGCGAGATCGCGCGCCGCATGGACATCACGGAACAAACGGTCGCCGATCATGTCGCGCGCGGCATGCGCGTGCTGGCCGACACGCTTTACGACGATCGCGCGGGAGACAACGGTGAGTGAAGCGCATTCCGAGATCCGCGGCGTCAACATCGAGGCCTCCAAATGGCTCGAGCGCGTGCATGCCGGAAACTGGACGGGCGGCGATCAGGCGGCGCTCGATTCCTGGCTCGCCCGATCGCATCTCAACCGCGCCGCCTATTGGCGGCTGGAGGCGGCGTGGGTGGACGCTTCGCGTCTGACCGCGCTGGGGCAGGGGCGATTTCGCGAGAAAGACGCGATCGGAAGAATCGGGACGGCGGGGCTGAAGATCGCGGCCGGCATTGCGGCTGCTGCCGCGCTCGGCCTCGGCGCGATGCATTATATCGCGCGGCCCAACACCGAAACCTATCACACCTCCATCGGCGGGCGCGAGCTCGTGCGCTTCGAAGACGGCACCGAGATCGAGCTCAACACCGATACGGTTCTGCGCACGCGCATGACGACGGGCGAACGCACCGTCTGGCTCGACCGCGGCGAAGCCTATTTCCACGTACACCACGACGCGGCCCATCCCTTCACCGTGCGGATCGGCAATCAGAGCATCACCGATCTCGGCACGGAATTCGTCGTGGCGCGCGATGCGGCGGTGACCGAAGTCGATGTCGTCAAGGGCAAGGTGCGCTTCGACACGCCAGATGTGCAATCGGAAGTGAAGACCGCGATGCTGAGCGGCGGCGATGCCGCGACGGCCTCGGCCGCATCCATGTATATCGGCAAGAAATCGCCGGGCGAACTCGCCGACGAGCTCGCCTGGCGGCGCGGGATGCTGGTGTTCCGCCACACCGCGCTCGGCGACGCCGTCAACGAATTCAACCGTTACAACACGGTCAAGCTCACCATCTCCGATCCGGCCGCGGCCGCCATGCCCATCGGCGGCGTGTTCCGCACCGACAATCTGGAGGATTTCACGCGCGCGGTCCATGTCGTGCTCGGTCTCAACGTGCGCGCCGAAGGCAACAACATCGTGATCTCGCGCTGATGCGCGGCGGCAAAACCGCGAAGGGGGGAATGACATGAGAATGCTGAAGATCATGGCGCTGGGCGGGGCGTGCGCGGTTGCGCTCGCGGGTCGAGCCTCGGCGGAACAGTTCGACATTCCGCGCGGCGATCTCGCGGCGGCGCTCGACGCTTATACCGCGCAGACGGGAATCCAGCTTCTTTATTCGAGCGACGCGGTCAGCGGCCGCAAGACGCTGGGCGTCAAGGGCGAGCTTGCGGCGAACGCGGCGCTCGCGCGCATTCTCATCGGCACGGGCTACACGTCCCGCCGGATGCCGGCGGGCGCCATCTCCATCGTGCCGGAGCCCGCGAAACGCCAGGCCGCCGCTGGCGCGCGCGCGGAACTGAGCGTGGCCGCGGCAGCCTCCACCGCGTCGAGCGTGGAGACCGTCGTCGTCACCTCTTCCAAGATCAAGGGCGACATTCAAACGGTTCCGATCGCCATCACCGCACTCTCGCAAGAGCAACTCACATCGCGGCAGATCGCCGGCGGCCCGGACCTCGTGAAGGAAGTGCCGAATCTCACATTCACGAAAACGAATTTCTCGGGTTACTCGATCCAGATTCGCGGTATCGGCACACAGGCGATCTCCGTCACGACCGATCCGGCGGTGGCGGTGGCCCTGAACGACATTCCGTTCATCCGCAATCATTTCTTCGAACAGGAATTCTTCGACGTCAATCAGGTCGAAGTGCTGCGCGGCCCGCAGGGCACACTCTACGGCCGCAACGCAACCGCGGGCGTGGTCAACGTCATCACGGCGAAGCCCACCGATCAGTTCGAGGCGATGGCTTCGGCGGATATCGGCAATTATCACAATCGCCGCTACGAGGGCATGGTCAATATCCCGATCGTCGATGACCGGCTGGACATCCGCGTCGCCGGTGAATGGACGAAGCGTGACGGTTACAGTGTCGATACGACCTACAACACCCCCATTGATGGCCGCGATCTCTGGTCATCGCGTGTCACCATCGGCTGGAAGCCGGCTGAGAATGTGCAGACCTATCTCGTCTGGGAGCATTTCTCCGAAAACGACGACCGCATGCGCACGGCCAAGCAATTATGCGAGACCTCCGTGCCGCCAACGTCGGTCGACGGCGTGGCCGTTCCACCGCCGGGCAGCGATCAGAGCTACAGCGGCGCGTTCGATCTTTCGGCCTATCTCAGCCAGGGTTGCGTCGCGTCGTCGCTCTATTCGCCCGTAGCTTTCGGCGTGCCATATGGCCCGTCGCTTCCTTACGTCCATGCGGCTGAACTGAACGGCGCGATCAATGCGGATGTGAACCCCTATGCGGAGACAATCCAATCCCGAAATCTCCGCGACATCCAATCCGAAATCCTGCCGCGCTATAGCGCGAAAAACGATGTCGTCGAATTCAATGCCGATTACAAGACTTCGCCCAGCCTGACGCTGACCTCGCAGACCGGCTACAACAACGACTTTCTCTATTCCACAGAAGATTATAATCGCTTCGACACATCACCGGGAATATTCGCACCTTATAACGAAGGAATTTCGTCCACGGGAGTATTTTGCGATCCGCAGCTCGGCTGTTCCGATCGCCTTGTGGCGCAGGACCTTTCGGATGAAACGGCGTGGCAGCTCAGTCAGGAATTCCGGCTGGCGTCGAATTTCTCGGGACCGTTCAATTTCAGTGTCGGCGGAAATTATCTGCATTATGTCACGGAAGAGAATTATTACGTCTTCATCAATGCGCTGACCTTGTACGCGCTCGCTTATAAGGGCTCCGTTAGCGCCAACAATAATTGCCTACTGCAAAACGGTTTTGGAAATGGATTCGGTTATCGCCCTCTCAATCCGATTACCTATATCAGCATGCCTTCGGATGATCAGTGTAACTACATCGATCCCAATCCTCTCAGCAAGATCGACAGCGAAGGCCACAATTACTTCCTCAGCCAGAATCCCTATTTCCTGAATTCCTATGCCGGGTTCGGCGAGACTTACTACAACATCACGCCGGACTTGAAGCTGACGACGGGACTGCGTTTCACCGAAGACCAGAAAACCTTTTTCGACATACCAAGCGAGGTAGTGACCAATGGTTGGGGCTATTATCAGACAGGAACGGTGAGGCAAAAATGGGACCGGCTTACCGGCCGTGCAGTGCTCGACTGGACACCGAAGCTGGATTTCACCGACCAGACCCTGATCTACGGCTCCTATGCGCATGGCTACAAAGCCGGCGGCGCCAACCCGCCGGGCGCCGCGTTGCTCTCAAGCGGAGGTCCTGATACGACAAACTTTCCGGATCATCCCCTGACGTTCAAACCGGAATATATCGAAGCCTTCGAGCTTGGCACCAAAAACACGTTGCTCGATGGCGGGCTGACGGTGAACGGCGATGTCTTCTACTACAATTATACGGGTTATCAGATTTCGGAGATTGTGGACCGCACCGCGATCAACAACAACTACAACGCCCATGTCGAAGGCGCCGAACTCGAATCCGGGTGGGAGCCGCTGCCGGGCCTGAAGCTCAATTTCGCCGGCGGTTGGGAGGATGCAAGAGCGGCCACCGGCGACAACGGCATCGATCTGATCGACCGCACGGCCAGCAATCCGGACTGGATGGTCGTCAAGCCTTATCCGACACAGGCTTCCAACTGCATTCTCCCAACCTGGGTCGTCGCCGCGTTGCTCGAAACGCCGGATGGTCCGGGAAATAACACGCCCGCTCTCGTTGCCGCTTGCGGATTAGCCTACCTGTCAGACCTAGACCCGGTTACAGGGCTACCCTATACGGCGGATCCAACTGCCTTCACCAGAAATTCGGGCGGTATCCCAGCGGGCTACATCGGTTGGGATCCGGCGACGGCGCCGAACAAAGGCGAAGGGATCACCAAGAATCTGAGCGGCAACCAATTGCCCAACGCGCCGCATTTCACCACCTCGCTGTCAGCAGATTACACCATGCCGGTGTCGGAGGATTGGGCGGCGACGGTCCACAGCGATTTCTACTGGCAATCGCAGAGCTTCGCGCGAATCTTCGACGACCGGCCCTATGACAAGTTACGCGGTTATTCCAACGTCAATCTCGCGCTGATCCTGACGAGCGCGAGCGGTTGGCAGGTGATGGGCTACCTCAAGAACGTGTTCAACACGACGGCCATCACCGGCGACTTCCTGAATTCGGACGACAGCGGCTTGACCACCAACGTGTTCCTGACCGATCCGCGCCTGTTCGGCGTTCGCGTCACGAAAAATTGGTAAGGGGGAACCAATGAGCGAACTGATCCAAAAAAACGACAACCGCGCCACCATCCGCTGGAAGCTGCTGACATCCGCCTCGGCGCTCGCATTGACGATGTCCGTCATCAGTGCGGCAAATGCCGAAGATGCCGACCATCCGACGATCTGGCTCGAACTCAGTGGCCAGCTTGATCGACAGAGTGGGCAAGGCGATCCCTACGATCCGCCTTTCATTGCCAATTATCCCAATTCGACGGCCTACAAGCCGAATTCGCCACTGACGGCCGAGAAGGCGCCGCTGTTCAGCGAAGGGGCGGGGGCATCGCTCTCGTTCCAACCCAGCAATTCGGATTGGGTGTTCTCCGCATCCATTCAATATGGCAGGGCGAACAAGAAAAGGAAATTCAGCCAGCAGACGGAGCAGGCGGAGCCATCTTTGCATGAGGTGTACTTTAAGGGATTTTTTTACACGTACTCCTCCCAAGGATATGCTTACAGGCACAGGCTATTCGCCTGCTGCAAAACCTACCCAGGCGGCATTGGGTCCGGCAATTATCTCGATGCCGCGATTTCGGTCAGAACAAGCCACACAATTCTCGATTTTCAGGCCGGCAAGGATGTCGGGCTCGGATTATTTGGATCGAGGGATAGTTCCACCATTTCCGCAGGCGTGCGAGTTGCGCAATTCTTTTCCCGTTCGACCGTCTGGCTCCGTGCCAGACCTGACGAAAGCTGGGATCACAATCTTTACAACTCCGGGCACGTGCTCGCGTATCCCGGCGCATTTATTCCTACAAATTACGATCACATGTTCCTGGGGACAGCGCACAGCGAACGGAGCTTTCATGGCATCGGTCCGTCATTGTCCTGGAACAGTTCCGTGCCGTTCGCGGGCAATCTGCAAAGCGGCGAACTGGATTTCGACTGGGGCGTAAACGGAGCGGTGCTGTTCGGACGCAAGAAAGTCACAGGCGAACACCACGAAACCGGGCGGTATCGCGCCGCTCATTTGTTCCCGTCCAATCGCTACTTTCACACCGGCGACTTCTACTCGAACAACACTCCGCTTGACCGCAACAAGAGCGTTATGGTTCCCAATCTCGGCGGCTTTGCCGGGATCTCCTTCCACTATGCGGATGCCAAGGTCAGCTTCGGCTATCGCGGCGATTTCTTCTTCAACGCGATGGACACGGGCTGGGATACGCAAAAAAGCGAAACCGTCGCCTTCTATGGCCCCTATGCCTCCATCTCGATCGGGCTGGGCGATTAGACACATATAGGATTCCGTAGAATCCCGCGTTCCGGGCGGCGGAAAACCGTCCGCCGCCCTTTTCGCCTCTGCAAAGCCCTCGCGCGCGCCCCGCAAATCCCCCTCGCGCCCCCGGCGCCTTTCGCAGCGCAACACATAAATCCGTCCCCCGAAACCCAACTCGGCCGGGTCTTCTTCGTCTTGGCATGCGGCGCGAGAATGAGAGGGCCTTGAGCCGGGACAGAGCTTGCGGGGCGCATGTCTGAGACACCACACGCATGGCGCGACAGACACGGCACGGGTGCGGCCGTGAAGGCCGATGCCGTGTCGGCGTGGTTCGTGCGCGAGATTCTGCCGCTGGAGGCGATATTGATGGATTACCTGCATCGCAATTGGCAGAACCCGAGCGAGATCGCCGATCTGAGGCAGGATGTCTATGCGCGCGTGTTCGAGGCAGCGCGCGCGGAGGTGCCCGACCATCCCAAGCGCTTCTTGCTGACGACGGCGCGCAATCTCCTCATCGATCGCGTGCGCCGCGAGCATGTCGTTCCCATCGAAGCCGTGGCCGATCTGGAATCGCTCGGCCTCGCGCTCGATTCGCCTGGGCCCGATCGCGTGTTGATGGCGCGCGACGAGCTGCGCCGCCTTCAGGCCGCGCTCGACCGGCTTCCGCCGCGCTGCCGCGAGGCCGTCATCCTCGGCCATGTCGAAGGTCTTTCGGGCAATGAGATCGCCCTGCGCATGGGCGTCACCAAATTCACCGTCTCCGAGCATCTGGCCAAGGGCGTGCGCCTTCTGACCGACATGCTCTATGGCGAAGAGCCGAGGAAGCCATGAGCGGGGCGGGCGAGATGAAGGCTCAGGCGCCGCGCGACGAGATCGAAGCGCGCGCGGCCGAATTCCTCCAGCGCCGCCGCTTCTGGGGCTGGAGCGCCGAAGACGATGCGGCGCTCGAGTCCTGGCTTTCGCAATCGGTGCTCAATCGCGTCGCCTATCTCAGGCTGGAAGCGGGGCTCGATCGCATCGAGCGGCTGGCGGCGCTGGCGCCCGCCGAATCGAAACAGGCGCGCGCGCCGCTTCTTCCCATGATGCTGCGCATCGCGGCCGTTCTCGGCGTGGTGGCGTTGGCCGGCGCCGCGGCGGCGAACTATTTCCTGCGCCCGCATGATCGCGTTTTCTCCACGCCCCTCGGCGGCCACGAAACGGTGAGTTTTGCCGACGGCTCGGAGATCGAGCTCAACACGGCCACGTCCTTGCGCGCGCGCATGACGACGGAGGAACGCATCGTCTGGCTCGATCGCGGCGAGGCGTTCTTCCACATCAAGCACGATCCGCTTCATCCCTTCGTGGTGATGGTGGGCGATCATCGCGTCACCGATCTGGGCACGGAATTCCTCGTGCGCCGCAGCCCGCGCAAGCTGGAAGTCACGGTTGTCCAGGGCCAGGTTTCGCTCGATACGCCCGATGGTCTTTCGCGCAGCCATGCGGTCTTGCTCACGCCCGGCGATGTGGCGACTGCGTCCGCCGGCAAGGTCTCCGTCGCCACGGCCACCACGCGCGATCTCGCCAACGAACTTTCCTGGCGCCACGGCGTGCTCGTCTTCGACAATGCGACGCTCGGCGACGCGGCGGCCGAATTCAACCGCTACAACCGCGAAAAGCTGATCGTGTCCGATCCGGCCGCCGCGAGCATGACGATCGTGGGCACGTTCCGCACATCCGACATGATTCTGTTCGCGCATGCCGCGCGCGACGCGCTCGGTCTTTCGATCGCCGCGAAAGGCGACGACATCGTGATTTCAAGCCGGCACTGACGCCATCGCGTTCAAGGCCCAAAGGGGGGAACATGAAGACGCATCTGAAATCGGCGCTTGCGGGGGCCACGTCCGTTCTCGCGCTCGCGACCGCCGCGCACGCCGCCCAATTCGATATTCCCGGCGGCGAACTCAAGACGGCGCTCAACACCTATGCGCTGCAATCGGGCATCCAGCTCGTCGTTTCGGGCGCGGCGATCCAGGGCATGCACACCAAAGGCGTGAAAGGCGAAATGCCGGTGGAGGTGGCGCTTGCGCGCATCCTGCAGGGCACGGGGCTTGCCGCGCGGCACGAAGCGAGCGCGGTCGCCATCGTTCGCGCCAGCGCCGCGGATGCGCCGCCCGCCGAGAAGCGCACCGAACTGGCCGACGCGACGCCGGTGCACGCGGCGGCGAGCGTGGAAACGGTCGTCGTGACGTCGTCGAAGATCAAGGGCGATATACAAACCGTTCCCATTGCGATTACCGCGCTGTCGCAGGAACAGCTCACCTCGCGCCAGATCGCGGGCGGCCCGGATCTTGTGAAAGAAGTGCCGAACCTCACATTCTCCAAAACCAATTTCACCGGCTACAACATCCAGATTCGCGGTATCGGCACGCAAGCGATTTCGGTGACGACCGATCCCGCCGTGGCGGTGGCGCTGAACGACACACCGTTCATCAGAAACCATTTCTTCGAGCAGGAATTCTTCGACGTCAATCAAGTGGAAGTGCTGCGCGGTCCGCAAGGAACGCTTTATGGCCGCAACGCGACGGCCGGCGTTGTGAACGTCATCACGGCAAAACCGACAGATCAATTCGAGGCCATGCTGTCCGCCGATTGGGGCAATTATTCCAACCGCCGCTACGAGGGCATGGTCAATATTCCTATCGAGGATGATTATCTCGCTGTCCGCATCGCCGGCGAATGGACGAAGCGAGATGGTTACACTTACGATCAAACCACCGGCAAACAGATCGACGGCCGCGACCTCTGGTCGTCCCGCGTCACCGTGGGCTGGAAACCCTTCGCTGGCGTCGAAGCCGATCTCGTCTGGGAACATTTCAGCGAAGACGACGACCGCCTGCGCTCCGGCAAACAGCTTTGCAAACGCGATCCGGGGCCGGATTCGGTGGGGCCGATCAATCAAAACATCAACCTCCCGGGTGGGTTCGGTCACAATGCGGTTAACATATCGGCGGGCCAATACGTCACCAATCTCGATACATCCGGCCACGCCGTGCTGAGCCAGGGATGTCTTCCGGTTTCTCTCTATTCGCCGGAATCGCGCGAAACGCCCAACGGCCAGGCGCTGCCGATTGTCTATGCCGCCGAATTCGGGAGCACGTTTTTCGGCCTGATGCCGGATGTCGAGCCCTATCTTTCCACCGTGCAGCCGAACAGCCTGCGCGTCATCCAGTCGGAATTGACCCCGCAATACAGGGCGAAAAACGACACGATCGAATTGAATGCGACATACAACATAAGTCCGACGCTGACGTTCACATCGGACAGCGGGTACAATCACGATTTTCTCGCTTCGCTGGAAGATTTCAACCGATTTACATCCAGACCTGGTATTTTTTATACGTCCGCGTCTCAAACAAGCACGACGGCGGGCGGCGCCCAAACGACCGGAGTGTTCGGCGTGCAATTCACGCCGGGCGGCGTGCTGTGCGATCCGCAGCTCGGCTGTTCGAACAAATTCGTGGGCGAGGATCTGTCGCAGGAACATGCGTTTCAGATCAGCCAGGAATTCCGCATGGGGTCCAGTTTCAAGGGCCCGTTCAATTTCAGCGTCGGCGCGAATTATATGCACTACGAAACGCTAGAGGATTTCTATGTCTTCCTGAATCTGATTACGCTGGTATCCAGATACACCGATGTTGCTCCCGACCACACAGCAAATGCTCAATGCCAGTACAAGCCGGACGGGCATATTTACCCCGTCATCAATCAGTCCTCTTATCTTTTCGCCTGTTCGTATACGGATCCCACGCCCCTCACACCGGGGTTCAACGGTCAGGGACATAATTATTTCCGCAGCGAAAATCCCTATCGCCTGAATTCCTATGCCGGTTTCGGCGAAGCCTATTATCAGGTCACGCCCGACCTGAAGCTGACCGGCGGATTGCGCTGGACGAGCGATCAAAAGCACTTCGTGGAAATCCCCAGCGAAGTGCTGAACAACGGCTGGGGTTATCCCGTGTCCGGCATTGTGGATCAGGAATGGAACGAATGGACGGGCCGCGCCGTCGCCGATTGGGCCCCGAAGCTCGATTTCACCGATCAGACGCTGATCTACGGCTCGTTTAGCCGCGGTTACAAGGCGGGCGGCGCCAATCCGCCCCCGCCGAATCTATTCAACGATCCCCGTTCCGGGCTGTTTTCGGTGGGGACGGAGGCCAACCATCCTTTGACCTTCGCGCCGGAATTCGTCAATGCCTATGAGATCGGAACCAAGAACACGATGCTGGATGGCGCGCTGACATTCGACGGTGACATCTTCTACTACGACTACAAGGGTTATCAGATTTCCGAGATCGTGGATCGCACTTCGATCAATCTCAATTTCAACGCCAGGGTAGGCGGCGCGGAAATCGAATCGTCTTGGGAGCCATTGCCCGGACTGAAATTTAATTTTGCCGGTGGCTATGAAAACACGTCGGTGGCCAAAGGGTCCAAGGCCATCGATCTCATGGACCGCACGGCCGGTCAGCCTGGCTGGATGGTGGTCAAGCCTTCCATCCTGTCCACATCGAACTGCATCCTGCCGTCCTATGTGGTGGCCGAACTTATCGCGCTCGCTCAATGGAACCAAAGCGCCCTGGCCGACGGCACGTATATATCGTCGATTACCACGGACGGAAGGGCCTGCGAGGATGAGTATAGCCGTGGCGTCGATGCGGTTTCCCTTGAATCGGGCGGCGTAATTTCTTCCGAGTTCGATCCGAGCACGGCACCCAACGGCGGCTATGGATTCGACAAGAATCTGAGCGGCAACAAGCTGCCCAACGCACCGAAATTCACGACCTCATTGTCGGCGGAATACACCATGCCGGCGTCGGAGGATTGGGCGGCCACGCTGCATGGCGATTTCTACTGGCAATCGCAGAGCTTCGCGCGAATCTTCGATGACCGGCCTTACGACAAGCTGCGCGGCTATTCGAACGTCAATCTCGCCCTGATCCTGACCAGCGCGAATGGCTGGCAGGCGATGGGTTATGTTAAGAATATCTTCGACACCACGGCGATAACCGGCGCGTTCCTCTATAGCGACGACACCGATCTGACCACCAATGTTTTCACGACCGATCCGCGCCTGTTCGGCGTGCGCGTCACGAAGACCTGGTGAGGGGGGATAAACAATGAGCGAACTGATCCAAAAGAACGGCGACCGTGCCACCATCCGCTGGAAGCTGCTTACAGGAGCTTCTGCTCTGGCGCTGACCGGCTACATTTCGTCCGCCACGCTGGCAAAGGCCGAAGACGGCCGCCCGGTTCTTTGGTTGGATCTCGGTGGGCAATTTCAATCCTTGACCGATCCTTCCGAAATCTGGGCGCCGCCGAATTTGCCCTCGGTGATCGATCATCGCATCGCGGGAGTCCTGAACCAGAAGCCGCGCATCGGCTACGACGTGGATGGCTCGATTACATACCAGCCACCCGGTTCCGATTGGAGTTTTTCGGCCGCCATCCAATATGGCAAGGCAAAAAAGGGCCCGAAAGCCGACCACGATCAGACCTATAAAACCCACTATGCCTATAACTCAAAATATGTTTGGACGAATTATGCGTTCACGGATTTGCATGCGGTTCAGGAAACCAAGCATGTCATTCTCGACTTTCAGGCAGGCAGGGATGTTGGACTGGGTCTTCTCGGAGGCCACGGAAGCTCCATGCTTAAGATCGGCATTCGTGTCGCGCAGTTCCGCGAGAAGGCCAATAGCCTGATGACGGCGCAAACCAACGTTCCTGCGAAATATGACATATACACAGGGGCGTTTCTGAATGCCTCGATGCACGACACACGCAGCTTCAGCGGCATCGGTCCTTCGATCGCTTGGAACGGGTCGATTCCCATGGCGGGTTCGCTGGAGGATGGCCTCGCTTTGGATTTGGGCGTCGATGCTGCGTTTCTGTTCGGACGCCAGAAAACCAAGGCAGGGACCCATGCGCATAAATCCGAACTCGTCAGCATCATACCTACTGGTTACATCTCAGGGCTGGGACCAGTTTACAAACCAATTTTTGCGACACCAACGAATTCGACTCGCACTTCTGCGCGCGACAGGCGCGTCACCGTCCCCAATCTCGGCGGCCTCGTCGGCCTGTCCTTCCGCAAGGGCGATGCGAAGATCAGTTTCGGCTACAAGGCCGATTTCTTCTTCAACGCCATCGACGGCGGCGTTGCAACGGCGAAGAAAGAAAACCGCGGCTTCTATGGGCCGTTTGCCAGCGTCAGCATCGGCATTGGAGATTGAGCGCGCCGCGGGCTCGTCAGTTCAGGTAAACCCGCGCCGAAAGCTGCAACTGCGTTTCGTTTTGCTCGGGATCGATGCCTTCGATCGCGCGTTCGCCGCGCTTCGAGGAGACCCAGATCAATTCCCCCGTCAGCTTCAGCCAGTCATTGGGAAGCCAGCTTGCCGCGGCCGTGAGCGCGCTGCCGTTTTCGCTGGTCGCGGGCGATGCGCCGAAGCTGTTGTGCGTGCGCGTGTGCAGAAGCTCCGCGCGGCCCGCGATGCGCCAATCGCCGCGCTGCCAGCCGAGCAAAGCGAAGGCCGAATCGAAATCGGTGATGCTCGTGAATCCCGGGAACGGCGCGATCTCGGTGTTGCCGCTCACGCCCTGGGCGAGAAGCGTGAATTCGCCCATCTCTTTGGAAATTCCCGCATCCCAGAATTTCGTGCGCCAGGCGAAATAATCCTCTTCATGTGCGGCCGGATCGGCTTCGTTGTCGTAGCGAAAAATCTCGGCCATCCATTGGCCGGCATCCGTCCACGACGCGCCGGCATACCAGCCCGGGCGGTTGTCGTACTCCACGAAAATGGGCGTCGTGTCCGGCGGCGTGTCGTGATGCAGGATGAGCGTCGCGTCGGGCTCGCGCAGATGTTCGAAGAGACCGGTCGGCAAATCGTCCAGCGCCCAGCCCCTGTCGGCGATGATCACGCCGGCCGGATCGTTCCAGCCGAACAGCGCGGCGGTCAATTTCAGCGTGCCCGTTTCGCGGCGCCATTCGAGCGCGAATTCGCCGCCCACGGTGCGCAATTCCTCGCCGAACCAGCTGTTGATGGCCGAAGGCGTCAATGTCCAGTAAGGCGCCCAGCCGAGCTCGGTGTTTTCCAGCGAGAAGGGCGCGAAGAACGCGCCCGCTTGCAGCGACCAGCGCCACTCGGTGACCGAAACGGGCCGGTAGCGCATATAGGCTTCGAGAAGATCGACGCCGAGCTTCTGTTGTGTTCCCGCTCTTGCGACGGCGCTGACGAGGAGATCCGGCGTCAGCAGAACCGTGCCCTGGCCGACGGCGCCGGCGAACTGGAAATCGGAATCGCCGCTTCCGTAGCGCAATTTTCCGAGCCCGCCATCGAGCCACGAATCCTCCGCCGTCGCGGGGGCAACCGCGCGCAGATCGGCGTAGCCCGAGAATTCGAATTGCGCGGCTTGCGCGGGCGCGGCCAGAAGCAGTATCGCGAGGATCATGACTTTCCGCATCACGCCGCCCTCACTTTGGCTTCGGCGAGCGGCAGAACGATGCGCACGATCGTGCCTTTGCCCGGCTCGCTCGCGATGGCGAGCTTGCCGCCATGCAGCTCGACGACCACCTTGGCGAAAGGAAGGCCCAGCCCTGCGCCCTGATGTTTGCCGTCGAAGGCCGAGCGCAGGCGGTGGAACGGCCGCGTCACGGTTTCGGCAAGTTCGGGATCCATGCCCGCGCCGGTGTCGGCAATCGTGATCGCGAGCGATTCGCCGCTATGGGCGCCGCGGATCGTCACCGTTCCGCCGGACGGCGTGAAGCGGATCGCGTTGTGCACGAGATTGTGGAACGCCTGATGAAGCTTCGCCGCTTCGCCCGTGATCTCGGGCCAGGTTTGAAGGCCCTCGCACAGGATGCCGACATTCGAATTGGCGGCGAATCCCGCGAGGCCGGCGAGAACCGCGCGCATCTCCTCGCCCGGCGCGAAGCGCTTGTGTTCGATCACCAGCCGGTTGGCATCGGCCTCCGCCAGATTCAACATGCGTTCGACGAGCGTGAGAAGATGCTGGCCCGCGCCATAGATGTCGCGCGCGTAATCGGCATAGCGGCGAACACCCACGGGCCCCAGGATCTCTTCGCCGATCATCTCGCTGAAGCCGACGATGGCGTTGAGGGGCGTGCGCAATTCGTGGCTCATATTGGAAAGGAATTGGGATTTGGCCTGGTTGGCGCGAACCGCTTCGTCCTTTGCTTTTTCCGTCGCCGTCACCGCTTCGCGAAGCGCGCGTTCGCGCTCGGCGACCGATGCCGTCATCGTGACGAGCGCATCGGCGAGCGCGCCCACTTCGTCGTTGCGTTTCATCTTCGGCGGCGGCGTGTAGTCGCCGGTCGCGATCCTGCGCGCGGCGGAGGCCAGCGTCTCGAGCGGCCGCGACAGGCCGCGCACGATCAGCGCCGTTCCCGCCAGCATCGCAAGCAGCCCGATCAGCAGCACCACGATCATCGGCGCGATGACGCCGCGATAGGCGCCGAGCGCATCGTCGAGTGGATAGTCGAGCATCGCGGCCACGGGCGCGCTTCCGGCCGCCGTCTTCAAGGGTGCCGTGAAGGCCAGGAATTCCTGTCCCCGCTCCGTGACGACCGCGGAGGAGGCCGCGACATAATTCTCCGACGGAAGCTCGATATGCTGGCGGTGCAACGCGCTTTCGGACGCCACCATCCAATGGCCGCCCGGCGCCTTCGTCATGAGCGCGATGGCGCGTGGCGCAGACGAGATCTCGCGCATTTTCTCCAGGAGTGCGTCGTTGATGGGTATGAAGGCGGCGATATAGGCGATGGGAACCGGCGCGCGCACGGGGGCCACCACGATCCAGTATATTTCGCCATGCGAGCTCGCAAGCGCGGTTCCTTTTTCACCGGTGCTTGCGGCGTAGAGCAGCGCAGGGTAGCGGAAGCGGCCGTCCGCGCCTTCACCCGTATCGGCGGTGATGTGCCCGTCGAGGCCGACGATCATCATGCGGGTCGCGCCGATGCGGTTGCCGTGATTGCGCAGCGCCGAAAGCTCGGTCGCGTAATTGTGCTGCGCGATCGCCGAGCGCAGCGCGAAATCGAGCGAAAGAACCTGAACGCCGTCGGCGACGCGCTCCGACAGGAAATCGATCTGCCGCGTGAACACGCCCATCGCGGCGGAAAGATCGCGCTTGCCCCGCGCCAGAAGATCCTGGCGCAGATAGACATAGGCGAAGAGCCCGGTGATCACCTGGATCGTCACCAGCGCGACGATCAGGAAGAGCGCGAGGCGCTCGCGGAAGCTCATCGCCGCCTCAATATCCGCCCATATGCATCGGCCGCTTGGCAGGCGGCGGCATCAGGTTGAGCGCGAAGGTCTGCGACTGCGATTGCGCCTCCACCGTCAGCGGATGCGAGGGCGCATGATCGCCGGGCCAGAGCTGGGGATGCCAGATCTGCGCGTGGTACCGGCCCTGCGGCAGATCGGAAAACACCGCATGGCCGCTCGCGTCCGTGATCGCCGCGAATGGCGAAGCGGCGACATAGACATAGGTGATCATCTGGTCGTGGATGTTGCAGCCGATGGCGGCGACGCCCGGCTTGTCGAACACGACCGGTTCGGAATGGCGGCCTTGGTCGATCTCGAATTCGAACTGCTTGATCGCGGAGAAGGAATAGACCTCGTGCATCGTCGTGTCGTTGTTGGTGAAGACGATGTCGCCGCCCTTGGCGATGAGGCTGACGAGCGGAATGAAGGTTTCGTGCCGCTGATCGATCACCGCTTTCATCGGCACATGCGAGGGGCCCGCTTCGCGCGACGCATCGGGCACGAGCTCGACGACGGCGTTCGCGGCGGGCATGCCCATTTGGTCTGTGACGGAAATGTCGAGCGTGCCCGCAATCGCCGGCGTGGCGATTGCGGACAATATCGCGGCCGCCATCAACGCTTTCTTGCCCATGCGAACAAGGTAAATCGGGCCGATTAATGCGGCGTTTCGCGGCCCACGCGCCGCACATCTCAATCTTTTCTTAACCGCCGGTGTGCGGCGCAAACATCGCCGGTGCGGCGAAAGACAAATATTATCGCCCGCGAATGCCGCGCCGCGCGGGGCCACACGGGATGGTAGAACCCGCCCCATAGAGCGGCAATCTGTGGTGGGCGCGCGGCTCCGCAATCTTCCCACCCCCACCACGCCCGCAATGCTTCGTTTGGATATGTGTAGTCCTGAGCTTCAATGGCTGAAAAGCGGGAAGCGGGCGGGTGGCCGAAACGAGGGATACCAGTCGTGACAACGCGGGCTCTCCGGGCGTGGTGAGCCGGGCGGAGTTGCGCGCCTGGTTCATCGCCGAGGTATTGCCGCTGGAGGCGGCGCTGATGCAGTTCCTGCAGCACAACTGGCGCAACAAGAACGATCTCGCCGATCTCCGGCAGGATGTTTATGTGCGCGTCTACGAAGCGGCGAAGAAGGAGGTCCCGCATCCGGTGAAGCCCTTCGTCTTCGCGGTCGCGCGCAATCTCATCATCGATCGCGTGCGGCGCGAACAGATCGTGCCGATCGAGGCGGTGGCCGATCTGAATTCGCTGGGCGTCGCCAAGGACGAACCCGGGCCCGACCGCGTGGTGGCGGCGCGCGACGAATTGCGCAAATTGCAGGCCGCTCTCGATCATCTGCCGCCGCGCGCGCGCGAAGTGGTGACGCTGCGCCGGATCGAAGGCGTGCCGCGGCGCGAAATCGCGAGCCGCATGGGCATCACGGAAGACACGGTGGCCGAGCATCTGAGCGCGGGCATGCGCGCGCTCGCCGATCTGCTTTACGGCGGACCGTTCGGGAGGGAACTGTGAACGGCGCAGGCGAGATCGAGTTGCGCGCTTCGCAATGGCTGGAGCGCCGCGACCGAGAGGATTGGTCGGGCGCCGATCAGGAAGCGCTCGATGCCTGGCTCGATGCGTCGCCCGCCCATGAAATCGCCTATTGGCGGCTCGATGCGGCGTGGGAACGCACCGACAGGCTCGCGGCGCTTCGCAGCGCACGGCCCGAAAGCGAGGCAAGGCGCGCGAGCCTTCCGCTGATCGCGAAGATTGCGGCCGCGTTCATCGTGCTGGCCGCGCTCGGCGGCGCCTATCTCGGGTTTACGCCGCGCGCATCCGAGCGCACATTCGCGACCGAGCTCGGCGGGCGCGAAACGGTCTCCTTCGGCGACGGCTCGCAGATCGAGCTCAACACCGACACGGTCCTGCGGACGCGCATGACGACCGCCGAGCGCACCGTGTGGCTCGAAAAGGGCGAAGCCTTTTTCCGCGTGCGCCACGATGCGGCCGATCCCTTCATCGTGATTGCGGGCGATCACCGCATCACCGATCTGGGCACGGAATTTTCCGTGCGCCGTTCTCCGGGCGCGCTGAAGGTTGCGGTGCTGGATGGCCGCGTGCGTCTGGGTTCGAGCGAAGCCGGAAGCGCGCAGCATGTGCTGATTTCGGGCCAGGTCGCGGCCGCCACGGGCGATTCCATCGTGGTGACGCGGCGCTCGAAAGCCGCGCTCGCCAACGAGCTTTCCTGGCGGCGCGGCGTGCTGGTGTTCGATGAAACCGCGCTCGGCGAAGCCGCCGCCGAACTCAACCGCTACAATCGCGAGCAGCTTGTCATCGCCGATCCGTCGCTGTCGCGGCTCGTGATCGCGGGCAGTCTGCCGACCAACGACATCGAAGGCTTCGCGCGCCTCGCGCAAACCGTTCTTGGGCTTCATGTGGAGCATCGGGGAAACGACATCGTGATTTCGCGCTGACGCGACGCGGGAAAACGCCGTCATAAGGGGGGACTATGAACAGATTTCTGAAATCCGCGGCTTTGGCAGGCGCGAGCCTCGCAGCCCTTTCGGGTGCCGCGTTCGCAGACGAATTCAACGTGCCGGGCGGCGATCTCAAGACCGCGCTCAACGCCTTTGCGATCCAGGCGCGCGTGGCGCTGATCGTCTCGGGCGATACGGTGCGCGGTGTGCGCACCGAAGGCGTGAAGGGCGATCTTCCCGCCGATGTCGCGCTCGCGCGCATCCTGAAGGGCACGGGGCTGACCTCGCAGCGCACCGCCTCCGGCGAAATCGGCGTCGTGCCGCTGAAAGCCATTCCGCGCAATCAGCGCTCCGATGCGGGCGATGCGAGCCTGCGCCTGGCCGCCGCATCCGCCTCGGCCGCAGCATCGGTCGAAACCGTCGTCGTCACCTCGTCGAAGATCAAGGGCGATATCCAGACGGTTCCGATCGCCATCACCGCATTATCGCAGGAGCAATTGACCTCCCGGCAAATCGCGGGCGGCCCCGATCTGGTGAAGGAAGTGCCCAATCTTACGTTTTCCAAAACCAACTTCACCGGCTACAACATCGAAATCCGCGGCATCGGCACACAGGCGATTTCGGTGACGACCGATCCCGCCGTCGCGGTGGCCTTCAACGATATTCCCTTCATCCGCAATCATTTCTTCGAACAGGAATTCTACGACGTCAACCAGGTCGAGGTTCTGCGCGGACCGCAAGGAACGCTTTACGGGCGCAACGCGACGGCGGGCGTGGTCAACGTCATCTCGGCAAAACCCACCGACCAGTTCGAGGCGATGGTCTCGGCCGATTTCGGAAATTATCACAATCGCCGCTACGAAGGCATGGTGAACATTCCCATCGTGGATGATCGTCTTGATCTGCGCATCGCGGGCGAATGGACGAAACGCGACGGCTACACATTCAACGAAACGACCGGCCAGCCGATCGACGGGCGCGATCTGTGGTCGATGCGCGTCACGCTCGGCATGAAGCCGTTCGATCATGTGCAGGCCTATCTCGTCTGGGAGCATTTCGGCGAGGACGACGACCGCTTGCGCTCCGCCAAGCAGCTTTGCGATGACGATCCGGGGCCGACGGAAATTGGTCCGTTCAATCAATCGTTCATGTGGTCTCCCAGCTTCCAGAGTGAAGGGCCACCCGCGCAGATTACCGCCGGCGAATATGTCATCGGTCTCGGTCGGGGCGCACGCGCCGTCTTGAGCCAGGGTTGCGTCGGCGGGTCGCTCTATTCGGCGGCGTCCTACCAGACGCCCAATGGCGGCGCGCTGCCGATTGTGTACGCAGCCCAGGTCGGCGCGTTGGCGCCGCTCATGACCACGCTCGATCCTTATGCCAGCGATTCGCAGCCTAGAAGCTTGCGCACGATCGAATCTGAACTGAAGCCGGTTTATCAGGCCAAGAACGACACTCTCGAATTCAACGTTGCCTATGACATCACGCCCGCGCTCACCTTCACTTCGCAGACCGGTTACAATTCCGACTTCCTCGCCTCGATCGAGGATTTCAACCGCTTCAATTCCAATCCCGGCATCTTCTTCACCTCCAGGGACGAAGAGGATCCGGGCTGTCCCGGATGCACGGGCGAGACCGGGTACGTAGGCGGGTTGTTCACGCCGGGCGGCGTGTTGTGCGATCCCCAGCTCGGCTGCTCCAACAAATTTGTCGGCGAGGATCTCTCGCAGGAGCATTCTTGGCAGTTGAGTCAGGAATTCCGGCTGGCGTCGAATTTCAAAGGCCCGCTCAACTTCAGCGTCGGCGCGAATTATTTGCACTACGAAACGTTCGAAGATTACTACGTGTTTTTGAACCTGCTCACACTGGTCTCGCGGCAGTTGGATAAGGCCTACACGCCGGGCGACGCCGTTTTGAATGGCATGTGCGGCGGCATTCCCGAGCCGCATGCCTATCCGACGCAATACTCGGTGGTCCCGCTCGCGCTAAACTGTCCCTACACCGATCCCGCGCCGCTCGCGCCCGGCTTCAACGGGCAGGGGCACAATTATTTCCGCAGCGAAAATCCCTACATCCTGAATTCCTATGCCGGTTTCGGCGAGGTCTATTACCAGCTGACCCCCGATCTGAAACTGACGGGCGGCTTGCGCTGGACCAGCGATCATAAGCATTTCATCGAAATTCCCAGTGAGGTCCTGACCGCGGGGTGGGGGTATCCGGCAACCGGTTCGCTTGATCAACAATGGAACGAATGGACGGGCCGCGCGGTCGCGAACTGGACGCCCAAGCTCGATTTCACCGATCAGACGCTGGTCTATGCCTCGTTCTCGCGCGGCTACAAGGCGGGCGGCGCCAATCCGCCGCCGCCGAATTTTTATGCGGGCTTCACCAGCGGCTCGGTCACCCATCCGCTCACCTTCGCGCCGGAATTCATCAACGCTTACGAACTGGGCACAAAAAACACGCTGGCCGATGGCGGGCTCACCTTCAACGGCGACGTTTTCTATTACGATTACAAAGGTTATCAGATTTCGCAGATTGTCGATCGCACATCCGTCAATCTGAACTTCAATGCGACGGTGAAAGGGCTGGAACTGGAATCGAGCTGGGAACCGATCCCGGGCCTCAAGTTCAATTTCGCCGGCGGCTATGAAGACACGCGTGTCGCCAATGGTTCGAAGGCCATCGATCTGATGGACCGCACCGCGGGTCATCCCGGCTGGAGCGTGGTGAAGCCGTGGCTCGGGGCGCCATCGAACTGCATCCTGCCCGATTACGTATTGGCGGACCTGATTTTGGGTGCCGAAGGTGCGCAGGCAGTGACCGGCAACCTTGATAATTATACCGAGAACAGCTTCTGGTATAGCAGCCGCTTCATTTCATCGCTCATCAACGGATACGCGTGCGGCGTTGCATGGGGACTCGGCGAAGATCCGATCCCGTTCACGCAAGCGATATCAACATTAGATGGGAGCATACCTCCATCCGGCTTCGATCCGTCGAACTATCCCGATGCCAACAATGGCGAAGGGTTCGACAAGAACCTTTCCGGCAATCAGCTTCCCAACGCCCCGCATTTCACAACCTCGCTCTCCGCCGATTACACGCTGCCCGTCTCGGAGGATTGGGCGGCGACCGTTCACAGCGATTTCTACTGGCAATCGCAGAGCTTCGCGCGGATCTTCAACGACCGGCCCTATGATAAGCTTCGCGGCTATTCCAATGTCAATCTGGCGCTGATCCTGACGAGCGCGTCGGGCTGGCAGGTGATGGGCTATCTGAAGAACGTCTTCGACACGACCGCGATCACCGGCGCGTTCCTGAATTCCGACGACACGGCATTGACGACCAATGTGTTCGTCACCGATCCGCGCCTGTTCGGCGTGCGCGTCACGAAGAACTGGTGAGGGGGAACGCCATGAACAAGACAACCAACAATCTTCGCTACCGTCTTCTGGCAACGGCGTCGGCCACGGTGCTGCTCGCATCCGCCGCAATGGCGGAGCGCGCGCGCGCCGATGAGAGCGATCATCCGATGCTCTGGGTCGAACTGGGCGGCACGTTCGACCAGATCACAGATGATTCCGATCGCTGGCTGCCGCCCAATCTGACGCCGCCGATCTCCAATCCGCCGCCGGGCCCATTCGGCGCGATGCCGACGGTGGGCTGGGATGCGGAAGCCAAGATCAGCTTCGAGCCCGCCAATTCCAGCTGGATCTTTTCCGCGGGGCTGCGCTATGGCCGCGCCCGCAGCAAGCCCAAGGGCAGCCACGATCAATCTTATAAAGTAACGGGCTATATCACGTCCTTCGGCAGCAAGACGGGTTCGCCGAAATACATCCTGACCAATTACGACTTCAACAATGCGTCGCGCCACAGCCGCGCCACGCATCTGATTTTGGATTTCCGGGCGGGCAAGGATGTCGGCCTCGGCATGTTCGGCGGATCTTCGGTCGTCAGCGCGGGCGTGCGCGTTGCGAAGTTCGACGAGCGCGCCGAGGGCCAGTTCACCGGCTTTCTCTCCGCGCCGAGCAAATACAGCCCCGGCGAAGTGGCGCATGTCGCGAATTTCCTGGCGAAGCACAGCTTCAACGGCCTTGGGCCTTCGGTTTCCTGGGATGCATCGGCGCCGTTCGCCGGCAATATGTCCGACGGGTTGTCGTTCGATTGGGGCGTCGATGCCGCGCTGCTGTTCGGCCGGCAGAAGGCGAAGCTCTCGCTCAAGACGCGCGATACGCAATATTATCCGCCCAGCTATGGCGCGACCGGACCCGGCATCAAAAACCAATTGTCCCAATCGACGCAAAATCCCGATCGCTCGAAGAGCGTGATGGTTCCCAATATCGGGGGCTTTGCGGGTATCTCGTGGCGATTGCCGACCGCGAAAGTGAGCATCGGTTATCGCGCCGATTTCTTCTTCAACGCCATCGATGGTGGCATCCCCGCGCACAAATCCGAAAACCGCGGCTTCTATGGTCCGTTTGCTTCGATCAGCATCGGCATCGGCGACTGAACGCACCGATTGCGAGAATTGGAATTGCGACAATGCGCGGAAATAAATCCGCGCTGCCGTCTTGAATTGGCTCTTTTGTGTTCCCATTTCGTTCCATACACGAAACGGCGAGGAACGAATGAGCTGACCGGGCCATGGGCGATATACAGGGAAGGGCGCGTGCCCGCCCCCGCTTGAGACCGGGACACGAGCATTGCGCACACATTAGAACCGGAACACGCGCAAACCGTGCAGCAGGTTTCATGAGACCCGCGGCGAGCGTGCATGTGGTTGCGCGGGTGAAACCGCGCTTCGTCCTGTGGCCGCAGCGATCGAAAAAAGGCTGGCGGGCTCTGCAATAGGGGCCCCCGCCTTTCTTTTTGCGCCTGCGTTGTTGCGAGCGCAAAACTTTTCCCGCGGCCAGGCCACTTAACTCGCCACCGCGCGTCCGTCCTTAATAGTGAGCCCCCGGAAAAGGCGAGGGGGAGGGGATGGTCAAAAGACCCGACATCGATTGGGAGGGAGCGGCCGTGAATCCGCCGGGCGCGGAGCAGGCCGCGCGCGTCGATGCGTGGTTCGAAGAGCATGTTCTGCCGCTAGAGGCGTCGTTGATGCAATTCCTGGAACGCAATTGGCGAAATGCCAGCGATGTTTCCGATCTCCGCCAGGAGGTTTATGTGCGCGTCTATCAGGCGGCGCTGAAGCAGATTCCGGAAAAGCCGCGGCAATTCCTCTTCGCCACCGCCCGCAACCTGCTGATCGATCGCGTGCGCCATGAAAGCGTGATCCCGATCGAGGCGGCATCCGATCTCGAATCGCTGGAGATCGCCTCCGATGTGCCGGGCCCCGAACATGCGGCGATCGCGCGCGACGAATTGCGCCGGCTTCAGGCGGCCCTCGATCATCTTCCGCCGCGCTGCCGCCAGGCGCTCGTGCTGGCGCGCATCGAAGATCTTTCGCGCACGGAAATCGCCAGGACCATGGGCATCGCCGAGATCACCGTCTCGCAATATCTGACGCAAGGCATCTGCGCGCTGGCCGATACGCTTGCCGGCAAGCCTCCGAAGCCGCGGAGGAAGACATGAGCCAGCCCGCGTTTTCCCCCAAGAGCATCGATGCCGAAGCGGCATCCTGGATCGAGCGCCGCCATTTCGGGCCGTGGAGCGAGGCCGATCAGGCCGAATTCTCCGAATGGCTGCAGCGCTCGATCGAAAACCGCGTCGCCTATCTCCGGCTGAATTCGAGCTGGAAGCGCGCGAGAAGGCTCGCCGCATTGCCTTCCGCTCGGCAAAGCGCGAGCCCTGCGCAAAAGTCCAACACGCCGCTTCTGATGAAAGTGGCGGCCGGTTTCGTGGTTCTGACATTGGCGGGATGGGGTTCGGCCTATTTCCTGCTGCAACCGCGCGACCGCGTTTTTTCCACGGCCGTCGGCGGGCACGAGACCGTGACCTTTTCCGACGGAACGCGCGTGGAGCTGAACACCAACACGGTCTTGCGCGCGCGCATGACGACCGATCAGCGCGCGGTCTGGCTCGAGCGCGGCGAGGCCTATTTCGAGGTCAAGCACGATCCGGTGCATCCCTTCGTCGTGATGATCGGCAACCGCCGCGTCACCGATCTGGGAACGCAGTTCACGGTGCATCGCGAGAAGAAGAGGATGGAAGTGGCCGTCGTCCAGGGCCGGGTGTGGTTCGACGATCCGGGCAGGACATCCGAAAACGGCACGCTGCTCACGCCGGGCGACGTCGCGGTGGCGACCGCGAGCGGAACCTCGGTCACGCGCAAATCGCTGCAGGCGCTGACCGCGGAACTGAACTGGCGTCAGGGCCTGCTCGTCTTCGACAAGACGACGCTTGCCGACGTGGCCACCGCGTTCAATCGCTACAACCGCGTCAAGCTCGTCGTGAAGGATCCGGTTGCGGCCCGTGTGCTGGTTGGCGGCACGTTCCGCGCCAACGACGTCGAGGATTTCGCGCGTCTGGCCGAAACCGTGCTCGGCCTGCGCGTGCGCCATACGGCAGATGGAATCGAGATTTCACATTGATGCGCCAAGCGCGGCGCCGCAATTGAAGGGGGGATCATGACAAAGCTGCGATATATGCGATCGGTCCTTGCGGGAAGCGCCTGCGCCGCGGCTTTTGCCGGCAGCGCGCTGGCCGGCGAGTTCAATGTGCCGAGCGGCGATCTTCGCGCCGCGCTCAATCTTTATGCCAAGCAGGCGCGCGTCGAACTGATCTATCCCGTGAGCGCGGTCGAAGGCGTTCACACCAGGGGCGCGCGCGGCGATCTCTCGTCGGACGAAGCGCTCGCGGCCATTCTGCAGGGCACCGGATTCGACACGCAGCGCACGCCATCGGGCGCCATCGGCATCGTGCGCAACAGAACCGTGCCGCGCCAGGCCGTGGCCGAGCTGGCGCAGGCCGCCCCCGTTCATGCCGCGGCCGTGGAAACGGTCGTCGTCACCTCGTCGAAGATCAAGGGCGATATCCAGACGGTGCCGATCGCGATTACCGCGCTGTCGCAGGAACAGCTCACGTCGCGGCAGATCGCCGGCGGCCCGGATCTGGTGAAAGAGGTTCCGAACCTCACTTTCTCAAAAACCAATTTCACCGGCTACAACATCGAAATCCGCGGCATCGGCACGCAGGCCATTTCGGTGACGACCGATCCGGCCGTGGCGGTTGCCTTCAACGACGTGCCGTTCATCCGCAATCATTTCTTCGAGCAGGAATTCTACGACGTTTCCCAGGTCGAAGTGCTGCGCGGTCCGCAAGGAACGCTTTACGGCCGCAACGCGACCGCAGGCGTCGTCAACGTCATTTCCGCAAAGCCGACCGACCAGTTCGAAGCCATGCTCTCCGCCGATTGGGGCAATTTCACCAATCGCCGTTATGAGGCGATGGTCAATATCCCCATTCTCGACGACCGCATGGATCTGCGCGTGGCCGGCGAATGGACCAAGCGCGACGGCTATTCGATCAACAAGATCACCGGCGATCCCATCGACGGGCGCGATCTGTGGTCGATGCGCGCCACGCTTTCTTACAAGCCGACGGACAGCATACGCGCCTATGCGGTCTGGGAACATTTCGACGAAAACGACGACCGCATGCGCACGGCGAAACAGCTCTGCAAGACGGATATTCCGCCCACGGTGATCGACGGCGTGCCCGTTCCGGCGCCGGTCGCCGGGCTCTACGGCGCGCTCCAGTTCGGCCAGAATTATATGGGCCAAACCTGCCTGCCGACGGGACTCTATTCCGCCGACGCGTTCGAAGTGCCTTACGGCTTTTCGCTTCCCTACGTCGTGGCGGGAGGGCTCAGCGGCTTCGTCAACGAGAATGTCGATCCCTACGCCAGCACGACGCAATCGCGCAATCTGCGCGTCATCGAATCGACCATCGATCCGCACTATCGCGCGAAGAACGACACGATCGAACTGAACGTCGATTACGACGTTTCGCCCGGCCTGACCTTCACCTCGCAAACGGCGGGAAACGAGGATTATTTGTGGTCCACGGAAGACTACAACCGTTTCAACACGAGCCCGGGATTTTTCGAGAAGAACTTTCAGGACACGCCTCAACATCATTCGATCGTGGGCAACGATCTCATGTTCTGCGATCCGCAATTGGGCTGCGCGAACCGGCTCGTGGCGCAGGACCTCTCGGATGAGCACGCCTGGCAGGTGAGCCAGGAATTCCGCCTCGCCTCAAACTACAAGGGGCCGCTGAATTTCAGCGTCGGCGGCAACGTGATGCACTACGAGACGGAGGAGAACTACTACGTCTTCATCAATGCGCTCACGATCTATGCGCTCTACAGCGGCGGGCCGCACGATCTCTACGTTCCCGGCGTATCGGACAACAGCGAATGCCTCGACGACCGCGGGGGCTGGACGTTTCCCGATCCATTCGAAGGCGGCGGTCAGCCGACGTCGGTTTGCGTCTATGTCGATCCCAATCCCATCAGCCACCCGAACAACAAGGGACACAATTATTTCCTCAGCCAGAACCCCTATGTCCTCACATCCTATGCGCTGTTCGGCGAAACCTATTACGACATCTCGCCGGATCTGAAGCTCACGGGCGGATTGCGCTGGACCAAGGACAAGAAACACTTCGTCGACATCCCGAGCGAGGTCGTGACCGAGGGTTACGGCTATCCCTCCATCGGCGTCGTCGATCAGCAATGGGGCGAATGGACGGGACGCGCGGCGGCCAACTGGACGCCCAAGCTCGATTTCTCCGATCAGACGCTGATCTATGGCTCTTATGCGCATGGCTACAAGGCGGGCGGCGCCAATCCGCCGGGCGCGGCCCTGCTTCGTCTTGCCATTTCGGGCGGAAATGTCGATCCCGGCAGCGGCGAAGTCGGCGTTCCGGTGCATCCGCTCACCTTCAAGCCGGAATTCATCGACGCCTTCGAATTGGGCAGCAAGAACACGTTCGCGGACGGCGCGCTGACGCTGAACGGCAACATCTTCTACTACGACTACAAGAATTATCAGATTTCCGAGATCGTCGACCGCACCTCGATCAATCTGAACTTCAACGCCACGGTGAAAGGCGCCGAGCTGGAATCGAGCTGGGAGCCGCTTCCGGGCCTCAAATTCAATTTCGCGGGCGGCTACGAAGACACCCGCGTCAAGAACGGCCAGCAATCCGTCGATCTGATGGACCGCACGGCGGGAATGCCCGGCTGGATGGTGATCAAGCCGTTCGCCACGCAGGCATCGAATTGCATCCTGCCGGATTACGTGGTGGCGCAGGTGATCTTGTCGCGCTACAACAAAGTCAGCGACGAGAGCCCGGTCAACGCCGCCTTCGCCTGTTCGCATGCGTATAATCTGGACTGGGATCCCGCGACGCAATTGCCCTACGTGCCCTGTCCGACCGAACAGTTGGGCTTCACGCCCGGACATCCCGATCCCTATCCCAATCCCGGCTGCGCCTATCCGGGCTTCAATCCCGATCAGCCCGATCTCAATGGCGGCAACGGCTTCGCCAAGAATCTCGGCGGCAACGAGCTTCCCAACGCGCCGCATTTCACCACATCGTTGTCGGCCGAATACACGATCCCGCTGTCGGAGGATTGGGCGGGCACGGTGCACGGCGATTTCTACTGGCAGTCGCAGAGCTTCGCGCGCATCTTCAACGACCGGCCATACGACAAGATACGCGGCTATTCGACGACCAATGTCGCGTTGATCCTGACCAGCGCCAATGGCTGGCAGGTCATGGGCTACGTCAAGAACGTCTTCGATGTTACGGCCATCACCGGCGACTTCCTGAACAGCGACGATAGCGGATTGACGACCAACGTCTTCCTGACCGACCCGCGCCTCTATGGCGTGCGCATCACGAAGAACTGGTGAGGGGGATGACCATGAGCGAACTCATCGACAAGAACGACAACCGCGCCGCCATCCGCCGGAAATTGCTGACGGGCGCTTCGGCGCTGGTCCTGGCGGCGGCCACGCCCGCTTTCGCGGACGAGCCAAGCGACCATCCGCTGATCTGGATCGAGCTCGGCGGCGATGCCGATGCCATCAGCGGCCTCAACGAACCGTTCGCGCCCGATTTCATGCTCTTTTCGCCCACGCCGACGCCGTTCAAGGACGGCAATTCGCCCATCGGGCTGCAGAAGCCGCCGCGTTACACGTTCGGCGGCGACGGCACGCTGACCTTCCAGCCCGAAGGCAGCGACTGGAAATTCTCGGCCGGCATCAAATATGGACGCTCCAACAACAAGCGCGACCGGCACAGCCAGACGAACGCGACGATCAAATTCCCCAATCCCGCCTATGAGCACATCGCCGCGCTCTATCCGAGCTATCTGCCGTATTTCACGAGCCTTCTTCCGACCTACACGAAATATGCGCCGAAATTCGCCGAGACGACGGTCACGCAGTCCGAGCGGCACATGGTGCTCGATTTCGAGGCCGGAAAGGATGTCGGCCTCGGAATGTTCGGGCGCGGCACCTCCACGCTCAGCGCGGGCGTGCGCGTGGCGCGATTCCAGTTCAAGACCGACGTCCTGGTGCATGCGCGGCCGAATGCGGATTTCTATTCGAGCACATTCCCCAATCCGTGGGGCGCCGGGCCGCATGCCTCTTACGTGATCTACCAGCCGCATTGGGCGAGCTATTATCTGCGCGCCTCCGCGGAGCGCACGTTCAAGGGCATCGGGCCGTCGCTGACCTGGAAGGCGACGGTGCCGCTCGCCGGCAATGTGGAGAAGGGCGAGCTGGAACTCGATTGGGGAATCAATGGCGCCGTCCTGTTCGGCAAGCAGAAGGCGAAGATCCGGCACCACACGAGCGCGCGGTACTACAAGCCGAAATACAGTTACAGCCACACGACGCCGGGCGGCCTCTACCATCAGAACGACCATTACGAGCCCCTCTACAACCGCAACTATTCGGGCAGCCGGTCGCATTCCGTCACGGTTCCGAATATCGGCGCAACGATCGGGCTCAGCTATCGCATCCAGAACACCAAGCTCAGCCTCGGTTACCGCGCCGATTACTTCCTCAACGCCATGGATGTGGGCATCGACGCGGCGCGCAAGAAAACGCTGAGCTTCAACGGCCTCTTCGCTTCGGTCAGCGTCGGGTTGGGGGATTAGCGCCGGGCACACTATATCAAAGTGCGCCGGGCAGCCCCTTGGAGCCCGCGCTTCCTGACAACGCGTTAGAACGGCCCGGATTTCCCGCCGCCTTTATTTTTCCGCCGCGGCGATGTGCTCGAAAAAGGCGGCGCTGTCGAGACCCCGGCCCGTCACGGCGGAGACGATCTCTTCGGCGGAAAAGCGATTTCCCGCCTCATAGATGTTCTTCGCAAGCCAGCCGCGCAGGCCCGCGAATTCGCCCTTGCGGATCTCGGCGCCGAGATCGCGCGATTGCGAATAGGTTTTGACGAGCTGCGCCGCGTAGAGGCTCCCGATCGTGTAGGTGGGAAAATATCCGAACATGCCCACCGCCCAGTGCACATCCTGAAGCGCGCCTTCGCGCGCATTGGCGGGCCGCACGCCGATCAGCTCGGCGGAGCGCGAATCCCAGTGATGGGGAAGCTCGCTGACCGCGAATTCGCCCGCGAGCAGCGCGTTTTCGAGCTCGTAGCGCAGGATGATGTGCAGGTGATAGGTCACCTCGTCGCAATCGACGCGGATGGCGCCCGGCCTCACCGCATTCGTTGCGCGCCACGAACGCTCGATTTCCGCGCGGCCGAGGCCCGGGAAAAGTTCCGTCACATACGGCGAAACGAAATCGAAAAACGCGCGGCTGCGGCCCACATGGTTTTCCCAAAGCCGCGCCTGTCCTTCGTGCATGGCCGCGCTCGCGCCGTCGGCGAGAAGTGAGTCCTTGTCGCGCGCGCGGAATCCCTGATCGTAGAGGGCATGGCCGCCTTCGTGCAGCATGGTGAGGATGGCGTTCCAGAAATCGCGCTCGTCGACGCGGCCCGTGACGCGCACATCGCTTTCGCCGGCGATCGAGGTGAAGGGATGGGCGGAGGCGTCGAGCCTGCCGCGCGCGAAATCGAAGCCGATGGCGGCAAGGATGCGCCGCGACAATTCCCATTGCGCCGCCGCGGGAAAGCGCTGATCGGCGCGCGGTTTCGGGGCGGGCGCCGCACCGCGCACGATCGGCACCAGCCGCTCGCGCATTTCCGCGAAAATCGGGTCGAGGCGCGCCCGCGACATGCCAGGCTCGTATTCGTCGAGAAGCGCATCGTAGACTTCGCCGTTCGAGGCCAAAGCCTGGGCGCGCTCGCGCACCAGCTTCAGAAGCTGCGAAAAGGGAACGGCGAAGATCGAAAATTCGTTCTTCTCGCGCGCTTCCTCCCAGGCCGCGAAGGTCTGCGAGCGCGCGGCCGCCAGATTGCGCACGATATCCTCGGGCACCGCCATGGCGCGAGCGCGCTCGCGCCGGAGAAGCTCGATTTCGCGCGCCAGATCGGCCTCGCCTTCGCAACCGGCCGCGACGTCCGCGATGAGATCGGCGAGCCTGTCGGAGGTCAGGATGTTATGGCGCAAACCTTCGAGCGTCGCGACCTGCTCGCCGCGCAGCGCGCGCCCCGCCACCGGCTGCATCACCTCTTCATCCCATTCCAGAAGCGATATCGTGTGTTCGAGATGGCGCAATTCCGCGATCTGGCGGCGGAAGGTTTCCTTCGCGCTGTCGGGTCCCTTGAGCGGGCGCTTGGGGATTTCCAGCGTCTTGGGCAACTCGCCAACCAGAAGCGCCGCCATCCCGCCATGCTGGGCGACATTGACGACCTGCTTCTGCGAAACGCGGCACAGCACGCCGAGCCCATTGTCGGTGGGCGCAAATCCCATCACCGCATAAAACGGCTCGCTATAGACGCGCCCGCCCTGACCGATCACGGGAAATTCCGCCACCGGCAGATTCGTCGCCGATTGCACGACCCAGGTCTCGTCCGGGTTGGCGCTTCCGGCGATGGCGCGATCGATCAGCTTCTCCCAATCGTGCGCCTCGGTCGCGGCCCCGATGGTCACGCCTTCGCCGCCATAGGCGCGATTGGGCTTGAGCACGAGCTGTTCGCGATGCCGCCGCACATATTCGGGCAGATCGCCCGGCGACCCGTCGGGCAGCGTGGTGTTGCGCTCCGAAACGACGCGCGTCCACAAGATATGCCGCTGGAACAGGCGGCAATCGTCGGGCGGGAAGAAGCGTTCGGCGATCCGCTTGTCGGTCAGGATCTCGAAGCCGCTTTTGTGATCGAAATCGCCCACGAGCGAAGAGATAACGCGGTTTTCGCGGAAAAGCAGGCGCATGCCGTCGAGCTTGCGGCCGAGCTCGCGTTCGAGCGCGATCAGATCGCGCATCTCGTAATCGCGATAGGCGATGTCGACGCGGATGTCCTCGTAATAGACCTCGCCGTCGCGCAGGCTGAGCTCGCGCGGATCGGCATGGGCGATCACGAGCCCGTGGCGCTCGGCGAGATAGCGCCTGAGCGCTTCCTGTTCTTCCGGCCCGTCGGCTTCGTATTTCGGCTCGACGAGACAAAGCTGGCAGGACGCGCGCCCCATCGCGCGCGCATGATCGATCAGAAGCTGGACGAAAAGATCGCGCTGGTCCTGCGGCAACTCGATGACGAGCGAGGGATCATGCGCCAGAAGCGTGGGCACGATATCGCGCATCACCAATTGCTCGGCCACCGGCGCGTAATGGATTCCGCCGACGCCCGAAAGATTCGGCTCCATGAATTTGAGCGTGTCCTGCCAATTGGCGGATGTGAAATCGCACACCGCGTCCAGCCGGCCGTAAACCGCGTTGTTGCGGCCGTGATCGGGCGTCCAGATATCGCGCAGCCAGCCTTCTTCCTCCGCATTCACGGCCACGATGCGGCGCACATCGGCGTCGTCGAGAAACATGGAGGGAAGCCGGCTCAGCGCCTCGGTGATCCTGAGGCAGACATGATGGACGTAAGTGAGCTGGTCGCGATGCGCCAGAAGCGGGCGCAGCATGATGCGCACGGCCTCGCGCACGCCCTCATGGTCGTAGAACACGTCGTTGGCGAGCGCGTCGGCCGAAAGCCGCGCCGCGATCCGCGCAAAGGCCGGGTCGGGGACGTGCAGGCCCGCATTCCTCACCCGGCTATCGAGTACGGCGCCCGAAAGGCCGAGCGCCTCGGCCGGGCTCAAAATCGGATGCATGCCTTGCCCCTCACCCTTATTGCGCCGCAAGGATCGTGCGCGGCCCTCCCCACCGTCAAGCGGGCGAAACGCGCCGTCCTGCGCCTCTTGCTGCACTGCCGAACAAAAAATTTTGCCGGCCATTCAAATTTCGGCCCACCCCGTTCGTCAGCACCGGCGTGGTTCTAACATGAACCCTCGAAAGACGGGCGGCTTCGCGGGGGATGACTGAGAGATCGGATACCGGCCGTGACAACGCCGAACCATCGCGTTCGGGCGCGGGCGTGAACGCGTCCCAGTTGGAAGCGTGGTTCGTGCGCGAAATTTTGCCCCTGGAGGCGGAACTGATGCAATTCCTGCATCACAACTGGCGCAACAAAAGCGATATCACCGATCTCCGGCAGGATATCTATGAGCGCGTCTGCGAGGCCGCGCTCGAAAAGATTCCGGATCAACCCAAGGCGTTCCTTTTCCGCACCGCGCGCAATCTTCTGGTCGACCGCGTACGCCGCGAACACGTCGTCCCCTTCGAGGCGGTGGCCGATCTCGATGCGCTGGGCCTCGTGATCGAGGCGGCAAACCCCGAGCGCACGGCAATCGCGCGCGACGAATTGCGCAGGCTGCAAGCCGCGCTCGACAGGCTTCCGCCGCGTTCGCGCCAGGCCATCGTGCTCGGCCGCATCGAAGGCCTCGCCGGCCACGAAATCGCGCGGCGCATGGGGATCAGCGAAAGCACCGTCTCCATCCATCTGGCAAACGGCATCCGCGCGCTGGTGGACATTCTCTACGGCGATCCCGCCGATGTCAGGAGAAAGCCGTGAGCGAAATGCACGCGCCGGCGGCGGAGAAGAACCGCGCGGCCGAAATCGAGGCGGCTGCCGCCGAGTGGCTCCAACGCCGCAGTTTCTGGAACTGGACGGCGGAGGACGAGGCCGCGCTCGAAGCGTGGCTTGCGCAATCGCTCGCCCATCGCATCGCATTCTGGCGGTTGAATGCGGGGTTTTCACGCACGGACAGGCTGGCCGCGCTCCGCCCTTTGCAGGGCACGGCTGAAGCGCGCCGCGGCTCGTTTTCCGCGCTCGCGAAATTCGCGGCCGCATTCGCCATGATTGCCGCGCTCGGGCTCGGCGCGAGCCTTTATGTCCTTCAGCCGCGCGAGCGCACCTATACCACCGGCATCGGCGGACACGAGACCATCGCCTTTTCCGACGGCACGCGCATCGAGCTCAACACCGACACGGTTCTCAGCACGCGCATGACGACGCGCGAGCGCATGGTGTGGCTCAAGAAGGGCGAGGCCTTCTTTCAGGTCCGCCACGATCCCGCCCATCCCTTCATCGTGATGGCGGGCAACAGGCGCATCACCGATCTCGGCACGAAATTCTCCGTCCATCGCGATGGGGCGCGGCTGGAAGTGGCGGTCGTCGCGGGCCGCGTGCGCTTCTCGCCGGCCGACGGGGCAAACGATCTGCAATCGGCGCTGCTCACGCCGGGCGATGTGGCGGTTGCGACGCCGAGCTCGCTGATGGTGACGAAGAAGTCCACGTCCGACATCGCCAACGAGCTCGGATGGCGCAAGGGCCTTCTCGTGTTCCGGCATGTCGCGCTTGCCGCGGCGATCGCCGAATTCAACCGCTACAACACGACGAAGCTCGTCGTCGCCGATCCGGCTGCCGCGCAGATGAAGATCTATGGCGTCTTCCGCGCGGACAACGTCGAGGACTTCACGGCGCTCGCCCACATGGTTCTGGGGCTGCATGTCGCCCATGAGGGAAACACGATTCTGCTCTCGCGCTGAGACGCGAAAAAGATTCAACCGGGCGGCCTTGCCGCATGAAGGGGGGAAGATGAGGAAAAGGGCATATCTGAAGGCGCTGCTGGCGGGAAGCGCGAGCGCGCTCGTGCTCGCCGGCGCCGCGCGCGCCGACGAGTTCAACATCCCGAGCGGCAATCTCGCCGCAGCACTCGATGCCTTCGCCGAGCAGACGGGCGTGCAGCTCCTCATCGCCGACGATGCCGTGCGCGCCGCGCACACGCGCGGTGCGAGGGGCGAATTGACCGCCGCCGTCGCCCTTTCGCGCATCCTCGCCGGAACAGGCTATACGACGCGCCAGACGCCATCGGGCGCGGTCGGGATCGTCCCCGATCGCGCCGAGCCCAAGCGCGCCGAACCCGCGCCCACGCGGCTTGCATCGGCCGAACACGCGGCGGCGAGCGTGGAAACCGTCGTCGTCACGTCTTCGAAGATCAAGGGCGATATTCAGACGGTGCCGATTGCGATCACCGCGCTTTCGCAGGAGCAACTCACGTCTCGTCAGATTGCGGGTGGTCCCGATCTGGTGAAGGAAGTTCCGAACCTCACTTTCACGAAAACCAATTTCAGCGGTTATTCAATTTCCATTCGCGGCATCGGCACACAGGCGATTTCCGTGGCGACCGATCCGGCCGTGGCGGTTGCGCTGAACGACATTCCATTCATCAGGAATCATTTCTTCGAGCAGGAATTTTACGACGTCAACCAGGTCGAAGTGGTTCGTGGGCCGCAAGGTACGCTCTATGGGCGTAATGCGACGGCCGGTGTGGTCAACGTCATCTCCGCGAAGCCGACAGACCAGTTCGAAGCGATGGCTTCCGCGGATTGGGGCAATTATACGAACCGCCGCTATGAAGGCATGATCAATCTGCCCATCGATGCCGACCAACTCGATCTGCGCATCGCCGGCGAATGGACCAAGCGCGACGGCTACACGATCAACGAAAACACGGGCGATCCCGTGGATGGCCGCGATCTGTGGTCCACGCGCGTCACGCTGGGCTGGCATCCGTTGCAGGACGTGCAGGCCTATCTCGTCTGGGAACATTTCGGTGAAGACGACGACCGCATGCGCACGCAGAAGCAATTGTGCAAGACGGACAATCCGGCCAACCATCCGCAATTGCTGAGCGTGCTGGGCGTGCCGTTTCAAGATGCGAGTACGGTCGGCAGCGGTTTGGGTCTCGCCTTTTCATTGACGTCAGCCAGTCTGAGTCAGGGCTGCCTGCCCACCTCGATGTATTCCAAGGATGCGTTCGAGGTGCCTTATGGCTATGCGCTTCCTTATGTTACGGCGGGCTATGTCACACAAATAATGAATGCCAGCATTGATCCTTATGCCAGCACGACGCAGTCCACCAATCTGCGCGACATAGAAACGCAGATCGATCCAAAATACAGGGCCAAGAACGACACGCTGGAATTCAACGTCGATTATAATGTGACGCCCGCGCTGACATTCTCCTCGCAGACCGGCTACAACAACGATTTCTTGTGGTCTACGGAAGATTACAATCGCTTCAACACGAACATTGGAATCTTTCTGGCGGACGCCGGCGGCAATCACCGCGCCGGACTTATTACTCCTGATGGAAATTACTATTGCGGCAATGGCGTTGTCAGCATTGGTGCTGCTTGCAGCAATGGTGCCGGGGCCTTCAATCCCACGGGCTACTTTTGCGATCCCCAGATCGGGTGTAGTTCCCGGCTGGTGGCGCAGGACATATCTTCCGAGCGCGCTTGGCAGTTGAGCCAGGAATTCCGACTTGCTTCCAGTTTCAAAGGACCGATCAATTTCAGCGTCGGCGGCAATTACATGCACTACGAAACGGTAGAAGACTATTATGTCTTCGCCAATTCGCTCACGCTATTTGCCGCAGATAACACCAACGGATTTGACACATCTCCCTGGCAAGCGGGCGTAACCGATAACCATGGATGTTTCCAGAATGGAAACAGCGGCGCGTTCACGGATGGTTATGGGTATCAATACAATGATCCGCATGCGGGCGCGGGCGTGCCAACGGAAGTCTGTTACTACATCGACCCCAATCCGCTCGGCAGCGTGAACCAAGGCGGTCACAATTATTTCCTCAGCCAGAATCCTTATGTTCTCAATTCCTATGCCGGGTTCGGCGAAGCGTATTACGATGTCACGCCCGAAGTGAAGCTCACCGCCGGTGCGCGCTGGACGAGCGACCACAAGCATTTCATCGATATTCCGAGCGAGCTTCTGGCCCAGGGTTACGGCTATGCGCCGATCGCCACTGTAAATCAGGCATGGAACCAGTGGACCGGCCGGTTTGCCACGAACTGGACGCCCAAGCTCGATTTCACCGATCAGACCTTGATCTATGGCTCCTTTGCCCATGGCTACAAGGCTGGCGGTGCGAACCCCCCGGGCGCGGTGCTGTTCTCCTACGCCGGCATTTCGGGAGAGATAAACGGTGGCGGAAACGGCGTTCCGATTCATCCGCTCACTTTCAAACCGGAATTCATCGACGCTTACGAACTCGGCACCAAAAATACATTGATGGATGGCGGGCTGACGCTGAACGGCGATGTCTTTTACTACAATTACAAAGGCTATCAGATTTCGCGCATCGTGGACCGCACCGCGATCAACGACAATTTCGATGCCACCGTGCGTGGCGCCGAACTGGAAGCCATGTATGAACCGCTACCGGGCCTGAAGTTCAATTTCGCGGGCGGCTATGAAGACACCAGCGTCAAGGACGGCCAATATTCCATCGATCTCATGGATCGCACGGCGGGCCATCCCGGTTGGGTGTTGCTGAAGCCCTTCGTCACGCTGCCGTCGAACTGCATCTTCCCGGACTATGTGGTGGCCGCGCTGTTACTGGCAGGCAGTCAGGGAAGCCAAGGCAATGGCGCCGTCTCAGCCTGCGGCACAGCCTATCACGACGATCTCGATCCGGTCGTGGCCGGCAACGACAATGGCGGCTACTACCATTACAACAATGGGAATCCTTACTGGACCAATCCGGGTTTTGGCGGCATAGACCCCGGACCGCCCGGTAATCCCTATCCATATCACGTCAACGGTTTTCCAGGCAGTGAATATCCCGGTTTCGATCCGCTCGCGGGTACGCCGGGCGATCCCTATGTGGGCCAGAATACCTTCAACGGCGTCGATTATGGGCCGGCGCCGAACAATGGCGAAGGCTTCGCGAAGAACCTCGGCGGCAACGAACTTCCCAATGCGCCGCATTTCACCGTGTCGTTCAGTGGCGAATACACGCTGCCAATATCCGAGGATTGGGCGGCGACCCTGCACAGCGATTTCTACTGGCAATCGCAAAGCTGGGCGCGAATCTTCAACGACCGGCCCTATGACAAGATCCGAGGTTACTCGAACGTCAATCTCGCGCTGATTCTGACGAGCGCCGATGGCTGGCAGGTGATGGGTTATCTGAAGAACATATTCGATACCACCGCCATCACCGGCACGTTCCTGAATTCGGACGATAGCGGTCTGACGACAAACGTATTCCTGACCGACCCGCGCCTCTTCGGCGTGCGTGTCACGAAGAATTGGTGAGGGGGAAACACCAATGAGCGAACTGATCCAAAAACACGATGACCATGCCGCCATCCGCTGGAAGCTGCTAACGGGCGCATCTGCGCTGGCATTGATCGCTGCCGGCTCTGTCGCGCGCGCCGAAGACGCGGATCACCCGCTCTTCTGGCTCGAATTGAGCGCGCAGCCCGAGATGATCCAGGGCTCGTCCAGCGCCTTCACCGCGCCGTTCTTCACCTACCCGACCGCGGCCTATGATGCGGCGGTATCGACCTATACGGGTCTTCCCGCTCTGTCCGGCGGCCCGTCCATCTATGGCAGCAAATCCTTCGGACAGAAGCAGCAGCCGGCGCGATTTTCCTTCGGCGGCGACGCGAAGCTCATCTTCCAGCCGGAAGATTCCGATTGGCTGTTCTCGGCCGAAGTTCGCTATGGGCGTTCGCACACCAAGCGGCACACCCATTATCAGGGCCCGCAGGTCGGCGTGTATTTCACGAGTTCGGGCGTGGGAGCAACGCTGCCGAAATATGCGGCCCCGCTCTCCGATTCGCTTACGAAGGAAAGCGAAAGCCACACCGTTCTCGATTTTCAGGCCGGCAAGGATGTCGGACTCGGCATGTTCGGGAGCTATGGAACGTCCACGATCAGCGCGGGCGTGCGGATTGCCCAGTTCAAGATGGGTTCGAGCACGCACATCTCTGCGCGGCCCTATGTCTATCACAGCAAATACGGCGTTCACTTCCACCAGTATTTTCTGAGCGGCCATCAGGCGCGCAGCTTCAAAGGCATCGGCCCGTCGCTTTCGTGGAATGCGTCGGCGGCGCTGGCAGGCAATCCGGATCGGGGCGAACTTACGCTGGATTGGGGCATCGACGCCGCACTGCTGTTTGGCAGGCAGAAGGCCAAGACGGATCACAAGACGAGTGCGTTTTATTTGGGCGGCAAGTATGGTTATTCAGCCTTGTATCCGTCGCGCAGTTACAATGCGCCCGAACGTTCCCGCCGCGTCACCGTCCCCGAGCTCGGCGGCTTCATCGGCCTCTCCGCCAAACTGCCGCATTCGAAGATCAGCATCGGCTATAAGGGCGACATCTGGTTCAAGGCCATCGATCGCGGCATCGATGCGCGGAAAGATTCGAACCTCACCTTCAATGGCCCCTACGCCTCGATCAGTATCGGACTGGGCGATTGAACGCTCCGCCATAGCGCGGCCAGGCCGTCGCGCCCGGACATAGAGGGCGGCGTCTCAAGGCGCCGCCTTTTTGCTGCGACGCCGCAGAAAATAATTCCGGCCGCCGTCCCCCCCATTTTCGCGGTTTGCCCGTCCGAGCGGCGTAGAATTGGCGCGTAACCCGCGAACACCGGGGCAGGCGGGGTGACAGACACCAGGGATCATGACCGCGAAAACGCCGGCGCGCGCCTTATGGGCTTCGCGGTGAGCGCCGACGCGCTTCAGGCGTGGTTCCTGCGCGAGGTGTTGCCGCTGGAGGCGGCGCTCACGGGGTATTTCCGCCGCAACTGGCGCAACGAGAGCGATGTGAGGGATCTGGTGCAGGACGTTTACGTGCATGTCTGCGATGCCGCCCGCCGCGAAGTGCCGCTCAACACGCGTGCCTTCGTGTTCACCACCGCGCGCAACATCCTGATCGACAGATTCCGCAACCGCCAGGTCGTGCCCATCGAAACGGTGGGCGATGTGGAGGCGCTGGCGGCGGCGTCCGAAATCCCCGGCCCCGACCGCGCTGTCATCTCGCGCGACGAATTGCGCAGGCTTCAGGCGGCGTTGGATCGCCTTGCCCCGCGCTGCCGCGAAGCGGTGCTGCTCAAGCAGCTCGAGGGATTGTCGCGCCGCGAGATCGCGAGCCGCATGGGCATCTCCGAGGAAACGGTGAAGGAATATCTCGCCATCGGCCTTTTCACGCTCTCCGACATCTTCTTCGGCGAGGATTCGAAATGAGCGATGCGGCGGAAAATTCGGCGCATGACATCCAGATGGCGGCGTCGCGCTGGGTGATCGCGCGGCGCGCGGGCGAAGCGTGGAACGCGGACGATCAGGCGCGTCTGGACTCCTGGCTCGATCAATCGACGGCACATCGCGTGGCGTTCTGGCGCGCCGATCAGGCCTGGAACCGGACGTTTCGCGTCGCCGCACTAAAGGGCGCGCCGCCGGCGTTTTCTTCGCGCAACCTCGCCGGTATGTTCCCCGTCATGGCGCTGCGCGTCGCAGCCTCGCTCGTGGTGATCGCGGGGCTGGGCGCCGCCGGCGCCTATCTGATGCGCGGGCCCGAATATGCCACCTATCGCACGCCCATCGGCGGGCGCGAAACCTTGCGTTTGTCCGATGGCTCGCAAATCGAACTGAACACAAACACCGTCCTGCGCTTCTCGCGCCGCGCGGGCCAGCGCGAAGTGATCCTCGATCGCGGCGAAGCCTATTTCCAGGTCAAGCACGATGCCGCCCATCCGTTCGTCGTGCTCGCCGACGGGCGCCGGATCACCGACATCGGCACGAAATTCCTCGTGCGCGGCGAATCCGGCCGGCTCGAAGTCGCGCTGCTCGAAGGCCGCGTGCTGCTGTCGGCGCCGCACGGCATCGATGCGCCGTCGGCCGATCTGACGGCGGGCACGGTTGCCATCGCGACCGCATCCGATACCTCGATCACCAAGCGCCCGCTGCAATCCTTGCGCGATGCGCTTTCCTGGCGCGACGGGATGCTGGTCTTCCATCACACCACGCTCGCGGCGGCCTGCGCCGAATTCAACCGCTACAACAGCACAAGGCTGATCGCGGGGCCCGAAGCCGCCACGCTCACCATCGACGGCACGTTCCGCGCCAACGATGTCGAGGCCTTCACGGAAACCGCGGAAGACGTTCTTCGCCTGCATGCGACGCGCGAAGACGGAAAGACGATTTTGTCGCGCTGAGGCGCGATGCATATCCGCATGCGGCCAGCGGGCCGCGAAACGGGGGGACTATGAAGAGATCGCCGTTCATCCGGGCCCTGCTGATGGGATCGGTCTGCGCGTTCGGGCTTGCCTCGACGGCGCTGGCGCGCAGCTTCGACATTCCGGGCGGCGATCTGGAGCGCGCGCTCGAGGCCTTCACCGCGCAATCGGGCGTCAACCTCATCGTCGCCGACGACCAGGTGCGCGGCATCCACACGCGCGGCGTCAGCGGCGATTATGGCGACAGCGAAGCGCTCGCGCACATTCTGTCGGGCACGGGCTTCGTCGTTCACCGCCATCTGGGCGGGGCCATCGGTATCGTGCCGGCCGAAAAGTCCGAGAAAAAATCCGAAGCCGTGGGGCCCGAACAGTTCCGCCTCGCCTCCGCCGCACCCGCCGCCGCGGCCGCGAGCGTAGAAACCGTCATCGTCACTTCGTCCAAGATCAAAGGCGATATCCAGACGGTGCCGATCGCCATCACCGCGCTATCGCAGGAACAATTGACGGCGCGTCAGATCGCGGGCGGGCCCGATCTCGTGAAGGAAGTTCCGAACTTGACATTCTCGAAGACGAATTTCACCGGCTACAACATCCAGATCCGCGGCATCGGCACGCAAGCCATTTCGGTGACCACCGATCCGGCCGTGGCCGTCGCCCTCAACGACATTCCGTTTATCCGGAATCATTTCTTCGAGCAGGAATTCTACGATGTCAACCAGGTCGAAGTTCTGCGCGGGCCGCAAGGAACGCTCTACGGCCGCAACGCCACCGCCGGCGTCGTGAATGTGATTTCGGCCAAGCCGACCGATCAGTTCGAAGCGATGCTGTCGGCCGATTGGGGCAATTATGCCAACCGGCGCTACGAAGCGATGGTCAATCTGCCGATCGTCGATGACTGGCTCTATATCCGGCTTGCCGGCGAATGGACCAAGCGCGACGGCTATACCAAGAACGAGCTGACCGGCGCGCAGGTCGATGGCCGCGACCTGTGGTCCACGCGCCTCAGCGTCCGCTGGCGCCCGCTTTCCGATGTTCAGGCCGATCTCGTCTGGGAGCATTTCCAGGAATCCGACAATCGCATGCGCACGGCCAAGCAATTGTGCATGACCGACACCGGCCCCGGCACTGTGCTCGGCGTCGTCGTGCCGAGCTCCGGCACCTCGACCAGCGGCATCGACGAAGCCTTCTCGATGACCTCGGGCCATTTCAGCCAGGGGTGCCTTCCCACATCGATGTATTCGAAACGCGCCTTCGAAGTGCCTTACGGCTATTCGCTGCCCTATGTCGTGGCCGGTTACACCTCGGGCTTCATGCGCGCGAGCATCGATCCCTACGCCAGCACGACGCAATCGACCAATCTGCGCAACATCGAAACCGCCATCAATCCGCGCTACCGCGCCAAGAACGACACGCTGGAGCTCAATGTCGATTACGCCGTCACGCCTACGCTCACCTTCACCTCGCAGAGCGGCTACAACCAGGATTTCCTGTGGTCGACGGAGGATTTCAACCGCTTCGACACGAGCCCCGGCGTCTTCGAAACGTCGGACGCGTTTTTCCCGACCGCGCGCCAGGCGACGCTCGTCCAGGCCGACGGCAATTATCTCTGCTATGTGACGCACAATGTCGTGCCCAACGCCGCCGATTGCGCGGGCCAGGGTGCCGCCATCCCGACGGCGACATTTTGCGACCCGCAACTCGGATGCTCGAACCGGCTTGTCGCGCAGGATCTTTCCGACGAGCGCGCCTGGCAGGCCGCGCAGGAATTCCGGCTGGCTTCGAATTTCACCGGCCCGCTGAATTTCAGCGTCGGCGGCAATTACATGCATTACGAGACGGTCGAGGATTATTATCTCTTCGCCAATGCCATCACGCTGTTCGCCGCGACCTCCGCGTCGGGCGATCTGCCCGCCTGGGATCCGGGCGTATCGGACAATCATGAATGCCTGTCGAACGGCTATACCGGCATCTCGGTCAATTTCGGCCATGGGCGGCAATATCACGATCCCCATTACGGCGCGGGCCAGCCGACATCGGTCTGCTATTACATCGATCCCAATCCGCTCAATCATCTCAACAATGCGGGCCACAATTATTTCCTGAGCCGCAATCCTTACGTGCTCACGTCGTATGCGGGCTTCGGCGAGGCCTATTACAATCTCATGCATGACGTGAAGCTGACCGGCGGCGTCCGCTGGACGAGCGACCACAAGCATTTCATCGATATCCCGAGCGAAGTTCTGGCCGAAGGCTATGGCTACGGCACGCTCGGCACCGTCAATCAGCAATGGAACCAGCTCACTGGCCGCTTCGCCGCCGACTGGACGCCCAAGCTCGCCTTCACCGATCAATCGCTGTTCTATGCGTCCTTCGCGCATGGCTACAAGGCGGGCGGCGCCAATCCGCCGGGCGCGGTGGTGGCGAGTTACGGAACCGGCCTCAACGGCGTGCCGATCCATCCGCTCACCTTCAAGCCGGAATTCATCGACGCCTACGAACTCGGCACCAAGAACACGCTGTGGGACGGCGGGCTGACGATGAACGGCGACGTCTTCTTCTACAATTACAAGAACTATCAGATTTCGGAGATCGTCGACCGCACCTCGATCAATCTGAACTTCGACGCCACCGTCAAAGGCGCGGAAATCGAGGCGAGTTACGAGCCCGTTCCCGGCCTCAAATTCAATTTCGCCGGCGGCTACGAGGCGACGCGAATCGGGAACAACCAGTCCGCCATCGACCTGATGGACCGCACCGACAAGGCGCATCATCCCGATTGGCTGATCATGAAGCCCTGGGTGCAATATCCGTCGAATTGCATCCTTCCCTCTTACGTCGTAGCGGCGCTGATCGTGCGCTATCTCAACGACGGCGAGGGCAATAGCGGCGATTCGGCCTGCGAATATGCCTATTACAACGAATGGGATCCGGTCGTGCTGGGCGCCTATAGCGGTGTGTGGACGGGCGCCAACGATCCTTCGCGCAATCTCGTCAACGGCCAGCCTTACTACACCGTGATCGATCCCTTCAGCGGCAATACGCTGCACGGCTATCCCGTCGTCATCAGCCGCGCGGGCTATCCGACGTTCAATTACATGGGCTTCGATCCCACCACCGCGCCCAACAATGGCGAAGGATTCGCCAAGGAACTCGGCGGCAACCAATTGCCCAATGCGCCGCATTTCACCGTCTCGCTTTCGGCGGAATACACCGTTCCGCTGAGCGAGGATTGGGCCGGCACGTTGCATACCGATTTCTACTGGCAATCGCAGAGCTTCGCGCGGGTGTTCAACGATAGGCCCTACGACAAGATCCGCGGCTATTCCAACGTCAATCTCGCACTGGTGCTGACGGGCGCGAGCGGCTGGCAGGTGATGGGTTACGTCAAGAACGTCTTCGATACCACCGCCATCACCGGCACGTTCCTGAACAGCGACGATACGGGATTGACCACCAATGTGTTCCTGACCGATCCGCGCCTCTTCGGCGTGCGCGTCACGAAGAACTGGTGAGGGGGGACGGGACCATGCGCGAACTGATAAACATCAACGACGATCACGCCACCATCCGCTGGAAGCTGCTCGCTTCGGCCTCGGCCCTGGTGCTCGGCGCCTGTCTGGCTTCGGGCGATGCCGCGTTCGCCGACAGCGACCGGCCCGTCATCTGGATCGAACTCGGCGGCCAGATGGAATCGCTTTCCGGCACCTCGTCGCCGTTCACCGCGCCTTTTATGCTGCTGACGCCGACGCCCGATCCCTACAAGAACGGCGGCTCGCCGATCTCCGAACAGAAGCCGCCGCTCTATGCCTTCGGCGAAAGCGGCAAGATCACCTATCAGCCCGAGGATTCCGATTGGGTGTTTTCGGCGAGCATGTTATTCGGCCGCTCGCACTCCAACCGCCACGCGCACCACCAGACGGCCATCCCGCCGTTCCATTTCAGCTTCAGCTTCTACGGATCGGTCTATCAATACACCAAATATTTCGGCGACCAGCTCTTCGCCGATACGCATCAATCCTATCACGAGAAACACGCGCTCATCGATTTCCAGGCGGGCAAGGATGTGGGGCTGGGCCGCTTCGGCACCTCGGTGATCAGCGTGGGCGTGCGCTATGCCTCGCTCACCGCCAATTCGCAGCTCACCGTCTATGCGCGGCCGAAGAACGGTATCGGCTATATCAGCTTCTTCGGCATCAGCTTCCCGCGCCAGACCTTCTACGAATACACGATGCATGGCGATGCGCAGCGCAGTTTCAAGGCCATCGGGCCGATCGTGTCGTGGAACGCCTCCGCCACCATCGCCGGAACGCCCGACCGCGGCGAGCTCACGCTCGACTGGAGCCTTGATGGCGCGCTTCTCTTCGGCCGCAACCGGACCCGGACCCATCACGACACGCAGGCCTATCATCTTTCCGCGGCGCTCTATGCGACCTATCCGATCGTCTATCAGCATTCCCTGAACGCGAGCCGTTCGCACCGCGTGACCGTGCCCGATCTCGGCGCCTCGATCGGGCTGTCGGCCGAGTTCAAGAACGCGAAGATCTCGGTCGGCTATCGTCTCGAACGGCTGTTCGGCGCGTTCGACAAGGGCATCGATACGGAGAAGAAATCCGATCTCACGTTTAACGGCCCCTATGCTTCGATCAGCATCGGGCTGGGGGATTAGGAACACATATAATATGTGTGCGCCGCCCGCTTGATGCGCCGTGGCGAACGCCCCATCTAGTAATTGGCCAAGCCTCTGTTGCTCCAGCCGAATCTTGGGTGGGGGAGCGCCGGGAACGATATTTCGACGTCATCGATCACGGCTTCCAGCAGAGCAAGAGCGAAGATCGCGCGCTCTATGGTCCCTATGTCAACATCAGCCTCGGCTTCGGCCGATAACCGCACGTAAATCCTCTCGCATCGGGCGGCGGGTCGCATCCGCCGCCCTTTTCGCATCCGCGCTCTTCGCGGGCGCAGCACGCGACCCGCACGAATATTTCCCGCCCCCGCTAGTAACATCGCCGCCTCCGTTTCGTCGGATTAGGTGAGGCCACGGCTCTTGCCCCGGCGTGCGAAGGCCGAATTCGCCAAATCGGGGAACAGGCGGGGGATGGTCGAGGGATCGGAATCCAATCGTGGACGTCGCGCTCCGGGTGCAGCCGTGACTGCGTCCGAGGTCGACCTTTGGTTCGGCCGCGAGATCTTGCCGCTGGAGGCGGCGCTGATGCAATTCCTGCAGCACAATTGGCGCAACAAAAGCGACATCGCCGATCTCCGCCAGGAGATCTATGTGCGCGTCTATGAAGCGGCGCTGCAAAAGATACCCGAGCGCCCGAAGCAATTCCTCTTCGCCACCGCGCGCAATCTGCTGATCGATCGCGTTCGCCAGGAACACGTCATTCCCATCGAAGCCGCCGCCGATCTCGAGGCGCTGGAGATCGCAGCCGACGTGCCGGGGCCGGAGCGCATTCTTTCCGCGCGCGATGATCTGCGCCGCCTGCAGGCCGCGCTCGACCGCCTGCCGATGCGGGCGCGCGAAGCGGTGATCCTGGGGCGCATCGAAGGGCTTTCGCGCCGCGAGATCGCCGCCCGCATGGGAATCGGCGAAGGCACGGTTGCGCAATATCTCGCGCGCGGCATCCGCGAACTGGTCGAGATGTTCTATGGCGAGCCGCCCCGGAGGCAGCCATGAGCGAGGCGCGCGACACCGCCGGCACTGCGCGCGAGATCGATGCGCGCGCGGCCTTCTGGGTCGAGCGGCGCTATTTCGGGGAGTGGACGGAGGACGATCAATCGGCCCTCGATGCCTGGCTCGCGCAATCGGTCGCCCATCGCGTGGCCTTCGTGCGGCTCGACACGGGCTGGCGGCAGACCGAGCGGCTGGTCGCGCTGCGCCCTTTCAAACCGGAACAGACTGAGCCGCGCGCGCGCAATTGGACGTTGCGCGCGGCCGCCGCGCTTGCGATCGCGGCGATGCTGGGCCTTGCGGGCATGCATTATGTTTCGCAACCGCGCGACCGCATCTATGCGACCGGCGTGGGCGGGCACGAAGTCATAGCCTTCGCCGACGGCTCCAAGATCGAGCTCAACACCGATACCGTGTTGCGCGCGCGCATGACGACGAAGGAGCGCACCGTCTGGCTCGACAAGGGCGAGGCGTTTTTCCGCGTGCACCACAATGCCGCAAATCCGTTCGTCGTGATCGCGAGCGGCCATCGCGTCACCGATCTGGGCACGAGCTTCCTCGTGCGCCGCGACCGCGACCGGCTGGAAGTGGCGTTGCTCGAAGGCCGCGTGCGCTTCGCCGTTGCGGGCGCGCATGCGCAATCCTCGCTGCTGAAGCCGGGCGACGATGTGGTGGCGACCGCCGAATCCGTTTCGCTCACCCATGAATCGCGGGGTGAGCTCGCGGGCAAGCTCACCTGGCGGCGCGGGCTCGTCGTCTTCAAGGACACCGCGCTCGCCGACGCCGTGCGCGAGCTCGACCGCTATAACAACGAAAAGCTCGTGGTCGCCGATCCGGCAATCGCGCACCGCAAGATTTCCGGAACGATTCCGGTCGGCGACATCGACGGTTTCATCCGCGTCGTGCGCGACGTGCTGGGCCTGCATGTGCAGAACGACGGCAACGAAGTCGTGATCACGCGCTGAAGCGAAACGACAAGACGAGGGGGAAGATCGATGAGGATGGCTTATCTCAAGAGGGCGCTGGCCGGCGGCGCAAGCGCGCTGGTGATGGCCGTTGCCGCGCATGCCGCGGAGTTCAACATTCCCGGCGGCGATCTCGCAACCGCGCTCGACACCTACACCAAACAATCCGGCATCGCGCTGCTTTATCCGGCCGACGCGGTGCGCGGCACGCAGACGCGCGGCGCGAAGGGCGAGTTCCCGGCCGACGTGGCGCTGGCGCGTATCCTCACCGGCACGGGCTTCACGATGCGGCGCGATCCTTCGGGCCTCGTCGGCATCGTGAAGGATACGCCGGCGCGGCAGCACTCCGAGCTCGCGCCCGTCACCGATGTGCGCCTCGCCTCGACCGACCACGCCGCGGCATCGGTGGAAACGGTCGTTGTCACATCCTCGAAGATCAAGGGCGATATTCAAACCGTTCCGATTGCGATCACCGCGCTTTCGCAGGAACAATTGACCTCCCGCCAAATCGCCGGCGGCCCGGATTTGGTGAAGGAAGTTCCGAATCTGACCTTCACAAAGACAAACTTCTCCGGCTACTCGATTCAGATTCGCGGCATTGGAACACAGGCGATTTCGGTGACAACCGATCCGGCCGTGGCGGTGGCGCTGAACGATATGCCGTTCATCCGCAATCATTTCTTCGAGCAGGAATTCTTCGACGTCAATCAGGTCGAAGTGCTTCGCGGACCGCAAGGCACGCTCTATGGCCGCAACGCGACCGCCGGCGTGGTGAACGTCATCTCCGCCAAACCCACCGACCAGTTCGAAGCCATGCTCTCCGCCGACTGGGGAAATTACACCAACCGCCGCTACGAAGGCATGGTGAACATTCCGATCGTGGATGACCGCCTCGATTTGCGTGTGGCAGGCGAATGGACGAAGCGTGACGGTTATTCCTTTAACACCTTGACGAACAGCCCCATCGACGGGCGCGATCTATGGTCGGGCCGCGTCAGCGTCAGGTTCAGGCCGGTCAGCAAACTCACCGTCGATTTCGTCTGGGAGCATTTCCAGGAAAGCGACGATCGCCTGCGCTCCAGCAAGCAGCTTTGCAAGCGCGACACCGGGCCTGCTACGGTCGGCGGTTTCTCGACAGCCGCCGGAAGCGACGGAAAATTGGGTCAGGAATTCCTCGCCCAGGGTTGCCTTCCGACCTCGCTTTATGGTGCCGATGCCTTTGAGGTGCCCAATGCGCTGTCGCTGCCCTATTACGGCGGGCTCATCGGTGCCGGATTCGGCCTGTCCATCGGTACGCCGCTGAGCGCTGTTCCCGGCGGTCATCACGATCCCTACGCCAGCACGACGCAATCGCGAAATCTGAGAGACATCGAATCGACGTTGAACCCGGCTTACCGGGCAAAGAACGATACGCTCGAATTGAATGCCGATTATGCTGTCACGCCCGCACTGACCTTTACGTCGCAAACCGGGTTCAATCGCGATTTCCTCTGGTCCACTGAGGATTACAATCGATTCAACACGCAGCCCGGCATTTTCGCCTATCAGCCTTCGAACTTCGGCATGCTCACCATACCGGACGGCAATTACGATTGCAGCGATGGCAGCCTCAGCATCGGCGGCAATCACTGCGCCAATCCGAGTGGCGCCGTGCCGACGGGGTCTTTCTGCGATCCGCAACTGGGTTGCAGCGACCGGCTTGTGGCCGAAGATTTGAACGATGAACATGCGTGGCAACTCA